>Ga0213832_1000064_pt1 | contig 217384 bp, 212 predicted proteins | sample SWATP13_FD_161660 | JGI IMG/M metagenome (GOLD analysis project Ga0213832, IMG submission 161660) | Coastal seawater microbial communities from Marineland, Florida, United States - SWA TP1 #3 | ecosystem: Environmental > Aquatic > Marine > Coastal | place: USA: Florida | collected 2016-08-06 | reverse complement strand
GATGAGCACGAAGAGCACGAAGAGCACGAAGAGCACGAAGAGCACGAAGAGCACGAAGAGCACGAAGAGCACGAAGAGCACGAAGAGCACGAAGAGCACGAAGAGCATAACGAGTCCGGTTTACCTGTCTATTTATTCACAACAGGCGATGCCACCATTTATGGTTTTGAAGGCCAGGTTATTTGGCAAACAGCAGCTGACCTGAAATTAACCGCTCAAACGGACTTCATCCGCGCGAAGTTAGACAACGGTGGCAACCTTCCTCGAATTCCTCCAGTAAGACTTGGTGGTAATGTGGAGTACACGATGGACAGTGCTACCTTAAACGTAAGCGTAATGCATCACTTTAAACAAGATAAGCTGGCGCAACTAGAAACGGAAACAAAGGGTTATACCATCATCGACGCCACGTATAACCATGATTTTAGTTACTCAGGAATGGACTTCACAGCGTTTGTAAAAGCTAAAAACTTATTAGATGAAGAAGCTAGAATACACTCGTCATTCTTAAAGAATACGACGTTATTACCTAGCCGCTCGTTTGAAATTGGTCTTAGAGGACAGTTTTAATCTAGTTAAGCACTAGATTAAAACTCGTAAGTATAAGTCAGCTCAACACGCGTATCTTCACGATTTTGTTGAGTTGACTCTATTTTGTTGCTTATTTTTTTTACGGCGAGTATGCCTGTCGCTTTTCTTGTTAAGCGACGCTCTAGGTTTATATTGACGTTATAATCTTCACGTCGCAAATTATTGTCATCTTGTTTAGACTTGGTCTGGGTCGCCGCAATATTAAATGATGTACGACGAGTCATTTTATGATTTAAACGTAAAGAAACAGATTCAATGTCTCGAAACGATTGTTTTTCTAAGAATTCGGTTTCACCTTTATTATAACGAATATTGACGTTCGTTTTCCTGAAGCGATAAGTTAGACTTGCGCTCCCTGACTTAGCTAACGTTACTTCTTCGTCCAGCTGAAATTCTGGTTGTGTAAATTCAATAACTCGCTGGCCAGGATCAATCACATCCGGAACAATTTCCACCGACTGACACAGGTTCCTATTTGTCACACCTTCGGGACATAAAAAGTTGCCTAGTGATATTTCGGTCCGATTAATTCTGGTTTGACTATTCAGGTTTTCACCATAATCTATTGCAAAACCCCACCTATTTCCTTCATGACTCAACTTTAACGCATGAGACTCACCATAAAACCTCTGGCTTTTCTCATACGTTAAGCTCGTTCTTTTATTAGGGTAGAAAACCAAACGATAACCGGTAAATTCTTCCTCTTCACCTTTCGTATCTTTATTTCGAGTGATTTCAATATTAGACCGAACACCAAAACGCCATGACACACCTGCGCCATAACTCTCTGATTCCAAATTAGAATTCTGTAAAGATGAATTCTCAATCAAAGACTTGGACTTGGTACCCGTCGCGACCAAATCTATGGTACGCCACAAAGGGATCCCTAATCGCGCATCAACATAAATTGAATCTTGTTCTCCTCGATTTTGTCGATCATTGCGACTGAAGGAGGCATTTATTCCGCCCTGGACCACACCAGGTCGCTGCCCGTATTGCAGGTTTAATTGAGCGCTTTTGGTCTTCACCTCTTGTATCTGTGTTGTGGTTGACAAGGTGTCCTGTAATTGAGTTTCATCAAAGTCTGTCTCTGCATAACCGAGGGTTAAAGTAGACTGCCAATCACGCGAGGTAAGATTACTAACTGCCAGAGAGGTATTAAATCGATCGACATCCACAAACTCGCTGCGCCCAAATATCTCGTCTGAAACAGAGGCAAAACTCTGAACGATATTCTGATTATTACGACTGGCATTAGCAGTTAAAGATACTCGACCCTGCAACCAATTAAACGAGTTGTTGACTTCATAGTTTGTATAAGACGTGTCGTCATATCCTGATTGCAACTGAGATAGTTCAGTGTGATCGGCCGTTACAGATAGATTCCAAACAGAACCTGCGCGATTAAATAACAACTTAGGTTTTACAAGCAGAACTTCATGACCTTCGAAGTTATCTTCCACTGACGCAGCATCCACCACATGTAAAAAACTTGTCGAAATGGATGGCGTCACTTCAACCTCCGCCGCAATAGCGGAAAATTGCATTAAGGCCAAGACACTTAAATGTGTTTTTTTCTTAACAAATTTTTTTACTTGTGTGCCCACAGTTGAATTTATTCCTTTTCTAATTCGTCACTTTTTGAACCGTAATAATAACCATAATTCTGAGTTTCATTTTCCGATGTTACTTTATTCATAACAAAACCAACCGCCATTTCTTCAGGCAGCAAATCTACTGCTTTTTGAACGTCTGCTATTTTGGATTTATGTTCTTCGACCACAACAACGCCCTGACCGCACTGTTCCGCCATGACTGCCGTTTCGTTAACACCCAATAATGGTGGTGCGTCAAAAACAACGATTCTATCTGGGTATCTCGTGGCAAATTCACTAATAAGCCTCATCATCTTGTCACTGGACAATAACTCATTCGATAAATGATGAGGAAGGCCGGCAGGTATGACTCTTAATCTTTCAATGTTAGTTCGGTAAATAATCGAAGCAACGTCTTCTTCTTCACCCAATAAGTATTCAATTAAACCAACGTTATTACCGATATTTAGCGTTTTAGAAACACTCGGCTTCAATACATCCGAATCAACAAGAAGCACCGTTTTATCTTGCTCTAACGCAATACTAAGCGCCAGGTTTACCGCCGTAAATGTCTTGCCTTCATTTGGTTTGGAGCTGCTCACCAATATCAAGTTGCTATGTTTAATGGTTTTAGAAATGGCACCAAATGCATTGTTCAACAATTTACGTTTAATGCTTCTATATTCTTCGTTGATCAGTGTTCTTTTATTTCTTAATGTCACAAACCCGTTGTTTTCGAGCTGCTCCAAATCGATAACGAGCTCACCTTCATCACTACCAGCTGATTGGCTTGCTTCTTGTTTATCTGAACCCGAAGCGGATCCGCTTTCAGCATCTTGCTGTGTTTTAACCAGCTCAGCTTCCTGCTCAGATATTCCAGCCCCCAACCCCGAAATTTCCTCTGCTGGTTTTTCAACAACATCAGCTTGCTGAACTTCCGGCTGCGCGGCCTCTTCGGAAAGCTCACTTTTTTGTTGCTCTTCAAGCTCTGGATTTTTTTCTACTTTTGGTTTAGCTGCAGCTTTGCGCTGCATCGCCTTCTCTATACTGCTCACAAAAATCTCTCCAGCAACTTAATTGGCGTGGTCTGCATTACTATTTCGGTAGTCATGAACATAAAGTACATCATGACTATCACACCACTTGAGGCAATAAAGACATACAACCTTTTAGCGTCACGTTTTTTGATAGTTTCTATATTAATATCCGACACCAACCCAAACACAGGACGGTTAGTCAATGCAGTTAACGCGTTCGCATTGATAACAACTGGATTAAGCTGACTTACTAAGAAAGCAACCGCAATACCAACAGCAAAACTCAGAATCAATACTAGAGTGTAAAAGATAATTCTTTTAGGCCCATCGGGCGATAAAGGCACAACAGGTGGCTCAATGATTCTAAACTGCACTTCTTCGGCAGACAGATCTGCTTTTCGAGAAAGATCAGCCGATTCTTTACGTCTCAATAAGTCTTCATATTTACTCTTAGTGATACCGTAATCACGGTTTAACGCTGTGTGTTTAGCTTCGACATCTGGAATAAGATCAAGCTTTTGTTCATATTCATCCAACTTGGTTTGATAATTTGAACGGCGAACCTCTAACGACGCAATGTTACTTTCGAGATTATTCATAACGATCGTTAAGTCTTGAACGATTGCATTGTCACTTAGTGTTCCAGAAGCTATTTGTCCATCGGCCATATTAGAGACCAATTCTTCAATTTCCTTCTTGCGCAGTCCTTCAAGGTGCTCAAGTTTTTCACGAGTCTGAACGACGTCCGGGTGTTTGTCTGTGAATCGAATTTGCAAATCGTCTAAACTGGCTTGCAAGACCTGAATACGTTCGTCATATTGCGTTGAAAAGTTTGCACTTTCGGAAGAGCCTTCAACACTGGTCGTGGCACTGAACTTGTTTTTGATACTCGCTAACTGAGTCTGCTTTTCGGAAATATCTAAATCAATAACTTCAATTTGTTCCTTGAGCTTAGCGACCTCTTGATAGTAACTGCTGCCGGTGCCAGGCATCAATTCACCGTATTGCTTCTTAAAATTAGCCAGTCTTTGCTCTGACGCTTCCAGTCGCTGAGCGAACTCTTCCAGCTGCTCTTCTAAGAACTTAGAAGCATTGTCACTATCCTTACGGTTTTGACCTAATGCTCCCTCAACAAACTTATCTAAAGTGACAGAAACAACACGTTTAGTTAATTGCGGATCTTGGTGCGTGAAGCTGATCGTATAGATATTCTCTCTGCCACCAGACGAAAGCTGAATATTGTCCTTCAAACTTTCAACAATCTCTTCAAATTCTTGCGGTGTATTCGCTGTGATATCTAAATCAGTTTCACGAGCTATATCTTCAAGATTGGGTTTGCTTAAAAGGGTTCGCGCGATGAGTTTAATTTCGACATCTGGATCCGATCTAACCGCCAACCCTCGTAAAAGTGGTTGCAACATAGAACGTGTATCTACATAAACTTTCGCTCTGGATTCGTAAACATCAGGCATTTGCGCCACAGCCAACAAACCCAAAGGACATATCAGCCATGAAGATATGATAATGAATCTTTTTTTAATCCAAATTCCACGAATATAATCAACAACTTGTTGAAGTGTGGCTTGCAGGTCCTGCATTAACCTTTCCTTTACTTACTACTTAAAACCAATCTTCTGGCACAATAATGATATCACCAGGTAAGATGTCTACATTGGCACTGATATCACCTTGTTTGATCAGGTCATCCAGCAAAACTTCGTATTCTTTTTGCAAGCCATCTTCCACTCGCACCAACACTGCACTGTTTCCATCAGCAAACTCGGTCAGACCACCAACTTGAATCATCAGGTCTAACAAAGTCATGTTTTGACGGTAGTTTACAGCTTGCGGGTTGGCGGCCTCACCAATAACACGGACTTGTTCACTAAACGGACCAATGAAGGTTCCTACGCTAACGGTAACAATAGGAGATTTAATGTACTGACCTAACACCGTTTCAATTTCTCTGGCCAATTGAGTCGGAGTTTTGCCCGATACTTCAATATCTTCAACGAGGGATGTGGTGATTTTTCCATCAGGCCTTACAACAAAGGTGCCTGATATTTCAGGGTTTCGCCATACAAAGATGTTGACTGAATCCCCAGGCCCTATCAAATACAAATATTCATCGACGCTTGAAATTGCCGACGGCGTAATCGTCGCTTTTGGTAACTTATTGTGACTCGTACATCCAGTTACAATTAGCGTTATAAAAAATAAAAATACTAATTTCACAGTGAAACCTATCTTTTTGATGATATTTAATAAGAATTGTAATCGAACTGTGTTAAAAGTGAACCGTTATATTTGCCTTATTAGGGTTTCCCCCGATTGAAAATTAACAACAAATTATAAATAGCATAAAAAAAACAATTTGATTATCATATGCTCAAACTCAAATAATAAACACAAGAAAGATAGGATTCGTCTTGAAAAAGGTATTCCACCAAAAAACGATAAATCATCGAAGTAATACCCTAATGGTGATGGACTGGCTAGTTGCCACTATGTTAGGTGTTGCCGCTTTTTTCGTCATGACGCAAATGGAAAATGCCGTCGTTCCGAATCATGATCATGCATGGTGGATCCTGCCCGTTTCAATTGCGTGTTTGTTAAATATCACCAACCTCTCCGTAGGCTTATACGACATTAAATTAAGAGACAGCAATATAGGTCTCTATCGCCGCTGTTTAGTGAGCGGTGCAATAAGCTTCTGTGTTTTTGAAATTTTAGTTTTTAACTTTGTTAAATCTCTCGAAATTACGCCAATTATTTTCGCTGCTTTCCTACTTGCCGTAGTCACCCTCGTATTTGTTATTCGATACATGGCCAATACATTTGAGATGTTTGGCATCACTAAAAAACGTGTCATCGTAATCGGTTCAGGTGAACGAGCGTCAATTATCGAAAAACGTATGCGCCGAGAAGCCGATCGCCGCGGTTTTACATTAATCGGATTTATCAAGCTTGAGTCCGACAAAGAAGACGAACTTAAACAAGAAAACATTCTAGATATCGGCTCGCTCGATAATCTGCAAGAGTTTGTTCGTGAAAACAATATAGATGAAATTGTCATTGCACCGGACGAACGTCGTGGCTCGCTGCCACTTGAAGAGCTATTTGACATAAAAATGACGGGCGTCGTTGTTAAAGATATTCTCGACTTCATTGAGGAAGAAACGGGACAGGTTGCAGTTAACCTTATTTATCCGTCGTGGGTCATCTATTCAAATGGTTTCCAATCTCGCCATTATATTCGTGTCGCCATGGATTACACCTTAAACGTATTCTTAGCCTTTATTGTTTTTGCTTTGACTTGGCCAATTATCTTGATCACCGCATTACTCATTTTCATCGAAGATGGACACAAAAAAGGCGGTACCATTTTTTATAAACAAACCCGTGTCGGCATGGACGGCAACCTGTTTGAAATCATCAAATTTAGAAGTATGCGTCAGGATGCAGAAAAAGATGGTGCCCAGTGGGCGCAGAAAGTTGATTCTCGTGTAACAAGAATTGGTCATGCGTTACGTAAATACAGAATCGATGAGCTGCCGCAATTATTTAACGTATTTAAAGGTGAAATGGATTTTGTCGGGCCACGTCCTGAGCGTCCTGAATTTGTTAAGGAACTTATTAAGGAAATCCCTTATTACAACCACCGTCATAACGTTAAACCAGGCCTCACTGGTTGGGCGCAGCTTAATTATCCATACGGCTCAAGCGTAAACGACTCGCTAGAAAAACTGAAGTTTGACCTTTATTACATCAAGCGTCGCAGCATTTTATTAGACCTGTTAATTTTAGTTCGTACGATAGAAATCGTATTGTTTGGTAAAGGCCGATAGACTTGTCTTCCCACAACAATATCGTCAACGCAATGACAGTAGACGTGGAAGATTACTTCCACGTTTCTGCATTTGAAAATCAAATTTCACCGGCTGAATGGTCAAAGTGCCAACCAACGGTCGATTACAATACAAAACGATTATTAGAGTTATTTTCAGAACAGGACGTAAAAGCAACGTTCTTCATCTTGGGATGGGTTGCAGAAGCGTTTCCGGATCTCATTAAAGAAATTCACCAACATGGTCACGAAGTTGCGAGTCATGGAACTAACCATAGACGTGCAACAACCATGACAAGAGACGAACTAAAACAAGATATTCAAAATAGTCTTGACCACTTGCAACAACTTACTGGTGAAAAGGTTTTAGGTTATCGCGCTCCCAGCTTTTCCATTAATAAAAGCAATCAGTGGGTTTTTGAGTTATTAGTTGAGCTGGGGTTATCGTACAGTTCGAGCACCTATCCGATCGAACACGACTTATACGGCACACCTGACTGGCCACGATTTGCGTACCAACGACCGGAAGGGATTTTAGAGATACCAATTCCTACGTTGCGAAAACACGATAAAAATACCGGCATTGGTGGCGGTGGTTATTTTCGACTTTACCCTTATTGGTTATCTAAACGCCGGATAGACAAATATCTCAACAGTGAAAATGCACCCTATAGTTTCTATTTTCATCCATGGGAAATCGATCCTAAACAACCTAGGGTATCCTCGGCGCCACTGCTCTCTAAGTTTCGACATTATGTAAATCTACATTCGATGGAGAAAAAACTCAGCCATCTGTTAAAGGATTATCAATGGTCAACCATGAAGAATGTTTATTCGAAGCATCTGAAATGAAACAAACAAACAGCAACCTTGCGAGAATCAATCATTTCTACTTAATTATTGCAGCGTGTTTACTGTGGCTTCTATCTTTTCATGAGGGACTTATAACTGCCTACGACGTCTGGGTTGTGTCTGAGATATATAACCATTGTCTATTAGTCTTACCAATCGTTGCATATCTGATTTACGAAAAACGTGACCAGCTAAAACAAACAGAGATCAAACCCACTCGCTTACTGTTAATACCGATATCTGGCCTATTGGCGATTCAGTTGTTCGCTCAAATTGGCGATATTAAAATTATCATGCACCTGGCAACTTTTACAGCTTTGCCGCTAATTGTTTGGACCGTACTGGGTCACAACGCCACAAGGGTCATAGCTTTCCCCTTGTTTTTCACGGTATTTGCCATACCAATTGGCGACCAATTGGTTCCCTACTTGCAGGAACTTACTACGGACGTTGCAGTTCCCATTTTAAATTTGGCTGGAGTGCCGGTTTTCAGAAATGGGTTGTATTTGGATATTCCTGAAGGCCGATTCCTTGTTGCAGAGGCCTGCTCTGGTATCAGCTTTTTAATCACGTCTGTCGTTTTCGGTTTTTTGTATTCATACCTGTTTTTCACTACCACGAAAAAACGAGTTGTTTTTATTGTCGTGGCAACATTAGTACCTATTGCTGCTAATGCACTGCGAGTATTTGGGATCATTTTTACCGCTCATATAACAGACATGGAACACGCAGTTGGTGCCGATCATCTGATTTACGGTGGTGTTTTTTATGCCATTATTCTATTCATATTGATCATCATAGGGGAATGGTACCGCGATCCCATCAAGAAAAATGAAGAGCAACCCGTGCAATCCGAAAACTTGGCCGCGCCTTTTAACACTCGGAAAGGTGTAGTCGCTTTAGTACCACTACTCGTTTTGGTCCTGATCCAGCAAGCGTGGTTAAGCAGTGCAACAGTCGGGGAACGTTTAACGTTAAATCAATACCAGAAACTTCATTACCAAACCCAACAATTGTCCGACGAAATAATACTGAAATCGAAGGCCAGTAACGGCTGGGCCCCAATCTACGACGAACAACTTCTTCAAAACAATGTGACATTAGAAGTTGACTCTAAAGAAGTGAATGCGTTTGTTGCATATTATGACGGGCAGAAAGGCCGTCTGATTTCTTCATCCCATAGGTTATATGATCAACAGAGTTGGAGCCTAATTTCACAAGGCACTCAGTACATCAAAGGTAATGCCTTCTCATGGTCGCACATCATATCGCCAACGGGAAAAAAGAAGCACTTACTTCATTGGTCTCAGGTTGGCGGCAAACGTTTTACCAGTGAAGGAAAAGCTCGATTATACCAAGCATGGTTAAAGACAACACAAACGTCTTCGGCCGGCCTGACATTCATTTTGTTTCTTGATGATCACATGTTAGCTGAGTTGAAGTTAAACTCTTTAAACGAATTGGAAAACCGGTTAGTCACAAGCTTGTTGGATAATAATCAATGAAAGACTTTCCAGCAGTCATCAATAGCTTTTTAGTGTGGTTGCAAAAATCAGATGTCAAAGGCAAGTACCAGTTTTATCATAGAACCAAGAAACTCTTGGGCGAACGTTACATAGTACATTCAGGTAAAAGTCATTTTGCGGTCCCATATGACCAATGGTGTTTCTGGAAAACTTTTGGACCCGAAGGTTATTACCTGGAAGAAATGTTACCTTTTTGCCAGCTTTTAGAAAACGAATTAGAAGACTTCGTGTTTTTTGATTTAGGCGCAGATGTTGGTGTAGTAGCAAACTTAGTATCGATTCACTGCCCAGCATTGACGCAAATTTTCGCATTTGAACCCAACCCCAAATCTTTCGAATTATTAAAATTGAATAGCGAAATGAGCAAATTGCCATTTAGGGCGGAACACCAAGCGGTTTCAAGCTTCGAAGGTAAGGTAAAATTCAGCTTTGACTCAACGGTGGCGTCCGATCATGAAGGACATATAAAGGTTGAAGAGTCAGGCAACACACCTGTCACCTCGCTAGATTTTTTCGTTGCCAATAATGAAATTGCGTTACCTAAAGAGTTAGTGATTAAAATCGACGTCGAAGGCCAGGAACTTGAGGTGATAAAAGGCGCAAAAAGAATAATAAGCGCCAGTGAAAAAACCATCATATTGTTGGAAATTCACCCGGATACCTTAGAACGAGACAACCTCAGCCCCGAAGCTATCTTTGAAGAGTTGGAAAAAATACGAGAAGTTAAATGGCACGTTCCTTTGCTTAATAAGAATATTGATAGATCAAAAAACTTTTTTGATCAGTTCCCTCTTCAACAGTACGATGTTATTGCTATCGCAGAAGATTAATTAAAAACCATTTTGCAATAACACTTCTAAAAAATGCGTTTCGATATCAAATACGGAAATCTGATTCCCTTCAAAACTTGCCCCTGCTCCATTTCGGTTCCTGAATAAACGATTAGATACGTTTCTCTCAACGGTTACGCCAGTTGAAAATGGAAATCGAACCTCAATTGCGTTTGGGTACCAATGTTTGTGATAAATTACATTTCCGGATACTTGGGTGCCAGGGCTATCCTCTAAAATAATACCCACATCCGAAAACGGGTGTTCGTTATCCTCATGATAAATTGCGTTATCTTGAATTTTTCCTCCAAGGTTAGACCAGGTTTTTATGTCGCCTTCCGTCAACCGCATGCCAAAACCAATGCCGCGATCAGAATTTACAATGAGATTGTTTTCTACCACGTTATGCTCTGATTGATCCCAAATATGGATTGCATGTTCGGCGATGGACTCTCCGGGACTCGCGATATTATGGAAAACGTTCTTTTTGATTTGCCACTTTTTGATACCATGCGCATCTATGCCACCAATATACCAGTTTGGGCCCGCTGCGCCTGAATACCTAAACAAGCATGATTCAACCACACCAAATTTCGCCAAACGTTTAGAATTGGACTCATCATAACTCACTTTAAATAACTGCTGATAAGCATCTTGAAACACAAGATTCTTAAAATAACCGTAAGCCCCACCTTCACTATTCGAAATTTGAACTAAGTGATTACCAGCTTGTTCAAGGGTAAAGTTCTCCAAGTGAACCTGATTGCCTGTAATATGAAAAAGGTTATCAATGTTCTGCCCTGATTTCATGCCATTGCCTGTCAGTACGGTGTCAAATGGTGTCTTGCCCATTCCCATTATGGCAATGCGAGAACCGGTAATAACAATCGTTTGATTTAATCGATAGGATGCAGCAGATAACAAAATTAATGTATTACCCTTTTGATTAGCACGCTTGACAGCGCCCTGTAATTCCTTGCTAGTGGTAACAGTAACCTGATGTTTATAACCTTTGAATTCGGAGGAAGGAAGTAAACTGGAAAGGTATAATGTTTCAACGCTTTTGGCATCAAACTTTAACGAAGCATCCGCACCAAATGATGCCAATAACCCAGCCCCAAATAAGACAAACGCTTTAAATAGCGAAAACACTACTTTCGCATCTTAATGATCTTCGCGGGATTACCCGCCACGATAGCGTATTCCGGTACATCGTGAATAACCACCGCACCAGAGGCCACAACCGAATGAGCACCGACGTTGGCCATTACAATCGCACCGTTACCTAGCCAACAATCGTCGCCAATCGAAATTTGCTCATAACTTCCTCCTTGATCTTTTATAGGTGTGTCCAAGTCAGAAAAATTATGCTGACCTTTACCACTTAATACGTGTACCCCACTGCCCAGCAGTGTGTTTTCACCAATTTTGCACTTACCAATATTACATTGCGGACCTATATAGGTGCTTTTACCTATTGCAACGTCATATTGGCTAAACAAGGTACCAAATCCTATATAGACATTTGGGTGACAATACTCAGAGGTGAAACGATAAAATCCTGCTCTAGCCAATACTCCTACCTTACCCGGGAACAAACTCAAAAACTGTGAAAACCCGGCAAAAACCGCGTTTTTGTTGAGTGGCGCACTTATCATGAAGTACAAAACAGTTACTGGCGCAACGACAATCGCAAAAGCAGCGTGCACGATAGATTTAATGAGATTCTTCATAACTCGACGACAGCCCTAAATCTTGAACCAATGGTTTCAGTTTACCTTGCCATGAAAATTGTTCCTGGATCAATGACAGGCCATTTTGTGCGACGGATTGGCTCAATACAGGGTCTGCATTCAGTTTATCAATCGCGTCGATAAACTGCTCTGCAGTATTTGCTAATAACAAGTGCTGTCCATCTACACAATCTATACCTTCTGCCCCCATAGGAGTCGTGATAACAGGTAGTTTACAAGCAAATGCCTGCAGCACCTTATTTTGCACTCCACGAGCAATTCTAAACGGCGCAACAAAAAAGTTCGCTTTATGGTAGTAAGGTAATATGTCATCGACAAAACCGGTAACCACTATGCCATCCTTATCTGCTAAACTGGATATTTCCGGAACTGGATTCATACCAGCGATGATAAACTGCGCATTTTCATACTTTGCTCTCACTTCAGCCCAACATTCTTTAACGAACCACATGACGGCATCAACATTTGGTTTGTAATCCATCACTCCAGTGAAAATAAAAATCGGCGCATCATTGTTTAACTCAGCTGCCGGAGTTGGTGGGTAAAACTCGCTTGTGTTCAGACCATTACCCAGCACCTTCACATTGCTAAACTGTTCTCCATTTTGCCGCTCCTTAAATAGTTGAACTTCTGCGTCTGCTATAAAATAACAAGCATCGAACAAGTTCTGAGATTGAGCTTCAAGTTTACTGACCTTTTTACTTTCTCGGTTGTACAACCAGGACATTGGCCATTGGCTTTGTCCCGCGTATTGCAACCATTTATCGGAATCCAGATCCATGAAATCCATTAATAATGTAGGCTTGTTTTGTAATTTAAGTAATACCTTAGAATCTAATAAATACTTGCTCATGGCTGAACTTGAGCAAACAATTGCATCAAACTCGCCCGTGGTTAACTTCTCATCAAGTGCAACTTGCAGTTCCTTGCTGTAAAAATTCGCCTCACTGAGTGATGCGCCCGAAAATAATCCATTGAGCAATCGTACTGGCTTAAAAGGTAAATTAAAAAGTGTCGAATCTATACCTTTGATTTGATTGAACTGTTCGTTTAGCGGTAAGTCGAGTTGCGATTCTTTTGCTGAGAACACAGTAATAGAATGCCCTAACTCAACCAAATGTTTAATTTGGTTAAAAGTCCTTATTTTTTCGCCCTTATTTGCCGGATAAGGAAGACGATGAGATAAAAATAAAATGTTCAATATGTTCACGTGCTTTCATAGAAGATTAAGCGTACTTTAACTGAACAACCTACGAAGGTTAAGTCGGAGTTTACTAAAAGTTATGATTCGCTAAGTTTCATATAACTTCTTGCTTTAAGCGAAATAAAGCCACAAAATTAGCAACCAACTCAAGCTCACAGCAGAAATGATTCATGCATAAGAAAACCCTTGTTTTAACAGAGAACTTTCCTCCTTTATCTGGCGGCAGTGGAAGGTGGTTTTGGGAGTTGTATTCGAGATTGCCCAGGGAAGACTATTTAGTTGTCGCTGACGACACAGCTGAAGCAAGTGATTTCGATAAAACGCATGAGCTAAACATTATTAGAATGCCACTAAAGTCTGCAGAATGGGGGTTCCGCAGTTGGGCCGGCCTGAAATTTTACGCTCGGTGCGTTATGCGCCTGAGAAAGCTGATCAAGCAACATGGTATAACCCATATCCACACAGGTCGTGTTATTCATGAAGGAGTAACAGCTTGGCTGTTAAGTTTAATAACCAATGTCAAATATGTGTCGTATGTGCACGGTGAAGACGTTGAAACGGCAGCAACAAGTGGCGAGCACAATCTCATGGTCAAATTCGTTTGCAAGGGCGCGTCTGCCATCATATGTAACAGCTTCAATTCCGCAAATATCGTAAAAAGACTCTGCTACGCTGATGATGATAAAATTTCTGTTTTACACCCGGGCGTAGATGCGAATGTTTTTGTTCCAACAGAGGTAGATCTGGGTTTCAAACAGGAAATGGGTTGGCACGATAAGAAAATCATCATTACGGTTGGCCGTCTACAGCAGAGAAAAGGGCAAGATAAAATGATTGAAGCTATGCCCGAGATACTAAAACATGAACCGAATGTTATATATGCTGTTATTGGCCGTGGTGAATGCAAAGAACAACTGCAAGACCTGATTAAGAAACATCAGCTTGAAGATTCAGTTCAATTGCTTGACGAAATTAGCGATGAGCAAATGATTAAGTGTTATCAACAGTGTGACCTCTTCATCTTACCAAACCGAACCATAGGTAACGATATCGAAGGATTCGGAATGGTGTTAGTGGAAGCTCAAGCTTGTCAAAAGCCTGTTGTTGCTGGTAATTCAGGGGGTACAAAAGAAACCATGCGTATTAATGAGTCTGGCAAGGTCATTGACTGCACAAACACATCAATTATCACCAATTGCATTACAGAGCTTCTATCATCTCAAGAGAAGCGTGAAGAAATGGGTAGAATTGGTCGAAAACACGTAGAGGACGAACTCGATTGGTCCGCCCACGTGGTTAAAGCTAAAAGACTGTTCGATTCGATTTAATTGTCTAAGTTAAACACCAATACAACTGGAGCTGATTCAAACTTGTTTTGTTCTGAATCAGCTTTTGACAACAATACGTACAATTGATTCGTTTCAAAATTAAAATCGGCACCAGTGATGATATTCATGTCCTGATCTGGCGTAAACAAAGTACTGAATTCACCATGTTCAACTGGCCTTGGTTCATGTGGCGCTAGCTCCCCCTTCGCCACTTTATGTAAATCATTTAGATCCCAAATCCAGAAGTAATTATAAATATCACTTCGGTCTTTCGGGCAGTACCCTGGGCACGAAAATCCGTCTTCATATTGATATTTATAGGCCACCCCAGATTCATGACCCGCACTATAGCCGATTACGTAATACAAATCGGTGCCTGGTATAACAAATCCATAGACGGCAAAGGACATATGAGTCCAAAGATCGTTTGCAAGGGATTCGTTAAAAACATCTTCTTCAAGTGGATTATCTAGCGAGTAATCCAATAAAGTTTGTCCCGGAATAGTTCCAGACTCTTCATTTGTATTAGAAAAATTGTCTAGATAATACACAAATGCTGAAGGTCCCATGCTTAGTCGTGAGCTTATGGCGTAATTACTCGCATAACCATAAACGTAACTGGCCCCAAATATACTAGCCCACTTCTCTGGTAACTGGCTCATCCACCCTGCTCCGTGGGCAGCGCCATGTATATCGAAAAAGCCCGAAACCTTCGACTCTGCTAGGTTGCTAGGATCTCGAATAATCAATGTCGTATTCGTGTTATCAGAGCCGCCGTCATAATGATCTAAACCATTCACAAACAGCTCACCGTCTATGACCTCCATTCCAGTCAATCGATTAATATTCTGTTCATTACCGGTGGGAACTCTGGTTAAAACTTCACTAAAATTCTGAATTGGTTCAGATATTGGCAGGTCCAACACATTACCACTATTAACGAGCTCAGGTATTTCAAATTCTGCAATGGCCTGCGTCTGGAGGTGACCAACGATGTAAATCGACTTGCCACTTTCTGACAGGGCGATTGTGCCCTGCCCATTGGTCGCTCGAGAGTCGCCAAATGTGCCAGCCTTTATCCGAAACCCACCTTGATATTCAAAGCTAAATTTCTTGGGCTCTTCAGCTTGAATGACTTCTTGCATCTTACTTTCACTGCAAGATGCCAAACTAGTAAGGCTTAACAAAATGCCCATAAAAAGTGCTGTTCTATTCATACAATCCTCACTTGACGCCAATCTAATTCGCACTTTTTAGTGCATTTAAAAAGCCAACGTATTTGTCATTGCTTAATACCTTTCGCGCCAGCCATTCGGAGCCATGCGCTGATAAATGATCATCATCAAAATACAATGGCTGTCCTGAGTCGTCAAATTGTACGCAATCATCTTGCTCACAAAACTCTTTTTCAAACCTGATCACTTCTATATTATTTGCAAGCTCAAATGCCGCTTCTAATCTATCGTTCGCTTTCAATACATGATCGTCGCTGCCAGGTGTTAACGTTCCATTGCCGCTTAACGATTTAATATATTGGTCAATAAACCTGTCGTTAAGATTTCGCGGAACCTGAGATAAAACAAATACATTTTTAGCGACTTTGGCGTTGGATTTAACGTAATCCACAAACTCGGTTAACTCCTCTTCATTCCGGTACATGTTCTCAACACGTTTTGCCACTATTAACGTATCAACATTTGCAACGAGTCTTGAGACCTTCTCTTTAATGGCCTCGCAACTCAAGCTGGAATAAGCCTCAGCATAGAACTTACATCCAGATGCAGATGCATCAATAACTGTGACATTGATCTCTTTGCCCAGCACTTGGAAAAAATTAGAAAAATGCCCGGCATGAGAGTCGCCAATGAGCAATATTTCACTCTCTCCGCCCTTATGGATGTAACAAGTTTCATCGCTCATTTTATCATGACAGCCAATTGTCTCGACCGTCGTCATTTTGTGATCAAGACCAAAGCGTTGAGGCAGTCCGTTGTTCAAGCTCACAAAAAAACCAACCGAATAGAGTGCGAACAAGGGGGCAACAAAATAACGAGTATATACTTGTTGCCTTGGCAAAGTTGTTTTTCTAAAGCGATTTTCAAACCAATTTGTTGAAAGGTATGACATGAGTACCATAAGCGTGAACAGCATAAATGCGCTAGCAAGAGACAAATGCGAAATTGAAAAGTGGTATTTATAAAAAACGATTATTGGCCAGTGCCACAAGTAAAGTGAATAAGAAATCAGCCCAAAGAAGACAAACACTTTGTTGGCAATTAATTGGTTTACTATGGTCTGCTTACCAGCCGCAATGATCAATGTCGTTCCTAAACATGGCAGCAATGAGTACCAGCCGGGAAATACATAAGTACCGTCAATTATAACAATACTGAAAATGACCAACGCCAATCCGATAAACGACAATAAATTCTTTAGATTAGGTTTCACATGTTCCGTATTAGCTAACGCCAACATAGCACCAAGCAGCAGCTCTCCCATTCTTGTCGGCAACATATAATATGAAAACGTTGCATAACGTACTTCAGCAGAAGCCACTTCTGCCAAGACAAAGGAAAAAATAATAATTAATCCAACTACGGATAACAGGTACTTAGACTTTAATTTGATTAAGCCAATCAGCAACAAAGGCCATACAAAATAAAACTGTTCCTCAACGGCCAATGACCACAAGTGTAAAAGTGGTCTCATGTTCTCTTCTTGGAAATAATTTCCAGTCAGTGCAAATCTAAAGTTAGCCAAAAAGCTGTTTGCCGCGATGGCTGAGTTACTGAGTGATTTGTACTCTGAAGGCGATAAGAGCAAGAACCCGGTCAGTAGTGTCACGGCAATGACCAGATAAAAAATAGGTAAAATCCGGGTTATTCGCCGAACATAAAACTTGTGAAACGAAAAACGTTTTTCTTTTATTTCTTTAGAGATAATGGACGTAATAAGAAAGCCGGATATGACAAAAAATATGTCAACTCCAACAAATCCACCGGGTAAAAAGGTAGGGTTTAGATGGAATAAGACGACTGACAATACTGCAATGGCTCTTAAACCATCAATATCAGCTCGATACTTATCATTCGAGCTGATGGCATTCAATAGCGACATTAATTAACCCCAATCGCCAGCCATTTGATCTTCAACATGGAAGTCTTAGTATCGCACCAAGTAAACGCATCCATCTCAAACCCTTTTGTAGTGACATTTCTAATTTCGGTTTTAAAACGGTGATCATGACCACGCCAAAAATCGAAGGATTCAAGTGACAATATGATTTCAGGAGCAACGGAAAATTCGGACTCAAACTCAACAAGTTTGTTAAATACACCTCGCTTACCAGCACAACCTTCTACTTCTACCAATTCGGGAATTTCATCTTTGTTCAAGTGCACAAAACCAGATTGAGTTTTCATTAAAGGCAGACCCTTTGTAGCGTTTTTAAGGTAAGCACTTGCCTTATCCGCTGATAGAGAGGCAACTTTCTGCGAAGCCTCGGCATTCTCCATTACATTTTTTATTCTTGCATCAATATGAGCAATTTCATCCAATTGCATTTCCATGTTCTTTTCAAAGTGCACAGCCACCTCTTTCGACACTTTGTTTCCAGTGTTCATAAAAAACATAAATGACACAGATACAATGATCAGGTTTAGAATCGTTAACGTCTTCATAATCTAATTGTTCGCTTATATTAAGTTTCTTTATTCTTTTGCTCGAGTGCGTGTATATCTTCTTTGACCAACCGATCCAAGATAACTACCATGCCCCAAATTAACCAAATTAAATCCGTATAAGTTAAGCTATAAAAACTGCCGCCTATAAAAAAGATCAATTGCGCGACAATGAGACAATTAGCAAAACTGAGATAAAAAAATGAGTGTTCTATATTATCGCCATTTTTGAATAGGGCTTTTCTAATCTGAAACAAACGTTTTAAAGCGACAAACAGTAATAAAAACCATACCAAAGCCCCTAAATAGCCGTTATCCGCCAATGCTTGAAAGTGACTACTGTGTACATCTCGCGCGTAACCGTAGCGACCATCACCGCCAGAATAAACATTGTAAAATGCACGATAACAACCAGGCCCCACGCCAAGGGGGTAATCACTAGTCATATCCAGAGCTACGCCCCAGAAAAAAGGTCTGGATGCGGCAGAGGTGTCTAAGTTCTCTTCACCCGCAAATGCACTTTCAATTCTTTCTTTATAACCTTCTGGTACTGGTATTGTTAATGACCCTAACAATAACAAGGGTACCGCGATGCTCGCCACTTTAAGCTTGTTTTTGCCAAGGAAGTAATACACAACAAAACCAAGGAATGTCGCAATGGCACTCGCCCTAGAGAATAAAGTTACAATATTAAATACAGAACCCATGATGAGAAGTATCATTCCCCATTTGAAAACGCGTTTGTGTTTCTGAACAAACTTCGGGAAGTGTTTAATACTGGTTTCGTTTTTTATCAAGGTATACATGAAAACGAGCAGGAATAATATCGTCGCGGTTCCCATCGCAAAAGCATTACTGCCACTAAACATCCCTTGTAGATTCGAAGCTCCGTAATTAGAAGCTCCGCCAGACGCCATGGCGACCAGCCCCCCTTTACCTGAATAGAAACCTAATGAAAGAGAAACCGTTGCGACCAGAGCCAATAATTGAGTGCGCGTTTTGACAATGTCGACACTTAAGAATATTGCGATGAACAGAAACGACATATAGACCATGGGGTCGATGAACTTATAGTTGCTGCTGCAGCCGACAATTGTGAAAGACATTAACATCAAGCAGTAGAATAGGAACATCAAACCTAAAATGGAGTCATTAATTTTGGGCTTAATACCTCTAAAAACGGATATGACAAAAAACAAAACCGTTGCCAACAATGGGATTCGTAACGAAGAAATATCGATATACACCCAGTCTTGCGGGCGAAAGATGCCAAACCACCAATAAGTCACCATGCCCCAAAAAGGGCTTCTTATTGCAAAAGAAAATAACAAGGCAACTATTGCTAAAACAAATAAAGAACGCATGACTTTTGACTTAACCTAAAACCAATTTCAATAACCCTATTAGCTTTCTGAGCAAAGCAAGCAATACATCTGAGCTAAAACCGCCACTTCGCTTTTGGCTAACATAAGCCCTTCCAGTTCGATAATTTGATCATTAACAAACTCTGATTTTTGAATAGCTTTGACATTCTCAAGTGATAGGTCCAGTTGCTTTAAGTACTCTTCTGGCGAGCGAGTTTCACTATTAACCCAAGCACTCCAGGCTGGTTTGTATTCTTCCTTTGCTTCCTTATCAAAATTGGTCGGCACTTCGCTTTTCGCGTTAACCGTCAGCGAGGTTACGCCTAACACCGAAATGAACTTTAAAAGCGTTCTTCTACTATGCATCATGTTTGATAATCTCCGCCAGCCTCACGCTAAACGCTGCAATTGTCAATGTAGGTGGCACATGCCCCCCGGTGGCAAATATAGACGAACCACCAATATATAAGTTAGAAGTACCAAAAACCTTGTGTTGAGGATCAACAACACCAAAATCTGGCGAATCCGCCATCTTGGTGGTACCCATGTGGTGGTTACTAAACCCGAGTTGATCAGCCCAAACTCGGCTCTCTCTTTCCCTTAACAACTTCAGACGACCAATATTATTAATCCCGACTTCTTTGGCTACAATTTGCAACGAGCGCCACAAGCGCTCTCGATCCGTGTGGGTAATACGATAGTGAACATTTACTTTCGGTATTCCTAGCGCATCTCGATGACTTGATAAAACTATCCTATTTCCTTCAAATGGCGTTTGTTCCATCATCATAGGGATCTGGAAACCGGATACATTTTTGGCTCGCTCAAAAAGTTGTTTATCAAACTTCTTACGGGCGACCGCTTCCACTAACATGTCGATGTCAGTTATAACGTTATTCAGGTGTGTGGGAAGCCTGTCCGGATATTCCCAATTTGCAATGTTCTCTGAAAGAATATGAGCCGAAGAGATACCATCGGACAAAGTATAATGATCCATTGGGATGAGTGGCATTCTCAAATTTATGGTTTGCTCATCGCGAACCACTTGATCACTAAGGCTTAAAAAGCCCAAGACAATTTTATTAGCTAGCATGTTAGCTTGATAAAATTCAAAAAGCTCAAAATGATCTGTATAAAGCTGGGCAGCTCTGGGCGTAGGATGCTCCATAAAGTAACGTCCTACTTTCTCTTTCTGATTTCCTAACTGGTTGTTGTACTTTTGATTAAAAGCCAACATGAAACGAGCATTTTCGATGCCCCCCATGCAAAAACAGAATTTATCCGCACTTATGGAAAAGGAGCGGCCCTGCTCTGATTTAAACTCACATTTTTTGACCCTTTGATTACTAGCATCAAATTCAAGATCCACCAGTGAAGCATGTGTAATAACATTAATGTTTTCCGCAGCAACGAGTTTAGCGCCGTGTTGATAAAAAAAGCGAGTTGGTGGTAACGCCGCTTTAGCCACTCTCGTTTCTAATCGTCCATTTTCAAACGGCACTGGCTTCTTGAGAACACGGGCCCAGTGCTCAAGTTCATAACCATCATCATCAACCCCACAATACCTTTGTGCTGCAGAATAATAAGGCGAAATTTCCGAATACGAAATGGGCCAGCCAGAATTGGCGATCCCTGCTCTTTGTTCAAAATCGACAGGGCTTAAAGGAGACGTATTGTTTTCCCAGTGATTGCTGCTACCACCTAAAAAACGCAACCTCGAATAATGAGGGTTTGGAAAGTGCTGCGGAAAGGACTCTGCGATATTCAAGTCCTGAGCAAACTGTGAATAGTGCTCTCCACCTGACTCAACCAGTGCCACTTTCAGCCCAGAATCAATTAATTCCAGCGCAAGAACAATTCCAGCAACTCCCCCACCAACGATGCATAAATCAACGGCCAGCTTGTCACCGTTATTTATATTATTTCCACTTTGTAACATCTAATATGTACCATCCATTTGTTCAGGCTCTCGCCAAAACGACAAATGTTATTGTCGATAATGTAAGCGGTTAAGTAAATACCTTAGCCCTGACCTTCTCGAATTCGCGCTGTATTATGTTTCTGACATGAGAATATTCTGGATTATTCTTGAATGCGCTCAAAATGGCACCAAAAACGATCAGATAACTTAATGAGAATGCGATTCCACCGACAATCAATTCAAAATAAATATTGTAACCTAAACTCTCAACCAACAGCATCGACAACCAACCAGCAGCAAGTGAAGCCAAACCAAACGGCAGCACCAACCATAAAACTTTAAGTAGGTTTATGGAGAACAACCTAAATACAAACATCATGAACAAAAACGCGCTCAAAACACCTATACCAGCTCGATAAAACGCAAACTCATGCAAATCGGTGTAATTTAACGAAAGCAGAATACCAATTAGCAATAACATTGAGACAAAGTCATAACCAAATAATAAGTTAACTTTACCAATGGACGTCAAAGCATGGTTCAAAATGGAGACCCATGAAAATGAAATTATCAATACTGCTAAATACTTCAAAATAACTGAAAACTCGACCCACTTCTCTCCAAACATAACTTCAACAACCAGTTTATCGTTGAACCCTAAAAATGACACAATGGGAAACGCTACAACACTTATTATGACTAGACTTAAGCTAATCTGATAAATCATGTCGGGTTTGGAGTTTTGTACTTTAGAGAAACTCGTCAATAGCGGCTGTGTGGCAGGAGCTATAATATCCTGTGCAGGTATCAAGGATAGATTTTTCATCAAGTTATAACCACCAACAGAGGGTAAACCGAACGTTTTGGACACAAATGCCGTATCGAACTCTGCTCGTGTATACCCCATAACCCCGCGTAACAACATCCACTTGGAAAAATCCCACTGCTCTTTTGCATTTTTCAAACTCCACTTCGGACGAAACTCGTGAAGTTTATAGGAATAAACAAGCTTGATAGTGTAAGTAGTGACAACCCCAGCAATCATCGCCCAGTAGCTTTGGTATAAAAATGCCAACAGGATAGTGACGAAGAATGACACCAGTTTTTCTGTAATAGACATTTTAACTAGGGGGTTAAAATTAAACTCTCGCTGATACAGGTAAATACCCGGATTAAAAAAGCCGCTCAGCAAAATCACTGATGAGATCACGTAAAACGGCATAACAAGCGCTTCAGACTCAAAAAAGTCAGCGATGAAAGGCGTCAACAAGACAAATAAAACCCATACGATCAGCTTTAATATCAGATTTATGGTCCAACAGGTATTGAGATCATCATCACTAATCTTGGATTTTTGAATCAAATACTGCTGGCTGCCGGTTTCAGACAGAATATCGAATAGAAACACTACGCTGGTCGCAATAGCAACCACGCCAAAGTCTTCCGTCGATAACAGTCTTGCTAATGCCAACATGCTGAATATGCCGATACCACGCATAAACACACGCATAAACAAAAGTAAGATAGAACTTTTCAGTACTTTGGAAGAAAGTGACATGAACTAACCTAACTCACAGTCAATTGTTTTTTGATGACCGAACGCTTTTTCTGCAATCGTTTGTCCAACAGGTGATTAACTAAAATAGAAACACCAAAAGTAACAACAAGACTTAGTAGAAAATAAGCTATGTTGTAGCTACCGCTATGCCCCAGCAATAGAAATACAGCTAAGCTTCCAGTCCAGTGCACCAAATACACCGGGTAACTAAGATCACCGAGAAATGTATCTATCTTTCGAATAACTTTGTTATCTGTCTTCGTATTTATCAGCGATAATGTCATTAAGGCACTAAGCACTAGGTTCAATCCTTCGCTTACAAATACAACTTTCCACAACCCTTCAAGCTGAATATTTGTGCAATAAACAACTGTCACAAGATTTAAAACAAAGTAAACGGTAAGAGCCTGTAAAGAAAGTAACTTGTTCGCCAATAGGTTTTGCAGATTGTCTTTATAAAAGTACAACATGGCCCCCATGGAAAATGGCAGGGAAGCGGTGAAAATGCTGCCATAACCAAAGCCAATTTCTTTAGTAGTTATGATGGTCGCAACCAAATAAATTACCGAGGCCAAAAACCACAAGGTGGTGAGAAATTTATTCCGAGATATACCCATTCCAATCAATAGATAAAAGAATAACTCTATGGTTAAAGCCCAGGAGGCTGGCAATAATCTAACCGGATATTCAACAGGCAAAAGCTCCGGAAAAATCATAAATATATTCGCAAACCACTCTTCGGCAGTAGCCGGAATTTTCAGCTTTTCATGAACGGCTAATGACTGAGTCTCTGTCCCAACTATCACCAACAACAAAGTGAAAGTTAACAACAGCCAGTACATAGGAAACAGGCGATAATAACGATTTTTTACATACCCCCAGAAGCCGCGGCCAGTGTAACCGTATGTGTTATGCATTATATGCGTCATCAAATATCCGCTTAATATGAAAAAGCTATAAACGGCAAGAGGCCCGATGGCAGGAATAGCCAACAGATGAAATAAGACGACGTTAAAGGCCAGTAATAATCGATAGGTTCCGAACATGTTTTATCTTAGCTAATCGTTAAAATATTCCACTACTTGAAAAAATCAGTCAGGACTTTTTCACAGTGGCACTCTAATTCGTAAAACCAGCCTTCATCTGCATATTTTTTCCAGGTGTCCTGGTTAGGCGACTTAATTAATGTCAACAACTGCTCTTCTTCCAAGCTCTTCCAATTCAAAACCTTATTCATTTCTGTTAGGTGTTGTTTAGGGTTGTTACAAAAATCCTCATACGCCATAGATAGGTCTGCATAATGACGACCATACAGGTAGGACAATTTCCAAAGATAATAAAAACGCTGATATGGATGTTTTGTTTTATTTGGCGAGAGAAATGGAAAGAACTTAGCCAAATCATTACACCATATATCAAGATAGAAGTTATCTTCGTAAGATGTAATCACATCGTCCTTGTTCATTTTGACCTTATCTGTCAAAAACGAACACCACTGATCTCTAGGGTTCCGATACAAATGCAATAACTTGGCATTTGGGTAGTTTTTCTTAATCCAGCCTAATCGAAAGTCGATTCGATTAAATTGCAAAATAGGTCGCTGCTTGCTTTTCCCGACAAGCAAATCAATATAATTTTTCATGTTTGGATCCCACGATTTTTCATCCATGTGTAAATCTTCACGGATCCAGTCTTCCTGATAAAACGCGCCAAGTTCAGCTAAACCATCGTATTCTGTCCAGTAGTCATTCACGCCTAAATGTGTCTGATCAACACCCGCACCACGAAACGCTTTATCAAACCAACGGCGCTCATTAAAGGGTTCGTAATAAGCGGTGCAATCATTCATATTCCTGAATAAATTCCACAACATTGTCGACCCAGTGCGAAAGCGGCTGGTTATAAATACGATATCGTCTCTTTCACTAATTGAACCACTCTCTTCAATGTCATGTTTAAAATACGGCGCTACCATATTTTCATTGATTGGTACGTTTTGTTTTATTTTGTTTATGCGCTCAAATAGTTCCAATTGAGTGTCATAGTGACGTAAAAGTTGTTCAAATGTTGAGATAAATTTGTTTTTTACCGACTTAATCACGCGAGTTTCCAATTCTTGTTCTATGCGTCATATAGCTTGATGTAGCTATCATTCATTTTTTTACAGCTGAATTCAGATTCAAATCTAGTGAGGGCATTTACTCCAAACGTTTGAGATTCAGCGCTAAATGTCTTTATCAGATTTTGAGAAAAACCATCTAAATCATTATTGGGACTGACCAGCCCACTGCAGTTATGTTTCACTACTTCCGCATTACCGCCCGCATCTGTAACAACACAAGGTTTACCTAAAGACATGGCCTCCAGCAGCGTCATAGATGTTCCTTCGGACAATGAAGAAAGTAAAAACGCATCCATCAACGCAATATGATTTACTGGCTTAGCTACATAACCCGTAAATATCACGTAGTCTCTTATATTCAGCTGTTCAACCAGTGCTTCCAAAGTATTCCTCTCTTCACCATCCCCTACGATCAGGAGATAAAGATTAGAAATGGACTCCCTAGCATTTGCAAAGGCTTTAATCATCATGGTTTGATTTTTGATGGGGTCTAACCTTGCCACGGTACCGACAATCTTTGCGTCTTCCGGCAGCGAGTATTCTTGTCTTAAATCAGCAATTGCTTTTTTGTCTTTAATTAATGGCGCGATCCCGTTATAGACTACTTCGATTCGGCGTTGTGGCAAAAACTCATAATCCACCAGGGCCTGTTTTGTAGCTTTTGAAATTGCCGTCACCTGATCAGTGAATTTCAACAGTACCGGATTGATGTACTTGCGTTTCCAACTCGAAACATCAGGGTAAAAACGACCATGTTCAGTAAAAATAACTTTTACGTCAGTCAACAGTGCAGCAATACAGCCGTATACCCAAGGTGTATACTGATGGCAATGTAAAACATCAACTCGGTTTTCTTTAATATATGATCTCACTTTGCCTATGAGTTTAAGATCAAATCCACCTACCCAATGAAGGTTTGTTATTGTAAATCCTTTTTCTTGCAACTGTTGACCAAATGGGCCTAATTCCGGCTCAATGCACAGCACTTCGGTCTCAAACCTTTCTGGGTCCAATCCTTCGACAATATTTTTGATGACCGTTTCTGTCCCCCCAATGCGCATATCATAAGTTAGATGAACGACTTTAGTTTTACGCACGAGATGGCACCTCTCTCCCATTCAGTTCAGAACGGCTACAAGACCAGGAGAACTTAGATCTGGCATTCATAATAGGCTGCTCAACTAAACGATAAAGTACTTCCGATGCCAAACAAGAAATAGCCAAAGCAATGGAAAAATAGACCAGAAAATGCTGCTCACTAAAAAGTCGTTTGCATACGGCTAAAGCATCGGGATGTAATAGATAAATCGCATAAGAACGAGTAGAAATGTACATTATGATGTTATGACCATACAGTCGACCACCACTTTCTATACTTGCCCAAACAACCCAACCACCAAAAACAAATGCCAGAATAAGCTTACTAGGGTCTGAAAATGGCGAATCAAGCACGATTCGATTCACATAAAATAAACAATACAGCACCATGCCTACAACAAGGAACACACCACTATTAGCTAACAGCTTTTGCCAAAAGTCGACAAATGAATATTTCAAGTTCGCAAGTAAGATACCCATTATGCAGCAGTCCCACCTGACATGGGTTTCATACAAAGACGCGTGTTGGTCAAGGTCACGAAAAACACTGGGCAATATTAGTAAAGTTAAAAGTATAATCGTTCTCTGATTAGCACTAAATCGTGACAAAAATAACAAGATAGGGGCAATCGCCAAATAGAATTGCTCTTCAACGCAAAGAGACCAACTCACAGTGAAAAACGTTAATGGATAATCATAATTTTGCAGAAAAACAAAATAATTCCACGGAATAGAAAAGTCGTCTTTAGTTAAAGACAGCTGCGCAATGGTGAATATCAGGACCGCATAATAAGCGGGCAGCGTTCTCATCCAACGTCGGATCCAAAAGCGCTTGATATCTACATCCTTGTACCTTTTTAGCTCTTTAAATAGTTGAGAACCGATTAACCAACCAGAAAGAACAAAAAACAAGTCAACGCCCGTACCACCAAATTGCAGCCAAGCCAAAGATTCAGGCGCACCATAACTTAATACTGAGTGTGCGGTAAAAACGGTCATGATTGCTAATGCTCTTAACAAATCTAACCTATAAACCCGACGTTCCATCAGCAGTACCACACATTAGGGTATGGTTTACTTGTATAAAAAATTCTTAATCTACACATTTATCTTTATCTAACTATTCGCAATTCGAACCACAAACCGTCCGTTATCCAGGTTGATTGATGGTCATGTATTCATCCCACCACATCTGGAACATTAACATGCTCCAAAGCAATGAAGAGTAATCTTTGGAGCCTGCTTGATGTTGTTGCCAAAATGAAGTGATGGTGCTTTTTTTGAAGTAATCCACTAACCCAGCGTCTCGATTAAGCAATCGTTCTTCTGCAATCTCTTTTATTTCGCCTCTTAGCCAGTCAGCTAAAGGTACGGAGAACCCCATCTTTTTTCTATACAGTATGTCGTCCGAAAGTAAGGGTTGAAATAACTCTTTTAAGATGTGTTTCTTTTCACCCTTAGGGTTATCGTCACTAACTTTGAACTTAAACTCCGATGGTATCTGCGCCGACTTCTCGACCACTTTGTAATCCAAAATCGGTGCCCGAACCTCCAATGAATTTGCCATACTCATTCGATCGACTTTAACCAAAATGCCACCGGGCAAATAAGTTTTCATGTCCGTATACAATATCTTTGATAAATGATCTTGGCCATCGGCCTTCCGATACTGCTCGACTGTTCTTTCTGAAGGGTGGTAACCGTTTAACTGTTGTTTGGTTTTATCGTTGACCAATTGTGACCATTGCTCATCCGTAATAAAGGAGTTTGAGATGTAAAAGCCCATCGCGGGATCAACACTTAAGCTGGTTAACAACGACTTTGCTCTTCGAAATGGTGTCGCATTAACCATCCCTGCCACTTTAGCTAGAATAGGAAATGCCGATTTTCTTAACCAAAGCGGAAACTTAGACCTAAGTTTATTTTCCATGTGATCAACCGAGTACTTTTCATATCCGGCAAACACTTCATCTCCACCGTCACCGGCAACAGCAACCGTAACTTTTTGTCTGGCCAGTTCAGATACAAAATAAGTTGGAACCAATGAAGGATCAGCAAACGGCTCATCAAAAAAGTGAACGATATGTTCTAGGTTGTCTTTTACATTTTGATGAACGGTAAACTCATGATGATTAGTGTGATATTGCTCTGCCACCATCCTAGCAAACTCGGTTTCATTGAACTTTTTATCGTCAAAACCTATGGAGCAAGTAGTAACTTGTTGTTCACCTTTATCATTTGATTCTGGATTTTCTTTGCCAGCGACTTTTGACATTAAAGCAACGACGCCACTGGAGTCGACCCCTCCGCTTAAAAAAGCGCCGAGTGGCACATCTGACACCATTCTGTTTTTGGTGCAATCGGTTAACAGTTCATCTAATTCAGTTAAGAAGGTTTGTTCAGGTTTCGCTTCGGGGTTAGCAAACGACACATCCCAATATTGTTTAGTGGTCACACCTGAAGACGTCACCGTCATGCAGTGGCCCGGCTCCAATTTAAATACATTTTCAAAGATGGTTTTTGGATCTGGCACATACTGATAAGCAAAAAAATCATGCACAGCATCGGTTCGTACTTGTTTGGGAAATGCATCGATGGCCATCAGCGATTTAAGCTCAGATGCAAAAAATACATCACCATTATTTACGTAATAATAAAGTGGTTTTTTCCCCATTCTATCCCGAGCGATGAACAAGGTTTGTTTCTCTTTATCCCAGAGGGCAAAGGCAAACATTCCATTCAACCTTTCCAGACAGGCTTCACCAAATTTATCATACAAAGCTAGGATGACTTCCGTATCAGTATCCGTTTTGAACGGGTAACCTTGGCTTTCGAGATCTTTTCTATGCTCTAAGAAATTATAAATTTCACCGTTAAATGCAATGACATAACGATCATCAAATGAATGCATCGGCTGAACGCCAGCTTCCGATAAATCTATGATCGCCAACCTGCGGTGGCATAAACCAATCTTGTCATCGACATACACATTACCAGCATCAGGCCCTCTATGCCGAATGACATCACCCATCTTAACCAAATCACTTTCTCTGGCTCGATCTCTATTGTATGTTGTAAAACCTGCTATTCCGCACATAAATCCATCTTATAAGGTAATGTATTTTCTAAGATTACTGCCAATAAACGTGGCCAAAGATACAGGAAGTTTCTGCCACACCAGCTCTAAAGACGATCGCAGTTTTGATGTGTGTCCCGGCTTGTTGTCACTTCCTTCGGATGGCGCTTCTGTTATTAGATGGCCGTCTTTAAAAACCTGCCAATCTAACCCTGAAGGTTTCGCCCCCCATTGAGCTTTAAATTTATAGGTCCCTTCCCCGGGTGTTGAACGACCAAAATCAAACTCTTTACAACCAGAATCAGTGGAGTATGCAAGTAAACTCCAATATAACAGCATGTTTGGCGCTAAGCGGTTGTAATCAGCAACAGTAGATGCCCAAGGTATAGAACAACGCTCGCCATTAAATAACACGATACCAGCCCCGACGACAACGTCATCTTTATATACATTGGCAATAATAGCTTCACCGCCAAATGTACTAATCACACTTTCAAACCAGCGTTTGCTGTGAGCGGGCGAACCTAAGTCACGCATATTGCGGGTATATACCTGATAAAAACCATCAAGATGTTGCTGATCGTTGCCAGTAGACGCCGTAAGACCATTTTTTTCTGCCTTACGGATCTGACTTCTTAATTTGGACTTAAAACTGGCTAAGAGCTCTTCCGAAGACTCAGGTAAAGCTAACAACATTCTGACTTTGCTTTCTTGTGATAATTCCTCAGCCTGATCGAGAACTTTGGTTTGCCTGTGTTCAATCGTAGTTATCTTATTATCATTCGCAAACGTTATTGCTTTATCTAATAATTGGTTTTTCACTTCAATTGAATTAGCTAATACGCCACCAGCGTCACAATAAGGCAATGCCGTTAGTTTTGAACTCAGAAGTGGGATAGAAATTTTCGCCATCGGCAATACACCAAGGACTTCCCCTTGTTCGTTTGTAACCAACCAGCCCACCGTTTTGAAGCCATAAGCAGCGGTGATAGAATTTAGCCATGCCCATTTATGATAAGGCGTGCCCGATTCATGAGCGGAGACATACTTATCCCAATCATTTTTGTCTGATTCTTGCGCTAGCTTAATGTTCACGACCGCTTCCCTGTTGTGTTAATCGTTGTTTCGCCTCAGAAAGGGTGCAGTATTCAATGTCAGTTTTTGACGCTAAAAACTTAGTCACATCTGCAATTCTTTGACATAGATGTTCACGTGCATTTGGTTCATCATTTAAACCTGTCACCTGTTGTACCAGACTAGAACTATGTAAGTACATGTGGAACACCATCTGGCCTTTTTTCAACCTCGTTTTGGTAAGACGGATCATATCAGAGGATGAACTTAATTCGGGACTTAAATAGATTTTTCTCAACAAGAACGTATGCCAAAACAGTCCATTAATCCTAAGCCAGCAAAACGGACGCAGTTCCATCAAGCTATGAAATTTTTGCGCTAATTTGGTCGATGATCGGTTAAAACCGCATGTAACCGGAATTTCGTAAACATCCTGCTGTTGACCAGCCTTATTAGTATCTTCAAAACTTGGCCAATAGGGTTGCCGAATCGCATTTTCACACGAAAAATAATCGTTACGGTAAAGCGGATACACACTACTATCTGTATCAATTCCGACATCTTTTAACAATGTCATTACATCGCCGTTGATGCCCCATCTTCCAGTGCGAAACGACTTAGCTCTTACACCGATTTTTTCTTCGATTACCGCCATTAAAGAATCGAGTTTTTCCTTTACATAACGTATGGGCAAATTAATAACGTGTGACGAACTTTCACTTGTTTCATTATGAAATGGTGGGTTGGCCCAAGGGTGTAGGTGGGCACCTATTTCGCACTTAGACTTATCAAAACTCTTTAAAATTTCTGCAGCATTATCATCGTTCGCAATAGCATAATCCACCAGGTAAGTGGGTTTAACCCCTAACTCCTGACAAAAATTCTGAAACGCCGGCAATTCATCGGCATTACGCACTGAAAAGTTAGAGTTTGGGAATGGCCCGGACCAATCCCACTCTTCTTCAGTGTCCACCGTGAGAATAAACAGTGATTTAGGTTTCGACATGGATCCATCCTGTTTTGGTGTATTGGCACCAAACAAACACGCCACCAGTCTCAATATGAGCTTGTAAGCTGTTAGCCAATGACATTGTTATTATCCCACCAACCGATTGAACAATTCGGCATACTCATCAGCCATACGCTTAGCAGAGTAATGTTGGTTCACGTAGTCGCGCGCATTGTCTGCTAGTCGTGTGGCCTCTGTCTCATCAAACAATATCTTTTCCCAGTATTTGGTCAGTGTTTCTTTGTCCCCAAGTGGTGCCAACAATCCCGTATCGTCATGCGTAATTAATTGGTCTATCCCGGCAATATCGTAGGCCGCAACGGGAATGCCCATCGCCGTTGCTTCCATTAAACATCTAGGGATCCCTTCTAATGTTGAGGTCATGGCAAACAAATCAAATGATTGCAACAACTCCAATCTATCATCTCGGAAGCCCAAGAAGTGAATATGTTCTTTTGAACTTAATTTTGCTGCATATTCTTCGAGCTCGGCGCGTTGCTCACCATCCCCCAATAAGCTCAGCTTCAAATTACCGTGTTTTTGTTGCAATTGATCAAAAATATCCAACAAATCAAATATATTCTTACGGCTAATCATTTGGCCAACAAACCCAACATGTTTGATCTCGTTGTTTTTATCTAGCACTTTTTCTCTTTGCTCTTCAACCTCAGACAGATCCACACCATTTTGGATGTATTCTAACTTAGGTTCGCGAATACCAAACTTTTTCACGTCGTCGCAAAGTTGAGGAGACAGTGGTACGACTTTATCCGCAAACCGCATCGCCTGACATCCCAACCAGATAAAACTACGCAACTTAAAGTCATCTGCATTTTCAAAGCCATGCGGGGTAACGACGACTTTAATTCCCGCTTTGCGCGCAGCCATAATGCCCAAAATGTCAGATTTATAACCATGCGTATGAATGACGTGTATATCACGCTCTTTAATCAAGGTAACAAGCTTATTTATGACACCTAAATCGAATGAATGTGACATAGGAACTTCAAACGCTTCACCACAGTGTCTGCGATACATTTTTACTAATTCCAAATCTTTGGAGTTTTCTTCCAAAGTCACAGCGAGATCACAGCGAAACTGCTCAGGATCCATATGTTTGGCTAACGCCAATACCCAACGCTCCGCGCCATAAAAGCCCGTTGAACAGATAAACTGCAATACATTAACCGTCATTAAACACGTTCCCTTTTAATACCCATTAGTGACCCTACGCCCCTAGCAAAAAAATAAACTACGTAAAAAGCAAAAATATTGAAGATACTCACAGCCTCAGTTTTGAGTTTAAGCCGCAAGCTATAAGCAATTGCCGGGACGAACCCCAAACAAAGAATTGTCGCAGCTGCTACGTTAGCACCTAACAATACAAGAATAATCGTAAGAATTGGAGCAAATACCGCTATTAGAGGAAACAGCAGACTTGGCAACTCCAACAATTGAATTTTCCTACCTTTTACAGAAGCTAAATTTGACTTTGCTCGCCAGATTTCCTTTTTAAAAAGTTGGGAAAAAGATTTATCTTCGCCAAGGTGAACAAAATCACTTTTAGAAGTCAGTAAGTTTTTAGCGAATTTGCCAGTAAAATACACGTCTTCACATGTTTCCATTTCTTCAGGAAACCCTCCGTGTAAGTCAAAATCCGCTCTTCTTAGAAAAAGGTTACTGCCTGCAAGGCATTCCAGATATTTATCTTTATTAATATGATTCAGCGCAACTCGCACATCTTCGGTAATAGGCGCATCATCACATGAGATCTGAATAGCACTCACTATCATGTCGTCATCAGCTAATAATTCGCTCACCCGTACTAACCAATTCTCATTTAGCTGGACATCGGCATCAAGAAAGGCCAAAAAATTACCTTTTGAATTGCGGGCTCCTAAATTTCTTTGGTATGAGATCGTTACCTCATCCGGTACTTTTAACACCTGAACTTGGGAATTAAGCGGCTCTGGTAAAGTTAATTCTTCCTCTTTGGTAACCACAATTATTTCTGTCGTTTCACCGTAACCCTTCAATTTCGTTATCGATTCCACGGTTTGAAACAGAAAATCGAGCCGTCCTTTATGCGGAATAATGAAAGAGGTTGAAATCGTCATTTGGCGGGCCCCATCAAGTTCAACACTTTAGATACAGCTGGAATGCGGTAAGACAACCAGGTCAATTCCTGTCTCAATGAAAAGTCACTCAATACTGTTTTCAGGTAGTTGAATTCGTTGTTATTTTCATGCAGAGAATTAAAACTCAAATCATCTACTCGACTTTTCTCTTTGTCTTGAGTGAAATTCATCACCCCCTCGTTTTGCAATAATAAACAGAGGATTCTGCAATAATCGCTATTATCATATTGAGAAAGTTCTTTAATAACGTAGTGTCGAATTTCGTTTGCTTTTGCTAAGTAATGTTGATTTTCGTCCACATAGGTTGCAGCAATAAACAGTATGTTTGCTTTTCGCAAATCTTGCGCTGTCCAGGTTTCGTTCGGAAACTCCAGAATTTCAGGCTTGGTTAAATAAGGCCTTTCGTGTTTGGCCATCCAGTCAGCAAACTTAAGCAAGACCTGAATGGCATACTTGTACGATTCATCCCTTTGTTTGATCACTTCTTTCGCATTCATAAACCTGCATACGGCTTGAATGAATACAGTGTAAAACCAAGTGTTTTCTACATCTTCCAAGTTTCGTGCACTTAAGTTGTCGTCTAATTTGACCGTGTATTTGATAACTAAGCCGGCTTTATCCAGATACGATTGTTTATTGGTCAACTCAAAGCTATCAATTAACGCAACGATATAATTTGCTGTTCCTCGATCCAGAGGGTATTCACCTGTTTTTTTGTTTCGTGAATCCAGTACCTGTTCGCTTTTTACAGACTGCAGATATTCGAAAATGCTGCCGCTACCTTCATAAACCGTAGATATCCAGTCACTAAGTTTCAATACCGCTTGTTTCGATGCCACGTCACCTGTCAATGCATAATGAAACGCTAGTCCCGTTGTATAACAGTGCTGTCCACCTGGACCTCCGCCACCAGCGTGATCCATATAAACGTCTTGTGGCTGGCTTTTTGAATAAGTTCTATGACCTGCAGTTGCGGCGTCTACGTAATGGTCGGTATGCCAGAACAAACCACCATTGTATTCCGGCCTATCCAATTCTGTGTGATAAATATCAATATCAACAACATGCTTGGCAAGGTCGTCAGCTAGCTCAAACCACTCACTTTGACCCGTCCTCATATATTGACGTAAAAAACCATAAACAGGATCATATTGATTATTGTAATGAGAAACGATTAATCCTTCGCCGCTGTATTCTGCATTTTCATGATCGGCGTAAAGGTCACCAAAGTTGCGCCAACCGTATTCATCTATCAACTCTCTTTTAGCTTTGAAACCCTTTTTTTCATCTAAACTCAGATCCGTAATCCGCGTTAAGTCCGGTTCACTTTTATGAGAAAAATGAGGAATGCAAAGACAGCTCTCTAAGTAACTAGGGTCGATAACAATTGAAGTTGGACTTGCGTACTTTTCCAGTAAGTCTCTGTCAACATCGCGACTACACCAAATGGTTTGAGTTTTTCTTTCGCCAGGCAATAACTCATGTAAGTAATCTAACTTCGGAAAAAGCCCGATCTCTATACCACCGTCATCTACCGACATGGAGGAAGGAAAGTTCTGCCAGAACTTATCTAATCGAACCGTTAATGTGCGGCTGGCGTTTTTAACATGGACTTCCGGCAAAATTCTGTCGCCAGATATACTTTGATTACCTGAGCGAATTTCATAACCTTTAATATTGAAAGGCACTTGCGCATTTCTATCTAAATGAGTTGTGCAATTCCAGTTCTCTCCACCGCTGCTGTGTTGAATAACCTGAAAACCTGCAGCACTCTCATGCCAATCATCATTATGTTCGTTTCTATCGGTCCAATGTAAGTATTGAGAATCTTCAAGAGGAAAATGTGCCGTCAGCGCTTTAAATTGAATAGAGTTTTCATCTCCAATATCCCATTGGCCATTGGGGTGAATAGCTCGATTTCGGTTGCAGATTCGGACCTGATGACGACTTACTTTACCATTGGCAAATGTTTTGACTGTTAACTGAAAAGACAAATGAGGAAACTTGTCGTTATACCCTTCAAATGTAGACGACAGTGGCGAACGTAACGTTGGCACTTTGCAAAAAGTGATAACATGTTGACTCCCAACACTATCAATGAACTTGAGTGTTGGCAGTGGATCCGGTTTTTCAGAATGAAGAGCCTGTTGATTAACTTTATTCTCAATTAAAGTTAGGTGAAGTGTTTTCTGCTCACCTGCTTTTAATGTGCAATCAAGCCAGCACCTTGCCCATTTTATTGAGCCATTGGGCCAATAAGTTAAAGGTTGAAAATGAACGTTTTTTTGAACTCCATCATCTTCGTTAAATAACAAGGCATGACTCTGTGTCATTACGCCGTTTGCAAATGGCAAAGAAAATTCAAAAGTATGATTTTCTCGAAACAATCCATGTTCATCTTTAATTACGACTTTAATTCCACTCACAGTTCTTTACTCATACTTTCAATTTATTTTTCAGCGCACGTAGCGAGTGTTCGATTGTACCGAGTAAATTTCGTTTTGAAAAACAATAGGAGCGTAATGTGTACTGGTTATCCGACAAAGACTTTTTATAACGGGCATCTCCGGCTAAAAAGTCATATTTCAGAAAGCCTTTTTCTCGAAAATATTCCATTGCAAGCGCATGAAAAGTAAGGCCAATTTTCACTTTATTGTCAGGGTGTTTATCAAGTGCAGATAAATAGAACAGAACTTCATTCTGATAACAGTAAAAATAGCCATAACCCAGTACTAAATCATCTAACTGTATTGACAACAATACCGAGTTTTCTTTCTCTATCATTTTCTGATGAAACTGAAAAAAGTGTTCGTTATTAAAACCACTGCCCCATTCCGAATCCTGCCACTGTATTTTGTGTCTTTCAGAGATGTCGGCCAGTGCTTGCTGCTTATTGTCAGCTGTTATTTCGACCAGATGTAAATTACCCATTCCTTCGAGCAAACGTAAGCTTCGGGTAACTTGTTTTTTTGTATTTTTGCTAAATGTGTCAATCAAACTAATAGATTGATCAGGAGCTAAAAATTTTGAATACCCAACACTTGCCAACTTTTCGCGAACATAGAACTTCTCGGTGAAAGCGAGTTCGATGCATTCTGACATGTCCACATGTATGTTTTGATAATCCGAAAGCTCACTTAATAAATAGTTAATTGCACCGGCTGTTATCGTATATCTGTGCGCTTCATATGTAAGAAAATTATTATGCTCGACCCAGATTTGATCTTTTTTTTGTTCGCCGGTTTTATGTAAGTAGAGAGTATTGGCGTTAACCGACATGTCCGATGCAAAGACACCTAAACCGATCAAACGCTCTTCTTCAAAACACTCCAATAGATAGAAGGCGGCGTCTGTTGTTTCGAGCCACACGCCGATCCAATGCCAAGAGACAAAATAATTCGAGTTAGCTGTTTGTTTTTCTAATAATTGCCACTTAGCTGCCAAGTCAGTTCTTGATTTTAGGCTATTATCGAATTGAACCAATTTATAGAACATCTCTTAAGCATCTGCAGTTCAAAGAAGCTAGAATTATTCACTAATAATTATCTAATTGAAAGCTATGAATAATTCTATAAGCTATGGTCTAAGAGGCTCAATCTATGATGGACAAACAAATGAGACGATTTTCTAAAACACTTATCACCTCCTCGTTACTTTTAGCACTGTCAGCATGCGGTGGAAAATCCACTGAAGAACATGTGGCAACTGCACGCCAGCTAATAGATCAGAACCAGTTAGATACGGCAATCATTGAATTAAAAAATGCAATAAGGCAATCCCCCAGTGATGGCCAAACCAGATTGTTATTGGCAGATACATACTTTTCTATGGGCGAAACCGCTTTTGCCGAAAAAGAATATGAAGCCGCATTGAGATTTGGCCAAGATGCCAATGTCATCAAAGGTCGGTTAGCCAGACTTCTATTTGTTCAAGATAAATTTGAAGAAGTAATGAAGTTGGAAGTTGAAAAATCATTAGCAGCTGAAATTCAGTCTCAAATATTAGTTCTACAAGCCTTGGCCAATTACAGGCTACAAGATGACGTTGTCGGTAATGAACTCGTAGACAAAGCGCTGCAAGTTTCAGAAAACTCGATATACAGTCAGCTTGGCTCTATCGTCAAAGAAGCCAGTAAAAATCCCAAAGTTGCGGTTAGTGAATTACAAACGTTGACGGCAAACAACCCAGATTTATCAGAGGCACAACTCTATTTGGGCTTTATCGCGACGACCACAAGCCAATACGATGTTGCAATTCAGGCATTCAAAAAACACATAGATATCTTCCCTCTGGCGCATCAAGTAAGGTTGTTCTTAGCCAATGTCTTAATTAGAAATGCGAACTTTACTGAAGCAGAGCCTGAAGTATCAAAAGTTCTTAAGCTAGCCAAAGAGCAACCCTTTGCTAATCAGCTGATGGCAACCATAAAATTCAACGCGCAACAATATGATTCAGCATTGTCACACATGGAAAAGGCAATTCAGAACGGGATCAATTCTGAGTCGAATCGCCTAATTGCAGGTTTATCTGCATTCCAATTAGAAAAATATGAACAGTCGCATAACCACCTGCTGTCTCTAAAAGACTCACTTGATAACTCTCACCCTGCGAAAAAGGCGCTTGCCATCACCCAATTAAAATTGGGGTACGGTAATGAGGCAGACTCAACCTTAAGTGAGCTTGAAAACCTTGCTGAAGAAGACAATCAATTATTCGCAGCTGCAAGTTACGAACTGATCAAAGCGGGCGAGCTTGATAAAGCGAGTCAATCGCTTAAGAGACTAAATACATCTGGAGACGACGCCCTGTCATTAACTCAAGCTGGGATCTTGAAATTATCTTTGAATGAGCTGGACGGTATTGCCAACCTTGAAAAGGCGATTGCCATTGATTCAGACCTACCAATTGCGAAAGTAGCATTGGCATCGGCTTATATTCAATCTCAGCAATTCAACAAAGCACTGCAACTTGGTAACTCCTGGATAACTGAAGAGCCGAATAAAGTGGACGGTTATAATTTGGTAGCGCTTGCGAGCGTGAGATTAAACAAAGAATCGGCTGCCACTCAAGCATTTAGGAAAGCACTCGATGTGGATCCTTCAAATATCCCATCATTGATGTATTTTGCTTCCCAGGACATGGCTAATAATAACCCCCAAAAAGCGAGTGCCGCTTTAGCCACACTTTTAGACTCCAACCCAGATTACGTGCCGGCGTTAATCATGAATTACCGGGCAATGAAGTCTTTAGGCAACACTAAACAAGCACTAAATAGAATTGCCACCGCTTCAGAAGGTTCTGACAAGGATCCGCGATTAACTTTATTGTTAGCCAAAGCGAACTATTCAGAGGGTAACTACAATGAAGCTCTCAAAGTTCTTGACAATTACGAACCGCAAAAAGGGCAGTCGCAGCGAAATTATTGGCTGATTAAGGTCAATAGTTATACAAAGCTGAACCAAAACAAACGAGCACTTGAATCTGTAAGGCAATGGACGTTGGCTGAGCCAAAAAGTGAGGTTGCTTGGTTAAGAAAAGTTGAATTCGAAGAAAGTGTCCACCTTAACAACGACGCCCTTACTAGTGCTAAAAATGGTTTAATACATCTACCTGAAAGCGTTAGGTTAAGACTAATTGAAGCGAACTTACTCGTTTCGTTTAATCGCAGTAAAGATGCACAAAAAAGCCTAAATAAACTGGACAAGGCTACACGAGAACTACCTTTTGCCCAAAAGGTACAAGGCAACATTTACGCTTTGGACGGTAATTATATTGATGCACTTCCTTTACTACTAAACGGATACCAAACCGCACCGGCGTTGAGAAATGCTAGCTTAGTTTACTTGACATATAAATCTCTAGGTAGAAGAGATGACGGAATAGATTTTCTGGAAACACATCTGGCCCAAAGTGAACGGGATACAGGAACTCGTTTATTAGTAGCAAATGAGTACTTAAGTTTTGATACCAATAAAGCGAAGAGCCACTATCTGAAGGTCATCGATATTGAACCTAGAACACCTTTAGCCTTAAATAATCTTGCCTACTTATATACAGAAGAGCAGAACTTTAACAAAGCCGACGAATATGCATCCAAAGCTGTTGAGCTAGTACCGAATAGCCCACAAATATTAGACACGGCAGCAACGGTTAAGCTTGCGTTAGGCGACAAAAAGTCAGCAGTTAGTTTGCTGGAAAAAGCGCATTCACTAGCGCCAGATGATAAAGGCATTAAAGCTAATTTGGATAAAGCCAAAAGCACTATCTAACTCAATCGCAACTTATTTGGACTAACATTCTGCAAGAGCCAACAAACTCCCTTGTTGGCTCTTCAATTTAAGCAACCTTTTCTCTCCTTCCCTTTAAATTAACTTAATACAACAAACCTCAATTGATCGCTGTAAAAATTGATTTAATACTGTTATTAAAACTCGAATCAACACACCTAGTAGTTATACCAATCTGCATAAAGAATCAGCGGTAGTTTCAAGTTAGTTTACTCAAACTGGCGCCTTCTTGTTCACATGAAAAACAACTTGTATCGAGTGAACTTCCTTTAGACCGCTCCATGTATGAAGTGCTATTAAATGCCGATAGAGTTTTCTCACCTTCTGGCCGTTTATTTGTTCTAGAGTATGATTTGATAACTAGTGTTTTTGGCATATGCCTTAAAAGGCACTCACTTTATGACAAGTTTACAAGGGAAACTTTCATATTGAAGGCATAAAAAAACCTTGGCACTGAGTGCCAAGGTTTTGTATTCAACTAATAATTAGTTACTAGATTATTAAGCTTTACGCTTACGAGCTACACCAGCTAGACCTAGAAGACCTAAACCAAATACTGCTAAAGAAGTTGGTTCTGGAACCAAGCTAGTGATAGTACCAGTAGTTTGAGTGATGTTTAGTGAGTAAGCTTTGTTTTGCTCTAGTAAGAAGTTACCAGAGTTGAAGCCATCAACGTTTGCTGATGCATACTCTTCGTTTGAACCAGGTAAAACAGTGTTGAATAACGCACCGTCACGACCAGAGATAGTCTCGTTTACAATGCTCCAAACACCAACGTCTACATTGTCAGTTAAGTTTTTGATGCTAACTGTTAACGTCGCCCACGCAGAAGTTGTTGCAGTGATCAAGTCGTCAAATGCGATATCTGGAGTAATAACTGATGCCATATCAAGTACATAGTCCATTGAGAAGTTAGCACTTGCCGTTGTAGTTGCTAAGAAAGCAGCTTCAAATTCGTTAGTGATTGAACCGTCAGAAGAAGCATTACCAGAAGGAACGTTTGCAATTGAAGACTCTGCAATGGTGAAACCAGAAGAAGCACCACCGATTGCGTTACCAACTAACTCTTGGTCTGCATATGCGTAGTTCCAGTCATTTGTTAAAGCGTCAGACCAGTTTGCATCAGCACTGTTCTCAGAAAGAGTTAGGTTAGAGCAGTCAGGACCAACACAAGCTAATGCCGCGTCAACTGAAGCTGTGTTCGGTAACAAACCAGCAAATACTGTGTCAGCAGCTGAGTCACCATCTGTTTGGTTAGTACCGATGTTGAATTGTGCTGAAGTTGCACCTTCACGAGTACCTTGAGCCAATGGGAATAAATCTGTAGGACCTACGCCATTTAGTGAAAAACCGCTAACTTCTAAGTAAGAACTTGCAACAACACCCGCATTTGCAATTGAAGCGCCTGATAGTGCAACTGCAGCAATCAAACCTTTTGTTAATTTGTTTAGTTTCATGATTTGTTCCTTAATATTGAATTTCTTTCAATCTGTTACTTGGTTGTTATAAAGCAGTTAATGTGCCAACTTTAAAACCCTTTAAAAACAACAACTTAAAACATCAACTTATATGGATGTAAAAAAAATGGACAATTTTTGACGTCCATTTTTGATTTTCTAAAAATTTCTTTACAGTTGCTAAAGGACTTCCTAGCCAGTGTTTATTATTTGATCAATTCAAGTAATGATTCGGTGAAAGAATATTTTTGGGATCTAGGCCCTGTTTTAATGTCCGATGCAAGTGTTTCAATTCAGGACCATAATTCAATTGATCATTGATCATTGCCCGAGCAGAGGATCGATACGACGTAAAGCCCAACTTATTAAAACCTTCCATTAGCTCATCATAACAGGCCACAGCGTTTTGATCTTCTTCTTCATCACTACGATCAAAAACGATCGACAACACACAATCCACTGCCCTTTCATTCAATAATGTGATTGAAATAGCCGGATCGAATTTGTACTTGCCCGATATGGCAGTCGAATGCTCGATAAGCAGCTGTAACGATTCTCGCGTCATTGGCCCTAAAGGTGCAATCCAAATTAACCCAACCTGATCCACATCCGGGTTACCTGTCATTCCAGCAATATCTCTTTTTCTGTGATATACACTATCAACAAAAAAGTTGGTCGGTTTACCTTGCTTCAAACCTATCAATTCATTTAACACAGTAAATTGCGGCAACATCTTTTGCTGTAATTTAGGTAGTAACTTGGCCATGGTGTTTGAGCTGAAAACACGTTTGAAAAATTTTGCGAGCCAGCTAGGCAACATCAACATAGACTTGCCTTTACCTTTGAGCTGTTTTCTTACTGCCAAGAACTTATAAAACAACTCCCAAAATGAATCCCCATATAAAGCACCGGAAATTGTCCATGGACTAATTTGGTTTTCTGCGGCTAAACGCTCCACCAATTCATCAGACATGGGAACTTGACCATTCGTTTCCTTAAAAGGGTAACGCATGACGGCCTGTATACCTTTATGGGAATTTGCACAGTGCATTTGGCTATTGAGCGTACCGTTTAGTTTTAGTGGCCTAAGTTGCTCAACCGTTTCATAAAAGACTTGGTCGCTATTCATTTTAATGAAATATTTCCACAGCTTCTTTTTAGCTGGCATTAGGTGTATATAAATAGCAGTAACTATGAATAAATTAGATTGACTGGCCAATCCTTCTAACACAGGTCCTACTCCATGTTTGTGAACCCCAACATTTGCTGCATTATTGCAACCCGCATGTCCTGTTTTCACAAAGGTACCATCGGCCATGACGGCCTCAATACCGGCAACATGATCGAAGTGATCACCATAAAACGTATGACCGAACCCTCGTTCCATATAATTGGCTAATACCGAACAATGGATAGAAGAGCCTGTGGCGTCCATCCAAAACTTTCCACCTTCGCTCTGTAAAAACTCGTACAACTGAATTTGGCTGACACCTGGCTCTATACGCACTATTCCAAGGGTTTTGCCATAAGGCCCATTTTGGTCGTGCTGATTACCGACCCACTCTGGCTGCTTATTCATTTTCTTTAGGCACAAAAGAATGACATTATCGCAGGTGGGCGTAGCTGACCCATAACCCCAATTTTGTCCACTACTAACCGTATATATAGTGTAAGAACCACCTTGGTCGTTCAATTCATTAACAGTTTTAATAATCTTCTGAATTTGCTCGACAGAGGTAGGAAAAACAACCAGTTCGGATGTCTTACTACCTGCATAGGTACATTTGTTATAAGTTTCTAACGGTTCGGAGTTATGAGTGCTGGTTGAATATTCAATATTGTCGGATTGTATTGTTTCTATTAAAGAATCAAGTAATGACATACTGTCTTTCTCTGCTGAATTGAGCTCTTCGCCATTCATAATTGTCATCCTTCACACGTTGTTCGTAAATTTATCTAATTAATTTAGTACATTACCGATTTTAGTCTAACCCAAATGTTACCCATCAATTCATAAATCGCTCTTTCACTTTGGTGTAAGGCACTAGAATTAGGTACTAACAGATCCCAGGAAAAGTCGCCTTCACTTGATACATATTCAGCGGGAGACAGAATTGGCGTCATTCCATGTTTGTTATAAAGGGTATCTAATCGGGGAATATGCGTTGCTGACGAAATTGCTATGAAATTATTCACACCAACCAATTTCTTGTGCTCAACTATTTCATCTTGGGAATCTGCAGTGCCTTCAATCAAAACAATCTTGGAATCTGGCACACCTAGTGAAATTGCAAGTTTGGCATTTGTTGCAGGGTCCGAAAGCTTGCCTTCCTTACCCGCATTACCTGAAAAAACCAATTTTGCTTCTGGAATTTGTCGCCAAATCTGAACACCTTGTATCACCCTGGGTAATGAACATTGATGGATCTGAGCAACCAAGGGTAATTTAGGGTCATCACTATGCCAACAGCCAAATACAATAATATAAGAAACATCTAAGTTAGCGAGATAACCCGGTTGCTCAATTTCCAATTTTGGATAGCTAAACTCAAACGGCTTAATCAAATACTGGCTTACGATTGGCGTAGAAAAAATCAATAACAAAGCAATCCCAAGCGCACTAAAAACCTTAGCTCGAATAGGGTTTCGTTTATTTAAGTAATACAGTCCTATTACGATGAGCGTTAAAGTGATTGGCAAAGGCATAATCAAAGTGCCAATTATCTTTTTTAAAGCAAACCCAATGTCCATCTAGTCCTTCGCTCTTACTTTAAATACGTTGTTTAAAGATCCGAAAATACCAGTATTTACATTGATACTACAAACGCACTGGGTTCAAATTCTCCACTACCGTCGTCGATGTTATTTTGTCGTTTATCAGATAACTGTTTCTGTATGTTCTTATATAAAGCCATAAAACCAGGAGATAACGTCTTAAACAGCATTTCTGGTGTAATGTAATAAGGTGCTCTTTTGCCATGATAATCAACAACAGGACCAATCTGCTGAAACTCAATTCCAACGAACTTCATGCTTCTTGCCAGTCTTGGTTCCATCATGACAAAACAATGTTTGATATCTTTATTGGCCACGATATTTGCCGCGGTCATATAGAGTCCAACCGCAATGAATGGAAAACATCGCAATTCTCTCTCGGAATACGTCTCTTCATTAATGACACCCGTCGCTGCGCCTTTGTGCCTATCCGTTTGTCTTCTTCTAAATTCCTGAGGCACCGCTAGTCTAGAAATCTCACAGATTGAATTTCGAGGGAAGTTCTTTGGATTCAAGGTTTCATGATCGATAGAATCTAAACAATATTTTTCTATCGGCAAAAGTTGACTATCGGCACGGGAATAAACAATTCTGACGGTACCCGCATATCGCCCAGTTGAGATGTGCCTTATCAGACAATGAAATGAATGTGCATCAAAATCGTCCACTTCTAACTTGTCATCTTTTAACGGCTCAAAATTCAGCTCTTCGCAATACACATTGTGACGAATTTCGTAAGCTTTATTTCTCAGTTCATCGTTTTTGGCAACGACTGGCGTTAAAAAATCAGAAAAGTGATTTGCAATAGTAACGGCTTGGCGATTTGCTTCAAACCGAATTAAACGTTTAATAATCGGACCAATTATCGGTTTCGAAGCCAACTTTTTTATTAAATTCACTCTTTGCGCCGTGTTATAAAGATTTTATGCAAATATAATCAACCTGAGAGCAAATTTGAACCCTAAAGCAACCAATTTGTCTTATAATTAACGGAGATCAAAAACGTTTGCATTGGGTTAAACTTGGTTAACACCTAACAAGCCTATCAATCGATGTCAGCAATTTTAACAGTGCCTAATTCAAATATTAAAAAAACCATCAAAAACAACAAGATAAAATAGGGTATGGTTTTTGCAAAAATGAATTAACTAATCGTTTGTTTTTCGTGCAGTGGATAATATAATGCACGTCGTTGAAGTTTTTATTGGGTAGTAATTTAATGGATAATCAAGACAATTTGAAACAGCAGGATAAAACTCAATCTCGCAGGAAGTTTTTATTTACTGCAGCTAAAGTGGTCCCAGTTGTTACTACAATCGCTTCTAAGCCGGTATGGGCGTCTAATGTTTCCATCTCTGGCAACCTATCTGGTAACACGTCTGGTTATTACGAAGTAGCTAAGTTTAACGGCTGCAGCCCAGGTTATTATAAGGCCAAAAGAGGTGATATTTACCACTCTAACAATCGCTTGCCAGCATCCGAGTATACAAAAACGTTTGGCGAATTGTTTGGTTATAATGGCCTGAGTACAGCCACCGGTAAAAGAGTTAAATACTTGTTGAAAGATTCACATTCTTTTGAATTAGAGCGCAGACTAGTTGCTCATTATTATAATGCCTATGATTCTGGCTATTCGGGCAATCCAAGTAATTTCCCGTATAAACAAGACGACATTAAAGCATTTTACTTGGAAATTGGGGTGAGTATCAGCACATCCGATGCTAATACGATACTGATTAATCTAGAACATTTTGGTATGGCTGACGCCAACCTACCTGGCCAATGTTAAATATCTACGGATTAAATGATGTTAAATATAGAGTACTGACAAACGTCGGTACTTTTTTTTATGACCGAAAAAAAAGTGAAACACATTTTTACCCCTTGGATTCTGAACTCTTTTTTGATGCTTTGGCGTCCGGTACAACGGTGCAGAAACTGGCGGAGATTTTGACAAACGAGTTTGAACTTGAAAAAAAACAATGTATTCAAATCGCCACAGATACTTTAAACTCATTGCAACAAGTTCATCTTATTACAACTGACGAAATTGCAGCTTAAAAACAAAATTGATCATTTTCTCAATGGGCCTTCAAAGGCAATTCCAATTAAATGCGGTCCGTTCAACTTTCGTATTTCTTGCTCGAATAAAGAGACATTAAACGAAATTTGCTCGCTTTATAGGAATTTTACAATTTGCGAAGAACATGAATTTATTGACTTTGACGTTTCAATTCGGGAATCCAATAACCTTATTCGTCGCTATTTTTCCAAACAGGCCAACTTCTTTTTAGACTCTCATCAGCCATTTAAGCCATTGCCTGCAGCTCAAGGTTATCCAATGTTAGAATGGGGAATGAACTGGTGCATTGCATCAACAAGTCACCAATATTTAATAATTCATGCAGCAGTCATAAACAAGAATGAGACCACGATCTTAATGCCAGCCCCTCCTGGCTCGGGAAAAAGTACGTTAACCGCACTACTTACTTATTCTGGCTGGCGTCTATTGTCTGACGAATTGGCCCTAATTCGTATTTCCAATTTAAAAGTTGATGGATTAGCAAGACCCATCAACTTGAAAAACCAATCAATTGATGTAATACGAAATAAGTTTCCACAAATAAATCACTCCAAAATTGTACACGACACACATAAGGGCACGGTATGTTTATTCGAACCACCTATTGAATCCATTGAGAATGTGAATGACCCTGTTCATATTACACATGTAATATTCCCCAAATACGACCCGAAAACCGAAATCAAGTTCAATAAATTGGAAAAAGACAGTTTATTTTTCTCACTAATAGAAAACAGTTTTAATTACAACGTATTAGGTGAAGTAGGTTTCGATACCATGTTAAAGTTAGTTGAGTCTGCTGACGGATTGCAATTCAGTTATTCCGACAATGATGCTGCGATTGCAATTTTTGAGAAGCTTGCGAATGAAAATTACGATAATTGAATTGCTAAAAAAGCTTTCTCTGGTAAAACATCTTTCACTCAAAGATTGGGAATCGATTTTAAGTGATGCCAGAGAACAGAAGGTTGTTGGTAGGCTTTGTTATTTGCTAAAAAAAGAATCGCTTTTTGTTCTAGTTCCCGACAAAGTTCAGCCACATCTATTATCAGCTTTGACCATTTCAGAGCAGCAGAAACGAAACGTTGATAGAGAACTCACAGAAATTGCCCAAGCTTTCAGCTCAAAAGGGGAAATACTACCAATTCTATTAAAAGGAGCGGCATACAGTCACTTAAACCTACCTTGCTGCTTTGGTCGCTCTTACAACGATATTGATTTGTTAGTAGCGAAGCCTGAATTGAGAAACGCCGAGATAGCCTTAATGTTAAAAGGTTGGGTTCATAAAAAAGAAGAAGAATACGATAAAGAGTACTACCAAAAATGGATGCATGAAATTCAGCCAATGATCCACAACGAACGATTAACTGTTATTGACCTGCACCACAGCATATTACCTTTAACTAACAGAAGCCATTTCGCCGCTGATAAATTAGAAACTGTCTACTCCAAGAATATGAACGTTGCGACCTTATCTCCTGTCGATATGTTTATACACTGTTCACTTCATCTATTTACAGAAGGTGAATTTTCACATCCATTGCGTGATCTAACTGATTTAAGCATGCTATTTTCAGTTATTCTGGGAGACAATGTACAAGAAAAAATAGAGTCTCGCGCCTCAGAACTAGATATATTGAATTATATAGATCTAGCCCTCGTTTTTTGCGCTCCGTACTGTCAAACGGCGATTGATACACGATCGAATAACCAAAGGTTAAACAATTCATTTATTCAGAGATTTTTTATCATGCCCGCGTTTCGAACCATTTTTGATTCGCCTTCTGTAACAAACACCTCAAGTAGCTTTAAACTAAGTTCGTTTATACTCTATGTTCGCGGTCACCTATTGCGAATGCCATTGAGGTTGTTAATTCCTCATTTAATTAAAAAAGCAGTTATGCGCAAAGATCAACGAAAAGCTTTTGGTAAAGATTGGAACTAAAATGTATCTTATTAGATTCTTACTCTCACTGGCTTTGTTCTTGCCAACTTTTTTGTTTGCTAACAGCACGAATAAACAAGTAACTCTTGTTACTACTGTAAAAAAATCGGTTGTCGGTGTAGGCCTTTATAACCCATTGAACGCCCCAAGATTTCAACTGCGAGGTACTGGCTTTGCGATTAGAAATTTGGGGTCCAAAACCCTCATCGCCACCAACCATCATGTCGTAAATGGGGAAGGATTTGATGATGCTAAGTCTCAAATATCAGTGCATGTGGGTGAAGGAAAACATGCCAGATATTATACTGCCAAGTTAATGAAACAAAACGAGCGCGCGGATGTTGCCATCATCGAAGTCGACACTAGACTGCCTGTTTTAAAATTGGTTAACGCCAGTCATAAATCTCCAGCTGGTACTGAAATTATACAAGCTGGCCTGCCAATTGGTTCCGTTTTGGGCCTGTATAAATCTGTTCACAAAGGCATAGTTTCTGCCTACGTGCCTATGGCCATTCCTCAGCAAAACGCGAGTCAGTTGACGATAGAAGTGATCAAACAATTGCGTAATCCCCTATTCGTATATCAGTTAGATGTGACGGCCTATCCAGGTAACAGCGGAAGCCCTATCGTCGACGTAAGTACGGGTAAAGTTATCGCCATCTTAAATAGTGTATTAGTGAAAAAAACCAAAGAACATGTGCTGTCTGACCCGAGTGGAATCAGCTACGCGATCCCTGCTAAAGAAATTCATAATTTATTAAAATAGCAGGTAAAAGCGCTACATAGTTATTCACAAGTCAAGACTGTGATACATTCAACCACGATTCATACGTTAACTTTCGACAATAAGGGCCCAACGTGGAAATTGCCTTATATTCTGGCCTGTTACTAACCGCTATCTCCTACTTTATTTGTGGAGGGTTGGTATTTAATAGTAAAGCAAGGGGCACCGTTCGCTCCATGTTTATATGCACTTACTTATCCATGGTATTATGGTCAGTAGGTTACTTGTTTGCCGGAGCCTCTCTGTCTCCTGATCCATTTATCCTGTGGCCTTTTCTGGAGACAGTTCAAGTTGTAGTATGGACGCTTTTGTTACTCGCCATAATTGATTCCAGACTCAGCCGGCTTAGTCAGTTTCTTAAAAACAAGTATGTGATTTTTCTTATTATCTGTGCAATCACATTAAACCTTACCCTAAACTTCACCTACCTTTCTCCCATCGACAAATTTAAGTTAATGGTCAGTGCCGCTCTGCTAGGCAGCATTATCCAGCTTATCTTGCTTGAGCAAATCTACCGAAACGCGGATGAAGATAAGTGGGCGTATAAACCCCTTATACTGGGTTTGGCATCACTTAACATTTTCCACATGATCATGATGTCGAATGCTCTGTTATTAAACCAGGTGGATCCACTCTATTTAGCATCTCGTCCTTATATTTATGTGCTTATAACGCCACTACTGATATTAAGCATGAAACGAGTGGAAAGCTGGAACTTAAGAGTATTCATTTCCCGAGAAGTCGTTTTACATAGTTCATTGTTAGTCTTCGCCGGCGTTTATTTAATGGTCATGGCCCTTACTGGCTATTTTATTCAACAAACCGGACAAGCCTGGTCTGGCGTATTGCAAATCGTGTTTGTCGCAGGTGCACTAATAGCACTGGCTTATATTTTTGTTTCGGAATCCATTCGCAAGAACTTCAAAACCTTTATTCAAAAACACTTTTACGCCAACCAATATGATTATCGTGAAGAATGGCTAAGTTTGACTTCCATATTGGATAGAAGTACCGCTGACGATGACTTTTATGCCATCGGGCTCACCGGCTTATGTAACTCATTACATTATCAAAAAGGGGTATATTGTAAGATTCAAAATGGAACCATAGATGTTGTAACCGACGACCCATTTGGGTTATCGCTAGAAGCCAAATACGAATTGTTAGCGCTAACCGAAAAAATTCAAGAAAACCGGTGGGTGATAGACATTTCGGAGTTTGGTAGCCGAGAGTACGCCGAAGAATTTCGCGGTTATTCCATTGCACATTTGACCACTCATGAAGTAGAAATTGCGATGCCCATATTTATCGATGATGAATTACATGGCTTCTTTGTCTTATCCAGCGAAGGAAGTGAACGAGTGAAACTGAATTGGGAAGTGCGAGATTACCTTACCGCCATCAGTTCTCAAATCGGCAGTTACATTCGATTTTGTGAAGCACGAGTAAAATTAGAAGAAAACGCCAAATTCGCCGCGTTTAACCGTATGTCAGCCTTTGTTGTTCATGATCTAAAAAATGTTATTGCACAAATTGGAATGATAGTGAGCAATGGCGAGAAATTTAGAGACAATCCGGAATTTATCGATGATACATTCGAAACATTAGGGCATACAAAAGATAGAATGGACCGCATGTTAGCGCAGCTAAAGGATAAACAACAACAGCGCAGCCTCAGCTCCGAGACCGACATAAATCAAGCACTTGTGCAATTAAGTGAAGAGTTTAAACGCAATTGGCCGCAGCCGACATTTGAGAGTCACCCGCACCCAGTCCATCTGCAAGTTGATAAAGAGCGATTGCACTCTGTAGTTGGTCATTTAATCGAAAATGCACAACACGCAACCGACGACAGTGGCTTTGTAAAAGTCGATCTGCAACCATTAGAAAACGCATGCAAAATAATAATTTCGGATTCAGGCATTGGCATGACCGACGATTTCATGAATAATTTGTTATTCAAACCATTTGAGACCACGAAAGGCAACGCAGGCATGGGCGTAGGGGTTTATGAAGCAAAGACATTTGCTGAAGAAATGGGTGGTTCGTTAACCGTGCAAAGTAAAGTGGGACAGGGTTCAACCTTTGTCATGACATTACCGTTAAGGAAAAATAGTGGATAAGTTACTTATTGTAGAAGACGATTTAGGAATCCAAAAACAATTAAAATGGGGTCTTCAGGGTTATGAGTTGCTATTTGCCGAAGACAGGCAAAAAGCTATTTCTCAATTGCGACGTCACGAACCTAAAGTTGTGACTTTAGATTTAGGCCTACCACCCGATCCGGCAAATGCCAGCGAAGGGTTAGCGACCTTGTCAGAGATCATGACACTGGCACCGAATACTAAGGTCATTTGTGTAACTGGCAACTCAGACAAAGCTAACGCGTTAAAAGCCATTGAGCTGGGCGCATATGACTTTTATCAAAAGCCTATCGACATGGATACTTTAGCCATAATCGTTAACCGAGCGTTTCACGTGGCCCAACTGGAAGAAGAGAACCGCCACCTTCAACTGGGTGAAAACCCATTTGGCACCATTATCGGTTCAAGTCCTAGCATTCAAAAGTCATGCAAACTAGCAGAACGTATCGCGAAAGCCGACATTACAACCTTGTTATTAGGTGAAAGTGGTACTGGTAAAGAACTATTCGCTCGAGCTATCCACGATGCCAGCCCAAGACAAAAGGGGCCATTTGTTGCAATTAACTGTGCCTCTATTCCAGACAACCTGCTTGAAAGCGAGTTATTTGGTTATGAAAAAGGCGCGTTTACTGGCGCTGCTAAAACCACAAAAGGTAAAGTTGAATTTGCCAATGGCGGCACACTGTTTCTAGATGAAATTGGTGACATGCCACTAAATCTTCAGGCCAAAATGTTGCGTTTTTTACAGGAACGAGTAATAGAACGTGTTGGTGGTCGAAGTGAATTGAGCGTAGATGTCAGAGTGATATGTGCGACGCACAGAGACTTACCACAAATGGCAAAGGACGAAGAGTTTCGTGAAGACTTATACTATCGCGTAGGTGAAGTATCTATCGCTATCCCACCGCTCAGAGAACGTAGTGGTGACGTGGTTGTATTAGCGAAACACTTCCTGAATACGTTTAACAAAGAGTTCGGCCAGAATGTTCGAGGTTTTGCAGAAGATGCCATTCAAGCAATGTTAGCGCATGAATGGTCAGGCAATATTCGCGAATTACAAAACAAGCTGAAATCTGCTGTAATCATTTCAGACGCAAACCTGATTACCGCTGAAGACCTAGGTTTCTTCGGAGAAATTGATCCAACAGAACAAACCGAATTAAACCTGAAAGCAGTCAGAGAACAGGCCGAAAGTACCGCGATCCGAACCGCCTTTGCCACAGCAAAACACAATATGTCCAGAACGGCTGAATTATTGGGTGTTACGCGCCCTACTTTGTATTCACTCATCGACAAATACAATCTGAAAGACATTAAACCGGACTGATATTAACTTTTGATGATTATTTTCGACTGGCGTTTAATACGCCAGTTCTTTCGTCAAATTAACCACCTAGTGATGAATACCACCACTAATATTTAACCGCTACACCTCTCCACCCCATAAAACCAATAAAAATCAACAAGGTACACATTGGCCCCGATTTTGTTTATTAACGCTCAATTAAACAAAACTGGAATCTTTCATCATGTCACCAATCGTCAAATTTGCTTTTCTAACTTCGAGCCTATTCCTTGCCACAGGTTGTGTCATTCATACTGGCAACTTCTCAAGCCAGAGCGCAGATGTTCACATGGAAAAAAAGCTGACACTTGATGCAGAACACCTAAAGTCTTTTGATATAGAAGCTGGTGCGGGTTCATTATCTATTGTGGGCGTAGACGGCCAAAACGACATTCAAGTTGATGCGGAAATACTGACATCAAAAGACAGAAACTTCACTTTAACGCTAGAGAAAAGTGGTAACGAAGCACAGCTCGTTGCTGAGCACCACAGTCATATCGGTTTTTGGATCGGAAGTTCACCAAGAATCAACTTGGTGATCACTATGCCAAAACATCTTGCTTTGGATATAGATGATGGCTCAGGCGACATTGAGATCCGCGATATAAATAACAACATCGTACTGGATGATGGTTCCGGTTCCACAACGCTAACTTCAATAAAAGGCGATGTTCGTATCGACGATGGTTCAGGAGATCTGACCGCGCAAAACATCCATGGCTCAGTTTATTTAGACGACGGTTCCGGTGAACTAACTATCGCTAATATTATCGGTGATGTCGAAGTCGTTGATGGCTCGGGCGACCTAAGCGTTGAATCTGCCACAGGCTTGGTCACTATCGACGACGGCTCGGGTGACATCGAAGTGAACACGGCAGGTTCGCTAAAGATCATCGACTCGGGTTCAGGAGACTTAGACATAAACAACATTAAGTCTGGCGTTGAAATCCAATCTTAGGAGTCATGTAAATGAAGAAGATACTGATAACGATAACAGGTGGTTTATTAGTATTGTTGGGTTTGATTTTCGTGATTATTCCAGGCCCTTCATTGTTATTACTTATCCCCGGTTTTTACATTTTGAGCTTTGAATATCCTGCAGCAAAGGTCTGGTTACGTCGCTGTCAGGTGCTGCTTAAAAAAAGCGCAACCTGGTTAGATAACCAAATTAGAAAACGAAAGTATTCATAACAGTTCCCAACCCAAGCCCAACTATGAACCATTGATTCTAATTGGGCTTTCTTCGGAGCATAAATGCGACTTGATTGTTTCGTTAACTTTATTTTCAGACTAAGCTTAAGTACTCTGAAACAAATTTGTTTTATCAAACAGTTAGAGCGCATCAATGAAAAAACTGACCAAACACCTAAACACCATCTTGTTAGGGCTGTTGATCACAAGTTTATTTTCAATGATTGTCGACCCTCAAATCCCCGCCATAAAAAATAGCATAGAAAGAATCGAAGGCATTATTTTTGACGTACGCCTGAATCTGACGTTGCCGGAAACACCAAGACAAGGCGAACATAATATCTTCATCGTGGACATAGATGAAAAGGCTCTCAAAGAAGTTGGACGATGGCCCTGGAGCCGGGCCACAGTTAAAGATATGGTATTAAAACTACAAGATGCCGGCGTTGTGGTGGTGGGATTCGACGTAATATTCTCTGAACCCGAGAAAAATCCAGTGGACACGATTGTTGCAGCTGGAGGACTGCAGGATGCAAGCCCCGAGTACATAGCTCAACTAAGATATGACTTAGATGCAGACAGGCAAATGGCTGAGGCAATAGCCGACTATGATGTGGTTCTAGGTGCTTTGTTTCAAGAAGATGTGAGTGTGGACGTAGGAGAGTTAAAAGATACGCCTTTGGTCACGTTAGATCCTACGGCATTGCGATTTACGTCCATGAGTTTACAAGGAAAAGTCTCAAACATTCCCATTTTACAAGAAGCAGCCATGGGGCAAGGCTTCTTCAACTCAGCACCAGATTTAGATGGCTCTATACGCCGTGCGGCTCTAGTGATTGAACACAAGGGCATACTTTATCCTTCTTTAGCGGTCGAAACCGCCCGCTTATATACCTTGAGTGATACCATTTCGGTTGAAACCGTGCCCTTACCGCAGTCTAAAAACCTTCATAATATTATCGCCATTAAATTTGGTAAGAGACGCATACCCACCGATGGTAACGGCCGTGTATTGGTACCGTTTAGGGGCGGGCAAAAGTCTTTTCCTTACTATTCTGCAGCTGATATTCTGGCCGAGCGCTTGGATCCAGAGTTGATGGAAGGCGGGATTGCATTGGTAGGGACTTCAGCTGTTGGCATAGCTGATTTGCGGGAAACCGCCGTTGGTCTCCAATACCCCGGAGTGGAAGTGCATGCCAATGTACTGGAGGGCTTGTTACAGTCTGATCTGTTTTTTTATCGACCTGAATATGCATTAGGCGTAACCATGGCTCAAGTTCTAGTTTTTGGCGTTTTACTATCTGTATTTTTGCCTTTTTTAGGTCCTATGACGATGGCTTTGTTAGGAGCTAGTAGCCTTGCATTTGTCATAAGTTTTAATCTCTTCATGTGGACGAATCAGCAAGTGGAGCTTCCCATAATTCAGCCCTTTGCCCTCGTCATCGTCATTACAGGGTATAACATCGCCCGGGGCTTCTTCAGTGAACAGGCCAACAAACAACAAATCAAATCTATGTTTGACCAGTACGTGCCACCAGCGCACATAGATCAGATGTTAAACGACCCGAGCGCGACATCGTTAAAAGGTGAAAGACGAGAAATGTCGGTATTATTTTCAGATATCCGAAGTTTCACCAGCATTTCAGAAAAACTGTCCGCGAATGATTTGAAAGACATGTTAAACGAATACTTTTCCCCCATCACTAAAAGCATCTTCGAACATCAGGGCACCATAGACAAATACGTAGGCGATATGGTGATGGCATTCTGGGGAGCTCCAATTAAAAGCCCCACTCATGCAGAAGACGCCGTCATTGGCGGCTTCGACATGCTGGCAATAACGGAACGGCTAAGAAAAGAGTTTGTGGCAAAAGACTGGCCGGAAGTCAAAGTAGGAATAGGAATCAACACAGGGGATATGAACGTTGGGGATATGGGTTCAGAGTACCGCCGTTCCTATACGGTTCTGGGTGATGCGGTTAACTTGGGCTCTCGTCTAGAAGGGCTTACAAAATTTTATGGCTTAGAATTTCTAGTCAGTGAGTTTACGAAAGCCCAGTGTCCCAACATTGAATTTCGACCTGTTGATAAAGTAAAAGTAAAAGGTAAAGATGAAGCGGTCGCCATATTTGAACCCGTTTGCCCTAAAGACAAATTAGATGAGGTGACCACACAAGAGGTTGCAGACCTCAATAGCGCGTATGATGACTACCTCAATCAAGACTGGGATGCCGCCACAGAAAAATACGGAGCATTAAAACAACAATTTCCTGAACGGTATTTGTATCAGCTGTATCTAGAACGGATAGAAACCTTAAGACATGAAGAGCTACCAGAAAACTGGGATGGTTCGTTTACCCATACTTCCAAATAGCAGTAACCACGCGGAATAAATTTTGAAACCTCTGTACAAAACAGGTCGATGGACAGTCGATCCCATAAATATGAGTCTGTTATGCGATGGACAAAAACAAGAGATCAGACCTAAAACATTTTGTTTGCTCATGGTTTTTTTGAAAAATCCACAAACCATATTAAGTAAACAAACCCTGCTTGATTCTGTTTGGGATGACATAGTGGCTAGCGATCAAGTGTTGTTTCAAACCATTCGTGAACTACGTAACCTATTTCCAAACGCTGATGTTATAAAAACCGTACCGCGTAAAGGGTATTGCTGGACCCTTAGCGTCAAAGAAGTTGTTGAAAATCAATCACAGCCCGAAAATCCGGAAACGTCCACCAAAGCAGAATTAGAACCTACAGAGATGAAGGTACCAGACGAAGCTCCTCACCTTCGAGTATACAACAAGACAAAAACGGTATTACTTTTTACACTTACGGCTGTCGTTTTTGTAATGTTCACCTTTCATTATCTTCATAATTCGAAAGCAACTGACAGATTAGCAGGTACCGTTATGGTATTGCCTGTAAAAAATAACGTAATAGGCAATGATCATGATTGGGTGCCCTATGGCATGATGACGCAACTCACAAACAGTTTGGTTCCAAGTAACCAAATCGCCGTTGCGGATCTTAACTACACCCTGTCTTCCTTAAAGCTCGCTTCTGTAAATTCAGAAACAAATGAAGACAACATTGGCCGTTTGTTTACTGTTTCTGGTGCAGCGATCGTTGTCGACACGGAACTTTCAGGTTCCATTGAAGATTACCGATTGGCGTACAACCTACACTTTGAAAATGACGTTAAACGAGGTGTTCTATTTGACAGAACTACTTCGGGAGTCGTGCATGAACTGGCTGATATCATTGCAAAATACACACGCCAAGACGTGAACCATTCTATAAGAAATTCACGCCAAGACTTCAACAATGAATTATTAGCCCGTGCCCTAGAATATTTCGAGTCTGAGCAGTACGGTGTGGCGGCAGAACTCTTATCCAGCCTGCTAATGTTGCAACCTGACAACGCTCTCGCACAAAGATTGTATGCTGAAAGTATGTTGTTACTAGGCAAGTTTGACGAAGCTGAACACGCACTTGATACCGCAATTAAACTGGCGCGTACCGATAATAGACCTGGATTAGCGCGCTTATCATTTTTTAGGGCATTAACAAATTTCAATAAACAGTTAGGAAAAAAACAGTTCGATGCAGACCTTGACCAGCTCGTTGAACGCGCCGAACACTTTGCCAGAGAAGAAAACGATTGGCTCTACAAAGCGTATCTAGCTGAACTAAAAAGTGCCATTGCGACCAACCGCCAACAGCTTGATGCAGCAATAGAAAATGCCAAGCAAGCACAAGACTATTTTGATGTGGTGCGATGCCCAATTGGTAGAAGCCGAACTTTGTTGTCATTAGCTGAGCTCTACCACCAAACAGGTGATGAAGAAGCAAGCTTAAAGCATAATGAACTTGCCAATGAACTCATCGACAGAAATCAACTCAACTTTTTATACAAAGCAAAAAAGCCACAAATAACCCAATAAAAACAACAGCTTTAGATAATTTTATTTTGTTTTATTAGAAAAAATCTCAGCCACAAGTACCCTAATCCTACTTAAATCTTAGGAAGAAAAAGAGGGATAAATGATCACCATTCAAGGCCGCTCATTAGTGAGCCTATGTATTTTTCTAATATTCATAGTTATGTTAACCACATCTATTTTGATGTTCATGCAAAGTCACAATACAGAGGTGGCTATTACTCACACCATTGTAGGTTTTGCGATGTTATTGATGTTGTTATTCCATGTAAAAAACAACTTAACATCTCTGATTCACTACATTAAGTCCAAGCTCAAAACTCCAAAAGGGGCATTTAACTTCACGCTACCCATTGCTTTTGTTTCTGTTGCCTCATTGGTCATGTTGTCTTTGTTTCAGTTTTCGCCATTTATGACTTTCTATAATTGGGGTAATACGCTAAGAGCATCTGCATCAGAGGAGGTTAAAGACAAACAAGAGATAACTTATCAAGTCGTTAACTTTGCTAATAAAGCCACGGGGACGCCCTTAACTATCGAACTTAAAAAAGGTCCTTATTTCCATTGGCCACAGTACGCAATATGGCTTGAGACTATCGAAGGCGAATTTGTACAACCTCTATACGTAACGGAGAAGTTGGCAAAAAACCAATTTGTTAATCGAGTAAGTCGTACTGACGATACGGTTTTCACCACACACGTTTTTCTGGATAGAAGTTTGGATTTGGCAAGCTTATTTGATGCGAAGGAAGAGCCTGAAACTAAAGACACGCGAATCCGTCCTGAAGCGCTGCCCGTCTTTCTGCATAAATTAGGTCGGAAGACAGCCGATGGCCTATTTGTTCCGACAGATAGTGAGCTAATAGCGGACGTATACACTGGAGCGACGCTGTTAGACAACTTTGAAATGTTAACAAAAAGTCAAACTCACTTAACTGGTTTGTACAAGGTAAGAATGGAGATCAATCACTCATTCGACTTTAATGAATATTATTCCAGCGATCGATTTCCTGACGACAAGATCTACTCTGGTAATGGATACAGTGCACAGCCTTCTATCATATACGAAGCCATAGTTGATATGGAAAAGTCAGGTTCTGTTTATAATATGGAGTTAGTTGGCAGAGGTCACCATTCGGGTAAAACAGGAGACATATATCCGGATCTTGAAAATCTGACCACAGCATTGCAATTAGTGGATAAACTGAGAGTAGAAGTAAACCCTCGCGATGTTAACCATCAAAGTGCAGTTGCGCCTTAACTATTCTGTAGCTTTGTTAACAAAAAGGAGCAATGACTGCTCCTTTTGTTAAGGTTTTATTGGAATATTATTCCGTTGGTGGTAACGCTGTATATTTATCGATAAGCGATTTTGTAAACTCAGCAAAATCAAGCTTCTCAGCAGGAAACTCCAACGGCTTATTCATTTGATTAAACTGCTCAGTTAACGACGTTAAAAGCTCTCGTGGGTGAGCAAACGCGTCATTCACCATAGTCAGGCTCTTCGACAACTCAGAAGCGAATCGGCCAATAGGCTTCAATTCCGCCATAACATTGGGTTTTAATATCGCCTGTTCTGGCTGATAAGCTTGCATCGCCCTGATACTGGTAACTTGTGTCATGGAAAATGCAAAACCATTTATCTCACTGTTATCAAAACCTAATGACATCGCTTTATCAAATGCCTTGCTCACATCTCCTTGATAAAAGTCGACAGCAAGATCATTCACATTATTGAGAATATCATTTATTGCCTTGAGCTCGTCATCATCCAGCTCCCCTTCGACAGTAAACGCAAAGTTACTTTCCCGATATCCCGACATGGACTGATAAGCAAACTCATGAGAACCTTCTTTCCCATCCAATCTTCCAGACCCTGATTCTGCTTGCAATGCGAGAATAGATGACGCATTTATAGTGACCATATCACCATCTTTGGTTTGCAATTCAAAGCTGAATTCGTTTGCCCTGCCAACTTGAGCTTGCTCATACGCATAATCAGTAAGCTGAGCACCAATTTGATGGCGAGATAGTGGCTTTGACTCTGTTTTAGGTTCAACTATTGACGAATCTTTTGAATTGGTAACGCTCACCTCTTCATTTTCCACCACTGAACCAGTTCCCAGATATTGTTCACGTAGCGCGTCCAATCCAGCCAGCACTTTATCTTTGGTCAAGCTAATATCTTCTTCAACTGGTGCACTTAGCATATTCAAGTCTTTGAGGATATCACTCGCTTCCGAGTACCCTTTTTCAAACCCTTTTAATGCCGCTTCCATACGAGAAGTTAATTGCTCTTGTGTTGCCCCATCGGCAACGTCCTGTTTTAATCTATGTTCAATAAAACCTAGGATATTCCCTGCCGCTAAATCGGCCCGCTCTTCACGTTCGGCAATTTCCTGCTCGGCTAGTTCATTTTGCAGTTCCTGAAACCTACTCGGCAACGCCTCATCCAGACGACGATGCACAGTTCGATGAAACATACTGAAACTCTTCACGTCGCTTTGACTAAATTGCAACGTGACCGTGTTTAATCCCTTATTCTCAGATACATCAGCACGAGATTGATCTAACACTTTGTTTTTATTTAATGAATTAGCACCAAGCTGATTCATTAAACTTGAATCTAACTTAATCATAATATTCACTACCCTTTCTACCCAATATAGTTATCGGCTGCCTTGTCGTTTTTTTGAGCATTATTTTAAAAAAGTTTGATATTAAAGCTTAGTTCGATAATCCAATTTGGACTAACCCTCAACTCGGTATTTCCTTTCTATTTTTTCGAAGATGAACACCCACTTTTAGCAATATTTTCACTAAAGTGAATCTGCTACCTTAGTCGTATTCGGTTACTTTATAGGCAATAAACATGGGATTATTAATAAATGGTACCTGGCAAGATCGCTGGTACGACACAAAACAAACAAAAGGCAATTACGAACGTGAACAGGCGCAACTAAGAAACTGGATCACGCCAGATGGTGTAGCAGGCCTAAGCGGAGAGTCTGGCTTTAAGGCGGAAAAAGATCGTTATCATTTATATGTTTCTTTGGCCTGTCCCTGGGCACATCGAACCTTGATATTTCGTACGTTAAAAGGCCTGGAAGATTACATCAGTGTATCCGTTGTCAGCCCAGATATGTTAGAAAATGGGTGGACATTTGATAAAGAGCAATCTTCCACCGGAGATTCGCTTTATCACAACCAATTCATGCACCAGATTTATACAACTAACAACCCCAATTATACAGGTCGAGTGACGGTTCCTGTCCTTTGGGACAAACATCAACGACGTATTGTCAGTAATGAATCTGCTGAGATCATTCGTATGTTTAATTCAGCTTTTAACCATTTAACAGGTAATAAACTGGATTTTTACCCTACTCATTTGCAAGGGGAAATCGACCAAATCAATGAGTTTGTTTACGAGAATATTAACAATGGCGTTTATCGTTGTGGTTTTGCAACCAGCCAACAGGCGTATAACGCCGCTTTCGAAAAACTGTTTAATGCGCTTAATGTCATAGAAGAGCGTCTTAGCAAACAAAGATACTTGATGGGGAACACATTAACGGAGGCAGACTGGCGATTGTTTACAACCTTAATCCGTTTTGATTCGGTCTACGTTGGGCACTTCAAATGTAACATGCGCACCATTGAAAGTTATCCAGCATTAAGCCAGTATCTACGTGAGTTATACCAGTTTGAGAATGTATCCGATACGGTGGATTTTTATCATATCAAGCGCCATTATTATTTCAGCCATACTATGATCAATCCGACTCAGGTAGTCCCTGTTGGCCCAGAAATAAACTACAACTCACCTCATAACCGCGCACAACTACCTTAAATAGAATTTGTACTTGGCAGCTCGGTTGGTTTGTTGGCATTATAAACACAGACCAACCATCTCTTTGAGCGCTAAATTGTTAAAAAGTCCCGTTTTTATTGCGGCAATTATATTGCTGTTATGCCCACTCGGGCTATTTGCCCATGGGGTAGATGACTCCACAAAGCAGTTTCTGTTAAACAACCAATCGGTGCAATTTGTGCCATTTTTGTACATTGGCGCTAAACACATGGTGACGGGTTATGATCACTTATTATTTTTGTTTGGTGTTTTGTTTTTCTTAACCCGAAATAAAGACGTCTTAATTTATGTCAGTTTATTCACCTTAGGTCATAGTTTAACCTTATTAACTGGTGTGTTATCACAAATATACATCAATCCCTATTTAATCGACGCCATTATAGGCTTTTCTGTATTTTACAAAGGGTTTGAAAATCTTGGAGGCTTTAAACGCTTAGGTTATGAACCCGACAACCGAACCGCAGTTATGGTATTCGGGCTGTTCCATGGATTTGGTTTGGCGTCTAAATTACAAGACTTTCAACTGCATGAAGACAGCTTATTAGGTAATCTCATTGCTTTTAATTTAGGGGTCGAAATTGGCCAGGTGCTAGCCCTGTCATTCATTTTTATCGGCATTCAGGCCTGGCGTCGATTTAAAAGTTTTAAAAAGTTTAGTGTTGTTAGCAATACCCTATTGATGAGCGCGGGTCTTACGTTAATTGGCTATCAACTCACCGGTTATTTTGTTCTTTAAATTTTAGAGAACAGATTTTATCAGGAGCATATTTTGGAAAATTCTACTGCCATCAATTTAACTAAGGCTATCCTTGCCGCGAGCGGTTTAGCGGCCTTACTTTTGATCACCATTATTTTGCCTGCGGAATACAATATCGACCCCACAGGAATTGGAGGCAAAATTGGCGTAACGGTGTTTAACAATGACACATCAAACATTAGCTCCGTTAACACATCTAGCTTGCAAACAGATGATGCTAACAGCGAGGTTCAAGAAAAGCGCCACAGCACAGAAATTGTCGTTCCGGCTGGCCGAGGAGTTGAATACAAATTCCAAATGAACCAATTTGCCAAGTTAACGTACGAGTGGGAAACGGATCAGGGCGCGTTGTATTTTGATTTACATGGCGAACCAGAAGGCGATACAACGGGTTATTTCGAAAGTTATGCCATCACCACCAGCCCACAAATGAAGGGCAGTTTTACTGCGCCATTTGCAGGCTCACATGGCTGGTACTGGAAGAATACCAATGATCACCCGGTAACCGTCTATTTGGTCACTAAAGGTGAGTTTGAAGTCACAGGGTTAAAACAGTAGTTTCACTTAACAAAGGATATGAACATGGATCATAACGACACTAAGTCCTATATGTTAAACAAACCAGAAACCATATTGGACTACCCTTTTGGTGCCGATGTGGAAGTGTATAAAGTGAAGGGAAAGATGTTTGCAACCCTATCATTAGGCACAGGAAATGAAAAAGACACCAATGGTAAGTTAGAGGGCCACTACTGCATTAACCTGAAATGTGATCCGGACGAAGCCGTCATGTTACGGGACATTTTCCCATCCATTATTCCTGCATATCACATGAATAAATTCTTATGATATATTTTTTAATATAGGAGGTTTTGTGGTTTTGAATTTCAAATTCGCTCTAAATAAAGCTGGACATCCTTGCCAATTTGGTAAACTGTCTTTACTACGCTAGATTCAAAATAACAATGGTGCCCACTTGGAAAAAGCTGACAAATCTATAAATGAATTCGAATTCTTATTCGAAGTGTTAAAAAGATATGATCAACAAATCGCTTCTACCAATTACAAAGTTGCATTAATGCTCTCTTTTTTAGTTACAACTATTCTCGGTCTGTCGTTAAGAGTTATGGCTCTGGAAGTAAATGTAAAAGACGTACTCGAATATAACTTAATAATTATTTTTGTGACGGCTACGCTAGTCTTTGCATTCATTTCGATCTTTTTGTTAATTGAAGCTGTAACGCCGAACATTTCGAGCCCTGCACATTACAGGTCAGTTATATATTTTGGTGATGTCGCCAACAGAAAGTCAGCGAGAGAGTTTTATCAAGAGCTAATATCCCTAACCGACAAACAACTGAATGAAGATCTCTCTGCTCAAGTACATTGTCTTGCTCAAATTACGCAGAAAAAATATTCAGTAATAAGAAAATCTAGCAGGTTAATTAAAGTCGCGGTAATCCCATTGTTACTATCATCATTGGCACTGATTATTTGGCTTGATTAAATATTCGAACAAATTTCTGCGGACGCTTCGCGCTGACGACTTCGAGGTTTACTAAACATCATGACTAGGCAACAATTTCCAGAGCTGCAATTCAAGTCACGAATTTATTTTGGTGTGGCTGTTTTTTTTACTTTAATTGCATTTACATTGTTTTTTGCTTCTTGTCTGTTTTTGCTAACCACAAGTTCAACTGGTGATTTGGTAATCTGTAGCAGTGAACCAAATTGTTTAAAGCCCATTTATATAGAGAAACAGAACATCATTATGATAGTGGCTTTATTATTCATTTCTGCACTGATTACATTCATATCAGCCTTCTTGGCAAAGAACTTTAATGATCGAATAGCGAGAGAATGGGCTCAAAGTTGGGCTAGAATAAATGACAAGTCAAAGAATTTGTCTGAATCTACTCAAGCTTTAAAACGAGAGAAAGAAATCTTACAGGCCGACAAAGTAGAATTACAGAAAGACAAGGCAGTCTTACAAACTGATAAAGAGAAGTTGAAGCAAGATAAGGTACTCTTACAAACTGATAAAGTAGATTTACAGAAAGATAAGGCACTCTTACAAACTGATAAAATAGATTTACAGAAAGATAAAGCGACATTACAAGCTGACAAAGATGACTTGCAGCAAGATAAAGCGCTCTTACAAACTGATAAAGAAGAATTACAAAATAGCAAAAGGGATTTAGAGAACGAGAAAAAATTTCTCAATAAAAACAAAAATGAATTGGAGAAAGAAAGAGATAACCTTCGTCAACAAAAAGACAACTTAGAATCCGAAAAGAGCCAATTACAAACTGATAAAGTTACTCTTGCAAATCAAACCCAAATTCTTCAAGACGAAACGGAACAGCTAGCCAATGAATGTGAACAGTTACGTTTAGCACGAGCACGTGCAGCAAAAATTGAAGGTAAAATTACTAACTTACTATATAAACTATTTCCAACTTTCATCGTCAAAGATATTCTCGACAAAGTCTCAAAAGATAAAGAGATAAAAAATAACGCTGAGCGAAAGAAAAATGTTGCTATTTTGTTTGCAGATATCGTGGGTTTTACGGCTTTAAGTAAGATTCTAGATCCAGCTGATGTCCTTGAATTATTGCATGATTATTATAGTGACCTGGACGAAATTGCAGCTGATTTGAAACTTGAGAAAATCAAAACCAGCGGAGATAGTTACATGGTTTGTGGAGGGCTGTTTAGTAAAGACGATGATTCCCAAATAAAAGAAGTAATGCAATTTTCCCAAAGAGTATTTGAAAGTTTAGACACGCTGAATGCCAAAATAGCGGATAAAATCACGAATTCAACGACGTATTCAAGTCATCCGCACATAGATCGATGTCGACACTTGTCTGTAAGAATGGGGGCAGATATTGGTGATGTAGTAGCTGGAATAATAGGTCAAAATAAGTTGATATATGATGTTTGGGGCGATGCTGTAAATATGGCTAGTAGAATGGAGACTTACGCCAAAACTAAGACATTAAGAGTGACTAAAAATGTAAAAGAACACTTAGAAAACGACAACAACATAATTTTTGAGAATGAGGAAGTTTTAGACATTAAAAACGCTGGTGAAACAGCTACTCATACAGTACGACTAGTAAGATATTAAATCCAAAATGAAAACTATGAATAACTTAGAGGTCCAGAAGTACTTACTATCTAAACCAGAAGCCAAATTCGACTTCCCTTTTGGCGAAGGCGTAGAAGTATATAAAGTAAAAAATAAAATGTTTGCCACACTATCACTAGGCACAGGAAATGAAAAAGACACCAATGGTAAGTTAGAGGGCCACTACTGCATTAACCTGAAATGTGATCCGGACGAAGCCGTCATGTTACGGGACATTTTCCCTTCCGTTATTCCAGGGTATCACATGAACAAGTTCTTATGATATATTTTTATGAATAATGCAGAAGCTCAAATATACTTACTCTCTAAGCCTGAAACCAAATTAGACTTCCCATTTGGCGAAGGCGTGGAAGTATATAAAGTAAAAGATAAAATGTTCGCCACCCTGTCATTGGGAACTGGCAATGAAAAAGACACTAATGGCAAATTAAAAGACCATTATTCAATGAACCTTAAGTGTGATCCAGACGAGGCTGTAATTCTTAGAGATATCTTTCCATCCATTATTCCTGCGTATCACATGAACAAACGCCTTTGGATTACAGTCATTTTAGACGGCTCGATACCTCAGGGTGAATTAGAGAGATTAATAGACAATTCCTTTTTATTGGTTGTCCAAAAAATGACAAAGAAAGATAGAACTTCTATAGAGCTACACCTTTGAACCTCTCAGAGTGAACCAGAGGTGATAGCCGTTTTCAGCTAATAAACCATATTACTTAACTGTTAAATTCTTTCTGTGTGACACTCTGAGGCCCAAGTGCATAATCATAAATAACAACATTAACAAAAACATTTTAGGTTCACTGACCTTATGAATTGTCACTTCCAAGTCATCTAACACAAATGAGTAGTAGTCATGATCATCTGCAGTTTTGTCAGTAATTCCGTTATAGGGTGTTATTTCTAAAGAAGTAAGCTCTTTAAACAAATCAGGTAAATATACAAATTGTAATTCATCAAACGAGCTAAAATCGAACCTGTATGTAACAATCCCATTTGACGATTGCCCTGTAAAGTCTAAACCTGTAGCACTCATAAACCAATGGTCAGGATCAGTCCAAAAGCCACCAGCGAATAGTGAATTTACAGAAAATAGTTGATTAGTATCTATTGTAGATATTGTTAAAACGTTTTTATTTGCGGCTGCTAGTTTTGAAGAACCATTTCCCACTATATTATCCTGATCAGTCAGCGAAAAATATGAAATGTCATTACCATTTGTTGTGAAGCTTAAACCTCCCGATTGGAACGAATCTCCTGCCTTATAGATGCCGCTTTCCTCAAAAGCTATTAATTCAGACCAAGCAACTGACGAATACAAGATTGCTACAACTCCAACTAAGTATTTGTACATGTTAATTCCTTTTTCCTTTTTTATAACTAATCTTGAACTGACCGTTTTTCTCAATTCCTGAGAAATCTGAATTAGAAACTAATTTCGAACGCTCGATTGATGTTTTACCTTTCAACTTATCTGGTGACACAAAAAAGAACAGCGTTCTCTTCTCCTTATCCATACAGACAAAACAAACATAATCTTTATCTGAAAAAACAGACTCTGAGCCATCCCCGTCATCAAATGGAAATACACCATTTAAACTAACACTATTTGTTGTAGTTATATGGATTACACCGTGCATCTTACTTTTTACAATAGATGTAGATTTACCCTTTGAATTTTTGAAACTTTGTTCACTGGCAGCAGTATCACCATCGCTTTCTAATAGTTGGATTAGCAATTTTGAAGCTGCCTCTCGTCGTTCACTCAATGTCTTTAAATTATTCCACATACCCACCCCATTTGAAGACTATAGTCTGCAGACTATTTGACACATTTTCAACAGAGTTATGTCCGATGTCAATCGGGGTAACACATTGAATTTAGTAGAGGCTTTTGGTCAAATTTTGAAACAGCTCAGAAAAGAGAAAGGTTTTTCGCAAGAGAAGCTTGCTGAGTTGTGTGATCTCGATAGAACGTATATCTCAATGCTGGAAAGGGGTAAGAGGCAGCCAACTTTAACAACGATATACGTTATTGGAAAAGTTCTAGATGTGTATCCGCCTCTTTTAATTGACACTGCAATAAAGAAAAAAGGGGGCGTTAATCCCCCTCAAAGCTAATGCTTGATTGTTTCAAGTTCTAATCCATTAAGATCAGTAGCAGAATCCATAATCTGTTTTTTAACCTCTTCGAACTCCGTGTAGTAATCCACAATCTTGTTTTGTAGCACTTCATCAAACTTATATAATTTTTGAACCGTACCATCCTTCCTAATATCGCCAACTTCCATGGCAGGATGACCTTCTTTATCAGTTACTATAGGTATACGAACGACAAATTTTTTCACATTTTGTAAGTTCGCTCGTAACTCCCTGTCCAACCTATTTTCTTCCCTTACTGCATGTAAAGCGAAATACAAAAATAGCGGATTAATCTTTGAGTTAAGTATCTTTATTGCTCCACAATGATCTGTGGTTCTAAATACTTCACCAGCCAACTTAACCGAAAAATCAAAGTTTCCATCGATACCCCAAAGTACAAATGGGTTAGAAAAGTCTTCTATATTACTACTTTCCATCCATCCGAAAGGTTGGTTCACATTAGCACTGTAAACAGGAATGCTACCCACTGTATTATGTAAGTCCTTTTTGACTACGCGTTTTCCTATGAATAAGTCGAAATAATCAGTGTTACTTAACTCAAGTTCTGCATAGTGCTTAATTTCAGGCATAGCCAGATTTGCTTTTTCTAAATTTTCCACATGCGAACTAACTAATAGCTTATGCTTCTTGATCAACTCTAGAAACTCTTCAGGATCAGTAATCGTCTTTTCATCATCAATTCCCAACAATACACGCTCTTTAGCAGACCACCATCTATCAACGCTCCAGTGAGAGTTAGGGTCAAACTTTTCAATATCCCAGACCTTACACTTCGCATTAGGAGACTCAAAATCTTCAGGTACCGCGTGAAACAGTTTGTAGTGCTTTACCATTTCAGGGTAGTCATTATCATCTTCAAAGCGATTCGCGTCTAAAGTCTCTCCTGTTTTAGTAATTACATAAGAGAAAACATTTTTGACTTGTGGTGTGTTTTTATTCGGTTTCTTCTGAACGCACAAAATGTATGTTTTCTTTGGTGTTGTATAGAAAGCGTTCTTTGGCAATGAAATAATGCCTAAAAGTAAACACTCATCTAAGATAAACTGTCTAAGCTTTGAGTCAGATAGACGGTTGAAAATGCCATCTGGAACGATAATGAAACCCTTTCCTCCTGGCTTGAGACTTCTAATTATTTTCTCAACGAAAAGACCTTCTACGCCAGCACCGTTAATTTTGTAGTACTTACTTAACTCGGAATTTTCAGCAATGTACTTCTTGATTGTTGATGTTCCTGTAACAACGTATGGGGGGTTTGTCATGGTTAAGTCATACTTGTCCTTTTCGATATTGGATAAGGAACCTAAAATGGAAGAGTGGCATGACGTAAATGTGCGATTAAATAATTTCGCAAACTCTGCTGTTTTCTTTGGGTTTTCCTTGAGTAGTTCACTCAAATGAATAAGCATATTTGCTTTTGCTAGAATGACAGTCTTTTTGTCTCTATCGAAACCTTCATAATTAATATGTGATTGTAAATTTCCTGAATCATCAAAATAATAATCAAAAGGTCTAACGGTGTTATACGGTTCTAATAAAAAACCACCAACACCGCTACACGGATCTCCAACAACCGAGCCTGAAGGCAGACTCTTTAAGTTCGCCATTTCATTTATGGCCTTAATGTTATTTCGAGGTGTGAAAAATTGCCCCCAATTTTTCTGACTGATGCTTTTCTTTAAGAAGTTCTCATAAAGTCTAGACTTAAATTCGGGATCAATATTGTTTAACTCGCCAAATTCCTCAAATGACTCAAGAATTTCTTTAAAAATAAAGTTGTGCTCCGAGACTTCAGCGTCCAAAACCATTCCGTTAATAATCGTCGTACCATCCCCCTCGTCCGATTTAAATAGTTCCTTTATAAACGGCCTAACATTTTTGAAGTAGAAACTAAAAACTCTATCTTCTTTTACTGTTAAGGTATATTTGAACGAAATATCTACACCATCCTCATTAACAGTTAACACGCCTAAATCACTCAAATACTTAAACAAAAATATTTCGACAAACGTAGCCAAACATATATCTGGATTTTCTCCACTAGCCAACCAAATTGTCTGCCACACTTTATCGGCGAGTTCAGAAGGATTTTTGACCTCACCCTGCAATAACTGAGAATTGTCTTCATTAAAACAGTCCAAGCAACGTTCAAGGATTGCAATAGACGAATCAATCTCACCTTTTGTATTAAAGCCTGCGTCAATAGGGTAACCATCTTCTCGCAAGGCTATTTCATAACCTTTTTCACACCTGGCTTGAGGATTGAGCCATATAAACTCGGAGTTATCAGTAACAATCGCGACTTTCGCTCCTAAAGGGCGGCTGTAGTTCTCAATGCACTGTTTAATAGCTGCCTCTTTCTTCGCTGGGCTATCAAATTCTTTTGGTGTTTTATACTCAACTACCAACAAGACTTCAGGTTCATCGCCAGTTCTATCGACCACAAGAGCATCTGGAGCTTTATTGCCATAAACCCCATATGTCTTTCTAGGGACAATGCCGTACTTTTTTAAAGCATTAATATTAGTCTCTCCAATTGAGTAATACTCCCAATTCCCAAAACTATCCCCAGACTTTTCATAACCTCTTTTTATCAACTCTTCGCTCATACCACACCTAAAAACCAAAACTCTATGGCCCTCACTGTAGCACCCCAGAAACTTCTGGTAAAGATCTTTTTTCAAATAATTAGCCTCTAATAATCACTACTTATTATTATTAATAAACAGTTAAATGTGACTAGTACACATTTTGTGTACATGGCTAACATGCTGAATTATAAAGATTATACACACACAACATGTGTTGATAACTGTATCAGTAAGGAATTGTGATGAAGAAAAACTATATTGCCTACTATCGGGTAAGTACTGACAAACAAGGAATTGATGGTTATGGCATGGATGCTCAAAAGGTTGATGTTGCTAAATATGTTGAATCCAATTCAGGACAGCTAATTGATGAATTTATTGAAGTTGAATCGGGTGCAAAATCTGATCGTATTGAAGTATGGAATGCTATTGATAAATGTAAGGACACTAATTCTATATTAGTGATAGCAAAGTTGGACCGTCTTGGTCGTAATGTTTCTTTCATATCTCATCTGATGGACTCTGGAATTGAATTTGTTGCCTGTGACATGCCTCACGCCTCTCGTTTTGAATTACATATTAGAGCCGCCGTAGCAGAAGAAGAAAGGCGAATGATCAGCGAACGTGTAAAGAAGGGGTTATCCCAAGCCAAAGCCAAAGGGGTCAAGCTAGGCGGCTATAGGCCAGCATTAGATAGACATAATCATAAGAAAAGGACTGATGCAGCCAAGTTCGCTGAGATGATGAAGCCAAAGATTGAAATGATGTTGAGTAAAGGGTTAAGTCAGAGAGAAATGGCTAAAACACTGAATGCTTTTGGTGTCAAAACAAGTACAGGGAAAGAGTGGTCAAATGTTCAAGTAGGAAGACTAATAAAGTTAAACAAAGAAAACCCTTGAAAATTATTACATTATATGGACTAACGTCACGGGCTACGCCCTATGTAATAATATTCAATTTTATCATTTTTTTAACTGTTTTTCAACCTATTAGGAGTTTTTATGAAACATAAATTACAACAACACACTCGCGTTCTAAGCGCAGAACAAATACTTATAAACCTATTATCTGAGGAAAAAGAAAAAGCCATTCAAAGGCGACTAGACAAACAAAAAAGAAAAATGATCAAGAAACTTATGACTGGCAAATTTGAGGAGAATTTATAATGAGTTATCACAGCAATTTACATGCAGAAACTATCTACAACACTGAATATCAATTAGAGCAGTTTGAAGTGGACACACACCATGCAGAATTAGAAGAAGCCGAGTCACAAAAACAAGACTCAAATTCATAACAGCTATTCAACGTTACAAGCCCCAAACGTAAGACCTACAACCTCTATTCAACATTACACTATATAGAGAGAAGACTAAGGTATCCCCTACCTCATTAAGTTCTTCTTATTTTGTATACCCAGTAATACCCATCGGGAGTAAATATGAATACCTATCAGGTACTAACCGTAAAGGTTCCGTCTGAGGTTAAGTCGTGCCTACAGGAAAAAGCAGAGTGCGAATACACAACTGTAAGCCAATTGGTTCGAGCTTATCTATGCAGATGGTATCAAACGGAAAGGAGAGGTTATGAAACCTAACCTAACACAAGAACACATCAAAAAAATTAAACAAGCTTATGAGTTTGGTTACTCAAAAAGATGCCTTATGCGCTCTTACAAACTGACTTGGTGTGAAATTAATTCAATCTTAGAACTTTGGAGCAATGATAATGATTAACACAAATTTAAACGCGATGAGAGCAGAAACAACGGAGATTATCTTAATCTTGATCTGCTTCGTCCTGTAAATATGAGGACAATAAGTATGTCTAAAAAACAAATAGAATATTCAGAACTAACTGGAAATCCAGAATTAAACTTGTTAGTTGAAAATTGGTTTTATGTAAGCAAGTTTAAAGGCTTCGTTCGAAAGGATAAACCATTAGGAGATGTTCTTTCTGAAAAAGAGTTTGACAATTCTTATAAATATTTAGAGAAATACACACCAAATGTAAGAAAGAACAATACAACGAGGGCAGCAACAGCTTCTGAATACTTAATCGAGTTTCACAACATCACTAATGTAATTAGTTATGTCTGCAGTAAACCAAATGAAGCAGAGATCTTTACTGACCCACAAACAAAATTGAGAACAATAAATCTTTGGCGGCCTCCTCAAATCGAACCTGTAAAAGGCGATGTCAGTATATTTGAAGAATACATTCTTTATTTGATGGACAACAAACCAGAACAAGCTGACTTCTTTATGAAGTTCTTGGCTCATTGTGTAAGGCACCCAGGTAAGAAAATTTACTGGATGCCAGTACTTAGTTCTAACGAGAGAGGATTAGGTAAGAATCTATTAACTGACCATATTATGGCAACGTTGGTAGGGAAAACTTGTTGGTCTAGGTTAGACAATCCGAACTACATTACAGGAAACCATGACGAATGGAAGTTGGGTGCTACCTTTGTCGTTCTTGATGAAGTGTTGCAATCTGGAAGCAGAAAGTTCTTGGAAAGACTAAAGCCGTTGATAACCAGTGAGGTGACTAAGGTCAATCCAAAAGGTTTAAAACCGTTCGATATAGCAAATAACATTAACTTTATAGCACTCAGCAATCATATGAACGCCATTCAAATTGATGAGGAAGAAAGACGATTTTTTGTTGTTCATAACAGACAACTCAAGAAAAGCAGAGAGTGGTTCTTAAACTTCAATAAATGGCTGGACAATGGTGGATTTGAACATATATATCACTATTTTTTGAACGAAGTAGACTTGAGTGATTTTGATCGTAGGTCGCCACCGCTAAAGACAAACGATTTTCATACGGCTGCAGAGTTTAATAAAAAAGATGCTTCAATATATGTGAAAGAAATGATTAACAGTAATTCAGCCCCTTTTGGTCCACGAGATTTGTTCACTATGTCTTACATCAAGCAGCACATAAAATCGGCCTTACCTCTTAGAAATGCGGGACTACAAGACTACATGATTCAAAATGCTTTACAGGCAAACGGAATCGAAACGGTTGGCAGGATAACAATTCCTTATAAAGAGGGTAGAAAAGTGTTTTCAACATTTGGAGATGTAGACAAGATCAAGTCTATTCACAAAGAATGGTTGAAGAGTCCTGATTCATCTTTAGGACTGATGTATTACGATGTTGACTGGGCAGATACAGATGAAGACGATTACTAAAAAATGTCATATTTTTTTGGTTTTAAACTAAAAAACAACAGTTTTGTGAACTAAATAAAAACCTCCCAAAGTCTTACCTACCAAGACATTCAGTCAGTTCATGACTTGGTTCACAAAAGTCAAAAAACCGTACATTAACCCCATGACATCTATAACCATAAGGAGACTTCATGTCACGACCAAGAGAAGACATTTTGTCACGTATAAATAAAAAATTAGCACGTGTATATAACCATGTATTCAAAGACTATTGTTATATATGGACAGGATATACAAACAAATCAGGATATGGAAAAGTTAATCACAATTTAGGAGACCCTTCCCTATCAACATTAGCTCATAGACTTGTCTACCAACTGCTTGTTAAAAAAGATTTAGGAAAATTGGAAGTTGATCATATCTGTAAAAACCGCTCTTGCTGTAACCCTAGTCACTTAAGAGCAGTAACTAAGCAAGAGAACTTAAACAACCGAGAGTTCAGTCGAGGAGAAACCTATGGACAATTTCAATACTCTATATAGCTAGGCTTGCCAAGTAGAGGTTGAATTCAACCTGCTCAATCGCTAGTAATTCTAAAACATGAATAAATTGATTATTTTTCAAGGAGGTAACAATGTCTAATAATCATGGTGGAGCTAGGCCAGGTTCAGGCCGACCTAAAGGCTCTACAAATAACTTAAAATTTAGAGAACTTCTTAATTTGCATGGAGAAGAAATCATTCAAGTAGTAATAGACAAGGCTCGTTCAGGAGACATTGCCTGTTTAAAACTATGTTTTGAAAGACTTATTCCAAATATCAAATCTGTCGAAATTAGTGGAAATCCAGATAATCAAACTCCGCTCATAATTCGAACAAATTAACTTTGCGGCTATCGCTACCAAATATAAAACTGTCCTTGCGATTCCAATTCGTAATACTAAATTTCTTGTTAGATTTAGTGATGGGAAGTTGTATTAGGCAGCGATAGCCGATTTTTATTTTGTTTTGTTAATTTAGACTATGAATAGGTGCACCCAGAGACTCAGAGTGAGGATTTAATTTAACTGATGATAAATCAATAACCTAAAGAGTCAGACGCTCTCTGGATGTACTAGGCTATCCCCAATTCACAAAAGCGTCATATCCCATCTCTACTTCTTTAGGACTTAGTTCGGTTCTAGAAGAAAAGTTTTTATAGTCTTTAATATTAAAATCAACTTGAGTGCAACCACCATCTCTATAGTAAATTCTTAACTGGCGCTGATCTGTATCCAGTTCGTTTGTTACAACTCTTATTCTCAAAATCAATTTATTCAGTTGATCCGCTAGCTTTGTCCGTAGATCATAAAGCTGCTCTTTTAAGTCTTTCTTAGTTAAAATTTTGAGTTCATCAATTAGAGATTTAGCTGATTCCACTTGATGAAATGAGTCTCTCTTTTTGTCATATAACTTTTTCAGATCACTCTGAGTATTTGAAAGTTGATTTTTGTTTGTAACCAGCGAGGCTCTTAACAAGTTAAGCTGTTGTTCCCATAGCCTAATATTCTCATCGCCCTCCAAAAGAAATAACTTACGAGCTTGGACATCATACTTGCTTTGTTCTTCAATAATTTGCCCCTCTAAGGAGCCTTCAATTCCCTTCAGCTCACTTATTTTTTCATCCAGTTTACTGAAACTATTATTTAGGATGCCTGAAAAATCTAAATCTCTAATATTAGTTAAAACAAGATACTCTAATTTAAAATAATTTAACCACTTTGACGGGCAATCGATGCCACCAGCTTTTTGATCACAACGAAAATAGACTTCACTTTCCTTTTTAAGCTCGCGTTTAAATTTCAAAGGAGTATATGTAAATGCATTGGCTGAAAATAGCTGTTCCCTAGCACTTTCTGACTCGCCTTCTTGAACTTCATCGCTCAACTGATGCCACATCTCTGTTTGTTCTAACTCTGCAAGTAACTGTTCACTTTCTTTCTTATTGAGGGCTCGTTGACAATTTCCACAATAAACTAAACCGCGAAAAATATTAGCAAAGTCTTCTCCCTTTCGTCCTCCTCCATGGTAACGCGACTTTTTGTCAGCAATAGCAGCATAAAATTCATCTTTTGTGACTATTGCAGGATAGTAGTCAGCCCTTGTCCTTACCTCCGTTATACTCTGTCCATCAACTATTTTCTCAAATTCAAGTTCTAACTCTCCATATACAGCTTTATTCCTAAAAATCGATTCAATATTACTTTGCCGCCATCGCTTACCACCTCTCCAAGTTGGTTCTTTGGCTTTGTTTAGCTTCGTGATCACATCAACCATTCCATGCCCACTTAAAGTCCAGTCAAATATCTTTCTTACAACAGCGGCTTTTTCTACATCTAACACAAACTTCCCATCTTTTACGATTACCCAAGTAGGCTTACGCCCTGTATATATAGTCCCTTGCTCTATAGCATTTAGTTTTTTGAGGTTATAACCCCTAGAAACATTTTGACCTCGGCGTTTAGACTCTTCATTCGCCCTTTGCGCTTCGATAATTTGTTTTAGAAGTTTTATAGGATCATTAATATCTCGTTTTGAGAAAGTACCGCTACCATCACTAAAAACCAATTCAATATCATTCCTGACTATCTCTTTAATAAGATCTTGGACTTCACTGATTTCTGCACGAGATAATCGATCCTGATTCTCTACCAGCAAAATTGAGTTTTTAGGAATATGCCCTGCATTCGCACTATCAATGAACTTTCTTAGATTACCATCCGTAGTGTTACGCTTTTTCTGATATGCAGATACGCCCAAATCTAAGATTTCATTCTCTATTTTGTAATTCAATTGATGTTCTAGTGCGTAGGCTTTTGACAAGTTTCTTTGTCTAGCTTCACTTGACTTCTTTTCCGCTTGTGCGTCGGAGGACATGCGGATATAAACATATAATTCTCTGGACATAGTTTCTGATTGCAATGTTTAGATTTCGTTAAATATTAACAAAAAGAATATACCATTAGAATAAAAAACTCTGGAACACCGTTATTCTGGACGGCTCTATACCTCAGGGAGAAATCGAACGCATGATAGATAACTCGTTTATGCTTGTAGTAAACAAAATGACCAAAAAAGACCGAACTTCAATAATGTTGCACCTATGATATGAATAAGCCTTAAGCGGCCTATTTAATTACTGATAATACAGACTTAAATTGTTTTAACTCACACGTCTGCATCAATTGGAAAATACACATTTCCAAACTTGTGATCTTTGCCCCGGCCTCACGCATATTTATCAAAGCTAGATCAATGTTGGATTGCAAACGCGACGATAAACAATCGGATACCACTTCAACTTCGTAACCTTCCTGCAACAACCCCAATACAGTTTGATAAATACAGACATGAGCTTCAATTCCAACCACCAGCCACTTCTTTTTGCCTGAGCTTTTTATCGCTTCTCGTATTGATGTTTCGTTTAAAGCATTAAAATTTAACTTTGTAAACAAGGGGACATCTAGGAGTAAATTTGCTATTTCCGGAACGGTTTCCCCCAACCCTTTAGGATTTTGCTCTATGCAGATAATAGGTACCGAGAGTAATTTGACACAACGAACAAGCTTGCTGGTATTCTGTATATACAGTTCGCTTTTTTGAACCATCCGTGCCAGTTTGCCTTGTATATCGACAACCAATAGGCCGTATTCCGATGTTTGTGCCATCACCATCTCCTTACTCAAATACTCGTTAACAAAATGCTGGTCTCACTACTCACGACACCATCTATCTCTCTGACAATTTTTAATACACGGTCAAACTCAACTAAATTTGATGTCCTTATTTCTGCTACCAGATCCCATTTCCCATTGGTCGTGTGTAACTGTTGCAATTCGGGTATACCTTGTAACTGATGAATAATACGAGACGTATTTCTGCCTATCACCTCAATCATCATTACAGCTCGCACTACGTCAGGCTCTAAACCTTCGTGCGCTCTTATAGTAAAACCAAGGATGGCACCATTTGAAACGAGCTTGTCCAATCGGTTTTGCACTGTACCACGGGAGACTTGTAGTTTTTTAGACAAAAAAGACACGGAAGCTCGCCCATCGTTGCGTAAAATAGCGATTAGCTCCTGGTCTAATTTATCGTAGAGGTGGGGATTAGGTAACTTGTCCATAATTTAGCAATTTGCTCAACAGTGAATAACAATTTGCTAAAAATAATAGCAAAAACTACAACATTTTAACTTTTTGTTTGATGGCCTAACTCTATAACATAGTCTCCATTAAAGGTATTGGAGGAATAAAAGATGTTATACCCACAAGCCCCAAACTCAGTGGTGATGGTTCGCCCCCACTATTTTTGTCCCAACCCACAAACGGCTCAGGACAATGCGTTTCAATCTGCCATTGCCGATTCCGAGCAACAAACGGTTAATCAAAAGGCCTATGACGAAGTTACAGCTGTGGCTAACCAACTAAAACAACTGGGCGTAAATGTGTTTTTGTTTGAAGATGATACCAGAGACACACCCGATTCTGTTTTTCCAAATAACTGGTTTTCTACTCACGCAGGTGGTTATGTCGGTGTTTATCCTATGTATCCGGAAAATCGCAGATTGGAGCGTCGTTCGGATGTGCTTGAGATGTTAAAAAAAACATTTAGAGTACAAGAAGTGGTTGATTATTCAGGTCTGGAAATGGACCAGATCTATTTGGAAGGGACGGGTTCCATGGTATTGGATCATATAGAGCGAATCGCCTATGCCACATCTTCCTTCCGCACCAGCCCAGTGGCCCTAGAGCGTTTCTGCGCTCACTTTAACTATGAACCTATGTTATTCGAAGCCAAAGACAGTAAAGGTAACCTCGTATACCATACCAATGTCATGATGTGTCTGGGCTCTGACTTTGTATTGATTGCAGATGAGATGATCACTGACCTTGCTCGCAGAGAAGAAGTGCTCAATCGACTCGAGTTATCGGGCCGTACAATCATAAGGCTTACAGAGGAACAAATTAATGGGTTTTGTGGTAATGCATTAGAACTGCACGGCTCGCAAGGTCGATTTTTAGCTATGTCTGCCACATCCAAAGGTTTATTGTCTGCCGACCAAATCAAACAAATTCAAGCCAAACTGCCAATCGAGTTTTTTGACGTAACGACACTGGAACTTGCAGGTGGTTCAATCCGATGCATGTTAGCGGGCATTCACTTAAGCCAGCGCTAGCCTTTCATATGCTCAAAGAGAAAAATTGATAATGGCCTGAAGTCCTTTCAATGCAGGCCATTATTAACACTCATAATAAAATTCAAAAAAACTCATCTTTTTAACCTTGCAAGGAAAAATCTTGTACTAGAATCATCAAAACTGACAAACAACCAATGATTAGTTTTACAAGGTGAAGACATGGCTGAAATAAACGGTTTTTTAGCTAACTCTGAATTTTACGATGACAAACATTTTCCTCAGGGCTTTAAACGTTCGGGAGATTTCACGATTCCTGAATCCGAGATTTTATCTAGATTAGGCACAAGACTGACGTTACTGGAAAGCAACAAGGCTGCCCCAGAAACCGATCAGGAAAAGCACTTTAAGCACATGTGTGATCATAATTTACAGCCTGAAACGCAGGTGGAAAAAGTTTGGGCCAAATACAAGAGTCTTATCCATGGTAAGCCCCTATTTACGCTGAATGCTAGAGCCGAAGACGTTGAAGATGATCCTTCGTTAACCAATGATGACCTTTGATTTTTAACATATCCATGTCAACCATCTCCTCTTTTACGTGTCTATAAAAACAAAGAGGAGAAGAACATGTATAGAAATTTAGTTACCGCGCTTTTAGTTACTTTCTTTTTAAGCGCTTGTGTCTACCCAGGGCATCACCATGGTAAGAAGGTTAAAAAAAGTAAAATCCAAAAAGCTTCACGAGTTTTAGATCAGGAACACAAAAGCGGAACTATCATCATAGTCACCCGTATCCCTGCAAAAGGGCAAAAGTGTTGGGGACATAAAAAACATTGGCATTGCCAACGATAAGTCTAAATGTATTAAAAAAAGCGTATCAGAATGAAATATTTGAACTGAGTAAAATGGTGGCGGAAGGATGTAGGCCGCTATCTGTTTTCTTTCTGTGATTCGAGCTTTAACTCTTAAAGATTCACCAGTAATAAACCCCTTTACGCCTTTCAAAAAATACGAAGATGAACACTAGTTTATCAACTTTTACCGAATACACCTTACGGATAATTCGACTTTTCCAATGGTCCTGACTAACGTATAAACACAACCATCTTGTGCTTCAGGGGATCCCCATGACTAAAACATTTAAGCAAATGGTTCAACACGACGCTGCCGGTGGTGTCATTCTAGTTATTGCCGCCTTATTAGCTATGATCATGGCCAATAGTCCCGCAGATGCGTTTTACAATGGCGTACTTAATCTACCTGTAGCGGTTCAATTTGGCACCTTTGAAATAGCCAAACCGCTTTTGCTTTGGATTAACGATGGCCTGATGGCTATATTTTTCTTCATGGTCGGATTGGAAATAAAGAGGGAAATTCTCGACGGACATTTAAATTCCATTGAGCAAATTACCCTGCCAGCCATTGCGGCGGTCGCAGGTATCGTGTTTCCGGCGTTGGTTTACGTTTGGTTTAACCAACACGATCCTATTGCTATCACTGGCTGGGCCATTCCTTCCGCCACAGACATCGCCTTTGCTCTTGGCGTATTCAGCCTATTTGGCCGCGCATTACCAATCACGCTAAAACTCTTTTTGTTGTCAGTGGCGATATTTGACGATATAGGCGCAATCGTCATTATCGCCCTTTTTTATTCCGCAGAACTATCAACGACATCCTTGGTAATAGCCATTGCCGGGTTAGTTGTCTTGTTTGTTTTAAACCGAATGCGTGTAACTCGCCAAGCCGCCTATATTCTAGTAGGTGTTGTAGTATGGGCTGCAGTACTTAAATCAGGTGTGCACGCCACATTAGCAGGTTTTGCCGTTGCTTGGTTTATCCCTATTAACGTTAAAAACGAAGACGGCCATCCCATGTTATTGAACCTTGAGCACGCCCTTCAACCATGGGTTGCTTTTGCGATACTGCCAATATTTGCGTTTGCCAACGCAGGCGTTCAGATATTGGGAACAGACAGTTCCGACATTTTTAACCCAGTTGTACTTGGTATCGTAGCGGGCTTATTCATTGGTAAACAGGTAGGGATATTTGGTGCGTGTTGGTTAGCCATTAAATTAGGATTCGCCAAGTTGCCAAAAGGAACAAACTGGGCACAACTTTATGGTGTAACTTTATTGTGTGGTATTGGTTTCACTATGAGTCTGTTTATCGGATCACTTGCATTTGAACAACAAGGCATGGAACATTTAAACAGTGTTAAAGTTGGCGTTTTGGCTGGCTCTTTGTTAAGTGCCGCACTTGGAGCATTTTTTATTGCCAGAACCAATAAGAACTCCGATCAGAGCAGACAATAAAACGAGATCAAACTATTCTTCAACGGCCGCATGTTGTGGCCGTTGAACATTCACTATGTTGGGTATAGCCTGAATAACCCAATCAACACTCACGTTAATGATAGCTTCATTTGCTAAGGTCACGTAGTGTTTTCCAGCTGGAGTCGAAACAAACTCAGAATATCGCTGCAAGTCTGCAACACTTAAATCCCGGTAGGCAAATGCATAGGCCGCTAACATCTTTTGAGCTAAAACAGGTTTCACCTGCCCTTCCATCATTTGCATTTGAAGGCTGAACTTCTGCTTAAATTCCATTAACTTGTGAGACTCGACAACATCCTTTTCATAATCACGGGCAATTGCAGGAAGCATAGGGTCCATCATTCGCTCCAACATTTTGAACATTAAATCCGATACTTCAGATTGAGCGATGATGTTGTTAAGCAGTTTTAACCTCTGTTGATCACATGTATTAACATCAAACATACTAACGTAATGTTGTAACTCCGCAGGGTCACTGCTATTTGCCAGAAGTTCAACTTGTGTTACGGCCTGTCCCGCTTCAGTATTTAACCAGGCCAAAGTTTGTTGCAAGTAAGCTTCATTACCATTCGCTACTAGGAAATTACGAATATAATTTAACGCATAAGCTTCGTTAAAACCTATGCTCAACTCGTTCAAAAAAGACTCGCTCAGTTGAGCTTTATTTTTCCCTTCGATGGGGAGTAATGCGGGAAATTGACTTAGCTGTGAAGGCAAAGAATCTATGGATACCTTGATTGAAGACGTTGTCAGTATCTCATCCACAAGCGATGATTTTGTCTGTGCAGACGCAACAATCGGCAATAACATGATGAATATTAATGAAATTAAACGCAACGTACTCGGTCCCTGTTGTTTTTATTTGTTACTAAATGTTACTTTTTGTACGGTTAGACTAACATTCTAAAAATTACAACGTCAATTATTGAATTTATTTTGAGCAATTTGTCGAAGTTAATGATTGAACTTTTATCCCCAGCCCCCATATCTACCCTTCGTTAATGAGGGGATCATGTTAGTCACGTCTGAATTCAAGCCAGCCTGGTGGATGAGAAATCGTCACATGCAAACGATTTTGCCAAGGCTGTATCCAAAACCATGTAAATTTTCAGCTATTCATCAAGAATTTGAGGTTTCCGATGGCGATTTTGTTGAACTGACCTGGAGTGCGGCGCCAAATCAAATACAACCCAATCAGCCTATCGTTCTGGTGCTTCATGGATTAGAAGGTTCGTTTGATAGTTTTTATGCCAAACGCATGATGAATGCCATGCATACACAAAACTGGGTGGCGGTATTAATGCATTTTCGCGGTTGCGGTAAAAAACCGAATCGAAAAGCCCAAACTTACCATTCGGGTCAAACGCAAGATGTATCAGAATTTATTGCATTTTTAAAACAAACCTATCCTGGTCACCCAATTTTTGCGATTGGTTTCTCCCTTGGTGGAAACGTACTCAGCAAATATGTTGGAGAACAGCAACATACCACATTAGACGGTGCTGTCGTTATTTCCGCCCCATTAGACCTTGCGATTTGCGCAAAGGCAATTGGCAATGGGTTTGCGAAAGTTTACCAAAAGTACTTAGTCGATAAGCTCAAGCGCAGCACTCAAGATAAAATTGATTATCTGAAAGGCCGTTTTCCAATAAATGTCAGTACAAAACAAATTGAAAAGACAAAAACTCTGATTGATTTTGACAACATGATCACGGCACCGCTCAACGGTTTTAAAAACGCACTGGATTATTATCGGCAGTCCAGCGGCAATCAGTTTTTGAAAAACTGCCGGACCAATACGCTGATCATTCACGCCAAAGATGACCCCTTTATGACGGAGGCCGTGATTCCCAAAACGGCTGATGTATCCAAAAACGTGACATTAGAAATTAGCGCCAAAGGAGGTCATGTCGGCTTCATCAGCGGTCTTAATCCATTTAATCCTGAATTTTGGGCAGAAAGCCGTACCGTGAAATACATTCAAGACAGAATGCAGGAACGTGCATGATCATACCTTGGCAACAACTCAGCACAGAAGCTCTGGACGGAATAATTTCAGAATTTATTCTGCGAGAAGGCACAGATTACGGATACGAAGAAGTTAGCTTAGAGCAAAAGAAAGAGGACCTAGTTCAACAGCTAAAACAAGGAACGATTGTAATTGTTTATTCCGAGTTACATGAAACAATAAACATAAAACCCGCTGATGAATTTAAAGCTAAAAGTATACAGGCATAACAATGGAATTGAGAGAAGCGCTATCAAAAGACCTATTAACCATGACCTCTTGGTTTGATTCTGAACAGGCTTTGCACCAATGGGCAGGTCCAAATTTTCGATTTCCGTATTCCGATGCCTCATTTCTCGAAGACTTAAATTTAGACCAGCTCACTAGTTATGGCCTTTACAATGAAGACAACACGCTACTCGGTTTCGGCCAATGTTACGAACGCCTCGGCCGCAACCACCTCGCGCGTTTAGTTATAAACCCTGCTTATCGAGGGCAAGGGCTGTCTCTTGAACTGATCCCGAGACTCATTGAGGAGGCCAATAAACAATTCCCACGTTTAGAGACCTCTTTATTTGTTTTGAAACAAAATGCCGTAGCGATAAGTTGTTACAAGAAGTTAGGTTTTGAGTTTTTCGAATACCCCGAGGACAACCCACTGCCCGGCTGTTTTTACATGGTTCGTAGCAATAAACCAGTTACAGTCTAATGCACTTATTGCGTAAGCTCCGCCTCAGAGTAACGCTCTTCAGATTCCGAGACTTGTTCTTCAGAGTCATTAACCATTCTTTCACGGATATTCTTCTGTACCGTAATAGCAGCAAAACCACTTAATACATAAGCCATGCAATAAAACCCTTTTTCGCTTAACAACAGTTCAGCGTTGTACAAACCAAAACAAAATAGAGATAAGGCAACGGCAGAAGATACCCAGCACATTGTCAGATAAACTTTTGAAGACAACGTGCCCTCCGCTTCGTCCGCAATGGACTTTTGCAGAGAGACTAATGAAAACAGGCCATACAAAAGCACAACAAGATAATAGCCTTTTTCATTTAACATCATTTGCGCATTAAAAAGCCCTATCGCGTAAGCGCCAATACCAATCAGCAATGCGGCAATTGAAGTAAAATAGTAAGCGTTTCGATTATTGTTTTCCATGGTGATTTCCTTAATTATTGGTTCAAAACCTGAGTGTTCAGTATTGTCAAACCAACAATTAAGTAAACCCAAAATCTACAAGTAGCGGGAAACCTTACACTTAGTATTAATTATTGATACTTCCTTGGGTATTTTCGATGAAACTCTTTAGTTCCTGATTCATATGTTGGAAGTAGGGGTTAAACGTTAAACGTCTGAGAACACCATTTTTATCCAGATTTTTACTGGTAATTTCTCCAGTTGGAACGACTGGCATGCTTTTGCAAGCAGAAAACGCTTCTGAACCTATGTGATGTTCACAATATTTGTAATTCCCTCTGTAACCGTAATGAGGGTTTTTAGGTGAGTTTGTTGCGGCGTTGTGTGCCACATCTAAAACCTTGTCACATAACTGCTGGCTTTTGCATTCAGGAATGCTCGTTGCCAACGACTTAGGCAAACTTTCTAACCTCGATTTATCGCCATAATAAATCAATATATCATTGGACTTAGTCTGTCGATTTCCAGACTGATGCCACTGATTAAGAATGCTTAGTGTCGATTTTGTATTAATCGTTTGATCGACTTCGCTTGCAACAACAAATAAAGGAATGTCGGGAATATTCTTAAGTGATTTTTCTTCCCCGTTAATTCGATTCATCAACTTGTGTACTTGCGCAGCCGCATTAAATGGAAAAGACTCATACTTAGCAAAATCAATGTCGGCACCTTTATTAACCCAGTCCAGGTAAGGGATCATATCCACATACTTTGCCATCCAAGCAGCTTCAGATTTTGCCTTACTGGCTGGCGCCCACAACATGACACCTTCAATTTTATTGAGTTGCGACTGCGACCACTTACCATGACTTAACTGATCGAGGATCAAGGCTCCGCCAGTGGAAAACCCACCCAGATAAACCTGATCAAAATCACCTAGAGCTTGATTAATGGCATATTTGGTTGCCTTACGCCACTCACGTTCACTGGTGTCGATTAGTGCCGAGGGTGCTGTTCCATGTCCGGGCAATAATAAAGTCCGTACAGAGAAACCTTGTTGATAAAACTCGTAAGCTAAATCATGAAACAAGAATGGTGAATCCGTTAACCCATGGATCAATAAAACCACTTTGTTTGATTTCTCATTTTTCAACTCAAATGGACTAACTAGATCAACCACCTGCTGCAAATCTAAGTCGATGCCAGGATAAAGAAGTTTGCTGGTATTTGTCTCTATTGGACAAAACATCTCGGCCTTGGGGTTATTGGCCAAAATCTTGTTTCTGGCAAACTCCAAATACTCTTGATATGGCAATTCACCATCGTAGTTAAATCTGGGCAACCTAAATTTCTTAGACTCAAACCTTAGAACCCCGGAATCAGTCAGCTCTGATATTAAATTCAAATCATCATTAATATTGACGCAATTTATACGCATGGGTAGTTCTTCCGCATTAACAAGGGTTGCGGCAGATAACATCACGCCATAAAAAAATGAACGTAGTAAAGACATATAGTTAATCCTTTGTCTCTGAATGACGGCGATATTGCTCAAACAGTGATGGTTCCCAGGGCCTCATAGCGAATAGCAGCCCCATATGTTTGCGTTTATCCAACGGCAATGGCGCGTCTTCCTGATTGAGAATAGCTGCTTCGTTGGTAATTTGATTCAGTTTTCGCTGAATAATATCTATTGAAGATTGAGAGTATCGGCCACGTAAATAGAAGCGAAAGCTGTCTTCTTCATCGAACTTACTCGCCATAAAACGATTTAACACTTCCTTCTCCATAAACTTCTCCAATGGGCCGTGTTTCACCCACCTGAAATCCTGCGCGATCAACAGTTTATAATTATTATCCGGTAACAGTTGGATCAGTTTAATTTTGTCCAGCTTTGCCATTAATCGAATACATTCGAACTTATCGATGTCGTAGTGATTTATTATCTCTTCAAATGACCAAGAGTCTCGGACACAGACCGCCACAAGCAACAATTTAGGGTTATCGATAAGTTCTTGTTCTTGCTCTAACGTCAGTTCAGTTAGCTGCTGCTGTCGCTTTTCCGATAATACAAACAAGTCAGACAAAGATAAGTTAATAAAGTTGCATATTTGTTCCAGTCTGGAGAGGGAAAAGCTATGGCTGGCAAAAACTCGTTTGATATTTGCTTCACTTAATTCTAAATGTGCAGCGATATCCTTGTATGTCACTTTTTGCTGTTTTAATAGTTGTTTTAAGGTCAATGTGACCTGCTTAATTTGGCTCATCGTCCATTTCTCACACAAATTAGTATCGGTTACCTATACCTTAAGTTGTTTCAAAGTATACATCAAGCGTTTCAGTTTACAGTTCCAATACGCCTATCTAAGTTATAGGTGACTTTGATTCATTCTTAAAAAGGAACACAAAATGAAACTTTTAACTAATTTGATCACGACGGCTTTAGTCCTTTTACCATTAGCCGGACATGCACAAGGCCCATCACAAAATGCCAGCAAAGCCAGCGAACATTCTGTAAAAGCTTCCGGTTACGGTTTGGCATCCAGCGCTCAAGTTGCCAGTGCAACCGTCGCCATTCCCATCATTGCAGTGGGCAGTGTCGGCGTTGCAAGTCTTTCAGTAGGAAATGCATTACTTGATGCCGCATCAGTCACTTCTAAAGCAACTGACAAATGTGAGCCGCTGGAAATCTCGGACAAAGTTATAACGGCAGGCCCATCACCACAGGCACTGATGAATGAAGAAGATATCTAATCCATAACTTTCAAAGCGCAGCGTTGCAATACCTGCTGCGCAAGGAGACCACAATGAGTAATTTAGCCAAGTACCTATGCCTATTTGTTTCTCTTATTGCAAACATCGTTTACGCCGGCAGCCATCAAAGCACAGAGTCGAAATTCGATCCCGAACAAGTTGCGCAATTTGCCAAACAAGTCGAACGTTATGCCGCGACACAAGGTGCGAGAGCGTTCATTATGAGTCGTTTAGGACAACCAGCGAAAAACCTCCCGGATGGCATTCAATTTACCCACACGGCAATTGCTATTTACTCAAATATTCAACTAACCGATGGCCAAATAGAAAAAGGGTATGCAATTCATAATTTGTATCAAAACAATGCAAACCCAAAACGTAGTGATCTGGTCATCGATTACCCAATGGACTTTTTCTGGAGCGTGCATGAACTCAAAGCGGGTATCATTATTCCAAGCCAACAATTACAACAACGGCTCGTTAATGCCATAAACAACGGGTACGCAACACAGGTGCATAACTCAAAATATTCACTAATTGCCAATCCCTTCAATAACAAATATCAGAACTGTACCGAACATACCCTTAATCTGATCAACGCGGCAATTTATCAAACAACGGATATGCAGCAGCTAAAAGCAAATACAAAAGCGTATTTCCAGCCACAAAAGGTAAAAACAAACCGCTTTAAGCTTGCATTGGGAAATTTGTTCATGGACGGCGTTCGTACCTCAGATCACAAGGGGAAAATTATGACAACAACATTCAGTTCTATTGCCAGATATCTCGAACACAATAAGTTAATGCAACAGGCCGTCATCATCACCCCACAACTGACGGAAAACCTGCATAAAAACACTTAATCGTTTAATTCAAATGGGTATTCGGAATCGGTAATTATTGCGCCCCCTAGTTCGCGAAAAACGAGTCTGTTTGTTATAACTTAATACAGGCTGTCAGTAATTTTAATATTTGCTGTGATGGGGGTGGATATGTTGATGAAATGGCTAACACTCCTGGCGGTGGTTGGACTAATGCAGTCATGTGCAACCAAAGGTCGCCCTACCAACGCCAGTGATTACGACACCGAAGCACTGGCCCCCCACATGGCGGATGATCTGGTCTTAATGGAAAAAAAGATATTCGAACATCCGGCCTTAGGCACCATGTTGCGCTATCTGGACCAAAGTAATCCGACAGATAGCATTACTATTTATATTTACCCCATTGACAAAATTTCCTGGGACAACCAGCAACAAACCCTTAATACCGAATTAAGCCGCTCTCTTGCCGAGATTGATCAAGCTGTGGTCGATGGGCACTATAAAGCAAGGGAGCAAGAAACCATCAGCGACTTTGAATTTATCACTAATGAAAAACTGTTCTCAGGGAAAAAAGCCCAGCTCAATATTATTAATCAAAAGAACCAGATTTTTTATTCTGATATTTTTTTGTTCGTCGACAAAGACAAATTCATTAAATTCAGAACCAGTTTTAATGGTGAACAATCACATTTTTGGACAGGTGATCAAATTGTAAAGAGCCTCTTGCCTGGAATTAACGTTCCGCCAGAGTCCAGATATATGAAAAATTTAAGGCAGGCCCACAGAAAAAAAATCCAAAAACAGCTATACAAGTTATTAATGGAATCATCAAACAAAGGTTCTAATTAATCTAACAATTTGCAAAACGCCGAACCACCATGGACAACCAAGAATTGAAATCTACTAAAGTATGTAAGTTAAAGACATTGGTTGGCCATTTCATTTGTTTGTTGATAACTATCTTAACAACCAGCGTCAACGCAAAAGAGATTCGATTAGTTCTCACTCACATTCCAAAAGTAATGGAATTTGGCAACTCTAAGGCACCATATAATCAGCTAATTGAACACCTCAATAAAAAACTACCTGTAAATTTCTCTGTCGAATTTATGCCGAGCTCAAGGGGTAATAAACTGCTAAATGCGGCTCAGATTGATTGTCTGTTTCCCATTATCCCGCTTACCCAACGAACCACACAAACCGTGATTAGTGAACCCGTTAATGGCATTAGCGCTTATTTTTTCTCGACTGGTCTGCAAGTATTTTCCGACTTAGATCAGCTAAAAGGAAAGATGGTGGTTTATCTGCGAGGTTATTTGTTTGGAGGACTCGTCGCAAATCATCCGGAAATTAACTTTTTTGCCGTCAGCAGTCAGCACGCGGCTCTTGGCATGTTAGAGAAAAACAGAGCGGTCGCATATCTGGATTATATCCCCGATATTCGTTATGTGTTTAACAGCGAACAGATGGGCAAACTAAAATACGATAAAACGTCACCTATCGTTAGGGATTATGATCGATTTGAGTGTTTGGATACGCCAAGTTCTAAGAGTTTTCTTAACCTAATAAACAAAGAAATTCAGAGTATAAGAACAACAGGTAAGTTAAAAACTCTATTAGGAAAATATTATGTGCACGTTGTCACTGATGATTAACGAATTGGCTTAACTAAGGGACTTTGGACATGCCCTTCTAAAATCCGTTTTAGTTGACCGCTATCTTTTAACTGCATTAAACGTTCATTTAAACTCTTTATGAAAATACTTGCAGTCCTCCCTTGATTGCAGACAAACGCCTCGTCAACGCTATGTATTGGCGATTTTGCGTTATAGGCTGGAACCTGCATATTTAACGTTAGACTCGCAGAATGCATATCACTTAAATACGCTACTACCGCATCCACTCGTTTTTTCCGGTAAAACTCCAAAGTTAATACATCCGATTCCAACTCTATAAATTCAGCTAATAATTTTTGCCGCACATTCCCAAATAAGAATCCCCGCCTTATCGCGACTAACTTAGGCTGCCAACTGTTATCTTCTATGTTTTGTAATGATGAAAACAGAAATGCGTGAGTGACATTAACCGATACGCTTTGAACCAATTCATCTTTGTTCGGAATGGTGGCAAGACTCGCAGGAAACAAACAATGTATTTTTTCTTTATCAAACAACCTTCCAGCACGTCCTGGTGGCATATACAAAACCTGAACATTTGCTGGCAGTACTCGATCCAAGACTCGGTTGTACGGCCCCTGTTCAAGTTCAGATTCACTCAAGAGGTTTGGAATATCGGAAACGGCAAGCAATAGCGCTTCTTCATGTTCAGCCCGGATACATTGGCTTAATGATATTAATAACAACCAAAAAGAGAGTGATAAACCTTTGCTCTGCATCGCTTAAATAAAACAAAAAAATTCTTATTTAATACTATGGCAGAGCAATCAAATAACACGAATAAAAATAGTTAATCTCGTCTGGATTGGTGAGGAATAATGACAGTAGACCAGTCGAATGTCTTATCTGATGTCACCATGAAATCGGGGTTTAAGAACGATTCACGTTGATTGTAGGTAAGTGGTTTAAACTCAGAGTCAATGATGCAGCCACCTGCTTCTTCTACGATGATTTGAGGTGCTCCTGTATCCCACTCCCCTGTTGGACCGACACGTATATAAACATCCGCAGAGCCTTCCGACACCAAGCAAGATTTTAATGCACAACTTCCGAGCGAAATAAACTCTATCGATATATCGGGCTTAATGTATTTAGTAATGGTTTCCAAAGTTTGCACCCGACTAATGGCGACGCGCAAATAAGGTTTCTCTGGATTTATCGGTTTAGCTTTGAGTTGTTGCGAAACACCATTAACGAGTTTATGCGTGCCCTGACCGATACAGGCCCAATACGTGGTTTTAGTTACGGGCGCATGAACCACACCTAAAATAGGCCTACCGTCTTCGATTAAGGCAATATTGACGGCAAAATCAACACGACCCGCTACAAATTCTTGCGTCCCATCCAAAGGATCAATTAGCCAATATCGTCGCCAATCTTTTCTATCAGCCAGAGGTAAACCTTCCGTTTCTTCGGACATAATGGGTATGTCTGGAGTTAACTGTTGCAGGGCGCCCATCACTACCTCATTGGCAGCATAATCGGCACTGGTTACCGGAGATTCGTCCCCTTTACTAAACTGCTCAAAGTTCCCTTGTTCAAAAAACTGCAAAATCGACTCCCCCGCCGACGCAGCAATATCAATAGCGGAATGAGCAAGTTGTTGTAAGGAAAATTGCAAAATAAAAACCTGTGATTTATCGCATTTAAAAAGGATAGTCGAAAATGGAATAATAACATTAGAAACTTGTTATATATATTCCACTTAAGTCGAGCGCTTATTGAGATATTCTTGTGCCATAAAAAGAGCAGTAACGCTTCTCGCTTCACTAAAATCTGCACGAGTAATCAGCTCCGAAGCCTTCGACCAGGACCAATTCATCAACTGGATAGGTTCCGGCTCATCCCCTGGCAATACTGATTCATATAAGTCGAACGCCAGATAGATATGCATCTGAGCGCTGAAGTAACTTGGCGCAGTCGTCAGCGTCTTGAGTTTAACAAATCGTTTGGCACCAAAGCCTATTTCTTCCTGTAGCTCACGATTAGCCGCTTGCTCTGGAGACTCCCCAGGATCAATAAGACCTTTTGGAAAGCCGAGTTCATAACTGTGGGTACCGGCAGCATATTCACTAACAAGAATAAACTCATGTTCATTTACCACTGGCACTACCATGACCGCACCGCGGCCTGATCCCTTCATGCGTTCATAAATTCGTTTCTCACCATTAGAAAATGTCAGGTCAATTTGCTCAATTTTAAACAAGCGACTCTGCGCAACTAACTCAGATTGGGTGATCTCTGGCAGGGTTTGTTGTGAAATTAGTTCTTCAATATTCTTCGCCGACATTGAATGCCTTCTGCTAAACTCGCATACTTCATTACAAATACTATAACGACTGTTCACAATAAATCTATGCTTAATTGGTCCAAAATTAATACCGTTTTACTCGACATGGATGGCACTTTATTAGACCTCCACTTTGACAATCACTTTTGGTTAGTACACACCCCTAAGGCATACGCCGATAAACACGGCATTTCATTGAATGAAGCCAAGAAAGAACTGAAAAAACAAAACGATGCAGTTCATGGACAATTAGAGTGGTATTGTCTGGATTATTGGCAAAAAGAACTGGATTTGCCGATTGTTGCTTTAAAACGGGAAATCAAACACTTAATCCAGCTGCGTGATGACACCATTCCATTTCTGGATGCACTCAAATCGGCTGGAAAACGTGTGGTATTGGTCACAAATGCGCACCCAGATTCGTTAAGCCTCAAAGTTGAAATGACTCAACTGGATCAACATATAGACGAACTCATTTCTTGTCATCAATTCGGACAGAGCAAAGAAAGTCAATTATTATGGCAGCAACTTCAAAACCATTTGCAGTTTGATAATGAAGACACGTTATTTGTTGACGATTCAGAACGCATTTTGAAAGCAGCGCAAACGTTTGGCATTAAACACTTACTGGCAGTGGCAAATCCAGACAGTAAGAAGCCTAATAATCACATTCCAGGATTCCACAATGTCACAGACTATCGAACATTAATTCCTGAGATTAAATGATTCGAATGATTTGATACCAATCCTCACCGATTATTTAAGAGGATTGGTATAAAGTAAGACAATCATGCAGGAGCAAGTGTTCAAATAGTGTGCAATGTGGCGTTTTTTCGTTATGCTATTAATTACTTACTAACTAAAAATCTAAACATGATTCGTTACCTGATTGCTCTCATTTTGTTCACAACAAGCTTCGTATCAGATGCGAAAACGCTAACTATTGGATTGGGTAATTTTAAGCCACTTTTTTCCGAACCTAATGAGCCCGCTTTATTCAAAGACATCATTGACGGTGTCTTCGCCTATTTGCCGCAATATGAAATTAACTACCACTATATGTTATCCAATGCGCGCCTACTAAAAGAGCTTAAAACTGGCCGAGTAGACGGTTCGGCCAATATATTCTCCACAAAAGAATTTTCCGGCTGTTTAACAAACCCAACTTTCCGCTATTCAGATGTGGCGATTAGCAAAAAGCGTTATAACTTCAAAATTAACAGAATTCGTGATCTTTCTGGCAAATCCATTGTCACTTATCAGCGAGCATTAAATTTACTGGGTGAAGAGTTTTACAAAGTGGCCACGTCCACGGAGCACTACCGGGAAATTGCTCAACCAGAGGAACAGGCAATCTTGTTAGCCAAGGACTTTGCGGATGTAAGCATCGGTGACAAATACATTTTTTTACACAGCATCGGCCGTAACCAACAAACACGAGTCAATGTAAATGACTTTGAATTTCATCCCATATTTCCACTTGTTTATTCAAGCATGGGATTTAGTGAACAGAAATACTGTGACGACTTTAATCAAGGATTACAAAAATTTAAACAAAGTGGCGAATATGAAAAAGTCTATGAACAACATCTCATCGCGTTTGGCTATGTAGATCAAAACAATAGTTAATTATCACAGCCTTCATAAGGTTGGGTCTTATCAAAATAAATGGTGATTTCTGCCGCGGTAAACCCGAACTTGGTTACTGGCCGACAACAGAAGCTGAAAGATAACCATCCTACACATGTTCGACCACACTAGCAGAAAGCCAATTACGTTTAACCACATAAATCATTCATCAAAAGAGTAGATTGAGCAGTTATACGAATAGAAAGCTTTTTTAGATTAAAAAACCGGCCTAAATATAGGCCGGTTTTTCCAAGAATATTATTGTGCCTGTTTATTCTTCAAATGAATAACCAGGTGCCACCCCTAACATGGTGCGTGTCACCAATACAACACCATTTTCAGTTACACGGTATCCAGCTTCACGGTCGGCTTCATGATCATAACCAATCACTGTACCTTCAGGGATATGACAACCTCTATCTATGATCGCTTTTTTGATTTTACAATTGTTCTCTATGGTTACATTTGGTAATAACACCGAGTCTTCGACTTCCGAATGTACTTCCACACGGACATTAGAAAACAACAACGAACGAACCACTTCTGCTCCTGAAATGATGCAGCCAGCCGAAACCACCGACTCTAAGGCCATACCGCGTTTGTTTTCATCATTAAAGACAAACTTTGCAGAAGGAAGCTGCGCCTGATATGTCCAAATAGGCCAGGATTGATCGTATAAATTCAAGGCTGGCGTTGTGGCGATCATTTCCATGTTCGCTTCCCAGAATGAATCTAACGTTCCTACATCTCGCCAGTACGCTTTTTCATCTTGATTTGGCGCTCGGAACTGATACGCATAAACCTTTTTGTCGGCAATGATTGAAGGAATAATATCGTTACCAAAATCGTGGCTCGAGTCTGGATTTTTGGCATCTTTCTCAACTAAATCCAACAAAAACTCAGTATCAAATACATAGTTGCCCATGGATGCTAAGGCACGACCCGGCTTGCCGGGCATTTGCGCTGGCACGTCTGGCTTTTCCTTAAAATCCACCACCTGATAATTCTCATTCACTTCCATGACACCAAAAGAGCCTGCAGCCTCTTCAACTGAAGTTTCAATGCAACTGACCGTCATCTTTGCACCAGACTCCACGTGCTGGGCAATCATAGGGCCATAGTCCATTTTATAAATGTGATCACCAGATAAGATGAGAATGTACTTTGCCCCCATGCCTCGAATGATATCGATATTCTGATAAATCGCGTCTGCAGTACCTAAATACCAATTTTGCGAATAACGCTGAGACGCTGGCATGATCTCAACCGTTTCACCAAATTCGCGCTTAAAGTGGCTCCAGCCGTTAACTAAATGCCGAATTAAGGAGTGGGCTTTGTATTGAGTCAATACGCCAATCTGACGAATGCCGGAGTTAACGCAGTTTGAGAGGGGAAAATCGATAATTCGAAACTTGCCACCAAAATAGACAGAAGGCTTAGCTCGCCAGTCGGTGAGCTCCTTCAAACGACTACCACGACCGCCAGCCAAAACTAATGCCATGGTATCTTTGGTTAGAGCGCTTACGTAACGCTCCTGAGTATTTGCCATTGTTTTTCCTTTTTACGTCAATGTTACAAACAACGAACGACAACTAAACAACTCGTTATTAATGAATTAGGCTACCTTTGAACTTTTTATCTCTTTCAGACTCTAGACCCTAAATAGTAAATCTAGCAACTTCACAGTTGATCCAGCTCAGACAATTGGCTAATTACAACTGTGTTAATAAGATACCGATGAAAGGTGTATTCTTTATGACACATCGAGGGAAATCTCAAAAGTCCAGAATCCACCAATTACTTAGAGTTTTTACTCAATTTACTCAGGTTAGTGTAATAACTCTAAAAATACAAGGCGAGTATTAAAGATTTATTAAACGGCGCCACATAGGAATAAATGGCAGAACAAGGAACAATATGATAAGAACTTTCGGGTTATTGGCTTTAACAACCCTCCCTTTGCTCTCTGAAGCGAGTTCATTGTCGTTTAACGCTGGTGCATTTAATGAACCCAAGGGTAAACGATACGGTGCGGAATTTAGTGCTTGGATGGAATTTGATAACTACACATCCGTGCGGTTCTCAGGCCTCGTTTTTAATGGACAAAATGCATTTCAAAACAATGATGCCTTTGGTGGATTTTCTATTGCGGGCTTTTTGCACCTGAATCAGCCCATTAACCCTTATGTCGGTATTGGGCTGCAAGCCAGTAATACTTTGTACTGCTATGCCTTACACGACAGTGAAGATGAAGCTGATGGCGACTACCAATTTACCGATGAAGAATGCGAAAACTCCAAACAAAGTGTTTTAGCTATTTATCCGGAAGCTGGTATACGTTTCAATCTTGGACCTGTGACCGTCAGCCCTTTTGTTCGACGTTATTTCGACACCCATGACAATGCGCCAGTAACCAATGCCTATGGTATACAGTTCGCTTTTAGATTTGTTTTGTAAGGAAGTAATCGCTGAAGAATATTGGCATACGTGAACGTGATCATGGCCAGTCCCATCACAGTAAGGCCATGACCATTTTTGTCACTAGATTTTTATTCGATACTTGCCTTTGCTGTCAGCTTTACCAAACATCCTCAAACCATCGTGAATAGCCGCTGGTAATTGCGCATCTGGTTTTAAAAATCCATCAAAGTTGTATTTAGCTGCAGACTGCACTGTTGCAGCGCCTTCCAACCCTAACTGATTATTACCGTCGAAACTGGCGACCACGTTTTGGTTAACACAACTTAAATCTGAAGAAATAGAGCCAAGTGCAATTGGCCCACCAAAATCAATCTCCGATTTCGCCCAGGTCAACTCTCCAGCTAACTGGTTACATAGCGTTTCGCCTTTTTGATAAGCATCTATCTCCACGATTACGCGTCCACCTAAATTCCCCACAGGAATAGGTAACATTTGTCTTAATGGATCAGCTGGTAATCGCACCGTCAGTTTTTCTGCTGCAATATCTGACATGCTTAACATCAAACGGCCCTTACCGCTGACTTGTGCCTGATCTCGAGCCTTGCCAAAACGTACATCAATCGCGGCTTCACCTAACAACAAGTTAACCGGTGATAATTCCCAGTCCACGTCGTTAATTAACCACTGATCTACTTTTAATCGTGAAATGTTGCCTTGCCATATCGAACCCGATAATCCTTGGTAAGCCACGTTATTAGGCAGGTTCAATTGAGAAACTATGAGCGCTGCTGGAGTCTTAACCAAGCTTAATAGAATCAGTGCGATTACGAATATAACCGTTAATTTACGTCCCGACATTAACCGCGCTCCAAATCTAATCGACGGATCTTAACCACTCCAGAAGCATCGGCTTTAGAAAAGTCGATATTGGTTGCGGTGATGCCGTGTCGATTATTTAACTCACCTAACCATTGCATTAAACGGTTAAAACCTATTTCATCTATACCCACTTTTACCATGTCTGTTTTCTGGGGTTGTATACGAGAAATACTGACATTGTATTTTCTGGCTGACGAATTGATCACTTGCGTCATAGAACCAGAGCGGTTACTGCCGCTAGAAACACGTCCCGCTTGTTGAATAACGGAAATTTGCTCACTTGCCCATTGGTTTAACTCGGTTTGCCTTTTAAGCTTGTTTTGAGCTTGTGATAAACCATCACTCACTGTGCTATACAAGGTATAAAGCAAGAATATTGAAAAGAACACGGCTAACATCTTAAGCATCTTCTGTTCGCTTTCAGACTTGCTCAAATACAACTCCATGAGTTTGCTTTTTATATTATCTAAAGCACTCATTTAGCTCGCCTCCTTAACACTTAATGATCCCGTCACCAAAGAACCTTCATTATTAACCGCACCTTGTTGCACGGAAAGACCTAACTTTTCCAAACCAATTTTGAATTGTTCAAACTTTTGGAACGATGGGGCGCTCGCACTAATTCGTAACTCACCACGTTTACCGTCGAATCGATAAGATTCAGATTTTACATCCTTAAATTCTTGTAATACCGGAGAGATCTTCACCATCATAGTTAAGAAACCACCACTACTTTCCGTCTGGCCACCCGTAGCCTCAACAACTTTGCGTGTTAGTTGACGTTTTAACAGCGCCACCCTAACCTTTTCTTTAGGAAAAGCTTGCTGATAATCATCAATTAACTGCTGTTTAGCTATTGCCAGTTGCGCTTCTGATTGATACCAATTCACGCCCATAGTGACAAACTCTATTAACAAGGCACACACAAAAAGCGCAGCGGCAGAACGCCACATTAACCAACTTTTGCTGATGGCCTTTTTCGGGGCTAAGTCGCCTTGTAACAAATTCCAACTGTTTGATTCGGCTCCTTTGGCTAATAACAACATTGGCAACTCAGGCTCCATGCCTGTTAGCGAAACATTGCTACTTTCAATTAACGATGCACTGATTTCGTCTGGCAAAGCAGAATAATATTTAAGCTCCGTTGAGGCTTGTGCGGCCTCTTCACCTTCTTGGTCTTGTTCTTCATTTTTCAACCACTGTTGACTGAATAGTGCAAACCAGGATTTTTCAACAAATGCACCTTGCCATTCGCCCGTTCTCACCAACCAGCCATCTGTCAGCTCGATAGCACAAATTAACTGCGTGTCTTCACTTGGCTCATAAGGTAAACAAAGCACTTCTGGCAGCACTTTTTTGACATTAATATCGGCGGCTTTTAACTGTTCCAAGCAATTTTGGATCAATGCTTTTTCTACAATCGCCAAATCAATCCAGTGCTGTTCGGACTCTTTATCAAACCCGGTTTCACCGGTGGCCAGTAATACGCTGTCAATATCCTGTGCTAAGTCATCTTCCAGCATAAAAGGCAGCGCCTTAATGATCTGACGACTCGGCTTTGTTGCCATATAGTGGCGATGCAAACGTACATCTGCACTATTGATCAATACGGTTACCTGACGTCCCTGAGCATAAGACGTCAAGTTTGATAATTCACTGTAACTATTCAGTTCACCAGATGCGATGACTTCGTTGTTATGGCTAGACCATACCAACCAAGGCATTGAGCTACTTGTCTGGCTGCTCATCCTCAGGATTAGCTTCTCGCTCAATTTTTCCTCCAAAACGACGCGCAATAACCAATGGTTGGGATTTATCATCCATTTGAATTATGCTGGTTAACGCAAATTTCATGTCGTTAAATTGTGCATTTGTAATTAGTTTAAAGAACTTACTATTAAGGGTAAAATAGTTGTTCAATTTGGCTTTATCTTTATGTTTTTCAAGCTGATTTAAGTTAATAAACTCGTCCAACTTTTCAAAACCTTCTTCTGGACGTTCAGAAAAGAGTTCTTCAACTTTGCTTTTCTCCCAATCCAATACCGCCATTAATAATTCTGGTTGTTCCTGATCCATGGTATTTACATTAAACATAAAATCATAACTATCTGGGATCACACAGAAACGTTTGTCGAGCTGTGCCATTACGGCAACGTCAAAACCGTATACCACTCGCAATTCACTTTCGTGTGCTAACGGACTGTTTGCACTTAAATATGGAAACGGCAAAGATGCGTACATGTCGCCGTCATAACCTATGGCACCTTCTGGATAATCATCTTCATCCAGCCAGTCATAAAGGTTCGCCGCCAAATCATCATGGCTCATTTCAGACTGAATGTTGAGATTTTCCAAATAGCGGATAAACACGTCTTTACGAAACTTCAATTCATCGTTGGGGACGTCTTTCTGATAAAGGCTATTTAGATTAAAACACGCATATAAGTCCTGTATTTCGCCCTCTATCAAGCCTTGATCAACTGGAAAACTCATTCCCGTAACGGCCCAGGGCTGAGACAAATTAAATACGCCATTATCCTTTTCAAGGTTGTCCTTCAATAAGGACTTAACGAAGTGCTCAGACCCCATGGCGTACCAAAACGCTTGTTGACGTTCGAATAAATTCTGCGCTCTTTTTATCTGATAACCTTGCCGAGTCGTCATCTCAGCAGCAATGACCACACATAAAGCCACGACTAACATCACGGTGATTAATGCTAACCCCCGTTGTTTTCGAATGCTAGGATAGGATTGCCGCCTCATCATGGTTTTGTACCCGAAACCTGAGTTTGACTTTTAACTAAATCTATAAGAGGAAACAATCGAGTGATTTCACCAAATGTTTCCGTGACTAAAGTAAACTTAATGAGTTTTGGCAGTCCATTTTCCGGCAGTTCTTTCTTCCATTCTTGCTCAACATAGAACTCCAGGTGCATTTCTTCCACACCTTCCATCATGGGCTGAACACGGGGTTCGGTGCCAGTATCCGCGTCGACAAAGTTAAAATACAGTCGTTCCAAATTGCCTTCTACTAACCGATACGCAACGGGTTGTAATTCACTGCGCGGTAATACCATGGCAGGGTTTGTCCAGCCATCACGTACAAACGCAAACCCAACGCCTTCAGAATCAAACATGTACTCCGCTACGTGCAAAACCTGTTTGCTTGGCTCTTCGCCATTTAATCTGGCGTGACGTTGCGCGAGTTGATAAAAATCACTCTCTATGATGGTCATAACACGCTGTAACTGTGTTAATTGCTCGTTCTGGTGGCGTAATATATCGCGCCCTTCTATCGTATTATTCAATACCGTATACGTTGAGACGCCTAACATGGCAAAGATCATCAATGCCAACAGCATTTCCAGTAGTGTAAAACCCTGTTGTCTTTTGTTATTCAGACTAATCGGAGCACTCACGGCAAGTTCTCCACTTTGTACTGACTGACGTAACTGGTCAGACTGAACACGGTATGTTCCATCGATTTATCTGAGGCCACCTGAACCGTGACTTCCCGCAGATTTTTGTCTGCAGTCTCCACCACTTGTTGTTGCCAAAACCAGTCTTTACCCGCTAACTGAGTTTCGCCTTTGTCTTTATTTTTTGGTGGCCATACAGTAGAGACTTGTAACTCTGCTAAACGATTATTTGCCACATAGGAAGCAAATGTCATTTCTTCCAATTGACTTAAATTTTTTGCACTTTGACCGACCAACTGCATTACAGAACTCGCCGCATAAGCAAATACCGCCAGGGCTAATAACAGTTCAATTAGAGTAAAACCCGACTGGTATTTTGTTTTCATTCCGCGGTAATCAGGCATTAATCCAACTCCAGTTGTTGCAGCGGGTCGTAAAGGTTAACTGGAGAGGTAAATAAGCCGCGAACAAGAAATTCGACGGTATCGTCGAAGCCATTATCATAAGTAATTCTGAGATCAAATGGAGAAAGTTCACCAGAAGATAATAAGAAGATCTGTGGAAATGCCAGTTGTTTTTCTTCTTCGCTCAGCTCAGCCAGCTCTTCAAGACTTTCTTCATCGATAAATTCCACCGCGCTCAGCAGGTTTTCCTGATGCCACGCCAGGCCATCCAATACCAACTCTAAATGCAGTTCAGGCTCCAACTCCGCCGCGACAAACGGTGGCTCAGCTAATGGCTGCCATTTTTCACCGTCAAACATCAGAAATGAATATCGACTTTCCGTAACTGCCAGCCCAAGTTGCACGTTATTCAGCACGGCAAACTCTGAGGCTAAGTTAATCTGTGTGGAAATAGTTTTGGCGTGTTTTTCGACTAAATCAAAAGGATCAGGTGCCAGGCTCGGAAGACGCACCAAGGTTACCAAATAACCCATAATAACAATGACCAGCATCAGTTCTATCAATGTAAAACCTTGATGTTTTTTCACTGTGAAGTCCTTGTTAATCGAAAAGCTTGGTAAGGTCTGGGAAGATAAAAAAGAATCAAAGGGAGCAATGTGCTCCCTTTAGCTCGATGCTATAAATATTCGTCCGCGTTCCAGTTACCGATATCGTCTTCGGTACCCGCTTCACCGTCAGGCCCCATGGAGAACAAATCAAATTTGCCCATTTCGCCCGGGCTTACCAATTGGTACTCGTTACCCCATTTATCTACTGGTACTTTTTTCAAAAATCCATCTTCTGGATAATTACGTGGCATAGGCTCAATTTCAGGCATAGTCACTAATGCTTCTAATCCTTGCTCAGTCGTAGGATAGGAACCCGCCTTTAGCTTGTACATATCTAACGTAGACTCTAGGTTACGAATCTCAATCGCCGTACTCTGTATCTTTGCGTCATCTGTTGATCCCATGAGGTTTGGCACCACCATGCCAGCAATCATGCCTAAAATGGCGATTACGATCATGACTTCTAATAAGGTAAAACCTTGTTGTTTGTTATTACGTGTTTTCATAGGTGATCTGCTCACGGTTAACTCCAAAAATTCACTTAATACATTGGCCTGAATTACAGACCAACCAATTGATTCATTTGCATGATGGGCTGAAGAATGGCCATCAATATAAATACCACCATTAACGCCATGACCAATACAATCATAGGGGTCAATAAACCTAAACTAATCTTTAATGTGGCATCCATTTCATTATCCTGGTTATCTGCAGCACGACCTAACATCTGCTCCAATTCACCAGACTTTTCACCACTGCCAATCATATGTAACATCATGGGTGGAAATATTTTTGTTTGCTCCAAAGAGCCTTTTAACGACGCGCCTTCTCGGACATTGTCTGACGCATCTTTTACACCCTGTTTGATGTGTTCATTCGTCAATACCTCACCCGATATCATCATGCCATCCAGAATCGGTACTGCGCTAGAGGTCAAAATACTTAATGTTCTGGCAAATCGTGCAGTGTTCACACCCAATACGACTCTGCCAATAAGCGGTAAGTTCAACATAAATTTGTCGAACTTAAGACGGATATTCGGTTTTGTTAACAAACGCTGTCCAATTGCCATCAAACCCAAAATAATGATTAACACTGTGAAACCGTGATCCACAATAAAATCACTCATGGTTAACAAGAATTGGGTTGTCCCGGGTAACTGCTGACCAGAGTCGATAAACTGCCCCACTATTTGTGGGACCACAGACGCCAGAAGAAAAGCCACAATGCCAATGCCGAATAGCGTCAACATAATGGGGTAAATCATCGCCTGAGTTAACTGACTCTTAGTCGCCTGACGCTGCTCTGTGTAATCAGCAAGACGATTCAATACTTCATCCAGGTGTCCGGATTTTTCACCTGCTGCCACCATAGAACGGAATAGGTGATCAAAGATATATGGGAATTCTTTCATACCATCGGCCAAGGTGTAACCCTCTACAACCTTGGAGCGAATCGCCATGATAGTGCGCTTAAGTCGGGGTTTATCGCATTGCTCAGCCACCGCTAACAAAGCCGCCTCTATGGTCAAAGCTGAGCCAACCAAAGTTGCCAATTGACGGGTAATGAGTGCTAAATCGGCGGCAGATATTTTAGGTTGAAACAAGCTAAAACCCGCGGCCGTTTGTTTTTCTTTTTGGCTAGCTTGCGTAACTTCAAGTGGCACTAAGCCTTTTTCACGCAACTGTTGACGAATCTGCTTGGCGGTATCCGCTTCTAACAAACCTTTTTTTGTTTTGCCTTTGGCATCCAGTGCCTTATATTCAAACGCCGCCATTATGCATCCTCACGAGTGACTCGCAGTACTTCCTCTAATGTCGTTCGACCTTGAATCACTTTGGCAAAACCATCGTCACGAATACTAGGCGTTGTGGCGCGAACATACTTTTCGATTGCCTGTTCGCCCTGACCATTGTGAATTTGTTCACGAACGGTTTCATCCGCCACCAATAGTTCATGAATACCCACACGACCGCGGTAACCAGAATAGTTACATTTTTCACAGCCTTTTGGATGATACAGGTGTCGACTGTCATCTAAAGCCCAGCCCAACATCTCTTTTTCTGTGTCATCCGGATAATATTCAATCTTGCAATCATCACATAAGGTACGTACCAATCGCTGCGACAACACAGCCAATAAACTGGAGGACAATAAGAAAGGCTCAATGCCCATATCTTCCATACGAGTAATGGCACCTGCTGCGGTATTGGTGTGCAAAGTAGAGATTACTAAGTGACCGGTTAAACTCGCTTGAACGGCGATTTCGGCGGTTTCCAAGTCACGAATTTCACCAATCATGACCACGTCCGGATCCTGACGTAGGATTGCACGCAATCCTCGAGCAAATGTCATGTCGACTTTGGTATTTACCTGAGTCTGACCAATACCCGGTAACTCGTATTCCACCGGGTCTTCCACCGTTAGGATATTTCTGTCTTTGCTGTTTATATCTGACAAACCCGCGTACAAAGTTGTACTTTTACCCGAGCCCGTTGGGCCCGTCACCAAGATGATGCCATGTGGTTTGCGCAACAGGCTCGCAAACTGCTCTTCATTAGCTCGTGCCATTCCCAAATCTGAAAGATTCAGACGTGCGTTATTTTTATCTAATAAACGCATTACCACACGTTCACCATACGAAGATGGCATGGTTGATACACGAACATCAATCGCACGGCCTGCAATTCTAAGTGAAATACGACCATCTTGAGGTATGCGTTTTTCCGCAATGTCCAATTGCGCCATAACTTTAATACGGGAAACCAACAACGACGCCAATTTACGGTTCGGAGACAGCACCTCGCGTAATACACCGTCGACACGGAAACGAATAACTAACTGCTTTTCAAACGTTTCAATATGAATATCCGAAGCACCTTCTTTGATGGCTTCGGATAATGTTGCGTTGATTAGCTTGATGATAGGCGCGTCATCTTCACTTTCTAATAAATCTTCAGTGCCTGGTAACTCTTCGGCAATAGAAAACAAGTCCACTTCATTACCGATATCTTCCATCAACTGCTGTGTTTCGGATGCGTTGCGTTGATAAGCTTGCTCTAATTCTAAGTCGAACTCATTATCTGATACTTGTTTGACTTGCATAGCTCGACCGATAACCCGGCGCGCTTCCATCAAAGCCGTCATGTCAATTCCGGCTTTGACCATTAACATTGGCTCTTCATCTTCCTGATGACTGATCATTACACCAAAACGTTTAGCAAATCCAAATGGCAAACGTTGGTGTTCTGTTTCTTGCTCTGGCATCACATCTAGCGCTTCTGCATTTGTCGACGCTTCTGAGTTCGCCTCATTTAATTGCGACTCCTGCATTGCTCTTATTCCTGACCTGCTTTCTCAGCGTTGTCCGCCGATTTGTCTTCAACCTGGCCTTCCATGTATTCTTCAAATTTAGGTGGTAAAGCTAAACTTTCGTCCCATTCTGGCAATACTGGATGGTCGGTAAACGGCATCAAAGATATGCCTTCTTCATCACGTTTGATTTGCTCTGCGCGAATATAGTTATACTTACGTTGACTCACACCTAACAAGGTGTCGCTATCACGAATGATCTTAGGTCGAATAAATACCATCAAGTTAGTTTTACGTTTAGCGGTACCTGTAGAACGGAATAAGTGGCCAATCCAAGGTAAATCGCCTAACAATGGTACTTTCTGAACACTTTCCTGAACGTCTTCATCAATCAAACCACCAATCACCACAGTACCACCGTCTTCTGCTAACACTGTAGTTTTAATAGAGCGTTTATTGATAGCAACGTCTACACCAGTTGCACCACTTACGCTTGATACCTCTTGCTCAATAAGTAATTGAACAGCCGTACCTTCGTTAATTTGTGGCGTAACTTTTAACTTGATACCCACTTCTTTTCGATCCACCGTCTGGAATGGGTTGGAATTGTTTGAGCTTGCTGCAGAGCCGGTCAAAATCGGAATTTCCGAACCCACCAACATGGATGCTTCTTCATTATCCAACGTTGTGATAGAAGGAGTCGCTAGGATATTTGAACGCGTATCGCTGCGAATAGCCTGGATTACTGCCCCCCAGCCATCTTTTACCACACCAGTAGCAAAGCCTGTCATGCCACTTAATACTGCCGCTAATGCCGTATAGTCATCGGGTTCTTTAGTCGTCTTAGGTGTAAATACGGCTTTGCCGTCATCACCGATCCCTTCAACCAAGGTTGTAGTCTCTTTGCCTCGGCCATTATAAGCGGCACCAGCTACTTGAGACAGTGGCGTCACGCCGTTATTAAATTGGGTAAAACCAGCTTCTTCACTGCCCCATTGAATGCCCAAGTTAATGCCATCGCTTTCGAATACCTCTACAATAATAGCTTCAACTAATACTTGCTGACGACGTACATCTAATTGACGAATGATCTGCTCCAGTGAGCGCATCATGTCCGGTTCAGCATTAATGACCAGTGAATTACTATCCGGGTGGGCTTGAATGGAATAATCACGTTTCTTGGAAGAACGACCGCCAGTATTTTTAGCCGTACCGCCTTTATTATCTTTGGCTAACGAATCCGATACACCCGTTAAGACTTTAACGACTTCATCCGCTTTCGCGTACTTCAGATAATACACCTTAGTATTACCTGTGGTTTCAAGCTCTGCATCCAAACGTTTGATAAGGCCAATGACTTTTTCACGGGCTTTTGGCTCACCGCTAACTATCACGCTGTTGGTTCTGTCGTCCGCAACGATTTTTGGTATTAGGAATTGCGGTTGGTCTTTTTTGCCCGTTCCCTTATAAATACTTTCAACAATGCGCACAATTTCACTGGATGAAGCGTACTCTAAACGAATAATTTCAACTTTTTGGTCACCCGCTCGGTCAACACGGTTAATGATTTCAACCAAACGATTCACCGTGGCAGCGGCCCCTACTAACATGATGACGTTGGACGGATCATAGTGAACAACATGACCGCTACCCGACTGGTCACTTAATTGTCGTAATAATGGCGCTAACTCTCTTACCGAAACGTTTTTAACCTGCACTACGCGGGTTACCATTTCGTCACCTTCTCCCGGCGCTTCGTCACCGACTACCGGTGTAGGTGAACTTTTAGCGTCTTTAGCTTTGATGACTTTCAGGCGATTATTGCCCATATCAATGACAGCAAAACCATACACCTCTAAAACGTTAAGGAAAAAGTGGTAATACTGCTCTTCAGTTAATAACTCGTAAGAACGAACATTCACCTTGCCTCGAACCTGAGGGTCGATGATCATGGTTTTTTTAAGGATCTTACCGACGATGTTAATGAATTCATCAATATCCGTGCCCTTAAAGTTTGGCGAATATTGTGATTGTGTGGCTTGCGCAGTTTGAGGCACCCATAAAGAGGACAAGGCCAGTACGGTAAAGGCCGTCGATAATACAGATACGCCTGAATGCTTCATCGCTTTGCGCATCGCATTATTTAATTTACTGGAAATGGTTCCCATTACTTCTAACTCCATGGGCTATAGCGCCAAAATTATTTCAACCGGGGAATCGTCACGCATCACAGTGATACTCGCTTCCGTCATGGTTCTAAGTTCTTTCATCACAGACAGCGCCTGCTGCATGTCCGTTAAGTCGTAGCCGTTGATATTGGTGGCTAGATCGTTATGTTTTAATCCAACTTTTTTGAACAAACTCGGATCCTTACCCGGGGTCAAACGGTACCCCTTTAACTCGCCTTTTTGACGAAACGGACGGATACGGATGTAATCCATCAGTTTTTTTGGATCTTCAAACATCTGCTCACGTTGTTCGCGCAATGACTGAGACAATTCTATGTCTGCACGTTTATCCATTGTCTTTGGACGACTCACATTACGATTGTCTGATTTTTTAGAGCTGGATACTTTAGTCTGTGCCGCAATTTTTTTCGCTGTACCATCTTTCATTTCATTGGCGGAACCGGGTACAGTTGTTGAGTATTCGATACCTTCAAGCATCAAGGTTTCGTATCGGCCAGATACGAGTAAAATGACCCGATCGATAAAAATTTGATCAACCTTGGCTTGAGTACCGTCAATTTTGTCACCAATGCCATAGGTATTCTGCCCGCCAGAACTCTCGATAATGGCAACACTGGTTGGGGATACATTACTTGAATTGTCCGCCACTAATCCCGTTAAGGTCACGTTTAAGCGAGTTTTAGGTGCGGTCTTGGTTTGCACTACTGGCTTAGGTGCTTCCGCTTTTTTGTTTTCTTCGCCAAAGACATTAATGCGTAATAATCTTGAAACATCCAGTTCACTTTTAGACTGGCTTTGATTGCTGGCTTGTTTATGTGGAACGACGAGCGCACCCTGCTCAGACTCTGTTGGCACCATTTGCCAGATAATATTGGATACTAAATGCGCACAGTACAACACAAGCAAAAAAGCAACCAGCTTACTTAACGTTTGCTGTGGCACCTTCTGCCAATATTGATTGAGCTGTTCCAATAATCGAGACGACTCCATTAAATTTATTTCTCCTGGTTCCGGTCAAACACTTATTACATTGACCTACCGTTTGTATTTAGAATTATTTGGATTTAAAACCATAAAAGAGGGCGAGTATAACCTTACAAGTGGCGTAAAATCACCATTTATGGTAAATTCTCGCCGATTTTTTTTACATTTTTATGAAACAGACCTTTACAAATTATGTCCGATTCAAAAGTTCGTTTAGATAAATGGTTATGGGCCGCTCGGTTTTATAAAACACGTTCCATTGCTACAGACATGATCAATGGCGGAAAAGTTCACTACAATGGACAAAGATGTAAAGCTTCGAAAGCGGTTGAAGTCGGTGCGGTGATAAAATTACGTCAGGGATATGACGAAAAAACGGTGGTTGTAGACGATATTTCTGCAAAAAGACAGAATTTCACATTGGCCCAAAAACTGTACCACGAAACGGAACAAAGCATCGCTCATCGCGAAGCAGAATCGCTCGCACGACAATCAAGTGCCGCTATGTCTCCGCGACCTGAAAGCAAACCAGATAAAAAACAACGACGTACGTTAATTAATTTTAAGAATACAGAACACTTTGAGTAATACCATGACAAGCCCAAAACAACCTGATTTATTACACAGATACATTTTCGAACAACGCCACGTTCGTGGTGAGCTTGTGCAATTAAGCGATAGCTTCAATGCCATGTTAGAAAACCATAATTACCCAGACGTGGTTAAACAGGTTTTAGGCGAACTATTAGCAGTGACGAGTTTATTAACTGCCACATTGAAGTTTGAAGGCGATATCAGTGTGCAAATTCAAGGCGACGGCGCATTGAGTTATGCGGTGGTAAATGGTAATCACCAGCAAAAAATGCGTGCAGCCGCCAAATTTGATGAAACTATCAAAACCGGCACTATCCCAGAATTAGTTGGCAGTGGCTTTATGGTGATCACCATCGCCCCGGATGGCGGTGAACGTTATCAAGGGGTCGCAGCTCTCGATAAAGAGACTTTAAGCGAGTGTATCGAGCAGTACTTTGCAACCTCTGAGCAACTAAGAACCCGTGTTTGGTTAGCGACAGACACCACCGAGCATAGTGAAAAAACAGCAGGCTTGTTATTGCAGGTTCTGCCAGTAGAAGAAAAAGCGGAAGACGATTTTGTTCACTTGGAAGCGCTGACAAACACAATTACAGATGACGAATTATTAAATTTACCAGCGCAACAAGTGTTAACGCGTTTGTATCACGAAGACAATCCGCAATTATTTGAGCCTCAGGATGTCACGTACGAATGTGGTTGCAGCCGTGAAAAAACAGGTGACGCCATCTTAAAACTCACCTATGACGATGCAAAAGCTTTGGTCGAAGAGCGCGGTGACATCGAGATCATCTGCCAATTTTGCCTAAAACAATATTTGTTTGATGCGGTCGACGTAGAAGGCTTATTCAAGCAAAGCAGCAGTAATACAGACGCGATAAACTAATCTAAGTCGAGCCCCTATGTCGGGGCTCGTTTCGCCTTCTGCCAGTTCTGGCTCGAATACTCTTTATTCCGCCAGCAACAACTTTACTGCCTTTTCTATTTTATCTTCGTCGCCAGGTCGAAAACCGCTGTGAGTCAGGCGGATCACGCCTTTTTTATCGATAAAATAAGATGATGGCATAGCCTGTACTTTGTATTTCATCGCAACGGTAGCGGATTTGTCGTAAAGCAAAGTGTAAGAGACCGGTAGCTTTTGGATAAATTCCAATGCCTTATCTTTTTTCTGATCAAGGTTTATTGCGATAACGTCAAAACCGCGGTCTCGGTACTTTTTATGTAGTTCATCCAGTTTCGGAAATGACTCCACACAAGGTTTACACCAGCTTGCCCAGAAATCTAGGTATACCACTCGTCCCGCAAATTCATCTAATGAAACCTTTTTTCCTGAACTCAAGTCGGGCAGTTCAAATTTCTTAGCAGGCTTGTTTATATTGCTGTTAGACGCCTGCAGAGAAACACTGAACAACGTCATAAACAGCAATAATATCTTCACTAAACGCATCAATTTCCTCCCTTATTTTTAACCACTGTAACAAATAGTCGCGGCAAATCCACAACTGGTGGTCCTTACCGTTTTATATTCAGCTTATATGTGTAAAATGGTCTTTCCTGTCCTTATAACAAAAAACAATTATGAAAAAATATGTGATTGCTGGACTGGCGGTATCAGCCTTAGCCAGTTGCTCAAAAGCACCGACACCTGCTCCAGAAGTGGAAGTAGAACGCATCAAAGCCCATTTAGAATTTTTGGCAGACGACTTATTAGAAGGTCGTGATACAGGCAGCCGTGGTTATGAAATTGCCGCGCAGTACGTTGCGACCGAATTCAAAAAAATGGGGCTGCAGCCTGCCGGCGATGAAGGCAGCTACATGCAACGAGTGCCATTTAGAAAAGGTTTTCTAAATCAGCAGTCCACAGAAGCCAACGTCACCATCAATGGTGAAACCATCGAATTAAAATACCCGCTTGATTACATGATGGGTGCAAGCATGGCCGTGACAGAGTCGAGTGTAAAAGCTGATGCTGTTTTTGTCGGTTATGGTCTGGTTGCAGAAAACTTCGAACACGATGACTACGCAGGGTTAGACGTTGAAGGCAAAATTGTTGTTGCGCTAACAGGTCGCCCGACGAGCTGGCCATCGGAAGAAGGTGCGCACCTGGCATCTGGCAGCGAAAAATCAAAGTACGCTGCTGAACGTGGTGCAATCGGTTATGTAACTCTGCATACCCCTAAACGTGAAAAAGTCCGTTCTTACACCACTTCCCTGCAATACATCAACTTGCCTCGAATGAGATGGCTGGACAAAGAAGGCAATCCATCGGGTACACAACGCCAGTTTAAAGGCGGTGCTTATTTAAACCTGGAAGCGGGTAAAAAGTTATTTGCTAATGCGCCAACCCCATTAGAAGACATCTTCAAGCTGGACACCGAAGATCAGGCGATTAAAGGTTTTGACCTTAATGCGCAGATTGAGCTTTCGTCTAAATCTCGCCATGAACACGTTAGTTCACCAAACATCCTAGCGGTGTTACCAGGTTCAGATCCAAAACTTAAAGACGAGTATGTGGTTTTCACTGCTCACCTTGATCACATAGGGTTTGCACAGGACGTAACGAAAAAAGACCGCATTAATAATGGTGCGATGGATAACGCTTCAGGCGTTTCTGTCTTATTGGAGACGGCACGTATTCTAACCAAAGCGCAACCTAAACGTTCTATTCTATTTACCGTTGTAACAGGTGAGGAAAAAGGTTTACAAGGTGCAAATTACTACACCAACAATCCAACGATTCCTTTGGCAAACATGGTTGCTAACGTTAACTTAGACATGCCAGTATTGCTGTACGATTTCGCAGATGTTATCGCGTTTGGCGCTAACCACAGCTCAATGGGTGAAATTGTTGAAAAAGCCGCGGGCAAACTAGGCATTGGCTTAAGCCCGGATCCTATGCCAGAACAAGCTATATTTACTCGCTCTGATCACTATAACTTCGTTAAAAAAGGCGTTCCATCAGTATTTTTGATGACCGGATTCACATCCAAAACAGAAGGCGAAGATGGCGGCAAAGTGTGGGGTGAGTTTTTTGCTAAACATTACCACCAGCCAAGCGACTCATTAGACTTACCAATCAACTGGAAGTCTGCAAAAATGTTTGCCGATGTGAACATTCAAATTGGTTTAGCGGTTGCGAACCAAGCTGAAAAACCTTATTGGCATGAAGACAGCTTCTTCGGACAAACCTTTGCTAACGAGAAATAACAGTTAGATAACACACTAAAATGTGTTTGCTCTAAACAAAAAGAAGCCGCTGATTTTTAAATACAGCGGCTTTTTCTTTTCTTCGCATATTATTTACTTCCGACGTGAACCGTACCAGAACGCATCATACTGATGTCCTGAATCTGACCGTGACGCGTACGATACTGACCTAATCTCTCTGCAATATCATCGTTACCCGTATTAATCGCCCATTGAACCACATTCACGTTGTTGCAATACAAGTTGTTGGCAATCAATTTATAATTTTGTTGAGGATGAACAGAAGGTCTCAAATCAGATACCTTTCCATGAAAGTTAAGTTTTGATGACGTAGCCGCCGTTACACACATTTCACTTTCCCAAGTGTCATCCGCAGGTGTGAAAGTATTCGCTACCGCAGCACCGGACATAACTAAAGACAGAGTTAATACAGACAAACCATTTTTTACGATACCCATGACGTTCTCCTAAATATTGGTGGTTTTAACAGGTCGCAATTAAATAGTGGTCTATACCAAGAAAAAGGTTGTAAACGTCAGGTAAGCGGATGTAACCAAGTATTTCCCTGTACTTAGGCGTGTTTTTCGTAACTGTAGGTGTTTTAAAGGGATCTTCGTTGTAAGAAAAAAATTGTTATGTAGATTTATTACATTTGGCAAAGCATCTACATCAAAGAAGCAATCAATAGCAACAAACTGCAATACTTATTCTCGTTTGGTGCATTTTAATTCAGGTGAGCCATAAAAAAACGCAGCCTGTTGTTGGCTGCGTTTTTGTTTTTTTACTTAAATTTAATTAAGCACTCTTTAATACAGGCTCTTGCTCATCAATATTACTGATAAGCTCCATGTCGTAAGTGTATTCATCTACCGCAATCGCGAGTTTACGTTTTGCATCGTAATCCATTAGCGCGTCAAACTCATCGCTGGTAACCACATAGGCTTTCGCCGCATTTTCCGCTAACTCAGCAAAGGTTAATTGCTTAACTAGTTTACCGCTTCGTAACGCTTTCTTGATTTTGTCTAATGCAGGTAATACATCAACTTTCGCTTTATACGCTTCTGCCAGAACGGTAAATCCATCACGGCCTTTCATGCTAACTAAGTGCGTTAACTCTTCTTTAGCACCATCATTCTTAAGCGTCGCTTCCGCTAACGTTGTGATCATCTTATCTGTTACCTTCATCTTGCGCATGAATGGTAAACCTAATTTTGCACTTAAGAAGCCAGCCACAACACGATTTGGGAAGTTATCAACATACGCCGTTAACGCATTTTCAGCTTGTTGCAATGCCCAGGTTGTGCCGTATTCGAAATAAGGTGTTAAATCTTTGCGATTATCACTTTGCAGATAGAACTTGATGTTACCCATAGCCATGAATAGGTAACTTAGAATGTCACCTAAACGTGCCGATAACATCTCTTTACGTTTCAAGTCACCGCCTAACACTAACAAGGCAAAGTCAGCTTGTACCGCAAGGATGCTCGATAAACGATTAATGCGTTTTTCAAACTTATTCACTAGCGGATCTGGGTTTTTGCCCTTGTCAAAACCTGGAATGTAAGCGCTTGCTACGCCACGGAAGAAGTTCTTCACGCTATAAGTAATGGTTTCTTTAAATAATTTATTAAACGTTTCATCTGCATCAGGTGCGTCTGAGTGAATTGCAGAGATCAAATCTTGTACATGAGGGTGACAACGTGTCGCACCTTGACCAAAGATCATCAGGTTACGGGTAAGAATGTTCGCACCTTCTACCGTAATGCCGATTGGCGTCGCAAAGTATGCCGTCGCTAATACGTTGTTAGGACCCATCTGAATCGCTTTACCCGCTTGCGTGTCCATTGCAGCTTGCAAACACGTACGACCCATTTCCGTCATATGGTATTTCGCCATCGCTGTGATCACTGACGGTTTAAAACCTAAGTCAAGAGAGTTAAGCACTAGATGACGCATTGATTCAAGGTTATAGGTTAAACCACCGATTAACGCTAATTGCTCCTGAATACCTTCAAACTTGCCGATTGGCATGCCAAATTGCTCACGAATAGCCGCATACTCAGAAGTCGATTTAAGTGTTGCATGGCCTGTCGCACAACCATTTGCAGGCAAAGAAACACCACGACCAGCACCTAAACAAGCTACCAGCATTTGCCAGCCTTTACCCACGTTGCTTTCGCCGCCGATAACATAATCAAGAGGAACAAATACGTCGTTACCGCGAGTGGTACCGTTGTAGAAATTAACGCCTAATGGATTGTGACGATTACCAATTTCAACACCTTCGTAGTCACTTGGTAATAACAAACAAGTGATGCCTAAGTCTTCTTCGCCGCCTAATAACCCTTCCGGATCGAATACCTTGACCGCAAGGCCTAGTACCGTTGAGATTGGCGCTAATGTGATATAACGTTTGTCCCAAGTACAGTTCAAGCCAATAACTTCTTTACCATCAACTTCTTTTTTAACCACAATTGCGCGGTCTGGAATACCACCAGCATCAGAACCCGCTTCAGGACTTGTTAATGCAAAACAAGGAATTTCGCGACCGTCAACTAAACGAGGTAAATAGTGGTCTTTTTGCTCTTGTGTACCATAGTGCGCCAATAGCTCACCTGGACCTAACGAGTTAGGCACCATAACGGTTGTTGCAATTGGGTTACTCTTTGTTGAAATTGAAGCAACAATAGTTGAAGACGCGTAAGAGCTGAACTCTAAACCGCCGTATTCTTTAGGTATGATGAAAGAGAAAAACTTGTTGTCTTTTAAGAACTGTAAAACATGAGGTGGAATGTGATCACTATTGTGCACTTCCATGTCGTCTAACATTTCTAATAATTCTGCTAATGGGCCATCAATAAACTCTTGCTCGCGCTCAGTGATCTTAGAAGGCGCAGTGCGTAATAAAGTATCGAAGTCTGGTTGGCCCTGATAAATAGAGGCTTCAATCCAAGTGTCACCCGCGTCCAATGCTTCCTGTTCCGTTCGAGAAATTTCAGGTAATATTTTTTTGAATTTTTGTCTTAGGCTCATTTTCCGCCCCTTTATGTCTCTATTTAATTGACTGTAATGTTCAGCTGCAAATCTTGGTTTTGTTGCATTCACTAAGTATAGTTGATTGACAGCCCAACTGGTACGATGTCTTACCAGTCTATTCATTTTTAACCAGAATGCAAACGCTTATTTGAAAAAACATCGGCTTTTTAATAAAACTTATCGGTCAATTGCCTCGACAGAAGTCTGCCTTTTCATTTTAACTTCAAACACATACAGTCACAGACTTTCGCTGTGCATTTTTTGCTCAATAGCAAATTAATAGACGACATATGGAACTAATTGCCAGAATAATGCTCCATAAGTCTGTATTTTCAATAAGATAAGGAAAGAAAATTGAAAAAACTCATAGCCTTTTGTGTTTTGCTCATGCCATTGCAAGCCTTCTCTACTGTTTCTCCCTTGCACAATATTTCACTTTCCGCAGGCGGCTATGCCCCTGACGATTACTCAAATAAAACCAGTTATAACCTCAAAGGTGTGTTGCATATTAATGACTATATGTTCACTTCGATCGACTTCGATTATTACGACACCTATGATAACGCCACCAAGTATTTCATTGGCCTTGGTCTCATTCGCCCTCTTACGTCGACGTCTGCGGTTTATGGTTCTATCGCATACGGCAATAGGAATCAGGAAAGCGAATACAGCCGACAGGTAAAAGGCGGAAAATTCATGGCCGGATATAAAATGGATGTAAGTAACAATTGGTCATTATTTGTAGAAGCTGAATTCGAAAAGTTCGACGATACTTACCGTGGTGAAATGAATAACGATGTTGTATCCGATTTTTCCGTTGGCATGTATTACAACTTATCGAGAGATGTATATGCCAGCTTCAGATTGATGGACAAAGGCGCAATGTTAGGAGTCGCTTACGACTTTTAAAATGTAAACAACAAACGAGTTACGCCGTTAACATTAAGGAAAAGTGATGAGTCTAGTTTTCAAGAATTTTAAATTAATTGGTTTATTGCTTTTCGCTTTCTCTGCCAATGCAGAAAAACAAGAGCAGATAAACCCCCAGAACAATCTAGACAGTCGGTTTAATGTAACACTTGAGATAGTGGACAATCGGTTAGTTGAAGTGGTGAGTAAGCCAGTGACCAAAATTACTTCACATGAGGAAGCGAACGACTTCATTGATGGTTTATCTATTTATAAATCACCATTCAATAAAGAAACACTTACTAAGTTCTTGGAGCGACTTTATAAATTAGGCGCAAAATATGAGTATAATTTGCGATTCATGTCCCCTCGTACAAAGCTACCAGAACATAAACAATTGTTCCTTTCTGTAAAAGTCAGTGAATATGTTTTTAGTGCCCAAAACCTGTTTAGCAGACGAACATTAAGCAATGACCAACTAAGTGAAATCATTGCAGACGTTTATGCGGATAAGGCCGACAATATCATTCACATCAAAAAGGAAAAGGAAGAAAATGAGTAACTTGTTTTGTTGCCTCAAGTCTTTCAATCTTTCCCAAAATAGACAAGCGTACCAAAAGGATAACCTAATCTTATTATTAACATGCAGGCGACAAAGCCCAGAAAAATAGACATATCAGGGTGCATGCCCAAATTATTGAGTTCTTTTTCTAACCAATACCAAGCTAACCCACCAAATGGGACCGCTACAGAACCACTGATGATGCCCGAGGAAAGAATGCCACCACACTTAGGGCAATCGATTCTCCCCTTAGTGATAAACGCTAATCGTTGTTTAAAACTAATTTCGGTTTGGCAATTTGGACAGTGTCTTGAGAGCATAAGAAAAACAATCGGCGCAAGTTTTTTTAAATCAGTGTTTATTCTGCACCCACTCCTTGTAATTAAGTGATGTACCGCGCCACATTGAGGCACCATATAATATAGAGGCTAAAAACCAAATGGCTATAGTGGTTAATAATTTTTGTAGCTCTAACCCCTGCTGCGAAAAAGTAATGCTTATGAAAACGATTGAAGAAATCAGCCCCTATTTAAGCACCCCTTCAACAAAAATGAACTTAAGTATTCCAGACTTTTCCTGACGCTGCCAACTAGTAACAGTTTCGTTATTCCAGTTTTTGTAAAGTGAACAATATTTACGGAAAAAAGTATCCATTGACGTACCTATATGAATATAAAACATCATGACAAAAGACATAATAATAAGCTTGGTTAAGTATTTCTGAGTTATCGCAATGATTGTTTGAACGTTTTTAGAGTTTCCCTGACTTATTTCAAAGTACAGTGACGTTTTTTTTCATTTCGATCGACTCTAAACGAATAGTAAGAAAAAGGACTTTCCCACGTCATTTGCCACTGTATACAGCCGCGCTCAAGTCGGGATAGACGCTCCGTTGGTAACCATAGAAATTCATTTTTCCAACGGATTGCCTGCCTTCCAGATTGTCGGCTTGCCCGAGACCAGCGTGAGAGAAGCAAGGGGTAGAGTTCGAAGTCGCTTATCAATAGCAACTTTCAGTTCCCCCAGACCAGAATTACGGTGAACCTGGCACCTGTAAAGTTATTCATGTAACCAAGTGTGCTCCATGTGATTCGAATATTCATTTACTGGTTGTAGTGGTTTAATTATCAGTGTTATTTGAACTTTTCTTTGCGCTTTTTCCTATATGACCTTTTCTGAGCCACATAATCATCATATTGAGCATCAAGTTCAGGGTGTTCTTCTAATAACTTTGTGAGATATGCTTCTTGTTCCGATCTTAGCTTTTGGATTTTGCCGATCAAGATTTGTGGGTCTCTTCCATACCGAGAGAGTAACTTTTTGAGTCCATATGGCTCACATCTTTTTTTCGCATAAACTGAGCCGCTATTGTCGTTATTAGAACATACAATTCGAAATTTATTTTCTGCGGTTAGTTCGTTGTACTTCGCATAAAAATCTTTCTCTTTTTTAAGCATTGAAGCTTTTACATGTTCCAACGAACGCTCCCCAAGAATGGTGATGGTTTCTATGTCATCACCTACTTTCTTTGGCTCTTCCGCTCCCACGTTAAAGACACTCAACAAAGATAAACACATTACCGTAACTTTATATGACTGTTTCATCCATTATCCTTTTCAATTTCCATTGGTTTCGGATTTACAATTCAGATCACGCAAATAGTGAAGTAACTTACGTCATCCATTGCTGTTCAAAATCTAATCTAACAGCTTTTTCTAAGATATATCAATATATTACTCTAAAACGATAATTGACAGATGAGTTATTGGCAGTAACAGAAAGAGTTCATTTTGATTTTAACGCTTAATCAAAACTATTAGTCTAGGTGAATTTTAGAGGCGATAATCAAAGTCTTCTTGTTAAAATTTATGAAATAAGACTTAAGCAACGATGAAGATGACAGTTAAGCTATAGTTGCAATACGGTATATCGGTGGCTCTATTGATTGGGGCTGCCTTTCTCTATCGCTACTAGGTCAAGAGCTAAGGTGCCACGCTCAACCCAAAGCCATCCATTTCTATATAACCTGTATCAACATTCTCGCTATTTACCCAAAGTACAGTGACGAATTTCATTAACTTGTTCTACTTTTAGATGATTAAAGAGAAAAGGATTTTCGCATGTCATTTGCCACTGTATACAGCCGGGCCCGAGTCGGGATAGACGCGCCGTTGGTTACCATAGAAGTGCATATCTCCAACGGATTGCCCGCTTTTCAAATTGTAGGACTTCCTGAAACAAGCGTAAGAGAAGCTAGGGACAGAGTTCGAAGTGCGCTGATTAACAGTAACTTTCAGTTCCCCCAGACCAGAATCACGGTAAATCTGGCTCCTGCCGATTTACCAAAAGAAGGTGGGCGGTTTGATTTACCTATCGCCATCGGCATTTTGACGGCCACGGGCCAGATACCTTTATTACAATTAGAGCAATATGAGTTTTATGGCGAGCTAGGTTTAAAAGGTGACCTTAGAGACATTGTAGGAGAAATACCGTCTGCCCTTGCCTGTTCTAAGCACAAACGGATTGCAGTGTTACCCAAAGGCAATGCCATTAAGGCGACCATCATAGGCGAACAACATTTAGTGGCGGGAGAGTCTTTATTACATGTGTTTCATCATGTAATAGGCCAACATCAAATTCCTCTTCTGCAGCAGCAGGTTATTGAACCTCAAAACTCCCCAACAGACATAGATCTCTCCGATGTCATCGGCCAATACACGGCTAAACGAGCACTGGAAATAGCGGCTGCCGGGCAACATAACCTACTTTTTCTCGGGCCACCTGGTACTGGCAAGTCTATGTTGGCTCAACGTCTGCTCGGACTATTACCCGACCTAAGTATGGATGAAGCCTTGCAAACTTCGGCCATTCATTCTGTCAGCGGAAAGCCGTTTGATATTGAGCATTGGAAAAAACGACCGTTCAGAAGCCCTCATCATACCGCTTCTGGCGTTGCCCTTGTTGGAGGCGGCAGTGTGCCTAAACCTGGAGAAATAAGTCTGGCCCATAATGGAGTCTTATTTTTGGATGAGCTTCCAGAATTCGACCGTAAGGTGCTGGATGTATTAAGGGAACCACTTGAAACAGGAAAGATCTGTATTTCCCGTGCTGCCCAACAAGCCGAGTTCCCGGCACAGTTTCAACTGATAGCGGCATTAAACCCCAGTCCCACAGGGCATCACACGGATGGTAGGGCCAATTCAGATCAGGTGCTCAAATATCTGAATAAAATCTCCGGCCCCTTTATGGACCGTATTGATTTACAAATCGACGTGCCATTATTACCACCTGGGGCATTGGCAAATAAAACTAATAAAGGTGAAACAACGGCTAGCGTAAAAGAACGCGTGTTAAATGCACGTTATAACATGTTAAGGCGATGTGACACGCCAAATGCCCTATTGAACAACCAACAAATTAGAACGTTTTGTCCGTTATCGGATGATGATCAGACATTTCTGGAAGCACATATTAACAAACTGAATCTATCCATACGTACGTATCATAAGATCATTAAGGTAGCGCGCACGATTGCCGATTTGCATGACGAAAAGCATATAACCCGTGCTCACCTCGCAGAAGCATTGAGTTATCGAGCAATGGACAGGCTGATCAGTCAACTTACAAAATAACCTTCAATTCCGTTTTCGTCCTGTAACCTCTAACCGTGTTTAGCATGACAGATACTATCGGCCATTCTTAGACTGATAATGCTACAGCAATATTAGTTTCAGGGTTGAGCTTTTAAGTAATCTTGCCACTGCTGCTCAAACTCTGTCATACGTGCGTGTTTTTTGCTGGCAAAATGCCCCGCCGATTCCTGTTCAGTCGCAAAGGGGCCTGCACGACATACCGCACAAAAATCCCCTTCTAGTTCTTTTGGCTTCATCAATGAAATAGGCAGCTCAAACGACCCTTTGTCCCCCCAGACATGGGTAAAAGCAGCGGTTTGTTTAACGTGTTTATCTCTGTCGACATTTCGAATTTTATAGTCCGGGAACAAATCAAAGTTAAACGGCATTTTTCCCAAATAAGACAAGTCGAGTCCATTCACTAAAGACGATTCCATATTCCATTCTATGTAAGGTTTCACATCCTTACTGGTGATGTACGCCAGCTTCGGACCTTTGGGATCCAAAAAATACTTAAAACAATGCTCTAAATAAGTTCTTAACAGTGCTCGATTTAGCGTATTAATGCTCTCACTGTGCTTGAAGTTTGCCGCAGACCCCAATGCTGGAACCAGTGGAAACTGGAAAACCACTACATCGAAACTATAAAGCGACAACCCCTGCCATGTATCCGGATTTTTAACATCAAACCCTGTTAAATGAGTTATGCCTTTGTCTCGCAACGCCTGGAGTTTATGAAACTCATATTTTTGCATTAACAACTGTTCATTGTCATAAATACTGGCAGTAATTAATTTGGGATCGGAAATTTTGCTAAGCGCGTATGAAAACGAAAAGTCACCATCACCTATGGTTAATATGCGCCAACTTGGATCTATGAACATAATAATAGCTATCGAAATAATTAGAGCTACAGATTACCAAAAAAGTAGACGAAGCGGCCCTAAAAATATGCTTAGGGCCGGGTTTATTAAATGGACAATTCTGTATTCGTTAACTATGTATGAATTTAACGTCGACGGCATAGGCAGAGCAAAATGAATCATGCAATCAGAAACATGTTGGCGGTTTTTGCTGGGATAATTATTGGCGGAATAGTGAATATGGGTTTAGTCATGTTGGGGCCAGTCTTGATACCGTCCCCGGAAGGCGTTGATCTGGCCGACGTTGAATCATTAAAACAGTCAGCGCATTTATTTACACCTATTCATTATATAACCCCTTTTTTGGCCCATAGTTTAGGGACTTTTTGCGGTTGTCTAATGGCGTTCCTGCTTGCACTAAAACATAAACCAATACTGACTTATATCGTTGGCGGATTCTATTTGTTAGGTGGGATAACCGCCGCCAATATGATCCCCGCCCCGACATGGTTTATCGCTGCCGATCTCATATTGGCCTACATTCCTATGGCTTGGTTAGCCATCAAAATTGGCAATAGAATTCTGAACCTAGAACCGCCTGCCAACCTTGACTAACTTATTGCGACTAAGGCTGATAAAATTTTAGAAACATATCCACTGTGTTGTTTGCTATAGCAGTCCGCCGTCCTTTATCTAACGGCTCTTTGTGGCGCAGGAGCTGTGGCCAAAATGCCTGCCCCTTAATCAAGCTAATGATCTGCTCATGCGCTTGTTCGATATCTTCTATGTTTAATACACCATTTTCTTTTGCCGCAGCTAACCAGCGTAACATGGCGGTTTCCTGCTCAAAAGATTTGTTCATCTCTTCAACAACGCTCAATGGACAAAACAGACAATAACCAATAGCCACACGGATCAACTCTAATAAATTAGAATCTTCCATCATCTTAAGCTCGTTGTTAACCAGCTCCAAAAGTTGCTCCCGTAATGGACGTGTGGATTCAAAAGGCACATCATAATCGACAATGTTGTTGCGCCAGATCTCAGTAATGATATGTGTCACTAAGATCTCTTTACTAGCAAAGTGGTTATATACCGTGCGCTTTGAAACCTGCGCCGTCTCGGCAATTTTATCCATGCTGGTATCGCTGACACCGTACTGCTGGAACGCCTCCATGGCACCATTTACGATGGCCTCACGTTTGAGTTCACTTCGGGTCTTCTTTTGTTCTGCCATAACGGCCTCTTTGTTGGGTCTCTATAAATATTTTTACACTGATCGGTTTACTTTTCAATTTTTTAATTTAAACTGCACCGTGTAGTTTACTTTTGGAGTATCCCAAATGAACAAAAAACTGATCTGGGTAGGAGCGATTATTATGGCCTCAACATTTTTAACAAACTGTGCAAGTACGACAGACAAAACCAAGTTTCAAAATACGCGGATTGATTACCAAAGCGATGTTGGAAATATCTTTGATATTGTTAAAGCGTATTGGAACGACAAACGTAAACACGCCTTACCTCAAGATGAAATCCCGGTTCAGCCTTTAACCGCTGAGCGGCTCACATCAGACACCGAAGACGCGGTATTCAGGCTGGGTCACTCCACGATTTTATTGCGTATCGACCAAGAATTTATTTTGTTCGATCCAGTATTCAATGAACGTGCCTTCCCTGTTCAGTGGATGGGACCTAAACGTTTTCATCAGACTCCTATTTCTATTGAAGAGTTACCGCCTATAAAGGCGGTCATTATCAGTCACGACCATTACGACCATCTGGATAAGAATGCGATAAAGCAGCTAAATGACAAAGTCCAAACCTTCGTGACGCCGCTGAAAGTTGGTAACCATTTACGTGATTGGGGCATCTCAGATCATAAAATCACCGAGTTAAACTGGTGGCAGCATGTTCAGTTTGACTCCATTAAAGTAACCGCTACTCCAGCGCAGCACTTTTCTGGACGAGGGTTATTAGACCGAGATCAGACGTTATGGGCCAGCTGGGTAGTCGAAGGCTGGGACAACAAAGTCTTTTTCAGCGGTGACACGGGTTATTTTGACGGTTTCAAAGAGATAGGTGAACGTTTTGGACCATTTGATATCACCCTAATGGAAACGGGTGCATATAACGAATTATGGTCAGACATTCACATGATGCCAGAGCAAAGCCTGCAGGCGCACATCGACTTAAAAGGCAAAGTCATGATCCCAATTCACAATGGAACCTTTGATTTATCATTACATGATTGGTTTGAGCCCTTTGAAGAGATCCAACAGCTTGCGGACAAAAATGACGTCAAACTGGCCACGCCGATGTTTGGAGAAAGTGTTACTTTGAGTCAACCTGTGATGACCGCTAAGTGGTGGCAGGAGCTGATGCCAGCTCAATCTTTACAGTTAGTGACCAGCCCTTAAATAAAATCATAAAAAATTGCGGTCTTAACGGGCCGCTTGTTTTATTTGCTTATCAATTCGTATACCTTGCTCTGACTTCCTCAAATTGATCTAAACATCCATGTAGTGCTTTAACGCAGTTGGGATCAAAATGCCCGCCAGACTCACTATCGAAATAGGCTAATGTATCTGTTAATGGCCAGGCCGATTTGTAGGGTCGAGCACTGGTCAAGGCATCAAACACATCGGCAACCGCGACAATTCGCGCCTCAATAGGAATACCGATTCCCGATAACCGAGCGGGATAACCTTCTCCATCGAACCTCTCATGGTGGTACCGAACAATATTGCGCAAGATATCTATGTTGTGAATGGTGTCCAAACCGAATTCGTTTATCATCATGTCGATCATATCCGCGCCTTTTAGAACGTGGCTTTTCATGACCTCATACTCATCGTCCGTCAAGCGGTCTGCTTTAAACAAGACGGTGTCTGGCACCGCTATTTTTCCTATATCGTGAAGTGGGGCAAATTGATAAACAAACTCGATAAAAGATTCCGACAGTTCAAATTGCTCTGCGACTTCCTGCGCCAGAATCTTTGCATAGTGTGACATTCGGATAAGATGCTCTGCCGTTTCTTCATCTCGATACTTGCCAAAAGCTGATGCCGTTCTAATTGCCCCCTTTAAGGTTTGTATAGCCGAAAAATCGTGTTTGATATATGTGAATAAAAGCTGACCAAATAACGCCAGATACGATTGTTCCGCTTTGCCAAAATAAGCAGGCTTAGTGGAATCAAAAAAGACAAAACCCAATAATTCTTTGTCTGTTTTCATGGGCAAAGTAAAACTAGATCTAAACCCGGCTTTAACGATTGCGTTTGAATGTCGTTTTGGAGATTTTTCGAAAACGGTTAAGTCATCAATACTGCGATTATCACCGCTTTCCGCTAACGCCATAAGTGATGGCACCGTATCTAACGGAATTTGGTAGTGTTTAATTGGACTTTCCATACCTAAGGTACTGTTGATGTAGGTTTGCAACATACCTGAATCAGACTGATACATGGCAACTGCGATGCGCTCCACTGCAGGGAAAAAGTGACATAAATGTGAATGCAATGTAGATAAATGGCTCGAGATATCTACATTGGCTCCTGATATTAATCCGTTCATCACCGACTCCCTAAGCTCCGTATGACTCCTCAATAATTTTAGTCTAATTTTTATTATTCAATGGAAAATGGGGATGTAAAAAACGCTTATTTAAGAGCAATTCAAAAAAAATCTGGATAGATGTACGTCCACCCAAATCAGCAACCAGAAAAGCCTTTATGATTTACTGTCGGTTTGGACTGCACGCTCTGGACGGTTATCAGGAAAATAATAAAAATCCATAAATCGAATTTCTGCCTCACCCTTCTTTATCTGAAAGTAACTTAGGGTGTCTTCGAAATAAAAACTGTCATTCTCCATCGGTAAAACCTGGAACTTAGTGCCCTCTCCTCTTTGATAATAAAATTGTTCATTTTCAAAAGATAATTTTCTAATCGTGCCGTCCTTCAATTGATAACTACCTACCAAATCGTTAACTCGACTCCCAGCAACATTAACTATCTTGAAGTCCGGAGAAGGTAAGTTCAGATAAGTGGCTGCCAATTTTGAAGTTATGGTTGCCGGTGCAATCCAATCTCCGCCATTCACTCCGTCACTGTTATTTAAAACCACAATAAACAAGGTCTCGCTCGGCATATACAACATATGACTTGAAAAACCTAAGGTCGAGCCATTCATGCGATAGGCAATTCGATTATCAATGTTTGTATTATCGAAGTTAAGACTGCTATTGAACGAGCGGCCATCTGCCAGCTGAATGTTTTGAGTTAAGACGTTTAAATAATGCTTGTTTAGCAATTTCTCTGACATTAAGGCCGACGCCCACACATTTAAATCTGCAATACTAGACAACATGTCTCCTGCACCGTAAGCCCAGGTTAAGTTCAATAAATCGTGTTGTCGTAACACATCGCCATTAAAGGTATAACCGGACGCTTTTCGTTTTGTAATAGCACTCGAAGCTTGTTTGGTGCTTTCCATTTTCAGCGGCTTAAAAAACGTCGTGGTTAAATAATCGTTATAAGGCTGACCGGAAACTTGCTCAATAACGTGGGCTAACATGCTGTAACCCACATTACTGTAATTAATACGAGTTCCCGGTTCGAATTGCCAATTCGTGGTTTTATGATCATCTATTAATTCTTGCAATGAAATGGGCTCCTGAACTCGATATCTAAGATATTCAGGGCTATTTATCGCATCCACCATCCCTGAGGTATGAGCCAACAAATGATGAACGGTTGGGGTATAGTAGTCCGATTTCATACCAGAAATATATTTGGAAATTGGCGTGTCTAAATTAAGTTTATTTTGCTGGGCCAACTTCAGTACAGCAACCGCTGTAAACAGCTTAGTTAAGGAGCCCACTTCAAATATCGTATCTAAGTTAGCTTTAACTTCTAACTCCAGATTCGCAAAACCTTGCACATATTGAAAAACGGGTTCACCCGATCGACTCACTAATACAGCATGAGCTGCCCCGTCAGGGTTAGAAAAACGTTTAATATCGGATTCTAAATCTTGTTGTAACTGTGAGCTGGCAGATACTTGATTGATAATGAACATCCCACACAAAACGATCACTCTGGTAATTAACATAATAAAACCTATAGAATTAAAAACAGTAAATGGTCATGTTCAGCGCAATTGCGCACTGAACGCTCAGACTAAATTGTTGTTTTTGACATAAGTTGACTATGTAATTTCTTCGATTTATTTCTTATGAAAGTCTGATGACATTATTTTTCAATGAGTTAGAACAGTGAAACGCGATGGAATAAGCAACCAGTTTACCTTGCATCACCTAGTGATCGACAGTAAACGCGGAACGATAACAAACGAGGACTTTGAACAAAAAGTCGAGCCTCGTGCCATGGATGTTTTGTTGTATCTGGCAAAACACCCTCATCAGGTTATCTCGCAACAGGAGCTGTTCGATAATATCTGGCCAGATACTCTCTTCAGTCCGGGGGCCGTGCAACGTTGCATCGCTATATTGCGTAAGGCTATGGGTCACGACTCTAAAGCAGCCAACTTTATCGTCACCCACCCCAAAAGAGGATATAGCTTAGATGTTGAGCCAAAACCTGTAGGCAGTACCAAATCAGGTTTAAGCGACAAGATTCCGTTGTTGTTTGTGATTGTTATCATCCTGTTCTTTAGTTATTACCTGATAAACTCGACGTCCAGCCCTACATATGAAGGTAAATTAACCGCTATAACCAGCTCGTCTAATTACGACTTTTATCCTGTGCCAGGCTTGATAACTAAAGATATTAGTTTCATCAGGCAGTTTCCTGACGGAAGCCATATATGGTCCATTAATACCGAATCAAAACGGCAACAGCAGCTTTCTAAACGCAGTGGTGACTACAGGTCAATTAGCTGGGATCGCCCCAATAAACGTTTGTATTTTGTAGAGCAAACGGTAGCCGGAAGTTTGGTTGGTAGCTTAGACTTTTCACAAAGCGAAGTTAAACAGGAATCTTTCTTTTCCCTTGAGGGAAATGGCAATATTTGGCGAGCCTTGCCACACAAAAACAATATTTATTATTTGTTGGCAAACGTACCCACTAACCAAACTCCTGAAACGCAGCTAAGTGTGTTCAACAGAAGTTCACAACAACATGAAATCTTATTGTCGAGTAACGAGGAATTTACCCCTTATAGAATTACCTTATCGCCCGACCAATCAACCATTGCCATTGCTGGAGAAGCGCAAGGTAATCAGGTTGAAATTCGATTATTCGATCTAAACTCCAATTTATTATCGGCGGCTATTCAAACTTTGCCTTTAGGATTTACAGAAATTAGTTGGCACCCGGATGGGCACCACCTTCTTGTTCATCACATGAACAAACTGCACTTGCTCAATTTAGATGGCACAAGCCTTCCAGTTCCGTATCAACATTATCAACGTATTCATAACCCCCACTTTAACTCAGATGGAACACAGCTGCTGTTATCAGCATCTAGGCAAGACAGCGACATCTGGCGATATGATTTAGAAAAAAAGCAAATGGACAAATCGGTTGATTCTACTGGCGAAGATCATCTCGGACGCCTAGCTCCCAATGGTTATGATCTAGCCTTTGTTTCAAACCGAAGCGGTCAGCAACAAGTGTTCTTACGAACCCAAGGTAATGAAATGCTCATATTTGCTAACACGGATAATCAGCCTATATATCGCGCCCCGATTTGGTCACAAGACGGCAAAAAACTCGCCTTTGCGGCGGAAAATACGCTACATATATATGAAATATCAAATGACACATTAACACAGTATCAATTGCCCCCTGAGTTCACAGCGGCTCTGGACTGGTACCAAGATGAAAGTGCTTTGTTAGTCGCAGTTAAGCAGAACAACAACTCCTTTTTCGCTAAATGGTCGTTTGACGACATGAAAATATCCATAGTTCAAAAAACTGGCGTGAATTTCTTTGCCAGATTGAACAACGAAGATCAGCTAGTCTTCCACAATTCCAAAAGTGTGGTTAAAAATGGTGAAAAAACCGAACTGTTGCAGACCCCTTCAAACAGGCGCGTGTTCCCTGTTAAAGAACAGATCATTTATCAAAGCGCTGGGCAAGTGCTGAGCCAGCATGATAGTAAGTTATCAGTCTTATTATCAGAATTGCCTTTTGAAAACGCCGAGCTTATTGATGTCAGTCAAGACGGCAAACATTTGTTATTTGTACATTACGAACGTCAAAGTGCACAAATTATCGGACTTCACTAAATCAGGTTTACATAGCAAATTAACATTTCAAACGAATGACATCCTTAGATTTATTGGTTATTTATTGAGAACATAACATTCTTTCGGGTTATGTAAACCTTGATGTCCAACGCTGTCACTTGTTGCTAATTTAAGCAAACTATCAGTTAAAATCACCCAGATGTATACAAAATACACAAATTCAATTACAGTCGCGTTCACTTCCAAAGATAAAACAACCATAACCCTGCTCTTCTCGAAATAAATTGTTACAAATGGGTACAGCTTCGTAGATCGAAATGATTTAGATTTGACCCAATATAGGTAACCCTAGTTTCGCAATCGGTCTATAAAAGGATTTAAGATGAAATTAAAGTACAAAATGTTGGCGTCATTTCTTAGCTTGGGCCTGTTGCCTGCGCTTCTTGTGAGCCTCTTATCAATCCAGATAGCAAGTAACTCTCTTACGTCACAGGCTTATAATCAATTAACGTCTATACGCGCGATCAAACAGTCGCAAATCGAATCCTATTTCGCGGAGCGAAAAGGCGATCTCGATATGTTGGCTGAAAACGTAAAACGTTTGATGCCGATTCAATCGGAAGCCGACCTGGATCCATACGCACACGAATTGCACGATTATTTCCAGCATTTCATTAATGCCTACAGTTATTACGACTTATTTATTATCAATAAAAGTGGTGACATCGTATACACAGTCGCCAGAGAATCTGATTATCAAACCAACTTGGTAAACGGGCCTTTTAAGAACAGTGGATTAGGCAAGTTATTTACCAAGGTTAGTGGCTCAAAGTCTTATCAAATAGAAGACTTTGCTTCCTATGCACCAAGCAACGGCGACCCTGCTGCCTTCATCGCCGAGCCCGTCATTATTAATGGTGTTGAACTGGTATTGGCATTACAACTTTCAAACGAAAAAATCGATGCGGTGATGCAACAGCGTGATGGTATGGGGCAAACTGGTGAAACCTACCTTGTGGGTCAGGACTTAAGAATGCGCTCAAATTCATTTCTCGATCCGGTTGGTCATTCAGTTAAAGCAAGTTTTAAAGGCACCATTAGCAAGAATGGTGTTGATACCGAAGCCGTCAGCAAAGCCTTAAAAGGCATCACAGATACTAAGATCATCACTGATTACAATGGTAACCCAGTACTGTCAGCGTTTACCTCGCTGCAAATTGGCGATTTCAGCTGGGTATTGCTGGCAGAAATTGATGAAGCGGAAGCCATGTCACCTGTAATCGAGTTAAAAAAATGGATGGCTGTGATAATGGCCTTAACCATTGCTTCTGTGCTTATTATCACTTTCATAATCGTGCGTTCCATCATTCGTCCATTGGGTGGTGAGCCTAACGAAATGAAAAAACTAACAGAACGTATCGCGGCGGGTGACCTGACTGTAAAGTTCGACGAAGATAAACAAGCTGGCGGCGTTTATGGCTCAATGCGAAAAATGTCTAACAACCTTTCAGACGTTATGGGCAAAATCGTCGATGCCAGCGGACAGCTATCAAGCACAGCCGCGCAAACCAGTGCTACCAGCGAGCAGGCCAATGTGAGTTTGCAGCAACAACAGACAAACGTAGAGACCGTATCCAGTGCCATGTTGGAAATGTCGGCAACGATTCAGGATGTCGCCGCTAACGCACGTGAAGTTGCAGACTCTACAACACTCGCATCTGAGCTTTCCAAAGAAGCCAGTGTTAAGGTGGAAGAAACCATCGAGGTGATCCGCGGTCTGGAGGCGGAAGTTAATCACGCAACAGACGTTATCGACAAAATGGACAGCAAGAGTCAGGAGATAGGCTCAGTGCTTGAAGTTATCCGTGGTATTGCTGACCAGACCAATCTGCTCGCTTTGAACGCCGCGATTGAAGCAGCGCGCGCCGGTGAACAAGGGCGAGGTTTTGCAGTGGTTGCCGACGAAGTACGTCAGTTAGCTCAAAAAACACAACAGTCCACCAGCCACATCGAAGAAATGATTGCGGTACTGCAACAAGGCACACAGGACGCGGTTAACGTCATGCGAAGCGGTTCAAATAATGCGAACAGCACGGTTATTAGTGCCGAAGAAACGTCTAAGGTGATTGACAATAACTTCGAGCAAATTAAGCAGATTTCAGAGCGCGCTGAGCAAATTGCCGCGGCTGCCATTCAACAGTCTCACGCTGCTGAAGAAATCAGCCAAAGTTTGGTAAACATCAACGATGCAGCGGCACAAAACGCGGTGGGTGCAGAGCAGACTGCAGCGGCAAGTATTCAGTTGAATGGCCTGGCCTTGGAACTCAATGATATTACCGATCACTTCCAGTTAGATAGAAATCAAGCTTAAGCAGTACCAACATGGAAGTTAAAAGCTAAAGGAGTGAGAAGCCACGTTAAAAAACGTGGCTTACTGTTTGTTCAGATCACAACTCGTAAGCACCTTGCTGTTTCAGGTAAAGACGAATGTCTTCATTTCTGGCCCCGTTTAGCGGGCTTCTGATTTCCACACCACCGATAGTTTCTGCTTCAACAGCCAAATTGACGTCTGCTCCCAAAGTGACAAGCAATTTCACCATTTCGAGGTGACCCGCTCTTGAGGCTGTAATGAGAGCGGTTTCATCATGTTTTACAATCGCATCAAGATCTGCCCCGGCCTCAACCAGATATTCTACCAGTTCAAGTCTATTGTTCGCAGCCGCTACAATGAGCGGATTTCCGTCTTGAATACTGCTTTGATTCACATCGGCACCTAATTCAACTAAACGATATACCAACTGATTATGTCCACTTCCGACTGCCAACATTAACGGTGTGCCATCCCCAGGAATGGCGTGGTTTATATTTACCCCGTTGGCAATGGCTTGCTCAATCTCAGAGGTTTTTCCTAGTTGCAACCAGGACACAAGTTGCTCTGTCTTTTCAGAGTTAAAATTATTAGCAAGAGCATGACTCGAAGTGAATACGGCAAGTGTTAAGCATAATTGGGATAGGTTTTTTGTCATAGTGACTCCACGTTTCCATAGTTTGTTTGGTCACTTTCTAATGCCGAGATCAAACCTTAAATAGTTTGTTGAATACAGAAAAATTACGTAAATAAAAAAGCCGGCATACAAAACCAGCTTTCTTTTTACTTGTAAAACAGAGGATTACGATAATAATGAAGAAATGTAAGGCCTGACTTCAGCAACCGTTTGGCAATGATTAGGAACAATTACGCTTTTATAGCCATCACCACTGAACGCCCTGTCTAATTCTAACAGAACCCCTGTCTCCGAGCCTGAATCGACAAACGTCACTTCCAGCTCTTTCACACCAAAGAACGAAGTTGAGTCCGGCTTGAATTCGAACTCTTGGTAACATGGTAGCGTTGAATGGAAACCATGGCCGCTCACTTGCCCAACTTCGATATCGGCCTTGAACAAAGAAAATCCTTCATTTTCTATCGCCATTAGTACTGCTTTTTGTGTCTTTGTTGGTTCAATTAATAAAGCGTCTTTATCAGAACCATCTATCCCGCTCTTAATGTCTAACCCAGTTTGCAACCAAACCTTGGTGTTTCGCCCCCCAATCGACGTCGACGGGATCTCCGGATGCAAGGTTAAAGTAAATTGTTCAGTTATCGTCTCACCCGGTTGAATGGTCAAGTCGAGCGCTTGCTGCCAATGTTGCAAAACCAGACTTTTATTAACTTCAACTTCCTCTTCGTCAATTTCCACTTCACCTTTTGCACTGGCCATAATCGCGAGCTCAATGCCATTTAGCTGCTGTTCAACATCACCGCCTTTTATTACCACTTCAATCCTAAAGTCTTCACCGGGCGTTAGATGATCATCCAATAAAATTGTGTCGACCTTTGCTTTACCTATGCCGATACTTGCCAAAAATTTCTTAAACATGCTCTGCTCCATGCCTTGGGTTGATTAGTTTTTATCCTTTACATTACATAGGTCCGGGAAAATTAAAAACAACCGCCAAAAACAAAAAAGCACAGTGAAGCTAACTTCATCTGCGCCTCTATTGACTAAGAGCCACTTTATTTGTTTTTGTAGACCTTGCCGCCTTTCATAACAAAATCAACGTCCAGTAACGCTTCAATGTTTTTAAGTGGGCTGGCATTCATCGCGATGATGTCCGCAAATTTGCCCTTTTCTAATGTTCCTAACGTCTCGTTCATGCCAACCAAGTCAGCTCCATTAACTGTCGCTGATGCCAAAATATCAGACGTCGTCATGCCAGCCTGATACATCAACACAGCTTCTCTTGCGTTAATTCCATGACGAGATACCCCGCTGTCAGTACCAAAGGCTATTTTTACCCCAGCTTTATAAGAGCGCTGGAAGTTTTTTAACATATCAGCCCCGACTTTTATCGCTTTCGCTCTGATAGGTGGTGACATAAACTCTGATTCTTTCGCCATATTTACGACGGTGTCGCCCGCTAACAAAGTCGGAACTAAATATGCCCCTGTTTTTTTGAACAACCTGATCGATTCTTTATTGGCATAACTGGCATGTTCCACGCTGTCCACACCAGCACGTAAGGCTGCGTTAATTCCAGCTGCGGCATGAGCATGGCTGGCGACTTTACGGCCTAAACTATGTGCCGTATCGACGATCTCTTTTAACTCGTCATCTCGCATTTGCTGACCAGTACCAGTGTTTGTATCTGATAGTACGCCGCCTGTTGAGGCAACCTTGATCGCATCAGCACCATATTTGATGGCTTCTCGGGTGACCTTACGGCATTCAAACGGACCGTCACAGATGGTTTCTGGTGACTTAACTTTTAACATATCCGATGACATGCCATCGACATCCAGGTGGCCGCCAGTCACAGACACGCCAGCAGCAGCGACAACTCGAGGTCCATCCACCCAACCTTTATTAATGCCATCTCGTAGCGCATACATTTGCTCCGGTTCACTCAATAAATCTCTTACTGTAGTGAACCCCGCCATAAGCGTAGTTTCAGCAAAGTGCACACTTTGCATGGCAATATCAGCATCCGACAGTTTCACCGTATCTCTAACATTGTGAGGCCCAAACTCCATTTGTAAGTGTACGTGCATGTCCATCAACCCGGGCATGACAAAACTGTCTGATAAGTCTATTAAGGTTGCGTCTTGTGCTATTTTCTCCGGCGCAACAAAACCTCGTTTTACGTCAATAATCTTCCCATCCTGAATGACTAAGGTTCTATTTTTCACTGGCGGCTTTCCAGGCACCGCTAATAATTCACCAGCATGAATTACCTGAGTGTCTGCCAATACACTAGTGCTGATTGCGGCCCCAATTATCATGGGAAACATGATTCTGGACATCTTATTCTTGAACATAAATTTCTCTCACTTACAAAAAAAGCTCTTTTTTATCGAGGTTTTGGATTGCAGTGACAATACACTTCCCTTGCATTTATGTAAATCCAAATTCACATATTAATTCACTAAGATATAAAGGCACGATGACAAACGGCTGTTTGTTCTCAATTTCATTATTTTTTGTTGCAACCAGCACAGATTATTATTTAATACAGCACAAATGACTCATGAGTGTTTTGATATGGACTTATTGACCGTTCTGAAACAAATCGAACAAGAAGTACGCCCTTTAATCGGGCAGGGACAAGTCGCCCAATATATTCCAGCATTAGCTAACGTAGATCCTAACCAGTTCGCCATGGGGGTAACGTTAAGTTCTGGGGAGTTTTACGGTGTGGGGAACGTTGATACGCCTTTTTCCATTCAAAGCATATCAAAAGTGTTCAGTTATACCTTAGCGCTTAAGTTATATCGCAGGGAATTGTTTAAACGTGTCTGGCGCGAGCCTTCTGGTGATCCCTTTAATTCGCTGGTGCAACTAGAACATGAGTCGGGTATTCCAAGAAACCCTTTCATTAACGCCGGTGCTATTGTCGTTGCGGACTGCTTGTTATCTCATTTCGGTTCGGCATCTAACTCCGTTAAAGAGATCTTATCTTTTGTACGTCAGGTTAGCGGTCAAAATAAACTCAACTTTGACCTGCAAGTGTCCGAATCTGAGATGGCGTCAGGCCACAGAAACTTAGCCTTGGCTAATTTAATGAAGAGTTTTGATAATCTGGAAAACCCTGTCGAGCAAGTGTTAAGCGCTTACTTCCAACAATGCTCTATGGTTATGTCGACCCAGGAACTTTCCCGCTCTATGTTGTATCTGGCAAACAAAGGCGTAGATCCTATCTCCGGCAAAACATTTTTAACTGAATCGCAAGCCAAACGCATAAATTCGCTCATGTTAACCTGCGGCCATTACGATGCGTCGGGTGACTTTGCATTTCGGGTTGGATTACCGGGAAAAAGTGGTGTGGGTGGTGGCATTGTTGCCATCGTGCCAGGGAAAATGGCTATTTGTGTGTATTCGCCGGAACTCAACGAACATGGCAACTCACTGGTTGGAACCCAAGCCTTAGAGCTGTTTACCACTAAGACCGGGCTGTCCATATTTTAATATTTTCAGAGCTGGACAAAACGTTGAACTAAATTATCAAACTGATTTACATCTTTACTACGAGCCCAGACTTTACCCTTGTGTAATAGGATCAGTGTTGGCATAGATTTCACTTTAAAAGTGAAAAACGCATCACCTTTCACATCGACGTACACAGGCTGTTGCACCTTGAACTTATCAATGTAGTCACTAATGTCTTTGTTGCCTGTCCATAAATGTGAGGTGAGTACACGCCAACCGAGCTCTTTATGCTCTAGAGACAAGTCATTGATTCGCTTTTGTCCATCGATACAATCTTTGGCGACGTTCGGTCGCGAATCTCTTAAGTACCAGTCACACCAGGTCGCCGTGAAATATAAAATCTGTTTGTCACTATAATCCGAGATGGATAATGATTGGCCAGAATCGTCACTCAGCTCAATGACAGGCAATTGTCCGGCCGACTGTTTAGCAATCAATGACATCTTTCGATCTAAATCGGCATCTGCGGTATGCCCTTGGTGTACGACGTCTCCATCGGTATCTAACAAGACATGATAAGGAGTACCAACAAAATTAAGTGCTCTTGCCAACTGTCCTTCATCGTCCTTATAAATGGGTAAAGTTAAACCATATCGCTCAACGACATTTTGTATATCTTGATCGGTTTCATTCAAGTCTATATTCACTGCAAGAATGTGAATATCCTCAGAATATTCCTCGTAACTGTGTTGCAGATGAGGCATTTCTTTCATACATGGCTTACACCAGCTCGCCCAGAATTTGAGGTAAATTGGCTTTTTTCCTACCAAGTCGGAAACCACGACAGCATCGCCTTTTAAAGACGTTAGCGTATGACTCAACTCTTTTTCAGCATAAACAGAACTGGTAAAACAAGCCAAAAAGCCAAACCACGCAAAGTGTAATATGGCGACAACGCTTCGATTTCGAGTGTTTTTCAGTGTCGATTGAAACAACATTTTTCAGCCTCTTTTTCTTTTGAAGTTATTAACGAATTATGCTCTTCTAGTTGGTATGAAAAAAGAACCACTTTTATAAAAAATGATGGGTCCACTGTTTGATTTAAACATTGAAGTAACCAGAAACGGCGATACTTCCATCGTTGAAGCTATCGGTCGACAATTAAAAAAAGCGATTCAGCAAGGTCGCCTGCAATCCAATTATAAAATGCCATCAACTCGGACACTGGCAGACAATTTAGGTGTATCGAGAAATACCATCATCGCGGTATACGAAGACCTGGTGATAACGGGTTATTTGTTTGTTATTAAAAACAAGGGGACCTATGTAAAACAACAAGTTCTTGCTCATCTCCCGCAAGCCGAAACGAAAAAAATTGCCAGACTCAACTCCTATAGTCGAGCCACGATGAGCAAACAGATATTACCTTCGATGTCGCCAGCCAAGTTCAATTTTCGCGTAGGCACGCCTGATACGGCTCTATTCCCATATAAACTCTGGAGGAAAGAATTGGCAGCCGCGGCACGCAGACTGGAGATATCTCCAAACCAGCACCAGTCCGCTTTTGGCCTCAATAAACTGCGAACATCTTTATGCCAGCACGTTTCCTATACCCGCGCGATTTCAGCCCATAATAGAAACGTTTGCGTAACCTCAGGGGCCCAACACGCACTTGATATGATTTGTCGAGTCCTGGTGCAATCAGGGAAAACAAATATCGTAATGGAACAGCCGGGTTATCCCATGGCAAAACACTTATTTAAACTTCACGGCGCCAATATTACGTATGTTGAAGTCGATGCAGAAGGCTTGTGCGTTAATCAAATTCCGGTCAATACCGACATTGTATATACCACTCCCTCTCATCAGTTTCCTCTGGGCGTCGCCATGTCAGCCAACCGCCGCGCGGAGCTTCTGGATAAAGCGAACTTAATGGACTTTTCCATTATCGAAGATGATTACGATAGTGAACTCAGGCTCAGTAGCACCCCTATAGATGCACTTAAGTCCCAAGACCAACTAGACAATGTCTTTTATGTAGGCACATTTTCCAAGTGCATGTTTCCTGATATTAGGATGGGCTTTTGCATTGTTCCGGAATGGGCAGTAACGGCGATTGCTAACATAAAATTTCAAACTCATTGGTTCAATACCGCCTTGTTGCAAGAGGCACTGAGTGAGTTCATTTCACAGGGGCAACTAATCAAACATATCCGAAAAATGCGTAAGGTGTATGCTGAACGATATCAGCAGCTTGCTTCCAGCATACACAGGTATGGAAAAAATCAGTTTAACTTGACACCTGCTTACGCTGGCGTTCATGTTACGGTGAAGGTTTGTTCTGAAATCAATGCTTTTGAACTAGCGAACGAAGCGATAAAAAACGATGTCATGGTTCACAGCATCAAACATTTTGAACCAACAACTAACCACAATGGCTTAGTGATGGGCTATGGCAATATTGAAGTTGGCAAAATAGATTCAGGGATACAGCGCCTACTCTCACTCGTAGATTGAAGGCGCCTTAAATTGAGTTTGTTTTAGCTTCTGCGGCCTTTAAATGACAACAGCAACAAAGCCAAAGCAAAAATCGCTAACGCCGAAGGTTCTGGAACTTTGATAAATGCAGTGTCTACAACCCTGACATCATCGTCTTTGCCATCAACCCAAACTAAGAACTTTTCACCCAATATGCCAGGAAAGACGTCAAAAATGTCCACATCAGCTGTGGTTGCCTGACGATCAATAAAAACATTTTGCAACTCAAATTCTGTGTCAGAGATAAAATTTACAATAGATAGGTTCAAATCATCATTATCGGATAGATCACCTGCTGCAAAACCCAAAAAGTTCACTGTTTCACTAAATTCAAATAATAACGCTTCGTCCAGATCATCAAACTCATTCGAAGAGCCACCATCCAAATCATAACCGTCATCGCCATTTGAACGCACACCCAAGCCAGTAGAACCTTTATAAACCCCTAATGGATCGGCTGAAATAATGTCAAAACCCGTCACCTGAGAAAATGGCAACAACAAATCCTGATCCGAATTAACATTGCCAACCCAAGCGCTTACCGTTAGTTCAACGCCTGCTTCTTCAAATCTGAAGCTGTCCTGAACGCCCTGGTTATTCCCAGTAAAATCAACAACGTTGATTAATGTAGCCTGTGTGCCAAGGCATGTGAACAAAGCCAATCCAGCAAACAGGCGTTTTAACATAAATCTCATCAATAAAGTCCCAATTCATATAAAGGCTTGACTCGCCTTTCTTAAATACTTAACAACTGCACGACCAGTAGGCAATTTCCAAGCCAAGAATATAACAAGATGTTTTTAATGAATAAAAAATAGAGTTTAAGTTCTAAAGAAGGACTTTGTAAAAAAAACAGACATAGATAAATGTATATTCAGTCTTGTAATAAAGTTCTAAGATGATCCGCTTGTTGTTGGTGGTATTCTGCTTTTTTCGGTTGATTGGTACGCGTGTAATACTGCGCGGCCAATTCGTAACACTTTTGGATTTTGTTACTTAACTCAATCGTAGAAAAGTGATCTATCGCAATGGGAATATAAGTTTCAGCAAGAATATTGTTTTGCTCAGCCAAATATCGGGTGTAGTGATATATGGCATAAGAGTATATTTCTATGTTATTCAGTTTATGTTGTTTTTTAAGGGCTGACAGTTCAGAAACTGATTGCTCTATCTCAGTTAACTCAAACTTACTCGGCATGTAACTCCACGCAACCATTCGGTAATAATTACGTTTCTCGGTATTGTCCTTATATTGTGTTTCCAATGTGAACAATAATTGTAATGCAGACTCGGGTTCGCCATTGGCCTTCAAAAGCTGAGCTTTTAACAGCACAACGGCCCCATCCAAAGGAACCGCTTCATACAAAATAGTGTTTTCAACTTCCTTTATTAATCCTTGTGCTAAATCATTTTGCCCGAGCTGAATATGAATGGCCGCCCTCTTCAGTTTAGATAACCCTGCAGTCATCCTGTCATTGCGTTTAAGCGCATAACTTTCCGCTTCTCGATATAACATCAAGGCCTGCTCGTACTGCTCAAGTTGACGTTTACGATCCGCCAAATCCAACAACGCGTAACTAATGGTTTGCAGGGTTGTAACATCATAATTTTTCTGAGGTTTACTGGAGCAAGCAAACATACAAAATGAAAAAAAAGATATAAGGATAGCTTTATTCATTCATCTCTATCCCTTTTGGTGGCGGCGTCTTCTCGATGCCACCTTTTAACAATGGATTGTTATTCACTCCCTGCAGAGTTTTGTCCATTTTGTTCAGTACTTTCAATAGTGTATTGACGGTAATTATGAGTTGCATACGCTCAGCATGAACGTCATCTATCATGCCTTTAAGGACAACAATACTGTCATTGACGTTATTCAAAATAACAGGAACCTGACCATCTGATGCGTCTTCAATGATGCCAACCGGATCTTTATATTGATTAAGCACCTGTTGCAGTTGTGCTGTAAGAAGATTTGCATCTGTTAACAAATTGTCGAGTTTAACTTGTGTTGCCGGAACCGAAGCCAAAATGGCATTGGCATTTACCATCAACATTTCCGCTTCGTCTACAGCATTACTTTCACTCAGTGCTTTGGATAAAGTTAGGAAGTGATCACTCATTTTTGCGGTTCTATCCAAAATCTTAAATATTGCCCCCGCATCCGGGTTATCACTTCGCTGCAAATTGATCAGCAGGTTATTTACGCTAGTAATAATGGAGTCGATGCTGTCTGCTGGGATTTGTATCAAGCCTTTTTTCATATAGGCCTGCGCCAGTCTGCTGGTGATAAATGGGACCAAACTGCCGGGGGGTAAAGGTTCAACGATAGCGCCTTTGCCTTTTTGCGGCACAATTAGTTCAAATTCGGTGGCTCGATTTAACAATACGTTTTGATTACCTGACAAAACCGTGTACTGCACGATTTTGTTTTGGTATTCCGCAAAAACATAAAAATCCACTTCTATGTCGTTGGTTTCTTCATTTAGCCTAAAGGATGTGATCCGCCCAACTTCCAGACCTTTAAAATATACGGGAGGTTTTGCACTTAAACCTTTTGCATTGTCCAGCACCGTCCGGTAATAAACCTTGTCGATGAATGTTTTGTTATTCACCAAAATGATGGTAGTGAACGCAACCAAAAAGCCAAAACCAACGGTAATGAACAGAAATACGATTCGGTTAGTTTTTTTGCCACTAAGCTGCATGTTTTAACCTTAGTCGTGCTTCCGATAAAACAAATTGCCTGTCCGCTAGCTCATCTATAATGTCCTTTCTATTGCTAAAGATAATAATGGTCGCGCCCGCATCTTTTGCCTGTCGCAACTTAGTCTTAACTAAATTGTTCCAAATTTGATCCACATCGATTAAAGGGGCGTCCCAAATCAGACATTTAGGTTCAATAACCAAAGCTCGCGCCAGCCCGGCCAAACAGGTCATCCCAACAGAAATCCGATCGATGCGCCAATGCAAATATCGGCTAAACCCAAATTCATCTGCGATGTTTTTAACACGCTCCAGTTTCTGTGTTTGAGTCAACGCTGGAAAGTGCAAATTTAATGGAAGCATTAAATTCTCTTCTAACGACAAATTTGATAACAACGCAGAACGCTGAAACACAGCACCAAGTGTTTTTCTAAATGCCTGATTTTGATCTGAGGACATGTCTCTCAGATCCTGCCCGTTAGCCAACACTTGTCCTTTGTCCGTTTTCAACGTTCCACACAATATGGAAAATAAAAGAGACTTCCCTGACCCAGAACCGCCTGATATCGCTATGCACTCGCCGTCTTCGACAAACATATTTACGTCATTCAGCAGCTTGCTGCCACCAAAGCTAAAATGGATGTTGCGCAACTCGATATGCACCTTAGACACTCCCGGCTATTCGATATACAGGTATAAAAGATACAACAAAGTGCCAATCAGATTGACCAAACAAACAGCGACAACACTGCCTCCCACGGCTTTAATATTTCTTTGTGGTACTTCCGTAAACGCCGCTTGCACAGATAAGCCCTGATAGCTACTTATGACACTAATACAAAACCCTGACACTAATACTTTAAACAACATTAACAATACATCGATGAAAGCCAACTCATTGATAAGGCGATTAAAAAAATCCAGAAAAGGAATATTCTGAAACAAATTACTGATCAGAAAACCACCAAAAATACCACTCATTAAAAAGTAGCTCATCAATATCATCAACGACAACATCATTCCCACAACTCGAGGTGAAACCAAGTAAGAAATTGGCGAAACTCCCATAGTGACCAAAGCATCAATTTCTTTATTCACTCGCATATTGCCCAACTCTGTAGTTATGGCAGTTCCTGATCTAGCCAGTACAATCAAACAAATAATAAACGGCCCTAAATCTCGTACTAGGGCAAAAATCAGGATCTTGTAAATCCAATCGACTTGTCCAATTGCAAGCAAAAACTTGTAACCTTCAGAAATAATAACCGCACCTAGTAACAGTGCGAGCAACATGCATAACCCTGCGGCTTCAACTCCCGTAAACAAAATTTGGCGAATCAATACATCAAAACTGATCGCCGAGTTGCGTCGATAATTGATCAGGTCTTTTACAATAAGTGATGTAAAGGGCAACACCCCGTTCATCTCGTAGTCCTTTGTATTTGTTCACATTATTACAAACTAAAAAATGTATACTGGTTATCAGACGAATTCATCACCTGTTGTGAATAAGCATAGTTAGCATCAATAACACTCGCAATTCGGCAACACAGAATATTATTTTTCTATGTGTTTACTGCAGTAAACAATCTCTCCAAATCCCTCATTTTTCCTAATTAAATGGCAATTGCATTTCTCTTTGCGAAGAATTACTCTGATGCGAGATCCACTGTCAGTGGCTGTATACGGACTGAACAAATGAAAAAAATTATAATAACAACATTATGCGCAATGACCTTAGCGGCATGCGGTCAAAAATCATCGGAAGAATACATCAACTCAGGTAAAACGCTTATCGCTCAACAGGATGTTAAAGCGGCAATTATTGAATTTAAGAATGCGGTCAAAACAGAGCCACAGAACGCCGAAGCGAGATTTTTATTAGGTAAAGCTTATTTGGATAACAGGCAATACGACTTCGCTCAAAAAGAATTTGAACGCGCGTTAGAATTCAAATACAGCCCAGAAAAGCTAATCCCGTTATTATCAGAGACATACCAAAAAACAGGTGCGGATAAAGCATTATTGGAGCTCGAGCTAGGTCAATCTTCTTCTGCCGAAGAAGTTGCAAAAGTAAAATTTTTCCAATTACAGGCGCATATGCGACTGGGCCAGAATGACAAAGCACATACACTTGTCAATGAAATTCAAAATCTCAATACCGAGTCACCATATAAACCTTTGGCACTTGTTATTGATTTAATGCTAAAAGAGCAACCCGATGCGGCACATATTCAGCTCGATAACATCATGGAGTCTTACCCAAACCAGCCTGACGCGTTAAAGTTTAAAGCTGGCCTGTTATTAAGTGAGAAGAAGTTCCAGGATGCCGCAGGTATATATCAAATTTACGTCGACAACAATCCAGATGATCTGGATATGACCTTTGTCTTAGCAAGGTTGTATAATGACATCAACCGCTTTGACAAATCAGAGCCACTGGTTGACCAACTTTTGGCCGTTAACGACAAACAACCTGTATTAAACCAGCTTAAAGCCATCGCCCGAATGCAAGACAAAGACTATGCAAGTGCATTGACCTATGCGGAAAAAGCACTGTCAGTACAAGTCGAAGATGTAGCGGTCAGACTTATAGCCGGTGTGAGTGCTTATTTTCAGGAAGATTACGCCACTGCAAACCAACACCTTTCCCTTATAGTCGGCAGCTTGCCTTCATCTCACCCTGGATTAAGGATGTTAGCGGAGTCTCAGTTAAAGCTTGGCATGACACTCGAAGCCAACGATACAATGCAGCAGTTCGACAAAATTACCGAACAAGAAGCGACTTTAGTATCTGGAATTGGTCAGGCATTATTGCGCGAAGGTGACGTGAAACAAGCTCGTTCTTTGTTAGCGAAACAACCTGAAGAGTTACAGTCTCCTAAGGCGCTAGCCAATGTTGGATTATTAAAGTTATCGTTAAATGACGTAGACGGTATCCTGGACTTGGAGTCGGCTCTTTCTTCTGTGAAGAATGATCAAAACAACGCCGTAGACGCGACACCGATCGAAGACATATTAGTAAAGGCTTATTTAAGTACTCAGCAGTACGATAAAGCAATGAATATTGCCAACCAATGGAAAACTTCTAACGACAACGCCGTCAAGGGCTTCATGTTAGCGGGTGCCATTTACATGCAACAGGAAAATGTAGGAGCTGCCAAAAGTTCATTTGTCGCAGCCTTAAATCAGGAGCCGGACAGCCCTAGAATCAAGATGGCTATTTTATCACTTGAACCTAGCACCACAGCTGAGGAACAAAAGGCTCATCTTGAAAGCTTAAAAGGCCTAATGCAAGAACATCCAGATTATGTTCCTGCCATTCTGAGACAATACCTGTTGGAAAAAAGACTGGAAATGCCTATTTCCGTCATCCAGCAATTATCGACTCTAATTCAAAATAACCCTGAAAATCAGGTATACCCTGTATTACTGGGGCAAATTTACACCGTTGAACAACGACCGGAAGATGCTATAACCCAATTCGAATCTGTAAAGACGGATACGCCGCAACCTTTCTGGCAAGCGCTATCTAAGGCTTATCAGAAAACCAAACAATTTGAAAAATTTGTAAATTTGAATAAAACCTGGCTTGAGAAACAGCCTAACAATCCTAGAGCGATTTTAGGTAATGCGATTGCGTTAGAAAGCCGAGGCAACTCACAACAGGCACTTGAGTTAACCAACAAATATGTGAATGAACTAGAAGGTTCTCGGGTTGAATTAGTTTTAATGCACATTCATTTATTATTGAAGAACCAAGAATTTGAAAAGGCACAGGCTCAATACAATAAGCTTAACGAACGCGCAAAAGCCTTGCCATTTGCACGAGGTTTATTAGCCCAGCTGCAACTTAAGAGTAATAACCCTAAGTTAGCACAAGTTAATTTGGAAGCCGCCTATGCCGCTCATGCAACACCTCAAAATGCTAGATTGATGTACCAGATCCTTGAAAAAACCAAAGGGCCACAGCCTGCTTACCAGTTCTTACAGCAGCACGTACAACGCAATAAAAATGACCAAGCCAGTATCATGAGGCTAGCTAACTTGCAGCTGAGTTTGAATAAAGATCTAGCGATTCAGAACTATCAGGCCGCTATCGTGCTTAATGAAAACAACTTTGTTGCGCACAATAACCTCGCCTATTTATACATGGAAAAAGAAAGTTTGGAACAGGCACTAGAGCACGCGGAAAAGGCGAACCAAATCAGGCCTGCAGACGTTAATGTGTTAGATACACTAGGTGCAATCCAATTAAAACGCGGAAAGCAGGAACTTGCATTAGAACACTTTAAAATTGCCATTGAAAATATGGACGACAATATAAACGATGTCATTTATGTTAATTACATAGAAGCACTTTTAGCTAATGGGCAAACAACCCTGGCAAAACGCAAAATGGAACAACATAAAGTGAATGATGACCGTGCAAAGTCTAAATTGGCTGAATTAGAGTCTAAGTATTTCTAATACTCTGTTCTTCTGAAATATCGAAAAGCCTGGACCTCGTTTCAGGCTTTTTATTTTCCAACATATTTTTTGATGATTTTTCTATCCCCACCATTTTTTGTGAACAGCAATAGCTTTTGATTAAACTCATCTCTTAAATGTTTTGAATTAAAACCCACATGGGCGGATACCGAGGGGATCAAAGCATGCTCTCGAATCGCACTCTTTGGAAATGCTGGTAGTTGCTTTCTAAGGAAGTAGTGGAAGATATAATAATCCAGTATCACAAGGTCTGATTTTCTTTGTACTAAAAATAGCGGTAACGTAGACATGTCATGGTGCTCTGTATAATTCGTTACATGTGTCATGGCCACAAATGATTTACCAAAATATCCGGTGGCCCCCTGAAAGGTAGAAACATTTACACCCGATATATCTTCCAGAGACAAAAACTTAAAACCGGATTCGACTAGGCTGAACACCGTTGGTTTGTATTCGATAATGGCTTTAGAAAAAAATAAACTGTCGTTGTCTTGCTGGAAAAACGTGGGCACGGTGAGATCGGCTTTACCTTTTTCGACTAATAACAGACCTCTAGATAAAGGCGCATACATAACGTCGGCTCTGTACCCCATTAAGGCCAACACGGATTTAGTGATCTCGATATCGATGCCACCATGTGTCTCTTTAATGATATGAGGTGGTCCATCATCTGTGGTTAACAATAAAGTGTTTGCCTCAGAATGAAAACAAGACGCAATTAAGATAAAAAACAACCACCTAAAGTTTAGAATACAGTCCTTCATACTTGGCTAATCTTTGGGTTTAAGTGTAAACCAAAACTCTGGGTTTCGACTGGGATCCAAGTCTGGCAAACTTGGGTTTGGAATTTCAAAAATTTTGGCGTTTTGCCATTTTGACAACGGAAACACATGATGTGTTAAGGGGTTTTCTCTTAACAAACGGTCAAACTGGCCATTGTGATGCATTTTCAATAACCCTTGTTCAATGCGCTTTGCCAATGCTTGGTTATGTTTGCCAACAAAAAAATAAATAGGTGCGGGATAACTTAGAATAAGGTCGTCAACAATTCTGATATCAGGATGGGACTCTTGGATATTTTGAAACTCAGGCGCAACTTCATTAACGCCTCTGGGAAAATAATCGCACCGCCCTTTCACCAACATGTCAAACATGGCGCTGAATATCATGACCCGACTCACGTTAAAATTGTTTTGCTCCAGAATATCGGAGTCGGGCCAATGTAATCCCTGACATGCCACCTTTTTTTTAAGTTGGTCGATTTGGGTAATGGCCTTAAACGATTCGAGATTATCTTTATGAACAAACATCATGCGCTTACTTGCCAAGCCCCTTAGCAACGGGATTTTAATGGCAATAAACTCCTGCTCCCGCTCAACGCTCGTCATTGTATGCATCACGTCCAAGAACTTTTTTTGTTTTAACATTTGCAAAGTGCGGTCTTGCGAATAAGGAAAAGTCACCTGGCTAAGACTAGTTTGCCCGTACTCCGCCTCTGTCAATTGCAACGCCCCTTCTAACAACAAACGAAAATAGTCAATGTTGTTATATTTTTTGTTATTGTCAGCCAGAATTTTTATTTCAGAGATACCCTGCGGCTGACTCGAAACGACCGTAACAAACAATAACAATAGCGTGGCTACAAGCCGTGTAACCAACTTGATTTTAAGTGTGATATTTGAACTCAAAACAACCATTAAATTAACGAGTTAACCTTTATTGTCAGAGTATAGTGCTTGTCCCCCAATTTAACATGTCATTACTAATACCATTTCAAGATTGGGCAACTAAAGCTAAAGTCTTTGATACTCTGGCTCAATTTAACTGGCCAAATCGTGCCTTTTCTGGTTAAATCGCCGCCGATTTTTAACCCACTAGTCTGGAACTTTCCACGTGATCACGACAGCAAACATCACAATGCAATTTGGCGCCAAGCCTTTGTTCGAAAACATTTCCGTAAAATTTGGCAACGGTAACCGCTATGGTTTGATCGGTGCCAACGGCTGCGGAAAGTCTACTTTTATGAAAATCTTAGGGGGCGAACTAACGCCATCTGCGGGCAACGTGAGTTTTGGCGAAGGTGAACGCTTAGGTAAATTACGTCAGGATCAATTTGCCTTTGAAGAGTTTTCAGTTATCGATACTGTGATCATGGGTCACACCGAACTTTGGGAAGTCAAACAAGAGCGGGATCGCATTTATTCACTGCCGGAAATGTCAGAAGAAGATGGCATGAAGGTCGCCGATTTGGAAACTCAATTTGCTGAAATGGGCGGTTATGAAGCCGAATCTTCAGCGGGCGAACTACTTCTGGGTGTAGGCATTCCTACCGATCAACATTATGGATTGATGAGCGAAGTGGCACCGGGCTGGAAGTTACGTGTCTTACTCGCGCAAGCGTTATTTTCCGATCCAGACTTCTTATTGTTAGACGAACCAACCAACAACTTGGATATTGATACCATTCGCTGGTTAGAAGAAGTACTAAATCAACGAAACTCTACCATGATCATTATCTCGCACGACCGTCACTTCCTGAACTCGGTTTGCACTCATATGGCGGATCTGGATTATGGCGAGTTAAGAATTTATCCGGGCAACTATGACGAGTATATGTTAGCGGCCACTCAGGCAAGGGCTCGTTTAATGGCTGATAATGCCAAGAAAAAGGCTCAAATTGACGAATTAAAACAGTTTGTAGCACGTTTTTCTGCAAACGCTTCAAAAGCACGCCAAGCCACGTCAAGACAAAAGCAGATAGACAAGATCAAGATCGAAGATGTCAAAGCATCCAGCCGTGTTAACCCATTTATTCGTTTTGAACAAGAGAAGAAGCTGTATAGACAAGCTCTTGAAGTACAAGGGCTAAGCAAAGGGTTCGATGAAGGCCCACTGTTTAAAGACTTCGACTGCATGGTTGAAGTTGGTGAACGAATTGCCATCATAGGCGAAAACGGCGCCGGTAAGACAACTTTGTTGCGCTGCTTACAGGGCGATTTAGCGGCCGATGCTGGTGAAATTAAATGGTCTGAAAACAACAAAATTGGTTATTACGCTCAGGATCACGCCGCCGATTTCGAAGCAGACATGAACCTATTTGACTGGATGAGTCAATGGCGTCGTGAAGGCGACGATGAGCAAGCCATTCGCAGCTTCCTTGGCCGTATGTTGTTCTCAGCGGATGACATCAAAAAGTCGGTTAATGTCTTATCTGGTGGCGAACAAGGTCGCATGTTATTTGGCAAGATCATGATGGCGACACCAAACATATTATTGATGGACGAACCAACGAACCACATGGACATGGAATCCATCGAATCTCTGCAAATGGCGTTAGAACAATATGAAGGTACACTGATCTTCATCAGCCATGACCGTCAATTTGTATCATCGTTGGCAAATCGTATCATTGAAATTAAAGAAGACAAGGTAATCGACTTTAAAGGTTCGTACGACGAATACCTGCAAAGCCAAGGCATTGAAGCCTAACCCAGAGAGTTTAATAACCCCGTTTTTTTACGGGGTTATTTTTATGAGCCATTATTTTTACTCGAACAAATAGAGCGTGTTGCTCTAATTTTTGTGAACTATTAACACGCTTCCCTGTCAGAGACCGAGATCTTTGGAACATGGAATTCCAGCAGTGCAACATTGGGTTAAGTACCTACTTTATTCTTTTTTAATCCACATCGTCATTTTAAGTTTATTTTGGCTTAACGATGTTTTTGCGCCTGCTCCTGTCAAAACTCTTACAAAGCCAGTAAAAATTAAATCTTATTTATACGAGGTCCCTAAAAAGCGAATCACGCAACAAAAAGTCATCGTTGAAGAGTCCGAGCGCCCCGAAACAGAACCTGAAATCGAAGCACTCTCTATACCGCAACCGACTGAAGAAACGGAGCAGATAACATCAACCGACCTGCAGAAACAAAAGTCTCCTTCTGAAGAAGTTGCGATTGAAGAATTAGTAGTAGAAGAAATAACAGTGGAAAATGAGAGCTCGACTAATGACCCAATTTCAAAAATGGACGTAACTACAGCCCCTTCAATTGTGGTTGGTGAAAAATCGTTAAACCTAAGAAACGCTACAACAAAATATCTTGAACAACAGGCGATACAGCCCGGAAGCTGGTCCGAGCATCAATCTCAACGCCAACAAGGTAACCACCGTTCGCAAGGTTCTCTGCACTCTGTCGATGACACCTATTTTGCAAAAGGGGCACCAGCAAGAGTTGTCGGCAAGTCTGTTGATGGCTCCACTCAAGTCAAAATGCACGGCACATGTTACAACATTGCACGGGATCAATTTGGCGATAATCTGTGGACGCCGACACCATGCCCAAACTCCGCAGATCCAAACCGTCAGCTATTAAGGGATAGTCTGAGAAAATATGGCTTGCCGTAGCAGTCTAGAGTTAACAGTCTAAATAGTGTTAAGATGGCGAAGAGTATTCGTTTCTTATAAAAGGATTTCCGTTGAAAAAGCTGTTTATCGCAACTGCCTCTCTGGCCGTTATGGGAGCCTTGATCACGCCCAAATTTATTGCAACTCAAGTTAATCATCAAACAAGCAATTTAGTAAATACAATTAACGAGTGGCCTTATTATCAAGCGCAATTAGTAGAATACTCACCCGGATGGTTCGGTCATTCAGGCACATTGAGATTAACCGTCGATTTAGCAGGCATGTTTGCCGATGGTCAACCTGCTGATGTTGACTCTGCAATTATTGACGTGCAGTTTAAAACACAACATGGTCCTATTACCACATCCGGACTAGGCCTGTTTAATGTCGCTTTATCTGTTCCTGCACAAGGCTTACGGCAACATATTAACTGGCCAACCGATAACCCTTTTTATCAGTTTGATGGCAAATTAGATTTTGAAGGTGGGCTTACGTTTGCAGATAACATTACAGCCTTCAGTTACGAATCTGTCGAAAACAAAAAAATCGATGTTGGCCAATACTCAGGTCAGGCTGTCACCAAAAATGGCATCTTATCCTATCGAGGTGAAATTGAAAAAGTCACTATCGACATTCAAGATGTAAACGCTGAAATTCAATCCATAACAATAAATACAGAGTTACCTGAAAAGCTTACGGCTTACTTCAATCAAGAGTTACTGCATAACTACAGCTCAAAAATAAACATCGGCCATATAAAACTAGAATCACCAAATGAACAGCCATTGGCACTAATCGATTTAGGGGTAGACATGGTATCGGCCGTTGCACCTGATACCCGTTTAGGCCAGTTAGATCTGGTTTATCGTCTAAAACAATACGATTATGACGGCCACCAAGGCAAAGACATTGAACTTGCAACACAAATCAAAAACCTGGATGAGGCAGCGTTTATCGGCCTTTCCCAATTGCTAAATGATGAGACGGCCGCATCCAACCCAGAACTGTACATAGAGAACTTTAACTTGGGCTTAAAAACCCATTTGTTAGGCTTAATGACGTCTCAACCGGAAATTAATGTTACTTCTCTGCGCGGTTTTTTCACCGAAGGTGATATTAACGCACATCTTAATACCAAATTAGTTGATGTGGTTAACCTGCCAGAAGATCTGGAAGATAAGACGTTCTGGTTAGAGCACATTAAGGCAGATAGTGAGTTACGAGCGAGTAAAAGCCTGACACGAGTCATCACTCAATTTTTGCTAAAAAATGAATTGAGGAAGAACCCTAATTTCGCGGAAAAATCCAATGATGAACTTTCAGAAATGGCGGCACAACAAGTCGATGGCCTATTATCACTGTTAGAGAGTCAGGGCACTTTAATTGGCGAAGGACAATATTATCGACTTCAATTTGAGATGCATAAGGGTGAAGCTAAACTAAACGGACAACCCATGCCGTTAGCAATTTGATAAACAACATTCAAAAGCACGTTAAGAGTTATATATGAATTCGACAGTACGATTGTTAATTTCCGCTCTGGTTGCTTTTGGTTTCTACTTTTCGTGGAGTTACTGGGCCAATTCGGGCCCAGAGATTCCATCGCACATCACCTTACGTTCAGCCATTGTACAAGGCCTTTATAGTGGTGGCGTAACCTTGTTTTTTACTTTCATACTGGAAAAAGTAGTCAATCGGTTCGGTGGTCATTGTTTATCGTTAGCCTTTATGACACCAATTTTGTGTTCGGTTCGTAGCAAGACAACACAAAACCGGGCAATACATTCTGCTTTTAGTCATGGTTTAGCGACATCTGCGTCGTACTTTCAGGGGAAAAAGATACCAGGTGCGATGGTGGCGCCGTTACTTCCTTTGCTGGTGCAATCCTTATTAGTGATCTCAGTTAATATTGTAAATAACACGCCCAATTTATGGCTGACGGTCACACCGAGTATTCTATTCACTGGATTATATGGATATATCTATACCTTTACTTTATTGAAAAAAAAGTAAAGTTCACATACGTAATCTATTCTTCCAATAACCAGTTCAAAGCTTGGGATCGGCAATCGAAATTTTTTAAATCAAACTCGGAATTGCGTGACACGGTTTCGATCATACTTTGATGCAAGTTATCCGCAGCGATCACACGCGCCGTTTTTAATTTACTTAACACAGGTGAGATACGTTTCATTAACGGAACAAAGTGGTCCATTGGGTAGGACAGTTCAACTTGCCTGACGTCAAACAATAAACGGAAAACATTCGTTGCATTAGCGCGGTCATAAACAGCGTGATACATGTCTTCGATTTGCGCAGCGTTGGCACTTCCCCGGCCTAACACTAATAAATAATCTTCACCATGTTGGATCAAATTATAATTAAATTGGTTTGTCATTCTATGACTCAAAATCTTTACTAACTGCATTGCAATGTAACAAGGGGCACATAGACCGGATATAAGGGTTCCCCTTAATTAAATGCAAATATGCTGCATAATTAGTCGAACATTTTGTAATAGCTCAGATTATCAGCGCAGCTGATTTGCCTTTCTAAAATTCCCCTGATAGTCGAATATCTTTTCCTGCACTTGATGAAAATGCTTCTGTTTGCGTGCTATGACAAAGTCTGGGTGGCTAAATCCTTCCGTTAATTTGATAGCTTCTATCACCGAGCTCACAACAATGGGTTTGGTTGCAGATAAATATCGTCTACCAAACTCTTGATTAAATTTTTCTTTTTGTTTCTTAGCAGAAAAATCATACCATTCCTTTAATTCCAGCCCATCCTCATCAAAATAGCTGATCACCAATTTTCCTTTCGATTCACTAAATTCCATACCAGAGCAGCGAATAACCAAGCCATCCTTGAGCTTTAATGCATCTTTGAGTTTGTCATCAGGGTCAACTAAGTCCTGACCACAAGCATGGCATTGCCGGGCCGCGATATCATTTTGAGCGTTGCAATTACCACATTCCTTAAAGACAAACCGGTAATCGCAATCCTGACGCTCTCCCGTCTCTTCATTTTCAAAAAAGCCCTGGCATTTACGACCATAATGTTCCGTTACCTTGCCCTCGCTGTCGGTTTTACCCCAAAAAGAATTGGCAAATCCGCACCCCGGACAAAATACTTGTACTAATTCGCTGTTGCTAGATGGCTTTTTCCCGCCTATTTCCGGATAGAAGATGTTTATGCCATTGCCCGCGTAATCGATAACTAAACAGTCTTTTTTACCTTCATCCAAACGCAATCCCCTACCAACAATTTGCTGATACAGACTTATCGACTCTGTCGGGCGTAATATGGCAATGAGGTCTACATGGGGTGCGTCAAACCCCGTGGTTAATACGGAAACGTTAACCAAATATTTGAGCTTTTTGCTTTTAAAATCGCTGATGAGTTGTGAACGAGTCGTATTGTCCGTTTTAGCGGTTATTAACGCTGAACTATTCATTGGTAAATACGACTGAATTTCTTTTGCGTGTTTAACCGTTGCAGCAAATATCATCACGCCTTTTCTAGATTGCGCATACTCCACCACTTGTTCAATGATGGCCTGAGTCACCCTAGGGTACTTAACCAGTAACGCATTCACCTCTTTTTCAGAATAGTCACCGGCTGTGTTACTGTTTAGCGCTGAAAAATCGTATTGCGCGACAGGCGCATCTACGAGGTTTGGAGGTGTGAGGAATCCCTGCTTGATCATGAAGGCTAATGGCAATTCATATATACAGGTATCAAATGGTCTTTTTTCTTCACTTCGTTTAATGCCATGATGGTGATATTGGTACACCCATCCGGTTCCCAGCCGATAAGGTGTAGCGGTTAAGCCCAGTACTTTTAAGCCCGAGTTGTGACTTCTAAGTTGCTGTATGATCTGGCCATATTGACTGGTATTTTCCCCTTCGCCTAAATCAGCTATACGATGGCATTCATCAATCACGACCAACGAATATTCATTAGCAAACTGATCTAAGTTTCTTGCGACTGACTGTACACTGGCAAACGTAACCTGAAACTCCACTTGTCTTAAATTCAGACCCGCGGCAAAAACGCCGGCCTTCACCCCGAATGGATCCGCGTAACTTTGGAATTTCTGGTGGTTCTGCTCCACCAGCTCCTTGACATGAGTAAGTACTAAAATTTTACGTTTAGCTAACCGGGCTAACTCAGCGATAACCAAGCTCTTACCAGCACCAGTGGGTAAGACGATAACAGCGGGTTTATCACTTTTACGAAAGTGGACCAAGGTAGCGTCAACCGCATCTTGCTGATAAGGCCTCAATTTGTACATGTATGTGTCCGATTTTTCATTAAAAGGTACAGGTTAGATGAAAAGAAAAATAAGCTAACCATTCACTCAACTCTTAAAAATTTTAAGTAAAACCTTAAATAACAATAAAGTAACTTTTAAGCGAGAGGTTAACCAAACGATTCCGACATGAACTAAAAGCCGATAGTCAAAACAAATTCTTACAATTGATGATACTTTTTTCGTGCACAAAATGCGCTATGATACGCCTTTATTTTGACCCCAAAAAGATGGAACAATTTTATGAGCAGCAAATGGCTAAAGATTTTACTGCCTGTCGCCGTAATTGGCGTAGGTGTTGTTGGAATGGGTGCAATCAAAAGCATGGGCCAACAAGAAGAGGAAAAGGAAGAAGTAGACGTACGACCAACGGTTAGCGTCGAAAAACTTCAACCACAATTTCATCAGGTCAAAATTACAGGTCACGGTGAAGTACGCCCAGTAGAAAATACCATGTTATCGGCGCAAGTGTCAGGTGAAGTGGTTAAATGGCACCCTAACTTTGTCGCAGGCGGATTAGTCAAACGCGGTGAAGTGTTATTTGAGATCGAAAAAGACAGTTATGAAGTTGCTTTACTGCAAGCAAAATCATCTTTAGCCAACGCTCAAGCGGCATTAATTGAAGAACAAGGCCGCGCCGATGTCGCTAAACGCGAAGCCAAGACGTTAGACAAGGCAAAGGTAACGGATCTTTATCTTCGCAAACCACAGTTACTTAGCGCGAAGTCAGCTGTAAAATTGGCCGAAGCTTCAGTTAAATTGGCACAAAGAGACTTAAATAACTGTACGGTTATCGCCCCTTATGATGCATTGGTCATCAATCGCAACTTAGGTACGGGCCAGTTTGTCTCTACAGGCGCCAACATTGGTGAAATTTACAATATCGAAACGGCTGAAATCACTTTCCCAATTGCTGGTTTCGACCATTCATTTTTACCAAACAGCATTCAAGGCGCTAAGGCACAAATTAGTACCCAAGGTAACTTCGCTTACTCACGTCCGGGTACCATAGTACGTGATACTGGCATCGTTGATAAAAACACTCGTATGAGCCACTTGGTGGTACAAGTTGAAGATCCATACAGTCTGAAAAACAATTTACCAAAAATGTTATTTGGCAGTTATGTTGAGGTTAGTTTCGACGGTCAGTTGTTAAATGATATCTATCGCCTACCGCAAGAGTTAGTCAGCAACAGCAACGTTTGGGTGTTAGGTGATGAAAACAAACTTCAGTCTAAACGTGTGCAAGTATTGCGTGAAGAAGGCAAATATTTCCTTATCAACAGTGGTTTATCAAATAGTGATCAACTGGTTACCACCGTACCTGAATATCCACAGATCGGTATGGAAGTGAAAATTGCTGGTGAGAATATTGCTGCAGACTCAAGCGGTGAAAGTAACATCGTTGCTCCAGCTGCCGCCCAAAGTAGCAGCAAATAGGAGTCGACATGGCAGAACAAGAAGCAAAACAAACGGGCATCATTGCCTATTTTGCCCGAAATTCGGTAGCCGCCAACCTGATGATGTTTTTTATCATTGTCATGGGCTTCGTTGGTTACAATACAATTCAAAGACAGATGTTCCCGAACATTGAGATCAATCGAATTGAAGTCAACGCAACTTATCTTGGCGCTTCACCACAGGAAATTGAAGAAAGCATTCTGATCAAGGTTGAAGAGTCACTAAAAGACGTAACGGAAATTAAGAAAATCACTTCACGTGCATTCCGTAACAGTGGCCGAGTTAGCTTAGAGATCCACCCTGACAAAGATCTGGCTCAAACGTTAGACAAAGTGAAAATGCGTGTCGACAGTATCGCAACATTTCCGGTTGGGATGGAACCTGTCGTCGTTCGCCAGTTCGAATTTAACCAACAGGTTATTGAGATGTCTTTAGTGGGCGACTATCCGGTCTCGGAGTTAAAGCCCGTCGCTAAGCGCATTGAAGATGAGTTATTGCAACTAAGCAACGTATCACTTGTTAGTCTTTTTGCACCCGATGAAGAGATAGCTATTGAAGTTGACCCTTCTGAGCTACGCAAATACAACTTAACTCTGCAAGACATCACTCAGGCCATTAGCCGTTATTCAGCTAACTTCTCCGCTGGCCAACTACGTACAGACACGGGCCTTGTGTCGGTTCGTATTGAAAACCAGTATTACGATGGTGAAGAGTTCCGTCTTATCCCAGTAAAAGTAGGCGCTAATGGCGACAAAGTCTTGTTGCAAGATGTTGCCACTATTAAAGATGGCTTTACTGAAGGCGAGCGTTATAACAAATATTCTGGCCAGAACTCCGTTTACATGTCGGTAAACGCAACCAAAGACCAAAACATGATCCCAGTTGCCAAATCGGTTAAAGATTTCATTGAAATGCGCAATAAATCTTTACCTCAAGGTATGGAGCTAAAGGTATTGGTTGATATGACTTACTACCTGAATGCTCGTCTGGACATGATGTTAAAGAACCTATTCCAAGGTTCAATTCTGGTTGCCATCATGTTGACTATTTTCCTAAGATTCCGATTGGCTTTCTGGGTAATGGTGGGTTTACCTGTCTGTTTCCTTGGCGCGGTGATGATGATGCCTATGTTAGGCGTGAGCATTAACATTCTGTCTTTATTTGCCTTCATCATGGTACTGGGTATTGTGGTTGATGACGCCATCGTCATAGGGGAAAGTGCTTACACCGAAATAGAAAAAACCGGGGGCGGTGTCGAAAACGTCATCCGAGGTACCCGACGCGTTGCAACACCAGCGACCTTTGGTGTTTTGACAACCATTGCGGTTTTTGCGCCATTCCTGGCATCCAGCGGACCACAGGGCGCGTTTTTCTATAACATCGCAGCTGTAGTCGTCTTATGTCTTATCTTCAGTCTGATCGAGTCAAAGTTAATTCTACCTGCGCATTTGGCCCACACTAAGTTCTCTGAAGTGGATCCAAATAGCTGGCGTGCTCGTTTTAACAAACGCTTTTTCAACTTTGTTAACGTCACCTACAAAAACTTCCTGACTAAGTGCGTTGAGTGGCGCTGGACCGTATTTTCAACTTTCATCGCGGTACTCTTAATTAGTTTCGGACTAATTGCTGCGAACTTTGTCCGTGTTGTGCCAACACCAAAAGTGCCACACGACTTCCCTGATGTTCAGATTGAAATGAATGAAAACATTTCTGATCGTCAAACTATCGATGCCATTCAGACGATTGAACAGGTGATCATGCAAGTGGAGCGTGAGACGGAAGCTGAATTTGGTCAAGGCATGGTAAAAGACATACTGGCATTTAACCAAAGCCGTACCGAAGGCCGTATCGTTGTACCACTTGTAGACGAAGAGTTGCGCCCGTTTGATACCTTCGAGTTAGCGCGTCGCTGGCGTGAACGTATGCCTGTATTACCAGGCATGAAGTCCATTACCGTTCGTGATGACGTTAACAGCCAAGGCGCAGATGGTGATTTTGGTTACCTGTTATTTGGCTCAGACATCGACACTTTAAATGCGGCTGGTCGTAAGTTCATTACCATGTTGCAACAGGAAAAAGGTCTATTCGATATCAGCTCGACGATTGACCCAGCAGGTAAAGAGATACAGGTTGCTCTGAAGCCAGTCGCTTATGACTTAGGCTTAAATTTACAAAACGTTGCTACGCAAATTGGCGCTAGTTTTTATGGTGGTGAAGCACAACGAGTGATCCGTGACGGTGAAGAAATTCGTGTAATGGTTCGTTACCCGAAACTGACACGTGAACGTTTTGCCGATCTGAAATACGCAGTCGTCACTACGCCGTCTGGTCAGGAAGTCATGTTAGGTGATGTTGTGACATTAACGGAAAAACCAGGCATCAGCTACATTCGTCGTGAAGGCGGTTACCGCAGCATTTACGTATGGGGCTCTATCGATGAAGAAGCGGTTGAACCTAATGAAGTGGTCGAGCGCATCGATGAAAACCTATTACCTGATTTGAAAGCTTTCTTCCCATCCGTTCAGACGGAACTAGGTGGTTCAATTGAAGAAGAACAAGCACAGCAAAACGAACAGATTCTGTTTTTCATTGCGGGCTTGATGTTCGTATACATCTTGTTAGCCGTGCCACTTAAGAGTTATAGCCAACCACTCATCATCATGTCGGTGATCCCATTTGGTTTAACGGGCGCGTTATGGGGCCATTTCTGGATGGGACTGGACCTGAGCATGATGTCGACATTTGGTTTAATCGCAGCGGCCGGGGTTGTTATCAACGACAGTTTGGTCATGACGGACTATGTCAACCAAATGCGTAAGGAAGGCCACTCTATCTACCGAGCAGTGGTTGAAGCAGGTTGTGTTCGTTTCAGAGCGATTACGCTAACATCAATCACTACTTTTGTAGGTGTATTGCCAATCATGTTCGAAACCAGCCTACAGGCACGATTTGTTATTCCAATGGCGGTGGCATTGGGTTTTGCCGTCTTGTTCGCTACCGTTGTAACTCTAATATTAGTGCCGTGTTTGTACCTGATATTAGAAGATATGCGTAAGCCTTATCGTTGGGTTAAATCGGTATACAGCAGCAAACCCGCTGAGCCTCAAGACATTTCGATTGAAAAAGCAAAACTCGATTAGGTTATTGCCTAAAATAATCTTCAAGTATTTGGGCTTGTAAACAAAAATCCAGCGACTATCTCGCTGGATTTTTTTTGCTAATAATTTTTTTAATGTGTTTATACCAATCTGCATAAAGAATTGGTCATTCAGCGAGAATAAAAAAGTGTATAGGCAAGGCATTGATTGCAGAGAATGGTTGTTCCCTTGTTAAAATCAATAACGCAGCATATAAGCTTTTTAAACTCGCCCTTTGGGAACTCACCAGAGCTGCGATAATCGCCCAAAACTTATTTGATGTACGACTGCATGGATGCAGGAGGTAGGGCGACTCAGGAGACCAAGCCGAGAACGACTATACCTGCACAAGTTTCGATTATTCTCGCAGCTCTGGTGAAATTCTGAACTGACTAATTCTTTATGCAGATTGGTATTAAAGGCTCAGTTGAATTTCTGCCTGATAAAGTGAATTCACGTCCTTATCCTTTTCATACCATTTATTCTGAATTATTTCCGATGCAGTCACTTTTGAATCGAATAACACTTTTCCGTTAACCGTTACTTTTATCGGCGACTGAAAATCAAAGTGCTGTTGAGATAACAACAAAGTCAAACCTTTGATATTCTCAGCTTTAACGGTGACTTCGTTGTTCTTTTTGTTTAGCTCCAGAATGTGCGTATCACCTGATATGAGTTTATCTATATGCAGCCAGTGAATTCGTGGGTGACTATTTTTCTCATCTACCTGCCAAATAATATGATCGGGAAAGGGGTTACGAACCGTTTCGCGAGTGAAATCAGCAACTTCAGCTTTTACGTCTTTAAACCACTTAGTTGTAAAATGCCCAGAATCTACTTTCCGATATTTAATATTGGCGTCGGCGTCCTGCAAAACCTTTATGAACGAGTCTACATGTTGGATCGGGTACAATTCGTCTTTTGTCGCGTTTACAGCAAAAATGGGTTTGTTTAACAAGTTGTTAATGTAAGTCTGATGTTCAGCACCGTTATGCTCGACCAAAACAAAAATATTCCCAAGCATGGGTACGAACCCGGCAAATTTAGAGGGTTGATGTGCCGCGATGTAATAACTGCCATGCCCACCATCTGAGAGACCCAACAGAAGAATTTTATTCGTATCTATGTGATAACGTTGTTTAATCCATTCAATTTGTTGATCTATGTTATCCAACTGTTTTTGCTGCCACCATTTAGCTTTTCGCCAGGCGGTTGGAAACAAGCTGATCACATCCTCTTGCGCCATATTTTTCAAATAACGAGGAACAAGTTTTCTACCTGTAGGTTTCGGCCGATCAACACCGCCATGCAAAATAACATGGAGTGGATAGGCTTTATTTGGATCATAATCGTTTGGCACATTTACGGAAAAGCGATACTTCCCGCCGTTTTCGCTTTTTCTGGATGACTTAAAAAAGCCAATATCGACATTTTCGGAATAAACAACGTCCGGAACCGAAAGCCCAACCTCCAGGACTTCAGCAGCATTAACGTTTCCGATGGCAAAAACAAAAATTGCAGCCGCAACTCGAGCAAACTTCATGAAAATTCCTTAACCCATATCACTAAACTTACTTTAAGTGATAAAGCTCACCATCACCTAAATTGAAACGATGAATGCCACTTTAAAACCGCTAAACATCAATTTTTCATCAATAAGGCACCAGATCAGTGCTTTCACATAAACAGTCAAGCCGCTACACTGGCCCGCTTGTTACTTTTATGAGATCAAAACTTTGCTGGATTTAACGCTACTCGCACTTTTCATTCCTACGTTCTTTTTCGTTAGTTTGACGCCTGGCCTATGCATGACTCTAGCGTTAACTCTAGGGATGACAGTTGGTCTTCGCAATACGTTGTGGATGATGTATGGTGAACTGCTTGGCGTTGCCACCGTCGCGTTGACGGCCGTTTTGGGCGTGTCTGCGATACTATTACAATATCCCGGTTTATTTGCTGCCTTAAAAATTGTAGGCGCACTATACCTGTTATGGATAGGCATAAATATGTGGCGGGAAAAAGGCAAGTTAGTGGTTACCGAGCCTTCTGCACCGCTTCAATCTATCAACCAATGGCAGCTCTTCAATCAAGGTTTTATCACGGCAATAGCCAACCCTAAAGGTTGGGCATTTATGGTATCTCTGTTACCCCCTTTTATTAACCCATCGCTGCCATTACCATTTCAACTTTCCATGCTTATCGGGATTATTCTGATTTCAGAGTTTGTCTGCATGATGTTATACGCGACCGGTGGCCGTTCTCTTGTGCGTCTGTTAAAAGAACAACATCAAGTCAGAAAGTTAAACCGTATTTCAGGCGGGTTAATGATGGCTGTAGCTATCTGGTTAGCATTGAGTTAACTATGGTTTCTAAGCCACTGTGCTAATTGAGGAAAGTGATCGTTTTCCGCCAGTGGGTGGGTTAGAATATTAATATGATCGTAATTTAACTGACTTCCTGTACTACGGGATAAATTGCTAAATCGAGCGGTACGATTACGACTTTCTTTAATAAAAAGTTGTACATCCTGTGCGTGACCAAGAACCTTATCTTTAACGCCTGTTAAGTGCCAGGTTGGCGGCCAAACTACACGTTTGGCTGCATGCTCATAGTCAAAGTCATCAACGGGATCCACCCATTTACTTTTTTTCACCCAACTCACACTTTCAGTCAGGGAACGATGCGTTTCAGCATCCGCACCAAAACGGAGTCTTTTGGCATCCAGAAACCCCTTTCGTTTACTCAATAGGGGCGCTAAACGGTTCCAAATTAATGTCACTTTTATTAAGCGCTCTGAATTCCAAACTGTTACTTGTCTTTTGGTGCCAAAACACAAGTTCGACAGAGTTTTCTGTTTCACCCCCGGAAAACGAACCAACGCACTACCAAATAACACCCCACCCCAAGAGTGACAAACAACGTGCATCTTCTGCCCTGTTCGCTCAAAGACGTAATCCATTAAACTAGGAATGTCCTGAGTTATGGTTTCATAATAACCATGGCTATTGTCCTGTTTAATCGATGGTGTACTTTGACCACGCCCTCGGTAATCCACTACATAAACATCAAAACCTTGCTGTGCCAAATAACAACCAAAGCCCTTGCCTTTTTCACTATAGAATATACGGCCGTTTTCTATTGCACCGTGTAACATTAAAACGGGCACCCCGCCCTCTTTTTGCCATATATGACGAACGTGTAGTTTGTGATCCTGTTGAGATAGGAATAATGATTCTTGAAACATGGTAAAAGCCAACTGGTCCGATGTCACAATCTTAATTCAACTATACTGATAAAACAATTAAATAGACAATAATAAAAGGAGGGCTATCATTTTCTTTACGGGTCTCAATAATTCCAAACAGCCTTTGTAAATTGGTAAATCGACAAATAATTAATGAGTAAACCTTTCAAAACGACAAAATCAATAAAATGGGCATATCTATCGGCACTGATCGTAATTTCGGGTCTGGTATTGGTTTCAATTTTTATTGGTCACAGATTTGCAAATACGCAAAAGCAGTCAACAAGTCTAATGAATGTCATAGGGCAGCAGGTCGAACTGTCGCAAAACCTGACTCATCATTTGGTTCAACTGCGCCAAACTAACCACCAGATAATGCAACATTCGATGTTAAGTAAGCTGCACCAAGGTGTTCAACAATTTACTGCGAACCTGGAACTCTTAAAGACCAAACCAGCTTTTAGCCAAGCGGTACCCGAAAGCTTACTAGACAAGATGCAACAATTTATTGAACAGAACACACTGGCCATCGAAAGCAACTCGCAACAAATTCGCCGTTCTCTGGAATTGGTTAATGGGGAAGCTATGTATGCAGAACTAAAAGTTTTACTCAGTGACGTTCAGAAACAAACAAAAAATAACAATCAACAGCTTTTCTGGTTCTATACTATCTTCCCTGTCGTTATTCTGCTCGCAGCATTGCTCACCTATATCAACCTCTATATTCGCTCGCAGCGCCATTTTGAGCATGAGTTTGAACGATTAAGAAAAGAAACCGAACGGGCTAACCTTCAACGTAAAAAGGCAGAAATCGCGAATCAGGCAAAATCTCAATTTTTGGCTAACATGAGCCACGAAATTAGAACGCCCTTAAATGGCGTATTTGGAATGCTGGAAATTGCCCAAAGCAAGTCAGCAGCCGTAGAAAAAAATGAACTAATTAGAAAAGCGCGGACCTCAGGCAAACAGCTATTAACGGTTATCAATGACATACTGGATATCGCCAAAATAGAATCCAATAAAATCACCTTAGATTATTTTGACTTTTGCTTGCCGCAGATACTGGAAGAAGCGTTGGCTCCAATAGCCATTATGTGTGAACAAAAATCCCTGAAGTTTTCCACTCAAGTTGCAGACGATGTTCCTTCTTTTCTTCATGGTCCAGGAAACCGACTAGTGCAAGTACTTACAAACCTACTAAACAACGCCGTTAAGTTTACAGAGCATGGGGGTATTAGGTTAGAAGTCGATTACACTTCGCATGGGGACAAAATTACATTATTGATAAAAATTTCAGACACGGGCATTGGCATGTCCGAGTCCCAACAAAAGAACATCTTCAAACCCTTTATTCAGGGAGACAATTCAACTACGCGTAAATATGGCGGGACTGGATTAGGTTTAGCGATTTGTTCTGAATTAGTAAATAAAATGTCTGGTAAATTAGAGGTAAGCAGCGAAGTCAACTTTGGCAGCACATTTACCTTAACTCTTCCATTCAAGGTCAGTTCAACCATAGAGCAGGAGCTACCATCGACATTCAATCCTGATTTTGACGAGCTGGCCAGCAGAAAAGTGGCTGTCGTTGACGATCTTGCTGTTAGCCGAAAGTTTTTGACCCACCAGCTCGCTAAGCTAAATATTTATCCCGATGTGTATGAAGACTCCAAATCCTGCCTTGAAAACGCAGACAAAGGTTATGACTTGTTTATTGTCGATTTGCACATGCCAGGTATCGATGGCCTGGAGTTGACAAAGCAACTCAAGAAACTCGCACAAACAAACAATTCGACTCGATTTATTCTGCTTTCTGCCATTATCGACCATGTACCGGAGTTGTTAGATGAACAGCATATTTTTGATTTCTGTTTCAGCAAGCCTATGGATGAATCACGCTTTTTTGACGCCGTCATAGATTGTTTAAGCCATCAGGAACAGAATCACGATCCAAGTAATTTCTCGATCTTAGTGGCGGAAGATAACGAAGTTAATGCACAAATTGCCGTCCATTTCTTACAGACTACAGGATACAGTGTTACTCGAGTGGCAAATGGGCAACAAGCTGTCGACGCTTGCACCGACCCTGACCAGAGTTTTGATCTCATATTAATGGACATCAACATGCCAGTTCTCGATGGATATCAGGCGACACAAATTATTCGAAACGATGTCATGTTAGAAGTCCCCATCATTGCCCTGACTGCCAATGCCTTTGAAGAGGATAAAGAAAAATCTCTGAATGCAGGCATGGATCATCATTTAACTAAGCCATTAGTTAAAGACGAACTATTGCAAACAATAAAAATGAGTTTAGGGGAAACTTTTATCTAGCTGCATCTGTCATATCGAACGATACCAACAAAATTTTGTTTTTAGCCAAAGAGTTATATGGAAGAACAAAACTAATGAAATTGGTATTAAACTAGATTAGAAGACCTTAGTTTGAGTTGGAGCAAGATGACGGAACAATATAAAAAGAACATACATTTGGTGATCGAACAGCTCAATCAGGTGTTACTCGGTAAGCCGGAGCAAATCCAGCTGGCCGTCGCTTGTTTGTTAGCAAATGGTCATTTGTTGGTGGAAGATCTGCCGGGTATGGGGAAAACCACTTTGTCTCATGCACTCGCTAATGCTTTTGGGCTTCAATACCAAAGAGTGCAATTCACCTCAGATATGTTACCTGCAGACTTGATTGGTGTTTCCATTTTCGATCAACAGAATAATCAATTTCAGTTCCATAAAGGGCCCCTATTTAATCAGTTATTATTAGCTGACGAAATAAATCGCGCAAACCCTAAAACCCAAAGCGCCTTGCTAGAAGCCATGGAAGAACAACAGGTTAGCGTAGACGGCAATACATATAACTTACCGGATCCATTTTTTGTCATTGCCACTCAGAATCCGGTGCATCAAAGTGGGACTTATCCCCTCCCTGAGTCCCAGTTAGACAGATTCTTAATGCGGTTGCAATTAGGTTACCCGCCTCAAGCGGCAGAATTACAACTCTTGCAACAAGGCCCCCAAGGGAAATCCACTCGGGCTGAATTTGTGAATGAGGTCATTATTAATGCCGTGGAGTTAAAGAATATTCAACAAGAAGTTCGTCAAATCAAAAAATCCGATGCGGCTCTGAACTATGTCATGGCATTGCTCAATCGCTCACGTCAGGGAGACTTTCCTAATCAGTTATCGCCTCGCGCCGGACTTGCCATCGTCGCAGCAGCGCAAGCATATAGCTATATTCAAGGCCGCGGGTTTATTACTCCAGACGATATTAAAGCAGTATTTGAACCAGTGGCAGAACACAGGCTTCGTGCAGGGTTCTCTGCTGGTCTCAATACACATTACAGCCAGCAAATTTTAGATGCGATTGACCCTTTGGCTTTTTAGACCAGAGTCGATACTTATGGTGAAGCGAACTTTACTCTCTCGATTTCGAACATGGATAAACAGACGTATCCCGAGGTCGGATGTTCATCGTTTAAGTCATAACAACTTGTTTATAGTGCCAACTCGTTTTGGTTTTGGTTTGTTGTTCTGCTGTATGCTGTTGTTTGTATTGGGCACTAACTACCAAAATAATCCCATCCTTATCCTCTGTTATTTATTACTGAGCTGGTTTCTACTGTCTATGTATGTCTGCTTTTTCAATTTGAATCAAAGCGTTATCAATATGGACAAAATCGGTCCGAGTTATGTCAATGATCAGTTTGAAGTTAAGATAAACGTCAATACCAAATCCTCAAAAGCCGAATGGCAACTTTCCATCGAAAACAAATATATACACTCAGTTGCATCAATCGAAGATGAGCAAACCATTAATTTCCGCCTCGAAGCGGATCGCCGGGGTTATCGCCAACTACCCAAAATCAAGTTATCGAGCCAATTCCCGTTTGGCCTTTTTGTGTGTTGGAGTTATTTACGTTTTGAACAATCGCACTGGGTTTACCCGAATGCGCAACAAGGAGACTGGCGAACCAGCGACAGGCAATTCGAAGACCCCGAATCTCAGGTTGAATCAGCCACCACAGACACATTGCCAAAAACAAAGGTTTTGGAACAAAACTTTGAAGGTATTAAACCTTTTCAGCCAGGCGAGTCGATGTCTAAAGTATCCTGGAAACATCAGGCAAAACAGCCGGATGCAGCGTTGGTTTTGAAAGACTTTAGTGATAACCCGCAAGGAGACAACTGGCTACGATTTGACCTTGTTTCAGGCGATAACCTGGAGCAAAAACTGTCAGTGTTAACTCATGCAGTTTTGACACTGGAAAGCGAAAACCAACCATATGGATTAATGTTATCTGGGTATCAGGGGCACAACATACTCCTGGACCCGGACTGTGGCAGTGCTCATCTGACAGCTTGTTTACAAACGCTGGCATGTTACGCACTTACGGAGTCGAGTGATGGATAACACCACTTCGAACCTGGTTTCCAATCAAACCCTGAGTCAGGTGGTATACGCGACAGTTTTAATTGCACTTTTGTGGGTCTTAAACGAACCGCTTATCCCTGCAATCACGATCAGTGTGTTTATAATCTTGTTGATCCGCTTTACATTTTTGCAGCTTTCTCCGAGTTCGTTGAAACTCTTATCGAGTAACTGGTTAAAGAACATCAGTTCAGTAGTGTTGACCGTTATTATCGTGAATTGGGGCTGGCAGGTTGGCTTGTTGAACGCCATGGTGAACTTACTGGTTGCTGGAGCTGGGTTATGGTGGTTTACCTTGCCGCATGCTGAAAGTGTTTCGTCACCTACCAAAAAACAACAACTTAAACGTTTGCAGCAACAAACCAATCAAAGACTTACCCTGTGTCTACTTTTTTTGATCGCCGTTGCTTTCATTTATCAACAATCTCTGACTATGTCTCTGTTGTACTTTTTGCTCGTATTTCTCAACTTCTATGCCTTGTTTCTCGTTCAAAACTCCGAATTCCCAGCTGCAAAAGGCATCCGTCAATTAGGGATTCAATTTGTTACTATCATACCTGTAACCGCCATATTGTTTGTTACCATACCTAACCTCCCTCCTTTCTGGAAATTGCCCGAACAGAAATCAAACAGTACAGGATTAAGTGACTCAATGACGCCAGGTGATATAGCTAATTTGGCTGAATCAAATCGACTCGCTTTTCGCGCTAGTTTTGTTGATGGCGAAACGCCAGAACAAGCGGAGTTATATTGGCGAGTATTAACGATGGAGTTGTTTAATGGCCGCACCTGGCAAGTTCACCCGAGAAGAAAGGAACCTTCTGAATTGTTGAAATTGTCAGCCACACCAGCTGCGACAAGCATAAAATATGAAATTATCGCCGAACCAACACAACAACCCTGGTTATATGCTTTAAGCAACAGCGTTAGTAGCGAAGGTTTAGTGTATAACGGTCGAGATAACAAACTCGTATACGGTAGAGAAGTCAAACAGCGCTTTAAATATCAAGCCACGGTATTAGCTCCAGAATACACAGATTTATTGCCCCAAACACGAATATCTTCAAGAGAACTTGAACTTAATAAACGACTACCTAAAGGCGCGCACATTCGCAGTAAACAGCTAGCTGATACCCTGTGGACTGGTGTGATAAAACCGGGACAAAACCTTCAAGAGATGTCGACGGCATACAGCAACGCCATTTTGAATTATTTCTATGAGCAAAAATTTGAATACTCTCTGACGCCCGATACATTGGCAGGTGATCACATTGATGACTTTTTGTTTAACAAAAAAGTAGGGTTTTGTGCTCATTTTGCTAGTGCATACAGCGTGTTAATGCGCATGCAAGGTTTTGCCACTCGGATTGTTACTGGATATCAAGGTGGTGAGTTTAATCCCAACGGTGAATATTTTAACGTGTACGATTCCAGTGCTCACGCTTGGTCAGAGTATTGGCTACCAGCTGGCCAAAATCGATTTGATAATAAAGGCCGATGGGTAAGAGTTGACCCTACTGCCATCGTAGCACCTAATCGACTGGAGTTTGGTTTATCCGGTGTACTCGGTAATGATCCGGACTTTACCAGCCAACCTCTGGAAGTTGTTAAGTCCATTGCCTGGCTCAATGAATTACGGCAACAGCTGCAATCCCTCGATTATTACTGGACGGTTTGGGTATTAGACTTCGACAAGGATAAACAACAGAATCTGTTTAAGCAGTTGTTTCAGCAGAAAATAAACTGGAGCGTGGTAGCACTTAGCGTTTCGCTTTTAATCATTATTCCAGGTCTCGCGCTGCTGGTTTACGAACAATGGAAGAAAAGCCAGAACTCGAGTTGGCCGCAAAAACAACTTTCCAAAATAGAAAACAAAATACTAAAACAGACCACTGACCAACAACATGTTACTTGGAAAGGTAAAAACCTAACGCTTATGGAGTATAAAGAACAATTGATACAGGTAATGCCAGAAAAACAAAACCAGCTAGAGAAGCTCTTTCAGTTACTGGAATTTGTCGCCTATAACAAAGATACACCCGCTTTACGCAGACAAATAAAGCAGGAAATTAAACTCTTATGATCAAATATAATCCACCAGCTGTTTCTGAAATCTGTAACCGAAAAAACGAATGATTAACATAAAACATTAAACTTGCCAGACTAAACAGTATCAAGGATTAGCAATCATTATTTGTACCTTACACACCGATAATAAATGGCGTTAAGAGACTGTTTTATAAGTCAATACCGATATAAAACACAAAATTGATGCCTTAGGGCGACATTGTTAAAAAGTACATGTCCGTCATTACTCAAAACGTTGTGTTGTATGATCAAAATAACTAAATTTAGAAAAGCACTTAGGAATTTTCTTCACTATAAAACAGAAATAGTCTTCGTCGTTTCTTTAAAGCATCTTAAGAGATTAGTCATTTTGCTTTCTATTTACTTCATTTTGATGGCTGGACTGGTGACATTTTTGTTTGTTTAAAATACGCAACAAGGAGCTTCAATGCATTTTTTCATTCTCATTACATTGATTATTGTTTTTGGTGTTGCCTATAAGAAACATCTGAACCTTGGCATCTTTGAGCCCTGGCCTCAAACCAAATATTACCCGCTACACGCAATTGCCCCTGTTATTGCAGCCACTGTGGTCACCTTTATTGTCATGGAAATATGGAAGTTTGTCGCATTTTTGTGGAATGGGTAAATAAGCATAGAACTTAAAACACACTAGTTAGCTAGATACTGCTCATTAGTTGACAATGCGGTTTCTTCAGTATCATGAAAAAATATATCCAAGTCGGTTTTCTCAGCAACTTGCATCAAAAATTGTTTTTGAACTGAATTGGCACAAACAGAGTGTATTTGAATGCACCCTTTATTAAAGCAATTTTGATATTGAGCAACTAAGGCCGTCATTGCCTCAGGTGTAGGCAACGCTTGCTCACCTAAAATTTCAATAAGAACCCAACTTCCCATACCTCGCTTTTCAATCTGGCTTAACAACGTTGTAAACAACACATTAATACCTTCTTCATTAAACGGCGCATTGGGTCGATTGATCACACAAGACTTAGTGATCATAAAGTCGATATTGCCATGGGCTTCGAAGTACATTTGGGTTCCAATATGAAATCTCAGGGATACTTGTAATAATAGCTAACGTCATTGAAAGCTCCTACACTAAAGCACTTTAGGCATATCGTGCGCAAGAACAACCTCTCCGGTTCAAATTTGCAGTAAAAAACTAGACTTTTGAGATAGTGACAAAAAGCAGTTATTCACTAAAATAGTCTTCGCACGGGAAGCGCTCGACCAAATGGAAAGGTCATCCTACTTCGATAGGCTAGTTTAAATCACTAGCCTTTTGCCCTTTTGACGATACCTTTCTTATTCACTGTTGCGCTATATTTATCAATGAGCATTAATAATGCTCTCAACAAAGCCGAAACCAAAATTTATGGAAAACCAGATGCGATTAAGGATGATGAAGCTGCTTTATGAGCCTCTAAAATCAAAAGATAATGACGAGATTGAAGCCATCTACGAGCAAGCTAGGTATAATACCTTTTCCAAAAGTGAAAAAAACAACTACAAATGTATCTTATACAGCATTGTTTTGTTTTTGCTCCTGATTGTTATAGCGGTAATGCTCAACTTAATACTTTTAGAGCGGCCACTAGAAGATGCTCTATCTCCCATTAACTTTGGCGTAAATATGTTCGCCATCAATTATCTTTATCACTTTTTTAACGACATCATTCGGCTACGAATCATGAATAAACAAATCTTAAAGTTACTCAGCAATAACAAACCCTAATTAGAAAATCCAAAAAACTGGACCTTAAGGACAGTGACAAACCAAGATTGTTTACTAGACTAAATATCGCTAGGGAAGCTCTCGACCAGATGGAAAGGTCATCCTTCATCAACGAGGCTAGCTCAGAATGCTAGCCTTGGTTCGTTATAAAGCATGAAATTCCATCCATTTCCGTTCATTTCATTGAACGTAAAACATAGAGAGATTACTTGCATAAAACTGATGGCAGCTCATTTTTATAATTGAGTCTGTCAGAAAATAAACTAGCTGACTTTAGTCAAACTTTGACGAGAACAACTAACAATCAGCTTAATTAACCGCTAATTCAAATCAATGGATTGGCACATAAACGACTCGATAAAGATATCGAGTATGGAGAAAACAATATGCGTGAATTAAATAAAGTGGAAGTAGAATCAGTAAACGGCGCTGGCATAACAGAAGTATTAGTTGGTGCTACAATTGGAGCCATTGCAGGACATGGTGCAGGTGTGATCGCACGTGTTGCATTCGGAGCTGCAATAGGAGGGCCCGTAGGCGCTGCAATAGGTATCGTCGCAGGAATTGGATATGGTTTAGCTACCATGAATGGTGGAAGATATAGGAAACAATATTTCCCACACTCTACACGATAACAAAACCTTTGTTGAGAGCATTAAACATGCTCTCATACAATATATATGGTAAACATTATGCAGTTTAAGTTAATGAAACTAATTTATAAACCGTTGAGACATAGAGATCGCGAATTCATTGAAAAAGTTTACGAAAAAGCTAGGTATAACACGTTTGCTTCAGATAGTTACAAAAACTACAAAAGCGTTTTGTACCCTTTTGTTTTATGGTTGGCTTTAGTATTTACAACGATATTTGTAAATTTAAAGATTCTGAATTTGGAACTGGAAATTTTTCTTTCTCCACTCAGTATTGGAATCAACGTACTTGTCTTCTATTACATATATTACATACTAAAAGAGCTGTTCCTAATTCGACTCATGAATATCGAGATTTTGAGGGTGATTGAAGACGAAGCAGCTTAACTTCTAGGACGAATAAAAGCTTATTACAAGGGCAAGAATATAAATGCGTGATAATGAGACTAAGGAAAATTTCAATGCCTTAATTCCAACTATATTAATCAACGCAACAAAGCTTGTCGGAGTTATTATAGGAATCATCGTTGGAGCAACCTGCACCTACACTATTTACGAGTACCTGGTGCTAGGGGTTTAAATTTTAAATTTAAACGCAGTGGAAATTCTTCTTTCTGAAATATGTAACTGGCACTAGGCTGGTTAATACCAGCCTAGTCCGCTACATTTACTGCCTAAACTAGATGCGCTTACATACTGTACTTCACTGCCTTCTCTAACAATTTCTTCGCATCAATATCACCATCTGCGCATTGGATAATGCTTTTCTGGTCAAATACATACAGTCGGTTCTGACGCCCTTCGATATTGAAGGATATGTGCTCGCCCTTAGGTAAAGATCTTAGTCCGGCACCAAAATCACAAACGGTTTGACTGATTGCTTGTTCCATTGCAATGAGCTGCTTTTGCTGTTTTTCCGTTTGTTTTTTACGAGCTTCTTCAGTCTTCTTGCGAAGGTCATCCGCTTTTTTCTGAATTTGTTCTATTACGCCGGTTAGAGAATTCGTTAGTCCCGCTAATTCCTTTTCTAAAGAAGCAATTTTGCTTTTATTTTGTTCACCATCGCGTAATTCCTGTTCGAATTCAGCGTCACGAATTTTGCGTTCAATATCTCTAACATCACGTTCAAGGCCTCTTGCTTGACGTTCTAATTCCCTGTGCTGGCTGCGCAACATTTTTTGCTGCTTTTTGAACTCATCTTTATCTCGTCGAGAGTAGTGAGACCAGTCAATATCGGAATATACATCCATCTGATGTTCGGCCATTTCCATTGCCGCCTCTACAATTTGCATGGTCGACTCTTCAATTTCTTCCATATTATCCGTCGTGATCTGAATTTTTGTCGGTAAAGGCGCTTTTGGCGCAAGGGGTACGACAGGAGAAACGTGATCCATGAAATAGTGATTAAAGTGATGCTGCGCGCTAATGCTAAATAACATGCCTTGATTCGCAATATAAATCCCACTTAGCTGACCGGCATTACGCCCAACAGATTCTTCTAAGGTAGTTTTAATAATATTAGTCATGACCTTAATATCGCGTTTTAAGCTCTTAAGGCGTTTATCACTGAGCTCTGCCGCAACTGCTGTTGCGCTGAACACCATGACTGCCGATGTAAATAAAGCCGGTTTGATTAGTTTGTTAAAAATTCGGTTCTTCATAATAATTTCCAGATTATTGAGTCAAATTCAGTTGATTAAGCGAGGTCCAGCCAAATTTGCCACATTCACTCCTCTGTTAATTGCTCGTCGTTATCTAAACTGTCTTTCGCCAAGCGATTGGAACGCCTACTCGCCAAACGAATGTTGTAATTAATGTCGTTAAACTGCTGTTTTAAAAAATCTAAATCTTCACTTCTTTGCGTTTGGATCATTTGCACGGCATCCTGAATATCTTCTTGACGTTCAGTACGACTATTTTCCAAAACGTAACTCACCATTTGCGCCGTGTTTTGTTTGTGTAATTGCTGAAATTTATCCAATCTCTGATTTATTTGCTCGTTGTTCATTTTTGCCAACTGAACGAACTGCTCATTTAGTACTTCTTGCTGTTGTTGATCAGACCAGACCAACTGCATACCTTGTTCGCCGTGAATTAGTTTCACGTCAAATAACATGATGACACAGGCAAAAATAGAGAAGCATAACGCCAGCGTCGCCGTCCCCTGCGTTTGCCACCAACTGGGTTTAGCCAAATACTGGTCAAAACCTGCGTTCTTATCCCAGTTAGGTAAGTCAAAACTTTCTTCGCTGTCAGCTCGAGTGCCCAGGCTCTCCATTTGCTCAAATGTCTGCATTCTGAGAGACCACTCTGGGTGCATCTTCAATTGAAACAGCTCCTGCTCAGAAAGCGTCTCACCATCAATCCACGCGTCAAATAACTGCTGCAAGGCTTTATCATTGTTAGGCTGCGTCATAACTGCCCTCCATTAATACTTTTAACTTATCTAAGGCCGAATAAAATCGAGACTTTACCGTGTTATTCGAAACGCCTAGTTGTTGTGCTATTACGTCAAAGGTTTGCTGCTGAAAAATTTTCAATTCAACAATCAGCTTTTGCTCAAAAGGTAACTTTTGCATTAACACCATAATTTGTCGCTGATTCTGATCATTCCCAAATGCCAGTTCCGGGCAAGACTGTTCCGGTGGCGTTTCCATGCCTTGCAATTCAGATTCATCAGCAAACCATTTTCTTCTTCGATAAAATTCGATACACCGAAAATGCGCTATTTTCAGTACCCAAGTTTTAAAACCGCTGTCGCCTCTGAAGTCTTTCAAACTTCGACACACAGATATAAACGTTTCCTGCATAAGATCGAGTGCATCATCCGGGTTACTCGTCATCCTAAGAGCATATTGATAGACGCATTTTTCATAACGCGACACCAACTTTTTCCAGGCCGACTGATTTCCTTTTAATGCTTTATCTATTAGCTTTTCATCGGTTTGGTGAAACAATGACAAAGCGTCCTCTCAAAAAATTCATTATTGCCAATTCACAAGTTGAAGTTGATTATGTGTGAACTTGGACCATCGCTTAAGGTTCGTTATTAATAGTCGACACGTGTCTTCAAAAAGTTTGATAATTTTGATAAAAAACTCAAAAAAAATTATTATATAGAATAAACAAGGCGTTATACCAATTAGCAGTAGATATCAGCATTAACAGAGGTCAGCATAATATCCGGCCTCCATCATGACTTTATTCTTGATAGAACTATTCGTAATATTTCTTTATAAGAGGCAAACCGCCAATTTGCTCATGTTGTTCCAGTAGATTTGGCGCCTACTCCGCCACTAAAGACGTTGGAATATGATCTAAAACGCCGGAAGTTAAACTTTTTACCCACAATTGATATTCCATGACAGCCACAACTATAGGCACATATCCGCAGGAATTTCCAAGAATAAAAACTATAATTAACATCGGTTAAAGTTGAAATCTTGGTGAAATGGTCTTGAATTAATGAAGTTAATCTCTTTGATACCATCACAAACATTCACCAACTTCAAAATTGTCGCGTGTGGATGTTGCTAAAAGGCGAGTAGAATGAAATCGATTTTTTACAAAATCATCTTATTAACTACGTTAATCAGCCACTCAGCTATGGCTGAAATTGCAGTAATTGTGCACCCATCCAATAATGCAGCAATTGAGAAAGTAACCGTTTCTCGGATCTTTTTGGGTAAACTGAAGTCCTTCCCAGGCGGTGCTCAAGCCGTTCCAATTACACAAAAAGAAGGCTCAGCTATTAGCAACGAATTTAATAAAAAAGTCCTCAAAAAATCTTCCAGCCAACTTAAAGCCTATTGGTCTAAGCTAGTATTCACAGGAAAAGGCACACCGCCAAGAAGTTTGAACAGCGATGAAGACGTACTATCGTTAATTAGCAGTAATCCGAACTTAATCGGCTATGTAGATGTTACGAACGTTACCAGCAAAGTCAAAGTTGTCGCGCGTTTTTAGTCCCAATACAAAGCTTTAAACCTGATTATGCAGGCTAAAAGTTAATTGCTATTGGGGAAAAATAGCTTCCTGACTATACTCAATAAATCGGAAATGCGGCTTTCAACTCCGCGATAAACTGTTTAGTCATTAACTATGTATCAAATACGGATCACTCGCTTTTTGTATATTCACTTAGTCATTGGCGTCTGTTTCACTATTGTTTTTGCAATAGGCACAGAGTGGATCCTGCAACTGATAAAACAAAATAATATAGAACGGAATCAAAGAGCAGTTTTAGACAAGGCAAATGCGGTTAAAGCGCAAATCGAAGGGGAATTTAATTCAACTTTATTTTTGTCAGCTGGTCTTATGGCCCATGTCGCCACTCACCCCAATATAAGTGGCAGCGAATTTTCTCAGATCGCAAGTGAGATAGTTAGCCGAGGCAATAACATTCGCAACATAGGCCTGGCAAAAGACAACATCATTACTCATATTTATCCATTAGCCGGTAACGAAGCGGCAATGGGCCTGGAATACAAGAAGCTGTCTGGCCAGTGGGCAGCGGTGAAAAAGGCAATAGATTTAAACGGTACGGTTGTAGCGGGTCCGGTAAATCTGGTGCAAGGTGGCCAAGGGTTTATCGTTCGAACTCCCGTTTACACTCGAACAACAATAATGGGGACGACCACCCATCCTAAACCGACTTATTGGGGTATTGCGTCCATAGTGATTAATGTCGATGGTTTTTTCAAAACAGCTCAGTTTTTCACGAAAAAAGAAGGGATCGAATATGCAATACGTGGCAAAGATGGACTGGGTTCACAAGGGGATGTTTTTATGGGGAACCCTATGCTTTTTGACCGTGACTCAATCACAGTTCCCATAAGTTTACCAAATGGCAGTTGGCAACTTGCAGCATTTCCTGCCGCAGGCTGGCACAATGACTCTACCTACGTTCATTTAATAAGAGTATTTGGCTGGATAACAGCAGTATTGCTTGGCGGGCTAATTTCAGCCTTATCTGTTTCCAGACAACACAACCAAGACCTTGCATTTTATGATCAGCTAACTAATGTACCTAATCGCAGATTACTGCAAGATCGCATGTTGCAAGTTATGGCTTATAGCAAACGATATCAAGCTTCATTTGGTATTTTTTATATCGACTTAGATGACTTTAAAATCATCAACGACAAATACGGCCATAAAGTCGGAGATGGCCTATTAATTGAAGCAACAAACCGAATGTTGGCAAGCGTTCGAGCCACAGATACTGTCGCGAGGGTTGGTGGTGACGAGTTCGTCATATTAGTGAATGATATTCATCATGAAGGAGACATGAAAAACATTCGCGAACAACTCGAAAAAAGGCTAATTGGACAAGCCGGAATACATGGTAAATCTATTTTTCTACAAGCCAGTATAGGTTATGCCATTTTTCCTGATGACGAAGATAGTTTAGAAGCTCTGCAAAATACTGCTGACCAACGCATGTATGAAGATAAAAACAGGCGGAAACAGACCTCCTAATGTGGAGGTCTGCAATTGAATTAAAAAAAGGGTTAACTATCGTTTTTCAAAAACAACTGAAATCCTGGATTATGGCTTTCATCACGCCATGTAAAGCCCACTTCATCCAAGTGCTGCTGTAAACGTTGTTGATCATCATCCGTTGCTTCAAATGCGGTTAACACCTGACCAAACGCTGCACCGTGATTACGATAATGAAATAAGGTAATATTCCAGTTCTGCCCCAATGTATGCAAAAACTTGGCTAACGCACCAGGGTATTCTGGAAACTCAAAACTATACAGACGCTCGTTCAGAGTATTTGCAGGCTTACCACCTACCATATGACGCACGTGCAACTTGGCCACCTCGTTATCCGTCAGATTCTCAACCGCATATCCGGCATCCGAAAGTTGCAACATCAAACTAGGAAGCTCACTGCTCACATCAGCCAACTTCACTCCGACAAATATCTGCGCCGAATCGGTATTGTGAAAACGATAATTAAATTCTGTAATTGCCCTGCCGCCTAAAACACGACAAAACTCAATGAACGCACCTTGTTGCTCTGGAATGGTAACGGCTAAAACCGCTTCTTTTTTCTCACCTAACTCAGTTCTCTCCGCAACGTACCTGAGTTTATCAAAATTAAGGTTTGCGCCCGAAAGGACACAACTTAGTCGTTGTCCAGTAATCTGATTTTCAGTTACGTACTTTTTAAGGCCCGCTAAACTCAATGCACCGGCTGGTTCGGCAACTGCACGAACATCATCAAACAAGTCTTTTATTGCCGCGCAAATCTCGTCAGAATTTACCGTGACAACTTCATCACAATACTGTTGTGCCAGTTTAAAGGTGTGCTCGCCAATCACCTTAACCGCCACACCATCGGCAAAAATATCGACCTGCTCAAGTTCGGTAGGATTACCTGCTTCTAATGCCTTTTTGAGGCAAGCTGCCCCTTCAGGCTCTACTCCTATCACTTTGATTTCAGGCTTCAACTGTTTGATGTACACTGCCATGCCAGCCAATAGGCCGCCGCCTCCGACTGGAACAAATATCGCATCAAGATCTCGTACTTGCTGCAACAATTCTTTAGCGACGGTTCCTTGTCCTACGATTACGTCTTTGTCATCAAACGGATGGATATAACTTAACCCTTTTTCTTGGGCTAAGTTCAAAGCAAAGTTATTCGCTTCGTCAAAGCTTTTGCCTCGTAACAAAACATTAGCGCCATGGCCTCTTACCGCATTAACTTTGATATCCGGTGTGGTTTCCGGCATAACAATGGTCGCATTAACCCCTAGTGTTTTAGCAGACAAGGCCAAGCCCTGAGCGTGGTTACCCGCTGATGCCGCCACCACACCGAGTTCAAGTTGCTCTTTGGACAAGTTAACCAACTTATTAAAGGCGCCACGAAGTTTGAATGAGTGCACCGGTTGCTCATCTTCTCGTTTAACAAACACCTGATTGTTTAAACGGGCAGATAGGCTTTTTAAGTTATCCACACTGGTTTGAATCGCAATGTCATAAATCGGCGCCAACAAAATATCGTGCACATAGCCCTGTGCGAGTTTGAGTTGTTCGAGTTGGACCGATGGTGACATAACTGCCTCTCCTTTATCTTGTATATACATTTAAACGAATAGTGAATTAATCTTCTAATAAGGTTTTATCGCGCACCGCACCTTTATCAGCACTGGTCGCCAATAAAGCATACGCTTTTAACGCGGTTGAAACCGTGCGTTGACGACTTGCTGGCTTATAGGCTTTTTTGCCTTTAGCTTCCATCACTTCTTTGCGCGCAGCTAACACTGTATCTGGAACTGCCAGCACCATGGAACGATTAACAATATCGATTTCAATTCGATCACCATCTTCCACCAAAGCAATCAAGCCACCAGCTGCGGATTCTGGAGACACATGGCCAATTGATAAACCTGAGGTGCCACCAGAGAATCGACCATCGGTGATCAGGGCACAGTCTTTATCTAAGCCCATGGATTTTAGATAAGAAGTCGGATACAACATTTCCTGCATACCCGGGCCACCTTTCGGGCCTTCATAACGTATGATGACGGCATCGCCCTTTTTAACTTCGCCTTCTAAAATGCCTTTAACCGCGTCATCTTGGCTTTCATAAACCTTTGCACTACCAGTGAATGTTAACTGGTCGTCACTCACGCCAGCGGTTTTAACAATGCAGCCATCAAGTGCAATGTTGCCAAACAGAACGGCTAATCCACCTTCTTGTCTGAATGCGTTTTCGACACTGCGAATACAACCATTTTCCCTATCGTCATCTAACGTTGGGTAACGACAAGATTGACTGAAAGCTTGGGTCGTTCTGATCCCAGCAGGGCCGGCTTTGTACATTTCTTTTACTTGTGGATCAGACGTTTGTTTTACATCCCACTGGCTTAGTACATCCAACAAGCTGCCACCAGCGACATGACCCACACTTGTATCTAATAAATTGCCGCGGGCAAGTTCACCTAAAATCCCCATAACCCCACCAGCACGATGTACGTCTTCCATGTGATATTTGTTGGTCGCCGGCGCAACTTTACATAGGTGAGGCACCTTGCGAGATAAGGCGTCTATATCGGTAACGGTAAAATCCAGTTCCGCTTCTTGCGCAGCAGCTAATAAATGCAAGATGGTGTTAGTTGAACCACCCATGGCTATGTCTAAACACATGGCATTTTCAAACGCGGCTTTTGATGCAATGGCACGAGGCAGAACCGCTTCGTTATCGTTGCCATAATATTGCTGGCACAACTCAACCACACGACGTCCAGCAGTTTTGAACAAATGTTCACGATCGGCATGTGTTGCCAGTAAGGAGCCGTTACCAGGTAAAGAAAGACCTAGGGCTTCAGTTAAACAGTTCATCGAATTCGCAGTAAACATGCCCGAACAGGAGCCACATGTTGGACATGCCGAACGCTCTACTTGCTCTGCCTGTTCATCAGACACATTAGGATCTGCCGCTTGTACCATGGCATCGACTAGATCGAGTTTGATGATCTGATCAGACAATTTAGTTTTGCCCGCTTCCATAGGACCACCCGAAACAAATACCACAGGGATGTTTACACGAAGCGCCGCCATTAACATTCCGGGCGTGATCTTGTCACAGTTCGAAATACATACTAGCGCGTCGGCACAATGGGCATTCACCATATATTCAACGGCATCGGCGATGACTTCACGACTTGGCAAACTATACAACATGCCTTCATGCCCCATAGCGATACCATCGTCTACCGCTATGGTATTAAACTCTTTTGCAACGCCACCAGCGGCCTCAATCTCTCGTGCAACCAATTGACCCATATCCTTTAAATGGACATGACCCGGCACAAATTGGGTGAAAGAGTTGGCTACAGCAATAATCGGCTTACCAAAGTCGCCATCTTTCATTCCCGTTGCACGCCATAATGCTCGCGCGCCCGCCATATTGCGGCCCTGGGTGGAGGTTGCAGATCGTAACTTTGGCATTTAAATATCCTCTTTTTATCAAGCTCTAAACGCAAAAAAGCTCCTGCACTTTTCTGCATTGAAAATTTCAATTACAAAAAACAACAGAAGCTTCAACGTAAACCTCTCAAAACGGAGGTTCTTTCAATATAAACGAGTTTGCTTGTGTAGCGTCAACATCAGGGATGTTGTTGCCGAGCTTACATGGACGTATTTACAGCGTCTTTAACAAGTAACTCGTTATATTTACCTAACGAACCGGAGTTAACCAACCCCATTTGTCTTCTGTTGTTCCATTAAACAAGCCGAAAAACGCTTCCTGAACTTGTTTGGTGATTGGGCCACGTTTACCGTCACCCACGTTAATTCCGTCAACACTACGTACTGGCGTAACTTCCGCAGCGGTACCACACATAAGTACTTCGTCTGCTAAATAAAGCGCTTCACGTGGAATGTTTTGTTCGCGTACTTCATAACCCATGTCTTTCAATAAGGTGATGATGGTGTCACGTGTGATACCAGGAAGGATCGCTGCCGTTACCGGCGTCGTCGTTACTACGCCATCGCGAATAACAAATAGGTTTTCACCCGCACCTTCTGATACGTAACCATTTACATCTAACGCAATACCTTCGCCATAACCGTGACGACGCGCTTCCATAGAAATCAATTGCGAAGACAGGTAGTTACCACCTGCTTTTGCACCAGTAGGCATAGTGTTGGCCGCTAAACGATTCCAGCTAGAAATGCCCGCATCCACACCTTTTTCTAATGCTTCTTCACCTAAATATGCGCCCCACTCCATTGCAGCAACAATGGTGTCCGCTTCTGTATTAAATGGAACCGCAAGGCCTAAACCAATTTCACCGTAAAATGCGGCTGGACGTAGATAAGCCGATTTAAAACCATTTTCTACGACTACGTCTTTTTGCGCTTGGTTTAGCTCTTCAAACGTATGAGGAATCGTCATACGATAGATTTTTGCAGAGTCAAACAAACGCTTTGTGTGATCATCAAGACGGAAAATACATGTGCCTTTATCTGGAGTATCGTATGCACGGACGCCTTCGAAGACAGATGAACCATAGTGGATCGCGTGGCTTAAGACGTGAACTTTTGCATCGCCAAACGGGATCAATTTTCCGTTGTACCAAATTTTTTCTGCTGATGATGACAGTGCCATATTATTTTTCCTCTAGGCGCCCTCAGCGGCTAAAACGCTGGAGGGTGTTGATGGTGGTGGGCTATAAATTGACGGTAGCCCCATTTCAATTAATGTCGCTAATTTTGCCTGATCCTCAGTCAAATAACACTGCTGCACCTCAACAAGGCCTTCAAGGCTTTTCTGCAAAGTTGTAAGTTTTGCTTGACCCTTTACTAATAAATTGACTTCTGTTTCCTGTTCATTGATTTCGAGTGTGTTCATATTTACCACGTTAAAACCGCGGTAACGCAATGTTTGTAAAATTCTTTCTAGCAATAAGCTGGATTGCACACAGACCAGATTCAAATGAGCTAAATTCGGGGTGTTATGTAAGTTTGTCATGATTCTCTCCTATTCGCTCACTTAGTTATTGCTGTTATCTATCATTTCTTGATTCGCCGCCCCCGGAGGAACTAATGGCCAAACATTTGTTGCAGCATCTATTTTCACATGTAAAAAATACGGACCTTGGTGTTGAACAAACGTCGTTAACGCATCTTCAACTTCGTCTGCTGATGTGATTGTCTGGCCTGGAATATCAAATGCTTTTGCTAAGGTAACAAACTCTGGATTATCGGATAGATCCGTTTCACTTAAGCGTTTGTCAAAAAATAGTTCTTGCCATTGTTTAACCATGCCTAATTTAGCATTGTCTATTAACAAGACTTTTACACCCAAGTTAAATCGCTTGATGGTGCCTAATTCCTGGATATTCATCATGATGGAGCCATCACCGCAAACAGCGATAACTTGATCTTCAGGGCGCGCAACTTTTGCGCCAACCGCCGCTGGTAAGCCGAACCCCATGGTGCCAGCACCACCAGAACTTAAGTGATTTTTAGTATTATTAAACGCCATGTGTTGCGCCACCCACATCTGGTGTTGGCCAACATCACAAGTAACAACCGAAGACTCAGGTAATTTATCACTTAATTGTTTTAATAAAGCGGGCGCATATATGCCCTTATGTGGAAAATCGTAAGACCACTGATTATCTTGCTTAAGACCTGAGCACTGCTCACGCCAAGGCTGCCACTGATCCATCTCATTTATGGACATTTCGTTTAGTTCTTTTGATAACAAAGGGATCGCGGTCTCTAAACAACAGTTTATTGCTAGCTCGACTTGCCTCAGTTTGTTCAACTCAGAATTATCAACATCGATATGCAACACCTTGGCGTTTGGCGCAAAACTCGCCAATCGACCAGTTACTCGGTCATCAAAACGGGCTCCGAGCGCTATCAACAAATCACAGTCTTGCACCGCTAAGTTGGCTCCCGCATTGCCATGCATGCCCAGCATCCCCATACCTAAAGGGTAATTGGCAGGAACCGAACCAATACCTTTTAGCGTTGTTACCGCTGGTAATTGACAATGTGTTAACAAAGATTGAAATTCTTCAGTTATGCCCGAAATATCGACGCCACCACCGATATAAAACATTGGCTTTTTCGAATCTAGTATTAAATTCTTAGCTTGACCAAATTGCGTCGATGTCGCCATTTGCTCTGTACGTTTAGGCAAGTTCAAAGGAGCTTGTTTAACCACCTGATTCATCTGTACATCTTTAGGAATATCGATCAATACTGGTCCCGGACGACCATCATTGGCAATAAAAAACGCCTGACGAATGGTATCTTCTAGTTCTGCCTGATCCATAACCTGAAAGCTGTGTTTACAGCTGGCAACCGACAAACCAAAAACGTCTACTTCTTGAAATGCGTTTGTACCCATTAATGGGCGAGGAACTTGCCCTGTTATAGCAACAACAGGAACGGAATCTAATTTGGCGTCAGCAAGAGCGGTAATAAGGTTTGTAGCACCCGGTCCGGATGTGGCCAAGCAAACTCCAGTTTTGCCAGTCGCGCGTGCATAACCCACGGCTGCAAAACCCGCGCCTTGCTCATGGCGACACAAATAATGTTTTACAGGGACATCTCGCTCGAGGCTGCGAAAGAGAGCATCATAGACCGGCATGATGGTTCCACCTGGATAACCAAATACCTCGTTTGCCCCTAAGTCATATAGGGTATCTATGATTAAATCTGCACCTGTTTTCATCTTGGTTCCCACCGTGTTCTCAAAGTTGAGGATTACCGGTTTAGTTCAAGGCTGCAGTAACAAAAAACCCCGAACTTTTAATCCGGGGTTTTGAATGTGACTCTAACTTACGCTCATCACAAACCCCGACGTGATAGAATAATCACGACGACGTTAATAATCAGAAGAGCAAAGTTAAGTTTCATATTCAGTATAAAATTCTTTTGTTACGTTCGCTGTTCAGTTAGTTGAACAATGAAATAAGTGTCCTTTATTTGTACGTTTTAACTTCTACTAAGTCAAACGTTAAATCATGAAGCACTTAGTTCATTTTGCTATATAGTCCGTAGAATTTCCTATATTAGGTTATACGGTGTGAATTTGTTTCATGTCGGTCATGTAACCACGCAACTCTTTTCCTACAACTTCAACTGGGTGGTTACGCATAACATCGTTTGCTTTTGCTAAGGCAACATTGTCCACTTTGTTATCAGAGTTACTTAGTCCCTTACCCATCAATTCTAAACTCAAGTCTGGCATCACATGTTCGCGCAACAAAGGAATAGCTGCGTTGGCAAATAGGTAATTACCGTATTCTGCTGTATCAGAGATAACCACGTTCATTTCGTATAGACGTTTACGTGCAATCGTGTTCGAAATAAGGGGCGTTTCGTGTAATGACTCGTAATATGCCGATTCAGGTAAGATGCCAGCTTCTACCATGACATCAAACGCCAACTCAACACCAGCTTTGATACAAGCAACTAAGAAAATGCCTTTATCAAAAAACTCTTGCTCAGTAATGTTGTTCTCTACTTTAGGAGCCAGTTCAAACGCAGTTTGACCCGTCTCTTCACGCCACTTCAGTAAGTTAGCATCACCATTTGCCCAGTCTGCCATCATGGTTTTGGAAAATTCACCACTGATGATGTCGTCTTGATGTTTTTCAAATAACGGACGGAATAAATCGGTTAATTGCTCAGATAGTTCAAATGCTTTCAATTTTGCAGGGTTAGATAAACGATCTAACATGTGTGCTACACCACCAATCTTCATTGCTTCGGTGATCACTTCCAAACCATATTGAATTAGGTTAGCCGCATAACCTGGCTCGACCCCTTCCTGAACCATTTTGTCGTACGCAACAACTGCGGCAGCCTGTTGCATGCCACATAAAATAGTTTGCTCACCCATTAAGTCAGACTTAACTTCAGCTACAAATGATGACTCAAGAACGCCCGCACGGTCGCCACCAGTTGCTGATGCCAATGCTTTCGCGATATCCCATCCCTTGTTTTCCGGGTCATTCGCTGCGTGAACCGCGATCAAGGTTGGAACACCAAACCCACGTTTGTATTCTTCACGTACTTCCGTACCTGGGCACTTAGGGGCACACATAACAACTGTGATGTCTTCACGGATTTGCTTGCCTTCTTCGACGATATTAAAGCCGTGAGAATAACCTAATGTTGCCCCCTTTTTCATAAGAGGCATGACCGCGTCCACCACTGAGGAGTGCTGCTTGTCTGGTGTTAGATTATAAACTAAGTCAGCGTCTGGAATGAGTTCTTCATAAGTGCCGACTTTGAACGCGTTATCAGAAGCGCGTTTGTACGAATCACGTTTTTCGTCGATTGCCGCTTGTCTTAAAGCGTACGAAACATCTAAGCCAGAGTCACGCATATTTAAACCCTGGTTCAGGCCTTGCGCACCGCAGCCAACGATGACAATTTTTTGCCCTTTTAGATAATCACAACCAGATTCAAATTCACCGCGCTCCATAAAGCGGCATACGCCTAATTGAGCCAACTGCTCACGTAAAGGTAATGTATTAAAATAATTAGCCATGATGTGTCCTATCTATTTGGTATTTGCACTAAAGCAAATATTTTTGATGTAGTGACTATAGGAGTTATTCAATATTGCGTAAATTGATATATACTCAACCTATCGTTGCACTTTGTGAAATATAATTCATTCAGTAAAGTTTAGACAAAATTATGGATTTAAAAGAACTCAACGCCTTTTTACACCTTTGCCAAAGCAAACATTTCGCCACTACCGCAGATGCCATGTTTTTGAGCCCTTCCACCTTAAGCAGAATGATCCAAAGACTGGAACACGAAATTGGCGAAGCACTATTCATCAGAGATAACCGCAAAGTTGAACTAACTGAAGCTGGAATGAAAACACGTGAGTTTGCAGCCAACACGTTGGCGGAATGGCAATCCCTGCAACAGAGCCTGAAACACAAAGAACAGCAATTATCCGGAACATTAAGGATTTTCTGTACCGTAACCGCCGCTTATGAGTTTTTGCCTAAGTTAATCGAAACCTTTTCATTGCAGCATCCTCATGTTGAATTGAAGATCATAACGGGTGAAGCCGCGTTGGCGCTGCAAGCGATTGATGAAGATAACGTTGACATTGCCATAGCAGCCCTAAAAGACGGTCAGTCCAGCCGATATTTTTTTCAATCACTGCAGGAAGTACCTCTTAAAATCATAGGTCCAAACGACAACGGCGATGTCGCACTCCAATGCCAGAAATCGAACGTTAACTGGTCATCAATTCCTATCATAATGCCAGATTCAGGCCCTATTCGATTTAAGTTCGAAAGATGGTTAAAAGCCATGAATATCAAGCCTAACGTCTATGCCTCTGTTTCTGGTCATGAAGCGCTAGTTAGTATGGTCGCATTAGGTTGTGGTGTTAGCATTGCTCCGCAATTAGTTATAGATGCGAGCCCGGTGAATAACAAGGTATTAGAGATCCCGACACATATTAAACCAGAGCCTTTTGATCTGGGAGTTTGTTGCTTAAAAAATAAAAAGCATGAAACTGTCATAGCAGCTTTTTTACAAACGGTTTCAAATTAGCTTTAAACTGATACTTTGTTTCTGTCCCTAAACGAAAAACGCGCCACATGGCGCGTTTTCATTATTAATCAAAATAATCGATTAGATATCTATACGAGATGGCAATCTGCTTTGACATTCTTGGTTTGTTGTAGGTATATCTCCTAGATCAACAAATCCATTTTCAGAATGCACTTTTAGAATTTCACCATTATTTTCAAATCGGATTTTTTCGAACTCCTTATCTTCACCATTAACTTCTACCATTTCCATGCCGTCGGGCTTCAGAATCCCTTGATAAGTAGTACCTAAGAAAGTAACTGTTAGTAATAAACTATAAGATTCTTGCTTAGTCGATGAGGCTCCTAATAAGCTCCAGAAACCTGAAACTAACTCACCGCGAGTATTGCCATCGCCTAACTCACCTGTTGTTTCGTTGGCTCCGTCAATGTGCTTAATACAAGCTGAAAATGATCCATCCACGTCAGTTGCTTGCCCATTAAAATAAAATTCATATTCCTTATCATCTGAATTTGTCGGACGATTGCCTAAGCCTAAAACTGACATGCGTAATTGTTTGCCGCCAACCGTAGTAAACGCTTTAACATCATCATCAAATGAAGCGGCATCAGTAATCTCTTCAACACTGTCAAAGTCATCTCCTGAGAAATCATTAACTGTTAAAGAGTTAATATCAGCGGTATCTGTACTTAAAGAGGCAACCAGAGCGTCAACCAGTGCCTGAGAGTCGGTATCACCTTCATCTACATCAAAGAAGTTGATCGCATTATCAATAGATTCATCAATCGCATTTGGGTTTTCTTCTACTGTCTTAATAACAATTGCTTCTAATGCTCTCGCACCGCCCGTCGCCTCTTCTAGCGTGAACTCGGTATCATTGACGTCAATTAACGTGTCAATAACATCATTAAACTCCGTTACAACATCAACAATACGAGAAAAGTCACCTTGATTTTCAACGCTGCCCATATCTGGTGGCAAAGTAAAATCCTTCTGCTCATACACTTCGCGTAACGAATTTTCAGCCGCATCTAGCGCTGCCACTAGGGTATTTTCATCCTCAAGGACATTTGCTAGAGACGTTCCCGAACTGATGATTTGCTCAGCCAAACTTGGATAGACCGCGCTTGATGCATCATTTGGCGTACCAAAATCTTCACCAATTTCTGTATAAGTATCCGTTAATCGATCAGATAATACAGACACTACTTTATGAATTTTTAAAGCGGTATTTAATAGCGGCGCATTAACTGTACCTGTCGTATCATCTAAATAATCCACATCCAAATCGGTCTCTGTAATATTCAGTGACGTAAGTAGCGCATCTCGTTGGCTATCACTTTCAACGTTCGTCAGCAATGAAGTAATGGGTGAAACAACGGAATCTGTAACCTCATCTGCCACACTCGCATTAACCCTTCGACTCAATTGACCGAGAAACGGTTCGCCAGTAATAACGTCATAACCTGCGTCAATTCGTATTACGACATTAGAGTATTCTATATTGGTCACTAAGCAATATTGCTGCTCCTGTGCTGACGCGCCTGCAGCACAATAATCTGTGTTTGTGATCGGGTTAAACGAATAGTAGCCATCATTATCAGTGAAAGCCCAAGCCTCCCAAGCATCTCTGGTTCCGTTATTGTTGGAGTCTACAAAAACGGTCGCACGTGCCAGATAACCATCTATAGCAACGCCACTACCTTTAATTTGTACCGTATTAGCTTCACCTTCGTCCTGACCTGTTCCACCACACGCCCCTAGCGTTAACGCAGTGGCCAAACATAACCACAATTTCGACGGCGCAAAACTCAATTTTAAATCTTTCATATTTATTACCACGCTAAATTCTTTCTACCTTGATAGTCTTTACTTAAATACTCGTTCTAAAAACGCTCGTCGACGCTTAAGGAAATACCAAACGTTCTAGGTATGTTACTTCCATCAATTTCAACTTCGTCTAAACCCCACTGCACATCTAAGTTCACCATGCCAAACAACGAAGCGCCAAAATTCAAACTAGAGGTTTTGGTTCCTGCTAGATTTTCTTGATAACCGACGCGAATAGACGGTACCCATGTGGAATCGGCATCGTAAGAAGCAGCAATGTGATACCACTGGTTGTCATAACCAATAACATCATTGTATTCAGCAAGATCTAACACACCTGATAACTGTAATCTGTCGGTCACTTTCACCATTGCATCCGCTCTGGCCATGGACGATTTAACATGTGTTTCGGTAGCGGTAATCTCTCCTGTTTGTTGGGTAAAGTATTTCGCTACTTCACAGGTAGAACGCTCATTTGTCGCTTCTTTAACACTTGTACAATTAGCACCTATTTCACCGTATTTAAACTCAGGTTCATTTAGGTTCTCTAAAGACAAGCCGATACGGTAATACTTTGCATCCCATACCAAACCTAAATCGACGGCAAACTCCTGACTATCGATCAAGTTTTGATCGTATTTGTCTACTAATAAGTCTTCAATTTCATCACTATCAATTGACTCTAGTGGTATCAACTGTTTACTCAATTCCAGAGTGATGTATTTGGCCTTAACACCACCGTACAATGTACCATGATTATTTTTATAAACTGGGCGGCTGTAACTACCTGACAAAGTAAATTCGGTACCTGCTTTCAAATAAATAGAGGTGGCCGTAGTGAAAGTGCCATTTTGATCATTAAATGATAATGGGTCATCCAATATGCCAAATCCTCCTTGAGCGGAAATACCAAAGTCCAACCCGAAGGTACCCTTTAGTTTTTCGGAATGAATATAAAACGGTGCCAACGGCACATTTAAGTGGAAATTACCTTTTAGATAACCTTGATCGCCAAACGTCACCAACACTTTGTTAAATCTGTCGATAACTTCTTCGGAAGAGTCATTTGTCGAACCTGGATCGTCTAGAATGTCGGTCAAATCTTCTAGGTCATCAATAAAGCCATCAACTTGGCCATATTCGACATTAAACCCGATGGCACCAAATGAAAATCGGTTTTTTTCACCTGGTTTTATCACCAAAGATGCCATCGCAGCATTATTACTCGCCGCAGACAAAGAATAAGGATTGGAGACAGGTCCGGTAGTCATACTCGAACCCACGTTAACACCACTACTGGTCGCGTAGACCGGCAAAGCAGATAAAATAGAGGAGACTAAGATTAATCGTTTCATCAAATATCCCTGAATTTAAAATTATTTCGGTAAGCTGTGTTCGCAGAAACTAGTATAGACGAAGATAATTAACAGGGATCTTTTTGTTTTCCTTAATTTTTAGTTATTTCTTGGGTAACTCTATTCTTTAAGATGGCTTAACACGTGTAATTCATCAACAACTGTAGACAGTGCTCGGTGCTCTATCTCATCACGTTATCTTGAGAATGGAACATTTAACAACCTTTTCAAATCATTTGGCCCTGTGAAATGTAAAGTTCCCACGGCTACCAGCACAGAGTTGTTTTTAAAAAGCTTTTCTAGTTTAGGAGCCCAATTTAAGTTACGTTCACTTAATAATATTTTTTCAGCAGCACGATCAAATTCATTCGTGTCTAATGTTTTTTTGTAAATACTCTCAAATTTTGACATATCACCTTCAATCCAAGCCCGAATCATCACGTCAGGTAAATCGGCATATTGCTCTAGTTCATTAAGAGTATCTAGCAGTAGATCATCGGCTGTTAAATGAGGGTTTTGTTCGAATAAAAGGTTAAAAAAGCCCATTTGCTCTTTATAGGACTCTAGCCCTATTATCTTTTTCCCTTTTTCAACCGCATAAGCCAACACCTGCTGGTCAACCCCTCGGGCAGCATCAAAACCTTGTTTCGCATAAGACATTTGCACCATAGTTAATGCCAGCATCCAAGGCTTAAATTGATGCATATTTTCTATGGCTACACCATTTACCATCAGATATTGCCTGACTCGGGAATACACCTCTGGTGATACCATATCTTTTAACGAAACGCCTGCGGGTAAAAAACCTAATTGCATCACAACTTGCTGCTGCTCCAATTGAGTCACACTGCGTAAATCCGTTTCCAATACAACAACATCCACATTATCGATTGCCTCAATAATGGAATCCGGTAATCGCTGTAATCGTTGATCGCCTATATGAATCGTTCCTAATAGATAATCATCGCCTTTGTAAGCAGAGTTATCCCAAAGAGGGGCGGCAAGAGCTTTATCAAGGCTCGAAACAAACAAGGTAAAACAAACGACTAGAGTAAAAATCTTCATATTACGCCACAGTTACAACTTAGAAAGAGCTCGATTAAAGTCCTGAATAAGATCTTCAGTTTCCTCAATACCAACCGACATGCGGATCATGTTTTCGCTTATTCCAGCTTTTTGCCTATTTTCTAAACCCATTTCCCAAAATATTGTCTGAGCAACCGGTAACGCCAAAGTTCGATTATCTCCTAAGTGCGTTGCTGCGATTACATGTTCCAACTCTTTTAATAACGCAACAGGATCAATGGAAGATATTGGGTCGAAACTAACAATTGCCCCAAAACGATTAAACAAAACATTGGCTCTTTCGTGCTGGGGATGATCCTGCAAACCAGGGTAATAGACGTTTGCCACTTTGGGGTGCTCATTTAAGAAATTTGCCAGCGCCATCGCATTGTCGCAGGCTCGCTCCATTCTTAACGCCAGAGTTTCGGCACCGACTGCAATAAGGTGAGCGCTATCGGAAGATAAACACCCCCCCATATCCCTCAAACCCTTTTTCTTTATCTGTGTTAAAGCTTGTGCACTTGGCTCTAAATGACTGAAGCTGTCTAATATATTGTCAAAGCGAGTCCAATCAAATAGCCCAGTTTCAATCACTGCGCCTGCAGTCACGGTACCGTGACCGCCTACATATTTTGTTAACGAACAGGTTATAAGGCTCGCGTTGACGTCTTTTGCTTTAAACAAATAAGAGGGTGTCATCGTATTGTCTACAACAAACGGAATCTCGTGCAGCTGACAAAGCTCACCTATTCCTTTTAAATCAGCCACTTGAGTGACAGGATTGGCAATGGTCTCGGTAAATACCATTTTCGTATTTACTTTAATGGCTTGCCGTACACTTTCCACATCAGTGACGTTGACTTGGGTAACTTCAACACCAAAACGTTTCAGCGTTCCCAGCACACTCGGTGTATTACCAAATAGATATTGGCTTGCAACAATATGATCACCTGATTTTAGTAAGGTAAGGAATACCGCACATATCGCCGCCATTCCGGACGAAAACACTAAGCTACCCGCACCTTCTTCCATTTCAGTTATCAGGTTTTGAAGTGCTTCTGTGGTCGGTGTCGACTGCCGCGCATAAGCATGCCCCGACCTTTTACCCTGAAAAATATCGACCAACTCTTGTGGATCTTCGTAGCCAAACAAAACTGAATTCACCACCGGATAATGGACAGCACCACTGTCACTGGCTAGTTTCCTGTCATGATGAACAACCTGCGTGGTAAATTGTTTTGTCATTATCTTAGCTCTCTTTATCAAACTTTCTAATTAGCGCTTTCTCAACCACAGGGTGCACAAAATGGCTCACATCTCCGAAATGCGCAGCGACATCTCTGACAATGGTAGAAGATATATGTGCGTGTTCAGCACCGGGTGTTAACAAAACACTTTCCAGCTCCGGGTTTAATTTACGATTTACATCAGCGAGCTGATACTCGTATTCAAAATCAGCAACAATTCTCACGCCTCGAATGAGCACTGTCGCCCCTTTTTTCCGGGCATAATCCGCTAGCAATCCAGAAAAGCCATCAACTGAAACATTTTCTATTTCCGCAAGCGCCTGTTGCGCCAATTCGACCCTTTCTTCCAAACAAAACAACGGTTGTTTGCGCGAACTTTGCGCGATGGCAATCACAACATGATCGAATAATTTTGCCGCGCGCTTCACTAAATCGATATGGCCGTTGGTTATTGGATCAAATGTTCCTGGATAAATAGCTTTGATTTTTTTACTCATATTAATCAGCTGAAATTAGTAATTTAACCGCACTATAGCAGAATAAAACGACATACCGTACTTCATATCATTAGCGAAAAACGAACAATTTTTTGTCATCTTGATGCAATAAATTCATGTAGAGCTATTGATCTAAAATTCTCTAGAGTAGAAAATGATTCCTTATGCAAAATTTCTAGATAGAAATTTTTAACCAAATTACGTTGTTTAACCCAGTGGTCATTAGCCAGATAGGGTTTGGCTAATAATAGAGATTGGATATGAAGACTAAAGAACGCATTATTGAGGCAAGCATCGAGTTATTTAACTCGCAAGGCGAAAGAAACGTGACGACAAATCACATCGCCTCACATTTGAACATCAGTCCAGGTAACCTTTATTACCACTTTCGCAACAAAGAAGAAATAATTCGCCATATATTCACTAAATACGCCGAGCATATGCAGGTTTCCTTCGAACCTGTAAAGCCAAGCCAAGACGCGATGAAAATATTGACTAACTACCTAGACGCCGTTTTCAGCGCCTTGTATCACTTTAACTTCTTGTATGACAACTTACCTGTCATCATGGCGCGCGACCCAGAGCTTCGAACTCAGTATCTGCAAATACACAACAAAATGATGGAAAAAATCCACCATTTAATTGTTAGCCTGCAAGTGGCTGGTGTGATCAATATGGACAACAATGACATTGACGACTTTGCCAATATCATCAAACAACAAGTTACATTCTGGATCAGTTACTGTAAAACCAGTGAAGAAGAAGCGGTTGTAGACGAGCAACTGTTATATCAAGGCCTGACAAAAGTACTATTATTGTTTAAACCTTATGTAACTGAGGACTATCGTCAGGCTGTGACTGAAATTACAGTTAAATATAAAGCGCTTGCCGCTGGTGAAACCTCTGACGAACAGGAATAAAATATGTTCGATTTAAAACAATGTTATGCCGATAACTTAAAACAACATATCGAATTGTTTAATACCATGGAGCAGTATTTGCCCCTGGCAGAAACATTGGCAATGGAATGTTTTGACGCGCTCGGCAAAGGTGGAAAGATAATCTTTTTTGGCAATGGTGGCAGCGCGGCTGACAGCCAACACCTAGCCGCAGAATTTGTCGTACGATTTAAAAAAGAGCGTCAGGCTCTGGCTTCAATTGCCTTAACCACCGACACCTCAATTTTAACTGCACATACTAATGACTATGAATTTGATACGGTATTTGCACGTCAAGTTGAAGCATTGGTTAAACCGGAAGATGTTGTCATCGGCCTGACTACGTCCGGTACTAGTCCAAATATTAACTTAGGGCTGGAAGCGGCAAACAAAATTGGTGCATACACCGTTGCATTGACTGGAAGAGACGGTGGAAAAGTCAAAGATATTGCAAAACTACCTATCATCATTGATAACCAAATAACCGCGCGTATACAGGAAGCGCATATGTTTATTGGTCACTGGTTATGTGAAGCTATCGATGAATTAGTCACTCAAGACTAATTAAATTATGTGCCCGTTATAAAAGCGGGCACCTTTTTATTCGACAAAAAAACAAACACTATTAATCTTTGGCCTATCAATGGCCCTGCATATTTATTGTCTTATTTCTGGCTTACCTTACATTTTATGTCACCCAAGCAAAGTGCCTCATACTGCTCTTTCGCAGACGGGTTTTTCTGATTCATCGCTTGTTTAAACCAATATGCTGCTTGCTCGATATCCATTTCCGTACCTTCACCATCACGATACATTTGAGCTAGGTTAGTTTGACCCCAGGCGTCACCCGCTTTGGCTTCCTGTAAAAACAGCTCATAAGCTTCATCGTGATAACCCAGATGATACAAATCAACCGCTTGACGATTAATTGCACTGGGCAATTTAGGTCTGAATGCCTTTGGTAGCTGCGGTCGCATCACTAAGCCACCAAATAACGACAAGTTTTCCGGACGGTAAGCTGCATAAATAGCGCCTTTAGTCCACATTTGACTTAATTCAGAAATTGGTACAGATATGGGAGTATTTGAAAAATATCCGTTGATCAGCATATTATCTAATCGAATGGCTTTGACGACCTGGTGTTTTTTTAAGTAGTTGTAATTGCCTAAAACCAGATCAACATTTTCACGATCTCGACTTACCACTTTGGCCACCATATATCGTGGTTGATGTGTCTTTTCCCGATTAAACAAACTTTGGTCCATTAAATAATGGTCAAACTTTTGCGGTGACGACAATAAGGCTCTTTGTTGCACCTGATCCTGCTTATGGTGTTGCCACATCATTAAGGCCAAAATCAAAAGCAAAAACACGCCGAAAAACTTAGTCGCCACCTCCAAGGCGGGTACTTTTAGCTTTATTTTTTCAATGCTTGACGCGCGGCAACAGCGATAACAAAACAGACTGTGTGACCGTTTTAGCGGCATCATAGGTAAAAACGCAAAACGGAAATAACTTAATGTTGCCCGCTCAACCACATGCGAGTTACCACATTTGGGACAGGTGTGCTCACTCGTTTCCTGCTCAAAAACTTGTTGTTCACGGTCTAAAAATAACATCCTTGCTCCGCAGGTTTAGGTTAATGATTATATTTAACTAGATTACTACTCTAGCTTGCTGTTCGACAAAAGTGAATTGCGTTATTCTATAAGCCTCTAATATGTTTAACGGTTTCCACTTGATATGTTTGATCTGTCTGTCTTTAAAAATTTAGCCAATGTAAAAATTTTGGTCGTTGGTGACGTAATGTTAGATCGTTACTGGACCGGCGACTCTTCGCGAATTTCACCAGAAGCACCAGTCCCCGTTGTGAAGATTGGCGAACTCGACGATAAAGTTGGTGGTGCCGCTAACGTGGCAAGAAATATCGCCCATCTAGACGGGCAAGTCACATTATTGGGAATTATTGGCGCGGATGAAAATGGCCAGCGACTCAATGCGATGCTTGAGTCAGAGAACATAACATCAGCACTTGTTCAGCAGAGTGAACAGCCAACCATCACCAAATTGCGGGTTATCAGCAGACAACAACAAGTCGTACGTTTGGACTTTGAGCAACCTTTTGCTCAGTCTCACGCTGATTCCTTGCAGCAGGCGTTTGAGGAAAAACTTCCGGACTTTGATTTCATCTTGTTTTCCGACTACAACAAAGGTTCTTTGGCCAATGTCCGTCAAATGATCAAAACCGCACGTGCAGCAGGTAAAACGGTATTAGTTGACCCTAAATCAAAAGATTTACGTGACTATTCAAACGCAAACGTGATCACGCCAAACAAAACTGAATTTATTGCGGCTGGTGGTCTAGTGGATAACGAGCAAAACATTTGGCAATCGGCTCAACATATTATGGAGCAGACACAAATAGAGTCGATTCTTCTGACCCGCAGCGAACAGGGTATGTCAGCGATCACACCAAATGAAAAAGTAGATATGCCCGCTCAGGTATTGGAAGTCTCAGATGTAACAGGTGCCGGTGATACCGTAATCGCCACACTCACTATGATGATGGCCGCAGGTCTAGCGCTGCCAGATGCCGCCAAAGTTGCAAATTTAGCCGCAGGCATCGTAGTTGCGAAATTAGGCGCCGCAACCGTCAGTCCGGAAGAATTATACCAAGCCGTGAACCAACAGCTTTTTAATAGCAAACAGGCACATTATCAAACACCGTTTGACGAAGTCTTGCAACACATCGAGTTTGCCCGCCAAAGTGGCGAGAGAATAGTGTTTACCAATGGCTGTTTTGACATTTTACATGCAGGCCATGTCCATTATTTAGAGCAAGCTAAAGCTCTGGGCGACAGACTGGTGGTTGGTCTAAACAACGATGAGTCAATCTCTCGCTTAAAAGGCCCTGAACGCCCTATCAATCCTTTGAAAGAACGCGCTACGGTCATAACTGGATTAGCGAGCGTTGACTGGGTCATTCCATTTGGTGAGCAAAATGGCGATGAATACGACGATACGCCTTACGATGTCATCAAAAAAGTAGCGCCAGATGTGTTAGTAAAAGGCGGGGACTACACCATAGACACCATCGTTGGGGCGGACTTAGTCCAGCAAAATGGCGGACAAGTGGCAACGATTGAGTTTGTCGATGGTTGCTCAACGACAAAAATCATTGAAAAGATAAAGTCCTAATTGGCTTTTAACCTTCATCATCAACATTGATGGGAACGACAATAGTGAAGCGGCTGAATTGGCCGACTTCACTCGTTACACTGATGCGACCTTTCATTATGTTGGTGACGATATTGTAAATAATGGGCATACCTAAGCCAGTTCCTTGATTATCGGTTGAAGTCGTGAAAAAGGGATCGAACAGCTTATTCAGCACTTCCTGCGTCATGCCTTTACCATTGTCTTCATACACTATCTGAACTTTTTTCTCAGTTATCATACGTGCGTCAATTTTTATGATCCCAAAATGTCCTTCCTCGAAAGCATGTAGAAACGAATTATTAACCAAGTTTGTTATCACCTGCCCTAACGGCCCTGGAAAGCTATCCATCTCCACAGAAACTGAGTGCAACTGGATGTCGTGTTCCACTCTTTTATGTTTCAGATTCATGTTAAAAATGTTTTCTTCCAAACACTTTTGCAAATTAAACTTACGTCGTTTTTCACTGCTCTGATCGACAGCCACTTGTTTGAATGTGCCTATAATTTCACTTGCCTTATGCAAGTTTCCTTCAATGACTCGGCAACCTTCCAATAATTGCTCGACATAATCGTCCATCTGCTTGCGAGTTAGCTTTTCATCTAACAGTTGTTGATGTAACTGTTTTGAACTATGGATCACATGAGTAGCGGCCGTTAAACTAATGCCTAATGGAGTATTGAGTTCGTGTGCAACACCCGCCACGAGCTCACCTAATGCAGCAAATTTCTCCACCTCAATCAACTGACTGGACGTTTTGTCTAGTTGCAATTGCTTTTGCTGCAAGTTATCCATAAGCGCATTAAACGCCCGGGCATAATTGGCAAACTCATTTTGTCCCAGTTCATCCATGCGCAAGTTTTGTTCGTGTTGATCCAATCTCTCCACAACTGATGTAGCCTGCTCCAATGGCCGTATAACACGCCTATGCACTAAGAAAGTTATGATCAACATACAAAGTAAAATCACCGCCATAGCGACTGTGAAATATTGCTGTATGCTATTATTTAACCCTTTATTTAAGTCTAAATTGGCATTTTGAACTTTGGCAACAACATGTAACTTAATGTCCGCAATGTGGTTTATTAGTTGCTGTTCTGAGTCGATAAACTTATCTGCAATTACATGTGCGGGGCTGGTACTGTCATAATACTGTTGGATTCCCCTCCGATACTGTTTACCAATGCGCTTCAAATCAGCACGCAGACTTAACTCTATTTGTTTTAACTGAGAATCATCAGGTGTGGTTTGAATGAGCAACGACATCTGGTTATACAACTGCCGTTCATTTTGATAAAAAGCCTGTAAATAATTCTGATACTTTCCGGCAACATGACCACGCAACAGAATATTCTTCCAGCTTTGCTCATATAACTGATAGTGGCTCTCTAACCCTTCGGCTAATTTAAGTTGAGCCGCAAAATGTCGCTGTTTAACACTAGCTTCCTGTTGCAAGTCCACAACAAAAGTAGAAAGTGACAATTGCAATAAACTTAAAGCCAAAAAGACACCGGCGATAACAGCAAATAACTCGGTTCTAATTTTCATCTTGGATACAGAGCTTTTGGTTTAAATAGAGACGTATCATTCACTTTGTAACTGGCAATGTGTTGTTGAATCGGGCTTGATAACAACCAATCAACAAAACGATTTGCAGCTTCAGTATTCAAATTTTCCGTCGATGAAGTAACCACAATCGCGGAATATTCGTTCATAAGGAAAGGTGAGTTTTCAAAAGCAATGATCAAAGATACGCTGTCTCGATTCGCCAGCCAGGTTCCACGATCAATGATGGTATAGGCCTGTAACTTATTAGCAATGACTAAAGAGTTGCCCATACCTGAACCAGTTTCCATATACCATGGCTCACCAATTGGGTCATATCCAACCTCTAACCACAACATTTGCTCTTTTTTATGAGTACCCGAGTGATCGCCCCGAGAAACAAATGTATGCGGTATGACCTTCATCGCCCCATATAAGTTCTTAACTCCAAAAGGACGCGGCCCGACAATGACAAAGTCGTTAAACATGACAAATTCCCTACGACTGCCATACCCTTGTGCCATGAATTTTTGCTCGGCCTCCGCTGCATGCACTAACAAAACATCCAGCTTGCCATCTCTTGCCAGTTTAAGTGCCGCGCCGGTACCAACCGCACGATACGTCACTTCTATTTCGCTATCTTCTGTAAATTTGGGTAATAGGTGATTTAACAAACCTGAATTTGCCGTCGATGTGGAAGTACCTAGTCTTAGTATTGAAGCCTCAGACGCTGTGCAAACTAAGCCGAAGCAAAGTGCAAAAAATGCCAAAGATCGCAACTTTCAGTGCTCGATTTTGTCGTTACGGGATATTTAAAAGTTAGCCTTTATTGCCTTTCTGTCAAACATTTCAGAACTAGGAACCGCTGCTGTAAAAAGCTCTTAGGGAATAATCAATTGAAATGACTCGGCATCAAATTGCTGTCCATTTATCTGAATGGCAACCTTATGCTCCCCGGCATAGTATTTTCTGGTTGTAATGGGTTTTATGGTATGTCGTTTTTCAAGCTTAGTCTTTTGCCCGGGCTCCAGTCCTATTGACTTCCATTTAAAAACTTTTGGTGTCAGTTTACCGTTCGCTTTTTGATGATAAACAACGTAATCGATCATCAAGTTATGTTTAACTTCTGATTGATTTTCCAATGAAAGTTGCAACATCACAGATTCACCCAGATTCAAACGAGCTTTATCCAGTTTTAACACGACACTTAGCGCTGAAACATCATGAAAACCAAATACCGCCAACACAGATCGGTGCCCCTGCTTGATGAGTGTACGACTGGCATGTTTGAGTAACCTTAGGCGATTTTGATCTGATGTTTGATACCATTCAGCCACTACATTCGCTACCCATTCAGGATGGTTTTTACTGATGTCATTTAGATGATTAGCAACACTGCGTCTGACATACTCTGATTCATCGTCCCGTAAATGCGTTAACAAAGGTAACACTAAGTCTGGTGACGACTTTAACTCCGGTAGTTGCATGGCCCAAGGCAACAGTGGACGAGTACCTTCACTTATGAGTCGCCTCACATGGCGACAGGGATCATTAAGCCATTGAGATAAAATGTTTAAGGTTTCGGACTGATGAGAAAGCAGTAAATAACGAATACCAAATTCACTGCTAAACAATTGGGTCATGACTTTCATCGCCAGCAGCGACTCATTCAGGTGCTGACCGCCCAGTTCACCGACAAATTGCGAGTAAGGTAAAATCATCCAACCCGCAACACCGCTTTGATCTGTTGTTACCATTTGCAAATCTGCATTATCGACAACAGGTTGCAAACTGGACATCATTACATCAAGTGCAGTCAGATAGTCCTTTGATAAGGTCGCTTTCAGAGCTACGCATATCTGATTTGCTCTGTCTTTTAATTCTCTGTTATCAATGTCATCAGTTGCAATTGACAGGAACTTATCGTGTTCAAAAGAGTGGGCATGTTGGGCCAAATGTTCCGCGACTAACTTGATACCTTCAACATTAAACACTTCCTTCATGACAAACTAATCCAGCTATTTACGATAAAGACATATTAATTTTTTCAGCAATAGAAGCGATGAGACCGCCATGATCTTCAATAGTATTACGCCCGAGTCGACCTTCAGCCTCTCGCAATTCCTTGTCTTCTAACCAGGCTAATAATTGATGCTGAAATTCTTCTTCATTATTCACAACTTTTAAGCCACCCGCTTCGGACAACACTTCACAAATTTCAGGGTTATTATAAATGTTAGGACCCATTAAAGTGGGCACACTAAAAGACGCCGGTTCGATAGGATTATGGCCGCCCTTATCTGCTATAGAGCCACCAACAAATGCAATATCTGACACACCGTATAACTCAGATAACAGACCCATTTCATCAATGAGTAATACATCGGTCTTTTCTTGCACCCCTTCATTTTTGCTTTGTTGATTAACTTTTAAGTCTTGAACTAACAGATAATCTAAAACGGCAGTAAAACGCTGAGGATGGCGAGGTGCCATAATTAACAACAACTCAGGAAACTTTGGTTTGAAAAACGTGTACATCTTTACCATCAGTTCTTCTTCACCAAAATGCGTACTGCCCGCAAGTAACACAATTCGTTCATTGAGATCCAATGCCGTTCGTTTATTGTGTGCCTGTTCTAATGACGGCAATGGCAAGTCAAATTTCACATTACCAAGCAGGAACAGTTTATCTTTATCTAAACCCAAAGACTGGTAATTCGCCTTATCCGTATTATTTCTTACAAACACCATAGCCAAGCTATCAATCATGGGTTTACACAGCCATGAGAACTTTTTGTAACCTCTCGCCGTTTTATCGGTCAGTCTCGCATTCACCACTATGACAGGCACATCACGTTTTTTACATTGACGGATAAAATTTGGCCACAACTCAACTTCCATGATTAATGCCGCTTTTGGTTTAAGCTTTTTAATCAAGCGAGACATAAACCAGGGCAAATCAAGCGGGAAATAAAGGTGGAAGATTTTGTTTTTATCCTTTTCCGACATTAAACGCTGCAAGGTTTGCTTGCCAGTTAAGGTATTAGTGGTCACGACAAACTTAAGTTCCGGTCGCAACTCCATCAACTGTTTGATTAAAGGAAATATTCCAACTACTTCCCCAACAGATGCACAGTGAACCAATATCGTATTTCCACTTAATAAATGATAAGGCAATGACCAGGGCACCAATCCATATTTCTGCCCCCAGGCCCATTCACGTTTGTTGTTTTTATCCGACTTATTATTAAATAATTTTTTGATTGCGGATGTGAGCAAGAACCAAAACCATTTAACAACATCCACCAATGCCAGCAACATTAACAAGCTGTTGTAAAAAAGCCGCGCTAAGAGGTGAGTCATGAATTGTAACCTGCCATCAACTGCTGCCAGTCCTTAGTTGTGTAGTTAAAATCAGAGTGCAAACCTTTTTCTTTTAACAATGAGCGTTGCAACCTTTGTAAGTTCTGTTTTTTCCAATCGTCGGCCTGGTTTCGAAACTCACAGCGGTCAAAATCTATCACATGGATGCAATCATTTTTATCAATCAGAATATTGTGAATATTCAAGTCGGAATGAAAAACACCCTGATCATGAAATCGTCTAATTGTTGTCCCTATATTAAACCAAGTTTTTGAAGATAACTTATTTTTTTTCAGGATCTTAAAGCCATCTTTTGTACCCGGAATAGTTTCAATCAAAATATCATTGCGATATTGCAACAATCCGACTCTTTCAACACGAGCAGCCAAAGGTTTAGGAACCGGGAGTGCTAACTCTCGCATTTGCTCCAACATTTTCAATTCAGCGATACTACGAGTCTTTTCCAAGCCTGTATATACAAATCTATCTTTACTGATCTTTTGCACCAAACCGCCTCGATAATAGTGCCTTAAAACCATATTTAACGAAGTGCCAGTGTTAAGAGTGCGGGCGACAAAATACGTTATAAATCGGCCGTGGGACAAGCCTGTTACCGCCTCACTTTTTTGCCAGTATTCCGGCTCAAACCATTCTGCGGTTACTTCACCTGCTAGCTCTGGTCGAGCGACGATAGTGTAGGGCTTATTTGTACTTTGATACCAATTGAGAGGTGCTGATAGATCCGTCAATGAATGAACTTTTCAATTAATAATTTGGAATAGGCCAAATCATACATTAGCATTGCGCTTTGAGGCTAATCCGATCTGAAGTTATAAGGAAAAATCGTGTCGTTGAATTCCATTTGTATATTACGACTGTCTGCCATCGGTGACGTTTGTCATGCGGTTGCAGCCGTGCAGGCAATTCAGAAGCAACACCCGAATGCTAAAATAACCTGGATCATCGGTAAGATTGAAAAAGCGCTGCTTGAAGGTTTGTCAGGAGTAGAGTTTGTCATTTTTGACAAGTCACGTGGCAAAGCGGCCTTTACACAACTGAAACGCGATTTAGCCGGGCAAAAATTTGATGTGTTATTGCATATGCAAGTCGCGCTTCGAGCTAACTGGGCAGCAAAATACATCAACGCTAAACGTAAAATTGGCTTCGACTGGCACCGGGCAAAAGAACTTCATGCATTATTTACTAAAGAACGTATAAAAGCGCAGGAGGAACCGCACGTTCTCGAAGGCTTTTTCGCTTTTGCAGAAAAAATTGGTGTAGACGCAACCGCTTTAAACCAGCTGAGTTGGAACATTCCAGTATCCGAAAACGATATTGAATTCGCAAACCACCATATCAGCGCTAATCAACGAACTTTAGTCATTTCTCCAGCAGCAAGTAAAAAAGAACGTAATTGGTTACCAGAACGTTATGCAGAAATAGCGGATTATGCATCCAGTCAAGGTTTTAACGTGGTTCTGTGCGGTGGTCCCGGACCATTAGACAGAGAATTGGGCGACGCTATCCAAGCCCAAAGCAAAACAGATATAAAAGACTTAATCGGAAAAACTAGCCTTAAGCAGATGCTGGTTTTATTAAGAAATGCCAGTCTGGTACTTGCACCAGATACCGGGCCCGCTCACATGGCCGTGACCCAAAAAACTCCGGTTTTAGGTTTATATGCGCATTCTAATCCCAAACGTACAGGCCCATATCTGTATCAAGATTATGTGGTTGAGGTTTATCACAACAATTTACAACAGCAAAAAGGTAAATCCGCGCAACAATTAAAGTGGGGAACCCGTGTAAAAGGGCAAGATCTGATGGCGCAAATTGAAACCCGTGAAGTGATCAATCAATTTAACAAAATCGTAAACGACTTTAATTTATAACTATGAAAAAAACCTTATTTTTAGATCGCGATGGAGTAGTTAACATCGACCATGGTTATTTATACAAACCAGAGCAATTTGAATTTATCGACGGTGTGTTTGAAGCTTGCCAAGCTTTTCAAAAAGCGGGATATGAAATTGTGATCATAACCAACCAATCGGGCATAGGACGCGGTTATTACTCTGAAGAAGACTTTAAACATCTGACGGACTGGATGTGCCAACAATTTGCAGAGCAGAACATAAAAATATTAGACGTATACTATTGTCCGCATCACCCTGTCAAAGCGATTGAGCCCTATCTAAAAAATTGTAACTGCAGAAAGCCCCAACCTGGTATGTTGTTAAAGGCCATCCAGAAACATGACTTAGATCCAGTGACCTCCATCATGGTGGGTGACAAAAAGTCCGATATGTTGGCCGCCCAAAATGCCAATTTAGGCCACAAGTATCTGGTTAACTCAGGTCAGAGTTTATCGGAAGAAGATAAAACTCACGCCGACGCCGTCTTTGCCAGCTTACCGGAACTTGCTGCAGCCCTTTTATGAAACTAACTTAATCATCCGCTAAAGCCCAATCTACAGCGGCTTTAGCGTGAATGGCGACGGTATCATACAGTTTTACGTCAGTATCCTTGCCAGAAATTAGCAGACCAATCTCAGTACAACCTAAAATAATACCTTCAGCACCCTGCTCTTTTAGAGCATCAACAATTTCTAAATACGCTGCCTTCGATTCAGCTTTAACTTCACCTAAACACAATTCTTGATAGATAACCTCATGCACAACTTTGCGCTGTGATTCATTCGGCACAATTACATCTAGGGAAAATTTGTCCTGCAAACGACCTTTATAAAAAGACTGTTCCATTGTAAACGCCGTACCTAGCAGGCCAACTTTTTTCACTCCGTGCTCGACGAGCTCTTCGCCAGTCGCATCTGCAATATGTATTAGGGGAATAGAAATCGACTCTTGCACGACTTCAGCAACTTTATGCATGGTATTTGTACAAATCAAAACGCAATCTGCACCACCTCTTTCCAAAGATTTTGCTGCGTCAGATAATATTTCGGCTGTTTTTTGCCAGTCCCCTTCGTGTTGCAACTTTTCTATAGGGGCAAAATTGACACTATTTAACAATATTTTTGCTGAATTAAGTCCACCAAGACGCTGTTTCACTTCCTGATTGATCATCTGATAATAACCAACCGTCGACTCCCAACTCATTCCACCAATAAGACCTATCGTTTTCATCAAATGCGTCACCTATAATAAATACTTTAGTTTTTTACCGGTAAGTTCGAATCCATTTTTCCGGTAAAATTCGAATGTTGACTGCCATTGCTCCGTCGGCGGTGCGGAAACATCCAACCTCAGCCACCCTTTTTTACCCGCGAGTTGTTTAATCGCATCAAGCAGTTGCTTCCCGACACCTCGCCCACGACTTTCCGGTGACACCCATAGTTCATTGATAATGCCGTAACGGCCTTTAGCAAATACGGAACACGACTGGCCAAGTGTGAAAAACGCCACCACCTTTTCACCGTCTACTACCTTGTAAGCCCAGTGAAAAGCGCTAGCATCTGCCAGCTGCGTTTGAATTGAAGCAAATTGCTCTTTTGTAGGGACAGCAGCTTCACCAAAAAGTTCTTTGAATAACAATCCAATATAGTGCTCAATCAATTCAAACTCTGTTTCAGGATCAACACTTATTAACTTTAAATCCATATACCCTCAAAATTGTTTAAGTTTTTTCCAGGCCAATTGCCTTCTTACGATAACGACCGCAACAAATAAGTCAAACGACAGACAAAACACAGGATACCAAGTTGGAGTATAGAAGTTCGCAGGTCCGATAAGGTGTATATACAGGTCCCAGAATGGATGAATAGCCCAAGCAAAAACCAACCAATAAATGCTGTATCTAAAACTTAAATAAATTAGACCCAGACTCACGACGATAGCTAGCAGTTCTATGCCCAACCAATATGGTTGCCAAAACCAAATCGCAAACAAACAATAAATGAGCCCTGCGATTATCAAGCCCAAAGCCATGATCCGCCGCTCTATTTCAGGTGATCTGGAACAAGCAAAACAGGCAAATCCCCAGGCTGCCAAGAGTCCAATTAACAGCCAAACAAAAACCATTAGTGCTCCTTAAATAGGATAAGACGCTTCACTTTAACCGCCGTAGCCAGACAGACAACGCCAATAATGAGTGAAATAACAACCTCAATTTTCATTGGCTGAGCAATAAAAAAGCCCATATTAATTTGTTCACCTATCACAAATAACCCTCGACCGGCCAAAATGGCCCCCAGCACGAAGAGCAGTTTTGCGCTGATAAGTTGTAAGCTGCGGATTAATCTGTTCACCGAATGTCCTTTTCAAATTTTTGCTTGAAGCCATCTAACATCTACTGTTAGGAAATTTGAATAATCTAAATGAGAAGCAACATCGGTAATTTATCATATTAGGAACAGAGATCGTAAGCATAAAAACTAATCAATTCAAAATTAAGTTTTCGTGTTTATACAATTCTTAGTCACTACTTTTCAGCTTACTTTTATTCTCTAAAATCACCGGGCCAGCCCCTTGAGCGGCCAGTTCATCATCCGGATTATATATGGGGCAATTTTTCATAGACAGACAACCACAGCCAATACAACCCGTTAAGGAGTCTCTTAAATTTTGTAAATATTGAATTCTGGCATCCAGATCTTCTTGCCAGGCGGTTGCTAATTTTTGCCAATCATCTTTATCGGGCGTGCGGCTATCCGGTAAGTTATCAAAAGCATGTTTAATTTCACCTAAAGAGATCCCCATTTTTTGAGCCGCTTTAATGACTGACACCCGTCGTAATACATCCGCTTTGTATCGCCGCTGATTGCCTGAGTTACGCCAACTTCGTATCAGGCCTTTATCTTCGTAAAAATGTAATGTTGAAACTTTTATGCCGCAGCGTTTTGCTACTTGCCCCGGTGCCCAATTTGCGTCAGCCATAATCACCTCTTTTTGTGTTTTTTTTAATTTAGTCAAAAAAAGCCTTTACCTCAACTTAACTTGAGGTTTTAGAGTGACCCCATTCAACCAAGGAGATAAATTATGAAAACCAATTACAACCAATGGCAACAACGACTAATCGAATTATTTAACCAAACTATGCAAACAAAATAAGAAGGGAAGCGACATGTTACAACTGGAACACTTAAATCTGGTCGTCAAAGATATTGAGGCTAGTGTCGACTTTTATCTAACGGCTTTTCCTCACTGGAAAATAAGAGGCCAAGGCACCGGAGAATGGTTTGGCAAAGCTCGACGTTGGTTACACATCGGCGACGACTTTCAATATCTGACCCTAAATGATGATGGCGAAGATGACATTCGCTCCCACACAGGTCATCAAGTGGGCGTGTCTCATTTTGCGTTTGTAACCAATAATCTGGAAGTCATCAGAAAGAGATTGATTGACGCTGGTTATCCTTTATTTAGCGAGGGCAATCCGACTGATTATAGAAAAAATGTCTATTTTCTGGATCCGGCCGGTTTTGAAGTAGAGTTTGTTGAATATCTAACTGACCAGCCCGCTCTGAGAAATCAATATGTCTAACTCATGCAAGATGGCCAAGTGAAAACAAACACATGGCCATCTGCCAAAAACGTTTAGTGATTTTACAGAGTAGCTTTTATGCTAAACAGCAAAGGAATAGGACTATCATTTTTCATGATGCAATAGCTCCCGTCTTCCATCTGTGTCATATCTTCAAAACAATCGTATGGGCTTGAAGCATATTCTACTACTTGTTTGATGTTTAACCCCGCACCAATTAAGGCATTGATAACGTCACTCAACGTATGAGCCCATGTCATAATTGTATGCTCAGTTCCATCACAGTTTTCCGTGTAAGTACCTTCCTGTTCCACCAGCGCCTGACCATCGCTAAAATACGGGTAGCCCATTAACACATCGGCAAACGGATGGAATTCCACTAAGTGAAATTCACCGCCAGGTTTTAACGCCCGTTTGATCATTTGTGCCCAGGTTTTTAAATCGTGCAACCAGCACAACACGCCATAAGAGGTAAAAACGTGATCAAACTGCTGTTTATTTTCTTTGGCAAAATCATAAATATCCGCACAGATAAACTGGGCTTGAAGATCAAGTTCAGTTTTTAATGCATTGCCTTGCTCGATAGCCGCGGACGATATATCGACACCCGTTACGTTTGCCCCCAATCGAGCAAACGATAATGTGTCCATTCCAAAATGACACTGCAAGTGCAGTAGAGACTTATCTTTTACGTTACCTAACAAGTTCAGCTCAAGCTTGTTAAGCGTTGACTTCCCCGCACGAAAACCATCCACATCATAAAACTTAGACTTCACATGTGTAACAGTACGGTTATCCCATGCCGTTTTATTAATATTTTTATAATCCATAACCACAAACCAATTATTGAGTATTTAATCAGAGTTTGACCTTTTCGAAATGCAGTACCTCGGGAAACGGCTGATAGAAGTGATGTAACAACTTTTTCCAATCCTGGTATTGTTCGGACTGTCGAAAACCTTGGGTATGGTCTTCCAGTGTCTGCCAATTCACCAGTAACAAATACCGATTTTCATTTTCCAAACATTTTTGCAATTCATGATCTATGTAACCTGGCATTAAGCTAATAATCGCCTGCGCTTCTCTAAAAGCAGGTTCAAACTTCTGTCGCAGCTCAGGTTTTACATCTAGTATTGCTACTTCCAACACCATTTGATGTCATCCTTATTTGATCGTCTTTACGCTAGGGTTATCATTGGTTGCGTATTCGTGAAACATGTCGTCCAAAAACTTGGCCAATTCACCTGCAGATAACTCATCCGGTATTACCACGTCATAGTTTCTTACTGGCATGCCAGTAGCGGAGTCATTAAACAGCAACCAGAAATCGCCCTTGCGATGAACGGACATCATTTTTCCAAAAACGTTAAACTTGTAAATCAAACACTTAGCCCCTTCATGATTAAATTACCTGCAGATAATTAGCAAACAATAGTTAGCTCAATTCGTCCCTCTATTTATACTGTTCTCATTATCGAATTAAAATCCCCCACCGAAAAAAACTTGCTGATAAAACCCAGTTGTGAACAAAAGTTAACAAAACTAATTGTTCCTATTAGTAATTTCAGGTCTGTTCAGTCGCCTCTAGGCTGGTCTGTGACACTAAAAACGATACAATTCTGCACAATAAGAATTCGTCAGCTATTCTCATAGGTTGATGAAACAGGTCAAAAACAACGAGGGCAACTTAGATGCGCGCAGCTGGCTTTTTTAAACAATTACAACAAGACATTGAACAAGTAAAACAAGACGGTCTGTATAAAGCGGAACGTGTGATCACCTCCCAACAACAAGCTAAAATCGATGTTAACGGTGAACAAGTAATTAACTTCTGTGCCAATAACTACTTAGGTTTAGCTAATAATCCTGAACTCATTGGTGCTGCGCAGCAAGGTTTAGACGCTCACGGTTTTGGCGTTGCATCCGTTCGTTTCATTTGTGGTACGCAAGACATCCATAAAGACTTAGAACAGAAAATCTCTTGCTTCTTAAAGACTGAAGACACCATTTTGTACTCTTCATGTTTTGATGCAAACGGCGGTTTATTTGAAACCATTTTATCTGCAGAAGATGCCATCATTTCTGACTCACTAAACCACGCTTCTATTATCGATGGTGTTCGTCTATCGAAATGTAAACGTTACCGTTATGCCAACAATGACATGGCCGATTTGGAAGAAAAACTAAAACAAGCAGACGCGGATGGCGCGCGTTTTAAGTTGATCGCGACTGACGGCGTATTTTCAATGGACGGCGTGATATGTGATTTAAAAACCGTTTGTGACCTAGCCGACAAGTACGATGCATTAGTAATGGTTGACGATTCACACGCTGTTGGTTTTGTTGGTGAAAATGGCCGTGGAACTCATGAATACTGTGATGTTATCGACCGCGTAGACATCATTACAGGCACCTTAGGTAAAGCACTGGGCGGTGCATCTGGTGGTTACACTTCTGGTAAAAAAGAAATTGTTGAGTGGTTACGTCAGCGTTCACGTCCATATTTGTTCTCAAACTCTTTAGCGCCTTCGATTGTAACGGCATCCATCAAAGTGTTGGACATGTTAGAACAAGGTAGCGAATTACGTGATACTTTGTGGTCTAACGTTGAATACTTCCGTGAAAAAATGTCAGCCGCTGGCTTTACCCTTGCTGGTAAAGATCACGCCATTATCCCGGTTATGTTGGGTGACGCAAAATTAGCGTCTGACTTCGCTGACAAGATGTTAGAAGAAGGCATTTACGTAATTGGCTTTAGCTTCCCGGTAGTGCCTAAAGGTCAAGCACGTATTCGCACTCAGATCTCGGCGGCACACACGAAAGAGCAGTTAGATAAAGCTATCGCAGCGTTCATCAAGGTAGGTAAAGAGCTAGAGGTTATTTCTTAATGAAGGCCTTATCAAAACTTAAAGCGGAAACTGGGATTTGGATGACCAAAACCCAGCGCCCCAAAATGGGTCACAATGACCTCCTGATTAAGATCAGAAAAACCGCCATTTGTGGCACAGACATGCATATCTACAACTGGGATGACTGGGCACAAGCCACTATCCCTGTGCCTATGGTCGTTGGTCACGAATACGTTGGCGAAGTCGTCGACATGGGTGTGGAAGTGCGTGGTTTTGAAAAAGGCGATCGTGTATCTGGTGAAGGTCATATCACCTGTGGTCACTGTCGTAACTGCCGTGCGGGCCGTGTTCACTTATGTCGTAATACCATAGGTGTGGGTGTAAACCGTGAAGGTTCATTTGCCGAATACCTGGTGATCCCGGCTTATAACGCGTTTAAGATCCCTGATAACATTTCTGATGAGTTAGCCTCTATTTTTGACCCGTTTGGTAATGCAGTTCATACAGCATTGTCGTTTGACTTAGTTGGTGAAGACGTCCTAATCACGGGTGCAGGCCCTATCGGCATTATGGCTGCAGCAGTTGCTAAACACGTAGGTGCACGTCATGTTGTGATCACCGACGTTAATCCATACCGTTTAGAGCTGGCGAAAAAAATGGGCGCAACCCGTGCGGTTAATGTAGCAGAACAGAAATTATCTGACGTAATGGCTGAGCTAGGTATGACCGAAGGATTTGACGTTGGGCTGGAAATGTCTGGCGTACCAATGGCTTTCAATGACATGTTAAACAACATGAACCACGGTGGTAAAATTGCCATGTTAGGTATTCCACCAGCCGATATGAAGGTTGACTGGAATCAAGTGATCTTCAAAGGTTTAGTGATCAAAGGTATTTACGGTCGTGAAATGTTTGAAACCTGGTACAAGATGGCCAGTCTGATCCAGTCTGGTTTGGATATTTCCCCCATCATTACCCATCAATTCCATATTGACGACTTCCAAAAAGGCTTTGATACCATGGGCTCCGGCCAATCAGGAAAAGTCATATTAAATTGGGATTAATTCCAGCCTAATACTGAAAACAGAGCCGACGTAACTGTCGGCTTTTTTATCTCCATTAAATCAGCAAGCAAACCCTAGTACATATCCGTCACTTAAAACTGTTCTCTATAGCAAACAATGAATTTAGTTTTGTCGTATTCTGAATAATAGCCATTACTCTATAATTCTGCGTATTCAAATCTTTCTTAAGAAACACAATGACAAAGCACTTGCCACTCGCGCAACACTTAAAGAGTTGTAGCCCTATTGTTTTTGGCTGCATGGGCCTTGGCGGAGATTGGGATCAGTCACCAATCACTAAAAATAATATTCAAGACGCTCATACTGCGATAGACGCCGCACTTGAATTTGGCATTAACCTATTTGACCATGCAGATATTTATACATTTGGTAAGGCTGAGTTGGTATTTGGAGAAGTGCTAAAACAAAGACCTGAGTTAGCGCAACACATCTACATTCAGTCCAAATGTGGAATTCGTTTTGCTGATGAAAATGCACCTAAACGTTATGACTTTTCCGAATCTTGGATCAAAGAGTCCACCAACAATATTTTAAAAAGACTAGGCGTGGAGCAATTAGACACCTTGTTGTTACACAGACCCGACCCACTGATGAATGTTGAAGAGGTTGCCTATGCTTTTGAATCATTAATGGCACAAGGAAAAGTGAAACACTTTGGCGTCAGTAACATGCCAGCACCACAAATGGCATGGTTACAGAGTGTTTTGGATCAGCCATTAGTTTGCAATCAACTCGAAATAAGCTTGAGTAAACTCGACTGGCTCGATCAAAATGTCGTCGCTAATTCGTTCGAAGCTCCAGCCTCCAACTTCGTACCTGGCACAATAGAATATTGCCAACAAAACAAGGTTCAGCTTCAGGCTTGGGGTTGTTTAAGTCAAGGCTTGTTTACTGGTAATAGTCTGGAAAGCGCACCGGAGCATGTTAAAAATACCGCAAAGTTAGTCAAGCAATTAGCAGTTGATTACCAGGTGCCACCAGAAGCAATCGTACTGGCTTTTATAATGCGACATCCAGCCAAAATTCAGCCCGTAATAGGCACCACTAATCCTCAACGAATAAAGGCCTGTGCAATGGCATCTGATATCGAGTTGTCCCGCGAACATTGGTATCAGCTCTACGTTTCAGCTCGAGGGCAAGAGTTACCTTAAGGAGTCACCATGGACAAAATCAATAACAATGAAAATTACCCATTACAGAACAAGGTTGCTGTTGTCACTGGCGGCGGCAAAGGGTTAGGCAAGACCATTACCGAATACTTGTTAAAGGCTGGGATGAAGGTGGCAATTTGTGGCCGAAATCAAGCCACAATCACAGACACAGTAGAACGCCTCTCTAATCAATACAAAGGACAAATTTACGGTGCTACGTGTGACATAAGCCAAAGGGATCAAGTCGAGAGTTTTATAGAGCAAGTCGCTAACAAATTTGGACATATACATGTTTTGATCAATAACAGTGGTTTTGGCAAGGATAGTCTTATCTGGCAAACGTCCGAATCCGATTGGGATGACGTAATGAATACCAACGTAAAAGGCGCTTTTTTGATGTGTAAATCTATTGTTCCCGACATGATCCATCAACGAGAAGGTTACATTGTTAATATCGCCTCGCAAGCAGCGCTCAATGGCTATGCCAAAGCGGGCGTTTACTGTGCCTCAAAGTTTGCCATGTTAGGCTTAGGACAAGCCCTGCAAGAAGAAGTACGTGAATACGATATTCATGTTCACACGTTAAACCCAGCCCTCATCCAATCTCAAAAACAAAACGAGGAAGCATTAGACTCAAGTCTCATTCAAAATGAAGACCTGGCACAAACCATCCTTTTTCTACTGCAACAGCCTCGCCGGCTTAAAATTGATAATATCGGTATGTGGGGTTTTCGCTAAACATCCGAAGTAAAGATTTGTAATAACATGGACGTTTTCTAATCAGTTTATTGACATTTTTTGCATGCACCCGTATACCTGAACCAAGCTGTTGAATTTATTTAAGTATTTTCAATATTGACTATTATTCGATACTAGACGTAAAAGGACTTGTTTATGTTTATTCGTCAATGCATGCAAGCAACTATATTAACCACATTGTTTGGTACATCAGCGTTAACATTTGCTCAAGAGAGTAACAAATTGCCTCCGGTTTCAAACTACTACCCGAAGTGTGACAATACTCTGCTCAGTAAAACAAAAGTAGATTTAAAAACCGCAACCCCACACAAAAGAGAAACTAAGCTCAAGTTAATCACTCAGATTCAACAAGAAGCAGCGGAATTTGGCGCCGACTTAGTCATTTTGGCCCACAAAGACGTTAAGAGTTTCAACTTAGGAAAGTTCGATAAACCAGAGTATTTCCTGATATTCCGAGCCGAGTTCCACCGCGAGTGTTACAAAGGTGAAGAGCACGACAGAGCCAGTGAAGTCGCTCGTTATAACGAGTTTGGTGAAAAAACGATTACCTTTTATAAAGCTGAATCGATACCAGTTAGCATTCAGTTGAGTAAAGCAGGTGCCAACCAATTTAATCACCCAGAAATCACAAATAATGAAATTTCACTTAAAAATGGTATTTACGGGATCGAACTAGGAACAACAGTCGACAAAGTAAAAGACGTGCTCGGCGATCCAAGTGCTCAACTAGATATATATAACAATGAGCAAGTTTTGTTATATGGCCGTCGACAAGCATTCCACTTTCAGAGCAATGAGCTGGTTAAATTTGACTCGGATTTTGACGGTTTGTCTCAGTCTTTCAGCAATACAATTCCAATTCGTTCCTCTTTTGACGAGCAAAATTGGGCGTTAAATGCCAACATCGAAAAACACGCGCTTTTATCACAGGTTGAATCGGCTCTGGGTGAAAAGATCACGTTAGATGACAAGAACAACTTTTCTCTGCAAAACAGCAAGCAAAAAATGCAACTGCATTTTAGTTACATAACAAATCAGGAAACATACGAAAAACAATACTATCTGGACAGTTTGGTCTTGACTCAGAATGGCTACAAACAAAATCCATATCGCGCGAGTAAAGATAGCCAGCTGCTATATCGTTCAATTGATAGTTTGTTCCAGACTCTTACCAATAATGAACTCGTTCAAAAGCAAACTTTAAACAACGCACTGGAAGAGCCGCTTGCACTCATCTGGGACACTCCAGAAACGGTTGTAAAAGTTTTTAATGATCATTTATTAGTTAGACAAAAATATGACCGATTAACGGAAATAACGTTCATGGAACACGTATTTAATGCGGCTGAACAGCAACCCACCTCGATTCCATGGTATTTAGGACAGTTCACGCAAGGCGGAAAAAAGTCCGAATTGCGCCCTCTATTATTGGAAGAAGTTTCTGAACTCGATGACAAAGTAATAATGGAAAGTGATTGGTATCAGATATCTCTGACCTTTGACGACAATGAATTAAATCAAGCCAATCTAGTTTTGTATTAAACAGAGCAGAATTTATATTAATAGGCGGGATAATTTAACTTGAGTGAATAACCATCTATGATTACTAAGTTCTGAACCAAGATAATTAGTAAAAATAGGAGCAACACTTCATGTTAACTGCATCCTGCCTTTGCCGAGCAGTAAGTTTTGAAATAACAACACCGCTTGAAGATGCCCGCCACTGTCACTGCGAAAATTGTCGAAAATTCACTGGCGCGGGTTCTGCGCAATGGGCAATAACTCATGTTAAAGGCTTAAACATAACATCTTCGGCAACCATTCAACGATATAACTCGGGTGGCGGCATGCGTTGTTTTTGCGCTACATGTGGCTCTCCTTTATGGTTTGAATCTGCTTTGGATAAAAACCTTGTTGCTATCCCTTTAGGAGTTTTAGATGAAGGGCAGATACCCAAACCTGAAAGCCATATATGGACACAATCTTGTCCAACCTGGTTCGACATCTGCGATGATTTAGAATGTTACCCTACTAACCCATAAATTACTTTTAGTTAATAAAAGGGCTCTCCTTTCCACAACTACGATTCGAAATTTACTTAAAATTTTTAGGCTGGATTATGCAAACCGTTACTATCTTAGTAGATGTACAAAACATCTATTACACAACTAGGCAGGCATTTGGACAAAGTTTTGACTACAACAAATTTTGGGCACAGATCACACAAGATAAAAAAATTGTTAAAGCTATCGCTTACGCCATAGACCGAGGCGACCAGAAACAACGAGAGTTTCAGAACATACTTCGTGCAATAGGTTTTGAAGTTAAGTTAAAACCATTCATTCAAAGGCGTGATGGTTCAGCAAAAGGAGACTGGGATGTAGGCATTACATTGGATGCCATCAAATATGGTAAAGAATCTGACACATTAATACTGGCTTCAGGTGATGGAGATTTCGACTTATTAGCCCAACACCTCATTAACGAGCATGATACGCAAGTAAACGTTTACGGCGTCGAAAAGCTCACGGCCGACAGCTTAATCAGAACAGCCAGCGAGTTTATTGCCATAGATGAAACATTATTGTTGTCACCTAGAAATTGACACTCGAACTCAATGTGAATATTTTTTGACCATTACTGTTGTTTATTAATCAAATTGTGGCAGAATTACCCGCAAAATAAGATCCTGATAATTAAAACAATAAGCTAAAGGACAAGGAAATGACCAAGTTACATGTGGATGGCAGACAAATCATCCCATACAACTTCGTTTGTTACGAAGATTTGATTCGATTCGAAATTCCCGAAGAAATTGTAAAAACCGTATTTCCAGAAAAATCTGAATCAACTAGTTACCAACTAATTAAGGATGATGTGGATTGGGGTTTTTTTAGAATTCTTTCCGTAACATCAGGTAAATTTACAGGCCGTTCTGCTCTAACATTACATAGACAGTAACTTAATAAATAGAGCCCAGTATTTAAAGGACTGGGCTCTTATAACATCTTGCCTTGAAAAATTTACAAGGCACATCTCGTAATTACTAATTACCACCAGGGCCTATGTTAGGCGCCGTTCGAGAAGCTCTATTTTCTAGCATCTCTTTACTTCTTCTTTCAATCTCATCTCGTTGTGCTTGAGTGGTGCAGATTTTCTTAGGAATGTTGCTTCCTGTTACTTTCACTTTTTCACAACGATAACCATTTCCACTTTTAGCAATCTGGTCATCAGTACTCGCACATCCTGTTATAGCCAGGGCGAGCATACACAATATAACTTTTTTCATAGTAAGCTCTCTCATTTTAATTAAATCCTTAATTATACTGATATTTTTAACATACCAGACCCACCCAACTTATATGTTATAGGGACAAATGACAACTACTCAATCAAACTACTTGAAAGTTTTTCTCATTTAGACAAGTCCAGTTTGCCACTTAAGACTGTACCAAACATTCTAGAATATTGATGTTCTAAAATTGAAAAAGATGAAAGTATCCAACGAATGTCACTAATGACCAGATTTATGAGTTAAGTGGTTGTTTCTGCAGTGAGCTCATCACCACAGAAATTTATAGTCAACAAAACGAACTAACGTCCTCCTTCTTGCATAGACGTATTGCCCATTAAGTTCGGAGCAGCGCGATGACCTCTTCTTTGCATCATCTCTTCTGTCGCAATTTTAGCTTGTTCACGTTGATAGGCCGTAGTACAAACCTTTTTAGGAATATGACTGCCCGTAACTTTATATTTGTCACATCTCCAGCCTTTATCGTTCTTGGCGACTGTTTCCGCAGTACTTGCACATCCTGCAATAACCAGCGCAAGCATACAAAGTAGAATTTTCTTCATAGTAAGCTCTCTTATTTTTATTAAATCCTTAACCCTGCTGACATTTTTGGTTGTCAGACCAATTAAAGCTACATCTGAATCGCGGAAATAACAACCAATAAACCAACACTTTCTGCGTTTTTTTTAGTCACCTGACGTAAACAAACCTGTACTCAATGAAGGTAATTTTGTGCTCAAGAGAATTTTAACTTGATATCGAGCCATGATTGTCGACAAATTGAGTTATCTTCCTTATTTTCCATATATAACAACAATTCTTAGTATGGAGCAGTACGTTACTCTTGAGCATAGAGTCACTATTCAGAAACAACATTAGAAACATTTCCCCTATCGCTCAAATTGTATACAACAAAAATTGTTCGTAACAAAAAGTAATAAACAGTACTTCGTTTAACTTTTCATAACTCCAATCTGTATTTAAACTGTAACTATTGATTGAGTTTGCTTATCGGTATGTTCAACAGCTTGATCATGCTCAAGGCTGTTTATCGATTTTTATCTATCGGCAACCAGATTCTGTTATACAACATGGAAAGTAGTGTGAATTTTTACCTTTATGACGTTGCCCCCTTCCTTTTATTAAATATGTTCATCATGGTTTTTTTGACAGCAGCGATGGCTAGAAATAAGACCAATAATGTGCCGCTTGTTGGGTTATATTCTAGTTTGCTAAGTTTGGTCTTTTTTCCAGCGAGCTGGGTATACATGGCACACTGGATGGCAAAAAATAAGACCCTTCCCTTGCCAGTCAACAACAACTAGGAGTAAAAATGCAATCTGCACTAGTATCAACATCATGGCTAAACAACCATATTTCTCATCCTGATATAGTGATACTCGATGCGAGCATGGAAAAGGTTGTTGGTAAAGAGCCACTAACTTACGACAGTCCCACTTTTATTCCTAACGCGAAGAAATTAAATCTTGAAACGGATTTCTGCGATCTCACTGCCAAACTTTCTCACACGATGCCAACTGCAGGACTATTTCGAGCAACTTGCAAAAAATTAGGAATAGGCCCCACCAGCCAAGTTGTTATTTATGATAATCAAGGCATGTATAGTGCTCCTCGGGCATGGTGGACATTTAGGTTAATGGGTTTTGAGAGTGTATATGTTTTGAATGGCGGTTTACCTCAATGGCAAAAGGAAGGTTTTGCTGTGGTTGACACTGTATCAACGGGTAACACAGATCAAACTGTTTCCGTGAATTTGCATAAAGATAAAATTTGCGATTCGAAACATGTGTTTGCTTGTTTAGCTAAAACGGATACCAACATTTTGGATGCGCGTTCTTTCCAACGATTTGCCGGTAAAGCACCTGAACCAAGATCAGGTGTTCGCTCAGGCCACATTCCGGGCTCTCTTAGCCTGCCATTTGCAAACGTATTAAATGAATTCAAAATGAAGCCTGCTGCTGAACTTAAAAAAATATTTAAGCCATTGGCAAATACTCAACATATCTTTAGCTGTGGTTCAGGCATTACGGCCTGCATATTGATACTTGCGGCTTATGAAGCGCAACTTGAAAATTTGTGTTTATATGATGGTTCGTGGAGTGACTGGGGCAGTGATGATTCGTTACCATTAGAGTCTGTATAAATACGCTCTATTTCATTTTGGCATTTGAAATTAACACGGCACGTAATAATAACCACGTGCCGTATTGAAAACTAACCGCCGCTTTTTGCTGCAACCCTGCCACGAAGATCGCGATTGAGCTCAACGAACTCTTTAGCTAATCTTTCTTTTTCTTTTCTCTGAGCCGCGGTAGAACATAACTTTCTTGGTATATAACTCCCTGCAGCAATCACTCTTTCACACTTGTAGCCATTGCCCTCAACCTGGGCGGTTTCCACGCTCGTACTTGCGCAGCCAGTTACCGCCAAGGCCACTGCAAAAACTAAGGATTTACTAAAAGTTTGTGTGTTCATGTTTTTATTCCTTAAGTCAGTAAATGTATTTCCCATTTACATAGAACTTTCAACATTAAGATAGCACAAAAAGGAATCATCTCATCTAGGATCATGTAAGCAAATGTTTATGCAATTGTAATGAATCCGCGCAATATCCATTGATAAACACACTCTGTTAATTGGTGCATATTGAAACGCCTTCATCCGTCCATATATCAGTCGTATTGAAGGGTAAGGTATTGATTATTTGTGGAAATAACACTTAAAGCCGTAGACAAAAGTAACTACGAACAAATTTGTGACTTAGACGTCGCTAAACATCAAGAAGATTACGTTGCCTGCAATATGTGGTCATTAGTAGAGTCCATGTTTAATGACAATCATGTCACCAGAGGCATTTACCAAGGCAACGAAGTAGTCGGTTTTTTTATGTGGGTAAAAGAAAGTGCACAGAAGATTTCTATTTGGCGTTTTATGGTTGACCAAAAGTATCAAAACAAGGGTATTGGGCGGTATGCGTTAACTTTAGCACTGGAAGAAATTAAACAAGACTCCGAGCTCAAGAATATTGAGATTTGTTACAACCCAAACAACCCGGTGGCAAAATCTTTCTATGAGAGTTTTGGATTCAAAGAAATTGGCATGGATGAGGATGACGAAGATATGCTGGCGCTTATTACCCTGTAAAACAGGTCTGGTTAGCTCTATTTTGGGGCTAACCCCATATCATCCAAACGCATGATAATCTCTTCTTTCATTTCACATTTAATTTCTTGCCAGTGTTTGTCTTGCTGCGCCCCTATGATGGCGTAGATGGAATTCAAGCCCGTCCCCTTAACATTTCGCTTAAGTTTGGCGTAAATTTCAAATGCATCCATTTGCAAAAACTGCTCTACATCATTGATTCCAATTTGAGCTAATATTTCTTCACTCTTAGGACCAAAGCCTTTTAGATCTGAAAGACGTTTTTTGGCCATGTTATTCTTATACCAATCTGCATAAAGAATTAGTCAATTCAGAATTTCACCAGAGCTGCGAGAATAATCGAAACTTGTGCAGGTATAGTCGTTCTCGGCTTGGTCTCCTGAGTCGCCCTACCTCCTGCATCCAT
>Ga0213832_1000061_pt1 | contig 238086 bp, 220 predicted proteins | sample SWATP13_FD_161660 | JGI IMG/M metagenome (GOLD analysis project Ga0213832, IMG submission 161660) | Coastal seawater microbial communities from Marineland, Florida, United States - SWA TP1 #3 | ecosystem: Environmental > Aquatic > Marine > Coastal | place: USA: Florida | collected 2016-08-06 | reverse complement strand
GCTTGGCGACCATAGCGTTTTGGACCCACCTGATTTCCATGCCGAACTCAGAAGTGAAACGAAATAGCGCCGATGGTAGTGTGGGGCTTCCCCATGTGAGAGTAGGACATCGCCAGGCTTTAAATTTAAGAAGCCCGCTCGAAAGAGCGGGCTTTTTTGCATCTATAGAGTTTTAAAATTAGCTCACTTTATACCTAAAAAGTGTTCATCTAAGGTGCGATATACTTGCTTTCTGCAACCTTCCAAAAGGCTTTAACAAGCGGATTTTCCAGCTGAGTTTTGTTGCAGCAAACACCAAGTTTAAAAGGTTTAATTGGTAAGACTTTTAAACGATTTATCTTTTCTCTTACCGGACTGTTGTTGATTACAACATCAGGTGCGATACCTACTCCACACCCCAATGCAACCATACTTACGATGGCTTCATGTCCGGAGGTTTGTGCGTAGATCTTTGGCTTTATTTTCATTTGTTTGAGCCAAGTATTGGCCCTGTCCCTTGCCGTTCCTGCTTCTGGGAGTATGAATGGAATGACCGACCAGTCTGGTTTTTCTTTTTGTAGCTCTTCAGCAAACGCACTAACCCCAACAGGTACGATGACAGAAAGTGGGATTTCACTGATCGTTTCAAATGCGATTTTATTTGGCATCTGTTCTGACTTGGCTGATATGGCAATATCGGCTTCATCTGCTAGTATTTTGTCGATCGCTTGAGCTGGATCGCCGGTTGATAGTTTGAACTCAATGAAAGGGTTCTGAATACGAAAGTCAGAGATTAGCTCCGGAAGATGGCTGTAGCTTGCAGTAACAGAACAAAAGAGACGGATTTCTCCTTTCAATTCATCCTCGGTTCCCTTCAGGTGACTCTGATACTGCTGCCATTCGCCAAGAATCTTTAAGGCAACTGGGACTAGCTTTTTACCTTGGATAGTTAAATCAACGCTACGGTTGTCGCGTAAAAACAATTGTTGGCTGGTTTCCTCCTCTAATTTTTGTATCTGTCGGCTTAAGGCTGAAGGGCTAATATGCATTGCCGCTGCGGTCTTGGCGAAACTTTTACTCTCACAGAGATGAATGAAAAGTTGCAGGCTTTTGATATTCATTAAATTTTCATTTCCATGTTGCATAAATTGCAATAACTAATTGTGAATATATCACTTTAAGCAATCTCATGTCTGTTTTAGTATGAAGTTATTCGGTAAGGCAATTACTGACCTCAATGGAAGAATCTCAAAGGAGCACCCAGATGGCTAATTATTTCAATACCCTAAACTTGCGCGAGCAGTTGGACCAATTAGGTCGTTGTCGTTTTATGGACCGCAGTGAGTTCGCTTCAGAAGCGGATTATCTGAAAGGTAAGAAAGTAGTCATTGTAGGTTGTGGTGCTCAAGGTCTTAACCAAGGTCTGAACATGCGCGACTCTGGTCTAGACGTTGCTTATGCGCTTCGCCAAGCCGCGATTGATGAGCAACGCCAGTCATTCAAAAACGCAAAAGACAACGGTTTTGAGGTAGGTAGCTACGAAACGCTAATTCCACAAGCTGATCTAGTAGTAAACCTTACTCCAGATAAGCAGCACACAAACGTTGTTGAGACGGTAATGCCGTTAATGAAAGAAGGCGCAGCACTAGGTTACTCTCACGGTTTCAACGTTGTTGAAGAAGGCATGCAAATCCGTAAAGACCTAACGGTAGTAATGGTTGCACCTAAATGTCCAGGTACGGAAGTTCGTGAAGAATACAAGCGCGGTTTCGGTGTACCGACTCTTATCGCTGTTCACCCAGAGAACGACCCAAAAGGTGAAGGTTGGGATATCGCGAAAGCTTGGGCTGCAGCAACCGGTGGTCACCGTGCAGGCTGTCTAGAGTCTTCTTTTGTTGCTGAGGTGAAATCTGACCTAATGGGTGAGCAAACTATCCTTTGTGGCATGCTACAGGCTGGCTCTATCGTGTGTTACGAGAAGATGATTGCTGATGGTATTGATCCTGGCTACGCTGGTAAGCTTCTTCAATACGGTTGGGAAACCATCACTGAAGCACTGAAGTTTGGTGGTATCACTCACATGATGGATCGCCTAACTAACCCTGCAAAAGTGAAAGCATTTGAGCTTTCTGAAGAGCTAAAAGAACTGATGCGTCCGCTATACAACAAGCACATGGATGACATCATCACCGGTCACTTCTCTAGTACTATGATGGCTGACTGGGCAAACGACGATGCAAATCTACTAGGCTGGCGTGCAGAAACAGGTGAAACTGCTTTCGAAAACTACCCAGAAACTGACGTAGAAATCTCTGAGCAAGAGTACTTCGATAACGGTATCTTGATGGTTGCTATGGTTCGTGCGGGTGTTGAGCTAGCATTCGAAGCGATGACGGCATCTGGCATCATCGATGAGTCTGCTTACTACGAGTCTCTACACGAGCTGCCACTTATCGCAAACACTATCGCACGTAAGCGTTTATACGAAATGAACGTGGTTATCTCAGACACTGCGGAATACGGTAACTACCTGTTCGCTAACGTAGCAACGCCGCTTCTACGTGAGAAGTTTATGCCAGCCGTAAATACTGACGTAATTGGTAAAGGTTTAGGTGAAACGTCTAACCAAGTGGATAACGCGACTCTTATCGCTGTGAATGAAACAATCCGTAACCACCCTGTAGAGTACATCGGTGAAGAGCTACGTGGTTACATGACTGATATGAAGCGTATCGCGGTGGGCGGCTAAATGACTGGCCTTAAGGCTCCATTTCGGTGTCGAAGGTGCTCGTTTACTATCGTAAAGTCCGCGCCTTCTCCTAGAAATGAAACCTTAATACTGCGTAATTTACTTAGTCTCAAGTAACGCAGTAGATAAACTCCAGGCAGACTGGAGTGATAAATACAAAATAAACACAACATCTAATCAAAAGGCTTGGTCGCCGTTGACCAAGCCTTTTTGTTTTTAGCCGATTTATCTGCGCGCCGATAAGAAAAACGCTCCTTTGTGAGGAGCGCTTTGATACTTATTTTTCAGCAAGCTTTTCTTCAAGTTGTGCCAACTTCTGTTCCATTTCTGTTAGCTTTTGACGTGTACGTAGTAAAACTTGAGTTTGAACATCAAACTCTTCGCGACTTACAACATCTAGCTTGTTTAGCTGGCCTTGGATTACTTGACGAACTTTCTGATCGACATCAGAGCCCAACTCTTTTACAGGTTGAGGCATTGAGTCGTGAATCTGTTTAGCAATTTGCTCTAATTTCTTTGGGTCAAACATAGTGGCTAAAACTCCTTTTGATTTGTCCTCATTTTAAGTAAATGATACGTGAAAGTCGCCATTTAGATGGCAAAAAAGAGAGCGGCAATAAAAAAGGCCACCGAAGTGACCTTTTTGAATGCCTTAATAGCTTATCTGTTATCCGCTAATTCACGATGAGCTGCTTTCGCTTCGTCAACTCGCGCTAACTTCTCCAAGTCTTTGTCTTCAACAAATACTGGCAGAGGTTTGTGTTTTTCAGCTAGGTAGCTGTAAATCACAGGTAGTACGAATAGTGTGAACAGTGTACCGATTGCAAGGCCAGCAACGATGACGATACCGATACTGAAACGTTGCGCGGCACCTGCACCTGTTGCGTACATCAGCGGGATCAGACCTGCGATCATCGCTGCAGTGGTCATTAGGATAGGGCGAAGACGCACTTTCGCAGCTTCCATCACCGCATCAATACGAGACAGTTTATTATGTAACTGCTCTTCTTTGGCTACTTCACAGATCAAGATACCGTGCTTGGTTATTAGGCCGACCAGCGTGATCAAACCAACCTGCGAGTAGATGTTCATCGAGGCTGTACCCCAGGCCAATGCGATCAAGGCACCACAGATTGCCAGAGGTACAGATACCATGATGACAATAGGGTCGCGGAGTGATTCAAATTGAATCGCCAGAACGAGGAAGATGATCGCAAGTGCAAGACCGAAGGTTGCATACAAGGCACTACCTTCCGTTACAAACTGACGAGATTCGCCCATGTAATCGTGGTTATAGCCTGCAGGCAGCTTGGTTTGTGCAATATTCTCAAACCAGTCGATTGCGTCACCCATAGCAACACTAGGCGATGGTACTGCACCCACAGTCGCTGAGTTTAGCTGGTTGAAGTGTGGCAAAGAGCGAGGCTCAGCCACCACATCGATAGTAATCAGACTGCCTAATGGAACCGCTTTACCATCTACAGAGCGTACATAGTAGTTCTTCATCGATTCTGGGTTTAGACGCCATTTACGCTCAACTTGAGGAATCACCTCATACGAGCGACCATTCAGGTCGATTCGATTTACATAACCATCTGCCATCATGGTGCTGAGAGTGATGCCAATGTCTTGCATAGTCACACCGTAGGCACCCGCTTTGTCTTTATCGATCTTGATCTTCATCGTTGCTGAATCGTAGTTCAAATCAAGGTCGGAATAGACAAACATTGGGCTACTTGCAACATCGGTTAGAATATCGCTAGCGATAGTAAACAAGCTCTCGAAGCTATTTGGTGTTGTAATTACAAACTGAACAGGTAGACCTGAGCCTGCACCTGGAAGCTCTGGCATTTGGAATGCAGTGACAGACATACCAGGCACACTTGATACTAGGCCACCCACACGTTTTGTGATTTCAGATTGGCTTGCCTCTCGTTCACTCCAAGGCTTCAATGTTGCTAGGCCAAACGCTTGGTTTGAGTTTGGTACACCATTAAAGACCTGTGCGTATTCCACCTCTGGTTGATCTGAGAGTATTTGGTTTACGTCATCCATGGTATTTTGGATATAGTCCAAGTTCGCATTTGATGGGGCGGTACCCATCAGCATGACCACACCTTTATCTTCAGATGGTGCTAGTTCGCTAGGAATAAACTTGAACAAGACCGGTAAGCTTGCAAATACAATGATTGCAAATGCAATAACAACCGGACGATGAGCCATTACCGCTTTCAACATTCCTTCGTAACGAGTGGTCATGCCATCAAGGATATGGTGAACTTTTTGCTCAAACTTGCTTGGCTTCTCGTTCGCCTTCAGCATCTTCGAACACATCATTGGTGATAGTGTCAAAGCGATGATGCCGGATACGAATACTGAACCTGCCAGTGTCAAAGCGAACTCTTTGAACAATGAGCCGGTGATACCACCCATCAACGCGATCGGCGCGTACACTGCACCTAGCGTCAATGTCATCGCGATAACTGGAACCGCAATTTCACGCGTACCAATAATTGCAGCTCGGAATGGCGATTCCCCTTCTTTGATGTGACGGTCAACGTTTTCTAGTACAACGATCGCGTCATCCACCACCAGACCGATGGCAAGCACCATCGCCAGTAGCGTCATCAAGTTCCAAGAGAAACCCATTGCCTGCATCACCATTGCCACACCAATCAATGAAAGTGGAATGGTCACGATAGGAATGATTACCGCGCGGAATGAGCCCAGGAACAGTGTGATAACCACAAGTACGATGACCGCTGCTTCAAGAATCGTTTTCACTACTTCGTGAATCGATTCGTTGATGGCGATAGTTGAGTCGTACATTACGTTCATTTTGATGTTACTTGGTAGGTTGCGCTCAAGCTGAGGCAACAGTTCAAGTACGTCTGCTGCAATGTTGATTGGGTTAGCACTTGGCGCTGCGTTGATCGCTGCAACCACAGCTTCTTGACCGTTTGCACTTGCGCGATAAACGTCGTGACTCTTCTCTAGCGTTACTTTAGCGATATCACCTAGGCGGATGACATCCCCTTCACCAGTTTTCACGACCAATGCCTCAAGTTCAGCAACGTTTGATACCTGAGTATCTGCGCTACCGTTATAAAGCACGAACTCACCCGTCGCTTGACCGGTTGCAGATTGGTAGTTGTTGGCGTTAAGAACGCTCATCACATCGGTTGCGGTCAACTTCAAAGCGCCCATTTTAGCAGGATCTAGCCATACGCGCAGTGCGTACTTCATACCACCATACAGGTCAACTTTGGACACACCGTTTACGGTGAACAACTGCGGGTTGATTACACGCTCAAGGTAGTCAGTGATCTGGCTTGAAGATAACTCGTCACTCGTAAAGCCGATGTACAGTACCGCCGTTGTCGAACCTGTCGACATGGTTACGGTTGGGTCTTCGGCTTCTTTTGGTAGCTGTGAACGTACCGAGTTGGTTTTCGCCAGAATGTCAGACAACGCCGCATTTGGATCAGTATTCAACTTCATGTTTACAGTAATGGTCGATTTACCCAGTACCGATTGCGAAGTCATGTAATCAATATTATCGGCTTGCGCTACCGCTTGCTCCAATGGCTGAGTAATAAAGCCTTGGATCAAGTTGGCACTTGCACCGTAGTAACTGGTGGTCACGGTGACCACCGTATTCGTCATTTCAGGGTATTCACGAACCTGCATTTTGAACACCGCTTGCAAACCAAGCAATGCAATCAAAAAGCTGATCGATACCGCTAAAACTGGACGTTTTATAAAAACATCTGTAAAGCGCATGATGCCTCCAACTTAAAGCATTGGTGTTTCAGCAGGTGGGGTAGTTGCATCGCTTTCGACAATGCTTACTTTCGCATGGTTACTCAAACGGACTTGACCCGATGTCACCACTACATCACCTGGCTTCACGCCTTCTAGAATGTGTGCGATATCTTTAGAGCGTTCGCCAACTTTTACCACATGCTGCTTAACGCGTTTTTCGCCATCTTCTTCTGTTACGATGTAAACATTGTCGCCATACAGCGTAAATGTGATCGCGGTTTGAGGTAGCGTGACCTGATTTTCTAATTTAGGCAGAATGATGTTTGCACGCGCGAACATACCACTACGTAGTTTGCCGTCACTGTTAGGGATATCCGCTTGAACTTGAATCAAACCACTTTGTACGTTTACAGCTGGTTCAATCGCAGAAATAGACCCTTTGAAAGGTTGGTCTGGATAAGCGTCAACAAAGATATCCACTTCTTGGTCGATATTGATACGTGAAATATCGGTTTGCGGCACGGTAAAGCGTAAACGCATCACGCTGGTGTCTTCCAGGCGAACAATATCGGTACCCGCTTGTAGGTACTGACCTAGGTACACGTTACGAATACCTACTACACCATCAAATGGCGCTTTGATTTCGCGTCGGTCGATGGTCGCTTTCAAGCTTTCAATGTCCGCTTTTAAGGAGAAGTAGTTCGCTTCTGCTTCGTCATACGCTTCTTTAGAAATAGAGCCTTTTTTAAATAGCCCTTGGTAGCGTTTGTATTTCGCTTCTGCTGCTGGCAACTTGGCTTGCGAGCTCTTTAAATTCGCTTTCTCAACGTCAGAGTCAAGCAGTACTAGTGGCTGACCTGCTTTGACTTGAGTACCGGAATCAAATGCGATTTTATCGATAACACCGCTCGTTTCGTTCGCTACCGTCACGCCTTGATTTGGCTCGATAAAACCAATTGCCTCGATGACTGGTACCCAATCCACCGCTTGCACTTCAGTTACGGTTACTGGGAATGCTGGTTCAGGGCGATTGGCAAACTGCTCCATTTTGTCTTTGATATCAATTAGTCTGTATGTAACAACGCTACCAAAAAGTAATAAAACAATTGATAGCATCAAAATCCACTTTTTCATTCTATTAAGAACTCCAGTTAGTGTTTAATAATTGCATCCCAACTGGCTTCAATAGCGGCCTCTAATGCCGTCTTATCCAGTTGATAAAATCCCAAAGCGTGTTTCCGAGCAAGTGCAACACTTGCCTCAAAACTCAATCCAGAAAGTACTTCGTTATCGAGAAGCTTGAATACTCCCTCGTCTTTGCCCTGATTGAAAAGAAGATCTACTTGGGCAAACATTTGTCTCTCAAGTTCCCGAGCTTTGCTACTATTTGAACAGGGTAAAGACTCATATTGGACTCGGTTGCTGATCGCACTTAAGTTCGAGCTCGCTAAATTCCAAATATTGAGCCACATGGTTCGATAACGCTGTTTTAAAGGCATCTCTTCACTAACACCTAGTTGCACCGCAGTAGCAACACGCTTAGCAACGTTAAGGCGTAGTTCCTCTAAAAGATGTTCTTTATCTGAGAAATAACGGTAAATCGTCCCTGCTGCGACACCTGCCTCATTGGCGAGCTTTTGCATGGAAAGCCCTTGAAAGCCAGATTCAGCAATGAGTTGTTCAGCAGCGACTAAGATTTGTTCTCGTTTATCTACAGCAGGGTTATCCTTCATAATGTCACCCTTTAGTGAATGAACGTTCATTCATTATAGCTTAAATACCCGCCATTTATGCAACAGAATATTGCACTTAATTGGTGTAAAAATTACAAGAAATCAGCATAGCTTTCACGAGGCCACCCCTTTATCATAGGCGCCACATTCATCACCCGCAGAGAATTTCTATGAAGCTGAACCCTAGTCAAGATGAAGCCGTGAAATACGTGTCTGGCCCATGCCTAGTGCTAGCAGGTGCTGGTTCGGGCAAAACTCGTGTTATTACCAATAAAATCGCTTATCTGGTTCAGCAATGTGGTTACAAAGCGCGTAACATTGCGGCGGTGACGTTTACCAACAAAGCAGCACGTGAAATGAAGGAGCGTGTAGGTCAAACGTTAGGGAAAGGTGAGTCTAAAGGTTTGATGGTATCAACATTCCACACTTTAGGATTGAACATCATCAAGCGTGAGTACAAGCATTTAGGGTTGAAAGCGGGCTTCTCACTGTTTGATGACCAAGACCAGCTAGCGCTGCTCAAAGAACTTACCGAAAAGCAGCTTGATGGTGATAAAGATCTGCTACGTCAGCTTCTGAGTTGTATTTCCAACTGGAAAAACGACATGTTGACGCCAGAGCAAGCCAAAGCGCGTGCGCAAGGTGAACAGCAACAATTGTTTGCGTTCTGTTTTGATATGTACCAAAAGCAAATGAAAGCCTATAACGCGCTTGATTTTGATGACCTAATTTTGATGCCCGTTTTACTCTTACGTAATCATGAAGATGTTCGTCAGCGTTGGCAGAATCGTATCCGTTACCTACTGGTTGACGAGTATCAAGATACCAACACGAGTCAGTATGAGCTGGTCAAATTAATTGTCGGAGAACGTGGGCGATTGACTGTTGTAGGGGATGACGATCAGTCTATTTATTCATGGCGTGGTGCGAAACCTCAGAACCTCGTGTTGCTGGGTGAAGATTATCCGAATTTGCGTTTGATTAAGCTAGAGCAAAACTACCGTTCAACGAGTCGAATCCTGCGTGCGGCCAACATTTTGATAGCTAACAACCCTCACGTCTATGAGAAGTCCTTGTTCTCTGAAATTCCTGACGGTGAAAAACTCAAAGTGTTGTTGGCTAAAAATGAAGAGCACGAAGCAGAGCGCGTAACGGGTGAACTAATTGCGCATAAGTTCCTAAACCGTACCGAATATAAAGATTATGCGATTCTATATCGTGGTAACCACCAATCACGTTTGATTGAAAAGTCTCTGATGCAAAACCGTGTACCGTATAAAATTTCTGGTGGCACCTCGTTTTTTGCACGCGCAGAGATTAAAGACATCATGGCGTATTTGCGTGTTTTGGTTAATCCGGATGACGACAATGCATTTTTGCGCATTGTGAACACTCCGCGACGTGAAATTGGCCCAGTAACGTTAGAGAAATTAGGCAGTTATGCCAATATGCGAGGCAAGAGCCTGTTTGAGTCGAGCTTTGAAATGGGGCTCGAACAGCACCTAACGGGACGTGGCCTAGAAAACCTGCGTCGTTTCACCCAATGGCTAGTGGCGATTGCTGATCAAGCTGAGCGTGGTGATACCGTCGAAGCGGTTCGTTCGCTAGTTCGTGATATCCATTATGAAGATTGGCTATACGAAACTTCAGCAAGTCCGAAAGCCGCTGAAATGAGAATGAAGAACGTTTCTGACCTTTATTCCTGGATAGTGGCGGACCTAGAGGGTGACAACTACGATCAAGAAGAGAAAACGTTAAAAGAAGTCGTTCAACGTTTGACCTTGCGTGACATGATGGAGCGCGGTGAAGAAGATGAAGACAGTGATGCAGTACAACTGATGACCTTGCACGCATCAAAAGGCCTTGAGTTCCCATATGTATACTTAATTGGGTCCGAAGAAGGTATTTTACCGCACCAAACCAGTATTGATGAAGATAACGTGGAAGAAGAGCGTCGCCTGATGTACGTTGGTATTACTCGCGCGCAACGTGAACTGACTTTCACTATGTGCAAAGAGCGTCGGCAGTTCGGCGAGTTGATCAAACCGACTCAAAGCCGCTTTTTGGATGAGTTGCCATTTGATGACGTTGAATGGGAAGTAAACAAAAAGCCAGTATCAGCAGAAGAGCGTATGGCGAAAGGTCAAGCACACATTGCCAATATTCGAGCAATGTTTAAGAAGTAAAGTAACCTTGTTCTCACTGACTAAAAACAAAAAGGCTTGCCAACTGGCAAGCCTTTTTCGTTGATGTCTTTACTTATAGACCTTCAATCATGTGGTCAATTGCTGCGATGATTTCATCGTCAGAACAGTCCATACAGGTTCCTTTGGCTGGCATCGCATTGAAGCCTTCTAATGCGTGCTTCACTAACGTATCTTTGCCATGTGCAATACGTGGTGCCCAATCATCGGCATTACCTGTTTTAGGTGCGCCGTTTACACCAGATGCGTGACAAGCAATACAAAAAGTACCATAAACTGTGGCGCCATCACGTGGACCGGTTGGTTCTTCTTTCACTGGCTCAGAACCTGCTAGATAAACATCACCGACAGGTTGGATGCGTTCTGCGATCGCATCGTATTCAGTTTGGCTGATGTCAGAAGCTAAAGCTGCCGTAGAAAACGTTAAGGCAGCGAACAAAACGCTAATCATTTGTCGAGACATATCCATTAAACCCACTTCACATTCCCGAGGTAAGTGACTTACCTATTTATATAGTTAGAGTATTAATGCCGAGCAGAGAAATCATTAAATTCCACTGAATGGCATAGAATGATTAGACAACTTGGTTGCAGCTGTTAAATCAATGTAAATAATGGGTGATTATATCCCGATAACTTGTTGCAATAAACAACAAGTTATCCATGACAGGGCGTGAATCACATCAAAAATCCACTTTAACGGAAGATAACTGTCGAAAAAGAGACCAAACGATAAAAAAAGTAAAAAAAGTACTAGACGGCATAGTGTGATATCCGTATTATTCCACTCCGCCGATAGGGCATGCGCCCGTAGCTCAGTTGGATAGAGCGTTGGCCTCCGGAGCCAAAGGTCGAAGGTTCGAATCCTTTCGGGCGTACCATTGCCTCGGAGGATACATCGGTAAAAATCAGTGGTGGCTATAGCTCAGTTGGTAGAGCCCCGGATTGTGATTCCGGTTGTCGCGAGTTCAAGTCTCGTTAGCCACCCCATTCTTTCTTTTTTAGATTGAATGCGGTAGCATTGCTCCTAATCTTGATTCAATCAAGATAAAACATCGTCGGTGAATAGCGCAGCTTGGTAGCGCATCTGGTTTGGGACCAGAGGGTCGGGGGTTCGAATCCCTCTTCACCGACCACTATTTAGTTTATGGCTCGAATAGAGCGGTAAACAGCAAAAATTGATGGTGGCTATAGCTCAGTTGGTAGAGCCCTGGATTGTGATTCCGGTGGTCGCGAGTTCGAATCTCGTTAGCCACCCCATTAATTAAGGTGACTTCTTAGTTGAAGTGTCCTGTCTGATTTGAGAAAATCAGTAAATACAGTTCGGTGAATAGCGCAGCTTGGTAGCGCATCTGGTTTGGGACCAGAGGGTCGGGGGTTCGAATCCCTCTTCACCGACCACTATTAGAAAGCCTGCTTTTTAGCAGGCTTTCGTCGTTTTAGAGTTTATGATCTCGCTTGGACTGTATTAGTCGGTAATGTATCAATGGATTTGAACCCAAGTGGGGTTCGCCTGAAGTTAGAATTCGGCTCTTCACCGACCGCTATTTAGAGCCTCAGTCGAAAGACTGGGGCTTTTTTGCATCTCTCCTGAAAAGAATCGGCATTCCATTTCAATTTTCCCCAAAAGTGTACAGCTCTAGGGGCTTTTGACCACCTATGATCCAAATGCTTTTCGAGCTGACAAAATAAACCCCAGAGCAGTGTCTGGGGGTTTGTAGTTTTCTAATCCGCTGCTTTTATTGGGCGAGTGTTTTAAGGATTTCTTTTACTTCTACCGTTTTTTGGATTTCAAAACTTGGCGTTATATCCGTTGAGTTACTTGCGCCTGTCGCATTCACCCACACACTCAAAATGCCCATATTGTTAGCGCCAGCAATGTCAGCAGGTAAAGAGTCGCCCACGTGTAGAGCCTCTTCTGGTTTTACTTCGACCAAGTCGAGCGCTTTTTGGAAAATACTTGTAGCAGGTTTCTCTTCTGGCTCTTCTCCTCCCACAATAATATGGTCCACCCAGTTGCTCATTTGTGTCGCGTTTAATTTAGGGTGTTGAGAAAAAATCGGGCCGTTAGTGATCACGACGAGTTTGTAATGTTGACGAAGGTCGCTGAGCATTTCTTTTACACCAGGGAAGAAAGTGAACGCGCCCATACGTGCAGAGTCAAAGTAGTCTTGAGCTTGTTGAGCCTCTTTTGCAGCGATGCTGACGCCTTGCTCCGCCAAGATGTTTTGGATCAGGCCACAACGGAAGGCATTTTCATCGGGTAGCAGAGCCACAAGGTGAGGGAACTCAGCATTCAGCTTTTTGTATACACCCTGCAAGTAGCGCTGCAAAAACGCTTTTGGCTCGGTAACTTGTGGATAGGTCTTATGAATCCAAGTTGTAAACGCTTGTCCTGCAACTTTATCGGCTTGTGACGTTGCACATAAAGTCTCGTCCATATCAAAAAAAATCGCTTTAAGCACAGGGGCTCCTTTTATTTACGGCTTGGCTTTGACACTGTTCATCTATTATCCCACTCTCAATTGTGTCGTAAAGGGTTAAAACCGGCGAGTTTTCTTATGACGTACGAATGAGGATAGCGGTACTTTCCTTTGCTTAGTCAATAAACCGCTTAAGTGGCGCATATTCTGCGTTGGAGCAGGATTTGTGTGGTTTTGCTGTTTTGTTCACGTTTTGACCTATCCTTTCTCTTCCTAAGTTTGGCTTTTTGTATTTGCCGACTATTTTATTAATAGTTTTTTATGTTGAAAAAACACTTTTTGCATATGATATTGTTTGTTAAATGTTAATAAATGCACATGAATAATATGGTTAATGATCTTGTTTAGCTCATGTTTACTTTTAGAGCATTTTTCTAGTTTTATTGGTGCATGACGCACAAAAATAGTGTGATATGAAAATGGTTAAATACTTGTTAATGCATTTTTATTCGCTAATTGTGCGTTTATTTAATGTTTTTTCGGCGGAATATACTTTAATTGTTGCTTTTTTGTGTGATTTTTGCCAAATTATTTCCGCATTAAGATTTCAGAGTATTATTCTGAATTTGAACGGATTCATTCAGGTGATGAATGGTGCCTTTGGCATGATTCGATACCACAGACAAGGCAGTAGAGGTCTGAAATGTCACTATTAGAAGTGAAAAACCTTCGTATTGAATACCCATCCCGACACGGCGTTCACGCTGCCGTGAAGTCACTTTCTTTTCATATTGAACGTGGTGAAATCGTGGGTGTTGTTGGCGAATCAGGTGCGGGTAAATCCACCGTTGGTAACGCTGTTATCGATTTGCTTAGTCCCCCAGGTCGCGTTGCTAGCGGTGATGTATTCTTGGATGGAGAAAAAATTTCTGGCCTATCACCAGAAGCGATGCGTAAGGTTCGCGGCTCGAAAATAGGTTTTATTTTCCAAGATCCGATGACCTCGCTCAATCCACTTTTTACTGTTGAGCAACAGCTGAAAGAGACGATCCACGCTAACATGAAGGTCTCTGATGAAGAGGCGTATCAGCGCGCGCTTTCTCTTATGCAGCAGGTTGGTATTCCGCAACCAGAAAACCGCTTAAAACAGTACCCGCACCAATTCTCTGGTGGTATGCGTCAGCGTGTTGTCATTGCTATTGCTTTGGCTGGTGAGCCTGATCTCATCATCGCGGACGAACCAACTACGGCGTTAGACGTTTCTATCCAAGACCAAATCCTCAACTTGATCCGCGAGCTGTGTATCAAGAACAATGTCGGCTGTATGTTAGTTACTCACGATATGGGTGTCGTCTCCAACGTCACCGATCGCGTGGCGGTAATGTATCGTGGTGACTTGGTGGAGTTTGGACCAACAGCCAAAGTATTGGGCGATCCTGATCACTCTTACACTCGCAGTCTAATTTCAGCGGTACCACGTTCAGACAGAAAGTTAGATCGTTTCCCGTTAGTAAGCTATATCGAAGAAGCGGCGGAAATGGAGCCACTCGATATCAAGAACCACTGGTTAGGACAAAGCCAAGATGAGCGTGAGTACACTGGCCCGCTTTTGGACGTGAAGAACGTCAATCTTCGCTTTGTGACCAAAGACTCTTTGTTCGAGAGCCGCCGAGAATACGTGCAAGCATCTAATAATGTGAGCTTTGAAGTGCACGAAGGCGAAACCTTTGGTTTGGTGGGCGAGTCTGGTTCAGGTAAATCGACCATTGCACGTGTGATTGCTGGTTTATACCAACCTAACTCTGGTCAGGTGAAATTCGAGGGCATTGACCTGACCGCTTTAACCTCTGAGAAAGAGCGCCGCCCGATGCGTCGTCAAATGCAGATGGTGTTCCAAAACCCATATACTTCAATGAACCCTCGTATGAAGGTATTCGATATTATTGCTGAGCCAATCCGTTTCCATAAATTGACGAAAAACGAGTCGGAAACTCGCCAAATCGTGAATGACCTATTGGATCATGTTGGTTTGGGTCGAATGGCTGGGCTTAAGTACCCTCATGAATTCTCCGGTGGTCAGCGTCAGCGTATTTCTATTGCGCGTGCGTTGGCGACTCGTCCTCGACTTTTGATTTGTGATGAACCGACCTCAGCACTGGACGTATCGGTACAGGCACAAATTCTAAACTTGCTGAAAGATCTGCAAAGTGAGCTGAACTTGACTATGTTGTTTATCAGCCACGATTTACCTGTTATTCGTCAGATGTGTGACCGAGTAGGTGTGATGCAAATGGGTACACTTTTAGAAGTGGCACCAACAGAACAGTTATTCACGGCACCTCAACACGAATACAGCAAAAAATTGATTTCTCTGATGCCGGAGTTTACTGGCTTGCGAGAAGAGATCGAAACGGCATAAACCAAGCAATTCGCTTGGCTAACCTTTAGTCATAACAAAGACGCAAACACAACAACAAGGGATCCGTATCCCCGCATGAAGGAGTTATGCAAATGAAAACCATGAAAAGCAAATTAGCAGTGGCGCTAATGGCTGCGGGCCTAAGCTTTAACGCAATGGCAGCAGATATCAAAGTTGGCTATGCAGCTGACCCAGTATCGCTTGACCCACATGAGCAGCTATCAGGTGGCACACTGCAAATGTCACACATGGTATTTGATCCGTTGGTTCGCTTTACTCAAAAAATGGATTTCGAGCCTCGCCTAGCGGAAAGCTGGGAACGTATTAACGATACGACTGTTCGTTTCAAACTGCGTGAAGGTGTGAAATTCCATTCTGGCAATACTCTAACGGCTGACGACGTCGTGTGGACGTTCCAGCGTTTACAAAGCTCTCCTGACTTTAAAAACATCTTCGACCCGTACGAGAAAATCGTCAAAGTTGACGACAACACGTTCGATCTTGTAACTAAAGGTCCTTACCCACTAGTGCTGCAAACCGCAACGTACATTTTCCCAATGGACAGCAAGTTCTACACTGGCAAAACTGCGGACGGCAAAGATAAGTCTGAGCTAGTGAAGCACGGTAATTCATTCGCATCGACTAACGTTTCTGGCACGGGTCCATTCATTGTGACTTCTCGTGAACAGGGCGTAAAAGTGGAATTTGAACGCTTTAAAGATTACTGGGACAAAGAGTCGAAAGGTAACGTTGATAAGCTAACGCTTGTGCCAATCAAAGAAGACGCAACTCGTGTAGCAGCGCTGCTTTCTGGCGGTGTTGACATGATTCACCCTGTAGCGCCAAACGACCACAAACGCGTTGAAGATGCTGACGGCATCGACCTAGTTACGCTACCTGGTACTCGTATCATCACGTTCCAACTAAACCAAAACAGCAACGAAGCATTGAAAGACGTTCGCGTTCGCCAAGCGATTGTTCACGCAATCAATAACGAAGGTATCGTGAAGAAAATCATGAAAGGCTTCGCAACGGCCGCTGGTCAGCAAAGCCCGGCTGGTTACGTAGGTCACGATGACAAACTGGTTCCTCGCTACGATTTGAAGAAAGCGAAAGAACTGATGAAAGAAGCGGGTTACGAAAACGGCCTGACGCTAACGATGATCGCACCAAACAACCGTTACGTGAATGATGCGAAAGTAGCACAAGCGGCAGCGGCAATGTTGTCTAAGATCGGTATCAAGGTTGATCTGAAGACCATGCCAAAAGCGCAGTACTGGCCTGAGTTCGACAAGTGTGCGGCAGACATGCTGATGATCGGTTGGCACTCAGATACAGAAGACTCAGCGAACTTCAACGAGTTCCTAACTATGACTCGTAACGAAGAAACCGGTCGTGGTCAGTACAACTGTGGTTACTACTCAAACCCAGAAATGGACAAAGTGGTTGAAGCTGCGAACGTAGAGACGGATCCTGCGAAACGTGCAGAAATGCTGAAGGGCGTAGAAGCGACACTATACAACGACGCAGCATTCGTACCGCTACACTGGCAAAGTGAAGCATGGGGCGCGAAGTCTAACGTGAAAGCGGCAGACATCGTTAACCCAATGGTAATGCCTTACTTCGGTGACCTAGTGGTTGAATAATCACGGTTAGTCGACTTTGAGGAGGGATGGATTTCCCTCCTCAACTTAAAGCACTCGACTCAGTTTTGTTTCAGTCGGATTGAGTTGGTTATTTAGACTGAATTTTCTCTCTAATTTAGAGATCTATGGATAGTTAAGGGGCAAGGAATGTTTTCGTTTCTGGTCAAGCGCCTGTTTCAGGCACTGATAGTGATGTTTGTGATCAGTTTGGTGGCGTTTGCCATTCAGGACAACCTGGGTGATCCGCTGCGTGAGCTTGTAGGTCAGTCGGTTTCGGAATCGGAGCGTCAAGCGCTACGCGACGACTTGGGCCTGAACGATCCCTTTATCACAAAGTACACGCGCTTTGTGGGTAATGCACTACAAGGTGATTTGGGTACATCATACTTTTTCAAGCGACCTGCGGTTGAGGTGATCCTCGATAAGCTGGTGGCAACATTAGAGCTCGTGTTTGGCGCGACGCTTATCATCATTGTTTTCTCTATTCCGCTTGGGGTGTACTCTGCGATTCATCCTAAGAGTGTTTTTACCAAATTTGTCATGGCGATGAGCAGTGTCGGCATCTCGATTCCGGTGTTCTTAACCGCAATCATGCTGATGTATGTCTTCTCCATAGAACTTGGTTGGTTGCCTTCCTATGGGCGAGGTGAAACCGCTAACGTACTCGGTTGGGAATCTGGCTTCTTTACCATTGATGGTATCAAGCACCTCATCCTACCTTGTATTGCGCTAGCGTCTATTATGCTGCCGTTGTTCATCCGCTTGGTGCGTTCAGAAATGCTGGAAGTTCTGAGTTCGGAATACATTAAGTTCGCCAAAGCAAAAGGTTTGAACTTACAAAAGATTTATTACCAACATGCACTTAAGAACACCATGCTACCAGTATTGACGGTAGGTGGCGTGCAGATTGGTACCATGGTGGCCTACACCATTCTTACTGAAACCGTGTTCCAATGGCCGGGCACTGGCTTCCTTTTCCTAGAGGCAATCAACCGTGTAGATACACCGCTGATCACTGCCTACGTTATCTTTGTTGGTCTGATCTTCGTGGTAACCAATACCATCGTTGACTTGCTGTACGGCATCATCAACCCAACTGTGAACCTAACTGGAAAAGGAGCTTAATCATGAGCCAATCAAATTTAACACCAGCTCCTGCTCCATCAGCGTGGCAGCGTTTCAAAGAGTCAGATTTTCTGTATTACTTCAAACGCGACAAAGTGGCGATGGCGAGTTTTACCGTCTTTATGATGTTCTTAGTATTGGCATTGGCTGCACCGATTCTTGCGCCAACAGACCCGTACGATCTGACGTCTATCGACATCATGGATTCTGAGTTGCCACCTTCGTGGATGGAAGATGGCGATGAGCGCTTTGTGTTGGGTACTGACGAGCAAGGTCGCGATATTTTATCGACCATTCTTTACGGTTCTCGTTTGTCTTTGACGATCGGCTTTTTAGCCGTCGGTCTTCAGTTGATTCTGGGTATCATCATTGGTTTGTCGGCGGGTTACTTCGGTGGTCGTATCGATAGCTTCTTGATGCGCTTTGCGGATGTTCAACTATCGTTCTCAACCATGATGGTGGCGATCATCGTATCGGCCATTTTCAAAGCCAGCTTTGGCAGCGATTTTTACAGCCAATACGCAGTGGTGATGCTGGTGGTGATCATCGGTGTGGCTGAATGGCCGCAATACGCACGGACTATTCGTGCCTCGGTATTGGCAGAGAAGAAGAAAGAATACGTCGAAGCGGCGCGTGTGATGGGCTTTAAAGCGCCACGCATCATGTTCCGTCACATTCTGCCGAACTGTCTATCGCCAATCTTGGTTATCTCGACGGTACAGGTAGCGAACGCGATCATGTCGGAAGCGGCACTGTCATTCCTAGGTTTGGGTCTGCCAGTCGATCAGCCGTCACTGGGTGCGCTAATCAGCATCGGCTTTAACTACATCTTCTCTGGTGCATGGTGGATTACTGCTTTCCCTGGCATCGTGCTAGTAACATTGGTTTTGGTTATCAACCTGTTGGGCGACTGGCTACGTGATGTATTCAACCCGAAACTGTACAAAGGATAAGAATTTTCCCACCAAGCGTTGTAAATTCACTTAATTCCTTCCTAAACTGAGAGCCGGATGCAAATTCCGGCTCTTTTTTTGCTAGTTATTCTTTGTTCACATTTTTTTGGCGCTTTGCCGCCATAATGACCTTACCCACTAATTTAGAGTGAAGTGTATGGAAATGAAGAAGGCACAACACCCATCTCGTATCTTCCAAGCAAGCCTGGCTTTGGGTTTGTTGCTGGTATGCGCCCAGTTTTCTAATCCAGTTGAGGCGGAGGAGTTCCTTTGCCAAGCCACTCAAGCCAGCGAGAAAGAATTACCGATGCTTGAGAAAACATGCCCAATTGGTAACGGAGTATGGGGAAAGAAAGTGCCGCAAGGAGGCAACTACCTCTACTGGATTCAATGCGGATTACTACCAAAGCCAATGTCACTCGCGAAAGCTAAGCCTCTCTATAGTAAAATCACGACTGACGTATGGATGAAGCCTGAATCCAAAGGCTATCGCTGTTTGATTGGACCTTACAAGGCATTGTCTGATGCGAGGGATGACTTACGAGGAGTCAAAACCTTGTCGAATTACAAAGAGGCGTTCATCCGAGTGGTTGGGAAAGGGACGAAACAACCAGTAACACCACCTACACCTAAATCTACTGTATCGTCGAAATCAGCCGCATCTTCGGTTAAGCCAACACCGACGGTGACCCCGAAACCCGCGCCAGTTCCTGCTGTGCGAGCTGATACCGACGCCTTTAAAGCGCGGGCAGAGAAGCCAGATACCAAGGCAAAAAGTTCGCGTGATAGCTCTTCGTCTACGCCTGTTGCTAAGACCAAAGCGAAGCCAATTGTCACTGGAAATGATGACATTGAAGTTCGGTTGAGAACTTCAGTACAGGGCAAAACGTACGTGGTCCCATATTTACTCGATCACCATAATCAGTTTTACATGGAACATGGTAAGCCGTGGAACCGCCTCAACTACGAAAACTCGCACAAAGTATGTCAGCAACTGGGTATGAACTTAGCTAACCCTGCAGAGTTTAAAGCGCTGAGGGCGTCTGGGGTGATGGAAAAAAATCAATGGCCACTGCAACTGCCGTATTGGGGCAAAGATAAGAAAGGTTTGTTCGCCGATCGTGAGCCCAATCAGCTCACCGGAACCTCATTATTGAACGTGGTGTGCGTGAAATAACGACTCAGATATTGCGGTCAAAATATAGAAGAAAGCCCCGAGTTCGGGGCTTTTTTGCGGTCTCAAATATTATCGCTATTTGAGTGGCGTTTCTTTGTGACAGTTAGAGCAGATATACACTTCTTTGATGCCGACCAATCGTTCCCAAAGTGTTCTGCGTCTTCTACGCAAATGCACGCTATCACAGCAAGGGTTAACGATGGTTGCTTTAGTCATCATCACCAGGCTCCAAAATCGGTAGTGAACTCGCGATGCTTGTCATGGCTTCTTTGCTGTTAGAGTACAGACCATATTCCGGTGCGGATTCATGACCGTTTTGTTCTTTACTCCAACGAATACCAATATAAAAGTCACCAAAATCGCGGTTGATGTAACGATGACGAGTTTTGTAATCTGACTCTGAGCCTGTTTCTTCTAGAATCAGCAGTTCACGGTCTTCATCATTCTGGATTTCCCAATTACCTGGAGTTTGGAATCCTGTTGGCATGAACGAAGTGTAGTTGTAAGTATCAGTGTCGTATTCGTACGCACCTGACGAGTATTTCAGGACTGTGTCGTCGCCTGTGCCATTACTTTCTACCATCAAGTCATGCTCTACCGTGCCGTGTTTGATGTGTTCTGCAACCGAAAGTGATTCTGCAAATGGGGTATTGCTTGAGTCCATCCAGAACAGCTCATCATCTGATATTTTAACGATCATTTGAGTGCCGTTATGCTCGGTTTTGTGCTGGTACAACATTTCATACTCGTCGCCGTAGCTGTTGTATAGCTTACCGTCTTTCAGCTCAACGTCGTTACAGTCTTTATTGTTGTATTCCGTGTAACCAGTTTGTTGGTCCAGATCGGCAAGAATGGCGTAAGCATCGTGTTCCCATGTGTCTTTTAGGAAGTCACTGATGTTCGCTTTGTACTCTTGATTCATCTCATCGTGGTTTGAACCCCAGCAGAATAGTAGGCCTTCAGAATCTTGCATCAACATGGCGTAGCCAATTTCACCATCTTTCTGTGCAAAGCTACCCATTTTCCATTCTTGACCGTTGAAGTGCTCGTGAGTGAAGCCCAAAGTCGGTACTACTGGTGGTGGCGTGACGCCTTCGATAACCGTTGGCATGCTGAGCGCAATTTGTACCGCGGTATGGCCATCTGTTGCGCTAATCGCCAGTACTGCTCCAGCTTCACCTGCTTTTGTTGGTGTGCCTTTAATGGTGATAATTGCATTACCATCCTCAGATACTGTTAGACCTTCAATGTCTACATAGTCCGCTGAGTAGTCGGTAATTTGACCGTCTTTATCTTGGAACAAACCAGAAATATCGAGTGTTTGTTCAAACACTTCACCTTGTTGTAGGTACCAACCATCAACGATGGACTGCAGACGCGCTTGTTCTGTTTCTACAACCATTGGTGGTAAGTTTGCCGATTCGATTTCGAACTGAAATACGGTGCTTACCGTACCCAAAACCTTACCTGACGAATCAATGTCTTGCGCAGTTAGAACAATCTCAAAATCACCAGCTTTCTCTACGATTGCAGTTGGATGTAGAACAATCAGGTTGCCAGTTTGCACAACTTCAATGCCTGTGCCTGCAAAGTTGTGCGTCAGTTTGGTTGTCACAAGGTTTTGGTCTTTGTCTGCAAATAGACCTTCAATGTCTAGCTCTAAGCCATCAAAGTCCACGCCTTGTACGATTTTTGGTAGTTTTTCTAGCTTATCTTTAGCTGCCTTTTCGACGATTTTGTTTACGGTTAGCTTGTTATTAACTGCCGTTTCAGGTGCTAAGGTGTCGCTGTCTGGGGTCGCGTCAGTGATGATTGGACGTAGATTTGGGTCATTGATGTTTTCGCCAGATGCAACAAGACGTTCCACTTCTTGGTTTGCCGCTTGAGCAAACTCCGTGGCTTTTTTCTCGTAGTTCGTTGGGTTTTGTGCTTTCGAGTCGGTCAGAATCTGAGCGGTTTTATGTAGTTCGGCGTTTTTTGTCGCACCTTCAACAAAATCACTGTACAGATCAATTGGTGCTTCTTCTGAGCCTCCTAGCGCTTGGTTTACTTTCGCTTTCGCATCTTCTTCACTAATGGCTGGATCTTTTGCCATTTCAATCGCCACAAGATCCGTGATAGGTGAAATCACGTTTGACGATGTTGGTGCACGGAATACGATTTCGTGCGCCATAGCTTGGCCTGGATGATCCATATCAACCGTGTATTTGCCAGCGTACTCTTTCGCATCCAAGGCGATGAGCTGTTTCTGCTTTGAACCGTTTGGTGTGATGGTCTGTAGCGCTAGAGTGCTTTCTGGTTTTGCATCCAATTTCAGTTGACCTTTCTCATCGGTCAGACCAAGGAATGTTTCTTGAGTGTCCCATTGGCCGTTGTTGTTCGTATCTTCAAAAACAACGGCATGCTTGAAGTAGCCGTCAAAACCTGTGATCACAACGCCGTCGTTAGCACTGTTTGAACCACCATCTGAACCGCCACAGCCTGTAAGAGCGATAGCCACTGACGCTGCTAGTAAACTCACCTTATTCATTATTTATTTGTCCTTGTTTCGTTTCCGAATGAGAAAGTCGCTTTTTTTATTATTTTTTTCTTTATATCTCACTAGTGAGATATAAGAGAGTGGTGTCTTTTTAATGACTATTGAGCTTAGGTTCAAGACACGAAAATCCGCACAAAACCCGTAAAATTTATTTCTATTTTTTGTCTATGATGGAAAATTTATAATTTGATCACGGTTCCAGTTTTATTTTGGGAATGATTGTTTTGTTAAAATAACCACCTGTAAAAAAGGTTTATTGGGTGTCGCTAAGGACAGGGGCGTGATAAATCATGTTGATCTTAAATTCCTCAACGCGATCAGCAAATTGAGGGTGAGGTTTAAGCACATAACTGTAGACTTCGCCTGGAATGAATATGTCGTAATCTGTGTATTCAAGGTTGTAAAACATAAATGTTCGTTGCCAGTAATTATCTGGCCAGTCAGCACAATGTATTGGTGTCACGTTGTCAAAATCCATTGAGCTAGAGATAATATCGGCAAACTCTCCTCGCCCAGCTACGATAGAGCTGTACCAGTAAAATAAATAATCATGACAAAAGAGGTCATGTTGATTTGATTTCATATTGAGATCAGAGTCCAGTTTGTGCACTGGTTCGTTACCCTGAACACTTCTATCAAATATGTAGTTGCTAGCAGTCCCGTTTATGTAACCTCCTCCTGAAATTGGAAAGAGGTAGTCAAACGACGTTCCTTGATATTCGTACTCGCCAGTGTGGACATTGATGCGCTTTTCCATGGACTGCTTGTTCTTTTGCATGGTATAGCTTTCGAATTGTTTACCATCAAACACGGTGGTGAAGTAGTTCCGAGTATCTTCATGAACCTGAGATGGGTATTCTTTTTTGATGGTCCAAATTTGGCGTACACCTTGGACATAAACGATCAACGAGTCATCACTGATTTTGTACTTGCCCACTTTTTTCAAGTCTCCCTTTTCAGGACACTGGCGTTTGTTGTGTGAGGCGGCATAACTTACTTCGCCCCCCTCAAACTGAAAGGCCTCGCAATACACCACTTCATACGCGTACGCGATACCTGCAAGATTTTGTGTCGTCTCTAGGCGATAAACTACATCGCCAACTAACGAGTGTTCTGTGTCATTTTGATCTGGTGTGATAACGGGTAACTCAAAGCGCGTTGTGACCCATGCATGATCGCTATTACCGTGATAATCATCGCGCGCTGCTACCGCCAAATATGTGGTGGTTTTTATTTCCTCAGGCGCTCCTTGCACCATCATTTGTCCTTGGTTGAGGACTCTTAACCCATTGGCGTTTTCAAGCCAAATCTGAGTGGTGAGGAGATCGCCATCTGGGTCTTCAAAAAGCTGGTTAAGGTTGAGCGAATAACTCACCGGAGAGTTTTGTTTCAGCTCCCAAGCATAAATAATGGTTTGTAGCTGCTGTTCCACAGTGAGGTTGATGATGGGTTTATTATTCTCTGATGGGTCCTCTTGTGGTCGGCTGTTCTTATCACCCAATGCTGACTCGTAAAACGTGTTGTCTTCTGTGGTATGAAATGGATTCGTAACAGGGCCTGGTTGTCCTAAAAGGGCGGAGTTAAATGCGTCATCTCCCGCTTTTTTATGAGTGCGATCCAACGCAGAACCTGTCAACGCTTGCTTTACTTCAACTAAAGATGTGCGCTCATATTGACGATGTGCTTGCTGGGTTGACTTGTCGGCGTTGTCTGACGAGTCTTCCACAGATGCCAAATTGTGTTTGTTTGAAATGAAGTAAATACCGAACAAACCGACGCATACTGCGCCGATTATCCAAAGCTTTTTGTTCATGATTACGTGTGCGCCATTCGTGATTGTAGCCAACTGCGAGAGAATTTGAGGTCTTTCTCTATCAGGCTTGCGCTGCATTCGAGTAGCTCACTGATTTCTTGGTTTTTCATGCCCATTAAATACTTGAGTTTGAGTGCGCTCGATTGGCGTGGATAGCGGCTACTGAAACTATCCAGAGCTTTATCCATGATAATCAATTGCTCGAAACGATCTTCTTCATCTCTCATCAATGTAATGTGTTGACGCTTTTGTGCTTGGTGCGAGCGTGCGTTGTCGATCAAGATTTGACGCATCACTTTGGCGGCCATCAAAAAGAAATCGCGCTTTGTTTCAATTTCACTCATGTCGCAGTTGGACATTTTCAGGTAAGCATCATGAATTAATGCCGTGGTGCTGTTGACGCTGTCTGCCAGTACTTTGTTGTCGGTGCCGTACTTTTCTGCATTTCGTTCACGCTCGTGTTGGGCGATCTTACGCAACTGTAAATAAGCAAACTGATAGAGCTCGCTCTCAGCTTGTTTATCACCAGATTGCCATTGTTGAATGATTTGTGTCAGTGCTACTGCTGTTGCCATGGTTATACATCCTCGCTCACTTTGACAAATTCAGAAATGGTGTGGGTTTCAATGCGATCAGAGCCGTCTTGGTTGCGCAGAACATTTTGTTGATAGCGATATAAAATGCCTTGCTCCCAAGTTGCACCAGCTGGCAAGTATTCCCAGGTGGTGTAATTGATTTCGGATGGGGTTGTTGACCAACGTACCATGACGTTCATTTGCGCGAGTTCGGCTTTGGGGGCGCTATTGTTGACCCACCACATGTCGGAAAATTCGCGGGTAACATCTTGGGTGTACAGGCTTATATCGGTTGGGCAGGTGTCCGTATTTTGCGGCAGTCGCATGACTTGTTGATGGCGCATCAATAGGCACGATTGTGTCATGGACTGTTGGTGGTATTCGGTTTGCTGCCACACACCGAGGTAGTCAATATCGTGTTCGCTAGTATTGGGATACGTAAACCAGAGCATTTCTGTGCGGTTATTGTGTTGGATGTTTTTTTTACGCCCGAGACCTTGTACTTTTTCCATCAATAACTCGGTGCTCGGATCAAAATTGAGGGCAACGGAGCGGTACTTCCAGTCGCCTTCATCATCGAAGTCTTCGAGAGAAAAGCCATTCAAGTCGTTGCGGGTGCACCCTGTGATTGAACAACCAACGATATTAAACCAATCCGCAAACTTACTTATCGGTTCGACGACATCTTCCGTGATAGGGCGTTTCATCGAGAGGAAGCAGCCTTGAAAATGATCGCCAATGCTTGGGTGTTCAATCAATGAGTCTTTGGTGATGGTGAATCGAGTTTCACCAATAGGAGGACGATATTTGGGATGATGCTGATAGCGTAGATCGTAAGCACAAGCGCGGCCTTGCCAATCCTTCTTTTTGATGACGATGTTTTTGAACGTCATGTCGCGAGGTTCAAAAATGATCTCATCAGAGGAAAAATTTTTTTCAATGTACTGCTGGCTTTCGTTTAGGTGCTCAATCGCCTCATTGACAGATACCCAATCGAGATTGAGGTAGAGTTTAGCGTCATCCAGGTAATTGAGATCAAGGCCTTTGAGCTGGCTTTGAAAGTGAGGATCAGAAAGCACACGGTTTGCTAGGACAATTTCCTCACGATTCTCAGGCGTGCTGTCGAGAGAAAGCAGCAGACGCGTCATATTGATGCTGCGGCTAGGTTTGGTTGTCGCCATCGTCGGCGTCAGCACTTCTTGGCTTGATAAGGTCGTCAGCAGATAACCTTTATCATCGTTACCAAGGAAGAAGCTAATTACATCACCGGGTTGGTAATGAAATGCTCCTTGTTGAGTGACGCCAGTGATATTGGAACTGGTTTTGTAATACAGGCCAGTCACTGGGGCGTCGATAAAGTAACCTTGCTTCAAGGTTGAAGCTGGTGGGTGTGAAGTGGCAGCTGAAACGTCTGCTGCCAACGTGGACGTAGCCGTCAATGCAGACAGCCAAAATACCACTGAACGTGTATACATCTTGTTTTAAGCCTTATTGGTTGGTGCTGTCCTTAGACGCACAATTTGGCTGACAACTCATTGGTGTAGTTAGGTGCTTCTCTGGCACCGGTGTCATCATCGCCAACAACATTTTTTGTTTTATATGTTTGGGGATATCTGGGTTAGAGAGTATCCGCCTTCGTGTTAACTCCATCATGGAGTTCACTGAGAGATGTTCGACATTTTGCCCCTTCGCGTGGAAGATGAGGCGAGTCATTTCGTACATCATATCTTCTGCAATCTTCTTCTCTTGTTGCAGCTGGATATTCTTTTGCATCATGGCGCTGCCAAATAACACACCAGAGAGCACAATGATGCCTGACAATACCGAAGCAAGGGGACGTCGCTGTACCAAGCGAAAGGCGCTATACAATGGCCAGTTTTTTTTCTGCTCGATTGGGCGGCGTTCGATAATTCGTTCGATATCAATGCGCAATGCTCTAGCATCGGTATATCGCATTTGAGTGGCAGGACGCGTTGCGCGTCTTATCACCCAGTAAACATCAGACCAAATTGTTGGTGATGGAAACATCAAAGCGAGAATTTTGCCCAAGGAGTACACGTCGCTTTGCTCTGTTAGAACCTGTCCTGCTTGCTGCTCTGGGCTGGCAAAATTTTGGCTAAACGCAATCAGCGCTGAGGGTGAGTCTTCTCGGTTGGAGTGCGCTTTTTGAGTCAAGTTGAAGTCAAGCAGCTTGGGACGCTTGCTACGATCAATCAGTATATTTTCTGGTTTTAGATCGGCATGCAAAACCTGGTGTTGGTGGGCGTGCTCCATCGCCTGACAGATCTGCTTAAACAGCAGCAGCTTCTCCGTTTTTTCTAGCTTATTTTCAGATAGGTACTCATCTAAAGTTTGACCAAACACCCGCTCCATCACGATGTAAACCGAATCTTGATGGAGACCGCCGTCAAACACTTTCGCGATGTAAGGATGGTTTAGACGCGCGAGAAGTTGAGCTTCATCGAAGAGTGCGCGTTGCCCTAACACATTGCTCAAATTGCTTTGAATAAACTTGATAGCCAGATCTTGCTCGAACGTTTCATCTGCACGTAGAGCGGCGTATACGACACCCATGCCACCACGCCCCAACTCATGAGTTAGGCGGTACTTACTGATGATTTCTCCGCTTAGATCGACGTCTTGGTTCGTAGCCTGATGAGCACCAAAATAAAGTAACTGCGTTAGTTGTTCTTCCGGTGTCTCGTTGGCTAAAAGAGGAACGAGTTGTCGATACAGCTCAGGTTGACTTCGTTGCAATGCTTGGAGGTATTGCTGCTTTTGGGAGTCGTCCAGATCAAGCAGGTGGTAGTAAATCTGGGTTTCGCTAGAGCCTAACTGCACTGTGACTAATGTCTTATTCTTTTAGGTACGGCATTTTATAAGAACTTTGATATAAATGTCATTTATTTATTCGGTTTTGATTCACAATCCATGAAACGCAATTTGATGGCTAGTGGAGTAATAACGTCATGATTTTGCGAATTATTTTCACTGAGCTTGTCGGCAGAGAGTCTATTCGTCATAATGTTACTTGTAACATTACTGATAAATCACATATTTATGGCTCAACAGAATAAGAAAACTCGTACGACATTGCAGGATGTCGCAGACCAGGTTGGCGTCACGAAGATGACCGTTTCACGCTATATGCGTAACCCTGAATCGGTGGCAGAAAAGACTCGGGCCAAGATTGCGACTGCGATTGAAGAGATGGGTTACATCGAAAACCGTGCACCGGCGATGTTGTCAAAGTCCTCCAGTAAAGCCATTGGTATTTTACTGCCGTCTTTGTCCAACCAAATTTTTGCTTCCTTTGTTCAGGGCATAGAGATGGTGACCAAAGCCAATGGCTATGAGACGCTTTTAGCGCATTTTAGCTACGATGAGCTTGAAGAAGAGCGCAAGATCGCGTCATTACTCTCTTATCAAGTCGATGGGCTTATTCTAACTGAAAGCCATCACACGCCGCGTACATTACAGATGATCAAAAATGCGGGCATTCCGGTGGTCGAAACCATGGAACTGCCATCGGAGCCGATTGATATGGCGGTTGGACTCGATCATGAAGATGCGTCGTACACCGTGGTTAAGCAGATGCTAGATACGGGGAAGCGTACAATCGTCTATTTTGGCGCGCGTCTGGATACGCGAACCAAATTGCGGATGCAAGGTTACGATCGCGCGATGACAGAAGCAGGGCTAGAACCCAAACATGTATTAACTGGTGATCATTCTAGTTTTTCTTTAGCGCATGATTTGCTCGAACGCGCACTGGAAATGCACCCAACGCTCGATGGGGTGTTCTGTACCAACGATGACATCGCAATTGGCACCATGCTGAGTGCGCAGCAACGTGGCATTCAAGTTCCACAGCAATTGGCAGTGGCGGGCTATAACGCGCTGGATATCGGTCAAACCATCAGTCCGAAACTGACCAGCGTTGATACGCCGCGTTTCCAAATTGGTGTAAAGAGCGCAGAGCTATTAATTGCGCGCCTGAAAGGCGAAACGCAAGAAGAAAAAGTCTTCGATATGGGTTATCAGATCACGTCGGGAGAGAGTGTTTAACTAATTGTTAACTGCTCTTTGTATTCGCTCATCAATGGTATTGGTAGGTTAGGGTATGGCACATCAGCTGGATGCATTGGATCTCAACTTAATGCGTTTATTAAAAGCCGTGGTGGAAAACCGCAGCATCAAGCTGGCCGCAATGCAGCTTGGCATTTCTCAACCGAGCGCCAGCCGCGGCGTGATGAAGTTGAAGCAAGTGTTTGATGACCCGCTTTTTGTGCGTAAAGCACATGGGGTAGAGCCATCACCCATGGCGATTCGTCTCGCCGCCGAGTTCGACAATATGGTTGCACCATTGGAAAAAGTGGTGCAAGAATTTGAAGTGTTCGACCCACTGCAATACCAAGGGCAGATTGCGATTGTAACTGACCCTTATTTGATGGATGAGCAAGGGCAGCGACTGCTCACTGGTTGTCATCGAGCCTTTCCCAAAGCGCACTTTGCCTTTTCCAGCTGGAATACTTACTCGCACGATGAAATGTTAGAAGGTGAGCACGATTACTGCATTCTTGACCAAGAGACCGAGCTGTCGAAAGACATTTACATGCGCCCGTTATTCGTTGAAAAACGAGTGATTTTGGCGCGCAAAAACCACCCAACGTTGTCGAAAGTCAGCAATGATTGGGACACGGTGTCCAAACTACCACTCGTCTCTTTGCCTGCGCCTGCGTCATATAAACCGCTTTGTACCGTGGAGTCCGAGTATCGACGCATGGGTTATGAGCCAGTAGTGTTACTGAAGTCCTATAATTTGCGTTTGGCTTGCCAAATGTTGCAAGAAACCGACGCGATTATGTATGCCAGTCAAAGCTCGGCATTGTTGATGCCAGAACTCGCCTCTTACGCAATGCCACCCGTTAATCGTGAGTTCAGTCAGTTTGTGGTCTCTGGCGGTTTCCTTCAAACCAACCGCAACCATCCTTTGCACAGACACCTACATAAAGTGGTGCGACAAACCCTCAATACGCCGCTGATTTTTACGCAATGACGTCACCTGATGGCATCGGCTGAATGAGAGTAGATGCTTTAACCTTATCAATATTATGTGATTACATAGACAACTTACTTCTTAAGATATTCAAAAATGAATATCTCAATTACCTGTCTCTTTTTCCTACCCAGCGCTAACCTTATCTCAAATAGTCAGGAGAAGTGGCTCATTTTTATCTTTTAAACTTTTTGAATGTCGATACAGGTACGCGACATTCACCATTCTCCGTTATGCATCTTTTTTATTTCTGATGGAGGATTAATCATGCTAGTTGCACGTCTATTTTTATTGCTCGCCATCGTTGCCGAAGTGGCTGGTACAAGCACTATGTCTCTTATCGGACAAGGGCACGGGTGGTGGGGCTACATCGTAATGTATGTGCTGATCGCAATCTCTTACTACTTTCTCGCGTTTGCCGCGAAGAAAATATCTATCGGTGTGGCATACGCTGTTTGGGAAGGGTTGGGTATCTCGTTGATCACCGTGGTGTCGATCATCGCCTTTGATGCACACTTAAACCATCAAGAGTTGTTTGGTTTGATGTTAGCCGTTGTTGGCATTGTGTGTGTGACCTTAGGGGAATCACATGGTCAACCTAACGCCAAGAAAAATGCCGATAAACCGGCAAAAGAACGTTCATTTTCTACTAGTACAAGGTGCGAATCATGAGTCAATTTTTTACGATGTCATTTGGATTTGTCGTGATGGCTGCCTTGGTCGATATCATGGCCAATATGGCGCTGACACGCTCAAAAGGTTTTAAATATAAAGGCTGGGGCATTGCGGCGATTGTGTTGGTACTGACAGCATTCACGCTGTTGGCACAAGCGGTGAAAGAGATCGACTTAGCCATTGCTTATGCCTCTTGGGGTGCGATCGGTATCTTGGGTACCGCAGTGGGTGGAGCCTTGCTGTTTAAGCAGAAACTCAAACCAATCGGCTGGTTTGGTATCTTTGTGGTGATTGCTGCGGTCGTGGTGATGAAGACCGCTTGATATAATTTACTGAATGCTAGATATCGTCATTCTGAGCAGCAAGAGACGAGCGTGATTCAGAATCTACCAACAAAAAGTGCTGTGGAAGAGGGGTTTTCTCTGGCTTCACAGCACCTTGATATTAGATTCCTGATCTCGCCTAGGCTCGTCGGAATGACGGACTCATTCATTTTTAAAAAGAACAGAGGCCAATCCTAAAGTTCGTCATTTTGAACAGCAAGAGACGAGCGTGATTCAGAATCTACCAACAAAAAGTGCTGTGGAAGAGGGGTTTTCTCTGGCTTCACAGCATTTTGCTATTAGATTCCTGATCTCGCCTAGGCTCGTCGGAATGACGGATTCATTCGTTTTTTAGAAAGAACTGAGGCCAATCCTAAAGTTCGTCATTTTGAACAGCGAGGGACGAGCAAGATTCAGAATCTACCAACAAAAAGTGCTGTGGCAGAGGAGTTTTCTCTGGATTCACAGCACGTTGATATTAAATTCCTGATCTCGCCTAGGCTCGTCGGAATGACGGATTCATTTTTTTAGAAAGAGCAGTGACCAATCCTAAAGCTTGCCATTCTGAATAGCGAGGAACGAGTGTGATTCAGAATCTACCAACAAAAAGTGCAGTGGCAGAGGTGTTTTCTCTGGATTCACAGCACGTTGATAGTGGATTCCTGATCTCGCCTAGGCTCGTCGGAATGACGGATTCATTCGTTTTTAGAAAGAGCAGTGACCAATCCTAAAGCTTGTCATTCTGGACAGCGAGGGACGAGCGTGATTCAGAATCTACCAACAAAAAGCGCTGTGGCAGAGGTGTTTTCTCTGGATTCACAGCACGTTGATAGTGGATTCCTGCTCTCGCTTAGGCTCGTCGGAACGACGGATTCATTCGTTTTTAGAAAGAACTGAGGCCAATCCCAACGCTCGTCATTCTGAACAGCGAGGGACGGGCGTGATTTAGAATCTACCAACAAAAAGTGCTGTGGCAGAGGTGTTTTCTCTGGCTTCACAGCTCGTTGATATTAGATTCCCGATCTCGCTTAGGCTCGTCGGAATGACGGATTCATTCGTTTTTAGAAAGAGCGGTGGCCAATCCCAAAGCTCGTCATTCTGAACAGCGAGGGACGAGCGTGATTCAGAATCTACTAACAAAAAAGTGCTGTGGCAGAGGAGTTTTCTCTGACGTCATAGCATGTCGATATTAGATTCCTGATCTCGCCTAGGCTCGTCGGAATGACGGATTCATTCGTTTTTAGAAATAGCGGTGGCCAATCTCAAAGCTCGTCATTCTTAATAGTGAGGGACGAGCGTGATTCAGAATCTACCAACAAAAAGTGCTGTAACAGAGGGGGATTTTCTCTGGCTTCACAGCACGTTGATATTAGATTCCTGATCTCGCCTAGGCTCGTCGGAATGACGGATTCATTCGTTTTAGAAAGAGCGGTGGCCAATCTCAAAAACTCGTCATTCTGAACAGCGAGGGACGAGTGTGATTCAGGATCTACCAACAAAAAGTGCTGTGGCAGAGGTGTTTTCTCTGACTTCACAGCACGTTGATAGTAGATTCCTGATCTTGCTTAGTCTCGTCGGAATGACGAGGTCTTTCTTCTAGCCTTAAACAATAAAGCTTGCGCCTTCTTCTGCACTCGATACGTTTTGGCGGATCACGCTAAACAAGCCTCGTCCCCATGTTTGTTGGGTCGATTCGGTATCGAAATGAATCAACTCGCGTCCAGTGGTATCGCTTAAGTTGTTCAGTTCGCCCGTTTGGCAATCCAGACGAATCAAATCACCGTTGCGCACCAAACCAATCGCGCCACCACGAATGGCTTCTGGAGAAACATGAATCGCAGACGGAATTTTACCGGATGCACCAGATAAACGACCGTCAGTAACCAGCGCCACTTTAAAGCCCGCTTTTTGCACGTTACCTAAAATTGGCATCAGTTTGTGCAGTTCAGGCATGCCGTTTGCCGCTGGGCCGTTGTGTGTGACCACAACGATGCAATCTTTGTCCAGCTCGCCACGTTTGTACGCGGCTTCCACTTCGTGTTGGCATTGGAATACGATCGCAGGTGCCACTATTACGCGTTGCTCTTCTTTTACCGCAGACACTTTCACCACGGCTTTGCCCAAGTTGCCAGTCAATACGCGAGTGCCGCCAGTATTTTGGAAAGTGGCATCCGGTTTGGCGATCACGTCACCGTCTTGGCTGCCTTGGCACGGTGTCCAAGTCAGTTGTCCATCGACAAGGCTCGGCAGCGTCATTTGGTCTTCAAATTCACCAAACACGGGTTTCACATCGCGATGCAAAAGCTCGGATTGGTTCAAGCGGTGCAATAACGCGGGCACGCCCCCCGCGTCTTGGAACGCGTTCATATCGGCTGGGCCGTTCGGGTAAACGCGCGCTAATAAAGGAACCACATCCGACAGATCGCTGATGTCTTGCCAGGTGAGCAAGATGCCAGCAGCACGCGCCACGGCGATCATATGAATGGTGTGATTGGTGCTGCCGCCAGATGCAAGTAGAGCGATGATGCCGTTGACCAAGCTCTTTTCTGTGACCACCTCGGCCAGCGGACGGAAGTGTGCAGAACCCGCCGTCATTGAGGCGATTTTCAGAGCCGCGTGATCGGTTAACGCTTTACGCAGTTGGGTATGGGGATGAATGAATGCCGAACCTGGCAGCATCAAGCCCATGGCTTCGAACACCAACTGGTTGGTGTTGGCGGTGCCGTAAAACGTACACGTCCCCGCAGAGTGGTAAGCGCGACACTCCATATCCAGCAGAGCGTCTTTGCTGACTTCTCCCGCTGCGTATTTTTGGCGCACGTCGACTTTCTCTTCGTTGCTGATGCCTGTTGCCATCAGACCCGCAGGCACAAACGCCGTTGGTAAGTGTGCGTAAGACAGCGCGCCCATCAGTTGCCCCGGTGCGATTTTGTCACATATGCCAAGCAGTAATGTGGCATCAAAGACATTGTGACTCAAAGACAACGCCGTTGATTGCGCAATTAAGTCACGTGAAAACAGCGACATATCCATGCCTGCTTGACCTTGAGTCACCCCATCGCACATCGCTGGCACACAACCTGCGACTTGCGCCGTATGGCCGTAGTCCGCCAGCACTTGTTTGATTTGCACTGGGTAATCTTGGTACGGCTGGTGGGCGCTCAACATGTCGTTGTAGGCGCTGATCAGCGCGACATTGGCATGAGTAAAATCGAGAATATTTTTCTTTTCAGAAGAGCAAGAAGCGGCGACTGCATGGGCTAAGTTACCACAAGATAAACCAACGCGGCCTTTGCCCGCTTCGGCTTGCACTTCGGTGCGAGTAAGAAAGGCAGCGCGCGCTTCACGGCTGCGCTCGGTCAAACGTTGTGTGACCTCAAGAACAACAGAGTGAGTCATTACGCCACCTCGATCGCTTGCATTTTGATTAGCTCAGCGGCAGAGCGTTCCACCACGTCGCTGATGTCTCCGTCGATACTGACGATCAGAGTTTGAGGCTCGTTGTCTGGGCGCTCTAGTGTCTCGAATTGGCTCTTCACCATGTTTTCTTTCATGAAGTGGCCTTTGCGCATACGCATGCGATTAAGGATCAACTCCCTATCGCCATCAAGGAACAGGAAGGTCACATTGTTGTTGCCTTCGCGGATCTGATCGCGGTAAATCTTTTTCAGTGCTGAACAGACAATAATGCCGTGTTCGTTTTTGCTTTCTAGGCTGTACGCCGCATCACGAATGCGTTCTAGCCATGGCTTGCGATCATCATCGTTCAGAGGCTGGCCCGACGCCATTTTCTGAATGTTCGCTCGTGGATGAAGATCATCACCATCAATGAATTTACGCCCTAGCTTTTTCGCTAGATGCTCACCAATTGTGCTTTTACCACTAGCACAAACGCCCATAACGATGACACTACTACCAGCCATAACTTATCCTCATAACCAAATTTGCGCGTGATCTCAATTTTTGAATTCACTTTAAAATATGGGTTTATCTTATTCATGTTATCGGTAACATGTTACCGGTAACTGAAATAAATGTGAACCATAACACAAACAATAATTCTTAAAGGTGAACCTATGGAGCAATTAACCCAAGCCCCAGATCCTACGTTCCTACTGACGATTGCAGGCCTTGCCATTGCAGCGTTACTCGTTCTGATCATTAAACTGAAAGTCCATGCTTTTGCTTCCCTTACTATGGTGAGTTTAGGCACAGCAATCGCCACTGGCGTTCCTTCTGAGAAAGTCGTATCGACCATGATGGGCGGCTTCGGCGGCACACTGGCTTCCGTGGCATTGCTAGTTGGTCTTGGTGCGATGATCGGTAAAATTCTTGAAGTGACTGGCGGTGCGAAAGTGCTGGCAGACACTTTGATTGGTCGCTTTGGTAAAGAGCGCGCACCATTTGCTTTGGGCGTCGCTTCATTACTGTTTGGCTTCCCAATCTTCTTCGATGCTGGCCTTGTAGTGATGATGCCAATCATCCTAAGTGTGGCGGCTCGTTTTGGTGGCTCACCAATTAAATACGCGTTGCCTGCAGCTGGTGCTTTTGCGGTTATGCACGCGTTTGTTCCACCACACCCAGGTCCGGTTGCAGCGGCAGAATTCCTTGGTGCAAACATCGGTCTGTTATTGGTGGTGGGTATTCTGGTGGCTATTCCAACTTGGTACCTTGGCGCTTACCTATTTGGTTTGTACGCGGGAAAAAAATTCGATATCCCACTATCTAAAGCCTTCTTTAATGGCGAAGCGATGGTGGATGAGCGCAACGCACCAAAATTTGGCACGGTTATGACCATCCTTGTGCTGCCAGTCCTGCTAATCTGTTTGGATACGGTACTGAACACACTGGCGGTTGCGGGTGTGATTGATGGCAAAACGGCACTGGTTGAGTTCCTACGTATGCTAGGTAAAACTCCAGTCGCGTTGCTGATTACTTTGATTGTCTGTCTGGCTGTGTTTGCCAAAGACTACGGCATGGCAAAACTAGAAAAATTGTGTGGTGAGTCATTGGCTCCTATCTGTGGTGTTATCCTAGTAACGGGTGCAGGTGGCATGTTTGGCGGCGTACTGCGCTCAAGCGGCATCGGTGATGCACTGGCTGACGTTCTTACAGATACAGGTATGCCTGTGATTGTGGCGGCGTTTGTTATTTCAACCTGTCTGCGTGTTGCTCAAGGCTCGGCAACGGTAGCGCTAACCACTACGGCAGCTCTTATCGCGCCAGTTGTGGCTGCATCAACAGGTTTGAGTGAACTAGACCTTTGCTTTATCGTAATCGCGATTGCGGGTGGTGCAACGGTACTGTCTCACTTCAATGACTCTGGTTTCTGGTTGGTATCTCGTCTGCTTGAGATGGATGAGAAAACCACATTAAAAACTTGGACGGTAATGGAAACGTTACTTGGCGGTATCGCGTTTATTATCGTCGCAACATTAAGCTTTATTCTTTAGAGGTTCCCCATGACAACACTTGAACAACGATTAAGAGATATCAAAATCGTCCCAGTTATCGCAATCAACGACGTAGCACACGCTCTGCCACTGGCAAAAGTGTTGGTAGAAAACGGTTTACCATGTGCGGAAGTGACATTCCGCACCGAAGCGGCGGCGGAATCGATTCGCATCATGCGTGAAGCGTACCCAGAACTGTTGATTGGCGCGGGCACCGTTCTGACCACAGAACAAGTGGATATCGCGATCGAAGCGGGCGTGGACTTTATCGTTAGCCCAGGCTTCAACCCAACCACAGTGAAATACTGTCAGCAACGTGGTGTGACTATCGTACCGGGTGTAAACAACCCAAGCTTGGTTGAGCAAGCGATGGAAATGGGTCTGCGTACGTTGAAGTTCTTCCCTGCTGAGCCATCAGGCGGCGTAAACATGCTGAAAGCACTCACGGCGGTTTACCCAGTGGAATTCATGCCAACAGGTGGCGTGAGCCCATCCAACGTGGAAGATTACCTAGCGCTGAAATCGGTTGTAGCTTGTGGCGGTACTTGGATGGTGCCAACCGCAATGATGGACAACGGCGATTGGGAAGGCATTGCTGAATTGGTTCGCGCAGTTAAGTAAAACGCACAAACGGCTCCGAAATACCCCCGAACGTTAGAAAAAGTGATACGAAAAAGGGTCATCAAGTTACTTGATGACCCTTTTGCTTTTTGGGATGAAACGGCTTTAGAAGTGATGCTTCATAAAGCGCTTAATAAAGCGAATGAAATCGGCTTCGGCTAGCTTCGCGCACTTCAATGTTTGGGCGTGAGACAATTCTACATCTCCCAAGCCTTCTGCCATGTTGGTGATCGCACATACTGCCAATACGGGTAAGCCGCAATGCGCCGCAGAAATCACTTCTGGCACGACCGACATGCCCACGACATCACCACCGATGATTTGCATCATGCGGATTTCGGCTGCGGTCTCAAAGTTGGGGCCTGTGTAAGAGACAAACACACCTTCATTCAGGTGAATACCATTGGCTTTGCCGACTTCAAACGCTTCTGCGCGCAGGTCTTTGTCGTACGCATTGGCGAGGCTGAAGAACCTCGGGCCGTACTCTTCATCATTCGGACCGATCATTGGCGATTCAGGCATGGTGTTGATGTGGTCATGAAATACCACCAGAGAGCCGACATCAATACGCTCAGGGCGAAGTGAGCCTGCCGCGTTGGTGACGAGCAGAAACTCACAGCCCAGCTTTTTAAAGGTTCGTACGGGTGTTGTCATGACCTTCATTGAGCCGTGTTCGTAGTAGTGACCGCGACCTTTCATGCACACTACGTCTACGCCGCCCATGGTGCCAAGTACCAACTCACCAGAGTGGCCTTGCACGGTGCTAACCGGAAAGCCTTCGAGCTCTTCGTATGGAATGACCACTTTGTCTTGTAGCTCGTCTGCCAATACGCCTAAGCCAGAGCCTAAAATAAACGCCGCTTTAGGTTGGAAGTTTGGTTTGCGTTCGCGAATGGTTTGTAGTGCGCCGATTACTGGATCGTGATTCATGTTAGTCACCTTCTGGTTGTGTGTTGATTCCATTGTGTGACTTTCTGCGCTGGTTATCTTTGCTTTATTCGCTACTATTATCCTTAAAAAGAGGATGATGAAATTCGCTAGGACTCAATTATGAAGTCAGAACCATTTGAGCGCGTGACGCTGAAGATGCTGCGTTACTTTTACGAGGTCGCACAAACCAAGCATTTCACTAAGGCGGCCGAGAATCTCAATATCACCAATTCGCCGTTGAGCAATCGCATCAAAGAGTTGGAAGAGGTGCTTAACGTCAAACTGTTTGAGCGCGATTCAAGAAACGTCATGCTGACGGAGGCCGGGCGATTGTTGGAGTCCAAATGCCAACTGATTTTTCAGACCTTGGATGTCTCGCTCAATCAAGTGCAGCAAGTGGGGTTGAACCAGAGAAATATCCTACGAGTTGGTGTGGTAAGTAGCGCATTTTGGGGCGGATTTGATCGTCTGTTACAGCGTTTCCATGCTGAGCATGACACTTATCACGCCGACATTTTTGACCTTAACCCAGAGACGCAAAAGAAGCATCTGAGCGAGAAGAAAATCGATGTGGGCATTGTGCGTTTTGCTGATGCACTCAACATTTATCCGTATCAGTCGGTATCTTTGGGCAAAGATGTGTTTGTGGTGGCGGTGTCGGAGCAACATGAGTTAGCCAGCAAATCTTTGCTGCGGCTCCAAGATTTAAAGACGTGTGAGCTTGCGTTTATGAGTTTGGCGAATTCTGCCTCGGCAAACTTCATCATCAATGCCTGTCTGCAAGAAGGCTTTTCACCCCATATTGGCAAACAAGTGGTGGAGCCAAGCACCTTGATGGCATATGTAGCAAACAGCAATACCGTGACGTTGGTTCCGTCGACGTTTTCTCAGCATCATTGGCATGGGATTCGTTTTATCAAGCTGAAAGAGTCACTGCGTGCAGACTTGTGTCTGATTCATGATGGTAAGCAAGAGAGTGCTATTAAAGCCGAGTTTATTCGCACATTATTAGAGAATGCGAGTTAAGCATGGGATAACAAAAAAAGGTCATCCTAAGATGACCTTTTCAAATGATTCGCTGAAATCAGCAATGCGATTAGCGCGTAATTAACGCATCGTTACGAACTCTTCTGAGCCCGTTGGGTGGATAGCCACAACAGAGTCGAAGTCTGCTTTGGTTGCGCCCATCTTCATTGCTACGCCGAAGCCTTGGATCATTTCATCTACCGTGAAACCGATGCCGTGTAGGCCAACAACCGTTTCTTCTTCGCCCGCACATACAAGCTTCATCTTACATGGTTGACGGTGCTTAGTAACAGCGGTGTACATCGCAGTAAAGCCAGATGTGTAGACTTTGATGTTGTCTTTGCCGTACTTCTCTTCTGCTTCTTGCGTTGTTAGACCGATAGTGCCGATTGGTGGGTGGCTAAATACCACAGTTGGTACCAAATCGTAGTCCATCTTCGCGTTTGGTTTGTTGTTGAAAAGACGCTCAGAAAGTTGACGACCCGCTTTCACTGCTACTGGTGTTAGTTCGATACCGCCTTCCATGATGTCACCCACACAGTAGATGCCTTTCACGTTGGTTTCTTGGTATTCGTCTACCTTGATGTAGCCTTTTTCGTTCGTTGCCACGCCGGTTGACGTTAGGTTGATTGCGTCTGTCGCTGGGTGACGACCGATTGCCCAAATCAGTTGGTCAACGTTTTGGCTCTCACCGTTTTCTAGGTGCAGAGTTAGGCTGCCATCGGCTTCTTTTACCACTTCTTTTGGTACAGAGTGGGTGTGCAGTTTTGGACCTTCTGCGTCCATCACTTCAACCAACGTATCGATGATCATTGGATCGAAGCTACGTAGTGGTGACTCTTTACGTACGAACAGGTGCGTTTCTGTACCTAGCGCGTGCAGTACGCCAGCAATTTCAACTGCGATGTAGCCTGCGCCCACAACCGCAACGCGTTTTGGTTGCTCTGTTAGGTCGAAGAAGCCGTTTGAATCGATGCCGTATTCAGCGCCTGGAATGTTTGGAATAGTAGGACGACCACCAACCGCGATCAGGATGTGATCTGCTGTGTAGTGTTCACCGTTTACTTCGACAGTTTTTTCGTCAACAAACTTAGCAAAGCCTTTAATCACGTTTACTTTATTGTTGCCAAGAACGCGATCGTAAGATTGGTGAATACGACCAATGTACGCCTGACGGCTCTCAACCAGTTTGCTCCAGTTGAAACCTTTCACGTCGACATCAAAACCGTAATCTTCTGCGTACAGGTTCATTGCTTCTGCGATTTGCGCGCCATGCCACATCACTTTTTTCGGTACACAACCTACGTTGACACAGGTACCGCCAAGGTCTTGAGCTTCGATTAGCGCAACTTTCGCGCCGTACATCGCCGCACGGTTTGCAGATGCGATGCCGCCACTGCCGCCACCGATACAGATATAGTCAAAATGAGTCGCCATTACTTTCTCCAAGAGCTTATAAATTTTATCTGGTACATAGATAGATTGGGATGACCTTGTCCGAACTCAATGCCACCGTTATCCCACTATCATAAATCGAATTCGACTAATTCCTAAATGGGAAAAAGCGACAATACTTATGACAAATAGCGATGAGAGGCACAAAAAGAAGAATAAGCACGATTGGAGGGAGAAGGTGAGAGCATAAAAAAGCGCAACGAGAATATCGTTGCGCTTGAAGATATCAGTACGGAAGTGCTTACTCTGGCACAATCCAGTCCACTTTCCAGTGGCCAGTTGCTGGTGCGATCGCGTCTTGCAGGAATGGCAGAATTTCTTTCATCTGGCTTTCCAGTTTCCACGGTGGGTTAATCACAATCATGCCGGATGCCGTCATGCCGCGCTCGTTGGTATCGGGTGCAACACCTAACTCGATTTGCAGAATTTTACGAATGCCCAGTGCTTCCAAGCCTTCGATCATATCTTCGATGTCGTGGCGGTTTACCACTGGGTACCAAATCGCGTAGATACCGGTTGCCCAACGTTTATGGCTCTGATGAATCGCTCGCACCACATCGCGGTACTCTTTCGCGAGTTCGTATGGTGGGTCAATCAGCACCAAACCACGACGCTCTTGTGGCGGTAAGCTTGCTTTGAGGCGTTGGAATCCGTCTTCTTTGAAGATGCTCACTTGGCGATCACGATGGAATTCTTGCTCTAACAATGGGTGATCGGCCGGGTGCAACTCGGTCAGCACCATGCGATCTTGTGGGCGGATTTGCGCGCGCGCCACACGTGGTGAGCCTGGGTAGTAACGCAGCTTCTCGCCGTTGTTGAGCACTTTAATGGCATCGATGTAGCTTTTGATGTCTTCAGGAATGCTTGGGTTATCCCAAATACGTGCGATGCCTTGTTTGTATTCGCCCGTTTTTTCAGACCATTCGTGAGTCAGATCGTAACGGCCCACACCCGAGTGGGTATCGTGATAAACGAATGGCTTATCTTTTTGTTTCAGCGCATCAAGAATGAGGCTTTGAACGATGTGTTTGACCACGTCGGCATGGTTGCCAGCGTGGAAGCTGTGGCGGTAACTTAACAAATTAAACTCTCGAAACACTCTTTGGCTGAGTGTGGTCTGTGATTTTCACTCTATGGCGGTATTATACTCAAGTAACTTAAAGATGTAGAACTTCCAATCAAATCTGTTCCTCTGATAAGGGGACGCTATTGAAATTTCTTTAAGTCACCCACACTTACTATTGGTAATCGAATTGAACTAGGTGAGTTTCTCGCACTCAAAAGGGTGTGAAATTTCATTTAGGTATAACAAGACTCAAGGACAGAGTAGCGCTGGTTGACTATATGATGGTCATTGCGGCATAGAGAAAGGGAACGGAGCTCCCCCAATCCATGTTGCTGGCTCGTCTGTACATTGAGTTGGCCTATCTACACAAAATAGACAGGCAATCACAGAGTCAAAACACAAAAGGAATTATTCATGTCTAATCCTCTTCTGACGTTTACGGACCTACCTCCGTTTTCTCAAATTAAACCAGAACACATCAAGCCTGCCGTTGAGCAAGCGATTGCTGACTGCCGAGCAAAAATCGATGAAGTTCTACAAGACAACGCTCACCCAACTTGGGACAGTGTGATTGCGCCAATTGAAGAAGCGGATGATCGCTTAAGCCGCATCTGGTCGCCAGTGGGTCACATGAACTCGGTAGTGAACAGCGAAGAGCTACGTGAAGCTTACGAAAGTTGCCTACCAATTTTGTCAGAGTACGGCACTTGGGTTGGTCAGCACAAAGGGTTGTACGAAGCGTACAAAACCATCAAAGCGAGCGAAGAATTTGCAACGTTAACTCGTGCCCAGCAGAAAACCATCACTGATGCACTGCGTGATTTCGAGTTATCAGGCATTGGTTTGCCATCCGATGAACAGCACCGTTACGGCGAGATCAGCAAACGTATGTCTGAGCTGAGCTCTAAATTCTCTAACAATGTGCTGGATGCCACCATGGGTTGGACCAAGCACATCACAGACGAGAAAGACCTAGCAGGTATGCCAGAATCGGCGCTGGCAGCAGCGAAAGCTGCCGCAGAAGCAAAAGAGTTAGATGGTTACCTCATTACGCTAGATATCCCATCTTACCTACCTGTCATGACGTACTGCGATAACCAAGAGTTGCGTAAAGAAGTGTACGAAGCGTACGTGACGCGCGCTTCTGATCGAGGTCCAAACGCAGGCAAATGGGATAACTCAGAAATCATTACTGAGCAGCTAAAACTGCGCCATGAAATTTCACGTATGCTAGGTTTCAATACTTACAGTGAAAAGTCGTTAGCAACAAAGATGGCTGAAACGCCGGATCAAGTGCTGGGCTTCCTGAATGACCTAGCGACACGAGCGAAACCGCAAGGTGAACGTGAAGTCGAAGAGTTACGTCAGTTTGCGAAAAGTGAGTTTGGTGTTGAAGAGCTGAACGTTTGGGATATCGCTTACTACAGCGAGAAACAAAAGCAGCACCTGTTCCAAATTTCGGATGAAGAACTGCGCCCATACTTCCCAGAGTCAAAAGTCGTGAGCGGTCTGTTTGAAGTGCTAAACCGCGTGTTTGGCATGACCGTTACTGAGCGCGAAGGCGTAGACACTTGGCATGAGTCCGTGCGCTTTTTCGATATCTTTGATGCTGAAGGCACACTCCGTGGCAGTTTCTACCTAGATCTCTACGCTCGTGAACACAAACGTGGCGGCGCGTGGATGGATGATTGTCGTGGTCGTCGCGTTACGCTATCTGGCGAGCTGCAAACGCCGGTTGCGTATCTAACGTGTAACTTCAACCGTCCAGTGGGCGACAAACCAGCACTGTTCACGCACGATGAAGTCGTGACGCTATTCCATGAGTTTGGTCATGGAATCCACCACATGTTGACGCAAGTTGATACAGGTGCTGTTTCAGGTATTAATGGCGTGCCTTGGGATGCGGTTGAGCTACCAAGTCAGTTCCTAGAAAACTGGTGTTGGGAAGAGGATGCGCTGGCGTTCATTTCTGGTCACTATGAGACAGGTGAGCCGCTACCTAAAGCGATGCTAGACAAAATGCTCGCAGCGAAAAACTTCCAATCTGCGATGGGTATTTTGCGTCAGCTAGAATTCGGCTTGTTCGACTTCACGCTTCACACCGAATATGACCCTGAAGTGGGTGCGCGTGTACTGGAAACTCTGGCGAAAGTGAAAGAGAAAGTCGCGGTAGTTCCTGCGGTTGAGTGGGCGCGTTTCTCACACAGCTTCGGCCATATTTTTGCTGGTGGCTACAGTGCGGGTTACTACAGCTACCTGTGGGCTGAAGTGCTGTCGTCAGACGCGTATTCTCGCTTTGAAGAAGAAGGCATCTTCAACAAAGAGACGGGTCTAAGCTTCCTGAACAACATCCTAGAAATGGGGGGCAGTGAAGAGCCAATGGAGCTGTTTAAGCGCTTCCGTGGCCGCGAGCCACAAATCGATGCACTGTTGCGCCATTCGGGTATTGCGGCGTAAATTGAGCAAAAAACATCAAGGCCAACCGTTCGGTTGGCCTTTTTTGTACAGTTTTTATAAAAAATTTTACGGATTTACGTTTCGGTTGATCGGGTTCTGCAACGATATCAATGTCTCCGTGGACTGAACCTCATCAATGGCTTGCAGCTTGTCGATCAGTACAAATTGCAGCTCTTCAATCGATTTGCACATCAATTTGACGAATATGTTATACGCGCCCGTGGTGTAGTAAGCTTCAACGACTTCGTCGAGCGCGTTGAGTTTTTCTAACGCGGAGTGGTAATCACGAGCTGCATTGAGGTTAATACCAATAAAGCAGCACACATCGTAGCCAAGCTTTTTAGTATTGATGATCACCTCCGTTCCTTCGATGATGTCAGCCGACTTCATCTTCTCGATACGCACATGGATAGTGGCAGGGCTGACATCGAACTGCTTTGCCATTTCTGCGTAGGGCGTTCTGGCGTCAGCCATTAGTGTTTTTAATATTGCGCGGTCAAGGTCGTCGAGTTTCGGCAGGCTCGCATTCATACTATGATTTCCGTTAGGGATAGAGTTTTACCTCCCTTTTATACTCATAGCGGATAGGATTCACAAGGTTTGGCAGGAGTAACTGCGGGTTAACTCCGAGCTATGGAGATAATGTGCAGCGTTTTCTGGTTATTGCCGCGCTATGTTGGAGCGCGTTTGCTACGGCCTCAGATCCGAAGGTGTTGGTCGTGCACTCCTATCATCAGGGTTTTTTCTGGACGGACTCCATACAGCGAGGCATCGAGCAACAGCTGGGCGATCGAGCGCTGGACATGCGTGTGCTCTATCTAGACTCGAAACGTAACCAGAGTGAGCAGTTTTTTGCACAACTAAAATCCTTGTATCTTACGAAATTACGCAAAGAGCGATTTGATGCCATTTTAGTGAGCGATAACAATGCACTTGAACTCATGCAGCGTTTAGCCCCAATCATCAAAGACACCCCAGTTATATTTAACGGCATTAATAACTACCATCCTTCTTTACATCGTTCTCTGAATGCAACCGGAGTCATGGAAGATGTCGATTTGGAAGCGAATCTCGCTCTTATTGAGCGCTTACATCCGAACTACACACAAGTTCTCATCGTCAGTGACCACTCGGTGACCGGTGAGGTGTTGCGTTATCAAATCGACAATTTTGTCCTCAAGTTCCCGCAATATCGAGACAAAATCGTACAAGTTGTTCCAGACAGTATTATCGATCTAAAACAACAAGTCGCAAAACTGAGTTCCGATAAAGTCGTCTTGTTCTGGACCTATTACCGAGATAAACAAGGTATGGTTGGCAGCGAGCGTGACTGGGTTGGTGTCAACAAAGTCTCAAACGCGCCGCTGTTTATGGTGCATGACATTGGTTTGGGTCATGGCGCAGTTGGAGGGGTTATTCAAAGTGGTTATCGGCATGGTATTGAGAGCGCAGAGATGCTTGAATTCGTTTTGGATAACCCTGATCAGCCTCTGCCTGCCGTGAAAAAAAGTGATTCTGAAATAAAGCTCGATTACCAAGCGGTAGCGCGTTGGGGATTGGGGGCTGAACAAGAGGTTTCTGCGGTATTTTTTAATAAGCCAATGAAGCTTTCTGAACGTTTTGCCAAGGAAATTCGCCTGTTTGGTAGTCTGTTTGTGGTGATGTCGGTGGTCATTTTGCTGATGGGTTATTATTTACAGCGGATGCGTCGAAGTGAGAGCGCTGCGCGAGAAAGCCAGGCTATTCTAGAATCGATTTTCGATCAGAGCATGCAGTATATGGGCATTTTGGATGCCAACGGTGTGCTTAAATCGGGCAACGATCACCTTCAATCCTTACTTTATCACCAAGGACTGCGCTTAGACCGACCACTTTGGTTTCACCCCAACTGGAGTGAAAAAGCACAAGCGTTGCTTGAGGAGTATTTCCACGCGCCTCACCATCAAGTGTCGACGTTTGAAGCTGAACTTTGGAGTAAAGAACACGGCGCATTGGTGTTAGAAGTTTCGCTCAAGCCTTTTTCTCAGCAAGTAGGGAATCATAAGCAATACTTGTTTGAAGCGCGCGATATTACCAGTCGTAAATTGATGGAGGACAAGCTCTACCAACGTGAGTCAACCCTACGCAACTATTACGAGCAGCAGCCCGTGATGATGGTGACGCTTGATAGTAATAACCGAATTCAAGAAGTGAATCGATTTGCTCAACTACTTCTTGGCTACAAACCGATGGACATGCTCGGACATCGCCTGAGGGAGTTCTATTTTGATGACAAAGTGCTGTTCCCTCGCCAAGTGTTATTGCAACCCAACCAGCAAGTGCATGGTGTTTGGCGACGTGAAGTCGAGTATCGTCATGCAAATGGTCATCGTGTTTGGGTGCGCGAGAATATTCGTCCGCTGAGTGAATCTGAGCAACTGCTGATTGTGGGCGAAGATATTACCGAAACCAAACTGCTTTCCGAGAAATTGGAATACCAAGCTCGCTATGACTTACTGACGGGGACTTACAACAGAAACCACTTTGAACTAGAGCTTAAGACCGCACTGTGCGAAGTGGACAGCCATCGTCGAGTCCACGCCATGTTGTACCTCGACTTAGATCAACTAAAAGTCCTCAATGATACGGTTGGGCATGATGCAGGTGATGCGGCGATTCAATTCTGCGCCAGTATGCTGGAAGGCGTTCTGCCGTACAATTCCATCTTGGCTCGAATGGGAGGCGATGAGTTTGCGGTGTTACTCAAAGACTGTGACGAATATGGCGCCATCAATATTGCCAAACTGATCATCTCGACACTAAGCGAACACCTCTTTATTTGGGAAGACACACGCCTGTTCATCAGTTGCTCAATTGGTATCCGTATCATCGATCATACCGCTGATACGCCACAAATGGTGCACGCTCAAGCAGACTCTGCTTGTCACGCCGCTAAAGAGCAAGGCCGTAACCGCTATAATCTATTCAGCTTAGATAACGAAGAGTTGCAGCGTCGTCAGATGGAAATGCAGAGCGTCAATTTGGTGCATGAGGCATTGTCGAATCAACGTTTAGAACTGTTTGCTCAACCGATAAAAAGCTTACAAAAGCACGAGACTCAAATGTATTTTGAGATTTTGGTGCGTATTCGCAATGGGTACGGTGATTATGTTTCTCCTGCGCTGTTTATCCCTGCTTCCGAGCGTTACAACATTGCCCATTGGATTGATAAGCAGGTTATTACTCAAACACTAGAGTGGTTTGAACAGCGTCCTGAGGTGGTTGAACAGCTTGGTCGCTGTTCGATAAACCTTTCAGGTCAATCTATGGGGAATCAAGAGTTTATTGACTTCTTGTTGGATCGATTGGAAAGTTCGACTCTGCCGTGTGAAAAAATCTGCTTAGAAATCACTGAGACAGCGGCGATGAGTAATCTGGATCAAGCTATTGAGCTGTTTACCAAGTTAAAGGCTTTGGGTTGCATGATTGCATTGGATGATTTCGGTTCTGGCTTGTCTTCATTTGGTTACTTAAAGAAACTTCCTGTCGATATCGTGAAAATTGATGGTCTTTTCGTGCAAGATATCAACGTAAACGAAATGGACCGCGTGATGGTTCGTTCAATCAATGACTTGGCGAAACAGCTCGGCAAAGTGACGGTGGCGGAGTTTGTCGAAAATGACCAGGTCATGCAGCATTTGATAGACCTCGGTGTGGACTACGGTCAAGGCTACGGTATTGGTCATCCTAAGCCGCTTTCTGAGCTAGTGGAGCAGCTGACGGTTGTATAACCTCTGCGTAGCAAGCTCAACCTAGCATTAATAGGTAACTTAGGTATACACTCAGCGCCAGTTACCTCGATTTTTATTGGAGCCTCCTTTTGCAACTGCAATTGATCTGTGAAAACCCGTCTCAACAATCTCATCTTGATGAACTCGCTGCGCGTTGGCAGCTTTCTCATACTGACGATAGCGATTTTGCTTTGGTGCTAACCACCGAGCGTTTGGAGCTACGTAAAGTGGATGAACCAAAGCTGGGTGCAATCTTTGTGGATTTGATTGGTGGTGCGGTCGGTCATCGTCGCAAGTTCGGTGGTGGTAAAGGTCAGGCAATTGCGAAAGCGGCGGGGTTGAACAAAGGGGCAACGCCAACCGTGTTAGACGGCACGGCAGGTCTTGGTCGTGATGCGTTTGTGCTCGCCTCGCTAGGTTGTAAAGTGCAGATGGTCGAGCGTCATCCAGTCGTAGCGGCTTTGTTAGATGATGGCTTGGATCGAGCGAAACAAGACCCAGAAATCGGCACCTGGGTATCTGAGCGCATGTCGCTTATCCATGCTTCTAGCCATGATGCGCTGGAACAATTGGCGCAAGATAAAGACTTTGTCCAGCCAGATGTGGTGTATCTTGACCCGATGTATCCGCACCCAGAAAATAAAAAGAAGTCGGCGCTCGTGAAAAAAGAAATGCGCGTTTTCCAATCGTTGGTTGGCGCCGATTTGGACGCCGATGGCTTACTAGAACCAGCCATGGCGTTAGCCACAAAGCGTGTAGTAGTTAAACGCCCAGATTATGCTAACTGGCTGAACGAGAAAAAACCGACCATGGCGATTGAAACGAAAAAAAATCGCTTCGATGTCTATGTTAAAGCATCGATGGCATAACTTCCTGACGGCTCAACTTTTCTTGTCACAGTACGGTGTCTCGTGCTGTGACTCAGCCTCTCTTTCCTCGTCTCTATTGATAGTTTTCTCTTGCTAATTCCCTTCCCTGACTGTATATCTAACTAAGAATTATTATTATTTCACTTGTTGTGATGCGGTCGATAACTGGGAAGCTGGAGTAGTAGAATGGCTAAACGTTTATGTAAAATGAGTCGCAAACAGATCGCGGCAGAACTTGGTGATATCCATCGTTTAGTTGTCGCACCAAAATTCGTTTGTGGTTCTTGCGCACGCTCTTCATCGGCCAAAGATACCCTTTGTAAGCCAGCCGCAATTCCTCCACAAAAATGCCAAGACAAGCCATTGAGTGAGCAACAAGCATGTGGCTTATTGGTTGAAGCTCTGCCATCACAAGCGATTCCAGTGACCACGAAACAAAGCAACGAAAAAGCCGCGATTGTGAAGCGTGTTGTTGAGCGTGTGAAAGAGAAAAAACAAGCCGAAAAATCTCCGGAGCCAGTAAGAGCCGACGCACCAGTATGGTTTGATTTAGCGGATAAAAAATCGCTCAAGAAAGCGAAAAAAGCACTGAAAAAGCACTATAAGCAGCAAAAGAAGTTGCTAAAAGTGGCGAAAAAACAACAAAAGTTACTTAAGCGTCAGCGCAAGCTTGAAGCGCGCAATGCGAAACTAGAAGTGTTGCTGCCAACGCCACCTAATGCTTTGATGAGCGCAATCTCACAAGCCAAAGTGCATTAATCAAACAAAAAACGCTCTCCAGTCGGAGAGCGTTTTTTATTGTCGAAATGTTTATAGGATTAGCTGCGTTACTTATTGGCGTAACTCATCTCTACGCGCTTTTTCACCCAGGTTTCGTTAATCCATAGGGATAGCATGATGATCGCACCGCCAATGGCGAGTCGCATGACATCAACATCGCGGTTCCAAATCACAATGTTTACAATCAAGCCCGCCGGAACCAATGCATTGTTCATTACTGCCAGTGCGCCTGCGTTCACCATAGTCGCGCCTTTGTTCCAAGCAAAGTAACCAAAACCAGAAGCAATCAACCCAAGGTATGTCAGAATGCCCCATTGCGTTGTAGTGGTGGGTAGTTTGTCGAGGTTACCCATGAGCGCGAAAGCCACGGTTGCTACACAAAGTGCACCTAAGTAGAAGTAGCCAAACACGGTGTGTTGTGGCAAATCGACGGGTTCACTCTCCATGATATATTTGTAGCCCACCTGACCGATGGCAAAGCAGAGGTTTGCTCCTTGTACGACCAAAAAGCCCAGTAGGAAATCTTCATTAATGCCTGCAAATTTAATCCAGGCGGCACCAAATACGGCTATTGCAGCGGTAACTAAGTACCAAGGTGAAAAGCGACCTTTCAAGAAGTCATAGATTAGCGTGACGTAAATGGGTGTGAATACGGTGAACAGCAATACTTCTGGCACGGAAAGGAGCAAAAAAGATTGGTAGTAGAAGCAATACATCAAGCCGAGCTGGAAGCCACCGACGGTCATCAGTTTCGCGATTAGGGATTTGCTAACGCCACGGAATTTCAAAAAGGGAATGAAAACCAAACTCGCCAGTGCCACGCGCATGAACACCGAGAACCAAGAATCAACCTGACCGGCGAGGTAAACGCCGATCAGGCTAAATGAGAATGCCCAAAGTAGGGTAACTGCGGATAGATAAGCCATGGATGAGAATCTTTATCAACAACAAATGTGCCCGCAGTCTAACCAAGTTTTATCGCTGCGCCAATCAGTCTTTTAGCGGTACGACCAGCATATCGACTGGTGAGCAGTTAATCAGCTGTCGAGTCGAAGATAGAATCTTGCTCCAGAAATCTTGGTGATGACCACAAACCACCAAATCAATACTGTAATCTTGAATGGTATCGCACAGCTCATTACTCAAATCGCCACTACCGACTAAAGTATGGGCAATTGGGTATTGCGCATATTCAGCGAAGTTTGCCAATTGTGTGCGCGATGCTTCCATTGCTTGATGTTGCGCTTCTGCCATATTGATATCGATAAGCCCGGTGTAGAGTTCTGCGTAGTTCACGTCGATGTGAATAAAAGAGACTTTCGCATCCAGAGGTTTAGCCAGTGATACGGCTTTCTTAATCAACACTTTACTGTCGTCTGAAAGGTCGACTGCCACAAGTATGTGTTTGTAACTCATATTGCTATCTCCTTGTAAGGTCATAGTTTTAGATTAGCACCAACCCCAAAAAAAATTTGCTGAAGTGATCTCATATCGGTGCCGTAGGTACAAAGTCTTGTCTCAGTAATCATGTTATAGTGGCGTTATACCCAAGTGACTTTGATATGCTGAAATAAGCGTAGTGTTACTGACTAGAGTTGAAGTGAAACTTCGCCGTGTCTGCCAGACCAAGCTATTCTCGCAGCGTCATTTATTTCGAGGTTACTTGGGTATATTGCATGCACAATAATAGGAGTTAACATGCTGTCTCAAACTATGGTCGAACAATTGAATGAGCAAATTAACCTAGAATTTTTCTCATCCAATCTATACTTACAAATGAGTGCTTGGTGTGAAGACAAAGGTTTTGAAGGTGCGGCTGAATTTTTACGCGCTCACGCCGTAGAAGAAATGGAGCACATGCAACGCCTATTCACTTACGTGAGTGAAACTGGCTCAATGCCAATCTTAGGCGCTATTGATGCGCCAAAGCATGACTTTGCGAGCCTAGGTGACGTTTTCCGCGAGACATTTGAACATGAGCAAATGATCACGGAAAAAATCAACAAACTGGCGCACGTTGCATTTACTAGCCAAGACTACTCAACGTTTAACTTCCTACAGTGGTACGTGTCAGAACAGCACGAAGAAGAGAAGTTGTTTAAAGGGATTTTAGATAAGATCGAACTGGTAGGTGAAGACGGTAAAGCGTTGTTCTTCATTGACAAAGATCTAGCACAAATGGCGAAAGAAGGTTCATCTTCAATCATGGATGCTCCAGCTGCGTAAACGCGTTTTGGGACGTTGTAAGTAGCGGGTAAAGACGAAGTGTTGATCGTCTTTTTCTCTTGAGCATTGTTGAAGATGTAGGGAGGAAAAGATGATCAGTGGAGACACAATCTTATTTGCGCTAATGGTGGTAACTGGAGTTAATATGGTCCGGTATCTCACCGCTCTTCGTTCTCTAATTTATATCATGCGTGAAGCGCATCCGCTGTTATATCAGCAAGTTGATGGTAATGGTTTTTTTACCACTCATGGAAATGTCACCAAGCAGGTGAGGTTGTATCACTACATTAAAAGTAAAGAATATCATCACCACCACGATGAAATTTTTACTGGTAAGTGTGAAAGAGTGCGTGAATTGTTTGTTCTATCGACCGCGTTGCTCGGCGTGACGCTACTTGCAGCCTTCATTCTCTAAGAGTCAATAATCTAGATAGTTGTTCTGTCTGAGATTTTGCGGACATACAGAGCGCTTAGAGTTTAAGCGCTTTTCCCTTTCGGTATTTGTCGGTAGAATGTCGCGCCTAGAAAGCAAGGATGTGCAATGTGCACATCCTTTTTTATTTTGATTCGATACCAATCAGTCTAAGAGCTACCGATGAGTAAGAAATTTGATGTTGTTGTAATTGGCGCAGGCGCAGCAGGTTTAATGTGTGCTGCAGAAGCAGGCAAGCGAGGCCGCCGTGTTTTGGTGCTCGATCATGCTAAAAAGCCAGGACGTAAAATCCTTATCTCGGGCGGTGGTCGTTGTAACTTCACTAACTACGACGTTTCAGCTAATCACTATTTGTGTCAAAACCCGCACTTTGTTAAGTCGGCGCTCTCCCAATACACTAACTGGGATTTCATCTCGATGGTGTGTAAACATGGCATTGAGTTCGAAGAGCGTGATCACGGCCAGTTGTTTTGTGTCGATGCATTTACGGCCAAAGATATCGTGAAGATGTTGTTAGCTGAGTGTGACATGCCGAACATCGAGCAGCGTTACCAATGCGATGTTCATTCGATTGAAAAAATTGATGAAGGCTTTCGTTTGCATGCTGGCACTGAGATTGTCGAATGTGAGTCTTTAGTTATCGCAACAGGTGGCTTGTCGATGCCAAAACTGGGAGCGACACCATTTGGTTATAAAGTCGCGGAACAATTTGGTCTTCGAGTTATCCCAACCACGGCAGGGCTTGTACCATTTACTCTGCATAAAGAAGACAAAGAAGACTTTGCTGAGTTATCTGGTATCGCGGTACCTGTGGAAATTACGGCTGAAGATGGCACCATGTTCAAAGAAGCCCTGTTGTTCACACATCGTGGCTTATCTGGTCCAGCAGTGTTACAGATTTCTTCATTCTGGCGGGCCGGACAAAAGGTGTTGATCAATCTTGTGCCAAACGATGATGTTGCTGAGTTATTAGAACGTAGTCGTGAGAAGCATCCAAATCAGTCACTCAAGAATACGCTTGCCAAAGTGCTGCCTAAGCGTCTGGTTGAAGTCTTAATTGAACGTAAAGAGCTAGTCGATAAACCGCTAAAACAGTTCAATCAAAAGGAGCTTGCGGCGATTGTGGAGCGCCTAGAGCATTGGGATATCGCCCCGAATGGCACCGAAGGCTACCGAACTGCGGAAGTGACACTCGGCGGTGTCGATACTGATCACTTATCCTCGAAAACCATGGAATGCAAAGACATTAAAGGGCTTTATTTTATTGGTGAAGTGATGGATGTGACTGGTTGGCTAGGGGGCTACAATTTTCAGTGGTGCTGGTCGAGCGGCTTTGTTGCGGGGCAGTGGGTTTAATCAAACACCAAACGCAGCCTAACTGCATAAAAGATAAGATACAAAAAGAGCACTGAATAAAAGTCAGTGCTCTTTTTGTATTCCCATAGCGAGTTACTCGTCTTGATACTTTTCGAGTTTGTTATAGAGCGTTTTCACGCTAATGCCTAACTCCTGCGCTGATTCCGTTTTATTACCTTGATTCTCTTCAAGGGTATTGAGAATGGCGGCTTTTTCTAGCTCTTCTAGCGAAACGCCCGCCGGAACAAGGTCTTCGATACTGGTGCCTGTTTCCAATGGTGGTGTGTCGAAGATAAGATGTTCATCTCGGATGGTGTCATCAGCCAAAATGAATGCACGCTCGATCGTGTGTTTGAGCTCACGGACATTACCTGGCCAGTCGTGTGCAGCGATTTTTTGGATCGCAGAGTCAAGAATCGTTTTGGTTTTTGCCTCATTGGCGTTGCGGTGCGCAATAAAGTGCTTGGCCAGACCTACGATATCACCGCCTCGTTCTCGCAGTGGCGGTATCGTTAATGGGAAATGCGATAAGCGGAAAAACAGATCTTCACGCAGGAACTGCTCCTCAATGGCGATTTTAGGATCACGGTTTGTAGCAGCAATGATGCGAGTATTAGCGATATGAACTGTATTACTGCCAACTGGGCGATACTCTCCGGTTTCTAGCACCCGCAATAGCTTCACTTGATGCTCGATAGGCATCTCGGTGATTTCATCTAAAAATAGGGTGCCGCCCTCTGCCTGCTTAAATACACCTTGGTGAGTTTTATTTGCTCCGGTAAAAGCGCCTTTCTCATGGCCAAACAGTTCACTATCAACCAATTCAGGGCTAATGGCACCACAGTTAATCGCTATAAAGGGCTGTTGTTTACGCTCACTCGCTAAGTGGATGGTCTGCGCCACCAGTTCTTTGCCTGATCCACTTTCACCGACAATAAGGACGTTGGCTTCTGTTTTAGCAACGCGCCTGATCATACGATAGAGCTGATGCATCGGAGAGGAAGAGCCGACCAAAAGACCAAATTGGTCAAGATCGCTGGTGGACACTTTACGCCCTTGATCTTGTTTGTGTTGATAGTACTGGCTGACTTCGCTCAGGGTGTCCGTCAGAATGGCAATATCAACGGGCTTTCTGTAGTGAAAAATAGCACCCAAGTTCATCAGCTTATCCAAGTTCTCGTTTGGAGCGCCTGAGCTAATGATGATCAAGTCCATATCGTAGATGTCTTCGATATTAGAAAGACGTTGATAATCTGCACTAGTAAAGTGGGCGACTTCAACAATCGCAACTTCCGGTTTGAGTTGTAGGAAATCTTCAATCCATTGGTCTGCGGCATCGATGTCATGCAGACGAAATTTGTTCAGTTCCTGGCAAGAAGCGATGGCATTTTTAAGTGATGGATCTTGTATTCTTAGAAACAGGCTTGGCATCGACATAGAAATGTCCTCTTTACTATGACAGAAACAATGTACGTGGATTATTCTCACTTCACAAGACAAAATATTGTCAGCATAGATTTAAGGGTTTGTTCGGTATTTTTATGTTGTTAGCCCCTTTTTGGTATATATCGGTGAGAGCCATCAGTAGATATTTCCTTTTGTTCAGATTTTTATTTTTAAAATAATAATTTTGCTATTAATTGATTCTGGAGAAATAGCCTTTCTGTTTTATCAGGTTATTTCGGCACAAGTGACGGAGGCTTTATCACCGATTAAAAATTACATTTTTTACGTGTAAATAATTCATGCTTATACTTTATTGCTCATCTCATTTTTACCTCTTTTCTTTATTAGTTAATTAAAAACAATAAGTTATAAAGTTGGCACATGGTTTGCTCCTAGGGAAATGCAACGTCAATAAAGGAGAATTACCATGAATAACATCGCAGCTAAAATTGTACTTACGTCAGTTCTTGCTACTTCATCTACAGCAGTCTTAGCGAGTGATAAATGGGAAAAAGAATCCATGGACGCTTGGCTAGATGGTAAAGCTGAAACCACGCTACTGCTAAACAGCAATCTCAACTCTTTTGATATCAATACCGATGTTGAGAATCAGGTCGTTACCCTTTCTGGTTCGGTAAACAATGATCTTGAAAAATCACTTGCCGAAGAGCTTGTTACTGGTCTTGATGGTGTGAAAAAAGTAAACAACGAATTGTCAGTAGTGAATGAAGGCAAGAAAGAAACTGATTCAGAAGCTTTAGCTACACTGACCGATTCTAAAATCACGACTATAGTTAAAACGCGCCTACTAATGGATACCAATGTGAGTGGTACGGATATTGATGTAACGACAGAACACAAAACGGTAACGTTGGCAGGTAAAGTTAATTCAGATGCGGAGCATGATCTTGCAATTTCAATTGCAAATAACACCAATGACGTAAATAAGGTGATTGATAAGCTAGAAGTGGTTCAATAATAGCGAGCCGAGTGATTTAACCCACTTTTATTAGGAGGTAACACTATGGTTCGTTGGATGTTTATTTTTCTGGCACTGGCACTAATTTCTGCACTATTAGGCTTTACCGGTATTGCAGGAGCTGCTGCCTCTATCGCGCAAGTGATATTTTACCTATTCCTATTGTCATTAATTGTATCAATAGTGATTGTTCTGCTGGGAAGAAAAAACGTAAATAGATAGGAGATTCCATGCGACTTACGTCATTTATTTACCGTATCGCCGCAGTATTCGGTTTGGTGTTTGCGTTGGCAGCTTGTAGTGAAGAAGGGCCAATGGAACAGGCCGGCAAAAAGATAGATGAAGCCGCCGAAGAAACCCAAAATGCGATTGAAGATGAATGTGAAAACATTAAAGAAAATCTAAACGCTGAAGACCAAGACTGTTAGCCGAATCAGGTTAGGTTTTTTACGCATAGCTATGTAAGAGAGGGGCGGTCAATAACCGCCCTTCCTTTTGTCCCAATTGTTTACAATCAGATAAGGAGTCAAAGATGAAAAACATATTTGATGTACTGAAAGAGAGCCATGAAAAGCAACGCCTTTTACTCGATGCTCTGATGGAAACGTCTGGAGATTCCCCCGCTCGTGAAGAGTTTTATCACAACCTTAAAGAGGAACTCGAACAGCACGCAGCGGCAGAAGAGCGGTTTTTCTACGCGCCTTTAATAGATAGCGATAAGACCATTGATCTCACTCGCCATGGCATCGCAGAGCATCATGAAATTGATAAAGTGATTGCACAGCTTGATGCAACCGATATGAGCTCGCCAGCGTGGCTCAACCTAATGAAAACCTTACGTCACAAAGTGTTGCACCATCTTGAGGAAGAAGAGCAGCGTTTCTTCCAGTTAGCCGGCAAGGTAATGACCGATAAGCAGAAAATGAAACTAGCGGATGGTTATGTTGAAGAGATGGCAAGCTAGGTAGAGTGTTGGACCTTTTCGTGCCATTTCGGCACGGGAAGGCACTCAATCAAGGCGTTTACTCAAGTTCATGTATCCAAGCTCAATCCCCCGCGTATTCTAACTTCCACTAAAAAGTGCACTCGCTGAAGGCAAGGAGAGCGAATGTTTATCATCAAATATTATATTCTTGGCGCTCTGATCAGTTTATTGGCCGCTATCTATACGCCTCAAATTATCGTTAGTCTGCTGTTCTTGTGGATATCTCTTTCTTTAGCGTTGGTCAGCGTAGCCTACGTATTCGACATTCCCTCTATTTTTAGAAAAAACCAAGATGGCAAGATTGTCAGGTGGATTCGCTGGGCATTCATCCCATTTTTATTGGGGGCTAGAGCGTATAACGCCTGGGAAAGACGGCGTGATACTGTACCTCCAATCCAAAAAGTCAGCGACAATTTATACCTATCTCGCCGTTTGTTTCAGAGTGACTTAGATTTTCTCGAATCCAATGAGATCTCTTGTATTGTCGATGTCACCGCAGAATTTGCAGGCCTTGAAAGCGCGATGACCGACAAGCAGTTTCATTACCTTTCGATTCCGGTACTCGACCACAAAGCCCCAACGCTAGAGCGCCTGCGCCATGCGATTAACTGGATTGATACTCAAATCTCGTGCTCGCGGGCAGTGGTTGTGCATTGTGCGTTAGGGCGTGGTCGTTCAGTGTTTGTTGTGGCGGCGTATTTATTAAGCAAAGACCCGTCACTGACGGTTGAATCCGTGATGAAAAAAATCAATGACGTACGCAGTACCGCGAGATTGAATAAATTACAGATTAGAACGTTACGAGCGATCAGTGAAAAAGGCGTGCTAGGGCTGGATCAATCCACTTGGATGGTGGTTAACCCTGTTGCAGGTGGCGGAAAATGGGAGGAAAACGAACAGCACTTGATTCGTGAACTAACCAAAAAATATCGCTTGAGTATTCATCAAACCACCACAAACCTCAGCGCCGAGCAGCTAACACAACAGGCAAAAGAAAGTGGAGCTAAGCAAATCATCGTAGCTGGTGGCGATGGCACAGTAACAGAGGTGGCGAGCCAATTGGTGGATACCGACCTAAAACTCGGTATTGTTCCGCTCGGAACTGCCAATGCGTTATGTCATGTGCTCTATGGCGTTGGCGTAAAATTCTCACCGGTCGAAAAAGCGTGTGAAGCGTTGCTTGGCGGACACTGCCAACGTATTGATACTGCGGACTGTAATCAGCGGCTTATTTTATTGGTCTTAGGCATTGGGCTAGAACAGAAAATGATCGAGCACGCTCAGCGAGAAGAGAAAAATGTTTTTGGACAACTCGCTTACCTCACCGGCTTTTTTAATGCTGTAGTGGCGGAAGAAACGCAAGCTTTAACCGTTTCGTTAGACGATCCAACTGAAGATGGAAACCACGACAATAATACACAAACGCTTGAAGTCCATAGTTTTGTCGTTGCGAATATCGCTCCATTTAGTACGTTGCTTGCCCAAGGTGGTGATGCGCCGCAGCCTGATGATGGCAAGCTGCATATCACATATTTAGATAACACCGAGTCTTTAGGCGGACGTCTTATCGCATTGTCGGATCTGACATTAACGAGCGTAGGCGCACAGGAAGAATCGACACATTTTCAATACGCGACGGCTCAGAGCGTCACTATTTCTGCGAATAAACCGATTGAGTATGTGATTGATGGTGAACTGTATTCTGATGAGCAACTGGCAATCAAGCTGCGTCCAAAGTCATTGAACGTATTTGTTCCAAGCCAGAGAGGTAAATCAGCTTCGCTTTAACACAGATAATCCGCGGATAACGCGCCATTTGCTTCGTATTCTACATGGCGCTTTTTCTGTGTTGTTTGATGATTTGGTGTGCGTCGTAAAAAGGCTATCAAGGTCGCTGCGTAGTAGATGCAGCGGCTTTTTTCTATCTACACCTTTTACTAGGTTGATTGGGGATGAGGGTTAAACAAAGTGAAAGAAAGAAGGGCGAGTATAATTACTCACCCTGAGGTAAGTGCTTTTCAATTTCATCGTTTTCAACTTGTAAAGCAGCTAACCAATAAGAAACAAGTGCGGTTAAGTTGGTGTCGTCAATGGCTCTAAGCAGGGCTTTTAAATCATCTAACAGTAGTTTATTCATAAAATGCATTTCTTTGTAATTGCCTAACTCGGCAACGCCGTATTCGGTGGCATTTTCTGCAATGAATTGTTCACCATCTTGATCGAAGAACAGCTTCGCCATCTTTTTGATCATCACTTTTTCTATTTTCACGAATCGATATGCCGCTCTTGCGAGTGTCATGTGTGATTGCGGGTTAACGAGAGGCAAACACGTTTGGCGATGGTGTGTCATTTTTACGAGTAGCTCCCTTACTCGATTGTTATCCAATGTCATAGTGACCTCTTTATTTATGACTATTGTCGTGGGACATTTCTCGTGATGGTTATGTTAATGCGCCTGTGGGCTTGTCAGAAATGGCCAAAGCAAGTTGGCCATTTCTTTGATCAATACCGAGCTTTATTGCAAAGGCGACCACCAAGTTTTAGCTAATAAGGCTGATGCTGCTGAGTTTTTCTTTGCAGCTTTTTATATCGCTACGAACTTTCAGCAGAACCGAGTTATCCGCCTGCTCTGGGTGGGAAGTAATCAAATTCTCAATCTCTTTGAGTACCTTGCTTTCGACACCTTCAAGCTGTTCTAAATACATAGACTCTTTGTCAGAGGACACTTCCTTCATCACGTCGCTGTAGACCTCACGCGCCTTGATGGTGTAGGAAACCGGAGTGTCGTCGGCAGATTCTTCATTGTTACTTGCTAGAGAGTAGGGAGTGAGCTCAATGACTGCACGCTCACGTACTCTGAGCAGTTCTACCAACACATTATTCAAAGAAGTGTTGTCGATGTTCTCGATGGCCTTGTTGTAAATTTCATTTCCGCTTTCGATAAGCTCAATGATTGAGGCGATGTTTTCATTTTTCATATGCCACTCCTTATTTACTGGTGATAGGGGTGTTTGAGCGTATGGAATACAAACACGATGTTTCGTCTTCAGTTGCAGGTTGTATGCCAATGAACTTTAAGTCTTATTAATCAGTGACTTAATATCTTGTTTTGCAATAACTTGCTAACAGTCGGTAAGGCGCTAAGAAAAAATTACAAGAATGGCGGGGAAAGCCTGGAAAGAATTACACGTACAGATACGGCTTTTTATCGAAATAAAAATAAAATCAATAAAAAACAATAACTTAAAATTCTGGCATGGATATGGCTTTGTAGGGAGTAAGTGAGGTCAAACATTGTTTCACTTGATTCACTATTCAACTCATTAATGGAGGCTAGTTATGGCTACTACAAAAGAAAGCACAGTAAAACCTCAAGAGCAGTTAGAAGAAGCATATCACTTAGCGGAACAAGCCACGACGGAAGCCGTTGGCGCGATGAAAGACCAAGCCAAAGAGAAGCTGGATGTCGGTGCGCAGCAAGTTCAGCAGGCGACTAAGTCGGCAGAAAATGTAATCAAGGAGCGCCCATTGCTGAGCATAGGCTGCGCCTTCCTTGCTGGTTGGGCGGTTTCGAAGCTGATCAAATAATAGTGGTCACCAAGGATTAAGCCACACAACAGAAAGGCGAGGCTTCACATGAATAACTCAGGGCAAGTTACCAATCAGCAATCAGGCTCGGCGGCTTCAGACAGCGGCCGAGCCCCTGATGGGGCAGAAGAACAGGATATCCAACAAACCATTAATGGTTTGAGCAGCATTCTTGCGCAATTGGACCAACTGACGACATCGCTAAAAGCATGGTCAGGTTCAACGTTGGATTTGTTCCTCTTGGAGATGAAAGTTAACGTGTCCGCAGTGCGTCAGATTTTGCTGTGTACCGTTGTTTTTACCCTATTGTCGGTATTGTTCGTATTCAGTTTGTGCCTTGCCTCTGGGGTGGTGGCTTATCAGTTAACTGCCAACGTGTATGTTGCCGTGGGTGTATTTATCACATCATTAGGCTTGGCATTATTTGCTTTAGCCTGGTGGCAGAAGCGTTTAGTTGGATTTCTTGGATTCAAAAATACGACAGAACAATTACAGGAGGGGTGGGATGCGCTCGCTACAAAAGCTCAATCGAGCCATGCGGATCAAGCGGATGGAAGGTAAAGCGTCTCTAGAGCAATGCTGTTTGTCGATGGAAATGTTCACGTTTACCACCAAGAAGTTTGTGAGAGAAAACCCTTGGACGACATTAGGCATTAGTGCTGTCGTTGCCGTTACCGCAGCAAAAGCAGGTCGATTGTCTCGACTGACTTCTTCTATTTCGTCAATGGGGCTATTGGTTAGCAGCGTGTCTGATATTGCCGATTCGCTCACAAAGCCGGTCGCGGCAGCTTCTCTGGATGAGTCAGATGCGGAGCAAAATGGAAATGCAGCAACACAAGTAAGCAACGCTGCGACGACAGAGGGCGAACCACTCTAATAGCGGATTTCACCGCAAAATTTTCTTACCGATTCTGAGCTTATTATGACAGCGAAATTGAACATTCCTGCCAACACTGCGATTGGTGCAACGCTTCTCGTCCTGTTACTCGTCCCAGGGCTGTATTTTGCCAAGCCAATATTGTTACCTATTGTGCTTAGCACCTTTATTTCTCTGCTGTGCAGTCCTTTCATTAATTATCTTGAAGACAAAGGCTTACCACGTGCTATTACCGTCGTGTTGACGCTGTCATTCCTCGTTGGCGCTTCAATTATTGGTCTTGCCGCCATGTCGGAGCCCGCCAAGCAATGGTGGTCTGAGCTGCCCAGTATCGTGAAAAATGTGTCGCAAGAAGTAAGCGAAGTTACTAAAGCTTCGGCTGATCACCTTAATACTCCATTGAATATCGCCAACGATATGAGTATGGATGAGGTCGGGAACAACACCGTATTTTCTTTGGTAAAAACGCTCGCGACCACTACGCCGACGATTTTGACACAAGCGATGATCGTGCTGTTTATGGTTTACTTTATGCTCAATCATGGACGAAGCTTATTTCGAAAGTCAGTGTCTTACTTACATGGGTTCGCCAAACAGCGCCAAGCGATTGAGTTGGTCAAAGCGCTACAGAAAGACCTATCTCGATACATTGGCACCATCACTTTAGTGAATGCTGGGCTGGGGTTGAGTGTCGGGGCCGTGTTTTTTGTTCTAGGCCTTGAAGATCCATTTCTATGGGGCGCATTTGCAGGCGTGATGAATTTTGCGCCGTACCTCGGCCCTGTCATATCCATGATGAGCTTTGGCTTTGTTGCTTATCTTCAGTTGGAGTCGGTCAGTTTTATGCTGACGGTTGTGTCTATCTATTTACTGCTCAATTTGATTGAAAGTCAGTTTGTTACACCAACACTATTGGGGAAAAGGTTTAATTTAAACCCATTAGTGATTTTTGTTTGGCTTGTTTTTTGGGGCTGGCTTTGGGGCGGAATGGGACTATTGATCGGTGTGCCGTTGCTGGTTTGTATCAATATTTTGGTTGATCGCCTAGAGCTGTGCCAATCAGCCCAAAATCAAGCAAAGCAAATCACCTCCGCGGACGTGGCACCGCGAGAGTGACTTGAGGAGCAAGCTGGTTCAATGAAACAGTTTTTCAGCGCTCACTGGCTGACTAAATAAATATCCCTGACCATAAATACAGCCTTTTTCGAATAAATAATCGGCTTGTTCCCGAGTTTCTATCCCTTCCGCGACGACTTTCAACGACAGCGTTTTTCCCATGGCAATAATGGCATTCACAATCGCGTTGCTGTCGCTATTACTTGGGACATCACTGACAAATGAGCGGTCAATTTTCAGTTTGTTGATTGGCAAACCTTTCAAGTAAGACAAAGACGAATAGCCAGTTCCAAAGTCATCCAGAGAAATCTCAATACCCAGCTCTCGTAATTGATTTAACGATGCAATGGCTTGTTGAGGGTCGATCAGTAAAAAGCTCTCTGTGATCTCCAAATCTAACCGTTGGGCAGGGTATCCGGTGTTATCGAGGATAGTACTTAATCGCTGAATGAAATTTGACTGCTGAAGCTGCAACGCAGAAACATTGACGGCGATTTTGCCAAACTCGATGCCTTGGTCCAGCCAAGCATTACCTTGCAAACAAGCTTGTTGTAACACCCACTCACCAATACTTTGAATCAGCCCTGTTTTTTCTGCAATTGGAATAAAGTCTGCTGGTGGTACAAGGCCAAACTCTGGATGCTGCCAGCGTAATAAAGCTTCCACGCCGACAATCGAATTTTGTTCCAAGTTGTATTGCGGTTGGAATTCTAACCGGAGTTGTTGTTTTTCTATTGCTTGATGCAAAGCGGATTGAATGCGTACATGGGATACGGATTTATCGGTCAAATCCGGTGAGTAAAACGCGTAGCCGTTGCGTCCATTTTTCTTCGCTAAGTACATCGCGGTGTCTGCGTTTTTCAGTAAGGTTTCACTGTCTTGACCGTCTCTTGGGTACAAGGCAATACCAATACTGGTCGAGACACGAAGTGAGTCGTGATTTGCCAAGTCGAATGGTTGCTGGAATACGCTTAGAATATCGCCGACGGTTTCCAGTAAGGCAACATCACTATGGATGTCTGGCAAAATAATCACAAATTCATCGCCGCCAATGCGAGCCACATGCGCATTGAGGTGAAGCACATCTTGCAGACGAATCGCTAACTTAGACAGCAATTGGTCACCACAGAAGTGGCCCATGCTATCGTTGATGTGTTTGAAATGGTCGATATCTAAGAATAGGGTGGCAAACGTCTGCTGGTTTTTGTGTCCGGTTTCGATGTGTTGTTCGAGTAAGCTGAGTAAATGGGTGCGATTAGGTAGATTGGTTAATGGATCGTAAAAAGCCATGCGCTGCAGCTTTTCTTCGTGTGCCTTACGCACAGAGATATCTTCAAACACACAAATGTAGTTAATAAGGTGGTTTTTATCGTCCATTACGGCGCTAATGGTCGCTAATTGCGGATAAATGCTGCCATCTTTCTTTCTGTTGATGAATTCGCCTTTCCATTGGCCTTTGTTTTCGAGTTGATGCCACAACTGTTGATAGAAACCTTGATCATGATGGCCTGAGCGCAGGATTCGTGGGTTTTTTCCTATCACCTCTTCAGAGCGGTAACCTGTAATTTGGGTAAAAGCCGTGTTTACATCAATGATGTTGGCATTGCGGTCTGTAATGACCATGCCTTCTTGCGAATTGTTGAAAATTTGGGACGCTAAGGAGAGCTGCGTTTCTACCATTTTTCGGCGGGTGATGTTACGTGTCATCCCCAGAATGCCGATTAAGTTTCCCGCATGATCACGGACAGGAGACTTAATGGTTTCTAGCCAAGTGGGGTTATTGTTTTCATCAATTTGACGGCATTCTTCAACAATATTTTGCGTGCCAGTGGCTACCACCAATTTATCGGCATCAATGAATTTTTCCGCACGTTCATGGCTAAACAGGGCAAAATCGTCTTTTCCAATGATTTCACTGTTGGTTTTTTGCCACGCGTTTTCTACGCTTCGGTTGGTCATCGAATAAAGGCCATCCATGCCTTTTATCCATACGTGGTCTTCAAGGCAGTCGATAAACTCTTGTAGTGTTGGTGTTGGCTTTATTTCCGCGCTTTGATGTCGCGTTTGTTCTTGCTGACAGTGCAAGTTGATATCAAAGCTGATCCGCCCCGCGATTGCGCTTAGCCATGCCGAAACAACCGTCGATTGATCATTAGGGTGAGTCAATGTCAGTACGGCAAGCAATTCGCCATTAGGTAGCCAAATCGGTCCTATGCTCAAGGTTTGCTCTTCAAAAGGGGTATGGCTAACTGTAAAATCTGTCGGCGTAAAGTGATCGACAACTTGCGTTATCACATCGACGATAGCACGATGATTTTGGGTTGAGGTGGACACCTCAGTCGATAGCCACTGCTGAGTATCGCTCAGAGTATAAAGCTGTCCCTGAGCTTGAGTTACATCACAGCATTGTCGCAGAACGTGTTGCCAGTCTGCCATCAAAGGCGAAGGAATAGCGAAGCGAAACATAATTAATAACGAGTCCTAAATCGCCCAAAGGTAATTATATTAGAATCTAGCGTAAGCTATTGGGCTTTGTGAGTATCGTATCCAACGCGTAGCTAAATCCTAGCAGCGTAAAGTGCTTTCTATCATTAAAATGTTATCTATATCTCTTTTTTATCCAACTTATTGCATCGTTTTTTAGGGCTTTTGATAGGTGATTAAGAAGCGTTTACCGCTTTGGTTTTCTTGCCCCATGAGACTTGCTGAATGACTAAGCCACTGATGATCAACACCAGGCCAATCAAGGTTGAAGGATGAATTTCTTCGCCGATGATAGTAGCTAACAACATGAGTGAGATAAATGGAGAAGCAAAGATCAGATTACTGATACGCGCGGTGTTTTGCGTTGATTTGAGTGCGCTCAGCCACAAAACGAAAGTGATCCCCATTTCAAACAGTCCGACATACGTCACCGCTGCCCAGCCTTTAGCTGAGATCATCTGCCAGTTCGCACCTTCATAAAGACTTAAACCAATGGCGAATGGAATAGCGACCAAAAAGCCGAGCAGAACGCCAACCACAGGGTCGGCCTTATTTTTGGTATTTAAAATCCAGTAACCGGCCCACAGCAGCGTTGATAGCAGCGCAAGACCAACACCCAACGGGCTCTCAAATTCCATGCCTAAAAGATTGCCTTGTGTGGCAATCACTATCACGCCGACATAACTAAAACCGCAAGCCAGCCAGTCCTTACCACGGATCTTTTGTCCTAAGAAAACAGCGGCCATTAGCGTTAAGGTGATGGCCCAGCTGTAGTTGATCGCTTGAGCCTGAGATGCGGGCAGCAAGTCATATGCTTTGAACAGAATAACGTAATACGCCAAAGGGTTAATCAACCCAAGCAGTAGGTAATACCAAGGGTTTGAGAAAAATGTAGCGCTTAACTGGCCCAGTTTACCTTGCACACCACAGATTACTGTTAGCGCAATCGCAGAGACGATGCTGGCAATGCATAGCATTTGAATCGGCGTAAATTCTGCCAACGTGAGTTTAAATGCGGTTGCAACGGTAGACCAAAGTAATACTGCTGAGAGCCCAAATCCTAGGGCGCGACGCTCGTTCATGATGCCTCTGCGTGATGATGTGCCGCTCGGTTTGGATAATTTGAGCGGAAGAAAGAATATTATAGGAAGGCCTAGTGTATGCGAGGATTTTTCATCCAACAAACTGGACATTTATCCAGTGTCTAAATACCATTGTTATAGATACAAAACACAGGCTAACTCGCTATTATGCAATGGATTCTTGAGTACCAATCTCTCATTCTCTCTTCTCTTTGTGCTGCCACGCTTAGTGGTGTCGCTGCCGGTTGGTGGGTGAAACAGCGTTTTATCACCCAAACTCAGCTTCTCGAGCAACAACTTGTTTCAGAAAAACAGCTTCATCAACAGCAACTTGAACAGGTCAAGCAAAGCCTTGCCGATGCCCAGCAAGAGTTGGATGAATTAGATGATGAGCGCGATAAAGCCGCGTTTGAAGTACGCCAAACACATGGAAAGCTGATGGCAGCAATGGAAAAACTGCGTTACTTCGAGGCTGTAAAGCAAGAGCGCCAGCAATACTTTGATGAGCTTGGTCAGATGCGTGAACACAAATCACGTCTAGAAACGCAACTGCGTGAGCAGCAAGCTCGCCATGAGCAAATAAACCAAGCCAATGCCGAAAAACTGCAAATTCTAGAGCAAGCGGAAGCGCGCCTGAAACAGCAATTTGAGCACTTGGCTAACCAACTGTTTGAAGAAAAAACCGCGAAGGTCGATTTGCAAAACCGTCAGAGTTTAGAAGGCTTGTTGTCACCGCTTAGAGAACAGTTAGAAGGGTTCAAAAAGCACGTTAATGACAGCTTTAGCCAAGAAGCTAAAGAGCGCCATACCTTAGTGCATGAGCTGAAAAACCTGCAACGTTTGAATGAGCAAATGACGCGCGAAGCGGTTAATTTGACCCAAGCGTTGAAAGGTGACAACAAACAGCAAGGTAACTGGGGCGAAGTGGTGCTCGCTAGGGTACTTGCCGAATCTGGCTTGCGTGAAGGACACGAATATCAGACTCAGGTGAACTTACAAAATGAAGCAGGCAAGCGTTACCAACCTGATGTCATTGTTCATCTCCCACAGAACAAACAAGTGGTTGTAGATTCCAAAATGGCGTTGGTTGCCTATGAGCGCTACTTCAACGCCGAAACTGATGCTGAGCGCGATCAGGCTTTGAATGCGCACTTAGCTGCTCTACGTGCACATATCAAAGGGTTAAGCATGAAGGACTACCACAAACTCAAAGGTATTCAGAGTTTGGACTATGTACTGATGTTTATTCCGGTTGAGCCGGCGTTCCAAGTCGCGATTCAAGCCGATCCGAGCTTGATTAAAGACGCGATGGAGCAAAACATCATTTTGGTGAGCCCAACAACGTTGCTGGTGGCACTGCGCACCATTGATAATCTATGGCGCAATGAACGCCAAAATGAAAACGCCAAAATGATTGCGCAGCGTGCGACAAAACTCTACGACAAATTGCGATTGTTTGTAGACGACATGGAGGGGCTCGGCGGTGCGCTGGATAAGGCGAATCAAAGCTATCAAGGTGCGATGAACAAGCTTGCCACAGGGCGCGGAAATGTGATTCGCCAAGCCGAAAGCTTTAAACACTTGGGAGTTGAAATTAAACGACCGATTTCTTCCGACCTCGCGCAGTTAGCGCAGAGTGATGCATTTTCAGAAAATGACCCGTTAGTAGAAAGACATCCGGCTGAGGATAAAGTAAACTAATCGCCCGCAGTGCAGTGGGCGATTTTATTTGTCAACAAACGCCCCGTAGAGGAAAGCGCTGCCTAAGAGGAATTAGAATGACGGACACAAGTTTGCAATCCAATACAGCGTTAGAGAATGAAACCACTCACTTTGGTTTCTCTACAGTGGCAAAAGACGAAAAAGTGACTAAGGTTGCCGAAGTATTCCACTCCGTGGCAACAAAATACGACATCATGAATGACCTGATGTCTGGTGGTATTCACCGCCTTTGGAAGCGCTTCACAATCGATTGTAGTGGCGCTCGCCCTGGCCAACGTATTCTTGACCTAGGTGGTGGTACGGGTGATTTGACGGCGAAATTCTCGCGCATTGTTGGCGATGAAGGCCATGTCATCCTTGCCGATATCAATAACTCAATGCTTAACGTTGGTCGCGATAAACTGCGTGACAACGGTATTGTGGGTAACGTGCATTACGTTCAAGCCAACGCAGAAGAACTGCCGTTCCCAGATGATTATTTTGATGTCATCACCATCAGTTTTTGTTTGCGTAATGTGACTGACAAAGACAAAGCGCTTCGTTCAATGTTCCGCGTACTGAAGCCAGGCGGCCGCCTATTGGTGTTGGAATTTTCAAAACCAGTGCTAGAGCCGTTATCTAAAGTATACGATGCATATTCATTCCACTTGTTGCCGAGAATCGGTGAGCTAGTTGCGAATGACTCAGAGAGTTACCGCTACCTAGCGGAGTCAATCCGTATGCATCCAGACCAAGAAACGCTGGAAGGCATGATGCAAGAAGCAGGTTTTGAAAACACCAAATACTACAACTTAACTGGTGGTATTGTGGCTTTGCATCGCGGTTATAAATTCTAAGGGTTAACGGCATGCCATTTGAACCACTTATCACCGCTGTGATTGAAACGTCACTGAATACACTGATCAAAGACGACCCTGCATTGGGCCGTCGTTTAGCGCGTCTAAAAGGTCAAGTTATTCAAGTTCACCTGAAAGAGATCAATAAAACACTGACATTCGTTTTTAGTCAGCAAATTGATGTGCTTGGTCATTACGAAGGGCAGCCTAACTGCTATCTATCGCTCAACTTGAGTGTGTTACCAGAGCTGCGCGATCAGGCCAACATCACTCGTCTTATTAAACAAGATAAACTTGAACTCGAAGGCGATATTCAATTGGCGCAGAAATTCTCTCAGTTGATGGTGGATTGCAAACCAGATGTTGAAGAGTGGTTGTCTCGCGTGACTGGCGATGTCGCCGCACATACCTTTGTGCAAGGTTCAAAAAACATCGGCAACTTTCTTGCGTCTCAAGCAGAAAAACACCAGCGTCATCTTGCGCAAGTAGTGACTGAAGAATGGAAACTGGCTCCCGCTCCGTTAGAAGTGGCCTATTTCTGCGACCAAGTTGATGAGGTTCGCAGCCAGGCTTCTCGCATTGAAGCTCGTTTAACGGCTTTGCTGAATAAGCTGGATGCAGATAAGCCTGCATTGGAGAAACCATGACGCCAGCAGAACTAAAGCGCTTATACCACATAGCCAAAGTACAACTGGAATACGGCTTAGATGAGCTGCTTCCCGATCACCAACTGACCAAAGCTCCGCTTTTACTGCGCAAAAGCTTGTTTTGGATTAAGAACAAGCACCCAGAAAAACCACTCGGTGAACGTCTGCGTTTAGCACTGCAAGAGCTGGGGCCGGTTTGGATTAAGTTCGGTCAGATGATGTCGACGCGCCGTGACTTATTTCCTCCGCATATCGCTGATCCCCTAGCTTTACTTCAAGACCAAGTCGCTCCTTTTGATGGCGAGTTGGCAAAAAAGCAGATGGAGCAAGCATTAGGTGGTCCGTTAGAAAAATGGTTTACCGAGTTTGATATCAAACCACTGGCGTCTGCGTCGATTGCTCAGGTACATACTGCGCGCATAAAAGACACTAACCAAGAAGTGGTATTAAAGGTTATCCGCCCAGATATTCGCCCAGTCATTGATTCAGATCTAAAACTGATGCACCGAATGGCGCGTATAGTCGCCGGAGCGATGCCTGAAGCACGTCGTTTAAAACCAGTTGAAGTCGTGCGTGAGTACGAGAAAACCCTGCTTGATGAACTCGACTTGCGACGTGAGGCGGCGAATGCCATTCAGTTGCGCCGCAACTTTGAGGGCAGCGAAGAATTGTATGTTCCTGAAGTTTTTCCCGACTTCAGTAATGAAACTGTCATGGTTTCTGAGCGAATATATGGCATTCAAGTCTCTGATATTGAAGGCTTGAAAGCAAATGGCACCAATATGAAATTGCTCGCGGAACGCGGTGTGAGTGTGTTCTTCACTCAGGTGTTCCGAGACAGCTTTTTCCATGCCGATATGCATCCGGGTAATGTGTTCGTCAAACCCGAACATCTAGAGAACCCAATGTGGATAGGGATAGATTGCGGAATCGTTGGTACACTTAATAGCGAAGACAAGCGTTATCTGGCGGAAAACTTCCTGGCGTTTTTCAATCGTGACTACCGCCGAGTGGCGGAGTTACATGTGGATTCAGGGTGGGTGCCTGCGGATACCAATGTCGATGAGTTTGAGTTCGCGATTCGCATTGTGTGTGAGCCTATTTTTGCTAAGCCATTGTGCGAAATCTCCTTTGGTCATGTGTTGTTGAATTTGTTCAACACGGCACGTCGATTCAATATGGAGGTTCAGCCACAGCTTGTACTGTTGCAAAAAACGCTGTTGTACGTGGAAGGGCTTGGTAGGCAGCTATATCCTCAACTTGATTTGTGGGAGACCGCAAAACCATTCCTGGAGGAATGGATGATGAATCAAGTTGGGCCGCAAGCTCTAGTGAATGCGATTAAAGACCGCGCACCATTTTGGGCAGAGAAATTACCTGAACTGCCAGAGCTACTTTACGATAGCCTGAAACAAGGTAAAGCGATGAATCAACGTATGGATCAGCTTTATCAAGGGTATCGCCAGAGCAAGCGCCAGCAGGCGACAGGAAAGTTTTTGTTTGGCGTTGGCGCGACTTTAGTCGTATGCTCGGCAATATTGGTGAACGATGCTTTTGAGCAGCTTTCGTTGGCCTGCGGTATCGCAGGTGTCACATTTTGGCTGCTTAGTTGGCGAGCTTATCGTCAATAGACGTTAAACTCTTGAAATATTTTTGTTTGTTTAAAGACCCGAGGTAAAGAGAATGGGTGGTATCAGTGTTTGGCAACTTCTAATCATTGCTGTAATTGTTGTATTGCTATTCGGAACAAAGAAACTACGCGGTATCGGTGGCGATCTGGGTGGTGCCGTTAAGGGCTTCAAAAAAGCGATGAGCGAAGATGAACCTGCGAAAAATGACAAAGACGCAGACTTCGAACCAAAAAGTCTAGAAGAGCAGCAGAAAAAAGAAGCTGCTCCTGAAACGAAAAAAGACAAAGAGCAGGCGTAAAACGTGTTTGATATCGGTTTTTGGGAACTGGTATTAATATCTGTTGTTGGTCTGGTCGTTCTTGGGCCGGAGCGTTTGCCTCATGCTATTCGCAGCGTGTCTCGCTTTATCGGTGCCGCTAAGAGTATGGCAAATAGCGTCAAAGACGAATTGTCACACGAGCTGAAAGTCCAAGAGCTGCAAGAAAACTTGCGCAAAGCAGAACAAATGGGGATGGATGATTTGTCCCCTGAGTTGAAATCTTCAGTTGAAGAGTTGAAGAAGGCAGCGCAATCTGTAAATCGTCCTTACGCAAAGAACACCGATTCAGAGGCTGAGCCTGTAAAAACAGAGCCAGCAGTCGAAGAGGCCGTGAAAGCGCAAGAGAGCAAGGTTACAGCGGCAGATAAGAAAGCCGAATAGTCTCATTAGGAGGAGCTACTAGTGATTGGTAGCTCCTTTTTGATCTGGTTTTTAATAAGAGGTTTGCCATGTCTACCGTCGAGCAGACACAACCTTTAATTAGTCATTTGTTGGAGCTTCGCAACCGACTACTGCGCTCAATCCTCGCAGTGTTGGTCGTGTTTGTCGGACTAATTTATTTCTCTAACCACATTTACGAGTTTGTTTCCGCACCTTTAGTAGAACGTCTACCTGAAGGCGCGACCATGATTGCTACGGATGTAGCGTCACCTTTTTTTACGCCACTTAAGCTGACGTTAATTGCTTCGGTATTTATTGCGGTGCCGTTTATTTTGTATCAAGTTTGGGCCTTTGTAGCGCCAGGTTTGTACAAGCATGAACGTCGATTGATCATGCCACTGCTGTTTTCTAGTTCGCTATTGTTCTACTGTGGAGTGGCATTTGCCTACTTCGTGGTATTTCCATTGGTGTTTGGCTTCTTTACCGCCATCTCTCTTGGTGGAGTAGAGTTTGCAACTGATATCTCGAGTTATCTCGACTTTGTGCTGGCGCTATTTATGGCGTTTGGTATCGCATTTGAGGTGCCTGTTGCGATTATTTTGTTGTGTTGGACTGGGGCCACTACACCAGAAGATTTAAGACAGAAACGTCCTTATATTATAGTGGCTGCGTTTGTCGTAGGTATGGTGTTAACGCCACCAGACATGATCTCGCAAACCTTACTCGCTATTCCGATGTGTTTACTGTTTGAAGTCGGTTTGTTCTTCGCGCGTTTTTATACTCGTCGAAGCGAAGAAGTAGAAGCGGAAACCGAAGAATAAGGCTAATCTAGATGTGAAAAGCGGCTCAATTGAGCCGCTTTTTTTGCGGTTGGTTTTTTCTTGGGCTAATTACTTAACTTTCATGACGTAACCACATTTTGTGCATACGTATACTTCCTTGATGCCCAGCAGCTTTTGAAAAAAACTGCGCGGTACGCGTTGTAAGTAAGCACCATGTGTACACACTTCAACTTCCATATTCATGCTGTTTTACATTTGTGCTAATTAATGGGCGTAAATCAGTATAGAAAAATAATGTGTCGAGTTGTCGACAGTTTTGCAAAGCGGACGAAGTAAAGTGACGATATGAGAAGTAAGTAGAGTTGCTAGTTAATTATTATGTTTATCAATAATTTTGTATGGATTGTTCTACTATTTCAACGGGTTGAATCGTTCATTCAATAGTTTAGGTGATAAAAAAGCGACGTTGATTTCGTCGCTTTTTTCAATTCTCGTGAATTAAATATTAAACAGCTTTTTGGCATTCTCAGTCGTTATGGCATCGATGGTTGCGATGTCGACATCACGCAAGTCGGCAACACGTTGTGCAACGAGAGAAGTGTAGGCTGGTTCATTACGTTTACCACGGTGTGGCACAGGCGCTAAATATGGACAGTCGGTTTCTAAAATGACCCACTGCATATCCAAATGTGGAATGACTTTATCCATCCCGCCATTCTTAAAGGTCGATACGCCACCCAAGCCTAAGTGGAAGCCTAGCTCATTGATTGCTTGCGCTTCTTCTAAGCTGCCTCCAAAACAGTGGAATACACCACGCAGACGACCATCTTGCTCTTGTCTTAGCAAAGTGAGTGTTTCTTCAATCGAATCACGAGTGTGGATAACGACTGGTAAGTCCATCTCTTTTGCCCAGTTAAGTTGAGCTACGAACGCCATTTCTTGCTCAGCACGATAGGTTTTATCCCAATACAGGTCGATACCGATTTCGCCCACCGCAATAAACTTGTGTTTCTCAAACCAGCCGCGGATGATCTCCAACGTTTGTTCAACATTGCTGTCCACATAACAAGGGTGGAGTCCCATCATTGAGTGGCACACGTCAGGATATGCCGCTTCGGTTTGTAGCATGGGCTCAATAGAGTCCAGATCGATGTTTGGCAACAGGATTTTATTAATGCCTTGCGTTAAGGCGCGTTGTACTACTTCATCGCGGTCGTTATCAAATTCGCTGGCATAGATGTGCGCGTGGGTATCGATCATCGTTACTCTCTGTGCTTCATAGTTGGTTTCGTATTCGAAGTATACTTGAGTGTGAGTGCTGGGTCATTTTCAGTTTTTTTCATTACCTTTTTCCAGATTGTCACTCGCAACATGCATCAAGAGTGATATGATTTTGTTCACCAGATGATTTGATCATCATAACCGTCCAGACAAGGAGAAAATGGTGTCTGTATCAATTCAAGGTCCATTCCCTGCACGCCGTATGCGTCGTTTACGTAAGCACGATTTTAGTCGTCGTTTGATGGCTGAGAACCAACTTTCTGTTAATGATCTGATTTACCCAATGTTCATTCTTATGGGTAAAGATCGTCGTGAGAGCGTGGAGTCCATGCCGGGTGTAGAGCGTTTGTCGATTGATTTAATGCTAGAAGAAGCACAATACCTTGCAAATCTAGGCGTTCCAGCAATCGCGCTTTTCCCTGTCGTAAACCAAGACGCTAAAAGCTTATGTGCTACTGAAGCCTACAACCCAGAAGGTTTGGTTCAGCGAGCAGTACGAGCGCTTAAAGAACACATTCCTCAAATTGGTGTAATCACAGACGTGGCACTCGACCCATTCACGACACATGGCCAAGACGGCATCATCGATGAAGATGGCTACGTAATGAATGATGAAACCACAGAAGTATTGGTTAAGCAGGCTTTGTCTCATGCAGAAGCGGGTGCTGACGTAGTCGCGCCTTCAGACATGATGGATGGCCGAATTGGTAAGATCCGCGAAGCATTAGAAAACGCGGGCTACATTCATACTCAAATCATGGCTTACTCGGCTAAGTACGCATCGAACTACTACGGACCATTCCGTGATGCGGTTGGCTCTTCTTCAAATCTAAAAGGCGGCAACAAGAAAAACTACCAAATGGACCCAGCAAACATTGATGAAGCGATTCACGAAGTGGCGCTAGACATCAACGAAGGTGCGGACATGGTGATGGTTAAACCTGGTATGCCATACTTAGATGTAGTTCGCCGAGTAAAAACTGAACTTCAAGTACCGACATTTGCTTATCAAGTCTCTGGCGAGTACGCGATGCATAAAGCGGCGATCATGAATGGCTGGCTCAAAGAGCGTGAAATTGTGATGGAATCACTATTGTGCTTCAAACGTGCAGGTGCAGATGGCATCTTAACGTACTTTGCGAAAGACGTTGCTGAGTGGTTGGCAGAAGAGAATGCACAAACTGCTCAACACCTAAATCGTACTCCGGAAGCGACAGAAGAGTAATTATCGCTCAGTGAGAAATACCAGACCAACAAGAGTTGTTCGTCTGTATATACCCAAGTAACCTCAGGCGGATTACAACAGTAACAATCCAAGGTGCTTGGGTATTTTTATTTTGGAGAAGAGAACAATGACAATGCTGATTCGTGAAGGCACATTGGAAGAAGCACTTCAAGTTGTGGCGCGTGTTACCGAGTTTTCGAAAGGAGAAACGGTAGACTCCATGACTCAACGTTTAGAAGAGAAAAACAGTTTAATCCTCGTTGCAGAAAAAAATGGCACGATTGTCGGCTTCAAAATAGGTTACGAATTAGAGGATGGTGTTTTCTATAGCTGGTTAGGTGGTGTTGTCCCTGAAGCTCGAAATGAAGGCGTGGCACAACTGCTTTTGGAAGCTCAAGAGGATTGGGTGGCAGAACAAGGCTACAACACATTAAAAGTGAAATCTCGAAACCAGTTTCCGGCTATGCTTCGCTTGTTATTGAGAAATGGCTATATAATTGAAAAGTTTGAAGAAAAAGTAAATCTTCGAGAATCTCGAGTGCATTTCATTAAAGCAATGTGAAAATAAATGAGATTTTTTCTCATTTAACTGTTGACTACGAAATGAGAATCATTATTATTAAACCTGTCTTAGGGAATGAGGAAAGTTCACAAGGACGTTGAGTGACTTATTAACAGAAGTTAATTAACTGAAAGTTGAGAAGTGATGAAACATTTTTCCGAGAACTTGCACGAATTCTTTTTGACACGACATTGCTCACATTGCTTCCAGTGTAATTTATAGCTTCTTGGTTAAGCTGCTCTATTTACAGAATTTGCTTTACCACTTCTGCTAGGCGACCCCATTCGGGTCGCTTTTTTCTTTTCTACGATTTCTATTTGACGTCACTATTAATATCTTTTCCACATGCGATGATCATTTTAGGATCGTTGATCTTCTCGCCGTTATGCGAATTTGTTGTTATTAATCAATGGTTTGGGTTGGTGTTTTCTTGTGTTTTTTGTTATTGGATAACCAGTGGATAATTTCTATAAACAGAGTTATCCACAGGAGGTGGTGTTTTCGTGAATAAAGTCGGAAAAATTTACGCGACCTAGATCGAGCGAACAAGATAGATTCAGATCAGCAGTCATGGCATCCTAGGCAGATCTCTCAAGTACTGAATTGGATACAGACAATTATGGCAAGTATTCCTGAAAATCCGTTGATCCTTATCGACGGCTCTTCTTACCTATATCGCGCTTTTCACGCCTACCCGGGCACCATGAGCAATGGTGAAATTCCAACTAATGCTGTTTACGGCGTCGTGAACATGTTACGCAGCATGATGCGTCAGTTTGCGTCTGAGCGCATCGCGGTGGTTTTCGATGCAAAGGGAAAAACCTTTCGTGATGATATGTATGCAGAATACAAAGCGAATCGTCCGCCAATGCCGGATGACCTGCGTTGTCAAATTGAACCATTACACAATGTTATTCGTGCAATGGGTTTGCCGCTGATCTGTGTTCCTGGCGTCGAGGCGGATGACGTCATCGGTACGTTAGCATACCAAGCATCACAAAAGGGCATGCCTGTATTGATCAGTACTGGTGATAAAGACATGGCGCAGCTAGTGGATGATAACATTACCTTGATCAACACCATGACGAACGTCGTAATGGATCGTGAAGGTGTGGTTGAAAAGTTTGGCATTCCACCTGAGTTGATCATCGACTACTTAGCACTGATGGGCGATAAAGTAGATAACATTCCTGGTGTACCGGGTGTCGGTGATAAAACAGCGACCGCACTACTGCAAGGTATTGGTGGTCTGACGAAGTTGTATGAAAACCTCGATGATATTGCAGGGCTTGGTTTCCGTGGTTCTAAAACCATGGCGAAAAAGCTCATCGACAACAAAGAAAATGCCATGCTTTCGTATGAGCTCGCGACCATCAAATTGGATGTTGAGCTTGAGGAAACGCCAGAATCATTGCTGAAAGCGGAACCAAATAAAGACGAATTAGTGAAGCTGTATGGCCAACTGACGTTTAAATCTTGGTTGAATGAACTACTTGAAGGCGGTTCTGGATCTGTGGAGGCCGTAGAGCTTGCAGGATCTTCACAAGCTTCTTCTTCTCAAGCCGAGATGGAAACTTCTGCGGTAACAATCGATCGCAGCCAATATGAAACAATTCTGGATAAAGAAACCTTCAATGCTTGGCTAGATAAACTTCAAACGGCTGAGCTGTTTGCATTTGATACGGAGACCGATAACCTAGATTACATGCTAGCGAATCTAGTTGGTTTGTCATTCGCTGTCGATGAAGGTATTGCGGCTTATGTGCCAGTTGCACATGACTATTTAGATGCGCCTGAACAGCTTGATCGTGATTGGGTACTAGAACAGCTGAAGCCAATTCTTGAAGATGCAGCGAAAGCAAAAGTCGGTCAAAACTTAAAGTATGATGCGTCTGTACTCGCTCGTTACGACATTGAGCTAAAAGGTATTAAGCACGACACGATGTTGGAATCGTATATCTACAACAGTGTCGGCGGTAAACACGATATGGACAGCTTGGCGCTTCGCTTCCTACAGCACAGCTGCATTTCTTTTGAGCAAATTGCAGGTAAAGGCAAAAATCAGCTTACGTTTAACCAAATCGAACTGGAACAAGCATCGCCATACGCGGCAGAAGATGCGGATGTGACCCTTCGTCTGCACAATCGCTTGTTTGCTAATATCGAGCAGGATGAAAGCCTGAAGACAGTTTACGAAGAGATTGAAATGCCGTTGGTGCCAGTTCTTTCGCGCATTGAACGCACTGGGGTCTTTATCGATGAAATGAAGCTGAGTGCGCAGTCGGTCGAGATTACCGCTCGCCTTGATGAGCTTGAAAAGAAAGCGTACGAAATTGCAGAGCAAGAGTTTAACATGAACTCGCCAAAGCAATTACAAGCCATCCTATTTGAAAAAATGGGTTTACCGGTTGTGAAGAAAACGCCATCAGGCACACCATCGACGAATGAAGAAGTTCTGCAAGAACTCGCGCTAGACTACCCACTACCAAAACTGATTTTGGAATACCGTGGTTTGGCGAAGCTAAAATCAACTTACACCGACAAACTGCCGAAGATGATCAACCCATCAACGGGGCGCGTGCATACTTCTTACCACCAAGCAGTGACTGCAACGGGTCGTCTATCTTCTACTGATCCGAACTTACAGAACATTCCAATTCGTAACGAAGCTGGCCGTCGTATTCGTCAAGCGTTTGTCGCGCCATCAGGGCATAAAATCTTAGCGGTCGACTACTCGCAAATCGAACTGCGCATCATGGCGCACCTTTCTGGCGACCAAGCTTTATTGAATGCATTCCGTGATGGCAAAGATATCCACGCGGCAACCGCAGCAGAAATCATGGGTGTTTCTATTGAGGACGTTTCAAGTGAGCAACGTCGTCGTGCGAAAGCGGTTAATTTCGGTCTTATTTACGGCATGAGTGCGTTTGGTTTGGCGAAGCAATTAGGCATTCCTCGTGGTGAGGCTCAAGCGTACATGGATACATACTTTGAACGTTACCCAGGCGTGATGCAGTACATGGAAGACACACGCAGCACAGCAGCAGATAAAGGGTATGTTGAAACGATTTTTGGTCGACGTTTGCATTTGCCAGAAATCAAATCGCGCAACGGGATGCGTCGTAAAGCTGCTGAACGTGCGGCAATCAACGCACCAATGCAAGGTACGGCAGCGGACATCATTAAGAAAGCGATGCTGTTGGTTGATCAGTGGATTCAGGAAGAAGGCAATGGTCGTGTGAAGTTATTAATGCAAGTACACGATGAATTGGTCTTTGAAGTTGAAGAGTCATCATTGTCCGAAATTGAAAGTAAAGTACAGAAATTGATGGAATCTGCAGCAGAGCTAAAAGTACCGTTGGTTGCAGAAGCAGGTCACGGTGATAACTGGGATCAAGCTCATTAGTCACTTTTAGACCAAAATAACCAATTAATTATGAGCCAGCGCACAAACGCTGGCTTTTTTTTGAGATTAAAAAAGCTAGCGCAAAGTTAACTTTGATGTTGCTTAATAAAAATTTCATGAAAAAAAACTACAAAAATTCTTTGCAATTCTGACCAATTGTTGTACATTAATACTCGTAGGGTACAGAGGTAAGATGTTCTATCTTTCAGACCTTTTGTTTCACGTTATTGGATTAGGCTGATTCAGCCGCCCCAGTCAGTTTTTGACTGGGGCGTTTTTTATTGGGCGAAAGAAAATTATTCTTTTGGATCAGCAGCTTAAAGTTAGCCTTCAAAAACCTTCTTTTTTGACCTTTCTAAGTCACTGCAAAATCTCGATTTTTCCTTCAAATTTATTGCGTTATTCATCCTGTAAATTTACGCCAGTCACACTATTATTTTTTCTTGAAAGAAACTAAGTTACATCTTTTTGAAGATTTGCTTGGCTTAACTGTCTGAATTGTAACACTATTGGGTGTTTTTGGAGTGAATGTTTGGTGATACACAGGAAACAAGAGCGCTTTTTAACCTATTGAAATCGAATCTCAGTTCAGCAATGCTTCGTCACATAACAATAATTACCAATTTTTCTCTCCCGTTATCCCTGCCAGGAAGGCGGGGATTTTTATTGCCTGTTATTTAGTTCAGATAAACAAAAGCCCCACCAAATGGCAGGGCCGTGTCGAAGAAATTTAACAAATATTGTTAATTATTCTTCATCGCTCGCTGGTATCTCTTGTTCGTCTTCTTCTATCAGGTGTGCTAGTGCTGGTGCAAACCAGGTATCCAGTTTTGCACGTAGCTGATCGACACCTAATCCTTTCAGTGAAGAGAACACATCAACAGAAACGTCACCACCGAAAGTTTCTACTTGCTTACGAACTTTCAGTAGAGTTTGTTTGCGTGCACCACTTTTTAGTTTATCTGCTTTGGTTAGCAAAACTTGCACAGGAATGTGGCTATCGATGGCCCAGAAAATCATTTGTTGGTCGAGATCTTTCATTGGATGACGAATGTCCATTAGAACCACTAAGCCTTTTAGGCACTCGCGTTTCTGTAGGTATTCACCCAAAGATTTCTGCCATTTGTTTTTCATCTCTACCGGTACTTGAGCAAAACCGTATCCAGGTAGATCGACAATGTGACAACCTTCTTCTACTTTGAAAAGGTTGATTAATTGCGTACGACCAGGTGTCTTTGATGTCTTGGCTAAGCTTTTTTGATTAGTTAGACGGTTAAGTGCACTCGATTTACCAGCGTTTGAGCGTCCTGCAAACGCAATTTCGACACCTTCGTCTTCCGGCAGGTGACGAATATCGGGTGCGCTGGTGATGAAATGCGTATTTTGGTAATGAATTTTTACGCTCACTGTTAACTCCATCTCGACTTTGTGTAGTCGATTGATTACTTTTTTGTGAAAATGTGTAAAATAACCGTGCTCGGCATAAGGTCGCCTATTGTACCATGAGTGTACGCGGTATGTTCACATTCCGTGGTACTGGAAGCTTGATAATTATAATGGAATGTCATGAAGAAATTAGCGCTAATTTTGAGTCTTTTAGCCAGTTGCTCAGTATGGGCCCAAGGTAATATTGAGGCTGGTAAAGCAAAATCACAAACCTGTGTCGCCTGTCACGGAGCAGATGGCAACAGTGCAATAACAACGTACCCGAAACTCGCAGGCCAACACGCTAAGTATCTTGAGAAGCAGTTAAAAGAACTTAAGCTAGGCATGACAAGTGGTGGTAAACAAGGTCGTTACGATCCTGTAATGAGTGGTATGGCAATGCCACTGAGCGATGAAGATATCGCAGACCTATCTGCTTACTACGCTTCGCTACCAGTTTCAGAAAACTCAACACCTGAAGATGTAGTAGCAAAAGGCAAAACGCTTTATACCGCTGGTGATGCCGAGCGTGGCCTAACCGCATGTATTGCATGTCATGGTCCTCGTGGCAATGGTACTGAGCTTTCAGGTTTCCCGAAAATTTCTGGTCAGCATGCTGACTACATCAAAGCTCAGCTAGAAAAATTCCGTGATGGCGACCGTGGTAATGATATGAATGCCATGATGCGCGACATCGCGAAGAAAATGACAGACGAAGATATCGAAGTGCTGTCTAAATACGTTGGCGGTCTGCACTAATATACCTAAATCGCTCAAGATCCTGCATCTTGAGCTGGTTGGGTAGATGTCCCTACGTCGTTCGAGCAACTTGTACAAAAATGCCCTAGTGAATCCACTAGGGCATTTTTGTTCGTGACAGATATCACAGTCGAGTTTGGATGCGAAAGCGATAGTTGGCTCGGCAGTTTGTGAGACATTTGCCATACTTGATGTTGGCTTTTTCTTGTTAGTGTTTTTAAGTTTTTGATTAAATGATAATTTTGATTTTTTAGAAAAATAGGCGGATTATTTTTTCAACCCATTACTTGTGAGCATAACGGGATGGCGTAAAGTAGAAGTCGTTCACAGGGAGTGAATGTAAGGATTTAAGACCACGGTTTAGGTCTCCAAGGATGTAGCTCGGATGCTTGGTGATTTAGAAAGGGATTTAGATAGGTAGGGAGCCTATCAGATAAGGATGGTCATCTCGTCTGACGGTTAAGACAGTGAAACGGATCAGGCACAGGAAGTTGCTCAGTAGACAGGAAGTAAACGGATAGCCAAAACTCATCAGGAAGATGAAAAACAACTCTTTTTGGCAGGGAAAGCTCTAAAAACAAAGGGATCATTGGTGCACCAAATGTGTGCAACACAGTTTCGCCAATTGATGGCACTTAGAAAGCGACAGTCTGACTGTCGCTTTTTTTATATCCGTTGACTTGCTCAGTCGTAACTTGAATTGAGATTACTGCACTTATTTAGCTTTATAGGTTGTAAACAAAGTTTTTTAATAAAAATTGCTGAAAAAATACTCAACAACACTCCAATCCGAGTTCACTTTCTGGTATGTTTCGCATCCCTGTTTGAGGAAGTCAGCATGCATACCTGTCCTTTATGCCAAAATCAGCGCACTCACCATTATTTTGAAGATAAGCGTCGTGAATATCTTCAATGTGAGCAGTGCAGCTTGGTATTCGTAAACCCAGACCAACGTTTGGATGCGGAAAGCGAAAAAGCTCACTATGATTTGCATGAGAACAACCCTGATGATTTGGGTTACCGACGCTTTTTGTCGCGTATTGCTGACCCGATCACAGAGCGAATTTCTCCACAATCAAATGGTATCGACTTTGGTTGTGGTCCTGGCCCAACGCTCTCCTTGATGCTGGAAGAGGCGGGGCACAACATGGCGTTGTACGATCTCTATTACCACCCTGATACGTCGGTTTTAGAAAAAACGTACGACTTCATGACAGCAACAGAGGTGATAGAGCACCTCTACCACCCAGATTTGGTGTGGAAGCAATGGTTGAATTTAGTTAAGCCAGGGGGCTGGATAGGCCTGATGACGAAAATGGTCATCGACGTGGAGGCTTTCAAATCATGGCATTATAAGAACGATCTCACTCACGTAGTGTTCTTTAGTCGTGACACGTTCCAGTTCCTAGCAGAGCGGGATAAGCTCGAACTCGAATTTATTGGTAATGATGTAATTTTACTGAGGAAACCCCAGTAATGAGCCGTAGTAAAAAATCTAGAAAACCGGGTGCCGCTGGTGCACCTGAGTTTGTTGTAACTCGTAACCGTACAGAATCTGATGTGGAAGGCCGCTTACGCAAGCGTGCTAAAAAGCGTAAAGGTCTGAAAACGGGTAACCGTAACTCAGAAGTTAATGAGCAGAAAAAGCAAGCTGCTGCACAAAATCGCGACCCGCGCTTAGGCAGCAAAAAGAAAATACCTCTGATTGTTGAACCTGCGAAGAAAATGACGAAGCAAGAGCGTCGTTTGTCGGCAGAGCAAGAACTAGAGATGCTAGAAAATGACGCGCAATTGAACGTGTTGCTAGACCGTATTGAAGCGGGTGAAAACCTGGGCACAGGTCTACAGAAATTCGTCGATGAGAAACTCGATCGCATTGAGAAGCTAATGGACCAACTAGGTTTGTTGGAACCTGAAGAAGAGGAAGACTTCACTGCACCTGCTGAGAAAAGCACGCGCAACGATGATGACTTGCTGGCAGATTTCGACGACATTAATTTCGACGACTATAAAGGATAATTAAGCTATGAATGTAACCTTATTAGCTATTGCTGGTGTTGTGATTATCATCGCACTCGCTTCTTATGCAGGTTACCTTCTGCTTCAATTGAAAAAGCAAAAGGAATTGCAGCTGAAGCATCAAAAATTGGCGATAGACAAACGTAACGCCAACATTTTTGAGAATGTGCATACCTTGTGTCAGGCGGGCATTCAAGGCCAGTGCGATTTATCTGAAATCAGTATCCGTGTGTATAACATCATGGATTATGTACAAGGTGAAGACCGCGTTGATTTCGATAAAACGTACCCTGCGATTTCTGAGCTTTACCACATCGTGAAAGATATGGCGCGTGGCGAAGAACGCCAACAACTTGCCAAGAAAGAGCGTATGCAACAGAACTTGACGCGTCATAAAGCGGAAAGCCGCCTCACTGATGCGATTATTGAGGAGCTCAAAATGTTGCAGAAAAACGTCCAGCCACTGAATAATCAAATCAATATTCAGATGATTTAAGCGCGACCCCCAATAGTCTCCTTATGGCTAATGGGGGTATCGTGATCACGCTAGCACTTCTTTAGTTTTATACTTAAAAAGCCAGTCGGCGTTGCCACGCTTGTCATCGTCGTATGGCAAAATAGTGGCTCTGAATATCGGGTGACGGCTTTCGTTGCCCTAGCATTTAACGGAAAGTACCACCATGTCGAATCAACACACTGAATCGAAACAGCAAATCGTCTGGGATCAAGCGGTATTGGATAAGTACAACTATTCCGGGCCTCGTTATACGTCGTACCCAACGGCGCTGGAGTTTCATGAAGCGTTCACCATTTCTGATTATGATATGGCATGCACTCAATACCCAGAACGCCCATTATCGCTGTACGTACACATTCCGTTCTGTCACAAGCTTTGTTACTACTGTGGATGTAATAAAGTCATTACGCGCCACTCGCACAAAGCGGATGAATACCTCGACGTGCTTGAACACGAAATTCGTCAACGTGCTGCATTACTTGTGGGTCGCACCGTGACGCAATTGCATTTTGGTGGTGGTACACCGACGTTTCTCTCTGAAAAGCAAATCACGCGTGTAATGAGCCTGCTACGCCAAGAGTTTACTTTTAGCTGCGATGCTGAAATCAGTATCGAGGTTGACCCGCGTGAAATCGAGCTGACCATGCTGGATCATCTGCGTAGTGAAGGCTTCAATCGCTTGAGCATCGGTGTTCAGGACTTCAACAAAGAAGTGCAAAAGCTGGTGAATCGTGAGCAAGATGAAGAGTTCATCGTTGCGATGGTTGCGCGCGCAAAAGAGTTAGGCTTTCGTTCGACGAACCTAGATTTAATTTACGGTTTACCGAAGCAGACCAAAGAATCTTTTGCCAAGACTCTAGAACAAGTGCTAGAGATGCAGCCGGGCCGTCTATCCGTGTTTAACTACGCGCACATGCCACAGCTATTTGCAGCGCAGCGTAAGATTAAAGACGAAGATCTGCCAAAGGCAGAAGAGAAGATGGCGATTCTGCAAGACACCATCGCGACACTGACCGGTGCTGGCTACCAATTTATCGGTATGGACCACTTTGCTTTGCCGGACGATGAACTTGCTGCTGCCCAGCGCGAAGGTATTTTGCATCGCAATTTCCAAGGCTACACCACACAAGGTGAATGTGACTTGGTTGGCTTTGGTGTTTCTGCAATCTCGATGATCGGCGATGCGTACGCGCAAAACCAGAAAGAGCTGAAGAAATACTACGCTCAAGTCAACGAACTTCGTCACGCTCTATGGAAAGGGGTCTCTCTGGACTCCGATGATTTGCTCCGTCGTGAAGTGATTAAGCAGCTGATTTGTAACTTCAAGTTAGACAAGAAAGCCATTGAGTCTGAGTTTAAAGTGAAGTTTGAACAGTACTTTAAAGAAGACTTACAGCTACTTCAGACCTTCATCAACGATGAGCTGGTGGAAGTGGATGACAATGAAATTCGTGTGACGCTGCGAGGTCGTTTGCTGATCCGTAATATTTGTATGAGCTTCGATAAGTACCTGCGAGCAAAGGCACGTCAGCAACAATTCTCTCGTGTTATTTAATCAGAGATACAGATTCAAGATATAAAAAATGCCAGCAGATGCTGGCATTTTTTTATGTTTTCGCTGGATTTAAGCGCGATCTTTTACTTTTTCTCTCAGTTCCGATTTTTCTGCTTCTGAAAGGAACGCAATCTCAAGGCCATTGATTTGCGCTTGGCGAATCTGGTCTTGGCTCAGGCCAGCGGCTGGTGCCGCTACTTCGTATTCGTATGGCAGTTCGATGCCTTCAACCGCTGGATCGTCAGTGTTCAAACACGCAAGAACGCCATGCTCTAGGAACTGCTTGAGAGGGTGGTTTTCTAGCGTTTCTACCGTACTTGTTTGGTAGTTTGACGTCAGGCAAGATTCAATACCAATGCGGTTTTCTGCTAGGTAATCCATCAGTTTTGGATCGTGAATCGCTTTTACGCCGTGACCGATACGAGTTGCGCCCAGCTCATTGATTGCTTGCCACATGCTCTCTGCACCTGCTGCTTCACCAGCATGGACCGTTACCCCAAGGCCAGCATCGCGTACTTGCTTGAAGTGAGACACAAAGCGATCACCCGGTTGGCCTAGCTCGTCACCCGCAAGGTCGACGGCAACGATGTGATCTTTCTGGCTCAGAATGCCGTCCAGTTCTTGTTGACATGCGTCAGTGCCAAATGTACGACTCATGATACCGATCAGGTTGGCTTTCACGCCAAAATCGCGCATACCCGCTTGCACACCGTCCACGACGGCTTCAACAACCCCCGCTACTGGTAGTTTGTGTTTCATCGCCATGTAGTAAGGAGAGAAACGCAGCTCTGCGTAATCGATTTGTGCGTTTAGCGCGTCTTCTACGTTTTCGTACGCGACACGACGACACGCATCTAGATCGCCCAGTACAGCAACACCCCAGTCGAGCTTAGAAAGGAAAGCAACAAGAGAGGGTTCCGCTTCGACAATTTGAACGTGAGGAGTGAGAGACTCAATATCGTACGCTGGTAGGGCAATGCCAAACTTTTGGCCTAGCTCAAGAATCGTTTTAGTACGAATGTTACCGTCGAGGTGACGGTGCAAATCAGTAAGAGGAAGGTTCTTCGTTATCATTTTGTCGATCCGGATAGTTATGAACTGGAACAGGGCCCAAACATCATCTGTGACAATACATGGGTAAGATTTGCAGTTAAGTATAAATAACAGTTGGGTAGATTGTCAGTAGAGGATGACTAGGAAATCAACGATTCTCGCTCTTTTCTACTTCATGTTCACCAAATGTGTTGGCCATTCTTCTAGTGGCATAGGGCGGCTGTAGTAGAAGCCTTGCACCTGATTACAGCCTAAAGAGCGCAGTAATTGTGCTTGATTGCTATCCTCGACACCTTCCGCGACGACATTAGTTTTGAGACCTGCTGTGATATTGATGACGGCAGCGACGACTGAACTGTTTAAGTTTTCTTGTGTGAGTTGATTGATGAAGGTGCGATCAATCTTCAAGCAAGTAAACGGTAGAGAGTGGAGGTAACCCAGTGATGAGTAACCGGTGCCAAAGTCATCTATCGCGATACCAATACCCATTTCACGCAGTTTAGTCATGTTTTCTAGTGTGGTCGGTGCGCTATCAATGATGCGTGATTCTGTGATCTCTAGTGTGAGGTTACTTGCTGGTAATTTCGTGATATCCAATACGCTTGTCACCGTATCAACAAAACTTGGGCAGGATAGTTGATTAACAGAGATATTCACATGCAGTTGGAAGTCCGACGGCCACTGTTTGCTTTCGATCGCTTGGTAAGTGTCGCGACAAGCTTGTAACAGAATCTGTTGGCCGATGGCTTTGATCATGCCGCTTTCTTCCGCGATTGGGATAAAATCTAATGGTGACACCATACCTGAGTCGCTATGCCAACGCGCAAGTGCTTCGGCGCCACACACTGTGCCACTGACGAGATCCACAATCGGTTGGTAATGAGGAATAAACTCTCGGTTTTCAATGCCAGTTTGGATCTTGGTCAGCATTTGTGTACGAAACTTTGAAGCGCTCGCTAGTTCTGGGCTGTAGTGACAAACACCAGTCAGTGAGTCTTGTTTGGCGTAACTTAATGCGATGCTGGCGTTGCGTAACCATAAAGGCATGGTTTCGTTTGGCTGGGTTTGTACAATACCAAGTGAAATCTTCATCACTACATTCTCGCCTTCCACCATAAATGGGGTGGAAAAGAGTTGCTGTAATCGACGCTCGGTTTGTTTAATTTTGGTTTCCGTGTCGACATTTGAGAGAAACACCGCGAATTCGTCACCACCAATCCGAGCCAATAATGCGTTGTCACGAAACTGCTGTTTTAACCTTTTAGCGATGCTGACCAACAACTGGTCGCCGTTGTGATGACCCACACTGTCGTTGATATCTCTAAATTTGTTGATGCCAAGTAAAAATAAACTGCCGTGACAAAGATGAGACTGATTTTCACAGATTTCGACCAAACCCTGACGACTATATAAGCGTGTCAGAGAGTCATAAACCAACTGTTCACGCAATGCTTTGAATGAAGCTCTTAGATTGTTCGCCATTTCATTAAAAGCATGAACCAGTACGGTTGTCTCATACACATAACCAGGCTTTGGCATGCCGCTATCCCAATCCCCATTTGCCAGGTGCTGAGCGGCGGCGGCCGTCGCGTTAATTGGTCTAGTAACTCGGTTGAAAATGATCCAACTGATGGCGATCCCAAATAGGCTTACAATAATGCCAACGAGCCAACTCTCTTGCTGGCTTTTCGGTAACAGGCCGAGAAGCTCGGACTCCGAAATGGAGGTGCCAATAAACCATGTTAAGCCATCTTGGTCTCGATACGGGGTTAGCCGACTGAAAATACGTTGGCCATCATGTTCAAATGAAAAAGTATAAGGTTGCTTGGTGTTGTTGAGATCGAAAGACCGGACGCGGCTCGCACTGATTTTGATGATCGGGTCTGCGTTTTCAGCGGCAAGCAAACGCTGCCCTTTATCCGAAAATTTTGTGCCCCATGAGATGACGCTTCCCGGGCCTGAGTGAGCGATTAAACGATGATCTGGGTCCATGATGTAGACCGACGCTTTAGTGTTGTATTTTAACTCGCGCAGGAACTCGTTGAATGTATTGATACGAATGTCTGTCACCAAAACACCAGCAAATTGGTCGTGTTTGTACACCGGCGTCATGGCTGATAGCGTAATATCCTGGCGTTCATCAGCGTTGGTATAAATTTCAGACCAAGTGGCGTCTTGGCTATCTGCAACGGGCTTATACCATGGGCGAGTGCGAGGATCGTATTGGGAGATAACCGTTCGAATGTTGTTACTCACATGGTTGGTTCCATAAATAACCAGATCACCATCGGTGTGGCGATCTTGCACCATTAAGGTGTAATCGTCGGAAAGCTCGCGGCGAAAGCCTGCAAAGTCGCCGTTTTCTGAACCAAATGCGATTACATCCAACTGCGGTATCGATTGGTAAAGATTTTTGAATGCACTCAGCAGGTAGTTTTGAATGTCTGAGGTATCGTGAGGGCGATAAAGGTTGTGATAGCTGACGTTGTGCGCGAGAGCCATAACCGCAGTAAAAGGCTTACGTAGATAGCTATTGAGGTGGTCGTGGACGCTTTCGGTTAACACGGAAAGTTGCTTGTCACTGATATCCGTGACCACTTCTTCGTAACTTTGTTTTTGGACGTAGACAATGACACCGATCGCCAGTAAGAAGATCATGACAAATGGAATCAGAACAGCAGTACGCAGTGTAATTTGAGTCGTAGCAGTAGACATCGCCTAATCACATAGATGGTGGTGCGCCACAATTGTACTGATGTTTTTATTAATATCGAGTGACAAACGACGCTCGTTGTTAACGCACCACGTAAGTGATTGTCAGTACAATTCTTTTAATTTTCTGGTGAGTGTATTTCGCCCCCAGCCTAATACTTTAGCGGCATCTTGCTTATGACCTTTAGTGTGCTCTAAGGCTGCTTCTAATAAAATGCGTTCAAATTCTGGTAAAGCGTAAGAAAGTAGTTCTTTATCTCCTGCTGCGAGTGAATGCCGCGCCCAATCCGCCAATTGTTCTTGCCAACTACCATGTGCAGCGTCTGAAATGGATTTTTTCTCTTCGAGTAGTTCGCTTGGCAAGTCATTTGGTAACACTTCGCTACCACTGGCCATAACGGTTAGCCAACGGCAAATATTCTCTAATTGACGAACGTTGCCAGGCCAATCAAGGCGGTTAAGAATCTCCACGGTCGATGGGTGGAGAGTTTTTGTTTCCACACCAAGCTCATCAGCCGCACGGATAAGAAAATGCTGTGTAAGCTTTTCAATGTCTTGCTTACGCTCACGCAGTGCCGGGATCTGCACGCGAATCACGTTTAAGCGATGAAAGAGGTCCTCACGGAAGTCACCTTCGTGCACCAGCTTTTCTAAGTTCTGGTGTGTTGCCGCGACAATTCGTACATCGACACTGATCGGAGAGTGACCGCCCACTCGATAAAACTGCCCGTCAGCTAGAACGCGTAGTAAACGAGTTTGAATGTCCAATGGCATGTCGCCGATTTCGTCTAAAAATAGAGTGCCGCCATTGGCTTGTTCGAATCGTCCTTGACGAACATTGTTTGCTCCCGTAAACGCGCCTTTTTCGTGGCCAAACAGTTCTGATTCAATCAAGTCTTTGGGAATCGCCGCCATATTGAGCGCAATGAAAGGTTTGTTAGCACGTGGACTGTGACGGTGCAGTGCATGAGCAACGAGTTCTTTACCCGTGCCCGATTCACCGTTAATCAAGACTGAAATAGAGGAGCGAGAAAGACGACCAATGGCGCGAAACACCTCTTGCATCGCTGGTGCTTCACCGATAATTTCAGGCGTTTCTGCTGGAATGTCTTCTGGAGAGAGCTGCTCGCGTTTGTTTTCGTGGCTGTGTGCAATGGCTCGTTCAACCAGAGTTAAAGTTTCATCAATATCAAAAGGTTTTGGTAAATATTCAAAAGCACCTTTTTGGTACGCATTCACTGCCGCATCTAAATCTGAATGCGCGGTCATGATAATCACGGGAAGGTCTGGGTAATCGCGCTGTACTTGCTTTAGTAGCTCCAACCCATCAATACCTGGCATGCGAATGTCTGATACTAGAACATCCGGCACTTCGCGTTCGAGCGCCATTAACACGCTTTCTCCATCGGCATAGGTTTCACATTTGATGTTGGCAGAGGAGAGCGTTTTCTCCATTACCCAGCGAATTGAACTGTCGTCATCAACGACCCAAACATATCCTTTACTCATGTAGTAATCCTTGCAGCAAACCGAAAAACTGACGCGACTTGAAGTCCATTAGCGCAATCAGATCGGCAGATAAATAGTAAATGTTGTGTGACCAGGCCAGCTTTCTACGTCTATTTTTCCATTGTGCTGGTCGATCAAATTTTGCGAAATAGATAGCCCTAATCCAGTTCCTCCCTCGCGGCCACTGACCATGGGATAGAACAGCGTGTCTTGTAGTTCCGGTGGAATACCTGGGCCGTTGTCTGTGATTTCGACACGAGCAGCGAGTTTACAGCGTTTGCCGTGAATATTGGCTTGATGCACCGTTCTGGTGCGAATGGTTATTTTCCCGTGTTCTTGATGGCTAAGAATTTGTGCGGCGTTGCTGACGATATTAAGCATTGCCTGTTCGATTTGGTCTGTATCCATCAAAATCTCTGGCAAGCTTGGGTCATAATCTCGTTCAATGATGATTGAGCGTTGTGACTCTAATTCAACCAGTTGGCGAACCTTTTCAAGAATTTGGTGCAGATTCTCTTGTGTCTTCTTACCTGGCTTCTGCGGTCCTAGTAATCGATCCACGAGCGCCCTTAAACGGTCTGCTTGCTCAATGATGATGTGTGTATATTCGGTGAGAGAGGGCTCTGGCAGCATTTTTTCTAGCAATTGCGCCGCACCGCGTAAGCCGCCAAGCGGATTTTTAATCTCATGTGCAAGCCCTCGGACTAACAGCTTCGCCGCTTGTTGTTGGGCGTGTTGATTCAGTTCTTGAGAGAGTCGGCGCTGCTGATCAATTTTGCGCATCTCGACCAGAAGCATCAACTGCTTTTGCCAAGTGATAGGGCTAACCGTCACCTCTAGCATTAAAGGGCGGCCATCAACAACGAAAGTGACGTCACTGTCGGTGATGCTTTGGCCACTTTGCAACGGTTGAGTGAGCAGCGCGAGATCCAGCGACGCATGCTGAATCAATTGAGAAAGTGATTGTTCAATAATTCGTTTGGCGCTTTGAGAAAATAGCAACTCGGCAGCCGGATTGGCATAACGGATGGCCAATCCATCATCAAGAATCAGCGTTGCTGTCACCATATTGTTGAGAATGGCACTAGGAAGACTGGTATCCACATTACGTCCTTGTTTTGCTTTAAGATTGTGCGATGCACAATAATGGTGCAATTGAACGTTAAGTATGGCGAATAAATCTTAGAAGAAAAAGTGAAAAGCACCGCTGTGATGTGATTTTTTTCACCAGATATTCTATTTTGCCCCTTTTACGGTCGGCTTAACACTTGCTCTATGTAAATGCACCGTTATAGGGCTAGTAGATGCAATAAGCTTGCCGCTTCTTTTCGCGTGCACAGCAAGTGTGTGAGTGCCTCGGTCAATATTGTTTAACTGCCACACTATATGGCTTTGTGGTGCACCATAAGGTTTTCCATCGAGTAACAATTGCAATTGCTCACCGATACCAAGCTTGCGATTGGTTTCTAATTGAATATTGATGATGCCTCGATTGCTGCGGATGGTCTCGTTGTGCTTGGGAGTCAGCATCGAGAGTTGTAATGGAAGAGGCTTCTCGGTTGTTTTCTCTGGCTTGTTTTGTGATGCAGTAGATGGCGTAGTCTGAGGTGCGAGCGATTCAGTACTTTCTACCTCAGGAGCTGGTGCGCTGGCTTCAAGGTTTGGCAGTGCGATCGCTTTTGCTCCTTTGTTTGGCGTATCACTAAAGTGAACCACGCCATTTTCATCTACCCACGTATACGCGACCTGCGCGAAGGCGATAGAGGCGATTAACAATCCGCTGAGTGCACACAGTGATGGAATAAGCTGAACTTTCATTGCTCACCTTCTCTTGTTCGATGATTTCACGTTTCAATGGCTTAGCTCTTTGACCTGTAAGGAAAAATTCTAAGCGTATTTTTATTATCCCCTCATGTTAAACGTCGAAGCTTGAGTGGCGAATACAAAAAAGGCCCGCCTGCGAGGCGAGCCTAATATTTTATTGCTGTGTTTACATTTTACACAGTGTCGACCTTACACAGAGTAGTAAAGTTCGAACTCAACAGGGTGAGTTGTCATGTTCACACGCTCTACGTCCTGAGACTTAAGGTCGATGTATGAATCGATGAAGTCGTCAGAGAATACGCCGCCCGCTGTTAAGAACTCCCGATCAGCATCTAGCTCTGCTAGCGCGTCTTTTAGTGAGTATGCAACAGTTGGGATTTCTGCTGCTTCTTCAGCTGGAAGATCGTAAAGGTCTTTATCCATCGCTTCGCCTGGGTGGATCTTATTCTTGATACCGTCAAGACCAGCCATAAGCATTGCTGCGAAACATAGGTATGGGTTCGCCGCTGGGTCACCGAAACGAACTTCGATACGACGTGCTTTCGGGCTTGGTACCACTGGGATACGGATTGAAGCAGAGCGGTTACGCGCTGAGTAAGCTAGCATTACTGGTGCTTCGAAGCCTGGTACAAGACGTTTGTACGAGTTTGTTGATGGGTTAGCGAATGCGTTGATTGCACGAGCGTGTTTGATGATACCACCAATGTAGTAAAGCGCCATTTCAGATAGACCGCCGTACTTGTCACCAGCAAATAGGTTTACGCCATCTTTTGCTAGAGACTGGTGAACGTGCATACCGCTGCCGTTGTCGCCAACAAGTGGTTTAGGCATAAACGTCGCTGTTTTACCAAACGCGTGAGCAACGTTGTGTACAACGTACTTGTAGATTTGGATTTCGTCAGCTTTGGTTGTTAGCGTGTTGAAACGAGTTGCGATTTCGTTTTGACCCGCCGTTGCCACTTCGTGGTGGTGCGCTTCAACAACAAGACCCATTTCTTCCATTACTAGACACATAGCAGAACGGATGTCTTGAGATGAATCTACTGGAGCTACTGGGAAGTAACCACCTTTAACGCCTGGACGGTGACCTTTGTTACCTTCTTCGTAGTCAGAACCTGTGTTCCATGCCGCTTCTACGTCGTCGATCTTGAAGAAAGAGCCTGACATGTCCGTCGAGAACTTCACGTCATCAAATAGGAAGAATTCTGGCTCAGGACCGATAAGTACAGTATCTGCAACACCTGTAGAACGCATGAAGTCTTCAGCGCGTTTTGCGATAGAGCGTGGGTCACGGTCATAGCCTTGCATTGTTGCAGGCTCTAAGATGTCACAACGGATATTTAGTGTTGCGTCTTCCGTGAATGGGTCAAGCACAGCAGAAGATGCGTCAGGCATCATTACCATGTCTGATTCGTTGATACCTTTCCAGCCAGCAACTGATGAACCATCGAACATTTTACCTTCTTCGAAGAAGTCTGCGTCGATTTGGTGAGCAGGGATCGAAATGTGCTGCTCTTTACCTTTTGTATCAGTGAAGCGTAGGTCAACAAACTTAACTTCGTTTTCTTGGATCAGCGATAGAACGTTTTCTACTGACATCTTGGATAACCTCCAGTGTTAATAAGCGGTAAAAGCTCGATTTATGAATTATTCATGAAACCTGGCATTGATTAATCAATTTGACTTTTCATTAATCGATGCTGTTTTAACTAAAGCCAAAACCGTGCCAAAAAAAATATTCCATTAATTTCAAGCAATTGTGTTTTTGAATGCTAGTTTGGTGCACTTGCTTGCACCAAAATGATCTTTGCTTGCACCATTATGGTGCCAAAAATCATTGTTGCACCATAATGTGACAGGTACATTGCGTATTCAGCCCAGTTTTTGAGCAAGAGTCAATTTGAATTATGCATCGATTAGAATAAAGTTGCGTTTAATCAATTCGTTCTGAGGAAGAAAATGGGCATTAAGCGTAAAAATTGCAGAAATGCTCGGGAGTAGATCACATATTTCTAGGCTTTTTGCTAAAATCTGGTACATTATGGCCGTTTTTTTAATCAGCAAATGTCGCCAGAGAGCACCCGTTCTCAGCGTGGGGGCATTTCATCTATCTAAGTGAATCAATATCCATGGCTACTCCACAGATTGATAAATTAAGAAATATCGCGATCATCGCGCACGTTGACCACGGTAAAACCACGTTGGTTGACAAGCTGCTACAACAATCAGGCACGCTAGAGTCTCGCGGTGAAGCTGAAGAGCGAGTCATGGACTCGAACGACATCGAGAAAGAGCGCGGTATTACAATCCTTGCTAAAAACACAGCAATTAACTGGAACGATTACCGCATCAACATCGTAGATACTCCGGGACACGCGGACTTCGGTGGTGAAGTAGAACGTATCATGTCGATGGTAGACTCTGTACTACTTATCGTTGACGCGGTTGACGGCCCAATGCCACAAACGCGCTTCGTAACGCAAAAAGCATTTGCGCACGGTCTTAAGCCAATCGTTGTAATCAACAAGATTGACCGCCCAGGCGCTCGTCCTGATTGGGTTATGGACCAAGTGTTCGACCTATTCGACAACCTAGGTGCAACTGATGACCAGCTAGACTTTAAAGTGGTTTACGCATCAGCACTTAACGGTTGGGCTTCTCTAGAAGAAGGCGAAACTGGCGAGAATATGGAACCACTATTCCAAACTATCGTTGATGTTGTTGACGCGCCAAATGTTGACCTTGATGGTCCACTACAGATGCAAGTTTCTCAGCTAGACTACAGCTCTTACGTTGGTGTTATCGGCGTGGCTCGCGTAACTCGTGGTAGCGTTAAACCAAACCAGCAGGTAACCATTATTGGTGCTGACGGTAAAACTCGCAACGGTAAAGTGGGTACAGTAATGGGCTACCTTGGCCTAGAGCGTCACGAAGTGGAACAAGCTAACGCGGGTGATATCATCGCAATCACTGGCCTTGGCGAGCTGAAAATTTCTGACACTATCTGTGCACAAAACGCAGTAGAAGCATTACCACCATTGTCTGTTGATGAACCAACAGTAACAATGACGTTCCAAGTAAACACGTCTCCATTCGCGGGTAAAGAAGGTAAGTTCGTAACGTCACGTAACATCCTTGAGCGTCTTGAGAAGGAACTGGTACACAACGTTGCACTACGCGTTGAGCAAACAGACGATCCAGATAAATTCCGCGTATCAGGTCGTGGTGAACTTCACCTTTCTATCCTGATCGAAAACATGCGTCGTGAAGGCTTTGAGCTTGCGGTATCTCGTCCAGAAGTAATCATCAAAGAAGAAGATGGTCAGTTGATGGAACCGTTCGAAACGGTAACTATCGACGTAATGGAAGAGCACCAAGGCGGCATCATGGAGAACATCGGCCTACGTAAAGGTGAGCTGAAAGACATGTCTCCAGACGGTAAAGGTCGTGTGCGTATGGACTTCGTTATGCCATCACGTGGTCTGATCGGTTTCCAAACGGAATTCATGACACTGACTTCAGGTTCAGGTCTTCTTTACCATACGTTTGATCACTACGGCCCTCACAAAGGCGGTAACATCGGTCAACGTGTAAACGGTGTACTAATCGCGAACGCGATGGGTAAAGCGCTAACTAACGCACTGTTCAACCTTCAAGAGCGTGGTCGTCTATTTATCGGTCACGGTGTTGAAGTTTACGAAGGTATGGTTATCGGTATTCACAGCCGTGACAACGACCTAACGGTAAACGCACTGAAAGGTAAGCAGCTAACCAACGTTCGTGCATCAGGTACAGATGACGCACAGGTTCTTACTCCGCCAATCAAGATGACTCTTGAGCAAGCACTAGAATTCATCGATGACGACGAGCTAGTAGAAGTAACGCCTGAAAGCATCCGTATCCGTAAGAAGTTCCTAACGGAAAGCGACCGTAAGCGTGCTTCTCGTGGCGCGAAATAATTTTCGTTAAGCGATTCAATTAAGAAGAAGCCTCGAGTTATGCTCGGGGCTTTTTGTTTTCTGGAGTTGAATATGAACCCGATTATTATCACCGGTGGGCCAGGTGCGGGAAAAACAACACTGCTGAATGCGCTAGACGCGTGTGGTTACGCCACGTTTCCTGAAGGGTCTCGCGACTTGATTGAGCAGCAAAGCCAGTTAGAAAATGGTATTTTGCCGTGGACGAATTTACCTGAGTTTGCCAAGTTATGCCTTGGGTTGATGGACAAGCAAAAGAGTGATGCGCGTTGTCATGATGTTGCGTTTGTTGATCGCGCCATCCCCGACATCATTGCATACCTGCAAGTGGGCGGCTGTAAGGTTGATCAAGCTTTCTTAACCGAAAGCGCTGGGTATCATAGTCAGGTGTTTACTTGTCGACCTGAAGCATCCATTTACGTACAAGATGAAGTGCGTCCGCACAGCTTTGAAGAAGCATTGGAGATTCATCAGTCGTTATTGAGTGTCTACACTGAGTTGGGTTATGAAGTGGTAGAAGTACCATGGGGAACTGTGCCAGAGAGAGTAGGCTTTGTTCGAAGAGTCATCGGTTTACTCGGTGAGGTCGCCGACTAAAACCTCCTCACTAGGAGGAGGTCTAAATCATTTACTTTTGATTGAGCTTTTGTAGGAATTTATCGGACTCTGCAATCGCTTCGTTCATTTGTTTGATCGCAAACTGAATGTCTTTCTCTAAGCTGGAGAACTCACCTTGCAAAGAACCAATCGCACTGGCGTTAAGGTTGTGTTTTAAGTACAACGTGTTGTCACGCAGCGTGTCCAGTACCGGTGTCATCTTTTTCTCTGCACGCTTCATAGCGCTAAGCATGGTTTTGTACGAGGCTTTGGTTTCACGTAGCTTTTGCTCGCTTGAACGACGCAGTTTCGCACTCGAGTACAGCTCTAGCTCATCTTGCCACTCATCAAACAGTGCGCCGGATACGTCTTCAATCGCAGCAATACGGTCACGTACGTCTTGAGCCGCTTTTTCGCTATCTTCGTATTTGTCATTGATGTTGTTGTAGACATTTTCTAGCTCACCACCATCAAAGTTGGTGATCGCAGATAAGGCTTCAAGTGCACTGGTGAATTCTTCTTGTGCATCTTGTTGAGATTCTTTGGCATCTTCGACGCGGTCGACCATAATATCTCGTTTATGATACCCAACCTGCTCCATTGCTGAGTAATAAGCAGATTGACACCCTGTTAAAGTGAAAATTGATAGTACAATTGCTAATAAATAAGGCATTCTTATGTCCTCGGCGCTAATTATGGGATGAACTATGAACCAGTTATCAGAGAGTTACAAGGCGAGATTAATCAATCTACTGCCAAGTTGCGTCGCGTTTTTTAAGTATCTTCTTAAGCGATTAACGCATGACCGTGTGAATGTGAACGCGGGCTATCTTGCCTACATTACCTTGTTATCCATCGTGCCAATGCTGACGGTATTGTTATCAATATTGTCGAAATTTCCCGTTTTTGCGAACGTTGGTGAGGTGCTGCAAGGCTACATTATTGAGAATTTTGTGCCGGCTTCTGGAGAAGCTGTACATACGGCATTACAGGAATTTGTGGCGAATACGGGCAAAATGAGCGCGGTTGGCGGTGGGTTTTTATTCATCGCAGCGGTCATGCTGATTTCCAACATTGATAAGAACTTAAACTACATTTGGCGAGTTAAAGACAAGCGCCGTTTAGTCTTTTCATTCTCTATGTATTGGATGGTACTCACGTTAGGGCCTATCATGGTCGGTGCGAGTATTGCGGCGACGTCGTACGTGACTTCGCTGCAAATTTTAGAGAACGAGACATTATCTGGTGCGTTTAATTTATTTCTGCGTTGGCTACCGTTGTTGCTGTCCTTTTTTGCTTTTCTTGGTTTGTATATTCTAGTGCCGAATAAAAAAGTACACCTCGCTCATGGTGCCATGGGGGCAGCAGTCGCCGCGATACTGTTCGAGTTAAGTAAAAAAGGCTTTGCACTCTACATCACTCAGTTTCCGTCTTATCAGCTCATCTACGGCGCGTTAGCGGCGATTCCTATCTTATTTGTTTGGGTGTATTTATGCTGGATGATCGTGTTATTGGGGGCGGAAGTTACGGCTGCGCTTGGTGAGCGAGAGCACTGGAGTGAAGATTTAGACATGATACACTCGACCGCTGAATCTCAGTTAACAGATGAAGGAAGCGAGAGTAGTGATAGCGCTAATTCAACGAGTCAGTGAAGCAGCCGTCCGTGTGGATGGTGAAGTCGTAGGAGAAATTGATCGTGGTCTGCTGGTCTTATTGGGCGTAGAGAAGGACGACGATGAAGCTAAAGCAAAGCGTTTAATGGAGCGTGTTACAACCTACCGTGTGTTCGAAGATGACGAAGGCAAGATGAACCTAAACGTTAAACAGGTGGAAGGTAAAGTGCTGGTGGTTTCTCAATTTACGCTGCCTGCGGATACAAAAAAAGGCACGCGAGCTGGCTTTTCTCGCGGTGCGCATCCTGTTGATGCAGAGCGCTTGTATGATTACTTTTCTGACTTGTGTGAAGAAGTCTTACCCACACAGCGTGGCCGCTTCGCTGCCGATATGAAAGTGTCTTTGGTGAATGACGGTCCAGTGACGTTTTGGTTGCAGGTCTAATCTGGTAACACAGGCGCCATAGTCTAAGCTTTAACTCCAAGATCATGGAATTGGCTTGGAGTAATTTTTCCGACACTGATTAGTGTTGTGCTTTCAAAGGATTGATATGTTCAAACTCATTACTCCCAAAACCGATAATCAGATAAACAAGTATTATCAGTTTCGCTGGCAACTGCTTCGTGAGCCATGGCGTATGCCGATCGGCTCTGAGCGCGATGAATACGACGAAATGAGCCATCACCGCATGATTGTTGATGGTCGAGGTCGTCCTATGGCGATTGGCCGTTTATACATTACGCCGGATAATGATGGCCAGATCCGCTACATGGCGGTTAAAAATAATCGCCGTAGCAAAGGAATGGGGTCGCTGGTTTTGGTTGCACTAGAGTCGTTAGCGCGCCAAGAAGGAGCGAAACGCTTGGTGTGTAATGCCCGTGAAGATGCCATCGCCTTTTATGAAAAAAATGGCTTTGAGCGTCGAGGCGAGCTAACCGATGAGCGTGGCCCTGTGCGCCATCAGCAAATGGTGAAGCAACTGGATCCGATGGCCAATGTGTTACGTCGCCCTGAATGGTGTACTGAGCTTCAACAGCGCTGGGAGCAACAAATCCCAATTAGCGACAAAATGGGGATCAAAATTAACCAGTACACGGGTTACCAGTTTGAATGCTGTGCGCAGCTTAATCCTAACCTTAATCCCCATAACACCATGTTCGCCGGGTCAGCTTTTACCTTAGCAACCCTGACAGGGTGGGGGATGACGTGGCTGCTGCTTAAAGAGCGTGGGTTGCACGGGGATATTGTGTTGGCCGACAGCTCGATTCGTTATCGTCAACCAGTCGAACAAAACCCCGTAGCGAGTACTTCGTTGGATGGGATCAGTGGTGACCTAGACCGATTGGAGTCGGGACGCAAAGCACGCATCGTTATTCACGTAGTAATTTATAGTGGTGACACGCCAGCTGTGGATTTTGTCGGTACCTATATGTTGATACCGAACTACTCGCAGTTACTCAGTTGCTGATGGGGTAAGCGCCGACTGATCTGCTGGGCGCTTATCTGTTTCACCTTCTTGCTCTGTCGGTGAGAGGGTTTGTTCTGCTGCGGAATTCGTGTCGGGTACTTCATCTTCTTCGATAACTTCTTCGTAAAGCTCTTCCTCTTGAGTCTCCAAATTGATGTTATCAATCACGATAGGTTGCTCGATGGAAGGCTCATTTTTCTGTGGAGTCTCAATATCAGTAGGCTCGGCCAGTTTTGATGCGTTCACGCACTCATTACGGTGGGTTTCACCACTTAGTAGATCGCCTTCAATGTTTCCGCACGACTCTTCCAATTGATAAGTAATGCCACTTAGCGGGTTGTTGGCCATATCAAATGTTCCCCAAACCTTACCACTTATGGCTTTTCCTGAGATGGTGACCGGCTTTATGGCAACTTCCCCTCGTTGCGCGCTTAAACGCAGTGGACTTAAGGTAATGGCTTTGAGCAAATGATCCGCTTGGGACTTCAAGCGGGTATCTCGGAGGTTGGCTTCCACTTCACCCGACAAGCTGTAGGCCAGCATGTTGCGATCACCTGACAACCCTTGTAGATCGAGGCTGAGATCGGAAAAACCATCAATAGCCAGTGTGTCGGGTAAAAAATAATCGTGGAAGAGCGATAAGGGAATACCATCAGCATTGACGTTGAGCGCCCAAGGTTGGCTCGGGGTACTCAAATCTATCTGTCCGATGCCTTCTACGTAGCCTTGCTCGAGTGGCGCAAAAAGGCGAGTCAATTGCCAAAAGCCATCTTTGCTTTGCATGGCAAGTGCTGCGTGAGACGTGAGTATTTGGTCATAGCTGGCGTTGACAACGCTGACTTCCAATTCGCCTTGCCAAAGGCCCCAACGTTGAGCCGACTGTTTAATATCAAGCTGTTGTCCTTCGATATTTAAACCGGAAAGTTGCCAATAAGGTTCGTGAGATAGCTGGATAATTTGGCTGCGCTCAATGTCGAGTCGTTCGATTGCAACATGCTCTAACTCGCTGGTGGCGGCGTGCCACCAATTTAGGTTGTCTTCTGGCTGTGTTGCCCACTTGAGGCCTTGAATAGAGGCTTCTTTGAGCTTCCATTGTGTTGGCGTGAACAATCCAGAAACTTGCACTCGACCTTGCTGCCAATCTAAACTGAGCTCGTTGAGCTGGATTACTCCTGGCTCGATAGCGGCACTCAAACGTGGCTCTATTGCGGTTTGCTGCTGGAATCGAACGCTATCCGCCTGCAATGACACTTGAGCTTTTGTCTTCCAGAGAGACAGTGGCAGTGTGGCGTTTTCCACAGAAAGATCCAAGTTCTGCCAGTGCCAGTCGCCCCATTCAATATCGGCGTTAAGCAAATCTAAGCTATTAATATGATTAATGTTAAATGGTAGATCGTGCCAAGGTTTTGCAAGCAGTGATTGGCGCTGCGTATTACTCAGTTTCAGCTTGTTGATGGTCACATTTACTAAAGACCAGCCTTGAGGATACTGCTCCCCTTGCCCAGATATTTGACTGTTACGCCAGTTAAAAGAGGTGCCATAAAGCGTACTGTCTTGCGGTTTGTAGTCTATATCGACTAAGACTTGATTAAAGGCTTCGCCATTCCAATAGAGTTGGTCAGCTGCAAGTTGAACTTCGCCATATGGTATTAATTGACCATTCCATTGTGGTGATTGAATTTGAAGGTCAATGCCATTGGCAGAGAACTGCTCGTCGGCGTAATCAATATTTTTGAGCGCGATTTGATGGAATAAAACGTTGTCTAAAGGTGGGAGCTTTGGTGCGCCATACTGCAAGCTCATACCATCAATCAATAAACTATCAACGATCCATTTACCATCGCGATAAACATCGGGATTCATCCATAAATCGACTTGCTCGATGTAAGACGCATCGTCTCCGCTGGTGTTCACGCGTTGTAAAGTTAGGTGATAGGGAAAGCCATAACGCACGCTTCCGGCCCGGAAGGGAAGAGAAAAGGTGTTTGACAGCAAGCGCCAGGTTGCGTCCGCGTAAGATGTTGTTAGCAGCGCAATCGTAGCGGCTGGAATGGCAACTAAGATAACCAGTAACAGAAGTAAAACTCGACGCGCTGTTTTCATCTTTGCTAGAACCTACGTGTGTTATGAAATAAAACTAGATAGGCTTTAGCTTGTATCAATATTCTGTGGTATTCAATAAAAAGCCCCTCAAAAGAGGGGCTTGAAGCAATTTTTGTAACTTGGCCTACGTAAAGGTGATAAGTTAATGCCAACTTTTCACTGCGTTTACGCGACGTCGCTGTTACTCGATTTAATCAATCTGAGGACCAGCCGCAACCAGAGATTTACCTTCAGCGTTGTCTGTGTACTTATCAAAGTTATTGATAAAGCGCGCTGCTAAATCTTTCGCTTTGCTTTCCCACTGAAGTGGGTCAACGTACGTGTCGCGAGGGTCTAGAATGCTAGGATCCACACCTGGTAGTGACGTTGGTACTTCAAGGTTGAAGATTGGAATGTGCTTAGTTGGTGCTTCTTCAATCGAACCATCAAGAATGGCATCAATAATTCCGCGTGTATCTTGAATAGAGATACGTTTGCCAGTGCCGTTCCAACCAGTATTCACTAGGTAAGCCTCAGCGCCTGCTGCTTCCATGCGTTTAACCAGTACTTCTGCGTATTTAGTTGGGTGAAGCGTTAGGAACGCCGCGCCGAAACAAGCAGAGAAAGTTGGTGTTGGCTCAGTAATACCGCGCTCTGTTCCCGCTAGTTTGGCGGTAAAGCCAGACAGGAAGTGGTACTTAGTTTGCTCGGGTGTCAATTTAGATACTGGAGGCAGTACGCCAAATGCATCGGCTGATAGGAAGATCACTTTATTCGCGTGACCGCCTTTTGATACTGGCTTAACGATATTATCGATATGGTAGATAGGGTAAGAAACACGTGTGTTTTCTGTTTTCGAACCATCATCAAAGTCGATAGAACCATCGCCACGTACTGTTACGTTTTCTAGCAGTGCATCACGACGAATTGCGTTGTAGATGTCCGGCTCCGCTTCTTTCGAAAGTTTGATGGTTTTTGCGTAACAACCACCTTCGAAGTTGAAGACACCGTCATCATCCCAGCCGTGCTCATCATCACCAATTAGCGCACGTTTAGGATCAGTCGACAGGGTCGTTTTACCCGTACCAGATAGACCGAAGAATACCGCTACATCGCCATCTTTGCCCATGTTAGCGCTACAGTGCATTGATGCGATGTCTTTTAGTGGAAGGAAGTAGTTCATCATCGCGAACATACCTTTCTTCATTTCACCGCCGTACCAAGTACCACCGATAAGTTGCATGCGCTCAGTTAGGTTAAATACGGTGAAGTTTTCTGAGTTCAGGCCTTGCTCTTCCCATTTTGGATTAGTGCATTTTGCGCCATTCATTACTACGAAGTCTGGTTCAAATGTCGCTAACTCTTCTTCTGTCGGGCGAATAAACATGTTTTTAACGAAGTGCGCTTGCCATGCGACTTCTGTGATAACACGAATGCTCAAACGTGTATCTGGGTTTGCACCACAGTAACCGTCAACAACAAACAAGCGTTTGTTAGAAAGCTGGTTTGTGACCAGTTCTTTTAGCTCGTCCCACACTTCAGGAGTGATTGGCTTGTTATCATTTTTCACTTGATCAGACGTCCACCACATATGTTCTTCTGTCGTAGCGTCTTTGACGATGTATTTATCTTTTGGTGAGCGACCAGTAAAGATGCCAGTGTCAACGGCAACCGCACCTAGTTCAGTAACCACGCCGCGCTCATAACCGGTTAGGTCTTCACGCGTTTCTTCCTCAAACAACATTTCGTAGCTTGGGTTGCGAATAACCTCTTTTACGTTATGCAGTCCGTGCTTGGTTAGATCAAGTGTTGCAGCCTTAGTATGTTCCATAACGGTCATAGGTGCTCCTTATAAGGATTTTGTAGGGATTTTGTAAGAATGTTTTAATTTTAATCTGCTCACCATGCTAGCAACGGGGCGGGGAGAAAACAGGGAGATAGCTCAAAATTTACCCATGATTTCAATAAGGTTTTAGGTAACCCGTCACATATTGGTGGGAATAGTCTATCGTGCACGCAATCCTTTGCGCTAGGGCAAAATCATTATTAATTGTTTAAAATTAAGCAGTTGTTTTATTACGCTTGAGGTTAGTTATTACGAGGGGTTGATCACAAAAAGGCCAGCATTAAGCTGGCCTTTTGTAGGGTAAATTACGTGCTTGATAAGCTATGTAAATTAATGCAGGGTTTTCTTGTCCGTAGAAGCTTGTGCATACAGTTCAGTGACTTCAGATTCGTCGAACGTATAAGTTGTGCCACAGTAATCACAATGTAAAGAAACTGATCCAACTTCTGCCAAAATGTCATAAATTTCAGCTTTCTCAACGGTGATGATTGCGGCACCGCTACGCTCACGAGAACAGCCACAATGGAACTCGACAGGTTGCGGCTCGTACAAACGTACTTTGTCTTGGTTATATAGTCGATACAATAACTCGTTCGCTTCTAAACCAAACAATTCTTCATCTTTTACTGTATCAGTGAGCTGCTCTAGATGTTCGAAATCATCTGGAGAGCCAGTGCCGTCAGGGATCACTTGAATCAACATACCTGCTGCGTGTGCTTTGCCTTCATGCTCACCAGTGCGGATCCATAGGCGCGTTTTTAACTGCTCTGAGTTTGCAAAGTAGCCTTCTAGCACTTCTGCTAAAGTGTCACCTTCTAATCCAACGACACCTTGGTAACGCTCGCCGTTTTTCGGTTCGATAGTGATCACAAGGTAGCCCTTACCCATTAGATCGTGAATGTTTGCGTCATCGGCAATATCGCCTTCCCAGCGAGCTACACCACGAACACGTTGGTTATGGTCACCGTTGATAACGGCAAGAGACACAGGACCGTCGCCTTGTAGCTGGATGGTGATCGAACCTTCGAACTTAAGAGTGGCAGTTAAAAGAGTAGTTGAAACGAGTAGCTCACCCAGCAGTTTCTCTATTGCTGCCGGATATTCCTTGCTGGAGATAACACGTTGGTACGCTTCATCCAATTGTACCAACTCGCCACGTACTGAAAGATCTTCGAATAGGTAGCGGTTTAAAACATTATTTGCCATGGAGTGCTTTCCTCGTTGGTAATTCCGGCTTTTATTGGTGTTTGAACTTAATGATGTCTCGGCGCTGCTTTTTATCTGGGCGGCGTTCCGGACTTGGGTTGTGGGCATTAAGCTTACGTTGAGTCGCGTGTTCCTCACGTTTCGCTATACTTTCATTAGTTTCGCGATATAAGGTTTGTGCGATGGGAGCGCCTCGGCGTTGATCTGAGATTTGTTCGATGATCACGATTTTTTCTTCGTTGCCTTGACGAAGTCTTACTTCAGCGCCCACTTCAACGATTTTACTCGGCTTGCTTCGTTGGCCATTATAGTGGACTTTACCGCCATCGACCATGTTACGCGCGATGGAGCGGGTTTTGTAAAATCTTGCGGCCCATAGCCATTTATCTAGCCTAACGGCTTCATTTAGGGAACTCATAGAACACTACGCTATCTAATCACTGCCCGAATACGGCAATGAGTGATGGATTATTCACCTACAGATGGAGTCAAGGCGTATTTTTTTCAAGGGAGTTGGCAAAAACTGCATAAGAAAAAGGTATGAAAGACAACTTGTGATATAGTTCACTGCTCTTTGTTGAGTAATAATTTTATTGCAAATTTAGCAATTTAAAGTCGATAGCTATCGTTATAGCTTAAATGACGGACGTTAGAATAAAGGAATCCATTCAGTGAAACGTTTAGAGCTAAGTGCAGGATTATCAAGCAGACCGCTACTGGCTCAGATCAAGTCCAATCATTATACCATTCAAGCCAAACTTAGCTTGTTGCTTACCTGTCTGTTTATTGCGATAACCGGATGGATACTTGGCAAAATTGTGTGGTTAGCCATACCTCAATCGTCGGAAGTGCCGCAATGGCGTCCATCGGCGAGTGGCGTTGTCGCGAGCAATAAAGGCGACGCGATAGATTTTAATGCCCTTCAGAATGCCAACCTATTCGGTAAATTCACTGAGCAAAAAGCGGCAGTTGTAGAACAGCCTATTGTTAAAGACGCCCCTAAGACGCGCCTTAACCTCACCCTAGTCGGTGCGGTTGCCAGCAGTGATGCCAATACCAGCCTTGCTGTTATTGCTAACCGAGGTAAGCAAGCTACGTACGGTTTGGGTGAAGAAATCGAAGGGACACGTGCGACGCTAAAAGCGGTATTGGTGGATCGCGTCATCATTGATAACCAAGGTCGAGACGAGACCTTAATGATGCAAGGTATAGAATATAAGAAGCTATCTGAATCGCCGCAGGTAGCTAGGGCGCAAGCTCAGCGAGCAGAAGCAGCGACGTCTGACGTTGGAGAGAAATTAGAGCAAATCCGCGAGGAAATTGCGAAAGATCCACAAAGCGTTTTTAAATACATCACCATTTCACCCGTCAAAAAAGACGGAGACATTGTTGGTTATCGAGTATCACCTGGTCGTGATGCCGCATTATTTAATGATGTAGGGCTACAACCTGGTGATATTGCGGTTCAACTGAACGGGATCGATTTAAGTGATCCGTCTTCTTCAGTACAACTGATGCAAGTGATGAGCGATCCGCAAGAATTAAATTTAACTGTTGAGCGAGATGGCCAACAGTACGATATCTATATCCAATTGTAAGACTTAGGCAACCGGCGTAAGTTCAGGGAGACATACGTGAAACATTGGTTCAGCAAAAGTGCTTGGCTACTAGCAGGAAGTTTACTCTGCGTACCAGGTGCAATGGCAAACGAATTTAGTGCGAGCTTTAAAGGCACTGATATTCAAGAATTCATCAACATAGTGGGTCGTAACCTCGAAAAGACCATCATTGTTGATCCTTCAGTACGCGGTAAGATCGATGTCCGCAGCTATGACGTACTTAACGAAGAGCAATATTACAGCTTTTTCCTTAATGTCCTTGAAGTATACGGTTACGCAGTCGTAGAGATGGACAATGGGGTACTTAAGGTTATCAAAGCAAAAGACTCAAAAACCTCAGCAATCCCTGTGTTAGGTGATGGCAGCGCGCAAGGCGATAGTGTTATCACTCGAGTTGTCGCGGTGCGTAATGTGTCGGTCCGTGAGTTGTCTCCTCTACTTCGTCAGCTGATTGATAACGCCGGTGCCGGTAACGTGGTTCATTATGATCCAGCGAATATTATCTTGATTACTGGTCGTGCGGCAGTAGTGAATCGCTTAGCAGAGATCATCAAGCGTGTTGACCAAGCCGGTGATAAAGAAATTGAATTGGTGGAGCTGCGTAATGCATCTGCTGCTGAAATGGTACGCATTGTCGAAGCACTGAATAAAAGTGCGAATCAGAAAAGCACGCCAGAGTTCCTTGAACCTAAAATTGTGGCCGATGAACGTACTAACGCGATTTTAATTTCTGGTGATCCAAAAGTAAGAGCCCGCTTGAAACGTTTGATTCGTCAACTTGATGTTGAAATGGCGACAAAAGGTAACAACCGAGTTGTGTACCTGAAAAATGCGAAAGCTGAAGACTTGGTGGATGTATTGAAAGGTGTTTCCGATAACCTGCAAGCTGAAAAGCAAGCCGGTCAGAAAACATCAGGTGCATCGCGTGGTGAGGTCGTCATTGCTGCTCACGCTGCAACTAACTCGTTAGTTTTAACAGCGCCACCAGATATTATGATGGCATTACAAGACGTCATTTCTCAACTCGATATTCGTCGTGCTCAGGTTCTTATTGAAGCGTTAATTGTCGAAATGTCTGAAGGTGATGGTATTAACCTAGGTGTTCAGTGGGGGTCGTTAGAAACGGGTGCTGTAATTCAGTACGGTAACTCAGGAGCCCCGATTGGTCAGGTGATGGTTGGTCTAGAAGAAGCAAAAGATCAAACCCGCACTGAATACTATACCAACTCTAATGGCGAACGAACGCCATATGATGTTACTGAATCAGGTGACTACTCTACGCTAGCGTCAGCGCTTAGCGGAGTAAATGGTGCGGCAATGAGTATTGTCATGGGTGACTGGACAGCGCTAATTAGTGCTGTTGCTTCTGACTCCAACTCAAACATTCTATCTTCTCCGAGTATTACCGTAATGGATAATGGCGAAGCATCATTTATTGTGGGTGAAGAGGTTCCGGTTATTACGGGCTCTACGGCTGGCTCAAACAACGACAACCCATTCCAAACGGTTGACCGTAAAGAAGTCGGTATCAAACTCAAAGTAGTGCCACAAATTAACGAAGGTGACTCTGTACAGTTAAACATTGAACAAGAAGTTTCCAACGTATTAGGCGCAAACGGTGCGGTTGACGTTCGCTTTGCTAAACGACAGTTAAACACCTCTGTCATGATCCAAGATGGTCAGATGTTGGTTCTTGGTGGTTTGGTCGATGAACGCGCACTTGAAAGTGAGTCTAAAGTGCCGCTATTGGGTGACATTCCGGTACTGGGTCACCTGTTCAAGTCAACTAGCACGCAAACAGAAAAACGTAACTTGATGGTGTTCATCAAGCCGACGATTATTCGCGATGGTGTGACGGCTGACGGTATTACGCAGCGTAAATACAACTTTATTCGCGCAGAACAGCTTTATAAAGCGGATCAAGGGTTGAAGTTGATGGCAGACGAGAAGATCCCGGTTATGCCAGCCTTTGGCCAGGAGCGTCAGCACCCAACAGAGATTCAAGCGTTTATTGATCAAATGGAAAACAACTAATGGTTGATATGTTAGACACAGCGCCAAGTATGCGTCGTCTGCCATTCAGTTTTGCCAACCGCTTTAAACTGGTGCTGGAGACAGAGCATCCTGAGCGTCCACCTATTCTTTACTATGTCGAGCCGCTTAACCCTGCGGCTCTGGTTGAAGTCCGTCGTGTATTAAAGAAAAGCTTCGTACCGCAACCTATCGATAAAGAAGCCTTTGATAAAAAGCTGACCGAAGCATATCAACGCGACTCGTCTGAAGCGCGTCAGTTGATGGAAGATATTGGTGCTGATAGCGATGATTTCTTCTCTTTGGCTGAAGAACTGCCGCACGATGAAGACTTATTAGAATCGGAAGACGATGCGCCAATCATCAAATTGATCAACGCCATGTTGGGCGAAGCGATCAAAGAAGGGGCGTCGGATATTCATATTGAGACGTTCGAGAAAACCCTTTCGATTCGTTTCCGTGTCGATGGCGTATTGCGTGAAGTCCTGACTCCAAGCCGTAAGCTAGCGCCTTTGCTAGTTTCTCGTGTGAAGGTTATGGCTAAACTAGATATCGCAGAAAAGCGTGTGCCTCAAGATGGCCGTATTTCGTTGCGTATTGGTGGTCGTGCGGTGGACGTGCGTGTATCTACGATGCCGTCCTCACATGGTGAGCGCGTGGTAATGCGTTTGTTGGATAAAAACGCGACTCGTCTTGATTTACATAGTTTGGGCATGACACCTTCAGTGCATGACAACTTCCGTCACTTGATTGGCCGCCCTCACGGTATCATCTTGGTGACGGGCCCGACAGGTTCTGGTAAATCAACCACCTTGTATGCTGGCTTGCAAGAGATCAATAGCAACGAGCGCAACATTCTAACGGTTGAAGACCCGATCGAATTTGATATTGATGGCATCGGTCAAACTCAGGTGAACCCAAAGGTCGATATGACGTTTGCGCGCGGCTTGCGTGCCATTCTGCGTCAGGACCCGGATGTGGTGATGGTCGGTGAGATCCGTGACTTAGAAACCGCACAAATTGCAGTGCAAGCGTCCTTAACGGGTCACTTGGTAATGTCTACTCTCCACACCAACACCGCAGTGGGTGCGATTACGCGTCTACGTGATATGGGTATTGAGCCATTCCTTATTTCTTCTTCGTTATTAGGGGTGCTAGCGCAGCGCTTAGTTCGAACGCTTTGTCCAAGCTGTAAAGAGCCGTATGAAGCCGATGCGGAACAGAAAAAACTGTTTGGTATGGAAGCGCATGAACCGTTAGAACTGCACCGAGCAAAAGGCTGTGAAGCGTGTAACCAAAAAGGCTACCGAGGTCGAACAGGTATCCACGAGCTCATTATGGTTGATGAGCAAGTGCAAGAGTTGATTCATCGAGAGTCTGGTGAACAAGAAATTGAGAGAGCCGTTCGCGCCCATACGCCAAGTATTCGCAGTGATGGTTTAAGCAAAGTACGTCGTGGTATTACGTCACTTGAAGAAGTGATGCGAGTGACGAAGGAAACCTGATGGCGGCATTTGAGTACAAAGCGCTAGATGCAAAAGGCAAGCATAAAAAAGGCACGATAGAAGGGGACAACGCCCGACAAGTGCGCCAGCGACTCAAAGAGCAAGGGATGATCCCGATTGAAGTGGTCGAGACGAAAGCTAAATCGGCTAAGTCTTCAGGTTCAGTCAGCTTTAAGCGCGGCATCTCAACATCTGAGTTAGCACTCATCACACGTCAATTGTCTACGCTAGTCCAATCAGGAATGCCTTTGGAAGAGTGTTTGCGTGCGGTCTCTGAGCAGGCTGAAAAGCCGAGGATTCGTTCTATGTTGGCTGCGGTTCGCTCGAAAGTAACTGAGGGTTATCCGCTCGCCGACAGTTTTGCCGATTACCCACACGTGTTTGATGAACTGTACCGCTCCATGGTTGCGGCGGGCGAAAAATCAGGTCACCTCGATACCGTATTAGAGCGTTTGGCAGACTACGTCGAAAACCGCCAAAAGATGCGATCTAAATTGCTTCAAGCCATGATTTATCCTGTAGTTTTGGTGGTATTCGCGGTTGTCATCGTTTCGTTCTTATTGGCGACAGTGGTTCCTAAAATCATTGAACCCATCATTCAGATGGGCCAAGAGTTACCTCAATCGACGCAATTTTTACTGGCAGCCAGTGAGTTTGTGCAAGATTGGGGGCTGATTATTTTCGTTGTGCTGGTGGTGCTTTTCTATGGCCTCAAACTGGCGTTGCAAAAGCCAGACTTTCGCTTAGCTTGGGACAGAAAAATCTTGAGCTTACCGCTAATAGGTAAGATCTCTCGAGGTTTGAATACCGCACGATTCGCACGAACACTTTCGATCTGTACTTCCAGTGCGATTCCAATTCTCGAGGGTATGCGCGTTGCGGTAGATGTTATGTCTAACCGTTATGTGAAGCAGCAAGTCTTGCTTGCAGCGGATAACGTCCGAGAGGGCGCTAGTTTGCGTAAGGCGTTGGACCAAACTCGCTTGTTTCCACCAATGATGCTACACATGATCGCCAGTGGTGAGCAAAGTGGTGAATTAGAGAGCATGTTGACGCGGGCAGCCGATAACCAAGATCAAAACTTTGAATCAACAGTCAATATTGCTCTGGGTGTGTTTACTCCTGCGCTGATTGCATTAATGGCTGGATTAGTGTTGTTCATTGTGATGGCGACCTTGATGCCAATGCTAGAAATGAATAACTTGATGAGCGGATAATTTCGAATTAAGACGTGTCTACTAACGGCATGGCTTTAATCTAACTTTCGGAGAAAAAAATGAAGTTTAAGCGTAGTAAACAACAGGGTTTTACACTTTTAGAAGTGATGGTTGTTGTAGTTATCCTGGGTATTTTGGCAAGTTTTGTTGTTCCAAACCTATTGGGTAACAAAGAGAAGGCAGACCAACAAAAAGCGATTACGGACATTGTCGCGTTGGAAAATGCCTTAGATATGTACAAGTTGGACAACAGCGTTTACCCAACAACGGACCAAGGTCTAGAAGCATTGGTTAGCAAGCCATCTAACCCAGAGCCACGCAACTACCGTGATGGTGGTTACATCAAACGTCTTCCTAATGACCCTTGGGGCAACCAGTACCAATACTTAAGCCCAGGTGATAACGGTACAATCGATATCTTCACTCTAGGCGCAGATGGCCAAGAGGGTGGAGAAGGTCCAGCTGCAGATATTGGCAACTGGAACATGCAAGACTTCCAATAATTGAGCCTAAGCCAGCACTAATGAAACAAATGCGAAAACATAACGGTTTTACATTGATAGAAATTCTATTAGTGCTGGTTTTGCTATCTCTTACGGCTGTGGCCGTGATCTCGACGTTACCGACTAGCCAAAAAGATCTTTCCAAACAGTATGCTCAAAGCTTTTTTCAGCGTTTACAGCTGCTCAATGAAGAAGCGGTGCTGAGCGGTAAAGATTTTGGCGTTCGAGTGGATGATGCCAAATCGACCTACGCTCTACTGAGTTTAACCTCAGAAGGTTGGCAGCCTCTGAAATTAAAGCAGATTCCGAGCAAAACCAAGCTAGAAGAAGATATTGCGCTACAACTCGAGCTCGGAGGTGGTGCTTGGGATAATGATGAGCGCTTATTCAAACCAGGTTCTCTTTTTGATGAAGACATGTTCGCAGAAGAAGAGGACGAAAAGAAAATTGAGCCACCGCAAGTGTTTATCTTTTCCAGCGCTGAAGTCACGCCATTCACCCTGTCATTTTTTCCGCAAAATGGTGATGCCTTTAATGACGGTTGGCGAGTCATTGGCAAAGAAAGTGGACAAATTTTGTTATTAGCTCCGGGCGAAGAAGTGAAAGAGGATGAGAATGCGCAATTTTAAGCAAGCTCGCCCCAATTTGAGTCATCGCCGGACGAGAGGCATGACCTTACTGGAAGTATTGGTCGCACTGGCAATTTTCGCCACCGCTGCCATCAGTGTCATTCGCTCCGTGAGCCAGCATATTAATACAATCAGTTATTTAGAAGAAAAAATGTTTGCAGCCATGGTTGTGGATAATCAGATGGCAAATGTGATGTTGAATACCGGAGAACTCAAAGCGAAAAACGGCACAGAAGAGCTGGCAGGACGCACTTGGTTCTGGAAAGTCACGCCAGTCGCCACGACGCAGCCATTGCTGAAAGCATTTGATGTGAGCGTCTCGGTAGAGAAAAGCGCGAGCCCTGTAGTAACGGTACGAAGCTATGTGGCGCAATAATCATCCCCGCGCAAACACGCGCCAAAGGGTAAAAGGTTTTACACTTATTGAAGTGTTGGTATCGATTGCCATCTTTGCCAGTTTAAGTGTCGCTGCGTACCAAGTGGTATCGCAAGTACAGCGTAGCAATGCGCTATCACAAGAACGAACCCAACGCTTAAACGAAATTCAGCGTGCCATGGTGATGATGGATAACGATTTTCGTCAAATGGCGATGCGTCAAACACGTACTAATGGTGAAGAGCCTGCTAGCCGGCTAATTTTTTGGTCCGATTACCTGTTGGACTCCGATACTAAAGGGCTGATGTTTGCCCGTTTAGGTTGGCACAACCCTCAGCAGCAGTTCCCTCGTGGAGAAGTAACCAAGGTTGGCTATCGCTTAAAAGAAGAAACACTGCAGCGAGTATGGTGGCGCTATCCTGATACGCCGGTTGGGCAACAAGGTACTGTTACTCCATTGCTAACGCAGGTCGAGTCATTTGATATGCGTTTCTATGATGGTAAGCAATGGAAAAACGAGTGGGCTGAAGAAAAAGCGCTGCCGAAAGCGGTTTCTGTTGTTCTCACTCTCAAAGACTATGGAGAAATTGCCCGCACTTATCTCACTCCTGATGGCACATTGAGTCAGAAAGAGGAAAGTTCAGGAGACAGCAATAATGGTTAACCGTCAGCGCGGTGTTGCTTTGATTATAGTGTTGATGTTGCTGGCGATTATGGCAACGGTTGCTGCCAGTATGTCGGAACGTTTGTTCTTGCAGTTTCAGCGAGGCGCTAATCAAATCAATTACCAGCAAGCGTATTGGTACAGCCTTGGCGTCGAGGCGCTAGCAAAAGTGGGTATCGAGCAAAGTTATAAAGACACCGACACGATTAATATGAGTCAACCGTGGGCGATAAAAGAGCAAGTCTATCCGTTAGATTATGGTCAAGCGGCGGGACGAATTAGAGACAAGCAAGCGTGCTTTAATCTAAATGTATTGAGTCGTGTGCAACCAACGGGTCAGCAAATTACAAGACCATATTTAGTGAATGTATTGCAGCGCCTATTAGAAGAGCTGGATGTCGAGCCATATCAAGCAGAAATCATTGCAGACTCTACTTGGGAATACATTGATGCTGACGACTCTGTCCGTTCGACTACTGGGGTTGAAGACAGCACATATGAAGCGATGAAGCCTTCCTATTTAGCATCAAATGGTTGGATGGCAGATGCTTCCGAGTTACGGGCTGTCTATCAGGTGAGTGGTGAAATTTTCCAAAAATTGGAGCCGCTGGTCTGTGCATTACCAAGTGATGACTGGCGTTTAAACGTGAATACGATTGATGTTGAGCAAGCTCCGATTTTGGTGGCAATGTTCTCACCAAACTTAAGCAGTAGTGATGCGATTCAGCTAATTGAAAAACGCCCATTTGATGGGTGGGATAGCATTGATGAATTTTTAGCAGAGTCAGAAATGGCTGGCTTAAGTGAAGATGTAAAGAAAAACGCCAAAGGCTATTTGGGTGTGGATAGCGCCTTTTTTGAATTGGATGCACAAGTGTTGGTGGATGAATCACGTGTACGTATCCGAAGCCTTTTGCAAAGTACAAATAGAGAAACGGTGACCGTAGTTCGCCGTCGTTTTGGAGGGATCAGTGAGCGAGTTTCTGACCGTTCGGCTGAGTAGCGAACAACAAAGTACCATTCCTTGGGTGGTGTGGTCGACAGATCAACAGGAAGTGATTGCTAGCGGTGAAATCGCCGGGTGGGAACACTTAGATGAATTGGTCTCATATGCTGGTCAGCGCCAAGTTGTGGCGCTGTTGGCGAGTAATGATGTGGTCCTGACGCAAGTGGATATACCGCCTGGTGCAACACGCCAATTCGAGGCGATGTTACCGTACTTAGTGGAAGACGAAGTTGCTCAGGACGTTGATGGCCTGCACTTTAGCGTGTTGGGTAAACAAGCGGATAAAGCGCAGATTTGCGCAGTTGAACGTGCTTGGATTCAGACTGTACTGCAACGTTTCTCAAGCCAAGGTATCGCTATTAAACGCATTTTACCCGATGTGCTTGCGTTACCGGTTCGTGGAGATCACAGCTGTGCTGCAATGATTGGCGAGCAATGGCTAATTCGTCACTCTGCGACAGAGGGCGCGGTTGTCGACGCTTCTTGGTTAGACCTTTACCTCTCTTCTTATCTACAAAATCATGAAGGTTGGAAGCTCGATTGCTATAGCTCGGTCCCGGAATCTGCGTTACCTGAAATATGGGAGCCGCAACCAGAAGAAATGACGATGGCTTTACTGGCGAAGGGGGTGACAGAAAGCAAAGTCAATTTGCTGACCGGGATCTTCAAGCCGAAATCTTCTTGGGGTAAATACTGGAAGCTCTGGCAAAAAGCCACCATTGCTGCGGGGGGGCTTATCGTCGTCATGGTTGCGCAGCAGTTGCTCGTGGTCCACAAGTACGAAGCACAAGCTCAAGCGTATCGTGAGGAGAGTGAGCGTATTTTCCGCCAGGTGTTCCCAAATAAACGACGCATTCCTACCGTTAGTTACCTCAAACGACAAATGAATGATGAAGAGCGCCGCTTATCTGGTGGAAGTGGTCAGCAGGCAATGTTGTCATGGTTGGCGGCATTACCCGCGACGCTTGGTCAGGTCAGTGACTTGGAGATCACTAGCTTTAAATACGACGGACAACGTGGCGAAGTACGTATTCAGGCTCGTAGTTCAGACTTCCAACCTTTTGAGCAGGCTCGTGTGAAATTGGCAGAGAAGTTTAATGTTGAGCAAGGTCAGTTGAACCGTAGCGATAACGTTGTGGTTGGCAGCTTTGTTTTGAAGCGTTTGTGAGGTGATGATGAAAAATTTAATTTCTCAAGCTCAGGTTTGGTGGAGCAGCATCTCGCAGCGTGAGCAGCGTTTGGTCATGGGATGTGGCGCTATTGCCATTATCGGTGTTATTTATTGGGGTTTATTACAGCCAATGAGTCAACGTGCGGAGCTAGCTCAGTCACGTATTCAAAGTGAAAAGCAGTTGCTAGCTTGGGTACAAGATAAAGCGGATGGCATCACTGCACTGCGAAAAAGCAGCGGTGTGAGCTACTCTAGTCAACCGTTGAATCAGTTGGTTTCTTCTTCAGCTCGTCGTTATAAAGTTGAGTTGATTCGAGTACAACCTCGTAATGAGAGCGTTCAAGTGTGGATCAAACCACTCGCGTTTAATCAACTAGTGGATTGGTTACGTTACTTGAAAGAGCAACAGGGTATTGAAGTCGAATTTTTAGATATCGACCGAACAGAGCAAGCGGGCATGATCGATGTAAACCGCCTTCAGTTTAAGCGAGGTTAAGGTGAAGCGAGCAGTACTTTACGTTGTTATCTTTATCGTCTTTTTTTCAGTCAGTCTTTTAATGGGATTACCAGTCTCTTGGGTGTTACAACAAGCACCAACAGTGAGAGGCCTGGACATTCAAGGAGCCAACGGTTCGGTATGGCAAGGTCAAGCTTCTAGTATTCGTTGGCAGCGCCAGAACCTTGGAGAAGTTAATTGGGATTTCCAATGGTCGAGTCTACTGACAGGTAAAGCTGAGTTTGCTGTGCGCTTTGGTCGTGGTAGTGAAATAGACGTCCGTGGGCGCGGTTTTGTCGGCTATAGCTTAAGTGATGGCCCTTATGCCAAAAACTTAGTTGCCTCGATTCCGGCGGTAAAAGTTGTTGAGCAAGCGCGCCTCCCTGTGCCTGTTGGTGTTGATGGGCAGCTTGAGCTGAATATTCGTCATGCGACTTATGCTGCGCCTTGGTGTAAGAACGGTGAAGGCACTTTAGTATGGAATGCCAGTGGTATTCAAAGCCCCGTTGGCAGCTTAGATCTCGGTCCTGTGATTGCCGATATAAACTGTCAGGATAGTGTATTGACGGCAACTGGTGAGCAGAGCAGCAAACAAGTCTCTGCGGCGTTTTCCGCTGAACTGATGCCTAATCAACGGTACTCAACCAAAGCGTGGTTCAAACCTGGTGCAGAGTTCCCATCCAGCATGGGGGAGCAACTGAAATGGTTGGGTAAGCCGAATGCTCAAGGTCAATATGAGTTTAACTACCAAGGGCGCTTCTAACCTATCGTGACAAAATCCAATATCTTAAAAGAGCTGCTATTGTGCAGCTCTTTTTGCTTTTGGATCATCGTAAGCTAAAACCTCTATTCGCTGTACATTCGATCTTGATTGGGAGTGAATGAAAGTTTAAAACCATGATTTTTAATTGATTTGTTTTCTTTCGTTCAGCTTTGCAGGCAATTGGAACATGGTAGGCCAAATACTCCAAGTGCTGTACAGAAGGTCAAAAAGAAAAGGCCACGAAGATATTCGTGGCCTTTCTATTGCTAGAATTTTGTGCTCTAAATTTTACCGATAGGGCGCTTAATCTTTGCGTTGTAAAATCTCATTCCAAGGTAAATCCGCATCACCAAGAACAATAAAATTCGGGTTTTCTAGTGTTTCCCGCTCGTTATATGACAGCGGTTCTAATTGCGTGCTGAGAATACGTCCGCCAGCTTCTTCAACAATGCATTGTGTCGCAGCGGTGTCCCACTCACCTGTTGGACCTAGTCGGAGATAGCAATCTACCGCCCCTTCCGCGACGAGGCATGCTTTCAATGCCGCAGAACCGAGCGGTATTAAGTCGTAATTCCAGGCGCTGCTCATACGGTTAGTAATACGATTGATGTCTTGGCGACGACTAATAGCAATTGCGATGCTTTGCTCTGGCTGTTCGTGTTTGTGTGTATGGATTTTGACGCTGTCCGACATGTCGGGAATTTTCCAGGCGCCTTTGCCATTATAAGCGTAGTAAGTCACGCCAGATACAGGACCGTAAACGACGCCCATGGTTGGTCGATTGTTGTCGACCAACGCAATAATAGTGGCAAAGTCACCACTGCGAGCGATGAATTCTTGAGTACCATCAAGAGGGTCGACTAACCAATAACGTTCCCACTGAGCGCGCTGCTCTAAGCTTATGTCTGCGTCTTCTTCTGACAACACGGGAATGTCAGGCGTCAGATCACTCAAGCGTTCAGTGATGAACTTGTGAGCTGCAATATCCGCACTTGTTACGGGAGTTTCGTCACTTTTGGTGTAGGCCTCGTATTGCTTCTTTTCATATATTTCGAGGATCATTTGCCCAGCACTGCGGGCAATCTCGATGACTTGAGGAAGTAGGTGAGATAGATCTTTTGTCATTGGCATAAGTGATAGTCCTTACTCACAGTGTTATTCGGTTCTAATGACCGTTATTGGTTATGCTTGTGAGTGGTGTTTGGTAAGTGTTTCAGTGCCAACATTAGCGCTGTGATGCTTCGTGCTTCACAGAAATCCATGTGAGTTAATAACTCTTCGGCTTGCGCAAGTGGCCAACGCACAATTTCCAGTGGTTCAGGCTCATCGCCTTCTTGCTTCTCTGGATAAAGCGCCTGTCCTAAAAACAGAGTCATTTTGCTCGAAAAGTAAGATGGCGCGAGGATAACTTGTTTCAACGGGGTTAACTGATTACAGCCAAAGCCGATTTCTTCTTTTAACTCACGATCCGCAGCTTGGTGTGGTGTTTCTCCTGGGTCAATCAGCCCTTTTGGGAAACCTAGCTCGTAACGTTCAGTTCCAGCGGCGTATTCACGCACCAGTAATAAATCGCCTTGTTCTGTTACAGGAACCACCATTACAGCATCTCGTCCACTTGGCTTCATACGCTCATAAGTACGATGCTCACCATTGGAAAAACGAAGGTCGAGCGCTTCCACAGCAAACAGTTTGGATTTTGCAACCGTCTGGCATGAGAGTATCTCTGGTGGGGTTCGTTTCGGCATGACGCTGGCTCCTTGGTGTCGTTGGCGTTTACGAGATGCGTAAGATTCTTAATATATGAGAACTCCGCCTGAGTTTCTAGCGGATTTTACGAGTCGAGCTAAGCATCTCAGCATCACCTCAGTATCGATACAAAAATGGGAGACCGAAGCCTCCCATTTTCTGACAGTGTTTACTCTTAGTAGTAAGAGTGATCACCACGGTCATGTTCTGTAGCATCACGAACTGCGGTTAGTTCACCAATGAACTGGTTTAGCAGCTCTTTCTCGATGCCTTCTTTTAGTGTTACGTCAACCATAGAACAGCCATTACAACCGCCACCAAATGCAACAATCGCAACACCGTCTTCAGTGATCTCAACCAAGTTTACGTGACCACCGTGGCCAGCAAGCTGTGGGTTGACTTGAGTTTGGATAACGTACTCAACGCGCTCAACCAGTGGTGCGTCGTCCGCAACTTTACGCATTTTAGCGTTAGGTGCTTTTAGCGTTAGCTGAGAGCCCATTTTATCGGTAACAAAATCGATTTCAGCGTCTTCAAGGAATGGCAGGCTCAGCTCATCCACGTAAGCTGAAAAACCGCTGTAAGAGAGTTCAGTGTCGGTCGATTCTACTGCTTCTGGTGGGCAGTAAGACACGCCACACTCAGCGTTTTGTGTACCTGGGTTCACAACGAAAATACGAATGTTAGTGCCTTCAGGTTGTTGACCTAAAAGGTTAGCGAAATGCGTTTGCGCAGTTTCTGTAATAGTAATATTTGACACGACGAATACCCGAGTAAATTTGTAGGTTACTGCTGCTATTCTACTCTTGTTGACGTATGGGTCTAGTCTTTTTGATGCTAAGGCATGGCGAAGCGATCTAGAGAGAACGAGGAGCAGGTGTTCTGCAGATGCAGTAAATATCGATGCTTTCTACGCCAACTTCAAGTAGTAAATGACATAATTGTCGGACGGTACTGCCTGTGGTGACTACATCATCGACGATGGCAACATGGGAAGAGTGAGGTTGCTTATTGAGAATAAACGCGCCTTTTAAGTTTTGTTCACGGCTTGTTTTGGTATTACCACGCTGTGATTGGGCGAGCTTTACTCGACGAAAGACCTTCGCATCAAAATTAGTCTGCAATTGCTTGGCGAGGTGTCGTGCTAAAACATCACTTTGATTAAAACCCCGGCGCAGGTAACGCTGCCAGTGCAATGGCACACTGGTAATGATTGGAGCTGGCGTGGTGATGCGCTGTGCCAGTTGCTCGGTTAATGCTTTTACATGCCAAGACTCTCCGTGATCTTTAAAGCGTTGTACTTCCCGTGAAAGGGGAAAGTCGTAATCGCCTAACGTGTATAGCCTTTGCCATGGCGGTGGCTCTGAAAGACATTCACCACAAATACTATCCGTACTCATTTCTTCTTTCTGTAATGATAAACCGCAGCGTTGACATCGTTTTACCGGAGTTAGGTATTTTAAACAGTGCTCGCACCAGCGTAGAGTATTTGTGTGGCTTGGTGTTTGAATAGGGAACCGACACAGGCCGCATTGACTGCTCAATACGCGATGCATGATGTTTTGCCAGTGATGAGATAACATAGCGTTTATTCATGGTGATATTTTACTCAGCCTAACGCTTGGCTGAAGCCGTAGGGAATAAAATAAGTGGGAGAGATTGAGAGCATGAGCACGAAATTACACTGGCAGTCATTTGGTCAGGGACCAGATTTGGTGTTACTTCATGGGTGGGGCATGAATGGTGCGGTATGGCAGCAGACAGTCGAGTCTCTTCAACCTTATTTCCGAGTTCATGTGGTTGACCTTCCGGGGTACGGACATAGCGCCGAATCTCATGCTGAAGATTTAGACCATATTGCTAACTTGGTGGTGCAAGGTGCGCCAGAGAAAGCGATTTGGCTTGGTTGGTCCCTCGGAGGTTTAGTGGCGACGCATGTGGCATTAAATATGCCCGAGCGCGTGGCTAAGTTGATTACGGTTGCCAGCTCACCTAAATTTGCCGCAGAAAAACCGTGGCGTGGCATTCAACCGAATGTACTGAGTGCGTTCACCTCTCAGTTGCTAGAAGATTTCTCACTGACCATTGAGCGCTTTATGGCGTTGCAAGCGATGGGCAGCCCATCAGCGCGTAAAGACGTTAAACAGCTCAAGCAAGCGGTACTATCGCGCCCTCAGCCAAACCCTGAATCGCTGTTGGTTGGGCTAAACATCCTTGCTGATGTGGATCTGCGCGATGCGTTGACGTCTCTTTCTGTTCCAATGTTGCGTCTTTATGGCCGTTTAGATGGGTTGGTGCCAATTAAAGTAGCTAATGATTTAAGTGAACAGTTGCCTCATACCCAACAGTTTGTTTTTAATCAGTCCTCTCATGCGCCTTTTATCACCGAACATGACGAATTTTGTGTTCAAATCCGAGAGTTTGCTCACGATTGAGCAAGTACGAGCGGAAATACCTCAAGTTGTTTAAAAAGTGGTCGATATAAAGTCTGGTGAGGTTTTATTAGCCAATAAAGCTAAGCCATATTGACGAGTTGGGCGACTCTGAGGAGGGTTCGCAATGATTGTGTCACCGACCAACGTAAGTGTGCCACTGATCGCCCCATCCGTGAATGTGCAGACGGAACAAGCAGCTCGCGACAATAAAGTCCGAGAGCCTGTAACGCCAACGGTCGCATTGGCCAAAACCAATGCAGAGCGAAAAGTAAAAGGTGACGACAAGCGCCGACGTCAGTCTTCTTGGGATCCTTCAGAGCATCCTGATTATGATATGGAAACGGAAGTCGACACGCGTTATCAAGAAGAGCCGGAAGATACACTAGAACGGCTTTTTAGTTTGCTTGCGCTCAAATCGTATAGTGAAGACCAGGGGAAAGGCTACGCGATCCGCTTTCGCTTACCAAAGCGCATTTTGGATGCTGCGATCAATGAAGGATTAATGGAAAAGCGCAGGAAGGTGATCAAGTTTCATTATGGTCATGCAGTCGCTCCCCATACCCCGTCAGAAGTGATAGCAGTATTATGACGACTCAATATCCTACTCAAACAAAAACGCTCCAAGCAGGCTGACTGATTGGAGCGTTTTCTTTTTAGTTATGAAAGCTCGTTAGCGGTGAAGCCTAGGTAAGGTTACTTTTTCGCTTTAGCAAACGCTGCAGCAAACGCACCGCCCATCGCGCTGTTCGATGACGAATCATCACGGCGAGGCTGACGACGCTGCGGTTGGTCATTACGACGTGGCGCTGCTGATGAGCGTTGGCTGCGGTTGTCTTGACCCGGTTCGTCGTTCATACGCATCGATAGACCAATACGCTTACGCTGCACGTCAACTTCCATCACTTTCACTTTGACGATGTCGCCCGCTTTCACCACTTCACGTGGGTCAGACACGTAACGATCTGTCAGTGCAGAGATGTGTACGAGACCATCTTGGTGAACGCCAATATCAACGAAGGCACCGAAGTTGGCTACGTTTGATACCACACCTTCTAGAATCATGCCCGGTTCCAAGTCAGATACCGAGTTTACACCTTCTGCAAAGGTCGCCGTTTTGAATTCTGGACGTGGGTCACGACCCGGCTTGTCTAACTCTTTGATGATGTCTGTAATGGTTGGAACGCCGAAGTTATCGTCGGTGTAATCGACCGCATGCAGACCTTTAAGGAAGCTTGAATCACCAATCAGTGCTTTGATATCTTTGTTGTTCTTCTCAGAAATCGCTTTGACCACTGGGTACGCTTCTGGGTGAACCGCAGACGCATCAAGTGGGTTCTTACCATCCATAATACGCAGGAAGCCCGCACACTGCTCGAACGCCTTAGGACCTAAACGAGGTACTTTCTTCAAGGTTGTACGTGCTTCGAAGCGGCCGTTCTCATCGCGGAAGTCGACAATGTTCTGCGCGATGGTGCTTGATAAGCCTGCTACGCGCGTCAGTAGCGCCGCAGACGCAGTGTTCACATCAACACCAACCGCGTTTACACAGTCTTCCACAATCGCATCTAGGCGTTTTGCCAACATAGATTGGCTTACATCGTGCTGGTATTGACCCACACCAATAGATTTCGGATCAATTTTCACGAGTTCAGCCAATGGATCTTGCAAACGACGTGCAATCGACACTGCACCACGCAGTGATACGTCCATATTCGGGAACTCTTTTGCTGCAAGCTCAGACGCTGAGTAAACCGAAGCCCCCGCTTCACTTACGATGATCTTCTGAACTTTCAGGTTGCCACGTTTGATGACGTCTGCGACAAAGCTGTCGGTTTCACGTGAAGCCGTACCGTTACCAATCGCAATCAAATCCACGTTGTACTTACGCACCAACTGCTCAACGATTTGTGCTGACTTGTCGTATTGTTTTTGTGGTGGGTGAGGGTAGATGGTTTCGGTTGCAAGCACTTTACCTGTTGAGTCGACAACCGCGATTTTTGAACCTGTACGCAGACCCGGATCGAGACCAAGTGTTGCACGAGGGCCAGCCGGTGCTGCCATCAACAAGTCTTTTAGGTTAGTGGCGAATACTTCAATCGCTTCGATTTCAGCGCGCTCTTTCATTGCGCCCATTAGCTCGGTTTCCATGTGCATCGATACTTTGATGCGCCATGCCCAGCTGATCACTTGCTTACGCCAGGTATCCGCCGGTGCGCTGCTTAGCGTCACGCCATAATGGTCGGCGATAATCGTTTCGCAGTAAGACTGACGAGCGCCTTCTTCCTGTTCTGGATCAGCATTCATTGCCAATGTCAGGAAGCCTTCGTTACGGCCGCGTAGCATCGCCAGTGCGCGGTGCGATGGCACTTTGCTTAGGGGCTCGTTGTGGTTGAAGTAATCTTTAAACTTCTCGCCTTCTTGCTCTTTGCCTTCAACGACTCGTGAAACCAGTTCCGCATTGCGATTTAAGTGGTTGCGAATTTTTTCCAGTAAGTTTGCGTCTTCTGCGATGCGCTCCATGATGATCGCGCGAGCGCCATCCAATGCAGCTTTGGTGTCTGCGATGCCTTTGTCTGCATCAAGGTATTTGCTTGCTTCGCTTTCTGGCTCGGTTTGTGGATGATTCCAAAGCTGATCTGCGAGTGGTTCAAGACCAGCTTCAATCGCGATCTGACCTTTCGTACGACGCTTGGGTTTGTAAGGTAGGTATAAGTCTTCAAGACGAGTTTTGCTGTCTGCCTGCGCGATCTCTTGTTCTAGCTCTGGCGTCAGTTTGCCTTGCTCTTGGATTGATTTGAGGATGGTTTGACGGCGATCATCCATTTCACGAAGGTAAGACAGACGGCTGTCCAAAGTACGAAGCTGGGTATCATCAAGGCCCCCCGTCACCTCTTTGCGGTAACGTGCAATAAAAGGGACAGTGTTGCCATCATCAATTAGGGTGACAGCGGCGTTGACTTGCTCTGGGCGAACATTCAGTTCTTGAGCAATCATGCGACAGATAGCTTGGCTCATCCGTGTTTTCTCTTTTAATTCAGTTTTGGTTGTATAGAACATTGGGGTCGTTCGAAGAATTTGCAATGTTTTAAATTAACGAGGCAAAAATTTACCGGGCGCTGGTGGACATCAGTCATATTTATGTCAAAACTGTAATTAAATTGAGAACTTATATCCGCAGTTATCGACTAACCTAATTCCACGGTTGTTGATATCACTAAATGTACCTCGGCTTATACGGATAATCATGATGAAAAAAATGTCTTTGGCGTTAGCGCTTACGAGTGCCTTACTTGCCGCCCCGCTTAGTTGGGCGCAGTCTATCTCAGGAACCACACAAGCTCCCGTTTATCAGCTCGATAACAAATTGGTACTAGGGCGTGTGGAGAGCGTCTACTACAGTGACATTCCGGAACTAAAAGCGGTGCCATTTATTGGCAAGATTGATACTGGTGCAGATACGACATCGATGCATGCGGAGAATATCCATGTCAGTAGCTCACACCCAGATTACCAAGATTTGAAAGATAACGAGTTACTTTGGGCGATTGTCGATGACTTAGGTGGTACGAAGGCAAAGTGGGACGCCGACAGCTTTAAGCCATATCAAGTAAAGGTTAGCTTTACGGTTCCTCACCCTTATACAGGGAAGGAAATACAGATTACCGATGATCTGGAAAGAGTGAGCGCGATTCGCAGTCGGACAAGCAAAAAGCCCATCCTACGCCCGACAATAAAAATGCCGATGACAATCGCTGGTCACACCGTTGAGACGGAAGTGAACCTGACCAAGCGTACGCAATTCTCTTCTCCTATCTTGATTGGTAAAACCTATCTCGATGATAACGCATGGGTCTTCGCTGGTTACGATTACCTTCAAGAACAGCCAAGCGCAAAAATGATTGGCAAAAAAGAGACGGTTGAAGTCGAAGGTGTGCCATATAAGATCAGCATCTCAACTTCTAGCCGTTATACCAACGTCCATGCACTGGACATCAAGGTAGACAAAAAGCATAACGAAGTCTCTTTTATGTTAGAGGGCGAGAATGGCAAGCGTCATCCAATGACATTACCCTTGGTACGAATGCTGAAAACGACCAAAAGCGAGCGCCCTTTAGTCTATTTACCCGTCAAAGTCGGCGAAAATGAAACTCAACGTTGGTTGGTGTATCTGCGTGATCGCAGTAAGTTCAGTTCGCAAATTCGCTTAGGTCGGGACGTCGCGAGTCAGCACTTTGTTATTGATACGGACAGAGAAAATCTACTGGGTGGCGTAGAAAAAACGTTCAAAAGCGCACTCAAATCAAAACCTCTTGTCGTTTCACCAGAAGAACAGGTCACCATTGATGGTTATACCGTCCCTGCTTACCCCACTTTTACTGTGAAAACGCCATTACTGCGTGTAAATGGGTTTGAAGTAACAGAAAAAGGTAAGGATGAATCCGTCACGTTTTATTTAATGAACGATGAGGGGAAAGAAGAAAAAATCACCAAACCAGTGTTGAAAAAGCTCAAGGTTGGCAGCGCGGTTCGCCCTGTTGTCGAAGGAGACTTTCTTCTCGGTAGAAAAGACACATCAATGAAGTTTGCGCTCGATGTGCTTGATGAGGGTGACACTCAACCCTTTTTCGTCTTTGGTCATGACATAGCCAAGGGTGGTGTGTTGCTGAACACTCGCGCAGACCATCTACTAGATGCAAGGCCACTTTTCAAAGCTGGCCATATCGAAGTGGCTGAAGTTGAGGGGATGTCTTTCCCTGTGAAGTTAGACACGGGTGCAGATGTAAGCTCAATCAATGCTAAGAACATCAAGCAGTTTAAGAAAGACGGCAAAGACATGGTGAGCTTTACCTATGAGAACGATCTTGGCATGAAACAGGCGTTTACCAAGCCTGTTGTTGATGTCATGCGTATTAAAGCTAAGAAAGGCGAGAAAGCGAACGTACGCCCTGTGGTTGAAATGCATGTTAAGCTTGGCGAATTAGAGAAGAAGATCCGAGTCAACTTACAGGACCGAGGTCGCTTCCATTACAGCATGATTTTAGGTAAAAACTTCCTAAAACATGGCGCGGTTGTTTCGAGTGATACGAATTACATCGTGACGCAAAAACCGGATTACGAAAAGTAACACTCTGGCCGCCTTATCACCTTGATACCCAAAGCCTGAAAAACATTGGATCTTTGGGTATATCATCTCCTTAATGCTGCCAAAGAGCAGCATTTTTTAGTTGAGATAGGAGTTAATTTGAAAACTAAGCTGATTACACGAGAAGGTTACAACAAACTCAAACAAGAGCATGATTACCTTTGGAATGAAAAGCGCCCGGAAATCACCAAGATCGTCACTTGGGCGGCGAGCCTGGGCGATCGCTCAGAAAATGCGGATTACACCTTCAATAAACGTTTACTCCGTCAGATCGACCGTCGTGTCCGCTTCCTTCGTAAATTCCTGCCAGAAGTCACGATCGTTGACTATTCTCCGCAACAAGAAGGCAAAGTCTTTTTTGGTGCATGGGTGGAAATAGAAAATGAGGCAGGAGAAGTGAAAAAGTTTCGTATTGTCGGGCCTGAAGAGATTTATGGCGATGCGAAAGACTACATCTCTATCGATTCACCTATGGCGCGAGCGATGTTGAAAAAACAAGTGGATGAAGAGTTCACGGTACGCACCCCAGAAGGTGAAAAAGAGTGGTTCATCAACTCAATTGAATATACTCAACCGGCCTCGGAAGACTGAGGCTTTATCACCGATTCAAGTCTCATGAAGTTCACTAGGAGTGACTTGGGTCTCAATGTCAGAATATTTGGTATAAAGGCATGGTGCCTTTCTCGGAGAAGTAAAATGAACAAAGCAGTCATGTGTAGTGCTGCACTAACAATAGGTTTCTCACTTTCAGTTTTTGCTCAAGATGAAGTGAAAGGCTGTGACGCTAAAGAGTTAGCGGTAGAGCAGCAGCTTGAGTATGCAAAAGCGCAAGGTAATGAGCATCGCATTAAAGGCTTGGAGCAAGCACTTTCCGCTATCCAGAATGAATGCTCGGAAGGTGAGCTGCGGCAAGAGCTGCAAGCAGAAGTGGAAGAAAAGACTAAAGAAGTTGATGAGCGAGAGGAAGAATTAGTTGAAGCTCAGCATTCAGGGAAAGCAGACAAAATTGAGAAAAAACGTCACAAGCTGGCTGAGGCACAGCAAGAGCTGCTTGAGGCCAAACGTGAACTGGAATGGAATTATGGTCAATAGTAGGTGCTGAAAATACCTGCTAGAGAGAGAATAAAGCGCTTAAGATAAAAAGAGTAACAATTTGCTTGAGCACGTTAGGAAAAACAGTGATACATTTTCGACAATAGACGCTTCTGAAAGGATGTTTCAATGCAAGAAAATCATAAAATTTTAGTGGTTGATGACGATGCTCGTTTACGTGCTCTATTGGAGCGTTACCTTTCTGAGCAAGGTTTTCAGGTACGAAGTGTCGCCAATGGCGAACAGATGGATCGCCTACTAACGCGCGAAAACTTTCACTTAATGGTGCTGGACCTAATGTTGCCAGGTGAAGACGGTTTGTCAATTTGTCGTCGTCTACGCCACGCGAACAATATGTTGCCAATCTTAATGCTCACCGCGAAAGGTGATGAAGTGGACCGCATCGTAGGTCTTGAGGTAGGGGCGGATGATTATTTGCCAAAACCGTTTAACCCACGCGAATTATTGGCTCGCATCAAGGCCGTATTACGACGCCAAACCGTAGAGTTGCCGGGTGCACCAAGCACGGAAGAAAAAGTGGTGGAGTTCGGGGAATTCCGACTCAATCTAGGCACTCGCGAGATGTTCCGCGGTGATGAGGCAATGCCACTCACCTCTGGAGAGTTTGCTGTTCTAAAGGCGCTCGTGATGAATGCACGTGAGCCAATGTCACGAGACAAATTGATGAACATGGCGCGTGGCCGTGAATATTCTGCAATGGAACGTTCTATTGACGTACAAATCTCACGTTTACGTCGCATGTTAGAAGACGATCCGAGCAAGCCGCGCTACATTCAAACCGTATGGGGCCTAGGTTATGTTTTCGTCCCAGACGGCAAAGAGGTGTAACCTCTTCACTCCATAGCCAGCACTTGGCTATAGCAACTTCAGCCTTCATTACCTTCCCTTTGAAGGCTGAAATTTCGCGATTAGGACCACTAGGAACGTTCCATGCGCATCCGAAGTTCACTGACACAATCTATTCTGCTGTTCATCTCTTTGCTTCTCGCGAGCCAAGTTTTCTCTTACTACGCCGTTTTTAACTACGCGTTGATGCCGAGTTTGCAGCAGTTCAATAAAATTCTCGCGCATGAGCTCAATTTGGTGCTTGATGATGAAGGACCTTTAAAGTCTGATGCACCGTTAAGGCGTCAATTATTAGAAAGATTAGGGGTGACGGTTCACAGCCTTGACAGCGATAAGGCGATTGAATTTCATCACGCAATGTCGATTGATTTGATGTCTGAAGAAATGAGCCAAGAGCTGGGTTCGCCTACAGAAGTACGCTTATTGCTTGGCGATGAAAGTTACATTTTGTGGATGCACATCGAAAAGTTGCCGAACTCCATCATTCGTATTCCGTTATCTGAGCTGCAAGAAGAAGATTTTGCACCGCTGTTTCGTAACAGTTTGATTATGGCGCTGCTGATCATTGCTGGTGGTTGGTTGTTTATTCGTTTGCAAAACCGTCCACTTTTGGCTTTAGAGAGAGCCGCGAAAGACGTCGGTCGAGGTGAGATCCCGCCCCCCTTAGCAGAGAAAGGCGCATCGGAGATTCGCTCTGTAACTCGAGCCTTTAATCAAATGTCGAAAGGTATTCAAGAGCTAGAAGAAGACCGAGCCTTATTAATGGCGGGGATTAGCCATGACTTACGAACGCCTCTGACGCGTATTCGCCTAGCGACAGAAATGATGTCTCCTGAGGACAGCTATCTTGCGGAGGGGATCATTAGCGATACGGAAGAATGTAATGAGATCATCAGTCAGTTTATGGATTACCTCAAACCGGTGAACCAAGAATCGTTTGAAGCGGTTGATATCAGTACGATTGCCAGTGACGTCGCCAGTTCTGAAGGTGGTTATGAGGTTGAAATTGAAACAGATCTTAATCTTAACTTGCCGCCAGCCAAAGGAAGCGCGATTGCGATTAAGCGGGCGATCAGTAACTTAGTTGTGAATGCGCTACGTTATGGCAATGGCTGGGTCAAAATCAGCACTGGTGTGACAGCAGATAAGCAGCTAGTGTGGATTTCAGTAGAGGACAACGGACCGGGTATCGAGCATTCCCAAATCGCGAGGTTATTTGAACCCTTTACGCGTGGTGACACCGCTCGCGGTAGTGAAGGCACTGGGCTAGGGTTGGCGATTGTGAAGCGTATAATCAGCCAACATTCAGGCTCTGTGGTGATGCGTAATCGCAGTGAAGGCGGTTTAATCGCTCAAATCAGCTTTCCTACCAAGTAAGTCGATGGCCTGCACCCTTTAAACAAAAAGCCCAACCTAAATAGGTTGGGCTTTTCTTATTCTCAATAATCTTAAGACTCTTTCACTTCCTGAGGAAGTTCATCTTCGTCTTCCAGTTTCTCTGGCAGAAGTAAATTTAAAATGATCGCAGTGATGCCACCTGCTGCAACACCAGTTGAGAAAATACTCTTAATAAATTCTGGCATAAATTGCAGGATCTCTGGTTTTTGTGCGATACCAAGTCCCATTGAGAAGGATAAGGCCATGATCAGAATTGCGCGGCGATCGAGCTCAACACGAGAGATAATACGCACACCAGCGGCAGCAATCGTACCAAACATGACAATCGTTGCGCCGCCAAGTACTGGCTCAGGAATCAGCTGAACAAAGCTAGCGACGCCAGGAAACAAGCCAAGAATCACTAACATGCCTGAAATAAAGTAACCCACGTAGCGGCTCGCGACTCCTGTTAGCATGATGATGCCGTTATTCTGGCTAAACGTTGAGTTCGGGAAGCTGTTGAAAACGGCTGCGATTGCAGAGTTTAAGCCGTCTGCTAACACACCGCCCTTAATGCGTTTCATGTACACTGGGCCTTTTACTGGCTCACCAGACACTTCAGATGTTGCGGTAATATCACCGATGGCCTCTAGTGCGGTAATAAAGAAAATCAGTACCAGCGGAATGAACAGAGACCAGTCAAACGATAAGCCATATTGCATTGGTACGGGCAGTGCTACGATCTCGGTTGCGCCTAGCTGAGAAGTATCTACCATCCCCATAAAATACGCCATGATGTAACCCACTAGCATCGCAATCACGATTGAAGCCACACGGATGTATGGGTTTTTCGAGCGGTTTAAAATCACAATTAATCCAAGTACCGTCCCAGCCAGAGCAAGTTTGTCTAAGCTGCCGAAGGTTCCTTCATTTAATGCTGCGTAGCCACCGCCCATTGATACTAAGCCGACTTGAATCAGTGTGAGACCGATAAGAGTGACGACGATGCCTGAAACGAGCGGAGTGATGATTCGGCGGGCATGCTCCAATACGCGAGATAGGAAAATTTCTGCAAATGATGCGACTAAAATCGTACCAAAAATGGCAGCCATCATGGTGCTGATGTCTGCTCCACCGGCTTTCAGCGATAGGCCTGCTCCAATAATAGGACCTAAAAAGTTAAAGCTGGTGCCTTGAACAGAGAGCAAACCAGAGCCAATTGGGCCAACGGTGCGAATTTGAATAAACGAAGACACGCCTGACGCAAATAAAGACATGCTGATGATGGTGTTCGTTTGGTCTGCAGGTACACCCAAAGACTGACAGATGATCAGTGACGGAGTGATAACCGCGACGAACATCGCCAATAAGTGCTGAAGTGCGGCAAAAATGGTTTGAGGCAAAGGTGGTCGATCGTTGAGTTGATAGACCAGTTCCGAAGATCGGTTTGAAGTTGTCATTGTTTGTCTCGCTAGTCGCAATATTTCCCTAGTTCTCGCTGAATGGGAGAGCAGGGTGGAGTTGACGTCGTTACCTGTGATTGCTGTTAATCAGAGTCAACTCAGGTTGGTGGAGTGTGATCTAACACACTTAAAAATTTGTGCGCGATTATAGAGAGATTTACTCAAAAAGCAAACGTTTGCTTTGTTTTTGGCGTATTAAAAAACGAGCCATTTGGCTCGCTTTCAATCATTACGCTTTGGAGTAAATATCCCGCTCACCCAACCAGCGATCGATAATTGCTGTTGCGTTAGTCGGGTAATTGTCATGAATATGACGCGCAATACGCTGAACTTCGGGAATCAGGCGTTGATCTCGAACTAAGTCTGCGATTTTGAAATCAGCAAGACCTGTCTGCTTTGTACCCAATAGTTCTCCAGGGCCACGAATTTCTAGGTCTTTCTGCGCAATGACGAAGCCATCGTTACTTTCACGTAGTACTCCGAGACGTTTTTGCGCGGTTTTTGACAGCGGAGAGTGGTACAGCAGCACACAATGGCTAGCAACGGAACCTCGGCCCACGCGACCTCTTAACTGGTGTAATTGTGCCAAACCAAGACGTTCAGGGTTTTCTATGATCATCAAGCTAGAGTTTGGTACATCCACACCAACTTCAATCACTGTCGTTGCGACCAGCAAATGCAGTTTATTGTCTTTGAAATCTTGCATCACCGCTTGTTTCTCTGCCGGCTTCATTCGTCCGTGTACTAGACCAATTTTTACGTCCGGCAGTTTACGTTGAAGCTCTTCTGCGGTATCTGCCGCGGCTTGCGCTTCTAGTACTTCCGATTCATCAATCAGGGTACACACCCAATATGCCTGCTTGCCTTCGTTTAAGCAGGCATTTCGGACACGCTCGACGATGTCGTCACGTTTTGTATCAGGAATGGCAACGGTTTGAATCGGCGTTCGACCCGGTGGTAGCTCGTCAATCACGGAAGTTTCCAGATCGGCGTAAGCGGTCATCGCTAAGGTTCGAGGAATAGGCGTCGCCGTCATGATCAACTGATGAGGATAAGCGCCTTGTTTTGCGCCTTTTTCACGCAATTCTAATCGCTGATGGACACCGAAGCGGTGCTGTTCATCAATGATGACCAAAGCAAGGTGATGAAATTCAACGTGCTCTTGGAATAGCGCGTGAGTACCCACTACCATTTGCGCTTCACCACTGGCAATACGAGCCAGCTCGGCTTCCTTTGCCTTACCTTTGAGTTTGCCCGCTAACCAACCGACTTGAATGCCCATTCTCTCAAACCAGTTTGCGAAGTTGATAGCGTGTTGCTCGGCCAATAGTTCGGTTGGCGCCATGAGTGCCACCTGATGGCCATGCTCAATGGCTCTAACTGCGGCCAAAGCGGCAACCAACGTTTTCCCCGAACCAACATCGCCTTGCACTAATCGCATCATTGGGTGCGGTTTTTCTAGATCGGCTTCAATCTCTTGTACGACTCGGGTTTGAGCGTTTGTAGGAGAGAAAGGCAGTTGGGCTAAAAGCTGCGTTTTTAGTTTATTACAAGGACCGAGAGGTAACGCTGAATCCTTCTGGCCTTTGCTACGCACCGCCAGCATCGATAAGTTTTGTGCGAGCAACTCTTCCATGATCAAGCGGATTTGAGCAGGATGTTTGCCTTCGTCAAACTCATCTAAATTAATGGTTGGTGGTGGGCGATGAATGGTGTGCAGCGCTTGCGACATCGTGATTTGATGGTTATACAGCCCGGCTGGAAGTAATTCCTGCACTGCGGTTTTATCAAGCAGCGCTAAAGCTTGTTCGGTAAGGTTGCGCAATGTGATTTGGCGTAAACCATCTGTAGTGGGATAAACAGGGGTTAAGCTCTGTTCTACATCGGGCTTTTGATCGCTGACGTAAAACTTGTAGTCAGGATGAACAATTTCCAAGCCCATGCCACCGCGCTTAATTTCACCGTAAGCATGTACTAACTTACCTTGTGTGAAATTGTTCTTCATGGCCGCGGTAAAGTTGAAAAAGCGCAGCGTGATAGTGCCATTACCGTCGCTGATTTTTACCGTTAACATTTTGCGCTTACCGAAGATGGTATCGACTGCCATGACCTTACCTTGCACGGCCGCCCAAAGGCCAGCATGCAGTTTGGCAATAGGGTAAATACGAGTACGATCTTCGTAGCGTAACGGAAGGTGAAACAGCAAATCTTGAACGCTATGTAAGCCAACTTTGGCGAGTTTTTCTGCGACTTTCGCGCCAACTCCAGAAAGGGAGGTTAATGGGACGGCAGATAACATTTGGGCGGACATAGAGGGCTCAAGAAAATGGTTAACATAGCAGTATGTTAACCATGGAGCTGTGTTTTTGTACAGGAAAAAATAGTCATGCTTTAGTTAGTGTCATGATTTGACTGATAACCTATCATTCCGAGGAGCTTTAGCGACATCAGGATTCTATTTCCAACAAGTATGTCGCTGAAGTTAACACTACCAGCATCTGTATACTCGAGAATTAGATCTTGAATCACGCCCCTTCGCCGCCGTTCAGGATGACGAAAGTCTTTTACTTGCTTTGCATCTCTTGCCACCACGCGTCATCGGCGATGATTTGACCTTCTTCATCGAGTGGTGGGTAAACGAGCCCTTTTCGTTTCGCGACCTTTGCCAGCACTGGGTGACCACGTTCAAAGAGAATACGGTTGATTGTCTCTTTAGGCAGAGCGCTTTCTTCTCGGTCGTACATGCCTGCGGCTTCACGTTGACGTTGCGCTTCATACAAAATTACAGCACTGGCAACCGATACGTTTAGTGACTGCACCATGCCTATCATCGGGATAATTATGTCTTGATCGGCAAGTTGTTTGGCTTGATCTGAAGCGCCAACTTTTTCACTGCCTAAAATGATGGCAGTTGGTTTGGTGTAGTCGATTTCGCGAAAATCGACGGCGGTGTCTGAAAGATTGGTCACCAAAACCTGCATACCTTGCGCTTTGAGCTCGGTAATCGCAGTTTCAATTGAATCGTGAGTATCAACTTCAACCCAGTTACGCGCGCCAGCTGAGGTATGGCTCAGCGTACGCATTTTGTCTGGCCAAATTGCGTGAACTTTGTGTAAGCCTGTCGCGTCAGCGGTGCGGATCACGGCAGAGACGTTGTTTGGCTTATGTACTTCTTCGAGACAAAGTGTCAGATCAGTTTGGCGAGTTTTTAGGACTTGGTGAATACGGTTGTAACGTTCTAGGTTCATATTTATTGAGGTATAAAAAATCGCCACCTAACAGAGTAGGTGGCGATAGAGGTTAGTTCTTTCTGCGTCTGACTCGGGTTGCTTGAGGCATTGCCTTAATCTTACGCATGATACCAGCAAGGTGGACGCGATCTTTCGTCGTCAACAGCACAGTCACAGTGTATAGACGACCATCACGTTCTTCCGTTGAAAGGCCATGAATGTTTGATCCTGTTTTCGAGATCACGTTGGTCAGTTCTGCAAGAGCACCTTGGTTGTTCAGCATGTCGACTTTAAGTTCAGCAATGAACTCTTTGTCGTAGTCTTCAGACCAAGCGACAGCCATATAACGGTCTGGCTCTTTCTGATAACCACGAACGTTCGGACATGTTTCTCGGTGAACAACCAAACCACGACCAGGCGATACGTGAGCAATAATGTGATCATCTGGGATAGGATGACAACAATTTGCAAACGTCAGCAATAAGCCTTCTGCGCCACGAATCGGAAGCTTCTTCTTCGAGTCCGTTGGGATTGAACTTGTTGTTGTGAGCTCTTCGGTGTCACCAAGGAGACGACGTGCGATCACAATGCTCATCAACTCACCCAATCCAATAGCAGCCAATAAATCATCGATGCTTTCTAGGCGAAGATCATTCAAGACTTCTTGGATATTTTCTGGATAAATTGAATCAATCGAGTGACGGCCAAGTGCGTGATTAAGTAGGCGACGACCTAAAGTAATCGACTCTTCACGACGCATCGTTTTCAGTACTTGTCGAATCTTAGTGCGGGCACGAGAAGTCACGACATAGTTTAGCCATGCCGCATTCGGACGCGCACCAGGGGCACTGATAATTTCCACCGTCTGACCGTTTTTCAATGCCTTACTCAATGGGTAAGGGTTACGGTCAACACGAGCACCAACACAAGAGTTGCCTACATCGGTATGTACGGCATAGGCAAAGTCGACAGCCGTTGCGCCTAAAGGCAATTCAACGATACGACCTTTTGGTGTGAAGACGTAAATCTCATCTGGGAAAAGATCGGATTTTACGTTTTCAATGAATTCGAATGAGTTACCCGCGCTTTGTTGTAGCTCTAACAGGCTTTGCATCCAACGCTGAGCTTTCACTTGCGCAGTGGTACCAGACTTGTCGCCTTTGTCTTTGTAAGACCAGTGTGCCGCGACACCTTTGTCCGCCATTTGATCCATATCTTCAGTACGGATCTGAACTTCAACAGGTACGCCGTGTGGGCCAACCATGGAAGTGTGTAGCGATTGATAGCCGTTCGCCTTTGGTACCGCGATGTAATCTTTCATGCGACCAGGACGTGGCTTATACAAGCTGTGTACTTGGCCTAAAACGCGATAACAAGTATCAGCGGTATCAACAACGACTCGGAACGCATAGATATCCATGATGGTGTGAAAGCGCTGTTCTTTGGTTTTCATCTTGTTGTAGATAGAGAACAGGTTTTTCTCACGACCAACGACGCGAGCATTCAAGCCAAAATCTTGCAGACGGCCTTCTATTTCGCTGTGAATGCGTTGGATCATCTCTTTACGATTACCACGTGCGGCTTTAACCACTTCTTTCAGTACGCGGTAGCGGTTGGGATATAGCGCCTCAAAGCCCAACTCTTCGAGTTCGGTTTTGATATTGTGAATACCAAGACGATGAGCGAGGGGCGCGTAAATTTCTAACGTTTCACGAGCAATACGACGCTTTTTATCTGGTCGAAGCGCGCCAAGCGTACGCATGTTATGCGTGCGGTCAGCCAGTTTGATCAGAATGACGCGGATATCTTGCACCATGGCCAGAACCATCTTACGAAAGTTTTCAGCCTGAGCCTCTTTCCTATCGCGGAATTTGAGTTTGTCCAGTTTAGATACACCATCAACCAATTCTGCGACAGTGTTGCCGAATTTCTCTTCGAGATCTTCTTTAGTTACATCACAGTCTTCAATGACGTCATGCAGCAAAGCAGCTTGGAGGGTTTCGATATCAAGGCGCATTTCGGCCAAGATACGAGCCACAGCGACAGGGTGGATGATGTATGGTTCACCGCTAGAGCGGGTTTGCCCTTCATGGGCATCTCTCGCTACCACATAAGATTGACGCAGAGCCTCAATCTGAGGCTCTGTTAGGTATTCTTGGGCAACGTCTTTGAGGCTATCGAATAGATACAAATTATAGGCCCGGGAGGTTGTTGAATTCTAAAGTCAGAATTAACGGTTGTGAGCGATGCTGCTTACTGCCGCTAGCTCTGCCGCTTCTTGCTCTTGCTGTTCTTGACGTTCACGAGCGTCTAGAACTTCTTTAGTAATTAAACCTTCTTCGATTTCGCGTAGAGCGATAACCGTTGGCTTATCGTTCTCTTCTGGCACTAGTGCATCTTTACCGCCAGTTTGCATTTGACGAGCGCGGCGAGCCGCAATCAGTACTAGGTCGAAACGGTTGCCAACTTTTTCAACAGCGTCTTGAACAGTTACGCGTGCCATGAGGACTCCAAATAGTTAACTAAAATTTTAGAATGACGAGAAAGTATACAACCTAACTACTTTATTTACTAGCAATTAGACAAGCCACCGTTTGTGGACTTTCTCAGGTAGTTTATTGTGTCTTTCGCACTGGGCAAAAAACGGGAAATTCTTTATGTTTTACAGCGTGACTTTTTTGAAGTTACTCTGCTAACAACGCGTCAAGCATACCTTTATATTTAGCAGCTTGCTTTTCTTCCTTCAATCTTTCAGCACGCAAGATAGCTTTAAAATCCATCAAAGCGGTATCAAAATCGTCGTTTACGATCACGTAGTCGTACTCGTTGTAATGAGAGATTTCCGACTTGGCTTCAGCCATACGCTTTGCGATCACTTCATCGCTATCTTGACCACGAGTGTTCAAGCGACGCTCTAACTCACCGTTTGATGGTGGCAGGATGAAGATGCTTTTGGCTTCTGGCATTTGTTCACGGATTTGGCGTGCGCCTTGCCAGTCGATATCTAGAAAAACGTCGATACCTTTATTTAGTGTTTCTTCAATCCATACACGAGATGTGCCGTAATAATTACCAAACACTTCTGCGTATTCTAGGAAGTCACCTTTAGCGATCAGGGCTTCAAACTCATCTTTCGCTACAAAATGGTAGTGGACACCATTTTCTTCACCAGGTCGCATGTTGCGCGTGGTGTGAGACACAGACACTTTCATTGCGTAGGTTGGGTTGCGTTCCAACATCGCTGAGATCAAGCTAGATTTACCTGCGCCGCTAGGTGCAGATACGATATAGAGAGTACCTTTGCCCATTGTACTGTTCCACTTTTGATTGGATTGATTGAGTGCCGAAGGAAAGTTCGACATTCTTATAACGATAGCACTGGCATTGAGAAATCAACCACCAAAGGGGTGGATATTGGTGATAATCCCGCCAGAAAAATGGAGGCGAAGAGTATCATGATCTCTATTTTGTTACCAGTTGATCTTTCTGTCTGTGATCGTCCCAGATGAAATAGTTACTTACGGCAGAGTGTTCCTAAACAGCGAAGAAGGAGCGTGGTACAGGACTTACCATCCGCGCACTCTGTTATTAAAACCATTTCTACAACCGTTTAGTGTGCTGATTTTAGGTTTAGAGTCCCGATTTGGCTTGCGTGAGTGACTCTGGTTAAAAATAGGGGTTAATAAAGATAAAACGGAAAAAAGGGGAAGCTTTCACTTCCCCAGGCGTGCGACTGACTCACACTTAATCTTCGAATTATCCTTGAGACTCTAGGAAATTTATCCAAGGGCTAACGGTTGACCTGAATTTTGGCGATTGAGCAGCGCCTTTCATCGCCTGCAAGGCCTTTTGTGGTTGCTTAAGCTCGAAATAGGCCATCCCGCGAATGTATTCAAGTTCTGCCTTTTGCTCTTTAGAGGCACTGGATGCCGCGCTTTCTACAAAACGAGTTGCTTCAGAATACTGCTTGTCTTGTATCATTAAGCGAGCAATCTGAATTTGCGTTTTAGCAGAAGGAGCGAGGTTATATGACTTTTTATAAGCGAGAATTGATTTATCTAGCTCTTTAGCTTGCTGCCAGAAACTGGCTAGGCGGTCATAGTTTTCCTTCGTCTTTTCAATGTTTCCAGCTGCCATTTCCTTTTCAAGAGTTTTGGCTGCTTTATATGGAATACCTTGATAAGCCAAGAAGTTTACAAAGCGTAAATATTCCTTCTCTCCTTCTAGTTTCCCCATTTTGTAAACCATTTCTAGGGTGGCTAGAGAGTTGCGCTCTTGACCTAGCTCCATGTAGACACCAGAAAGTTGCATCCAGTAACGCTTTTTCTGAGGGTACTTTGAAGTCAGAGTTTTGAGTACACTGGCAACGCTTTTCAGCTGGCCTAACTCGTAGTGAGATGCAACGAGAATTAAGTACCAAGACTCACTTGGGCTCTTGCTCATCGCGATGGCTTTTTTGGTTGGCGGGATTGCATTTCTGTAATCTTCCAACTGAACATAAGCGCTCGCTAACGTGATATAAGCATGAGCTTGAGGCTTCTCTTTGGTTGTTTCTGCAACCTTGAACCATTCCTTCATCGTTTTTACAGACAACGTATACTTTTCTTCAGCTAGGTAAAGCTGAGCCAAGCTGTAGCGAACTTGTTGAGCAACAGGAACGGGAAGTGCGTCGAGCTGTAATGCTTCGGCAAAGTATTTTGCTGCTTGCACATAATTGTCTTGTAGCGAATACAAAAAGCCAGTCTGCTGAAGTAAAACTGCTCGGTCGTATTTTTTCGAACTTGTGCTTTCTAAAGCGCTTGCTAGTTTTTCTTTTGCTGCTGAATATTTTTCAGTTGCGATCAACTCTTGCACTTTGTTAACGGTTCGAAATGTCCGATCTGATAACTGAGGAGCTTCTTTTGCCATCGTAGGAGCGGCCATTGCCACTCCTGCGAAGAGAATTAAAGAAGCCACTTTGCTTTTCCATAAACTTTTCATCGTGACTCCTTAATTGGTTGAGAACTCTATTTCTTGCGATAGGCGCGAGCTAACAGGTTTCCCGTCAACCAATTTTGGTTTAAATGTCCATTTAGAGACTGTTTTTCTTGCCGCTCGACCGAGGCCTAAGCGTCGTGGTTGCTCTTTAAGAACTTTGATGTCCTCTACGGCACCACGTGCGTTTACAGTAAACTCTAATAAGACGACCCCTTTTTCTATTCCTGCTTTCGCAGCCTTCCTAGGCATTTGAGGTTGGAATGTCGCTAGAGGTGTTGGACCTCCGCTACCCGCGAGTTGCGCACCTCCACCCTGGCTATAATGTCCAAGCACCGAACCACCTGTAACATTTACGGGTAGGTCAAGCTTTGGCATATCCATTGGGGTCTGCTCCATCACCGGTTTTACTGTCGCTGTCACTTTCATTTCTGGCGGCGGCGGCGGACGCTTAGGCGGTGGTGGCTTTGGAAGTTCGCGTTTTTTCTCCTGTATTTTTTCGTCTGGTTTAATGCGAATAAACTCGACCATACGCAGGTCATCATTCGACACTAACTCGTGGCGCTCTTTGTTTACTAGCTTGTCCATCCCCCAGAACAACCCGAGGGAGACAATGAGCGCCAGTGCAATTGAGGCCAGATACCGCATAAGCTTAATCCTTATTGGTTGCGGCAATGGAGATGCTTTCTACACCTGCCATTTTGATCTGGTCCATAACCTTCACTACTACGCCAGCATTTGCTTCTGTGTCGGCTTGGATAACAACTGCGCCATCAGGGCTTTCTGCACGAAGACGTTCAATATTCGCGCGAACCGCGTCCACTTCGATGCGGCGTTTATCAACCCAAACATCACCCGCCGCACCAACTGCGACCATGATGTTACCTTTTTTCACGGTTTGCGCAGAGCTTGCCGTCGGGCGGTTTACTTCTAGACCAGCTTCTTTTACGAACGATGTTGTTACGATAAAGAAGATCAACATGATGAATACGATGTCGAGCATCGGTGTCATATCGATAGCGGTTTCATCACTGCTATCACTGCTATAGCGTCTTTTCATGACCTATACCTCTAATTCCATTTACTCAGGCAATATGCTTTAGCTTATCTTCCAGCTTTTGCGTTGTGACTTTGGCTAAATGATCAAGACGTGAACTAAAGAACAGTCCTGATAGAGAAGCCACCATCCCGGCTAAAGTTGGGATTGTTGCCTTTGAGATCCCCGAGGCCATTGCTCGAGGGCTTCCTGTTCCTGTTACCGCTAAGATGTCGAATACTTGGATCATGCCAACAACGGTGCCGAGCAAACCCAGTAAGGGACAAAGCGCAATCAACACTTTCACGATTGGCAGGCCCTTTTTATTCTCAATGTCCTGACGAGAAACAATTTCTTGTCGGATCATCTTAGCGTTCCAGCTCTGGTGCTCTGATCGCCCCTGCCATGAGCCAACGGCTTTTTTCATGGCTTTTGGAGCGACGGCAGCAAAATAGAACCAACGTTCTAACAATACTGCCCAAAGCATAAAGCTGAGGATGAAGATGGCGACGAGTACATCGCCACCCATTCCCAAGAAGCGCCTAATTGATTCAAGTTCTCCAACTAACCACCACATAACGCCTCCTTAGCTTTCGGCTTTATGTAGTTTTTCCTGATAGCGAGCGATGAAGCCTGCACTCTGTTCTTCAAGAGTTTGAACCAAACGACGACCTTTACTGTGTACGATGGTGTAAAGGAACAGCAATGGAATTGCGACAACCAGACCTAGCATGGTTGTAACAAGAGCTTCAGAAATACCGCCAGCCATCAGTTTAGGATCGCCAGTACCGAACAGAGTAATGGCTTGGAATGTGCCGATCATACCCATTACCGTACCCAGTAGACCAAGTAGAGGTGCTACAGAAGCAAATAGCTTGATTGAACTGATGAAGCGTTCAATGCTTGGAGCGTTACGTAGAATGATTTCGTCCAGCTTCGCTTCCAGATCTTCAAGGTTGTCACCTTTGTGCTCTTGGTAAGCCTGGATAACTTCACCCAATGGGTTACCAGGAATCACAGTTTCTGATTTCGCTTGCTTACGCATTTTACCGCCAATCACTTGAAGGCGTAGGAAGCAAACTAGAGCAATGATAGCGCCAACTGCACCCATACCAAGGATGACGTAACCTACAATGCCACCTTGATCAATACGTTCTTGAACGGTAGGGCTTTGTACAAGTAGAGACAGAATTACACCACGGGATGGGTCAATAAACAGTGGCTCATAGCTGTTTGACGCTGACTCAAAGCCTGCAACATGACGTGTAATATTGGTGCGAGGCTGTCGAGAGAGTTCTTCGAACTTACCTGTTTGAGGTACATAAGTAACGTACTTACCATCGGCAATCGCGTTAAATTCACCGACAAGAGTAACATCGCGAACCGCTTCTTTACCTTCGCCATAAACAACCGTTGCTTGGGTTGTTGCAGTTTCGCCAGAAGCAACCACTTGTTGGAGAATGGTATGCCAGAAAGCTTCTAGCTCTTGTGTTGACGGCAGTTCTTTACTTTCAGCCAGTTTCGTTAGTAGAGCGTCACGCTCTGGGAACTGAACAGCGTTTTGAGAGGCTGCAAATAAGCCCTTAAACTCTCCCGCATACTGGCGGACCACACCAAACATTTCGCCCAAAGTACCAGAGCGAACACGTAGGGTTTCTGTTAGTTCAGTTAGCTGCTTATCGTTTTCATCAAATGTTGCTTTAAGTTGATCGCCCAGTGCTTGCTGCGCAGCTAACTCTTCGCGAGCTTGTTGCAATAATGCCGCTTGCTTATCGCGATTGTTCTTGAACTCAGCTTCACGGGCTTTGTTCTCTTTTGACTCAACGATGCTTTCTGATTTTACGTTTTTAAGTAGTTCAGATAAGTTTTTAGGCGCTTCTGCTTGTACGCCAGAAACCATAAATAAGCTCGCTAGTAGGCCAGCGGCTAGAGTTTTGAATCCTTTCATCTCTTATTCCTCCCCAGCATATACAGGCAATTTGATTAGCGCTGGTGGCGCTTGCTTCTTCGCGATACGAAGGCCTTGCTGTACCGCTATGCGGTAGCTTTCCGGTAATGTTTCCCATTGACGTGTTTGTTGGTTCCACATACCTGTCTCACCACCGTCTGGAGATTGGAATAAAAGCGCCGTGCGACCAATACGTAGGAAGTCGTAAGTCACGGTTTCCCCATTTCTATCTAGGCTAGCTTTGTAAGATTCAATTGAGCGAGAGAAGCCTTCTTCAATTTGGTAGGCTTCCATCACTTTACGGAATTTCTCAGAAGTTGTTACGTCGGCGCGATCCATGAGACGACGCAGTTCTTGGACACGTTTATTACGTTCTTTTTTCTGGAAAGGCAGATCGAGAGTCACAAACTCATCGAGTGCATCGATCATTTTAAGTGTTAGTGGCACTACTTCTGTTGCCGTTTGATCGATCTGAGCAATTTGGTTATTTAATGAGTCCAATTCACCTTGCTGTGATTGAACCATACGATTAATTTGCTCGTTGTAGACTTTCATGCTGTCGATTTGACGTAGTAAGCCTTTGTATTCTGCCAACATGCCTTCAGTACTTTCGGCATAATTGTCGATTTTTTGTTGCGAAGCTTCTGAAGATTGATTTGCTTTTGCTTGTGTGGAAACGACAGCACCAGAGTTGGCCGCTATAGAGCTACTACTGATAGTAAGCAATGCTGCAGCTATGGCACTGAGACCAAATTCCTTGAATTTCATGGTTGCATCCTTGTCAGTGTTTTAGTCAGTCGAAAAGGGCGCGGAAAACCCGCGCCAAATATTTTTTAGAAGTCGTATGATGCCTCGACGTATAGCTGACGTCCGATTGGATCGTCATACCCAGTTGCATAGAATGGAGAGGTATCGCTTAGAGGATCTGCAGGCGGTACTTTGTCAAACATGTTGATAGCACCAAGAGTTACACGACCACTCTCGTTGAATTGGTAAGAAGCCGTTAGGTTCCACGTTGTCATACTAGCGATTTCTGCTTTGTAACCCGCTTTTTTAGCAGAATCACAGTCATCAAAGTAGTAACGGTTTGCGTAGCTTGAACACATACGGTCGCGGTATTTACCAAATAGGTTGATAGCGACATCTTCATATGCCCAGCCAAGATTTAACGTTGCGGTGTATTCAGGCATGAAATCTCTTTCATCCGTTACAGGCTCGCTGTCGTTTTCTTGATATTCAGCAATCAAGATCTTCGTTACAGCAACACGCGTGTTAAATGAGCCGAACTCATTAGTGTCGTATGCGTATTTGATCGCTAGGTCAATACCAGAACGCTCTTCATACGACTGGTTCACTGGACCATAGGATACCGACTTGATGGTGCCATCTGGGTTACGAATGACTTCAGTACCTGGGTATTTACCTGGATCGTTAATTACGTCTTGGTAAGTTGGTGCTGTTACGACGTCTTCCATCTTGATGTGGTACCAGTCAACAGTTACACCAAGATCATCCACAGGCTCCCACGCTAGGCCCAAGTTAATGTTTGTACTTGTTTCTTCTTTCAGCTCTGAGTTAGGTCCATTAAGCGTATCGAAGTACTGAGTATCACACTCTGGGTACTTGTCTTTATCTTGTGGGCCGCTACCACCAGCGTTGGCACAAAGCACAGGGTCAAAACCAGAACCAAAGCCTCGAGTTTGATCACCAAATAGTCGCTTCAAGTCTGGAGCTCGGAAGCCTAGACCGTAGCTACCACGTAGCAATAGGGTGTCAGTAGGACGGTATGCTAGGGCTACTTTAGGAGTGAATGCGCCACCAGTTGCCGAGTCGTCGAAGTAGTGGTCGTAACGACCAGCGACAGTCATTTCTAAATCTTCAATGATAGGAATAAGAGCTTCAACACCAAGACCAATCTGATCACGGTCACCGCCGCCTGATGTTCCACCTAGGCCAGAGAAACCACCAGCTGCTGTTGTAGCATCAATCGTCTCATTGTAGTCAGTACGGTTCCATTCACCATAAACAGCAAAGCCAGACATACCTGCAGGAAGTTCAACCAAATCACCAGCCAGTGAGCCGTTAACAGAGTAAAGCTTTGAGTAGGCTTCTTTGCTTGAAGTGCCGCTGTATTTGTCTACAACGTCTTGAGAGATAGGCCCTAGAAGATCGACATCACCATTTTGTACAGCTTGGTCGAGAGTTAGGAAGATTGCTGGGTTGCTTGTTTCAACGCTTTGCTCAGAGTAACCAGCGGATAGGTCCCAATCATACGTATCAGCAAGCAGGCCGTTCAAGCCTAAGGTTAAGCCAAAAGAATCGGCTTCAGTGTTACTTTCGCGTGGTCCAAATTCGACCATACGGCGAGTGTATTCGCCTTCGCCGCGGAAGTGAGTGGCATCAACTTCAACGCTATAAGGGTTAGGTTCGAATTCAGATTCTGTAGACTTGTAGCCAAAACGGGCTTCTGCCATGGCAGTGACATTGTCGTTAATGTCCATTTCACCACGTAAAAGTAGGTCTACTTGTTTATTTTCTGGTTTTAATGTTCGGTACGCAGAGCGGTTAACACCACACTTTCCATCCGCTCGTTCAATCGCGGCATCACCAACGACTTCTTTACATGAAGAACCAGCATCAGCTGGTGTTAGAAGTGTTCCGTTGGCGCCTTCAAAGTTTGCACCGTAGCTAGAGTAGCCACTTAGCTGAGAACGGCTAGAACCGTCATCGCCAGCCCAATCATCTCGGTCAGATTGCTTTAGCATTTCGTTGCCCGCAAATTGGCCAACGAAGAGAATACGTTTGTCGTCAAAGTTTTTGCCAGCTACAACGTCTAAACGACCATTTTGGTAACCACCATCCGTCGCGTCACCCGCGCGTACTTTTACAGAAACGCCATCAAAGTCTTTCTTTAAAATGAAGTTTACGACACCACCGATTGCGTCGGAGCCGTAGATAGCAGAACCTGAGTCGGTCATTACTTCAACACGCTCAATAGCGGCGACAGGGATTTGGCCGATATCTTGGAAGTTAGATGTACCATTTTGTGCTAGCGGGTATTGAGGAAGACGACGGCCATCAATAAGAATCAATGTGCGTGACGCGCCAAGGCCACGTAAGTTGACTGACTGCGCTGCTGGTGTAAACGAGAAAGAGTCTGTTTGAGCCATTACACCACCTGTGTTTTGGGTCAAACTGTTCAATACGTCTTGCGCGCTGTTAAAGCCTTTAGACTCAATGTCTTTACTATTAATAACAGTAACTGGTGAAGGACCTTCCATATCCGTCGTGGAGATACGCGAACCAGTAACTTTCATCTTTTGAAGTTTTTCAACTTGCTGCTCTTCTGCCAGTGCTGTTGCTGGGGCTGCAACTGCTGCTGTCCCCAAAGCAAGGCTTATCGCAACAGATAAAGCGGTTGTGTTTTTATACATCCTTGTTGCTCCGATTATTATTATTTCCTATGTCTGGCCGCATAGCGGCCAAATGTGACGTTAATATTTCGTTAACGTTCGGCCAATGTATAACCGAGATGAAAAAAGGAAGTCAAACCAGTGGTAAACGGGGATGCTTAAATGTAAAAAAGATGTAAATAACCAGGCTTCATTTAAAAGGCGGAATAAAAAACCGAATAATGTTTATGAATCGACATTAAATTTCAATAAAACACCGTATTTTGTGTTTCTTATAAACTTTAATGACTTATCTTGCCTATGGTTTTTTAGTGGGTAATTGAATCTGGAAAAAGATATTTTTCCAGTGAATTGTTCTGAGATGAGTTTTATATCGAATCCATACTTTGTTAGCTCGAACTTATTAGGTGGTATCAAAATATGATACCCATTGCGGTTAAAGGGCTCACTCGTATTTTTAGGTCAAATATAACCTTGGATTATGTGTCTATTTATGTGTGTAGGGTGCATTTTTATGTAGGGTTTTGGCTCTAAACAGCCTAGATTGATATTCTGTATGAATTATTTTTGTGGTTTTTTATAATTTTTTACAAAAACATTTCTGTTTTTCGACATCGAAGGAAGTTTGTCATGTTTTGGTTTCAAACACTTGAAGCTGATGTGGATTCAAGATAAATATGACGCTGAAATTATTGCAGTAGTAGAAAAGTCTAGCTCTTGAGGCGCAGGGAGTGTGCTTCAACAGTTTTAGTTACTACGAGATAAATATGCACCATTTTGGGCGGAAAATATCCTCTTTCACTCCGTTTGAACTGGACAGTAGACAAGGAGCAAGTTGTATATGCTGTCGTACTTTTTACGCCGTTTGGCGTTGGTTATCCCAACGTTTCTCGGGATAACTATTCTCATCTTTGCTATCACTCGTTTCGTGCCTGGCGGACCTGTTGAACGCATGTTGTCACAAATGCAGTCTCAGGGAGATGGCGCCGCATCAATGACGTCTGCGGGTGGTAATACGGCCCTTTCTGACGATCAAATCGCGGAGCTGAATGCGTTTTATGGCCTGGATAAACCTGTAACGGAAGCGTACGTCGAGTGGTTAAGTCGTTTGGTAATGCTAGATCTTGGCGAGTCGACGCGTTACTACGAGCCTGTCTCGGACATGATCGCAGAGCGTTTGCCAGTGTCGTTGTTTTATGGCGGCATGACCTTCTTTATTAGTTATTTTATCTCGATTCCTCTTGGTTACTATAAGGCGCTCAAGCACGGTTCTGTGTTTGATTCCGCTTCTTCAGTACTCATTTTCGTAGGCTACGCGCTACCAGGTTATGTGGTGGGTGTATTGCTGATCACGTTATTTAGTTATCACTTGGAATGGTTTCCGATGGGAGGCTTTGTCGGCGATGACTTCGACGATTACGAAACCTTCTTAGAACGCGCTAAAGACATTATGTGGCATGCGGTGTTGCCTTTGATCTGTTACCTCATTGGTGATTTTGCCACGCTGACGATGACAATGAAAAATAACCTGATGGAAAACCTTTCCTCAGATTACATCCGCACCGCAATTGCGAAAGGATTACCTTTCAAAAAAGCAGTTCGTAAGCACGCGTTGCGTAACAGCTTAATTCCAATCGCGAGTCACTTTGGTAACTCTTTGTTGTTCTTCATGACCGGTGCCTTCCTGATTGAAGTTATCTTCAATATTGATGGCATTGGCTTATTGGGTTACGAATCAATCATGGAGCGTGATTACCCTGTTGTTATGGGTATTGTCGCCATTAATGCGTTGTTACTGCTCATTGGTAACATCATTTCAGATATTTGTGTTGCTTTAGTCGACCCACGTGTGAAGTTTGGAGCGTAACATGATTAAAGTTAGTCCATTAACTCAAAAGAAAATTCGTCACTTTAAAGAGATCAAACGAGGCTATTGGTCGTTTGTTGCTCTTTCTATCATGTTGATCCTTTCTCTATTCGCCGAACTTTTGATCAACAGTAAAGCGCTAGTCGTCAAGTACGATGGTAGCTACTATTTTCCTGTTGTCAGTGACGTACGTTTAGGTAGCGAATTCGGCCAAGAGTCATCCAGTGAAGCCGATTATCGCGTACTGCAAAAAGCGTTTGAGGCCGAAGGGGGCGACAACTTTGTTATTTTGCCGCTTGTGCCATGGAACCCATATGAACAAGATTTTAGTGGTGATTTCCCGCCAACAGCACCTAGCGCCGAAAATAAGCATTATTTAGGTACAGATGTGATAGGTCGCGATATTTTGGCGCGACTTGTCTACGGATTCAGAACGGCGATGGGATTTGCGTTGCTTACGATGGCCATTTCCTACGCGATCGGTACTGCAGTCGGTTGTGCTATGGGCTTTTGGGGCGGTAAATTTGACTTGTTTGTACAGCGACTTATCGAAATCTGGTCAATGGTCCCGTTTTTGTACGTCATTATGATTCTTGTCTCAATCGTTCAACCGACGTTCGCTCTCTTTGTCGCTATTAACGTGCTTTTCACTTGGATGGGGATGACTTGGTACATGCGGACCATGACCTATAAAGAAGCGGCACGAGAATATGTAATGGCGGCTCGTGCTTTAGGGGCATCGACCGGACGTATCTTGTTTAATCACATCTTGCCAAATACGATGGTGATGATTGTAACCCTAGCGCCTTTCACTATTGCAGCTAACATCACAGCACTGACTGCTCTCGATTACCTAGGCTTAGGCTTGATGCCACCAACGCCAAGTTGGGGTGAACTACTGCAACAAGGTAAGTCAAACTTAGATTCGCCATGGATTGTTGCGTCAGTAGTGACTTCTATTGTTCTGGTTCTGGTAATGGTGACCTTTATTGGTGAAGCCATTCGAGCGGCTTTCGACCCGAAAAAATTCACACGCTATGTTTAAGCGAGCATTGTGAGCAAAACATAAAAAAGGGAAGTTTTATGAAGAAATTATTTTTAGCGTCCACGCTGAGCGCCCTGAGTTTTGGTGCAATGTCAGCAACGCTTCCGACCGACTTAGACTGGCAAACAAACTGGGATGAGCCTCAATATGGTTCGCCAGAAGCGAAACGTGGAGGGACTTATCGCACCTTTATGTCAAGTTTCCCGCAGACGTTACGTAGTGTTGGCCCAGATGCTAATGCAGGGCTACGTTCTTTTATCTTAGATGAAACACCAGGCTTGGTGGTCCGCCACCCAGATACTTTAGAGTTCATCCCTGAGCTTGCTAACGAGTGGGCGTTAGCAGGTGACAACAAAACGGTCTATTTCAAACTCAACCCTGAAGCCAAATGGTCGGACGGCAAACCTGTGACTGCCGACGATTTCGTGTTCATGCTGAAGTTTTATCGTTCCAAAGATATCTTGGAACCTTGGTACAACGATTACTACAACAAAACGATTGCGGATGTTATCAAGTACGACACTCACACGTTTGCTGTTAAGGCGGCGAAAGAGTTCAATCCGGAAGAATTGCTGTTACGAATGGGGGCTCTGCGCCCACGTCCCGCACATTTTTATGCTAACCCTTCAAAAGATGAAAATGGTGACGGTATACATGACAACTTTGTCCGCTACTACAATTTTAAAAGTGAACCAACGACCAGTGCATACTACCTAGATGACATTAAAAAAGGTAAAAGTGTGACCTTCAAACATGTCGGTGAAGACTGGTGGGGTTACAGCAATAAGTATTATCAACATCGCTATAATGTCGACAAAATCCGCATCACAGTGATTCGCGACAGTGATATCGCGATGAAGCACTTTGAGAAAGGGAAGCTGGATGCATTTGGTCTTGTTTTACCAAGCTTATGGCATGATAAATCGAATACGGAACCTTACCAAAAGGGATACATTCAAAAGTTCTGGGGTTACAACCAATTTCCAGTTGGGGCTGGTGGTGTATGGATGAACACCGCGATGCCTTTGCTGGATGATTTAAACATTCGCAAGGGCATTACTTACGCGATTGACTTTGATGGCATGATAGAGAATGTCATGCGTGGCGACTACTCCCGTAAACCGAACCCGACCGGTTATGGTCATGGTAAATACACCCTACCAGATGCTAAGGCACCGAAGTTTGATCCCGCAAAAGCGGCCGAGGCATTCGAAGCCGCAGGTTTTAACAAAATTGGTTCTGATGGTATTCGTGTTAATGATAAAGGTGAGCGCTTAAGCTTCGAGCTGACCTACGGAACACCTGTTCATACTCCTCGTATTGCATTTTTGCGTGAGCAAGCCAAGCTAGCAGGGCTGGATGTTGAGCTCAAGTTAGTTGATGGCTCATCTATGTTCAAATACGTACGTGAGAAAAAGCACGATTTGGCTTTCTTAGATATGGGTACGTCTGAGATCCCAACGTATTGGGAGTACTTCCATTCAGTCAATGCGAACAAGCCGCAAACTAACTCTTTCACAAACTACAGCACGCCTGAACTGGATGAAAAGATCATCGAGTATCGTTTTGGCATGGATATGGATAAAAAGATCCAGCTAGGTCATGAGATTCAGCGTGACATCATTGATGCTCACGTTATCGTCCCAGGCTACATGGTTCCTTATGTCCGCTATGGTCACTGGCGCTGGTTAAAGTTTCCAGATAAGCCAATGAATCGCATGACAGAGGCGCTGTTCAGTGGTGCAATCATAGGCGATGGCACTTACTGGATTGATAGTGATATCAAAAAAGAAACGAAACAAGCGATGAAGTCAGACAAAGCTTTTGAACCTGTCGTTGTCGTAGATGACACTTATAAGCTGTAAGGATTGGTTATGGAAAACGATGTAATCCTAAGTGTTAAAGATCTCGAAGTTGAATTTACCACCGATGATGGGCCAGTGAAGGTTCTGCATGGTGTGAACTTTGATGTGCGAGCTGGACGTACACTCGGCCTGGTGGGAGAGTCAGGTAGTGGTAAGAGCGTAACCTCAATGTCGATCATGGGGCTATTACCTAAGCCATATGGCAACATCATTAAAGGTGAAGTGAATTATCGCGGCACCAACCTAGTTGATTTGCCTGCGGAAGAGATGTACGCCATGCGTGGCGATCGCATTTCGATCATCTTCCAAGACCCGATGACTGCGCTCAACCCAGTGCACACCATTGGTCGTCAAATATGTGAAGTGCTTGAGCTCCATCGACCTGAGCTCGACAAAAAGGAGCGGGAGGCGTACGCGATTGAGATGCTGGCAAAAGTAAAAATTCCAATGCCAGAGAAGCGATTGAATGAGTATCCCCATAACCTATCTGGTGGTATGCGCCAGCGTGTCATGATCGCGATGGCATTGGCCTGTAAGCCGGATATTCTGATTTGTGATGAACCGACTACAGCGTTGGATGTTACGGTTCAGGCGTCTATCCTTGAACTGATGAACGAGCTTCAGGAAGAAACGGGCATGGCGATGATCTTCATCACTCACGATCTCGGGGTTGTGGCAGAAGTGTGTGATGATGTTGCCGTGATGTATGGCGGACGTATTGTCGAAAAAGCAGAAATTTTTGAGTTGTTTGATAACCCGCAGCACCCATACACAGAGCGTTTGATGGGGTTGATGCCGAGCTTAGATAATGAGCCGAAGCAGATGATCGATATCAAGCCTATTGATGCCAGTATGTTTGCCAGTTAACTGGGCAAAGTGAACCAGTCATAAAAGAGGATGTTATGGCAAAAGAAGTATTAAGAATTGAAAATCTTAAGCAGCACTTTGTTTCTGGTAAAGGGCTGTTCAAGAAAGGCTACACCATCAAAGCGGTAGACGGGGTTTCACTGTCTGTTTCTGAAGGTGAAACACTGGGGCTAGTTGGTGAGTCAGGTTGTGGTAAAAGCACCCTTGGTCGCACGATCTTAAAGTTATACGAGCCAACGGAAGGTAAGATTTTCTTTGAAGGTAAAGACATCACAAAATTGTCTGTGAAAGAGATGCGCTCGCTGCGTAAAGACATGCAAATCGTCTTTCAAGACCCAATGGAGTCACTCAATCAGCGTCATACCATCGGTATGATTCTGGAAGAACCGTTTGTTATTCATAAAATTGGCACGCCAACAGAGCGTAAACAATGGGTAAAAGAGCTTTTAATCAAAGTGGGATTACCAGAAACGGCAGTAAACCGTTATCCACATGAATTTTCAGGCGGACAACGGCAGCGTATCGGTATTGCTCGCGCGATTGCATTGAAGCCTAAACTACTGATTTGTGATGAATCGGTATCTGCGTTAGATGTGTCGGTACAGGCGCAAATCTTGAACCTATTGCTACAACTGCAACAAGAAATGAATTTGGCGATCATATTTATCTCTCATGATCTCTCTGTGGTGAAACATGTCTCTGACAAAGTTGCCGTGATGTATTTTGGTAAAGTGGTAGAAGCAGGCAGCGCTAAAGAAATTTATGCAAACCCGCAAAACGAATACACCAAAAAACTCCTATCTGCTATTCCGATCACTCACCCTAAATATCGGAAGAAAAAGCGCGTAGCTGAAAAAAAGCAGCAAGTGGCGTAAGTGATGCCACAGGTCCTATAACACAAAAACGCTCCGCCAAATAAGCGGAGCGTTTTTATAAGCAAATGCCAGGACTTGGAGTCGATTTACACTGATGTTTATTCTGATTGATTGAAGATCGTTGCATGCTAAACTCAAGGCCTATTTTCTTTGTTTGGATAATGGACCATGCCGTCGAATTTACCGAAATCCTTTAGTCGACCTTTCCTGAGAATCTTCCATATTTTGGAGGCGGTATTATTAGTCTCTATTACCTTGGCGACGTTGTACGCCATGATGCAAGAGTTTGTGCACGTATTTGTAGAGAAGCGTGTCTTACTCACAGATATTCTGTTGATGTTTATCTATCTGGAAGTGCTCGCCATGGTGCAGCAGTTCGTGATGAACGGTAAAATTCCGGTACGCTATCCTATCTACATCGCGATGATGGCGATCGCCCGCTATATCACTCTCGGAATGAAAGAGCTGGATGCAGTTTTGGTTGTGTGGTTATCTCTGGCTGCGTTTATTTTGGCTGCGGCTACTTTGCTGATCAGAATTGGGCACCATTATTGGCCCTACGTTGATAACAGTACCTTGGAAAAAGACGAATAAAAGAAAGCCCCGTATTAGCGGGGCTTTTTTGTTTCAATACTCGATGACTTTTAGATCATTCAATGTTTTGGATCTGCTCACGCATCTGTTCAATTAGAACTTTCAGTTCAACGCCCGATGCGGTGATGTCGGTGCTGATGGATTTCGACGCTAGCGTGTTCGATTCACGGTTGAACTCTTGCATCATGAAATCTAGACGACGACCCACTGCGCCACCTTTTTTCAGAATGTTTGTGGTTTCTTTTACGTGAGAATCAAGACGGTCTAGCTCTTCTGCTACGTCTGATTTCTGTGCCAGAAGGATAAGCTCTTGCTCAACGCGAGATGGGTCTAGCTCTACTTTCGCATCTTCAAATTTAGAGAACAGACGCTCACGTTGCCACTCTAGTATTTCTGGCATGCGTGCGCGCACTTTCACAACTTCTGATGTGATCGCTTCTAGGCGTTGCTCAATCAGCGCCTTCATGTTCTCGCCTTCACGAGCGCGCGCTTCAATAAATTCATCCATTGCGCCATCAAACGCTTCTAGTAGCACTTTATTTACCGCATCCATGTCTTGCTCTGGCGTTTCCATTACCCCCGGCCATTGCATGACTTGAAATGGATTGATTCGGCTCAGTTCACCAGTCATGTGCATGACTTGTTCAGCGGCTTTAATTACCTGGCTAGCAAGCGCTTCATTGATGCTAAGCTCACCTTTTGCGGCAGGGTTTGCTTCAAAACGCAGATTACATTCTACTTTGCCTCGCGCTAAGCGCTTACGAAAGCGCTCACGTAAAACGGGCTCTAACCCGCGAAATTGTTCTGGCATGCGGAAGTATGTTTCTAAATAACGCTGGTTCACGCTGCGGATTTCCCATACCGCAGAGCCCCAATCGCCTTTTACTTCTTTGCGTGCATACGCTGTCATACTGTAAATCATCGAATTTTCCTGTCTTCATTTTTTGAAAATTACTTCAAGAGTGTATCACGCTGCGTCGATAGGTGCGCGGGATGTATGGATTGTTTATGTTGTGCCAGATGCGTAACCTATGAATCCGGAATCTATTCCGTTATAATCTTCGCCCAACCAAATCGTCTTCTCCTCATATTTAAGGTAGATGCCCATGCGTCCAAACGATCGCAAGGCGGATCAAGTTCGCCCTATCAAAATTACTCGTAACTACACAGCTTACGCTGAAGGGTCAGTGCTAGTTGAGTTCGGTAACACCAAAGTGTTGTGTAATGCGACCGTCGAAGAATCTGTGCCACGTTGGCTAAAAGGTCAAGGTAAAGGCTGGGTTACAGCTGAATACGGCATGCTACCTCGAGCAACACATTCTCGTACTCGTCGTGAAGCGGCAAGTGGCAAACAAGGCGGCCGTACGATGGAAATTCAGCGTCTTATCGCGCGAAGCCTACGCGCTGTGGTCGATCTAAAAGCCATGGGTGAGTTCATGATCACCGTTGACTGTGACGTTATCCAAGCAGACGGCGGCACTCGCACTGCATCTATCAGCGGCGCAAGTGTTGCAATGGCCGATGCATTCCAACACCTAGTGGATAGCGGCAAGCTAAAAGCGAATCCAATGAAAGGCCACGTAGCGGCAGTTTCTGTCGGCTTACTAGGCGACGAAGTATTGTGTGATCTTGAATACGTTGAAGATTCAGCGGCAGACACAGACATGAATGTGGTAATGACCGAAGAAGGCAAGATGATTGAAATTCAGGGCACCGCAGAAGGTGAACCGTTCAGTCACGAACAGCTGATGGCATTGCTCGAGTCGGCGAAAGTCGGCATTACGGAAATTGTCGCAGCGCAGAAGGCGGCGTTAGCCAATTGATTTAGATAGCTCCCATTATGGGGGCTATTTTTTTATCTCGACAATAGAGAAATGAATGATTGTCGAGAAGAGACACAAGAAACCAAGGACATAGAGAGAAAATAATGAAAGCATACCAGCGTGAATTTATTGAGTTTGCACTTGAGAAAGAAGTTCTTAAGTTTGGTGAGTTTACTTTGAAATCTGGCCGTAAAAGCCCTTACTTCTTTAACGCTGGTCTTTTCAATACTGGTCGTGACCTAGCGCGTCTTGGTCGTTTTTACGCAGCTGCGCTCGCTGATTCAGGCATTGAGTTTGATGTGCTGTTTGGCCCGGCGTACAAAGGTATCCCAATCGCGACGACAACAGCGGTCGCGCTGGCGGATCACCACGATATCGACACGCCTTACTGCTTCAACCGTAAAGAAGCGAAAGATCACGGCGAAGGCGGTAACCTTGTAGGCTCTGCGCTTGAAGGTCGCATCATGCTAGTGGATGACGTAATCACAGCAGGTACTGCGATTCGTGAATCGATGGAAATCATTCAAGCAAATGGCGCAGACCTTGCTGGTGTGTTGGTTGCGATTGACCGCCAAGAAAAAGGCAAAGGTGAGTTGTCTGCGATCCAAGAAGTGGAGCGTGATTTTGGTTGTGCAATCATCTCAATCGTTAGCCTGACTGACCTTGTGACTTTCCTTGAAGAGAAAGGCACAGACAAAGAGCATCTAGAAGCAGTCAAAGCGTACCGCGCAGAATACGGCATTTAATTGGTTACTTTTTCTGAAAAAGTAAAAAGGGCAGATGGATATTCATCTGCCCTTTTTTGTTTTTGGATTTATCGCCGTGACCACTTACTTATAGCGAATGCCTTTCTCGACATGCTCATCTTGCATCGTTTTATAGCGTTTATGGAGCCACATCCATTGCTCTGGAGCGCGTAGAATGACTTCTTCCACATACTTGTTCATATAAGCGGCAGCGGCGACTTCGTCTTTTTGTGGATAATCGGCTTCAATGCACTTATCGGCGATGATGTCGTATTTTCCTTCGTCATTGCGAAACCCTGAGCCTGGGATGATCGCACATTTTGAGGTATACGCCAGAATGCTCGTGCCTGTTGTCGTACACGCATCGTCTACGGCAAAGAAGGGCACAAATACTGATTTTTTGCGACCGTAATCGTGATCCGGCAAATAGAACAGACGCTCACCGCTGCGTAAAACACGAATCATCTTTTTTACATCTTTACGATCAATCAGTTTATTGCCGTTATGTGTCCGTCCCCAATACTGGATAAAGTTATAAGCAGGATTATTATGCGGACGAAACGCGCCGTACCCGGCCACGCCTAACACGGCGAAAGCACGCGCAGTGATCTCTAGATTTAGAGCATGGACACAACAAAGTAGGACGCCTTTACCTTCTTTGGCTTTTTCACGCAGTGCGCCGAGATCTTTCTCGACGATCAGGTTTTTAAAGCGCCAAGTCGGCCAGAACCAAGTGATTCCGGTTTCTATCAGTGCCATACCGGTATTTTTGAAGTTCTCTTCAACAATATGTTGAATCTCTTCAGGTGTTTTGTCTGGAAAGGCCAATTCTAAGTTACGCTGAGCAACGTGGACACGCTTTTTACCGTAGCGCATGCCAAGTTTACCGAGTGAACGACCTAATGAAAGCAGCAGCCGATAAGGAAGAATATTGACGAGGATGGCCAACAGACCAAAACCAAGCCATACGCCCCAGTTACGAGGGTGAAGAAGTGAAAGAGAAAACTCGGGCTGCGTGTATTTGTCTTTACTCATAGTCTTTTACTTTATTTGTGCACTCAAAAGCGCCCAGTACTCGTCAAAGTTTGCAGTCGGCTGGTATTTAAAGTCGCTACGCACAAAGCGGTTTAGGCTCCCCTCAACTTGTCCCAGAATTTGCGCGGCTAGGATGCGCTCTTCGACAGGGAAGGACTTCCCTTCACGAATCTTACGTTCACGCAGGATTTGGCGCAATTGTGTTTCTATACGCTCAAAGAGTTGATTGATGCGTTCACGTAGGCGTTCATTTTCAAACATTAGAGCATGACCCGACAAAATGCGTGTCAGACCTGGGTTACGTTCAGAGAACGCCAAAATAAGGTGCATCACCATACGAATACGCTCTAGTGTATCTTTTTCGTCGTCTAGAATACGGTTGATACGTGTCATCAAGGCTTCTTCAATGAATTCAATCAACCCTTCGAACATGCGCGCTTTACTTGGGAAATGACGATACAGCGCGGCTTCTGAAACGCCGACTTGCTTGGCCAGTTTTGCCGTAGTAATGCGTGAAGCGCCATCTGTTGATTCAAGCATTTCTGCCAATGCTTGTAAGATCTCTTCACGACGGTTGGATTTTTTACTGCCGGCCATTAGTTACTTCCTTTCAAAATACAAAGTTGAGCGGAGGGGATTATAAGACGCTATTTCGCCTCAAACTAGACCACTAAGGGTGGAATGGGAGATTTAACACCCTTAGTTGTCATTTTTGTACCAAATTTATGCCAGCTTTTGTAAAAAATTGGCAGGGTTTTCAAACGTTAGTTACATCAATTGATGCATTTTTTCGAGAATTTTAAAGCTCAATGCTTCTTTTGATTCTAAAGCGAGCGTAAGTTCACCTTCAGGCCAGTAAAGGGTAATTGCGTTGTCGTTGCTATTAAATCCTTGCCCTGCAACCGAAACGTCGTTTGCACAGATCATATCGAGGTTTTTCTTTGTTAACTTGCCTCGAGCATAGGTCTCTACATCATTGGTTTCAGCCGCAAAACCGACGGTAAACGGACGCTTCTCCGTCATTGCTGCCACAGATGCAACAATATCAGGATTTTTAACCATATTAATGACCATTTCGTCGTTGTCTTCTGTCTTTTTCAACTTTTGAGACGCGATCGTTTGTGGGCGGTAGTCGGCAACGGCAGCGCAGCTAATAAAGGCATCATGCTGGTTTGCATGTGTCATAACGGCTTCGTGCATCTCTTGGGCACTGGAAACATTTATGCGCTCAACACCTGCGGGCGTATTTAAACTGACAGGACCGCTCACGAGGGTGACTTTTGCTCCCATCTGCGCTGCGGCGCTCGCCAATGCATAGCCCATTTTCCCGGAGCTATGGTTAGTAATGTAACGCACTGGATCAATCGCTTCGCGAGTTGGTCCGGCGGTAATGAGTATCGACTTACCTTCTAACAATTTTGGTTGAAAGAACTGTTCACATAGATGTACTAGCTGCATTGGTTCCAGCATTCGACCTAGTCCCACATCACCACAGGCTTGCTCTCCTGCCGCAGGGCCCCAGATGTGCATACCACGACGCGCTAACGTAGCGATGTTCTCTTGGGTTGCGATATTGCGATACATCTGTTGATTCATCGCAGGAGAAACAGCAACAGGGGAATCCGTCGCGAGCACGAGCGTAGTAAGTAAATCGTTCCCCATGCCTGCGGACATGCGCGCGATTAAGTCCGCGGTCGCTGGCGCTAATAGCACTAAATCTGCCCATTTGGCCAATTCAATATGGCCCATAGAGGCTTCCGCTGCTGGGTCTAGTAAACTGTCCGAGACAGGACGGCCCGAAACGGCTTGCATGGTTAAAGGGGTAATGAACTCTTTTGCGGCTTTCGTCATTACAACTTGAACTTGCGCTCCTCTCTCTATGAGGCGACGGGTTAGCTCCGCACATTTATACGCGGCAATACCGCCACTGATGCCGAGTAGAATTTTCTTTCCTGCTAGTGTTTGCATGTGAGATCTCCAATTTGATGACCGGATTTTAACACAATTCAAAGTCTGACCGCCCGAGCATATATAACGAGAAGATAATTCACATCAAACTCCAGAGTATTAATCTGACCGAGGAAGGGAAAATTCTCGCCTACCTCACAGACAAGTTGCGCGGAGTTTGCAAGTCTGAAAAGAAAAAGAGGTAGTGGAAACCATGGTGTTGAAAAGTCGAAACAAATTGCTGCTGATAACCCTAATTCCGCTGTTGTTGATCACTACGTTGATCTCAGTGGTGTATTACATCAACAGCAGTAAAAGTTTGGAAGCGGAGCTGGCAAGAGACAGGCAAGAGCTCATCGAAACGAAAAAGAAAGAGTTACAAGCCTACATGATGATGGGCGTGACGGCGATAAAACCGTTATACGACGCGGATGTAAATGGAAGTAATAAAGAGGCAGCAAAAGAAATTTTGAAAGCCATGCGCTTTGAAAGCGATGGCTACTTTTTTGCCTACGACTCTCAAGGTGTGAATACGTTGCACGCCATCAAACCTGCATTAGAGGGTAAAAACCTTTACGACTTAAAAGATGAAAATGGGGTCGCAGTTATTGCGGGCTTGATTGACGCTTCTCAAAAAGGGGATGGGTTCCTCTATTTCTCGTGGCACAAACCGACCATTGACGCACAAGCGCCTAAGTTGGGCTATGCAGAATATCTATCGAAATGGGACTGGGTTTTAGGTACTGGCGTTTATATTGATGACATCGACCAGCAAGTTGCGATGCACCGAGAGTTAAAGACTCAAGAGCTAAAAGAGCATACATTATCTGCCGTGTTGATTTCCGTTATTGGATTGATCATTACCAGTGTTCTCACCAGTATCGTGGTGTCTAAAGGCATTCAGCCATTACAACATGTCGCGGCTTCATTAAAAGATGTTGCCGCAGGCGGCGGTGACTTAACGGCTCGTTTAAAAGTCGAAAGTCAGGATGAAGTCGGTGAAGTGGCAGCGGCGTTTAATGAGTTTATGGATAAGCTGCACCCACTGATGCAGGATATCCACCGCTCTGCGACGACAGTACAAACCGTTTCCCAAAGCCTGAACACTCAGACCAGCCAAGCGAGCGGCCAAATGCAGGACCACTGTTTAGAGACGGACAAAGTCGTGACTGCGGTGACACAAATGAGCATGACTGCCAAAGAAGTAGCCAGCAATACTAATGCGACCGCGCAGGCAATTGACGATGCCAACAGTCAAGTCACCGCCGCTCAGCATGAGGTCGAGCAAGCAATAGAAGGCATTACCGAACTCGTGACGGAGATAGACAGCACGTCAGATGCAATTTCTGAGTTGAGTTTACAGACCGAAAAAATAACCAAAGTGCTGGATGTGATTGGCGAGATAGCCGAGCAAACGAATTTGTTGGCCCTAAATGCGGCGATTGAAGCGGCTAGAGCCGGTGAGCAAGGTCGAGGGTTTGCCGTCGTTGCGGATGAAGTGCGCTCGTTAGCCAGTCGTACGCAAAATAGTACTCATGAAATTGGCGACATGCTCAAGCAGCTACAAAATGGTGTATCAAGAGCGGTCAGTACGATGTCGGTGAGCCAAAAACGAGGTGTCAAAACGGCGGAAGAATCTGCGCTCATTCAGCAATCTCTTTCTGGTGTTCATCATTCTATCGGAACAATTCGAGATATGGGTATTCAAACCGCGTCTGCCGCAGAAGAACAAAGCGCGGTTGCAGAAGACATCAACCAAAACTTAGTGGCTATTCAACAGATCGTGAACAACATTAATGAGACGTTGCAGCATGCCGAGTCAATCAGCACGCAGCTATCACAGTCTGGAACAGAAATTCACGGCTTGGTTGGCAACTTTAAACTCTGATGAACTGTTAAGTTGCATGGAAAACACTGATAGTACGAAGAAAGCGAAAGTCATACTCGACTTTCGCTTTTTGTTTTGTGGAATAGGGACACTTTCCATATAAAGAGACATCAGATGATACTGAAAGCTTTGCCAAATGAGTCCATGCCCAGAGAGAAGCTACTGCAACGAGGGCCGCAAGCTTTGACCGATGCTGAGCTACTGGCCATCTTCTTGCGCACAGGCACCCGCGGAATGAACGTGATTGAGCTCGCAGACTTCCTTATTCAAGACTTTGGTTCGCTCAGACAACTATTTTCAGCATCAGAAGAAGAGTTTTGTCGTCACAAAGGATTAGGGCAAGCCAAGTATGTTCAGTTGCAAGCGGTACTAGAAATGACACAACGTTACTTGGCGGAGACGCTAAAGCGTGGTGATGCCTTAACCAGCCCCGACCAAACTAAATTATATCTGTCTTCTATTTTAAGGGATCGGCAAAGAGAGGCTTTTTATATTCTTTTTCTCGATAACCAGCACCGAGTGATAAAAGATGAAATTTTATTTGAAGGAACGTTGGATGCAGCGTCGGTGTATCCGAGAGAAGTTGTTAAGCGTGCTCTGCATCATAACGCGGCGGCTTTGATTTTGGCGCACAATCATCCTTCAGGCGTCGCTGAGCCGAGCCAAGCTGACAGAAGGATTACAAGGCGTCTCACCGACGCATTAGCATTGGTGGATATTCGTATTTTGGACCATTTCGTCATCGGAGATGGGGAAAGTGTCTCTTTTGCTGAAAGAGGCTGGATATAACTGTGCGTTTTTTAGGTTGTTAGTTGCTAAAAATCTGCTATCATCCACGCCACTAAATTTTTAACTGAATTCAGCTTGGACTGCTAAAAAAATCTGCTGTCTAAAAAAAGATCACGAAAACCTGTAAAAAGGATCTGTTCGGGTCTTGAGCAATGCATATCAAGTTAGTATAATGCGCGACCTTTGATAGCCTTGTATGGATTTTCCATAGCGGTTCTTAACCTCTAACTTCTTTTCGAGAGATAGAGAGGTTCGGCCACCAAGGTTGATATCGAGCTGAAACGATTTTGGAGAAGACATTCATGTCACGAGTATGCCAAGTAACTGGTAAGCGTCCAGTAACGGGTAACAACCGTTCACACGCACGAAATGCTACTAAGCGTCGTTTTCTGCCGAACCTACAAACTCATCGTTTCTGGGTAGAGAGCGAAAAACGTTTTGTTAAACTACGTCTATCTGCTAAAGGTATGCGCATCATCGACAAGAAAGGTATTGATACTGTTCTTGCAGACATGCGTGCACGTGGCGAAAACGTTTAAGAGGAAATAAGCAATGGCAAAGAAAGGCGTTCGTGAGAAAATCCGTCTAGTATCTTCTGCAGGTACAGGCCACTTCTACACAACTGATAAGAACAAGCGTAACATGCCAGGCAAATTTGAGATCAAAAAGTTTGATCCAGTAGTTCGCCAGCACGTTATGTACAAAGAAGCAAAAATCAAATAATTGGTTTCAGTCTCTTTGATGAATTGAAAAACCCAACTTTCGAGTTGGGTTTTTTATTACCTGAATAAAAGTGCTGAAGATAAAGTGTTCAGTACGTCATCGGATTATAAAGTACTGCTGAAGTTATTTTACTGGTCCGACTCTATACTCGAATTTTTAATTTATCGTCCTATACCGCTTGGTCACCGCTTCTCTACATACTTGCACACCATTGTTCTAGTCAACCCCAATACTCTTTGGTAGTTTACTCATAACTATAAGAGAGTAGAGATGGTTATGCGTGTGAGTCCGGCTCGTCGCCGCCGATGGAACAATATTCTTATTCTGGGCATTATCGCGTTTATAGTGATCTTAAATGCGCCGATGTGGATCAAAACTTACCTATTAACAGACCAAGCAGACCCTTACCCAAATGTACTTCGCTCCGACTATACGGTGGAGTCTTTGTACTATAGTGGCTGGGAGTTTGAACTGCATGATGGACGATGGCAATCCAACATCAAAGTTGATGCACCGATCAGTGAACTTGTATCACGCTGGCAATCATTGGAAGGGACCGAGCTCACCTCAGAACAGTACGATCATTTAAAACCTAACCTGACGGTACCTGAAACGGTAGAAGTTTGGTATCAGGATCTCGAAGATCCGCAGCGGGTGACTTTCTTTCGTTTACCTGATTTTTGGCTATTTAAAACCTGGCAAGACAAATGGGTCGCTATCTCCGTCGATGAAAACTACCTTATGCCAGAGTAGAGCCTTTTTGCGCCTATACCCCTAATAAGCTTCCCTATTTATCGTTTTTCTTTTCGATTATGCTAGCAGCGAGAACTATTAGCCGGTGAATTGGAGAATCTAATGCCTGAGTTGCCAGAAGTTGAAGTCAGTCGTATGGGAATTAGCCCCCACATGGTTGGACAAACGATCCAGTCGTTTACTTTTCGAACGCCTAAATTGCGCTGGGATATTCCTACAGAGCTTAAAAAATTGGAAGGGCAGGTGATCCGTGCGATTAGTCGTCGTGCGAAATACTTACTGATCGAGACAAACACAGGTACAGCCATTGTTCACTTGGGCATGTCTGGGTCTTTACGTGTCCTAGATGCTGACTTTCCGCCAGCAAAGCACGATCATGTGGATCTCAAACTAAGCAGTGGAAAAATACTGCGTTATAACGATCCGCGTCGTTTTGGGGCATGGCTGTGGTGTGCTCCTGACGAGTCACATGCTGTACTAGCAAACATGGGGCCTGAGCCTTTAACTGAAGAGTTCAATGCGGAATATGTAGCGGAGAAAGCTAAAAATAAGCGTGTCGCCGTCAAGCAGTTCATCATGGACAACAAAGTCGTGGTTGGTGTCGGGAACATCTACGCGAATGAGTCGTTGTTTAAATCTCGAATTCACCCTTCAAGGCCTGCAGGTAAGCTAACTTCTCAAGAGTGGGGGTTACTTGTTGAAAATATCAAAATGACACTTGAGATTGCCATTACGCAAGGTGGGACTACGCTGAAAGACTTTGCGCAAGCCGATGGAAAGCCGGGTTACTTTGCACAAGAGTTATTGGTTTACGGAAAAGCCGGAGAGCCATGCCCAGAATGCGGCGAACGACTTCAAGAGCTAAAAATAGGGCAGCGTAATACCTTCTTTTGTGGTGAGTGTCAGAAGTAAGACGAGCTAATATCGAGCTTAAGTTGTTGTAATCTTGCGCTAGAGCCTCAATAATTCAATCAGTTTCGAATAACTTAGTAAATTATATGAAAGTCATTTATCCGGGCACTTTTGATCCAGTGACTAATGGTCACCTCAATCTAATAGAACGTACTCACGAAATGTTTGATGAGGTTGTGATTGGCGTAGCCGCAAGCCCATCGAAGAACACCATGTTTTCATTGGAAGAGCGTGTTGCACTGATGCAGGACGTTGTAGCGCATTTACCTGGTGTGACGGTAAAGGGGTTCTCTGGGTTATTAGTGGATTTCGCGAGAGATGAGCAAGCTAAGGTTCTTATTCGTGGTTTGCGAACAACGGTAGACTTTGAATACGAGTTTGGACTGACCAACATGTATCGAAAGCTGTTACCAGGTATCGAAAGTGTATTTTTGACACCTGAAGAAGAGTTTGCGTTTCTATCGTCGACTATCGTGAGAGAAGTGGCCATTCATGGCGGAAGTATCGATCAGTTCGTTCCCAAGCCAGTAGCCATCGCGATTGGGGAAAAACTGAATGAAAGACAGTAAATTCCCTTATTATTTCTCAAACGCTCTCTCGATACTTATCCCTCGTTTTGTATATCGAGCACAAGCCAAGCGTTTACTTTCGAATTTAACTGAAGCCGAGAAGCAACTCTGCCTGGAGCGGGTGAACTATTACAACAAGTGTGAAACGCCGTTTTCAGTCGATAGCCGAGAACAAAGTTACGCGACTGTCGATACATTCAAAAAAACGAAAGGTTGGACGTATTTTTTCGATCTTCGCCAAGTTGTACGCTATTTCCCTTCCAGTTTTGCGTTTAACTACATCAACGGTGATGTTACACACATTCCCAATGTACCGAGCTTTATAAAAAGCCGCCCTATTTTTGGTAGCAACCAAAATTCAGTGGTGTTGAAACTTAATCAAGTTCGTCATTTTAAATTTATTGATGATCCTGTTCGCTATCAAGATAAAAAGGACATGGTAGCGTGGCGTGGCGTGGGTTTTCAGCCGCATCGTAAAAAGGTGATTCATGCGTTTTACAACCATCCGCAATGCAATATTGGCCAGACCCGCCCGGTAGAAGGGAAACCATGGGAAAAGGGCTTTATGAGTATTGAAGAGCAACTGCAGTATAAGTTTTTGCTCTGTATAGAAGGCAATGATGTGGCCACCAACCTTAAGTGGGCTATGTCGTCTAACTCCTTGGTTATTATGTCAAAGCCAAAATATGAGACTTGGTTTATGGAAGGTAAGTTAGAGGCAGGCGTCCACTATGTTGAAGTGAAGGATGACTATTCGGATTTGCCCGAAAAGATGGATTATTACCTAGCGAATGAGCAAGAAGCATTAGCGATCATTGAAAATGCGCACCAGTGGGTTGAGCAGTTCAAAGATAAACGTAAAGAGCGTTTGATCTCATTGATGGTTGCCGATAAGTACTTCGCTTTATCTCAGCAACAATAAAAAAGGGGCGAAACGCCCCTTTTTTATAATCTTAAGCTTCTAGAAATTGATCAACACCATTCTCACAGCGTTTAAGCTTGTTTTTAATGGTGTTCTCTAAAATCTCATCATTTTGTCCGAGTGACGCACGAGAGTTTTCTACGTGGTACAAGTGGTAGCCTACACCTGCGAATTTTAGGTAAAGACGTGACTTACCCGCATTCAACATGCGATGAACAAACTCGCTGTCTTCGCGTCCCCATCCAACAAAATCTTGGTTGAAGCCATTCACCTCGATGACATCTTGTCGCCAAAACGCCATGTTGCAACCGCGAGTGGCTTTATCGTTATTGCGCTCGTAAGAGAACCATTTCGATAGCAAAGCGTTGGTGATGCAGTTTTTACGATTGCGAATGCCTTTGCTGAAAATGGAAGGCACTAAGCCGTTTTCCATGATGGCCTTGCTGCAGCTTTCATCCGTTAACACACGTCCACCCTGCACAAACCAATTTGGTTTTGCGACTTGCTTATGTGATTCAATAAACGTTTGGGACAGCACCATGTCGCCATCAATCATGATGAGGTAGTCACCTGATGCTTTGGCGATCGCACGGTTGCGGCTCATTGAAAGCTGAAAGCCATTATCCTCGTGCCAACTATGAATCAGTGGAACCGGAAAACCTTCATGCATTTGGTCAACCATTGCTTTGGTGTCTTCTCGAGAGCCATCATCTGCAACAATTACTTCGTCAGGCAAAACGGTTTGACGTTTCACGCTTTCTAACACCGCTTTTAATGCTTCTTTCCAGTTGTAAGTGGTGATAATTAAAGTCGTTTTCATGATTTTTTTGCCTGTTCACGTAAGTAGAGATCGATATATTTTACAAAAGTAGAGTGCATGCTTAGCCAAGCTAGAATGAAGCCATGTTTGCCATCAAGGAAACCTCGTTTGAGAACATACATCTTCAAAAAGCTCGCAAGAGCGTGAACGATAGCGGTCGTTAACCCCGCTTTCTTTTTTCCTTCCCGTTCATCTGTCCAGGCCTTGAGGTATCCAGTGGTTTTATTGATGTAATGATGAAGGTGCTCGTAAGTGTAGTGATGCAGTCGACCATCCAGTTTTTCAGTTTGATAGTTTTTCTCATCAACTTTTTCATGAACGAGCGAATCATTATATTGTGTATATTCGGTGCGATATAAGCGCACAATCCAGTCTGGAGACCAACCAGAATGGTAGATGAACTTACCAAACGCTGAGCTTAGTCGATTAAGTTTATATAAAACGTTCGGCTTATTGGCTGATACCGCGTGTAAGATACTTTCTTTTAGCTCTGGAGTGACTTGTTCGTCCGCATCAAGCCACAAAACGTAGTCTGCTGTAACGTATTGCTGCGCCAGTTGGCGCTGTTTACCGAATCCTGGCCAATCTAGGTTGGTGTAAAACTTATCTGTGTATTGTCGGGCGATTTCTTCAGTGCGATCAGTGCTGCCCGAGTCTAGAAGGACAATCTCATCGACCCAATCTTTTACTGTGTCTAGACAAGCTTGTAAGTGCTTCTCTTCATTTTTTACAATTAAGGCAACGGCTAAGGTTGGTTTGGACAAGGTCATTTCCTTCTTAACAAATCAAGACAGTAAGTTTACTGGTATTGAGGATACAAATCTTCTAAGACTTGATCGAACATGCTCATTACTTGAGTGTTGGTAATGCGGTTCATTGCCGTTTCATCTTTAGCGCGAGTTCGCCAGCTTAACTCGTGACTGTTTTTGCCTGTTTCCGCAAAGATTGTTTCTTCATACACTGAGACAACGTATTTTAGATAACGGTAAGGTCCCACTCGCAGCGGATTATGGTGTGCATAGAGCCCGATGATTGGCGTTTTCATGGCATTCGCCATGTGTGCTGGTCCGGTATCGGGGGCGATGACCATTTCAACCTTATCTATTAACGCAAGCATTTGCAGAATTGAACTTTGTCCAACTAAATTTAGACACGGTTCTTCCAAGCGAGATTGAATGGCTTCTGCCAGATCCAATTCTACCTGAGCAGGGCTACCTGCCAGAATCACGTTCCAGCCTTTTGTTCTGGCGTGATGAATCACATCCACATAACCTTCCGCGTTCCAGTTTTTATAAGCTTTGCTCGCACCAGGCACAATCAGCAGGTTAGGTTTACTACGAGAAATATGAGACTCTGCCCAAGCTTGGTCGTGGTCTGAATAAGAAAGTACCCAGTCTAGTTCTGCCTTTGGTACCCCAATTTGATGGGCAAAGGCCATTAAGCCATCTGCGACATGCAGAGATTGCGGGGAAGGCACTTTGACATTGGTAAATAGTGTTTGAAAGTCCTGGCTTCTATCAGAAGAGAAACCAAGTTTGTATTTTGCTTTAATGCCCAACGTTGCGACACTCGCTCGAATCGCGTACTGCATATGCAATAGCGCATCAAACTCTCTGCCTTTCAGCTGTCGCCAAAGTGATTTGTAGCCATCAAGTCCCGCTTTTTTATCAAAAACAATCACTTCTACACCATCGATGGCGGCTAATAACTGGGCTTCAAGTTTACCCGTTATCCAAGTAATCTGGGTCGAAGGCCAGTGTTTCTGAATAGCTTGAATGGTGGCGATAGTATTGCAAACGTCTCCGATAGCGGACAAACGCAAGACGCATAGTGACGATGGGGCAGAAGTGAACATAATTATTGTCTGATTCGATGAATAGAGGCAGGTAAATTATGCAGACATCCCCAATAAATGTAAAATACACGGCTCGAATATAGCTAAGTACTGATAAGTGTTCTGCAATGTCAAAGACAACACCACATCAATCGCAAGAATCTGGCAAGCCGGGTAACACCGGACTAAAGCGCATCGTTAAAGCGACGGGTTATTCGATCCAAGGATTAAAAGCGGCTTTTAAGCATGAAGCTGCCATTCGACAAGAGTTGGCTCTGTTGAGTATTGCTGTGATTTTGGCTTGGCTAGTGGATGTCGGCATGGTTGAGCGTATCTTAATGATCGGGGTCGTGGTATTAGTCTTGATTGTAGAGCTTGTAAATTCAGCGATTGAGGCGGTAGTGGATCGTATCAGTATTGAACGGCATGAACTCAGTGGTCGAGCTAAAGATATAGGCTCTGCTGCCGTTATGGTTGCTTTGGCGTTTGCTGCATTTACTTGGTTGTATATATTAGCCAGCCGATATTTAGGCTAGAGGGTGAGCGTATGACTCAACAGTATAAAAACAACAACCAAGTGATATGGTTTGATGACGAGATCATTACAGACCCTAGCCAACCGATATTTGATGCGGAATACTGGCAGTCCTCCGACAAGGTGGTTGGCAGTGCGACGGGGCGAGGCACGACATGGTTTATCCAACTAGAGAGCATGCAAGCGGCACTACGTCATTACCGTCGTGGCGGTTTGTTTGGAAAGTTAGTTAACGATCATTATTGGTTCTCTGGCTGGGATAACACCCGTTGTGCGCAAGAGTTTCAGCTTTTGTTGGCGCTAATTGAGGCTGGGGTGCACGTTCCTCGTCCTATTGCAGCAAGAGCCGTAAAGTCAGGACTCTTCTATCAAGCTGATTTATTAAGTGAGCGAATCCCAAACGCCAGAGATCTGGTTAGTATCTTGCAAGAACAGTCTTTATCGGTAGAAATGTATCAGAAAATAGGGCAAGAAATTGCCAAGATGCATCAGGTTGGCGTTAACCATACTGATTTGAATATCCACAATATCTTGATCGACGACAAAGATAAGGTATGGATTATCGATTTTGATAAGTGTCGTTTTGAAACTTCTGGTGACTGGAAGCATCAAAATCTAAATAGACTTCTGCGTTCATTTAATAAAGAGCGTTTAAAGCGACAGATTATTTGGCAAGAATCCGATTTTGAACATTTTCAGGACGGTTATGCTTCTCAATCTTAATTGAGTTTTTTATCATTTTATGTTGATTGCTCTAAGTAAGCCTTCTTGAGTCTAACGATGCTCGAGTGAGTCTATAAACTACAATAATCATAAAGTATTCATGTGTATCTGATGGCACAAAAATTAACGTAGGTAACATTTGTAATGAAAATATTAGTAACCGGTGGAGCAGGCTTTATTGGGTCAGCTGTTGTCCGACATATCATTCGTGACACCCAAGATACCGTCATCAATTTAGATAAACTGACCTACGCAGGGAATCTAGAATCACTGGTTGATGTCTCAGAGAGTGAACGTTACTACTTTGAGCAAGTAGATATCTGTGACCGAGCTGAACTAGATCGCGTGTTTTCAGAGCATCAACCCGATAGGGTGATGCATTTGGCCGCCGAGTCTCATGTCGATCGCTCTATTGATGGTCCTGCTGCTTTTATTGAGACCAACGTGATGGGCACTTACCATTTGCTTGAAGCGGCTCGTCAATATTGGTCGGGCTTAGATGAAGCGCGCCAATCGGCATTCCGTTTTCATCATATTTCTACGGATGAAGTGTATGGTGATTTAGAGGGAACGGATGATTTGTTCACCGAAACCACTTCATACGCGCCGAGCAGCCCATATTCTGCATCTAAAGCTTCGAGCGATCACCTGGTTCGCGCTTGGCAACGTACTTATGGCTTACCAACACTTATCACTAATTGCTCCAACAACTATGGCCCGTACCACTTCCCAGAGAAGTTGATCCCTCTGATGATTTTAAATGCCCTCGATGGCAAGCCGTTGCCTGTGTATGGTGATGGTATGCAGATCCGAGATTGGCTGTTTGTGGAAGACCATGCTCGCGCGCTGTACAAAGTGGTCAACGAAGGTGAAGTCGGTGAAACCTACAACATTGGTGGCCATAACGAAAAAGCCAACATCGAAGTGGTGAAAACCATTTGTGCTTTGCTTGAAGAGCTGCAACCAAACAAACCTGCAGGTGTTGAGTCTTATGAATCTTTGATCACGTATGTGAAAGATCGCCCAGGTCATGATGTGCGTTACGCAATTGATGCCACCAAGATTGCTCAAGAGCTTGGCTGGACGCCAGAAGAAACGTTTGAAAGCGGTATTCGCAAAACCGTGGAATGGTACCTCAATAATCCGCAATGGTGGCAACGCGTGCTTGATGGTTCATACAGTTTAGAGCGATTAGGAGCGGGCGAATAATGAAAGGCATTATTTTAGCAGGTGGCTCGGGCACTCGCCTTTACCCTATTACACGCGGTGTCTCTAAGCAGTTACTGCCGGTTTATGACAAACCAATGATTTACTACCCGTTGTCGGTACTCATGCTAGCTGGTATTCGTGAAATCTTGATCATCACCACGCCAGAAGACCAGGAAGGATTTCAGCGCCTATTGGGTGATGGCTCAGAGTTTGGCATTGAGTTGCAATACGCGATTCAACCAAGCCCAGACGGCTTAGCTCAAGCGTTCATCATTGGCGAAGAATTCATTGGCGATGATTCAGTATGTTTAGTGCTGGGTGACAACATCTTTTATGGACAAGGGTTCACTCCGAAGTTGCAGCAAGCTGCTGCTTTGACGGAAGGTGCGACGGTCTTTGGCTATAAAGTGAAAGATCCTGAGCGCTTTGGTGTGGTGGAATTTGATGAAGAGATGAGAGCGCTATCGATTGAAGAGAAGCCATTCAAGCCAAAATCCAATTACGCCGTTACCGGACTGTATTTCTACGATAACCGCGTCGTGGACATTGCCAAAACTATTCAACCGTCTCATCGTGGCGAGTTAGAAATTACGAGTATTAACCAAGCTTACTTAGAGCAAGGGAAATTGACGGTTGACGTGCTAGGGCGCGGCTTTGCGTGGTTAGACACGGGGACACATGGCAGCTTGCTTGAAGCTGCTCACTTTGTCGAAACGATCGAGAAACGACAAGGTTATAAAGTGGCTTGCTTAGAAGAGATTGCTTATCGCCGAGGGTGGTTAACACGAGATCATATTCAAGCTGCAGGAAAAGCCTTATCTAAAAACGATTATGGCCGCTATCTTCTAGAGTTATTGGAAGAATAAATGTCAAATATACCGCTAATATCTTTTCAGAAAATGGGTGATGAGCGAGGTTCACTAATCTCGTTAGAGCAACACAAAAACATTCCGTTTGATATCAAACGTATTTACTACATTTTTGATACACAAAGCGGTTTAGCTAGGGGCTTTCATGCACACTACGACTTAGAGCAAGTCGCTATCTGTATGAAAGGTAGCGTGACTTTCGTCATTGATGATGGCACCACGAAAGAGAAAGTGACGCTTTCATCTCCCGATGTAGGACTGCATATCAAAGGCTTAAAATGGCGTGAGATGCACGACTTTTCTGAAGATTGTGTGCTAATGGTTGTCGCTAGTGAATTGTATGATGAAGCCGATTACATACGCGATTATGCTGAATTTTTGAATGTGGTAAACAAACATGCTGAAAAGTAAGACAATACAACTTCGCCTTGTTCAAGAAGATGATGCAGAGTTTATAACTCAGCTTCGAGGTGATGAAAAATACAATACACACTTGTCCAAATGCGATACAAGTGTTGAAGCACAAAGATTATGGATAAGAGCGTATAAAGAGGACGAGCAACAAAAGAAGCAGTTTTACTTCATTATAGAGAGGCTAGATGGAACCAAATGCGGAACAGTTAGACTTTACGACTTTAAAGGTGTTTCTTTTTGTTGGGGAAGTTGGATCCTGAATCATGAAAAAACACGTTACGCTGCCCTCGAAAGTGCTCTTTTAGTTTATCAATTTGGCTTTGATGTGTTGGGTTTTAAAAAATGCCACTTCGATGTTCGCAAAGATAACCATGCGGTAAACAAATTCCATGAAAAGTTCGGTGCTCGACTCGTTGGCGATACAGACTTGGATTATCTTTATGAAATATACCCGTCAGATATTGAGCCAATGAAATTGAAGTGTGAAAAAATCCTAGGTAGATAATGAACGTTAATTTTTTAGAGCTAAAGCGCTTAAATGCCGAGTACGAAGACGAATTGAAACAAGCCTGTGCACGCGTGATTGAATCTGGCTGGTATATCCTTGGCAAGGAAACGGAACAGTTTGAACAAGCATTTGCTGACTACTGTGGTGTTAAACACTGTATAGGCGTTGCGAATGGCTTAGATGCTTTAACACTGACGTTAAAGGCTTGGCGAGAGCTAGGAAAAATCAACAAAGGTGATGAAGTTATCGTACCGGGTAATACCTATATCGCATCGGTATTGGCGGTCACCGAAGCGGACTTGGTTCCGGTGTTTGTGGAGCCGGATGAGCAGACGCACAATATCAGTCCTGAAGCGATTGAAGCGGCGATTACAGAAAAGACGAAAGTCATTTTGCCGGTGCACCTGTACGGCCAGTTGGCCGATATGCCAGCGATTATGGCGTTGGCAACAAAACACAATCTTCTCGTGTTGGAAGACAGCGCCCAGTCTCATGGTGCGACACTTGATGGTAAGAAGTCTGGAGCATGGGGTGACGCCTCAGGCTTTAGCTTCTATCCGGGTAAAAACCTAGGTGCATTGGGTGATGGTGGCGCTATTACGACCAACGATGAAGAGCTTGCCGAAACCTTGCGTGCCCTTCGAAACTACGGTTCACATGTTAAATACCAGAATCTTTATCAAGGATTGAACAGTCGTTTGGATGAAATTCAGTCGGCGATGTTGTCAGTGAAACTGAACTACCTTCCAGCGCAGACGAAAGCGCGTCAGGAGCTGGCGGCATTTTACTTACGCGAAATCAACAACCCGAATATTATCTTGCCGGAAGTGACAGAGCCTGAGGCACATGTATGGCATTTGTTTGTGGTGCGAACTTCACACCGAGATGCATTGGTTAAGCATTTATCAGAGCATGGTATTCAAACACAAGTACATTACCCGATAGCGCCGCATAAACAGCAGGCTTATAAAGAGTTTGGTCATCTGTCATTAGCGTTGACTGAGCAGTTACAAAATGAGGTGCTGTCATTGCCAATGTCGTCCTACTTGAGTGAAGACGAGAGTCAAGAAGTAGTCGATGCAATCAACTCTTTTAAGGTTGAGTAATGACACAAGAGCATGTGCAAGTATTAGAAGACGTGGTTTATGTCTTCTTTTGTTATAAACAATCTCGTTATCTTGAGAAAACATTGCCAGCGGCATTGAACCAGACCGTGTGGCCAAGCCAATTATTGATCTTGGATGACTGTTCACCTGATGATAGTCATAAAATAATTCTATCGCTTTTAGAGTTTGCGCCTAAAGGATTAAATATTGAATATCGCCACAATAAGCAAAATGTTGGTTTAGTTAGCCAAATCAACTCCTTGCGGGGGCAATACCAAAATAAGCTTATTATTGTACAAGCTGGCGATGATATAGCGATGCCGAGCCGAGTTGAGGAAACTTATGAAGCCTGGTTGAAAAATGGCAAACCAAGCTTAATTATTGGTGGTTACGACAAAATTTCTGAGCAAGGCGATGTTATTGAGTCATTCGAATCGATTAAGCAAAATAAAAAGCCGTACACACTCGAAAATATTATTAATAGAAAGTGTGCAGTAGATGGTTGTTGCGCCGCTTTTACCTCTGATGTACTGAACGAGTTTGCTCCTTACAACAAAGACATCATCAATGAAGATCGCATCAATGTCCTTCGAGCCTTTTTGTTAAATGGTATTCATCATGAAAACAAAAAATGGATCCAATATCGATTGGGTGGCATATCAACGTTCGCAAAAGAAACACGTGAAGAAAGGTATGACAACACAGTAATTAATGCTCAGCGTGAACTGCAAGATCTTAAAATGAACTTGCGAGATGCAGAGAGTAAAAACGCCACTAAAGTTGTGAGTGCGATTAAAAAGCGTATGTGTACCGCTGAGTTTATGGCATCACTTTCACAATCAAAGTCTGCTTTGTACAGCGAAGCGATTTGTTATTTTGTTAAAACGCTGGATTATCGAACGGTTTTAAAAGTTTTGCGTAGGTTAAGATGAATAAAATTAAAAATATAAAGCAATCGATAAGTATGAAGAGGCATTTTTCTTCAACTTTCCGTTCATTCAAAAAGCGAAGCGATAAAAGCACTGATTCACCTAAAGACTTTTATCGTACACATGAGAAATGTACGGTTTTAGGTAATGGACCATCCTTAAAGTCAGATATTAATAGTATTGGTACAGATAGTGATGTGATTGCTGTTAATCATTTCTCAGAGTCTGAGCATTTTACGGCGTTGAAACCTAATAAATATATTTTAATTGATAGCTATTTCTGGGATGAAACCACCCATAGCTCTCTGGTGGAAAAAAGAGATAAATTGTTTAAAGATCTAAATGAACTTGTGTCTTGGGAAATGCAATTGATTATTCCTGACTTTGCTGACAGAGAGTTCATTCAAGGCAATATCAAAAACAGCAACATAGCGATAAAAGTGCTGCGAGCAATTCCTAGTAATGTAACTAATATTAAATATGGCCCAATGGCACTATCTTCTGGTATCGTCGCACCTCCAGCTGTCAATGTGCTTATCTTTGCTGTGTATGTAGCAATTCTATGTGAATATGATTCAGTGGAAATATTTGGAGCGGATATGAGCTTCCATAATGATGTCCATGTTGATCAAGAGAGCAACCAGCTTTATATGGTCTACAAGCATTTCTATGGAAAAGAAGAGAAGTTGCCGCTCCTAGAAAATCCTCAAAAGGTCAAACCTTTTAATATGACGGACTTGATGCGATTAACTTTCTTGACGTTTTATGCACATCAACTGTTAAATAAATGGGCCGATCTCAAAGGGGTAAAAATCGTGAATAGGTCTAGTTTCTCTATGATCGATGCTTATCCTAGACGATGAAATGACAGGTAAATAGACGCTACAATTGTAATGTCTATTTACCGATGATCATTTATTTTTCTGTAACCACATAGATTCAGCGAAAGTAAAGTCCTCTGGCCAATCTATATCAATTGAGCTCTCTGCATCCTGTATGTACATCGAAGGCTTTAGTCCAATTCGATCATTTAGCTTTTTGTAGTTTTCTACACTATTTAAAAAGACTGAGCTATCGATTTCATAAAGAGGTTCAATTGTCTGAGTTCTAGGCCATTTTTCTATATTACGATCGTAGCTAATTGGCTTATCTTTATTCCAAATAAACCCACGTAGTTCTTTGACCGTCATTAATGAATCATAACCTTCCGTGAGTGCTTGATTATACTGTTTGATAATAGCGCTATAACCTGACTCGTCTAAGAATGGTGAGGTTACATGAGTCCAAAGTACGTGACCCGTAGTAATAATCGAAGGAACATATCTAATAAGATCATCAGTGCTTGTTGAACTTGCCCCTAGGTGCTCTGGGCGTTCATCTATTCGTATGCGAGAATCTTTATATGTTGAAGCAAACTCTAGAACAACGTCGTCGTTTGAAGATACGACTATCGAATCTAGATCAGTTATATTGATTAACTGATCCAGTTTGATTTTTAGCAACCCACCTTTTACACCAGCAAAGTCTTTGGTGTTTTTGTTTGGGATACGTTCACTGCCTTTTCGGCATGGTAAAAAGACATGGACACTCATGCTTACCAACTCCTTAGAATATTGAAACCTTCACTTTTTGATAAGCTTTCAAGCTCTTCTTTTACATTTGAAAAAGGAAGATAGCCAAGAAAATCAATATTATTCTCTTTGGCTGCGTGAAAGTCTGATAATGCGTCACCGATCATTAGAGCCGTGCCTGAAGACTCCTTTAGGATGGTTGCAACGTTATCTGCTTTCGCGGTAGGTGATCCTAGAATTAACGTAAAATATTGCGCCAGCTTTCTTTTAACAAATACTTCTCGTAATTCGTCTTGAGCAGATCCACTCGCTACATAGAGTTTGGCTGGGCAATCTGTAATTGCTGCAATAAAATTAGGCGTTAGTTGAGCTTCCATGTATAGCTCTTCACACTGCTTTGAGTAGAAGCTTAGTATACGTTCGTACAATGCTTCATCTGTATTTAGGATGAAATGTTCAACAAAGTAACTCACATGATGAAAACGCGATTTGCCAAAATTAGCTTTAAAGTAATTGCAACAATTGTCTATTTCGAGCTCTGATACTTGGGCCATGCGTAAAGCACTACGCATGGCATCAATTTTGAGGTTATTTGAGTCTAGGATCACGCCATCGCAGTCAAAAATAACAGTATCATAGCCATTAAATAGCGGGTGCATAAATAGACCCTGCTTTTACTGGATAAGTGGTTGGGGTTAACGCTTGAATTGATGTACTTCCAAACTGTTGACTAACCATGCTAAAGATCTCATTCATTTCCATTTGGCGTCGGTCAGTCACATCATAACCATCAAACCCAACGAGAGATATCTTCTGCGCTTGACCTATAAAAGCGATACATAACGCATATGCAGCGGTATTATCATACGGTAGTGTACAGTAGTTTTTATGGGCGGTGAGAGTATCCTTCTCTATGGTGCTACTGTAATCAATCATAGAAATATTACTAAATTTACTTAGCTCGTCTTCGTCAAAGCGGTTCTTTGGCAAAAATACGGGTTTGGCTACCTCTGAGTAATGGCTGCTTTCTGACAAGTATTTAGAGTTATGAGATACAGCAAAGTAATCGAAAAGCTCAGTGTCAATCTCATGCTTTGTATTGATGCCAATTACGATAGGCTTTCGAGTTTTAATGTATGTTTCGATCGCGACTCTATGTGTTGCCGTATTGGGCGTATTAGTGACCAGTAAGACTTCTTTTCCTGAAAAGATACCTGATAGATCTGATTGGCTTTCAGTCGGTTGGCTTATTTTCCCTACAGTAAGCGCTTCTTCTAAGACATCACCATTATAGCTTGTTGTACCTTCTAGCTTTTTTAAATGCTCGATAGCACCAACAATTTCTTCTGTTCCGTAATTAGGATTTGAAAGCATATTCTGGATGTAAGTTGGGTGAATATCGTTTTTGGCCCCCAAGTAATATAGAAGGCTTGAGCCCCAACCGTATCTTCTTTGCATTGGCTCAAAATGGCGAATAACTAGTTCATATATTGCTGTTGGCAAGTATTTATCTAGTCCATCAAGTTCGGCGAGCAGGTTTTCGGTCTGGGCATTCCCAGCGCCTCGTCCCATTCCGGTAACGGTCACATCCAACCATGTAACACCATTCGAACGAGCAGTCATCGTATTGGACATTGCTTGACCCATGTTGTTATGGGTGTGGATACCAATGTCGCCATCCCAGTTTTGCTTTACAATTTCGGCAATGCGAGTGACTTCTGCACCATCCATATTTCCGAGAGAGTCAGCAAAATAGATAACATCAGGGGTTGCTTTTGCTACCGCCTGTACCTTTTCCGCAATAACTTGGGATGGTTTTCCGCCCGCTTGCATCAGATTTAGGCCAACGATATACCCCATTTCTTTGAAAGCTTTAATCATGCTTTCACACTGCTCTGCTTCATTGAAATGTGCCGCGATACGAACGAGATCAACTTTACTTTCTTGTGCTGGTACAAAAAGATCATTGATGGCAGCTTCAACAGGCTTACCCGCATCTAGCAAAGTTTTTGCATCAACCATTACGCCATATGTCGGACCTTTCGGTAGGTGTAGCGTGTTTAGAAACTCTTCAGTCGTATAAGCAAATGGACCACTGTAAACAGATTTAGGATAATTACGAAGCCCTAATTCAACATAATCAATTTTAGCTTTTGCAACTGCAGTGAGGTAAGCGTCAACGACTTCTGGTGAAAAGTCCCAGTGATTATAGTAGCCACCATCGCGAAGAGTACAGTCTAAAATTTTTTGCATAATGGATATTCTTTTTAAGTTAAACAGGTAATGTGCTTAGTACAGTAAAACATACAAGCTTAATAGTAAAAGTGAGGTATTTATCAAACTAATTATTAAGTTATTACTTATCACTTTGTGGGAGTGAGCTCATTGTTCGGTTTAGAGCGCCTTGATTGGATGAGGCCCATTTATTAGCATGCAAAGCTCGGAGTAAATATTTATCTTGTTGAGAAATGATCTCTGTAGTCCTTAGGGCAAGGGTCGTTGAGTCTGGCACAATTAAGATACCATCCACAGCTAGTAAGTTTTCAACAATCTCCTTAAAGTTGAAATAGCTAGGGCCAGTGATTATGACTTTTTCTAACATGGCAGGCTCTAGCACATTGTGCCCACCAACCTTATCTCCAATTAGGCTACCGCCCATAAAGCAGATGTCCGCTGCACCCATCAACGTTAGCATCTCACCCATAGTATCGCCGAGATATACTTGAGTATTCGTCTCTACTGCATGAGTTGAAGTGCGACGCACAGTGTTAAAGCCTTGCTGTTGGCAAAGCGTGAATACATCATCAAATCGTTCTGGATGGCGAGGAACCAAAACGAGTAAAGCATTTGGATGAGATTTTAAAACTTGTCTATGTGCATCTAATACCTGTTCGTCCTCGCCTTTGTGGGTGCTAGCTGCAATCCAAATCGGACGATCGTTTCCAAGTTGGGCTCGAAGCTGCTGTCCTTGCTGTTTCACTTGCTCTGATATTTGAATATCGAACTTAATCGAGCCAGTAACGGATAGTTTCTTTTTCTCAACGCCTAAGCGTTCGAAGCGCTCTGCATCTGAATCCGTTTGGCAGAGTACTTGAGTTAGGCATGGATGAAGCTGGTTAAAAAGCCGCTGTATTTTGGCGTAGTTCTGACACGATTTTTCAGATAGGCGAGCATTCACGACTGTTATAGGGATACCCGCTTTGTAAACATGGTGAAGCGTGTTTGGCCACAGCTCAGTCTCAATGATCAACATTTGTTTTGGTTGTACTGATTTAAGAAAACCTTTGATAGCAAAACCAAAGTCAATTGGCATATAGCGGTGTTCAATTAAATCACCCAACTTAGCAATCTGTTCAGCTCCGGTACTTGTTGTTGTAGTAACTAGAATAGATTGTTCGGGGTTTTGTTCCTTAAGGGCTTTAATTAAAGGTGTTGCTGCTATGCTTTCACCAACAGATACGGCATGTATCCAAATAGGTTTGTCGTTGCTTTTTAGCTTGGGAGTTATGCCAAAGTGCTCTTTCCAGCGAGAGCCAAACTGAGGCTTATTTGGTTTGCTCTTGTACAAACCAAATAAAAGCAGCGGTGACGCTAGGGCGAGTAGTAAGGTATAAACAATACGAACTAACATGAGCTTATCGTAATGGCGTCAAGTTTTTGGATGCTATCTAGCACTTGCTTAGGCGAAAGTTCTGTCAAGCACTTAAGGTGTTTGTATTGACATTCACGCTGGAAACAAGGGCGACAATCAATATCGGTATGAACAATCTCCACTTTTTCTGCGAGTGGGGGGGTGTACTTCGGTGAAGTTGAGCCATACACGGCAACAACATTACAACCAACCGCAGCTGCCACATGCATTAAGCCTGAGTCATTTGCGACAACAGTCTTACATGCAGCAAGTAAGTCGACTGCTTCAATTAAGCTGGTTTGGCCTGCCAGAACATGAATGTGCTCATGGAATTGCGTCGGAACAAGTGCGCGAATATTGTTACAAGTCTCTAAGTCTTTTTGAGAACCAAACAACCAGATTTGATGCCCAGATCGAGCCATTTGTGTCGCAACTTCAGCGTAGTGTGTTTCGGGCCATTTTTTTGCGGGACCAAACTCTGCTCCTGGGCACAGTCCGATAATTGGTTGGTCTTGGGCTAAGTTGAACTTTTTGATCGTGGCTTGTTGCTCTGCCGCGTTGATTGCAAGGCGAGGGCGAGGTAAGGTTTCAAGCCCGCCAAGAGAGTTAGAATCCACCATTTCTGCTTTTGGATAAGCTAACGCTACATAGCGCTCTACCATGTACTGAAAAGACTTCATGTTAGGGCGTAAGTCATTCAATAAACCATAGCGCATTTCTCCTTTCCAGCCAGTACGAAGAGGAATGTTGGCAAACCATGGGATCAGTGCTGATTTCGCTGATTTAGGCAAGATATAGGCGTGGTCATATTGCTTTTCACGTAATGATTTACCAATTTCCCTGCGGCCTAATAAGTTAAACTCACCATGACCGATAGGCATTTCAATCGCTTGGTGGATTTCTGGCATACGATCAAGAATCGGTTTACACCATCCTGGAGCGATAACGTCAATTTGGCTATCTGGATGGCGTTGCTTTAATACGATATATAACGATTGCGACATTACCATATCGCCGACCCATGCAGGGCCAATGACTAAAATCTTCATGCTTTGTTTTTCCAGTATAGGAATTTCAAAATTGACTCATAAGTTCTAAAAAGTTCAGCGTATATTTTATTCGCAAGAGTCATTTTGGATTTATCTTTTCTTTTACCACCAATCGTCGAAGCAATCTCTGCTCTAGTAAAGAGATCTGGAGACACGCTGTAAACTTGAACACCATGTCTCCATGGTTTTTCCATGTAGTCATCGACTGGTTCAATAAACTCTTGAGCATGCATAACAAACTTTGAGGCTGCTTTAGGTGTGACGATATAAGCGGTGGTACCACAAGTGCCTGCTGAGTATCCCCCTAGCATATGATTATCATCAATAGGTACGATTGGGGTGAATACACGCTTCTGAGTGGCAGACAACTTGATGTAGTCATAATTAGAAGTCAATGGAAGGGTATGTTCGAGTACTTGCTTCAGCCCTTCTACGGGGTCGACGTTGTCTTCTAAGATGACGATCGGTTCATCAAGCTCAACACAGCGAACCCACAACTCGTAATGGCTTGCAAAACAGGCGACTTCACTGGTTTTTAATTGATACCCTTTGCGGCGTAGAGTAATGGTAGGACGACTTTTTTCTGAATGAAGAAAACGGTCAACAGAGCCATCTACTGCATCAAAAAATTCAAACGTAATGCCTTGTTGTTTTAACTTTTCTTCAATACGTTCTCGGCGATCTAGCGATCGAGCCAAGCTTACGACAAATACTTTCACTGCACTTTCCAGTCGCTGTTATATCTTGGTTTAAACAAATTGTAATAGTTATTGCCGTCTTCTTGAGAGTGCAGCAACTGTAGTACCCACATATATTGTTCGGGTTTATCACCGACAAAATATTCAATGGCTTCATTACAGGTACGAGCGTCTTGCTCTTCGCCTTTATCCAGCTCAAACGCTGGTAAAATCTCAATATCAAACGTACCATCTTCAGTGTTCATCGACGCAAATAGAGGCAGTACTTTTGAGCGTGATAGTTTCGCAATTTTGCCTAAACCAGGTAGCGTTGCTTTACGTGTTGCAAAAAAATCCACAAACACACTATGCTCTGGGCCGTGATCTTGATCGGGTAGGTAATACCCTACATAGCCATCTCGAATGGATTTCAGGAAAGGCTTAATGCCACCTGAGCGTTCATAAACACGGCCACCGTATTGGACTCTTTGCTTGTGCATTAGCCAGTCAGCAACATCATTCTTTTGTTTCTTCGCCATTGCAGAAACTGGCATTCCCATTGACGCGAGCAAGATAGCAGGCACATCAATTGCCCAAGAGTGGGGAACCATTAAAATCACATTTTCGTTGTTATCAATGTGCTGTCGTAAAATGTCTAGGCCGCGAATTTGGCAACGGTTCTGAAGCCATTTTGGTGAGCGTAAACTTAGTAACCCGAAGCGAAAAAAGAACATGGCTGCTGTGTAGAGTGTTTTTTCTATCAAAGCTTCACGTTCTTGGAACGACTTTTCCGGAAAACACAGCTCAAAGTTAACCCTCGCTCGGTGAGCTGGCCCCTTGTGGGATTTCGACAGTTTTTTGGCTATGGTTTTCGCCAACCACTTTTGTAAACCCAGTGGCATTAATGATAAAGGTAAAAATAAGATAACACCTAACCACGTGCCCCAGTACTTAGGCGACAGAAAGTGGCGCTTAAACTCAGGGTTATATGCTTTAGGGTCGAAGTCATCACGTTTTATGGTCATGGCGTGTCTAGTTACCTATTCGTGTACGGGCGAAGTGGTTTAAATGAGAAAAAAGATAGTTAGGAATGATACAGGCTATTGCATTTGAGTAAAGGTGGCAGGTTATGGTTCTACCACCTTGTGGTGCTTAACTGTTTTGGATAGTCAAGTATTCGGCAACGCCTTCTGCAACTGTCTTGAATTCAACATCACAGCCTGCGGTGCGCAGTTTGGTCAGATCCGCTTGTGTGAATTCTTGGTAAGCGCCTTTTAGGTGCTCAGGGAATGGGATGGTTTCAATTTGGCCTTTGCCATGATGCTTGATAACTGCTTTTGCTACCTCTTCAAAAGATTCAGCACGGCCAGTACCACAGTTAAAAATGCCTGATACGCCGTTTTCTAAGAACCACAGGTTTACTTTACAGACATCACCAACGTAAACAAAGTCGCGTTTGAATGATTCGCTGCCCGCGAACAATTTAGGATTTTCACCTGCGTTAAGTTGGTTGTTTAGGTGGAACGCAACTGATGCCATGCTACCTTTGTGGTCTTCACGTGGGCCATATACGTTGAAGTAGCGGAAGCCAGTGATTTGAGAAAGGGTCTCACCATGTTCTTCAGCGTCTTGCCATAGGCGACGAACGTAGTTATCAAACTGCTGTTTCGAGTAACCGTATACATTCAGTGCGCCTTCGTATTCGCGTTCTTCAACGAAAGTATCTGTATCGCCGTAAGTGGCTGCTGAAGAAGCGTATAGGAATGGAATCTCGCGATCTAAACAGTAATGAAGCAGCTCTTTAGAGTACTCGTAGTTGTTTAGCATCATGTACTTACCATCCCACTCAGTCGTTGCAGAGCAAGCACCTTCGTGGAAAATTGCCTCAATCGGACCAAAATCATCGCCCGCCATAATTTGGGTCAGAAAGTCGTCACGATCCATGTAATCTGTGATGTCCAGATCAACTAAGTTCTTAAATTTTTTTCCATTTTTTAGGTTGTCGACAACCAGGATATCGTTAATACCAGCTTCGTTTAGTGCTTTAACAATGTTGCTGCCGATCATGCCAGCGCCACCAGTTACGATGATCATAGAACTTCCACCATAGATTAAAATTTTCTCTGGAATTCTAGCAAGAAACGAAAAGTAGCGCTATTGGAAGCAGGAAGATAGGTTTTAGTCTTCTATGACTCAGTATCTAGATATGAAAAAGGGAGCCGCAGCTCCCTTGATTACTTTATTATTCCACATCCGAACGGTTAGGTCTTTGGTACCAAGGATTTCGTTCGTCGGTTAACTCAATTAAGCTGTATTTGCGGCCGAGCTTCTGCCCTCCGTCACGAGTAAGAGGCTGCCAACTAAAGTTCGCACGATTGTTACTTGGCTTAACGGTCATGATGTCAAACGGAATCGACAAGTAGAAACCTTTAGTAAAGCTACCTTCACCAAATTCGTCCGCAGACAAGTCTGTAAATGAGGCAAAGGCGCCAGCAATTACGCCACTCTTGAACTGCTTAGAAACATTGATTTGTGTACCAACATCGCCAGCTAGGAACTGACCAACATCGACTTGGATCATCAAATCTTGCAGGAATTCCCATTGAGGGTAGTAGTAACCAGATACAAAACCAGTGAATCCTTTATCAATAACTTGGAACGGACGTCCATATTCTGGCACGTTTTGCCATTTCTCATCGTAAACACCGAAGTAACTTTGTGGATCACGTTGAGAAATTACGTTGACGTCAGCGCCAATCGCCCAGTTAGCTCCTTGTGGTCGGTAAAGAAACTCGGTACCGACTCCAGCAAACATGCTCTCCAGATAACCCGCGTAGAATTGTTGATCCATGGTATCGGAATACTCTTGGAACCAAGTCAATTGTAAGTTTGACATGGTTATAGCATGTTCATTTTGGTAAGCGCGGAACATGGTGCGAACACGAGGAACAGTAGTGCCATCAGGTGGAGTGACATAAATAAACTTATCGTAGTTGTTATACCAATCCCAGTATAACGAACCGCCAATTTCAAGGTTGTCCGTCAGCCAATATGAGGCATTACCGCTTAGCCCTACACTAAAGAGATAGAAATCTTCAGCGTTTCCGAGAGTTTGAACTAGTTTAGGTGCAAAGCCCCAATCAAAACGTTCAAAACCATCGTAGACAGATTCTCCCATTGGCTTAGTAGTAGCCCTTGAGGTTGCATCTTCTATTTTCGGATTGATGTAATTAACTTGGGCAAAGTCGCGATATTTCTCTTTGGAAATAATCGTTTGTTCGCCGACTAAGCCTCGGCTACGTTCATTGATCGCGTAGGTATCAATATCGTCAGGCATTTCATTATGGAGTACAGCTGCCGCTTTTTCGTGTGCCTCTGTACGGTCACGATATTTTTTCTGCTCACCAACGACAGTTACTGTATTGTTATCAACATAAACACGCGTGTTTCGATAGCCAGCAATTTTGTCTAAATCTTCTGTCACACGTTCCCAATCAACATCAGACAGTTCTTTGGGTTGGTTATCTTCCACTTCTGGGGTTGGTGTGTCTCGCCAGAATGATGGCATGTCATTGAAATTAGTGTTTAGCGTTAAGCCTGCTACTAAAGTATCGCCGCGTTCATAACTTAAACGAAAATCGGCCATGCCTAGACGGTAGAGGACACCAAAGTTCCATGGTGTGTGGGGCTTCATATCAACATCTGCACCCACAACTGCATAGTCTGTAGAATAATCATTGCTGTCGTACTCAACTTTAAATCGTAAAGGAGCGTGCAACGTCTGGAACTCTATACCACCAAATAAAGCCGCAGGCCCTTTGAAAGCTCTGTCAAAATTAGTTGTTCCTCCAGAATCAAGAAACTCTTCAGAACGTTCACAGAATTTGTCTGATGCTTTGCAAAATGGATTGGTTATATTGTCTCTGGTTCCCAAGTAGCCCCAACCCATACCCAAAGTAAAATCAAAAGTACCTAATTTCGAATTAGAATATCGTTTTGTCGCTGCAATAAACTCAGCATCAAAAAGGCCGGTACCAGCAAAGTCTCTCACACCTAGGGCAATTTCTGGCATGTATTCAGATTCTTCCCATAATCTAAATTTAAAATCTATCCCCTTGTCTGTGTATTCATTATCAACATCGGGTAAGGATGATGAGTAAGGCAGGTCGTTAACTTGAGTGTAACGGATGGTTGTTTCTAACCACGGCATAAGCTGCAGAGTCACATTGTAAAAAAGGTACTCATCACTACCTGTTACAGAAAAGTTGAATTCCCCTTCAGGAGCCATACGTCCGGTTGGCATCTGCATTAAACCAACACCACCAAAATCAGATTGAGAAGGCTGTAGCGAGGGAGCCTCAAAGGGTATATCTTGAGCCCAAACCAATGCAGGGCCCATTAAAGAAAGGGTTAAGCTTTTTCTAATTGGCATCATTGTGGTCTCTTTGTGGAGTTTGGTATCAATTGAGTGAGTAGGCGGACAATATCTTGGTCCATTTCGGAGTATTCAAGATCACCAAACGGAATATATACCAATGTCAGAGGTGGTAAGTAATATTGTGTCGTTAACCAAGCTCCGTGATGCGGCTTAACTACGTGACCATCTGGGTAGATCAACACTGGCGGTGTTGATAACGCACCAATGTTATTTTTCAAATTCTCTATTTGTCTTTGCAAAGGGATGCCTGCTTGCGCCTTAACGGAATACACGCTACTTAGGTTTCCTAAGTAATACACTTTTTCTTCGCGTAGAGGGCTAGCGAGCAGGTAATCGCCGCGCAACAGTGGGTTGTCGAATTTATCTAGTCGAATTTTATCAACATCAATCGCAGACAGTAAGCGTGGTGCAAAGCTTTGCTTCTGAATGAACTTGTAGAATGGATGTGCGACCAAATTGTGTTGAATCATTTGATTGAGCACCGAGTTCTTTAAAGCGGTAGAGGTTTTCTCGGCGTGTTCCGATTTATCAAACAAAGTGGTACCAAGAGAATATTGCAGAGAGACGCTTTGCTCCCTAGCAAGTGCTAACACATTTTCTAAACGAGCCGGCCCTTGAAATTGTAGCCGTTTGCCTGCTTCTAGCAATTCAACATTTAATGGTTGCATAGCAGAGGTTTCTGTTTGAGCGAAGCTAGGCATGCTCAAAAGCGGCATGACCAAAACGAATAATGTGAGTAGTTGCTTGCTCATGATTTGCTATATCCCTTCAAAATGGTTAACTCAACCGGAATCATATTTGGCCCTAGGTGCTGTAAGGTTTTAACGACCTGACCCTGTTCATTGACCCAATAGTAGTTTTCGACCGATTGAGAAAGACTGCTAAACTCCACAACTTCTTTATATACGTTGGTCATAGTGCTAGAAATAGGTGTTGTTAACGTTTCTTGGCCTGAGTAAGAACGCGTTATATTTGCAGGAAAGCCATAACGGTATTGTGTTGCCCAATCGTATGAAAGTGTGTAGTTGACAGAGGTTGAGTCTAAAGAAAAGTCTGGAACGTCACCGTAAACACCTGCTAAGTCCCCACTCTGTAGACCAATCGTTTTGACGATGTGCCCATTCTCTGTAACGATCATCGCTTTATCGGCGCTTACCCATTTCAGTTGTTTTTTGCCGCTGAGTTGGTTTTGTTCCGCAAAAGCTAAAACAACAAACACCTGTTTTTGATTTCCAAGTTTCAAATAGGCACTGGCATATGGAATAGCATTGATTTCTTCTGGTGTCATCTCGATATCAATGTAGTTACCGTAGGCTTCTTGGACGGTTGCTGAAACATCATTGAATTTCTGTGTGCAGCCAAAGAGTACAAGGAGTAGTGGAAGAATGAGGAGTTGGCGTATCCATTTAGGTATTCGGAAGATATTCATTATTCCCTCTTACAAATAAAATCGCCCTGAGTCATTCAGGGCGATTGGCTTCTGTTCTACAAAACGAAATTAGTTCGAAGTAGAAGTAGAAGTAGATGTTGAAGTAGATGTTGAGTCGCTATCTGACGCTGCAACTGCTACTACAGTTACTGCTGCTGCTGCGCCTACACCTACAGCTGTAGTGCCAGTTGCTGACGCAGAAGCTGTGCCTGTTGAGCCTGCTTCTTCTGCTGCAAATGCAGTTGTTGCGCTTAGAGCCATAAGAATAGCTAGAGCTGTATTCTTCATTATTAATCCTTGTGTATCCGGTATAAAAACATCGATGTTTGGTAGCATAAAAATGCTCCAAATTATATTCTAGATAAAAAAGCCTTAGCATGTAAATAGTTTCTTATTTTGCCATGGCTTTCGATCTCATTTCTAACACCAGCGTGACATTGCGCGGTTATCTTGCTCCCTTGCTTGCTGATAAACTATCAAGAGTGCATAATTTGTCGGCCTATTTCCTCCAGAACTAGAGGTTTGGAGGAAATAGGTCGTTTTTACTTACACCATATAGAAAGCGATACAGTGGCTTACGCTCAACGCCTCAGGGCGGTAGCGTGCCAACTCTTCAGTATTTAATGGCCTGCATAGCACGCTTAACTTTGCTTTGGCAGCCCATATTATTACCAGTACTAGGGACTTTTACGTGATAAGAAAGCAGCATTGTTTGGGAATACTTGGTGCACTGGGCTTGAGCCTGAGTTCTTTTTCAGCGTCAGCCGATTTTTATGCTGGTGCGTTAGTGAGCTACTCAAATGCAGAATTGAAAAGCTCGTCTTCTGAGTCCGTAAAAGAGGGGAGTCCTTTCCTTCTTAGTGCGCAAGCAGGGTACTTCTTTAATGACTACATTGGTCTCGAAGGACGTTATGGGACATCAGTTCAACGTGACAGTGGTCTTGCCGTTGATAGCGCTTTGAGCGGCTTTGTTAAGTTGAATATGCCGGTTTCAGAGCGAGTTGCACTTTATGGTTTAGCTGGGTATTCAAGCGTTCAGCTTGATCTACAAAATGTAGGTTCTCACAAAGAACAAGGATTTAGTTTTGGGTTAGGTATGCACTACGCTTTAAATAACCAAAGCGCGGTGATATTTGAGTTCGTTGATAACGTCTCTGAAGACCAAGTTCGCCTTAACTCGATTACATTGGGTTTTCAGCACCGTTTCTAATTTAAATACCTAGAGCTCAAACTTGGGGCTAGGGTCTTTTATTCAATTATTATAGTGACATACCATGTTTAAAGGATATTTCTCTATTGCCGCTTTTATATTGGCAAGTACGTTTGCGTCTTATTCAATGGCACAAACACCCACTCCAGAACAAATGAAAATGTTTCAAAACCTACCCGCCGACCAACAAAAGGCCTTGGCGAGTAAGTATGGTTTCTCCATTCCTTCTAGTTCATCTTCAAACAAGTCTCCTTACGAAAATCCGCAAGTAATCCAACCTAGAACTGAAGCTAGTAGCGCTGTATCTTCCAATATCGAAGAACAATGGCTCAAAAAAGGTGAGCAGGGAGAGCTTAAACGCTTTGGTTTAGATCTTTTTGCTGGTTCTCCAAGCACCTTTGCTCCGATCAGTGATGTTCCTGTGCCAGCAAATTACACCGTGGGTGCAGGTGATGAAATCATTGTGCAGTTGTTTGGTAAGGAGAATGAAACGCATCGTTTACGCGTAAATCGTGCGGGCACAATCAACTTCCCCTCACTTGGGCCGGTAAATGTTGCTGGCATGCACTTTTCTGATGTTCGTGACTCTCTGACGCAACGTGTAAAAGAGCAAATGATTGGTGTGCGCAGTGATATCTCATTGGGTGAATTACGCACCATGCAAGTGTTTGTAATGGGGGATGCATATAAGCCTGGTGCCTATACGGTTAGCGCATTAACGACAATTTCACAAGCTATTTATTACAGCGGCGGTTTTGGTGAAAGTGGGGCGCTGAGAGATATCCAGCTAAAGCGTGATGGTAAAATCATTCGTAAGTTGGATATGTATGACCTTTTACTAAAAGGTGATGCAAGTAATGATGTGCGCTTGCTACCGGATGATGTTGTTTTAATTGGTTCTGTTAACGATACAGTGTCTATAGAAGGCGAAATCAACCGCCCTGCAATTTATGAAGTCAAGCAAGGTGAAACATACCAGCAACTTATTCAGATGGCTGGTGGTTTTACTGCGAATGCCCATGTCGAGCAATTGGAGATAAAACGCTACGCTTCACATGGCGCTCGTGAGGCTCTGACGCTTGATTTCAATAAAACGCAAGATCGACAGAGTAAAGTTAAAAATGGCGATGCCATCAAGATCTTGAAAAAAAGCGAAGAGCTTACTCGTTACGTACAGATAGAGGGAGATGTTCGTCATCCTAGCTATGTGGAATGGCGCAATGGTCTTCGTGTTGCTGATCTTTTCAAATCTGTTGACTCAGCTTTTAATTCTACAGCTGATGTTAACTATGCGGTTGTGGTTAGAGAGATTAATCCGCAACGTGATATTGAAGTGTTCCAACTAAGCTTAGCCAACGCAATTCTATCACCAGGTAGCCAAGACAACCTCCAGTTACAATCACGAGATCGTATATTGGTTTTCAACCGCTTTAATAACGAAGACTTGGATACATTGGCAACACAAGAGGCTGTTTCAAAAGCAAAAACATTGGAGCAAGCGCAAGAGCAAGCTGAGCTGGAACAACAGAAAGAGCAAGAAGTGATGAGCTCTTCTGTTGCCGTTTCGCATTCAGCAAACGGTACGCTGAACAACCCGAGCACCACAGAGCAGGCGAAACCAGCTAAAATCATTTTCCGTGGTAAAGAGATTACAGAGGAAGACTTTGAAAAGCTGAAGCAAAATACTCGTCGCACTTTACTTGCCCCTGTGTTGTTACAACTTCAGCAACAGTCTCGTTTGGGACTAGCCCCTCAAATTGCTGAAGTCTTTGGTGAAGTCAAGCACCCAGGGCGTTATCCGATTACTCCAAGAATGACGGTATCAACGCTTATTGAAGCAGCTGGTGGTTTGACTTACAACGCATTTACAATTAATGCAGAACTAGCACGAACTGCGATTAATAGTGCGGATGAACGTGCTTATATTGATGTTGAACGTATTGATCTGCGTAAAGCAATTCAAGGCAGTGCTTCGGACGATGCAGTTATCGTGGGGCGAGATCGTTTGAACATCTTAGAAAAGCCAAATGTGAAGCTACAAAGCACAGTCACTTTACAGGGTGAAGTTCGTTTCCCAGGAACCTATACCGTGCGTCAAGGTGAAACCTTAAGTGAGTTATTGGACCGAGCTGGAGGTCTGACAGAGTTTGCTCATCCTCAAGGAGCAATATTTACGCGTGAAGCATTGCGTTTACAAGAGCAGAAGCTTTTAAACCAATATGCAGCAGATATGCGTAAAGAAACAGCGAAGAAGACGTTCCGAGCCGATAGTAATATGGGCTCTGTAATTTCAGACCCAGAAAAAACACTAGCATTTGTTGAGGAAGCAAGTCGCAGCAAAGCACTTGGGCGTATGGTGGTACAGTTAAATCGCATCTTAAAGGGTGAGCGTTCAGCAGATTTTATGCTAGAAGATGGAGACTTCCTTTTTGTCCCAACCTTCCGCAATACTGTATCGATTATGGGTGAAGTTCAGGTTCCAATTACCTACTTGTTAGACAACAAACTTGATGTTGATGATTACTTGAACAAAGCGGGTGGAGCTAAGAAACAAGCGGACGAAGACCGTATTTTTGTAGTGCGTGCGGATGGTTCTGTTTACAAGCCTTCATCAGGTTATTGGTTCGGAAACAATAAAGAAGGGTTAAAAGCAGGCGATACTATTGTTGTGCCAATTGATACCGACTACCGTGATGCACTAAGTACTTGGACAGCAGCGACACAGATCCTATATCAAACAGGTGTAGCGATTAACGCACTTAAGTAATAAATAACAAAATCGAGAGACGGGGGAGTAATCCCCCTTGATATAATGGAAAAGAATCAATTCGAAGTGGATATTAGTGAACTAGTTCGGTTACTCTGGACACAGAAATGGTTGATTATTTCAATCACATTCACTTTTGCAGTGGCATCAGTGCTGTTTGCTATTTCAAAACCAAACATTTATAAATCTGAAGCAGTGTTGTTCCCTGTTACTGATAATTCAACAAGTTCCGCAATGGGGCAATTAGGTGGCTTAGCTGCTTTAGCGGGCTTTGGTGGGAAGGAAAGTTCAAAACAAGCGATCGCATTGGAAGCATTGCGTTCGAGAGCTTTTTTAGGCTCTTTTATTGAGCGACACGATATCTTAATTCCGTTAATGGCAATTGATAGCTGGGATGCATCTGCAAGACGAATTATTATCGACCCTGAAATATACGATGAATCAACTGGTGTTTGGACGCGTACTGTCGGTGAAGGAAAGCAGCCAGAGCCCACTAGGCTTGAAGCAATCAAGTTTTTTAACGAGTTGTTATCAATTGATTTTAATAAAGTGAGTGGCGCTACAATTATTTCATTAACAAATCAGTCTCCAGAGTTAGCAGAGCAATGGTTATCATGGTTGATCTCTGATCTGAATGAATGGATGAAGAATAAAGATATTGGCCAAGCTAAGAAGAATATTGAATATTTGGATAAGCAATTGAAGTTAACGAACCTCTCCGAAATGCAGAATGTTTTTTACCAGCTCATCGAGGAGCAAACTAAAAAACTAATGCTTGCGGAGGCTCAAGACCAGTACATATTCGAAATGATTGACCCCCCAGTAGTGCCAGAAGAAAAGGACAGTCCTAGTAGGGCAATTATTTGTGTTTTAGGTACATTGATTGGCGGAATTCTTTCTATATTCATTGCATTAATTCGAATCGCAGTAAAAAGAAAAAATGCATAGCGTCGATCTAGCACCGAAAAAACTATTAGAGGCGCATATGTGCCTCTTTGCATTATTTGCGCCATTATCCGTAACACAATGGAATAAAATCTTCTTAGTTATTTTATTCCTTTCCTCACTATTAGCATTTTCATACTACTTAATTACTTCAAGAACATTTAGGTTTGAAAAGTACCCTGTATTCGTATGCCTTTCATTTTTATCCGTTTTTATTATCTCACTTTTTAGCATATTAATTAGCCGAGATTACTTGGTGGCTGAATATTTGAAATCTGTAATCATAGGCAGGATGTTTACATTTTTTTCTCTTATGCTGAATGTTTTTATCTTTCTTCTTTGGTTCTCGAATGCAACAGAGTCTTCCTTAAAGAAATTTATGAAATTAGCCTTGCTAAGTACGCTAGCTTTTATCGCTCTTGGTTACTGGCAAGTCATTGGTAAATTCTTGGGTATCCCATTCTTTATTGAAACACGAGACTGGATGCATGGTGTCCCTGCAGCTTTGAGAACTGTGTTTCCTTCTCGTGTGACTTCGATCGCTGAAGAGCCAAACTATTTATCACCCATCCTAATGGAGTCCCTGATTCTTATTAGCTTTTTGGTAAGACATAGCTTCTCAAGAATAGCGTTATTGTTGTTATCATTTGTTATTGTAATACTCTCTTTCTCTGGTGGGGCATATGTAAACTTTGTCCTATTACTAGGATTTGTATTCGTATTTACTTTTCTAAAAACAGTTCTAACGGGTAAAACAAGAATAAGTCACTTTTTCATACTTGTTCTTGTCATGGTATTAGTACTATTTCTAATATACGTAGGTACTATTTTAATTGAATTTATCTATTATAAGATGTCGACAGAAGCCTCTGGTGGATCTTCTCGTAGCCAATTTATGATATCTTTTGTTCAATTAATAACAGAGTCAAACTACACACAGCTTATCTTTGGACACGGACTTGGCACAATGTCTGTTCTTGATGAGTTTGGTATGAAGAGTGAAGATTACTTATTTAGGATAACTAACAACTATATCTTAGACATGTTTTGGGAAAGTGGAGCGATAGGTGTCCTTATGATATTTACGTTCTTCATGTCACTGTTCTATCCTTGCTTTAAGTATGGATTTACCTCTACAAAGTATTTTCTTGGTGGCTTGTTAACCTTTCATCTTCTAATTGCATCTACTTATCGCTCTGAGTACCTTAGTACTCACTTTGCCTGGGTCGTATTTTTAATACTATGTATTTATAAATTGGCAGAGCTCGAAAGAGCAGAAAAACTAATTAGTAAAAAATAAATAATAGAGTTGAATATGAAATTAGTGACTATTTATATTGTTACTCATAATCGAAGTCAACTGCTCAAACGAGCAATTGAATCTGCTTATAACCAAACTTACAAAAACATCGAAGTTATCGTGGTAGATGATGCGTCAACAGACGATACCCAAGGTGTAATTAAACAGATGCAAACGACTTATCCATTAAAATACTTCAGAAACGATGAAGGGAGAGGCGCTTGTTACTCTCGAAATGTTGCATTGAACGCTGCATCGGGTGAGTTGATTACAGGTATGGACGATGATGACTACTTTGGGGTATCCCGTGTAGACGATTTAGTCGATGCTTATGAGGACAAGTATTCTCTAGTTTGTGCAAACATTATTGAAGTTACCACAGACAAAGAAATTCATCGAAAATTTGGGTTCGAGCAAGGTGAGTTTGAGCTGAATAACCTAATGTATCAAAACTTGGTTGGAAACCAGATGTTAACCAGCGTTGCTAAGCTAAAGGCTATTGGCGGTTTTGACGAAGCGATGCCAGCATTTCAAGATTACGACACTTGGGTAAGGCTTGTAGACCGATTTGGTAAAGGTTACAAAATTGATAAATACAACTACTACCTAAATACCGAGCATGCGGGTGAGAGAATCTCAAGTTCGAATGATCGTAAAACGAGAGGTTTTGAACTGTTTTTCGATAAGCATCAAAACAAAATGAATGCCGCTCATAAAAAATCAATGGAAATCATGAGATACAAGGTGACAGGAGAAATGCTCCCTCTTTTGACTATGGTTCGATTGATTTCTCGTGATAACTACAAGTCTGCACTTTCACTTTTCTTGAAGCAGCGAAATTTGAGAAAGTAAAAATGGAAAAGGTTACGTTTTTAGTTGCTGCTTATGGTGATCGATTGCTCAACGTTCCTGACATCTTTCTGAAGCAGAGGGAAGAAGTGTTTTACGTTGTCGTTTCCCAGTGCACCTCAAAGTCCACTCAAGACGAATTTCTCAAGAAAATCTCACACCGTAGCGATGTGTTTTCTGTATTTTCAGATGAAACTGGTGTGGCAAAAAGTAGAAATCTAGCGATAAAGCACATTCCAAATGATGCAAGTTATGTTTTCTTCCTTGACGATGATGTTGAGTTAGAAGAACTTGCTTACGAGAGAGTTGTTCAGGCTTTTTCGAGGAATGACTACGAAGTTTTGACTTTCTCTGTGTCAGACCTAACGGGGAGTAGGTTGATCAAAAACTATGCAGACAAAGAATTTAAACATAATAATATCTCCATCTTGAAAGTTGGAACGATTGAGATTGCAGTTAAAGCCTCTGTATTAATAGACAAGTCCCATCTCACTTTTCCTGAAAATCTTGGGGCTGGCGCTAAATACCCTCTTTGTGATGAACCAGTATTCTTGAGTCGATTGAGGAAATCTGGATGTCAGTTGGGTTTTGTTCCTGAAGTGATTACTCGACATCCACTAGAGTCATCAGGTAAAGAAATAAAAAACAGCAATGAGATGATGGCTAGAGGTATCGCTTTTCGAGAAATCTTTGGTAGCTTGAGTTTAGTACTCAACTTTGCGTTTTTTTTGAAATCTTTTAAAAAGATACGTTATAGCAAGCTGTTAGCGTTGCGCGATATATATAAAGGTTATTTTTTATCATGACCAAGTTTATTAAGTAGTTTAAAAAATGAACTCAACAAAAAAAGCACTGAGAAATACAGCTTGGTTATTTAGTGAAAAAATAATAACTTTAGCGATTACTTTTTTAATAAATATCTTCCTAGCTAGATATTTAGCGCCTGAACAGTTTGGTCAATATAACTTTATTGTTTCTTTTTTAGCTCTTTTAGCTCCTTTCACCTCTCTTGGTCTTAATGCTCTTGTTACGCGAGAAATCGTAAATGGACGCAGCCAGTACGAGGTGCTGTGCTCATCATTTTTATTACGAGTGATCGGTGGGGTCGTTGGGGCAACGATCGCTGTTATTGGTATTTTGATTTGGCAGAGTTCTATAGAGCTCGTCGATCCGAAATGGTTGATTGTTGCTGCAGTTATAAATATTTCATCTGCCCTTTACGTTATTGAGTTTTACTTTCAAGCTGAAGTAGCATCCAAATATCTCGTTTTTATTCGAGTAGCAACATTGACAATTTCTAGCGTTGCTAAATTGGTTGGTATTTTGTTTAAAGCCGAGCTTAGTTTCTTTATTTGGGTATTTTTTATTGAGCTTGTTATACGCGGCGTGCTGTATGTATCTAGTTATATTTACTACAATAAACGTTTTTCTGAAGCCGTAACGCTCAAACATTTTTCTTGGAACAAACCATACGCCCTGTCTCTACTGGATCAATCTAAATGGTTGGTGTTATCTGGTTTTATGTCTGTTGTTTATCTTAAAATAGACCAGTTAATGATTGGCCAAATGATAGGAGCGACAGAACTCGGGATCTACTCTGTTGCTGCTCGTTTGTCTGAAGTTTGGTATTTCTTCCCATTGGCTTTAACGACCTCTTTCTTTCCTAAATTGCTAAAAGCTCGGGATGATAAAGAAAGATACAACTTCCAACTCGAACAACTATGCGGTGTACTGCTTTGGATGGCGATAGTGATCGCTATCGCGGTGTCACTGTTGGGCGGATGGCTTGTGCCGCTAGCTTTTGGTGAGCCTTATGCCCCAGCTGCACCTATTCTAACCATTCATATTTGGGCTGGTTGTTTTATCTTTATGCGCGCATTATTGAGCAAATGGCTCATAGCCGAAGGATTGCTAAAGTTCTCTTTGTTTACTCATGGTATCGCAGCAATTGTTAACGTTGTGCTCAACTACTTCCTTATCCCTAAGTTTGGAGGAGAGGGCGCCGCAATTGCCACACTTATCTCATATGCTAGCGCGAGTTATTTCGTTCTTTGGTTCCATCCAAAGACACAAATTATGGCGTTAATTATGACCAAATCTGTATTTATGCCTGCAACATACTGTATTAGGAAATTTAAATGAAAAGCCTGTTATTGAAGCTTCTAAGTAAAAATACAAAAAATCGTATTAAGACGTTCATTGAAAATACAAGAGCAGGCTTGATCCGTACAATGTCAAAAACCAGATTTACCTCTTCTCTTTACTACACGTTCTTCAGCACACAGTTCTACAGAGAGCACCAGTCGGTTCTGAAAGGTAGTTTGAAGTACCATGATGACAATGCCAAAGCGAGAGACAGTCGAGTTCTTTTAAGACGAAATGTACACCGTCTTGAAAAGGGCTTGATTATGCGTCCAAGAAGAGACGTATTTGCTACTCGTTACATTCAAGAAACCGTTGACGCTTTTGTTGTTGCTTGCAACAACCAACAACTTAATAAAGAAGAGTTGGATTGGTGTGTGAGCGTAATTAGTCATTTCTTTGAAATTGCGGGTAAAGACACTGATATTGATAAAGCAAAAGTTGATTACTTCGCGTGTTTAGAGAAAGTTCAATCTCTAGATGAGCTAACGATGCGTTCAATTCCCTATGCGAAAAACGCAAGTGAAGTTTCAGAAATTACAACAGAGCAGTTAGAAAAACTGTTTAAACAACGCCGCTCAACCCGTTGGTACCTTGAGCAGCCAGTTGAAATGGAGAAGATCGAGCGCGCAATGACAATTGCAAAACAAGCGCCTTCTGCATGTAACCGCCAACCATTTAAGTTTCATGTTGTAACCGACAAAGACATGGTGAATAAAGTTGCCGATAGCGCTATGGGTACTGTTGGTTTTGGGCATAACTTCCCAATGATTATTGCTATCGTTGGAGACCTTTCTGCATACCCAGCAGAGCGAGATCGTCACGTTATTTACATTGATGGTTCATTGGTGGCAATGCAATTCGCTCTAGCACTGGAAACAATGGAGCTAAGCTCTTGTATGATCAACTGGCCAGATGTAGAAGACCGTGAAAAGAGACTTGAAAAACTGCTAGGCTTAGAGTCTCACGAACGTACGGTTATGCTGATGTCAGTAGGTTATGCAGACCCAGAAGGCTTTATCCCGTTCTCTCACAAAAAAGACAACTCAGATTTAATAAAGGTAGTGAAATAATGATCGTTGAAATTAAAGGTGTTCAATTTGTTAACAAAGGCGCGGAGCTTATGTTGCACGCTGTTATTCAAAAATTGAATGAGTTTGATCCGAGTGCAGAGATTGTTTTGGCACCTAATGGTAACTCGCCATATAAAGCGCGTGCTGAGGTCAACGCTTATCAGAAACTGTCTTTGAAAAAGCGCTTTTTGGACTTAAACGAGTTGTCTTACCACCTACCGACAAAAATTAGAAAGTGGCTAAAAACCAATTGGGGTATTGTGACAGAAGCAGATGTGGATGTGGTGCTGGATGCATCTGGTTTTGCTTATGGTGATCAATGGCCGACTAAACACTTAGAAGCGGTAGCTAAAGAAGTTAAGCGACTAGCAAAACACAACAAAACATTCATTTTCATGCCTCAAGCACTAGGCCCGTTTGCTGACCCAGAAAAACAAGCAGCAGTAAAAGATGGCTTTAGTAAAGCGGCATTGATTTTTGCTCGCGAGCAGAGCAGCTTTGATGGTATTCGACCTCACCTTGAAGATACATCCAAGTTAAAAATTGCGCCTGACTTTACGAACCTAGTGAAAGGTGAGCTTGAAGAAGATTACGCGAAATACAACAACACTGTGTTTATCATCCCTAACTACAATATGGTAAACGAGCGCAATACAAATACGACTTGGAAATCACGTTACCTAGACTTCTTAGTAGAGTCTGTGGAAAACATTGTCGAGCTAGGTTACACGCCAGTACTTTTAAACCATGAAGGCAAACACGATGGCGAGCTTTGTGAAAAAGTCAAAGCGGCAACTCCTCATCCGATTGAAATTATTCAAGAGACTAATCCTTTAAAAGTGAAAGGTTTGATTGGCTCAAGCCGAGGCATTATTTGCTCTCGCTTCCATGGCTGTGTAAGTGCATTAACTCAAGGTATTCCTTGTGTAGGTACGAGCTGGAGCCATAAGTACGAGAACCTTTTTGCTGAATACAACCGTGCCGAGTTCTTAGCAAAGCCGGAATGGTCAAAAGAAGAGCTCAAGGCTGCATTAAACTCATCTATCTCGACGGTAAAAGAAGAGAGCTACAACACTAAAATTGCTGAGTACAAAGCTCAAACAAAAGCAATGTGGGATGAAATTTTTAAGAAAATTAAATGATAGCAATTATCCTCAGAAGTGTTCTGGGGATAACCTCTAGTTTAATTAACTTGTATAAGTATGGATGATTAAAAAGTCAGTATAATGCAAAAGAGCCATTCCCTTGTTTCTATAATCATGCCTTCATATAACTCTGATGGCACCATTTTAGAAAGCATTCAAAGTGTACTATCCCAAACTTATAAAAACTGGGAGCTTATAATAGTAGATGACAGATCTACCGATAATACTTGGCAAGTCATTCAAACATATGCTGATAAATACGATAACATTCGTGTATATCAGAACAAAGAAAACCTAGGTGCAGGAGCGAGCCGGAATTTTGCTATAAAAAAAGCAAGAGGGCGATTTATTGCTTTTTTGGATTCTGACGACCTTTGGACAGAAGACAAACTCGCAGAGCAAATTCCATTCATGCTGGAGAATAACTACCCACTCACATACACTCACTACAGCCGTTTTACTAGTGAAGAAGAGCTGAGTGTTGTAACTGCTCCCGAATATACAACGTATAAAAAACTTATGTACAGTAATGTTATCGGGTGCCTGACCGCCGTTTATGATGCACAGGCACTCGGTAAGCGCTATATGCCGCTTATTCGTAAACGTCAGGATATGGGATTGTGGTTAGATATACTGAAAGATACTCCTAAAGCGTACTGTCTACCTAAACCATTAGCAAAGTATCGGATGGATAGTGGTATGACAGCTAACAAATTTAGCGTTTTGTCATATCAATGGAAGTTCTACAGAGACGTAGTAGGCTTGAGCTTGCCAAGAAGCCTATTTACATTTTCTGTCTATGCCGTTAAAGGTACGATGAAACACCGAACTAAGCGCAAATCTTAGTTTCCTTAATCCTCGATAGAGCTTACAGAATATACACACAAAAAGAGCAGCGACCGTAAGGCGCTGCTCTTTTTATACCTGTGATCCGTTCGATTAACTTCGCCGTGTTTTAGCGACCCATCCCAAATAACACTGTTTTGACTGTGAGGAAAAGAATCTTCACTTCCATCATCCAGTTTTGGTGTTTGATATAATAGACATCGTATTTATGCTTCCAAATAGCGTCTTCTACCGATGCGCCGTAAGGGTATTTTACTTGAGCTAGGCCAGTTACCCCAGGTTTAACGGCGTGACGGAAGCGATAGTAAGGAATGGCTTTTTCCAACTCAGAGATGAACACTTCACGTTCTGGGCGAGGGCCAACCATCGACATCTCTCCCTTTAGTACGTTGATTAACTGAGGGAGCTCATCAATGCGAGTTTTACGAATAAAACAGCCGACTTTCGTTACGCGGGCGTCATTTTTGGTTGCCCATTGGGCTCCGTTCTTTTCTGCATCGTTTCGCATCGAGCGAAACTTAATCACTTCAAACTCTTCATTATACTGGCCGGTACGACGCTGTTTAAAGAATACCGGACCTGGCGATTCAAGCTTAATGAGTAGTGCCGTAATAAGCCCTACTGGAATAGCAACCCATGACAGCATGAAAACAAACAACAGATCGATGAAGCGTTTTTGCCAGCTGTTCTTGCGATTAGAAAGGATAGAAAAAGCTTTTTGGTGTAAGAAGTAGCCGCTGTGCAAAAGCTCAGTTTCAGTATATCCGAGTGAACGGTCAAAATAGCTCACTAATGGCTCAACCCAAGCACCTAGCTCTGTCGCTGCGACAAGAAACGCTTGCTGTTCAGGATCTAGATGCGAGCTTTTGAAGTGGCAAAGCGTTTTGCACTTGAAGTCTCTAAGAGCATAGTTATTAACCTGAGCGTTAATCTCAGGATGCCTCTTAAGCACTTGAGCAATTTTTGCTTCGTCTTCTTTTGGACAGTAGATATAAAGGCAAGCATTTGATTCACTTGCGGATAACTCGTCCAATGCTGATGTTATGCTGATAGAATTATGCTTAGTTAATTCAGAAGCTTCTCGTTCTTGAAGCGTGTCGCTCATACTGTCTGTCATAGGAATGGAATAAGTTGTTATCGACTAGCCAATTGCTTACAAGTCGGCGATTATAATTTATTTCGTATAGAAATTATATCCCTTAATCCAGAACATGCTCATAACTTTGTTAATTTTCTTGAACCTGAGTCCTTGTCTATGACTTGTTTTTGAATCTTAACGAAATTATATCAATGAATTCGAAAAACTATGTTTGCGATATATTATATTGCCTCGAAATTAAATGATTGTTCATTTCACTATATAACGCAATTATATCCGAGGGTTATCAGTTGTTGATAAAGCGATCTTTTCGACGCTTGTTCACCATGAATAAGGTGAACTTCTTTCGGAGGAGTAGGAATACCAGAAACAAACTGTATTAAATCGTCCCTATCCGCATGTGCAGAGTAACCTGACATGGTATGTACTTGAGCCTCCACTCTAACGCGCCTTCCTTCAATCAATATGTTCTCTTCTCCATCCTGAATTCGCCGACCTAACGTCCCTTCTGCTTGATAGCCTGCAAATAGCACATCATTTCTTTTATCTGGCAGCAATGCTTCTAAATAATTGACGACACGTCCACCTTCACACATACCAGAGGCCGCAACCACGATAGCAGCTTCTGTCGTGCTCGCGAGTCGATTGACGAGCTTTAAATGGTCAGTGTGGCTTTCGACGGTAATACATTGATCAAACGCAAGAGGGTGTCGGTGATGCTCGAGCCGCTCTTTCGCTTCAGCTCCCCAAAGCTTTTTAAATTGCCGATAGGTAGTAGTTACCTTTTTAGCCAAAGGAGAATCGAGAATAATAGGCAGAGAATCTTGCAAGGCGTGCTCATGAATAAGCTGTTCTATATCAAACAGTAACTCTTGAGTTCTCCCGACGCTAAAAGCAGGTATAACAATTACGCCACCATCCTGAAGTGCATGCTCAATAATTGAAAGCAATCGCCTACTGCGAGACTCAACATCTTCGTGAACTTTATTGCCGTATGTTGACTCGATAAACAAATAGTCAGCTTTTTCAGGCGATACCGGGTCAGGTAGGAGAGGCGTGTTACGAGGTCCCAAATCCCCTGAGAACACAACAACTTCATTGTTTGATAAATGAAACTCAACATATGCAGACCCTAAAATGTGTCCTGCTGGTTGAAAGCGAAGATAGGTATGTTCTTCTATCTCTATCCATTGGGAGTAAGAGCAAGGGCGAATAAGCGTTCGAATAAAATCGAGCAAGCTGTCCCTTTGATGGCGCCTCATGCCTAACTGGAGCTTTAATCCATCTTCTAACATAAGCGGTACGAGCTCAGCGGTGGCTTCCGTACAGTAGATAGGCCCCTTATAACCTGCAGCCAATAGCCAAGGTAGCCGACCAATATGATCGATATGAGAATGGGTTAGAACAACCGCTTTGAGATCAGAGATAGAAAAGTCGATATTCAAACTCTCCTGCTGAGCATTATCTTGACCTTGTAGCAAACCACAGTCGATCAGCACACTTCCATTTTGTAATACGAGCTCGTGACAAGAGCCAGTAACCGTATTTTTCCCACCGTGGTGCAGTACTTTCATAACGAAACGACGTCTTTTCCTTTGTTAACCCACGCTTACGAGTATTTGCTTTCATATATAGCGACACCTCGCGACGTAAAGACGGCTCAGTCAATCGCGCAATGAACAAGGTAAGCAGAAAGTGGTGAATAAGTGAGCGTATTGTAGGCAAGGATAATGAGAGTAAGAAAACAGCAAAACCGAAAGTTTAGAGAGACTTAGATATTCGTCATAAATTTGACTGTGTAGCATTGCAACCTGTTGTGATGCAATTCATATTATTGCAACTATTTTCACTTAGACTTCTGAGATTAACGCGCTAGCTATACAAACATCAGCTATGCCGGAAGGAGTTTAATAATTAGTAAGCCAACAAAAAAAGCGTCACGTTTATGGCGAGTTAAGTGTCAGAAAAAAGACATTTTTTTGCAAGCTTTTTACACGTTCTACTTTTAGTTGCAACGTGTTTACTATACAATTCGTCTCCTGTTTGGAAACGCAACCATTAAACACTACGTATAAAACTTGCTTCTAGGAGCCAGACCTAGGGGCGGTAGCGTGCCCAAATCATCTGTTAGTCTCTTTCCTAACAGAAGAGAGACCAAGCAAGATAATTTTTAATAATAATAAGCACCTAAGTGCATTTCTGGCAAGATTGATTTATAAAAAACGAGAACTATTACAAATTTATGTAATTCCCTTTTGTCAGAGGGACGCTCAAAGCTAACAAAGTGGCGAGCAAATGTTGGTTAGGCATAGGTTACAATTTAAATCTCCATTTCTCATACCTATCAAAACCAAATACTAGGTTTATAGAAGTACATAACTACCGGCCCAAACCGTTAGTTAGTGTATTCAGCTTTGTATTTGGCCTGCCTATAAAGGCTGAGAACCGATGACCGTCACGAGCTAGTGTCGGTGGAACTCAGTTACTTACATATTCAATATTAGAAATTAGCGTTTGCAATGCGTTACAACCCACGTTGGCTAATGTGGTTTTGTCACGCCAAAAAATCACCTGCTCATTCTTAGAGTTCGGCGTGTCTAGATACGAGCGAAGCAAGAATCAGCAGTATCGGACCTGTGATGCAATGGAATCCGTAAAGGGAATCAGTCGGATGCGTTATAGATTTACCTCAAACTTATTTAATAACACAGTTGGCTACCATGAATAATGCATATTTATTTGTATTTATTTTGTCGTTCGTTCTACTTTTTGTTATGCGCAAAGTTGCTAAGCGCGTAGGTCTAGTAGATAAACCCAATGCAAGAAAGCTCCACCAAGGAGTAGTACCCCTTGTAGGAGGCATCTCCATTTTCTCTACTATACTGGTCGGGTTCCTTCTGTTCCTACCAATGAATGACAACCTATCACTCTACTTATCTTGTTCGGCTGTGCTTATAGTGCTCGGCGCATTAGATGACTACTACGATGTAAGTTTCAAAATTCGTCTTATTATCCAAGCCGGAATATCCCTTGCGATGATTTACATCGGAGGCCACAGCTTACACGATTTAGGCTACTTGATGGGGAGCGAAACCATTGCCCTTAATGAAGTCGCTGGCGCAGTGATCACCGTTATTGCGGTAATAGGCGCAATTAACGCATTTAATATGGTTGATGGCATAGACGGCTTGCTGGGCGGGTTAGCCTCGGTCACCTTTACAGCATTAGGTATTGTGTTTGCCTACAACGGAAACGAATATTTAGCCACGATCTGTTTAATGATCGTGACTGCGATGCTTCCATACATCTTCCTGAACTTAGGTTTCCCACTTGGTCGTCGCTTTAAAATCTTTATGGGTGATGCTGGCAGTATGTTTATCGGCTTTACAGTGGTCTGGATGCTGATTCGCGGCACGCAAGAACCAGGAGCGGTAGCCTTCAAGCCAGTCACAGCACTGTGGCTAATAGCTTTACCCTTGATGGACATGGCAACCATTATGATCCGTCGTATTCGTAAAGGTCAGTCACCATTCCAACCAGACAGAGAACATCTACACCATATTTGTCAGCGTATTGGGCTTTCTCCAGGTGCAACGTTAATTTTCATCTGTTCGATGGCATCAATTTGTGCCGCTATCGGCTTGTGGGCTGACTTTACTGATGTCAGTGAATCTACAATGTTCCTCGCCTTTATAATTCTGTTTGCGTGTTATTTCTCCATTATTAGTCACATATGGAGAGTTTCAGCATGGATAAATCGTATGTTCAAAAAGCCGGCACTAATGGGGACTGAAATGAAGTAAATCATAGCGTTAGTTCTTCATTTTTAATGTGTAAAGTAGGAAGTATTATGCTTCTTATTATAAATGGCTTTAAATGCAGTTGGTTTATCATCGGTAAGTGAATGTTAAAAAAAAATAAAAAAGAACTTCTATCAAATGTTCTTAGCCTAGGAGCGATTGACTTTCTGGGCATGTTGATACCTATTATAACCATGCCAATTATCACAAGAGCTATTGGTTTAGAGTTGTATGGACAATACCTTTTATTTGTAACAATGCTTACATTTGGTCATACAATCATTGATTATGGTGTCCAATATTCAGGCGTTAGAGCGGCTGCAAAAAATAGAGCAAATAAATTAGCTTTAGAAACAGCTTATGCTGATTATCAAGGGTTGCGGTTTGTTTTATCTGGTGTGTTCTTTTTATTTTCCTCGTTATATGTTGTAAATGTATTTAACTCTATATGGTATTTGATCCCTCTTTTTCTTTATATTTTGGGATATCTTCTGACTTCCGCTTGGTTTTTCCAAGGAGCAGCACTAACCAAATATCTATCGATTGCATCGATTTCTAATAAGATCCTACTTCTTATAGCAATTGTTGTTTTTATAAAAAGTAAAGATGATTTCTTCCTTCTTGTACTTTTCACAACTATTCCCATCTTTATTACCTCTATATTATTGCTGTTTTTTCTGAGAAGTCGCTATCAGATTAAATTGTTTTCTTTAAATAATATCAAAAGAACAGTTAATGACGGATTAAGCGTATTCATTGGTTTATTAGCCCCCAATTTATATAATGCTATTCCACTAATGTTATTAGGTAATTATGCGGACAAGTTAGAATTTGCGAACTTTGCAATATCATTGAAAGTATGTGGTGTGATATTTATGTTGCAAAATGTTGTCGCAAAATCAATATATCCAATTACCTCAAGAAACAAAAATGGATTTAAACCTACTCTTTTTTTGAATTTATTAATCGTCATTCCTTGTGTGTTAATATTGTTTTTCTTTGGTTCCGACCTGATCAAAGTTATTCTAGGTGTGAGCTTAGAGAGTGATATATATATAAAAGTAATTTCAACTAGCTTGATCTTTGTTGCAATCTCGAACTCCTTTAGTGTTGGTTATTTTTTGCCTAATAACCTAGATGTTGAATATCGAAATATAGCGATTAAAACATCGATACTGTCAGCTGTAATCGTATTTTTTCTCATCTATAAATTTTCGGTTATAGGTTGTGCTTTAGGATTGCTTACTGCTAGAGCAATTTTGTTTTTTAATTATACATTGAGCTATAAAAGAATTTATAATGAAAAGTTATCTTAGAAGATTTAAAACATATAGAAGTCTAGCTTTTGCTAAAAGGTTTATTCTTGCTAACAATTATATTCCAAAAATTTCTAGACCTAAAACTTATAACGAGAAAGTTCTTCATAGAAAAAAATACTCAAATGCATCTAAGTTCTCGCAGTATGCGGATAAAATTCTTGTAAAAGATCACGTTGAAAAGTTGGTTAGCTCTAAAATTGTTATCCCAACATTATATACGGGAGAAAGCATCAGTGTTGATTTGACTAATGATCTTTTAAAAAAGCATAAAGGTTTAGTCCTTAAAGCAAACCATAACTCAGGACCTGTTTATGTCATTGATGATAAAATAAGTCAAAATAAGCTTGCTTCAATAGTTGAAGATCTAAATAGTCAATTAAAAGTAGATTATGGAGCGACTAAAGGAGAAACGTGGTATAGCCAAATAGAACCTAAGATCTTAATCGAAGAGCGTCTCTATGATGAAAATGGAGCGAATGATTTAAAAGACTTTAAATTTCATGTCTTTAAACAAAATTCTGGAGAGGCAAAAGTTGTATTGCATGTGGATTTTGATAGAAATACCAATCATACACGCTCATTTTTTGACGAACACCTGAATTGGCTGCCATTTTCTCTAGAGAAACCTTGCATTCATACTGACCTTAAAAAGCCTAATAATTTTGAAGAGATGGTAGTAATTGCTAGGAAGCTAGCAGAACCTTTCTCATATGCTCGAGTTGACCTATATAATGTTAGTGGAAAAATATACTTTGGGGAAATGACATTTGCTCATGGTTCTGGATGTGAAAAATTCTCTTCAATACATTATGACAAGTGGTTAGGCAGTTTATGGGTGTTTGATGATAATGATGAATATTTTTACTAGTCTTATACATAGTTGTGATGAAACTTGGGTAAATATGTGAATATATATATTGTATTTTCTTTATCGCTTTCCTTAATTGCGTTACTTCATGTGAAGTCTAAAGAATATAAGAAGCTGAACGAGTTATATGTAGTTTCTTTCATGTTTCTTTTTTCGATGGTTGTCGGGGTATCTTCCATCATGGGGTGGAGAGAAATCACGCACATGAAAGGAGGTATTGATACAATTGTATACCAAGAAATATTCAATGTTTTACTGAATAAGGATATATCTAGTGTTAATGAGCAAAGAATAGAATTTGGCTATGCTCTATTAATGTGGTTGAGTAAATCTATAGTCGATAATTTTAATTTTTTTCTATTTATTTTTTCAGTATCCATATTGACATTGTATCTTAAGATATGCAATGTAATGACTAAAAATGTTTTTTCAATCGTATCTTACTTTGCTATAAGCTTATTTGTGATAGATAGCTTTAATATCAGTAGGATGATATTAAGTGTTTTTATATTATTCTTTATAATCCCAGAGCTTAGAAAGGAAAATTATTTAAGAGCTATTCTAATAGTACTATTATCTACTTCTATTCAAATGACTGGGTTGTGGGGATTAGTGATAATATTTTATTATTACTTTATGTACTCTCTGACCAATAAAAAAACAATACGTTTTCTAATGTTTTTGTTGGGTAGTGTTCTTTCATATGGAATGGTATTTGTTTTTAAAGCGATGCTTATGAAAGTTGGTTATAGCCACTATGTTGATGATGAGGGTGGTGCATCATATTTAAACTACATATATCTGGCTGTAATTCTCTTCATTTCGTTTGTTTTTAAATTTGATAAGTTTGTAGATGAAACTAATGCAATGGTTGTTCTTCGAATACTTCCTTCTATGTTTTTTATAATTCCATTGTATACTGCAATTCCCATCGCATACAGGTTTAATCTTTTTTATATTTTACTTTTCTTTTTTATTCTTCCTGATCTATGTAAGTTCGGTGTTTTGAACGTTAAAAAGCTTAAACTTTATTATTTTCCATTTATATTTATTCCTTTATTATATGCAGGTTTGAAATTTTTCTCTTATTTCCAAACAAGTGTTAACTCTGCGTTGCTTTGGAATGTTTCTAACTCTTGGTATTTGTTCTAAATGCACTACTATTTTATTATTAATTCTCTTATCGGTGGTGGCACAGAAAAGGTATGCTGCCAAATATCTTCAAGGCTATCTCAAGATAAAAATGATGTTACTATTTTTGTTTTAGATGATGAAGGATCTTCTTATGAGGTGTCTGATAAAGTAAAAATTGTTTATCTAGGCAAAACGAGTACATTAAAAAGCTTTTGGAAGTTGAAAAAAGTTTTAAAAGACATCAATGGACATTCTGTTTTAATATTTAATCATGAGCTCAGTTTAGTAGCTCTCCTAATAAAGAAATTATTTAAATATAATGTAAAAATCATTAGCAGAATAAATAATACACTTAGCGTAACAATCAAACATAAAAGCAAAAAGTATCAATACGTAGTCAGTCCGTTGATGAAGGCCTTTTATCGATATATCGACGGCTATATATTCCAGTCTACTGGTATACAAAAGGACATGGATGATAATTATTCTGTTAATGAAAGATATGTTGTCATTAATAATCCAATAGATCGTTTTAAAAGTGACGTCGACAAAGAAGTTAAAAAAGAAAATTATATTTTGTATGTGGGAAGATTAGTAAAGCAGAAGAACATTAAAGATACGATAAAAGCATTTTCCTTGTTCTTAAATACATTCCCTGATTATAAATTGGTCATAGTAGGCGATGGACCAGAAAAAGAAAGTTTAATGCAACTTTCGAGAAAACTTGGGATAGAGAGTAATGTTTCATTTGCTGGCCATCAAAAAAATACTAAACCTTATTATGAAAATGCAAAATTAACAGTTTTATCTTCATTCAATGAAGGGTTCCCTAATGTATTGTTGGAATCTATATTATATAGAACGCCTATAGTTTCTTATGATTGTCCAAGCGGTCCGAGAGACATAATTAATGATCATAATGGTATATTAGTTGAATATCTATCAGTAGAAAAGTTAGCAGAAGCGATGTCTTTTTGTATCAATAAGTCTTGGAACTATAACGATATATATCATACGACCGAGAAATACTCATTAGAGAAAATTACGAGTCAATATGAAAAATTCATAAAGAGTATTTAATTTAATGAAAAAAATTATTTTTATAGAAAGTTATTATAAGGGACTTTACGGAGCTCCAAAAAGTATGTTGGAGCTAGCTTCTGGATTAAATAGTAAAGAATATTTGGATGTTAGTTTAATTACATCTAAAAACGGCCCGTTAGCTCAGAAGTCCAATGATTTAGGAATAAATTCATTTGTTCTTCCTGTTCCTGAACTGTTGTTAAAGCCGAGAAGTAAATTTAAACTTTACCAAAAGGTTGTATATCCTTTTCTGTTAATATATTTATGGATTAAGCAACTTTTTAATATTAACTTGATTGGAAAGTCTGATTATATATGTGTGAATGACATTCGCAGCTTTCTATTCTACCTTCCTATTATTTTTATTTTAAGGGATAGAGTTTCTTGGTATGTAAGGATAAATGACCGAGTTAAGTTTATATCCTCAATCGCTGCAGCCCTTTCAAATAAGATAATTCTTATATCTAGTGACTGTAGTGATGTTCTGTCAGAAAATGAAAAGCAGCGATATCAAAAAAAGCTAACTATTTTGAATACAGGATTTAATTTTAAGATCTTGGACTATAGCGCAGTCGAAGAAATAAAAGGAACAATAGGAAAATATAATAAAGTTTATATTACAGTTGGAAGTATTTGTATAAGGAAAAATCAGCTAGATATTGTAAGAGCTTTTGGTAAAGTCTATAAAGATGGTGATGTATTACTTATGATCGGAAGCCCACCTACTGAAATTGACATTAAGTATCAGGACGAGGTGTTAAATTTAATAAACGATTCTGGGCTAAAAGATAATGTAATAATAGTCCCATATACTCCTTTTGTTAATGAATACTTGTCTTTATCTGACGTTTTTTTATTCGCTAGTCACAAAGAAGGACTACCTAGAGTCGTTATAGAGGCACTTAATGCAGGGTGCTTTGTTTGCTCTTCTCTAGTTGATGGAATTAATGATGTATTAGTTAACGAGAGTATTGGCTTAATTACGAAAACAAAAGCTAGTGATGACACCTTTGTTGATGAGTTTACTTCAAATATTCTATCGATTGATGATGATGTGTTGTCTTGTCGTAATCAAAGAACTCAATATGTGAAAGATAAATTTGATTACGATGGTTTCGTAAATGGCTTTGAAAATATAATGAAGAATATGGATGATTTGAGTAATGAATCTGAAAAAAGAATTAAAGAATATAACTAGAGATGTTCTTAGATTGGTTATTACTCCCAATGTTTATAATAAAATTAGATTTGTTATAACTCATAAGTATTATCCAGACTTTATATCTCCTAGTACATTTTCAGAAAAAGTATTTGCTCGAAAGTTAGATTCACAATCATTAAGCTTCTCTCGTTATGTTGATAAGTATACTGTGAGAAAATACGTCGAAGATACTATTGGTAAAGAACATTTAATTCCTTTAATTGCTAAAACAACTCATGTAACGCCTGATTTCTTTCACAAAGCACCTGATAAGTTTGTTATCAAAACGAGTAATGGAGGTGGTGGTGAGAATGTTAAAGTAGTACTTGATAAGTCAAAATTAACAGATTTAAATGCATTATCAGCACAATTCAATCGTTACCTAAAAGTAAAAATAGGACAAAAGATTGATGAAAATTTCTATGATCTTGAAACGCCTCAAGTACTCATGGAAGAGTTATTAATGCATAAAGATGGTTCTCTGCCATCCGATTACAAATTGCATATTTTTCAAGGGGACGATAGTAACCAGGAAAAAGTAATAATTCAGGTTGATAGTGACCGGTTTAGTAATCATAAAAGATCACTGTATTCCGAGAATTTAGAAAAGTTAGATTTTGCTATACAACCCAAGTATGAATCAGTTGATGATTCCTACGAGTTTCCAATTAATATGCCTGACGTGGTTTCACTAGCAAAAAAATTAGCGAAACCTTTTAAGTACGTTCGAGTTGATATGTATAACGTCGATGGAAAGGTTTATTTTGGAGAACTAACGTTTTGTCATGGTAGTGGTTGGGAACCACTTTCAAGTAAAGATGCAGATGTCTTATTAGGTAGTTATTGGAAGGAATTTGATAAATGAAATATTTAGTAACTGGCGCAGCGGGTTTTATTGGCGCTAAAACCATTGAAGTGCTTTTGAGTAAAGGTGCGAGTGTTGTTGGTGTAGATAATATTAATGACTACTATGATGTTAATCTTAAAGAAGCTCGACTACTGACGATCAATAATAGTGAGCGATTCGAATTTGTAAAGATGGATCTCTCGGATAGACAAGCTGTAGCTGATTTCTTCGCTAACAACCAGTTTGATTGTGTTATCCACTTAGCAGCTCAAGCTGGTGTGAGATACTCTATAGAAAACCCGATGGCCTATGCGGATTCTAACTTAGTTGGTCACCTAAACATCCTAGAGGGTTGCCGACATTCAAAAGTTAAGCATCTAGTTTACGCATCGTCATCTTCTGTTTATGGCTTGAATCAAAAAACACCTTTTGAAACAAGTGATACGGTTGATCATCCAGTTTCTTTGTATGCGGCGACGAAGAAATCAAATGAGTTAATGGCACACTCATATTCTCACTTGTATGACTTACCGACCACTGGATTGCGGTTCTTCACCGTTTACGGTCCATGGGGTCGTCCTGACATGGCACCTTTTATTTTCACTAAGAAGATATTAGAGGGCGATACAATTGATATAAACAATAATGGCGATATGTGGCGAGACTTCACTTACATTGACGACATTGTTGAAGGTATTGTACGTATTTCTGAGGTTATCCCTCAAAGAAATGACGACTGGACCGTTGAATCCGGTACGCCTGCTTCTAGTTCAGCTCCATATTCTGTTTACAATATCGGTCACGGTAGTCCAGTTAACCTTATGGACTTCATCACGGAAATCGAATCTGCGCTTGGTATTGAAGCGAAAAAGAACTTCCGCGAGATGCAGCCTGGTGATGTGTATAAGACTTATGCTGATACCTCTGATTTATTCGAAGCGACTGGCTATAAACCTCAAGTTGGTCTTAAACAAGGCGTTCAAGCCTTAGTTGATTGGTATCGCGAGTTTTATAAGGTTTAGGTAGTTAGATGAAAACGGTTGCTATTTCAGCAAATACAAGTTGGTATTTATATAATTTCAGAAGAAATACCATTACGGCGTTGTTGGACGCTGGTTATCAGGTTGTAGCTATAGCCCCTAAAGATGATTATTCACCGAAGCTTGAATCACTTGGAGCAAGCTTTTGTCATATCAACATTGACCAAGGGGGTACAAATCCTGTTAAAGATATTGGTACGTTTTTCTCATTTATCAAAATCTTTAAGAGCGTCAAACCCGATGTGGTACTGAACTTTACTCCAAAGAATAATATCTACGGCACGTTAGCTGGGCATTTTGTTGGCTCTAAGTCGGTCAATAATATTGCCGGCTTAGGTATGGTCTTTATTAATGAAGGCCTTACGTCTAAGATTGCCAGATTGCTGTATAAAATGAGCCAATCTAAAGCAAGTAAGATCTTCTTTCAAAATGAAGACGATAAAACGTTGTTTTTGGAGAACCGGTTAGCGCCATCGTATCTTGTTGATCGTTTACCAGGTTCGGGAGCTGATCTCAACCGTTTTCAAGTTAGCCCTGCAAATGATGACGGTGTAATTCGCTTTTTATTGATCGCCAGAATGTTGTACGACAAAGGCATTGGTCACTACGTTGAAGCGGCTCGTGCATTGAAGTCTAAACATGGTGATAAGGTTGAATTTCGATTACTAGGTTTTCTTGATGTTAATAACCCTTCAGCTGTCTCTAGTAGTGATATGCAAAAGTGGGTTGATGAAGGCATTGTAAGTTATCTTGGCACTTCTGATTGTGTAGAAGAGGAGATTGCGAAGGTAGATTGCATGGTGCTTCCTTCATTCTATCGAGAGGGAGTACCTAAATCGTTACTTGAAGCGGCGGCAATGGGGAAACCCATAGTAACAACTGACAATGTTGGTTGTCGTGAAACGGTTGACGATGGAGTCAATGGTTATTTATGTACTCCTCGTTCGACAGAGAGTTTAATTGAAAAACTGGATTTGGTGATCAACCTCACTCATCAAGAAAGGTTAACAATGGGACAATTCAGTCGTCAAAAAGTTGAACGAGAGTTTGATGAGCAGTTAGTCATACAAAAATACTTGGACGCAGTGGAAGATTGCTTTCAAAAAGAAAAAGCTCAAGCAGAAGGCCTCAGTGCCAGCTAGCAAAACTAAATAAAATAAAGAGTTATGATCAAAAAGATTTCAGTGGATGAAGTAACGATAATTACCCTATCGTTGGCTTTTAGTTGTGGCGTCGCGGCAAACGAATTGCAGACGCTAAATTCTAACCAAAGCTTTAGTGGACTGGTTTTTAACCCTAATGCTCAAGTTAAAGAGTATGGCGACTTTGGTGTATCTTTTGCCCAAGGGCGCCCTTGGCTTGACGAGGTGCAAGGTTTAGATTCTATAAAAGTATCTTTCGGCCTCATTGAAGGGTTAGAGGCTCATGGTAGTATCGTTACTTATGATTATAACTCGAACTGTTTTAAAACAGGCTGTGGCGGTATTCGAGATTTATCATTATCACTGAAGTATCAGGTTCCCAATTTTTGGGGGAATGAGAACTTAGATTTTGCTTTGGGTATGCAAGATGTCGGTGGGGCTGCAAATAAGCTCATGACTAATTTTGCCGTCGCTGATTATACGTTTAATGCACTTCCCTTAAGGGTTTCTGCTGGTTTCGGTCAGTCAGAAGAGCGTTTGATGGGTGTTCTAGATGGCCCTTTTGGTGGCTTTGAATACCAACCTTTTGACTTTGTTCAACTAGTAGGAGAGTACGATTCAGTAGAATTCAACTCTTCTATAAAAGTGTTCACTCCCGATGATTTACTGCCTAATGATATAACCGCCTCATTAAGCTACCAGATTTATTCTGGTCATGAATCGGATGGTTCAAGCGTTTGGAGTGCTGCACTCTCGATGCCATTGATAACGGAATACTCTCGCTCTCGCGACTACGCGAAGAATAATATGACGTTAATGGATCGTTTAGTCGTTGAGCAAAACAAAGCGCAACAAGCGTCAATTTCCTCTTTGGTTAGTGCGTTAAAAAATGAAGGCTTCGTTAATGTTCAAGTGGGCGTATCAAATGACAAAGTTGTGGTGGCTGTAGAAAACCGCCGCTACAACCATAACCAAGTTGACGGACTAGGTGTCGCTCTGGGTATTGTGTCTAGTCATTTAGGTCAAAATGCGGCGCAAGATATAGGCGCTGCATCGGATCAATTTGAACTTGTGATGCTTGCCAACCAAAAACCAGTGGTCAGTGTTTTGTCTGACGCTAACTGTTACCAAAGTTTTGTCAATGGTAGCGCAGCTTGTGATGACATTCAGTTTATCACGCGCGATTTACCGGAAAGATTAGACATGGTTGATTGGAAAACGGAGCGAGTTAATTCAGGCACTTTAGATTCGCAGATCGTGCTTTCTCCTATGGTAAGGCATGGTTTTGCAACCGAGTACGGTGTGTATGATTACTCTTTTGCTATGTCTAGCAACTTATACACCTACCTATGGTCTGGCGCGGCAATTGATGTTCGTCATATTTTACCTTTAGCAGAAAGTGACGATTTTGAAGAAGGTGGGTATTTCGAAGACAGCGCGTACGAGAACGAGATTGATCGTGCAATGGTGCATCAGTTCTTCCGTTTACCATATGTCGATATTGCTAACCAGGTCTCTCTAGGCTTGGTTAAGTCGGATTATATCGGTGCGCGCAGCGAATCAGCTTGGTTCTCTCAATCGGGCAACCATGAGTTGGGACTAGAGATGAGCTACTTCCAACATCAAGACGAAAAAGACAAAAATGGTTATGCGAATCCAGACCGCCAAACCTTTTTAACTCGTTACACATTCTCTATGCCAGAGTGGGATTGGCAGTTTAACGCAACTGCTGGCGAGTTTTGGAAAGGGGATGTTGGCGCAAAATTCACGACATCACATTGGTTTGAAGACATAGAAGTATCAGCAAGTTATCAGGTGACAAAGTTTAATGATACAGACGAAGAGCAGTTTGTCACTGTGTCAGTAAAACTGCCATTAACGCCATGGCGCGATATGTCGCCGGGAGTGATACAAGTTCGTGGTAACGAGGCTTATGATTTCAACGTTACGACTCGAGTTGGCAACGATACAAACTATTTGGCAGCAGGCCAGGGTGATGAACTCGTGATGGATAATAGTATGCTTCGCCGCTACTTTAACCGAGGCCGTTATGGTCAAGAGTACTTTGAGCAGAACAAGCTTCGCATTCGCAATGCTTATTTGCGTTACTTGGGTACTCAATTGAATTAAGTTGTGTTGCTAGTTAGGCTTTTAGTTAATTGCCGCACTCTACCGAGAGTGTCGGTGTTTTGATATGCTAGCGTCAGTTAAATAATAGGAAATAAAAATGAAAATTGCTGTAGCAGGCACGGGCTACGTCGGTTTGTCCAATGCCATGTTATTGTCACAAAACCATGAGGTTGTGGCGGTTGATATTATCCAAGAAAAAGTGGACTTGTTGAATGACAAGAAATCTCCAATTGTTGATGCGGAAATCGAACATTTCCTTGCAAACAAAGAACTCAACTTTATCGCGACGCTAGATAAAGAGCTGGCTTACAAAGACGCGGAGTTTGTTGTTATTGCTACACCAACGGATTATGACCCTCAAACGAACTACTTTAATACTTCTTCAGTTGAAGCAGTGATTAAAGATGTGATGGCAATTAATCCAGATGCAGTTATGGTGATTAAGTCGACTGTACCTGTGGGTTATACTGCGCGCATTAAAGAGGAGCTCGGTTGTCAGAATGTTATGTTCTCTCCAGAGTTTCTTCGTGAAGGTAAAGCTCTTTACGATAACCTACACCCGTCTCGCATTATCGTTGGTGAGCGTAGCGAACGTGCAGAGAAGTTCGCTAATCTTTTAGTTGAAGGTGCGGTAAAAGAAGACATCTCGGTTTTGTTTACTGACTCTACAGAAGCCGAAGCGGTTAAGTTGTTCTCAAACACATACCTAGCGATGCGCGTAGCTTATTTCAATGAGTTAGATTCGTATGCTGAAGCACACAACCTTGATGCTCGCCAAATTATAGAAGGTGTTGGCTTAGACCCTCGTATTGGCAATCACTACAACAACCCGTCATTCGGTTATGGTGGTTACTGCTTACCAAAAGATACAAAGCAATTGTTAGCAAACTACCAAGAAGTTCCTAATAACATCATTGGTGCAATTGTTGATGCAAACCGCACTCGTAAAGATTTTATTGCAGACTCCATTATCAAACGTCAGCCAAAAGTAGTGGGCATTTACCGCTTAATTATGAAAGCTGGTTCAGATAACTTCCGCGCTTCGTCTATTCAAGGCATTATGAAGCGTATTAAAGCGAAAGGTATTGAAGTAGTGGTTTACGAGCCGGTACTGCAGGAAGATGAGTTCTTCCATTCTGCCGTTATCCGCGATATTGAAGAGTTCAAACAAATGTCTGATGTTATTGTTTCTAACCGCATGGTTGAGGAACTAGCTGATGTGGCTGATAAAGTTTACACCCGTGACCTGTTTGGTAGCGATTAATTAGTCTTTATATTCAAAATAATGTAATAGGCTCCCTCAGAGGAGCCTTTTTTTAGTTGGTAATGGTTATGATTAAAAAATGTTTATTCCCAGCAGCGGGTTACGGTACACGTTTCCTTCCTGCAACTAAGTCGATGCCGAAAGAAATGATGCCAGTGGTGAACAAGCCATTGATTGAATACGGTGTTGAAGAAGCGATTGAAGCCGGTATGGACGGTATGTGCATCGTCACGGGTCGTGGTAAGCACTCGTTAATGGATCACTTTGATAAAAACTACGAGCTAGAGCATCAAATTAGCGGTACAAGTAAAGAAGCGCTGCTTGATGATATTCGTTCTTTGATTGATTCTGCGAGTTACACTTACATCCGTCAGCGTGAAATGAAAGGCTTAGGTCACGCTATTCTTACGGGACGTGAATTGGTCGGTGATGAACCGTTTGCTGTTGTGCTCGCGGATGACCTTTGTGTGAATGAGGACAAAGGCGTTCTAGCGCAAATGGTTGAGCTGTACAAACAGTTCCGCTGTTCAATCGTTGCGGTACAAGAAGTGCCGGAATCAGAAACGCATAAATACGGTGTGATTGCTGGCGAGATGATCAAAGATGATATCTTCCGCATTGATAACATGGTTGAAAAGCCAGAGCCAGGTACTGCACCTAGCAATCTAGCGATTATTGGTCGCTATATTCTGACACCTGATATCTTTGAACTGATTGAAAATACAGAGCCAGGTAAAGGTGGTGAGATTCAAATCACCGATGCGCTGATGCAACAAGCTCAATCTGGTTGTGTTTTGGCATACAAATTTAAAGGTCAACGCTTTGATTGCGGTAGTGTAGAAGGCTACATTGAAGCTACAAATTACTGCTACGAGAACCTTTATAAGAAAGATTCCAGTGCGGAGCTAGCGAAAAAGCCAACCGTGAAAATTGCCGAGCCAGCGTAGGTCGGAACTTTCTATTAGGTACTCCGACGGTACAACACAAACAAAAAGGGATGCATGATGCATCCCTTTGTTATTTCTACTCTCAGTAAAAACGAGATTACGCTTTTGCTTTAGCCGCTGCTTTAGCGATTGCTGCGAAGCTTTTCGCGTCTAGAGAAGCACCGCCAACTAGAGCACCGTCGATGTCTGGTTGTGAGAAGTAAGCTTCAGCGTTTTCTGGCTTAACAGAACCACCGTATTGGATGATTACTTGTGCTGCAACTGCTTCGTCTTTCGCTGCGATTAGTGCGCGGATAGAAGCGTGGATGCGTTGTGCATCTTCAGCTGTTGCTGCTTTACCAGTACCGATAGCCCAGATTGGTTCGTAAGCGATGATTGCGCCGTTTAGAGCTTCAACACCGTAAGTGTCGATAACTGCGTTGATTTGACGTGCACATACTGCTTCAGTTTCGCCAGCTTCGTTTTGCGCTTCAGATTCACCGATACAGAAAACAGGTGTTAGACCGTTTTCTTTTAGGAAGTTGAATTTCTTAGCGATGAACTCGTCAGATTCGTTGTGGTATTCACGACGCTCTGAGTGACCGATGATGATGTGAGTAGCACCGAAATCTTTCAGCATTTCTGGAGACATATCGCCAGTGAACGCACCGCTGTTGTTTAGGTCAGTGTTTTGAGCACCTAGGATGATCTTGTTACCGCCTTCAGCGATTACGCGCTCTGCTAGGTCGATGTAAAGTGCTGGTGGAGCGACTGCTACGTCAACACCTTCAACGCCTTCAAGTTCAGCGTTAAGACCAGTTAGCAGCTCAGTTACCATTGCTTTGCTGCCGTTTAGTTTCCAGTTACCCATCACTACAGGACGACGCATAGGAATATCTCCCTTATCTTTAATGTAAATAGTCAATTAATGTAAAAAATCTACGTAGGAATATAACAGAATAATGTGAACAGATCATGATTGGCGTCATGTCTTGTCCGGCTTTCTTTACTGATTCGACCAAGCATCGATCCTGTTATTTTTGTCAAAAGCAACCGATTGGTGATCGCGTAGACAGAATGATAGTTCATTCCTCGGAAATTGCTGCTGAGATTGGTATTACTACGCGCTGGAATTAATTGTTGTAGAAAGGAATCAAAATGCCAAATCTCGTTTTAGAGTATTCAAACTCGGTGGAAGAACGCGTCAATGTTCAGGGGTTGCTGGAGGATTTACATAAAACGGCGTTAGAAAGTGGCCTCTTTGAACTCGCGTCAGTGAAATCTAGAACGCTCCGGTGCCACAATTGGTTAATAGGAGAGGAGGGTGATAGCCTCGACTTTATCCATATCAACTTTGATTTGTTATCTGGTCGCTCCCAAGAACAAAAGCGAGAACTGTCACGAGCCTTGATGGCGACACTTCAAGAGCAAGCCAGTCACGTGCACAGTTTAACAGTCAATATCCGAGACATGGATATAGATAGCTTCCAAAAGGTCGTGAACTAGGTTGCGCTGAATTGCCCGAGAATAGCGAGGGGTTATTGTTACGAATTCTCAGCCTGGCTCTGCTTGTTATATGGGCGTTGTGGGCACCCAAGCTATCGGTGTCCTTTCCAAACTATATCGACTCGGCTAATCTATAACCTTTCTACTTTGGGGTAAAATTTGATGTCGACTAAAGAGTTACTGTTTTCTTTTCAAGGACGTATAAACCGTAAAACCTACTGGATTTGGAACGTCATTTACTATGTGTCCATTCTAGGCTTTGGTGCCGGTATTAGCCAGCTGCTTCCTACTCTCTCTTATGTGCTTCTTCCTATTTTCTTGGTGGTTCTGTTGATCCCTGATTTGGCGATCACCACCAAGCGTTGGCACGACCGCAACAAATCGATATATTGGCTAGCACTGAATATTCCGTTGATTATAGGCCGAATTGCCACGCCAATGACCAGCCCTGCCGCGCAAGAGCCGTCGACCCCACAGATGTTCGTCGCTTCCATTTCTCTGATTTGTGGTTTATGGATTCTAATTGAATGTGGCTTCTTAAAAGGAACATCAGGACCAAACCAATATGGCCCTGAGCCGGAGTAATTGCTTCAAGTATCGTGCGTGCTGAAAGTAGATTCTTAGTCTCGCTAAGGCTCGCTAGAATGACGATCTCTTTTTATTTAGAGGCTCTTAAAGTCATCGTCATTCTGAACAACGAGGAATGAGCGTGGTCCAGAATCTATCGTCCGGTTGAGCAGTGGTTAAGCTGAGCGGGAAAGAATAGGAGCTTGCTGTTACCAGATTCTTAGTCTCGCTGAGGCTCGCTAGAATGACGAACTCTTTTGATTTAGAGGCTCTTAAAGTCATCGTCATTCTGAACAACGAGGAACGAGTGTGATTCAGAATCTATCATCCGATTGTACGGTGGTTTAGGTGAACGGGAAAGAATAGGAGCTTGTTGATACCAGATTCTTAGTTTCGCTACAGCTCGATTGAGTGACGAACTCTTTTGATATAGAGGCTGTTAAAGCCATCATCATTCTGAGCAGCGAGGAATGAGCGTGATCCAGAATCTATCGTCCGGTTGAGCAGTGGTGAAGCTGAGCGGGAAAGAATAGGAGTTTGCTGTTATGAGACTCTTAGTCTCGCTAAGGCTCGCTAGAATGACGATCCTTTTTGGTTTAGAGGCTGATAAAGTCATCGTTATTCTGAACAGAGAGGTGCGAGTGTGGTTCAGAATCTATCATCCGATTGTACGGTGGTTTAGGTGAACGGGAAAGAATAGGAGCTTGCTGTTACGAGATTTTTAGTCTCGCTAAGGCTCGCTAGAATGACGGACTCTTTTGATTTAGAGGCTGTTAAAGCCACTGTCATTCTGAACTGCGAGGGACGAGCGTGATTCAGAATCTATCGTCCGGTTGAGCAGTGGTTAAGCTGAGCGGGAAAGAATAGGAGCTTGCTGTTACGAGATTTTTAGTCTCGCTAAGGCTCGCTAGAATGACGGACTCTTTTGATTTAGAGGCTGTTAAAGCCACTGTCATTCTGAACAGCGAGGAATGAGCGTGGTCCAGAATCTATCGTCCGGTTGAGCAGTGGTTAAGCTGAGCGGGAAAGAATAGGAGCTTGCTGATACCAGATTCTTAGTTTCGCTGCGGCTCGCTAGAATGACGGACTCTTTTGATCTAGAGGCTCTTAAAGTCATCGTCATTCTGAACAACGAGGAACGAGTGTTGTTCAGAATCTATCGTCCGATTGCGCAGTGGCCAAGGTGAGTGCGAAAGAATAGGAGCTTGCTGTTATGAGATTCTTAGTCTCGCCAAGGCTCGCTAGAATGACGCTCCCCTTTGGTTTAGAGGTTGTTAAAGTCATCGTCATTCTGAACAGCGAGGGACGAGTGTGATTCAGAATCTACGCACAGAGTGCTCCGAGTTTGAAATAAACTGACTGAGCTCGAGAATTACAATGGAAAAGTAACAGCGAATAATGAAGGAGAATGAATCATCGATAAGACACCTTGCGTTTATATCCTAACGTCAAATAACAACGCCGTTCTCTACATAGGTGTTACCAGTCAGCTGCCCCAAAGAATATGGCAACATAAAAATGGAGTAGTGGAAGGATTTACTAAGAAATACAACGTTCATAAGCTCGTTTACTTTGAGTTATTCGACGATATGGCTAATGCTATCAACCGAGAAAAGCAGCTCAAGCAGTGGAAGCGTGAGTGGAAGTTAGCCTTGGTAAGAGAAACGAACCCTAACTTTCTCGATCTATCTACTGAGTATCAGTAAAAGTCATTCCTATCTTTAAACGCATTTAAGCTAACCACATCCGCTTTTTGTGTCGGTGCCGCTTCCCCTTCTAGCGCTGCTTTGAACTTTACGACCTGTTTTTGCAACTCGTTCATCAATACCACATTGGTGTGATGAGGGTTTTTACACGTGCTGATGACTCTATCAATGTGGCTTTGTTGAGCCCACAATCTTTCTTTCATATCTTCTGATGCGCTTTCGATCATCTCTTTCGCCATCTCATGACGAAATTGCTCAAAAGCTTCTGGGTCTCGCTCTGCCATTCGAACCATTTCATCGAATGGAGGAAGCGTTTGGGGTGGGATATGACGTAGAGTAGACATCGATGCTCTCCAAATCCTTATGGAAATTGCCTTTAGTTACTAAAAGCCTATACCACTAGAAAGAGGAGAGAGGATGAATTCTTCAGCCGTCTCACTTATAAGAGAAGCTTTCAAGCTGGAGATTGAATAAGTGCGGCATGTCGATGTTTGGTTGTGGTGGTTACTGCAGTTGTTGGATGCGGTAAACGCAGCGTCTTTGGCCGCTAATGATGTGTTCGGTACGCTCTACTTTGGTGTCATGTCCAAGTAAAGACTGAAAGACACTCAATTCTGATTGGCACAAGCTTGGGCAGCGAGTTGCGGCTTTACAAATCGGACAGTGATTTTCGATTAAAATAAATCCGTTCTCATCTTGCTCGAGTTCAGCCATATAGCCTTCTTGCTCTCTTAATGTGACGAGTGTTTCTAGTTTGCTTTGCAGAGAGTCGCATTGCTCAAGGTGCTGACGATAACTTTGTAACGTGAGTTTTTCCCTCTCTGATGTGACTTTTTCCAGTCCATCTTTGCCAAAGATATGTTCGACAGCTTCTATAAACTGAATGGTCAACTCACCGTGACGGTCAGCAAATTGCTCATGACCTTTTTGAGTGAGAGACCAATGACGAGCAGGGCGACCAACTTTCACTTTTACGTCATGGATAGAAAGAATGCCATCATCTTCTAAACTTTGTAGGTGCTGACGAGCCCCCATGGTTGTCATACCTAGCTCAGAAGAGAGTTGTTTTGCAGTGACGGAGCCATCACGCTTAACGATTTGCAATATCCTATCTACGGTCTTCATATACCCACCATTTATACGTCAGTACATATTATGCGCGATAGGGTTAGTAAAGAAAAGTGTTGACTTAATTTGAGTGTGGATTTGTAGGGGCTATGTTCATATGAGCTAATATATGTCGTCATTCTGAACAGCGAGGAACGAGGTGATTCAGAATCTATCTTTTGGTTGAGTAGTGGTTAAGGTGACCAGGCAAGAATAGGAGCTTGTTACTACTAGATTCTTAGTCTCGCTGGGGCTCGCTAGAATGACGAGTTCTTTTGATTTAGAGCTTGCTATGGTAACCGTCACTCTGAACGGCGAGGGACGAGGTTATTCAGAATCTATCTTTTGGTTGAGCAGTGGCTAAGGTGAGCGGGAAAGAATCGGAGTTTGCTGTTACCAGATTCTTAGTCTCGCTGGAGTTCGCTAGAATGACGAGTTTTTTTGATTTAGAGCTTATTAAAGTCTCCGTCATTCTGAACAACGAGGAATGAGGTGATTCAGAATCTATCTTTTGGTTGAGTAGTGGTTAAGGTGACCAGGCAAGAATAGGAGCTTGTTACTACTAGATTCTTAGTCTCGCTGGAGCTTGCTAGAATGACGAGTTCTTTTGATTTAGAGCTTATTAAAGTCACCGTCATTCTGAACATCGAGGAACGAGAGTGATTCAGAATCTATTGCCCGTTGTGCGGAAAGAAAGGCTCAAGCTCAGACTGAGCGAGAGCCTCGAGAAATGCTTAAAGAATAATATCGCGTACTTCTGGATCTTTACGATCTAGGTAGTGAGTCGACTTAATGCGGCGAATAGTTCGGCATCGACCGCGCACGAGCAGCGTTTCTGTGGTTGCAATATTGCCTTGACGAGAGATACCTTCCAGCAAGTCACCTTTAGTGATGCCTGTAGCTGAAAATACCACATTGTCGCTACGAGCCATGTCTTCCATTTTGAGGACAACATTCGCTTTTACGCCCATTTCATCGCAGCGTTTTAGTTCATCTGCACCGTAAATGCGGTTTTCTTCAGTATCGCCTTTTACTTCGTGACGAGGAAGCAGGCGACCGTGCATATCACCGTCTAGCGCTCGAATTACCGCTGCTGATACTACCCCTTCTGGCGCGCCACCAATACAGTACATCATGTCCACTTCACTGTCTGGCATACAAGTCAGAATAGAGGCAGCCACGTCACCATCAGGCACCGCAAAGACACGTACGCCCATTGCTTGCATTTCTGCAATAACGTTATCGTGGCGAGGTTTCGCAAGGGTAATAACGACTAGGGTATCAAGTGGCTTGTTCAGGGCTTTTGCTACGTTCTCTAGGTTTTCTTTTAACGGCTTTTCTAAGTCAATTACGCCTTTTGCACCAGGGCCAACAACCAGTTTTTCCATGTACATATCTGGCGCTTTAAGAAAGCTGCCTTTCTCACCTGCGGCAAGTACGGCTAGTGCGTTCGATTGTCCCATTGCCGTCATACGCGTTCCTTCAATCGGGTCGACTGCAATATCTACTTCATCACCACCAATACCCACTTGCTCACCAATGTACAGCATTGGCGCATCATCGATTTCACCTTCACCAATGACAATTTCACCACTGATATCTGTTTTGTTCAGTAGCGTGCGCATAACTTCAACAGCTGCGCCATCGGCTGCGTTTTTATCGCCACGGCCAAGCCATTTGTAACCAGCCAGAGCTGCACCTTCAGTCACACGGGAAAATGCCATTGCTAAATCGCGTTTCATGATGTCTCCAAGTAAGCAAGAGGGAAGAAGAATTTGCGCGGCGATTCTATCACAAGGTCGAGTAAACGTTTGCCTTTTTGCGAGGCTTTTACTTTATCTAACTTGAATTTGATCAATACTTAGGGCGATTTTCAGAGTAGCGGGACGCAAAATCCTTGCTCAAAAATGCTTCGGCGACAAGAAAAGTCAGCGTTTAGTGAGATTGCGCTGATTTTTTGACCGAATGATGCAAAATATCGAATATAGTGAGTGTTTCTCATCGCGACGCTGAGTAGAATGAACCTTATATAGGTTAGGTGTGCATCAATCTCGCACATCGTCCCAACGGAATAACATAGGTAGGCCAAGATGTCTTTTGAAGTACTAGAACAACTAGAATCTAAAATTCAAACTGCAGTTGACACAATCACTCTTCTTCAGATGGAAGTCGAAGAGCTGAAAGAAGATAAAGCTAAACTTGCGGAAGAAGCTAACGAGCTTCGCTCTCAACGTGAAGAGCTAGAGCAAAAAGCACAACAAGCACAGCAAGAGCACGCACAATGGCAAGAGCGCATTCGTGCACTACTTGGCAAAATGGACGAAGTGGAATAATTCAGCTTCTTCATTCCAAATTAAAAACACCCGCGCTAAGCGGGTGTTTGTGTTTTAGGGAAGTAGAAAATGTTAAGACAAGGCGCTGATAGCTAAGAGAAGACCCTATAACTTAGACACCTAAGACTCGCTATGCTTCTTCATCCAACTCTAAATCAATATTCAATGGTTCAGGCGACAGGATAATTCCGGTGCTATCAGCATAAATATAATCTTCAGGTAAGAAGCTGACGCCGCCAAAGTTGACTGGTACATCCAATTCGCCAATACCCTGGCTGGTCGCTCCAACAGGAATAGAGGCGAGGGCTTGAATGCCTAAGTTCATATCTTCAAGTTCATCTACTTCACGAACACAGCCGTAAACGACAATGCCTTCCCACTCGTTTTCTTCCGCAATGGTTGCGATTTCTGCATCGATAAGGGCTTTACGTAGGGAACCGCCACCGTCAATTAACAAAACGCGACCAAGTCCATCTTGCTCTAATGTCTCGCGGATCAACGAATTATCTTCAAAACACTTGATGGTGGTGATTTGCCCGGCAAATGAAGCGCGACCGCCAAAGTTACTGAACATTGGTTCAACCACATCTACCTGATCGAGGTAGATATCACAGAGTGCTGAGGTATTGTATTCCATAGCGTACCTTTCTAAACAGAAATTGGTTGTCTTTGAGTATATCTAGGCATTAAGTCAATGCAATGACAATCCTTTTTTAACTTACTAGAGTTTGAGCTACCACAATTGTTGCAAACAAAACGTTGGTGACTAGAGAGCATTTCACGATGACTGGCATCATTGGTGCTATTTGAGCAGGCTTTTGTGTATGCCAAACCGCTTTACCATGATCGGCCACGAAATAAATACTAAGTAAGAATGGCAAGCTAATCCAAACGGGTTTGTCTTGAATTAACAAGTAAGCCGCAAAGGCAAGGATAGCTCCGCCAAGTAAAATAAAGTGGTACTGTTTGGCTTTACGTTGACCTAAGCGTACCGCCACCGTACGTTTACCACACTCTCGGTCGTTCTCTATATCACGCATATTGTTGATATTGAGTACTGCAACGGCGAGTAAACCGCAGCCTAAAGCAGGTAAGAATAGCGTGGTGTCTACGTGACCAGTATGCAAGAAGTAGGTACCGGATACGCCGAGTAGACCAAAAAACAAGAACACTGATATATCGCCAAGCCCCACGTAACCGTATGGTTTGCTACCCATGGTATAAGCAATGGCGGCGAGAATGGCCAGAATTCCCAGCCCGATAAATGTGACAATGCTTTCCAGTGAACTTAGTGAATAGAAAACCAACACCAAGCCTGAAATGGCGGTCAGAACGATGTTAAAGATAATCGCTTGTTTCATCTGTTTAGCACTTACCGCGCCAGACTGCATCGCTCGTAATGGGCCGAGGCGTTTGTCGTTATCTGTACCTTGAACGGCATCGCCATAGTCGTTTGCCAGGTTGGACAGAATTTGCAGCAATGTCGCGGTTACGAAAGCCATGATGGCAATCGTCAGTGAGAAATGACCCGCCGAGTAGGCGAGCACGCTACCTGTTAAGATAGAGACCAATGCCAGAGGTAATGTTTTTGGACGAGCGGCTTCAAGCCAGATCTGTAGAGATTGTTTCATGGAAATTTCGTGCTAGTAACCAATGTGCCCAGTATAAGCACAAAGAGGCAGATACGCTATTGACCTAAAACAACTCAACTAGAAGTCAAAGGGCGATTCAGAATCGATCATCCGATTGTGCGGTGATTAAGGTGAGCGAGGAAGAATAGGCGTCTGTTGTTACCAGATTCTTAGTCTCGTTTGAGCTCGCTAGAATGACGAGATCTTTTGATTTAGGTGTTGTCAAAGTCACCGCCATTCTAAACAAAAAGCCCAGAAACAAGGTTCTGGGCTTTGGTGGGATAGATTGCGGTTAAAGAATAAAGCGGCTTAGATCTTCATCTTCAATCGTGTCGCCTAGGCGCGCTTTCACATAAGCGGAATCAATAACGAATTTAGCGCCAGATTGCTCCGCTGCGTCGTAAGAGATTTCATCCATCAAGCGTTCCATTACGGTGTGTAAGCGACGAGCACCGATGTTTTCTGTGCTTTCGTTGACCGTCCATGCCGCTTCCGCGATTTGCGTGATGCCGTCTTCTGTGAATTCGATGTCCACATCTTCCGTTTTCATCAACGCAACGTACTGCTCTGTTAGAGAGGCTTTTGGTTCTGTCAGAATGCGTTTGAAGTCGTTGCTGCTTAGTGCTTCTAGCTCAACACGAATTGGTAGACGACCTTGCAATTCTGGGATCAAGTCAGATGGTTTTGCCACTTGGAATGCACCAGATGCAACAAACAGAATGTGGTCTGTTTTTACCATGCCGTGCTTGGTTGATACCGTGCTGCCTTCAATCAATGGAAGTAGGTCGCGCTGAACACCTTCGCGTGAAACGTCTGGGCCTGAGCTCTCGCCGCGTTTACAGATTTTGTCGATCTCATCGATAAATACGATGCCGTTGTTTTCAACGTTGAAAATCGCTGTTTCTTTTAGCTCTTCTTGGTTTACCAGTTTCGCCGCTTCTTCTTCCGCTAACGCTTTCATTGCGTCTTTGATTTTCAGCTTACGTTTTTTCTTAGTGTCGCCAGCGAGGTTTTGGAACATGCCTTGCAGCTGGTTAGTCATCTCTTCCATACCAGGAGGCGCCATGATCTCTACGCCCATTTGTGGTGCGGCTACGTCGATTTCAATTTCTTTATCGTCTAGTTGGCCTTCACGCAGTTTCTTACGGAAGATCTGGCGAGTGTGAGAAGACTCTTCCGTTTGCTCTGCTTGACCCCAGCTATCACGTGCTGGTGGCAGTAGCGCATCAAGAATGCGTTCTTCCGCTTGCTCTTCTGCGCGGAATTTCACTTTCTCCATCGCTTGTTGATGCGTCATTTTCACAGCGACATCGGTTAGGTCACGGATGATGGTTTCAACTTCTTTACCAACGTAACCCACTTCGGTGAATTTTGTCGCTTCAACTTTGATGAAAGGGGCATTTGCCAGTTTTGCGAGGCGTCGTGCGATTTCAGTCTTACCAACACCAGTAGGGCCAATCATCAAGATGTTTTTTGGCGTCACTTCGGCACGCAAGCTTTCTTCAAGCTGCATGCGGCGCCAGCGGTTACGAAGTGCAATCGCAACCGAACGCTTGGCTTTTTCTTGACCGATAATGTGGCGGTTCAATTCATGAACGATTTCGCGAGGCGTCATTTCAGACATATTCTTTCCTTACTTCGTTACGATTACGCGGTTGGTTTTTCAGGCTCTACTGTTGAGTCTAGCTCTTCTACCGTGTGGTGATGGTTAGTGAAGACACAAATATCACCCGCGATATTGAGAGCTTTTTCCGCGATCTCACGAGCATCTAGATCTGTGTTTTCTAGTAGGGCGGTTGCGGCAGCTTGTGCGTAAGCACCACCAGAGCCAATCGCAATCAGGTCGTGTTCTGGCTGTACGACATCACCATTACCGGTAATGATTAACGATGCGGTTTCGTCGGCAACGGCAAGTAAGGCTTCGAGCTTGCGCAAAGCACGATCGCTACGCCAGTCTTTGGCTAGCTCAACTGCCGCTTTGGTTAGGTGACCTTGGTGCATTTGCAGTTTGCTTTCGAAGCGCTCAAAAAGGGTGAAGGCATCCGCAGTACCGCCGGCAAAGCCCGCTAGTACTTGGTTGTTGTATAGGCGGCGAACTTTGCGCGCATTACCTTTCATTACGGTATTGCCTAGAGATACTTGGCCATCACCCGCGATGACGACTTTATTATTTCGACGTACAGATACAATGGTAGTCACAGTCGACCTCTTGATTATTTCTCTTTGGATTTAATTCAGTATATGGGGGAGGAGAAATGGGGATTCAAGGGGGCAAAAAGAAAGGCCCTAGGATCTTAGCTCCTAGGGCCTGAGTTTAAAGATTTTCTTTCCAAATCGCACACGGCTCGATTTTCGCGCGTTGCAGTTTATGACGGTCACGTTCTGCATCACGTTTGAACTTATACGGACCTAGCACCACGCGATACCATGAACTGCCTTCTTTCTTACGAATCTTGCTCGACATCCCTTGGAACGCGATTGCAAGCTTGCGCTCTTCGGCTTGTGCCTGAGTTTTGTACGCGCCACACTGCATGATGTAAGGAATTTTAGAAACTTCAATTTCTTTGGCCACAACTTCAACTTCACGTTTCGGTAGTGACTCAACATATTCCCATTTTTCTTCTGGTGGTGGCGGCAAGTCTTTTTTCGGCTTTGGTTTGCTTACAGTGGTTGTTGGCTGCTTCACGACTGGTTGTTTAGGTTCTGGGTCGCTACTCAAAAGGTAAAGACCATAGCCAAAACCGCCCACGAGCAAGATAGCGAGCAGGCCACTGCGCCAAGGTTTTTTTCTTCTCGGCGGCTGTTTTTTTGTCGACTTTTTTGGGGCGCCTCGCCCCCGTCTTACATAATCTCTATTTGCCACGGTTATTTCTGGTCATCAAGGATTCTTGCAAATATGTTAATCCAGAACGAGTTGAGAAAACACCCTATTGATAGAATCTTGATAGCTAAAGCGCGACAACGCCCGAGTGTAAGAGTGTGTTTCCGTTCCCACTTACATTTATTCAGGGATACACAAAAAGCAGGAGGGGTAAATAAAAAAGCGGCGCCTTAGCACCGCTTTGGGGATGAATACCTAATCTTTAGGTTAAGGGCGCTGTGGTGGCGCTGCACTTCCACGAATGACGAGATTAGTTTCAAGCAGACGCGAGCCTGAATGCACGTCGTGGCCTTTTAACATCTCGAGCATCATTAGCATCGCTTGTCGACCAATCTCATAGCGAGGTTGAGAGATGGTGGTCAACGGTGGATCGCAGTACTGAGCGAAGTTAATGTCATCAAAGCCCACAACAGAGAGATCTTGCGGTACTCGTAAGCCAAGCTTTTTCGCTTCTTGAATTGCGCCGATGGCCATTGTGTCACAGTGACAGAAAATAGCCGTTGGTGGTTCTGGCAATTCGAGCAGTTTACGAACGGCTTTTGCTCCGCCATCAAAAGAGAACTCAGTAATGACACTATATTGTGGATCTTTATTGATGCCGGCACGGCGCAGGGCTTGTTGGTAGCCTTGCTGGCGGAACTGACACAATATTGCTGTATCTGGTCCAGAGATTTGAGCAATGCGTTTATGACCTAATTGGGTCAGGTAATTCACCGCTTCAAATGCAGAGGTCAGGTTATCAATATGTACTGTCGGAAGCTCGAGTTCAGGCGCAAATTCACACGCCATTACCATCGGAGGTAAGTTCTTTTGCTCTGGCTTACTGACATCGAATGGTAGATCTGTACCAAGCAGTAGCATTCCATCTGCCTGCTTAGTAAATACGAGGTTAACGAAAGAGCTTTCGCGTTTCTTCTGTTGTCCGCTATCGCCCAGCAGGACTAGATAGCCATGTTCCATGGCTGCATCTTCAATACCGCGAATAATTTCAGAAAAATAAGGATCACAGATGTCGGGAACGATAGTAACAATGGTTTTTGATTCGTTTCTACGTAAGTTACGCGCTAATGAGTTTGGAGAATAACCCGCTTCAAGTACGGCATCTTCTACTCTCTTTCTTGTAGAAGAAGAGACTTTCTCTGGATTCATTAAGGCTCGAGATACCGTAGCCGTAGACACTCCCGCAAGCTGGGCAACATCCTTCATTGTCGCCATAGTTTTTAACCTCTCATTTATTTTTTGCCAAGATGACGTTATTCCGGTTTGAAATCAGAGTAATCAAACCGAGTTAGAGCTGTATTTGCTCTTCGCTCAGTTCGTGTTAACGAGTGGGAAAATGGATTCTTCACCGCGATATCAATTTGTGGGAATAGTCATTGTTTTAATCTAAGCCTGTGCAAACAAGTCACTTTAGACTTTTCTAATTTGGATAGTCTATTCATTTCTAAAGTGAAAGTTACGGTCTGTTTAACAAAAATTGTAATCTTGGTGTGATTCTGGTCACATTAAATGGTAATTCATTACATAGTTAAACGTTTGCTAGCTGAGATCTTGTGGTTCTATGTCTAAATTCCAGCGCACTTTCTTAGCATTTGGCAACAACTCAATAGCAGGTTTGGCACTGGTTAATAACTTTTGCATCAATGAACGATGCTGAGTTTGCAGTAATAGTTGCCAACGGTATTTACCAGCCCGCTTGGCCAAAGGTGAAGGAGTAGGGCCTAACACCATGCAGGAATCATCGAACAGAGGGTGTGACTCTAACGTAAAGCGAACCTGACGCAGGAAGTCTTCAACTACCTCACTTTGGTTCGCCTCTGCTTTAAACAGAGTCAAGAAACTATAAGGCGGAAGCTGAGCCAGTTTGCGTTCTTCCAGAGCAGTCATAGCAAAGTGGCGATAGTCTTTTTGAAGTAGGGCCTGCAGCAAGCTGTGCTCAGGATGGTGGGTTTGTAGGATAACCTCGCCAGGTTTACTTGCGCGGCCGGCACGACCTGCGACTTGAATAAACAACTGCGCTAGTCGCTCGGAAGCGCGGAAGTCACTACTATAGAGAGAGCCATCAACATCCAAAAGAGCAACGAGCGTTACATTTGGAAAATGGTGCCCCTTAGCCAGCATTTGGGTGCCAATCAGAATTTGATGTTCACCTTTACGAATCGATTCAAGGGCATCTTCCAAACTACCTTTGCGGCGTGTGCTGTCTCTGTCGATGCGAATGGCGTTGTATTCTGGAAATAACTGAGCCAATTGTTGTTCGAGTTGTTCCGTTCCTACGCCGACGGTAACCAGTTGAGTTGAACCACACCCCTGACACTGATGAATTACCGGTTGTTGTGAGCCGCAGTGATGGCAGCGTATTTCGTTGCTGTAATGGTGGAACGTGTAGTACGCATCACAGCGTTTACATTCTGCAATCCAACCGCATTCATGGCACATCAAAGCGGGCGAAAAGCCTCGGCGGTTAAGAAACAACATTACTTGATTGCCAGCTTTTAAATGTTTGCGCATCTCGGCAATCAGTTGGGCAGATAAGCCACTTTCTAAATACTGACCTTTTACATCTAACACTTTATTGGTGGTTGGCACGGCAGAGCCAGCTCGTTGGGTTAGTGTTAAATGGTGATACTTGCCTGACAAGGCATTGTGCAATGTCTCCAGTGCAGGTGTGGCTGAGCCCAGAACAATCGGAACTTGTTCTTTATGAGCGCGCATTACAGCAACATCGCGTGCATGATAACGCAAGCTATCTTGCTGTTTGTAAGAGGTGTCATGTTCCTCGTCCACAATGATAATCCCGAGATCAGCAAAAGGCGCGAGTAGGGCAGAGCGTGTGCCGATAATGATTCCGGCCGCTTTGTCGCGTGCAGAAAGCCACGCATTCAGACGCTCCGTCTCGTTTAACCCGGAGTGGATGACGTCAACTGGCACATTAAAACGGCGTTTAAAGCGGTTGATGGTTTGGGGCGTTAAGCCAATCTCTGGTACTAAAACCAAGGCTTGTTTCCCTTGCTCTAAAACTGGCTTGATAAGGTTGAGGTACACTTCTGTCTTACCTGATCCCGTGACGCCTTCTAATAAATAGGAGGCAAAACCTGTTTGGCTATTTACACTCGCAATAGCCAGCGCTTGTTCGTGGTTGAGCTTTGGCTTTTCGACGTCGCATTCAACGTGCTGTCCCCACTGGGTGATTGCAGGCTTCTTCTCGATACGTTCAATCCAGCCTTTCTCTTCTAAAGACTTTAGTACTGTTGAGGCTATCTCTTGGTCGACAAATTCCTGGTGAGGCAAAGCGCCGTTAACCAACATTTGCAAGACCTTCTGTTGTTTGACCGCTCGACGATCAAGCCCTTGCATCAGCTTGTCTTTACCGGATTCGGTAATTTGCCACTCTTGTAGCGTCGCAAAATCTGCAGGCTTTCCTTTACGTAGAGCTGCTGGCATCGCATTGTGTAGCGTATCTCCAAGTGGGTATTGGTAGAACTGGCTGCACCAAGTCAGCAACGAATAAAGCTTTTCAGACCATATCGGCTGAGAATCAAGAACTGCTTTGATTGGCTTGAGTTGATCTTTGGGAAAGTCCGAGTGATTAACCATCGCGGTGACGATGCCAACTAAGGTTTGGCGTCCAAAAGGTACGGAAACGCGTCCACCAATGATCGGAAACAGGTGCCCCGGAATGGCGTAATCAAATTGTTTGTCGAGCGGAACGGGTAATGCCACTCTAGCAATGGTTGGACGCATAAATTCTTAGCTATTAAAAAAGAGGGAAAGGAAATGAGAGTCTATTAAAATCGGTATGGAAATTCGAGTAAAGCAATGCGATTCAGCGTGAATCGTGCCTCTATGATTAGTCTGGCTAAAAAAGTGGCGAAAAAGTTGCCAAATGTGTTGATCCGAGCAATGTGATTCTTTACTATATCGCGCCTTGAGATATGGCTTCGGCAATTAGTTGATGCGGTATCCCATTTTATTATTAATTGCGTGTGGTGTGCGGCTTAGATTCGTATAGCGACACGGCCTACTATTGAGGTTATCCCATGAAAGCTGGTATCCACCCAGAATACAAAGCAGTAAAAGCGACTTGTTCTTGCGGCAACTCTTTTGAGTTCAACTCTACTCTAGGTAAAGAGTCTATCCACCTAGACGTATGTGACAAGTGTCACCCATTCTACACTGGTAAGCAACGTATCGTTGATACAGGCGGCCGTGTTGATCGCTTCAACAAGCGTTTCGGTGCACTATCAAGCGGTAAGAAATAATAGCAGCCGCTATTACGATTACAGTTTAGAAAAGGACGCTTCGGCGTCCTTTTTGTTTTAATGGCTACCAAGCGAAGAGGAATGTATGGGGTTTGGAATATTCCCGATTATTTTTCACTCAGCGCTTGCAACCTAAAGTGTGATCTGTATAATGCAGCGCACTGGTTAAGCCAGTTGTGAACCAATGAGCAGTGAGGAACGAGCAAATCTAAGGATTTGCGAGGTAATGTATACTCAGCTTATGTTCGCGGTTAATACAATTAGCTATCTTTTCTTCGGAAAAACTATCCTCAAAGGTGACTTTGGCATATAGGGATAGTTAATCGAAAATTAACTGACAATGCGTCCTAATCTTGGATGCTACGGTTTCACATAAATCAATCGGCATTCTCTCGTCTTGACGAGTTTGAGTGGCGATATTGTTTGTGTAATTTATTAAATTTGGAGCTCTGTCTCATGCAGAACCAACGTATCCGTATCCGCCTAAAAGCTTTCGATTACAAACTAATCGATGCTTCTACAGCGGAAATCGTTGAAACAGCTAAGCGCACTGGCGCACAGGTTCGTGGTCCAATCCCACTGCCAACTCGTAAAGAGCGTTTCACAGTTCTTATCTCTCCACACGTTAACAAGAAAGCACGTGACCAGTACGAAATCCGTACTCACAAGCGTCTAATCGACATCGTTGAGCCAACAGACAAGACTGTTGATGCTCTAATGCGTCTAGACCTTGCTGCGGGCGTTGACGTTCAAATTAGCCTAGGTTAAGGGAGATTAGAAGTATGATTGGTCTAATCGGTCGTAAAGTGGGCATGACCCGCGTATTTACTGAAGAAGGCGTTTCTATCCCAGTAACAGTTGTTGAGGTTGAAGCTAACCGTGTTTCTCAAGTGAAAACTCTTGAAACTGACGGCTACGCAGCAATCCAGGTTACAGCTGGTTCTAAGAAAGCTAACCGTGTAAACAAAGCTGAAGCAGGTCACTTTGCTAAAGCTGGCGTTGAAGCTGGTCGCGGTCTTTGGGAATTCCGTTTAGAAAACGGCGAAGAGTTCGAAGTTGGTTCAGAACTAACTGTTGAACTATTCAACGAAACTAAGAAAGTAGACGTTACTGGTACATCTAAGGGTAAAGGTTTCCAAGGCGCTGTTAAGCGTTGGAACTTCCGTACTCAAGATATGACTCACGGTAACTCATTGTCTCACCGTGCTCCTGGTTCTATCGGTCAATGTCAGACTCCAGGTCGCGTATTTAAAGGCAAGAAAATGGCAGGTCACATGGGTGCTGAGCGTGTAACGACTCAAAACCTAGAGATCGTACGTGTTGACGCTGAGCGCAACCTGCTTCTTATTAAAGGTGCAGTCCCTGGCGCAACTGGCGGTAACGTGATCGTTAAACCAGCTGTTAAAGCATAACGTCTCAGGAGTAAGTAATGGAACTAATGGTTAAAGGTGCTGATGCACTAACTGTTTCCGAAACTACTTTCGGACGTGAGTTTAACGAAGCTCTTGTACACCAAGTAGTTGTTGCGTACGCAGCAGGTGCTCGTCAAGGTACTCGTGCTCAGAAAACACGTTCAGAAGTTTCTGGCGGTGGCGCTAAGCCATGGCGCCAAAAAGGTACTGGCCGTGCACGTGCTGGTACAATCCGTAGCCCAATCTGGCGTACAGGTGGTGTTACTTTTGCTGCGAAACCACAAGATCACAGCCAAAAAGTAAACAAAAAAATGTACCGTGGTGCTATGAAGAGCATTCTTTCTGAGCTTGTTCGTCAAGAGCGTCTAATCGTTGTTGATAACTTCTCAGTAGAAGCACCAAAGACTAAAGAACTAGTTGCTAAGCTTAAAGAGCTTGAGCTAACTGACGCTTTAATCGTGACTAGCGAAGTAGATGAGAACCTATTCTTAGCTGCTCGTAACCTATACAAAGTTGACGCTCGTGACGTTGCTGGTATTGATCCAGTATCTCTAATTGCGTTTGACAAAGTTGTAATTACTGCTGACGCAGTTAAACAAGTAGAGGAGATGCTAGCATGATCACTGAAGAGCGTATCCTAAAAGTTCTACGTGCACCGCACATCTCTGAAAAAGCAACTATGGCAGCTGAGAAAGCGAACACTATCGTTTTCAAAGTAGCTAAAGATGCAACTAAAAAAGAGATCAAAGCAGCTGTAGAAAAGCTATTTGAAGTTGAAGTTAAGTCTGTAAATACTCTTATCACTAAGGGTAAGACCAAACGTCAAGGTCTACGCCAAGGTCGCCGCAGCGACGTTAAGAAAGCGTACGTTACTTTGAAAGAAGGTCAAGATCTTGACTTCGTTGGCGGCGCGGAATAACAGGAGTAGTTAAGAATGGCTATTGTTAAATGTAAGCCGACTTCCCCTGGTCGTCGTCACGTTGTTAAAGTTGTTAACGCTGACCTACACAAGGGCAAGCCATACGCACCTCTTCTAGAGAAAAACTCTAAGAACGGTGGTCGTAACAACAACGGTCGTATCACAGTACGTCACATCGGCGGTGGTCACAAGCACCACTACCGTGTAATTGACTTCAAACGTACTAAAGACGGTATCCCAGCGAAAGTTGAGCGTCTTGAATATGATCCAAACCGTAGCGCTAACATCGCTCTAGTTCTGTACGCAGACGGTGAGCGTCGTTACATCCTAGCACCTAAAGGTGTTAACGCAGGTGATGCTATCCAGTCAGGTGTTGATGCACCAATTAAAGCTGGTAACACTCTACCAATGCGTAACATCCCAGTAGGTTCAACTGTACACAACGTTGAACTTAAGCCTGGTAAAGGTGGTCAGCTAGCTCGTTCGGCTGGTGCATATGCTCAAATCGTTGCTCGCGACGGTGCATACGTAACTATCCGTCTACGTTCTGGCGAAATGCGCAAAGTACTTTCTGAAGGCCGTGCAACAATCGGTGAAGTTGGTAACTCTGAGCACATGCTACGTGAACTTGGTAAAGCTGGTGCTAACCGCTGGCGCGGTGTTCGTCCAACCGTTCGTGGTGTTGTGATGAACCCAGTAGACCACCCACACGGTGGTGGTGAAGGTCGTACTTCTGGTGGCCGTCACCCAGTTTCACCATGGGGTCAGCCAACTAAAGGCTTCAAGACTCGTAAGAACAAACGCACTGACAAGTACATCGTACGTCGTCGTAACAAGTAATCTATATAAAGAGGAATCGCCATGCCACGTTCTCTCAAGAAAGGTCCATTTATTGACCTACACTTGCTGAAGAAGGTAGAGAAAGCGGTGGAAAGCGGAGACAAAAAGCCTATTAAGACTTGGTCCCGTCGTTCAATGATCATCCCTACGATGATCGGTTTGACCATCGCTGTCCATAATGGTCGTCAGCACGTACCAGTATTCGTAACCGAAGAAATGATCGGTCACAAACTGGGCGAATTCGCACCAACACGTACTTACCGCGGCCATGTCGTGGATAAGAAAGCTAAGAAGCGTTAAGGAGTAGATGATGGAAGCATTAGCTAAACATAACTTTGCTCGCATTTCGCCTCAGAAAGCTCGCTTAGTTGCGGATCAAATTCGTGGTAAATCTGTAGACCAGGCTCTAGAAATTCTAACGTTCAGCAACAAAAAAGCTGCTGATCTAATCAAGAAAGTTCTTGAGTCAGCTATCGCTAACGCGGAGCACAATGAAGGCGCAGATATTGACGATCTAAATGTCGCAAAAATCTTCGTAGATGAAGGCCCTATCATGAAGCGTATTATGCCTCGTGCTAAAGGTCGTGCGGATCGTATCTTGAAGCGTTCAAGCCACATCACTGTTGTTGTAGCAGACGCTTGAGACTAGGAGAGTAAGCAATGGGTCAAAAAGTACATCCTAATGGTATTCGTCTAGGCATCGTTAAGCCTTGGAATGCTACATGGTTTGCTAACACCAAAGATTTCGCTGACAACCTAGACGGCGACTTCAAGGTACGTCAGTTCCTTACAAGTGAACTGAAAAAAGCGTCTCTATCACGTATCGTTATCGAGCGTCCTGCTAAGAGCATCCGTGTGACTATTCACACTGCTCGTCCAGGCGTTGTTATCGGTAAGAAAGGTGAAGACGTTGAGAAGCTACGCGCAGCTGTAGCTAAAATTGCAGGTGTACCAGCGCAAATTAACATCGCTGAAGTACGTAAGCCTGAACTAGATGCGCAACTTGTTGGTGACAGCATCGCGTCTCAGCTAGAGCGTCGTGTTATGTTCCGTCGTGCTATGAAGCGCGCAGTACAAAACGCTATGCGCCTAGGCGCTAAAGGTATCAAAGTGGAAGTAAGCGGTCGTCTAGGCGGCGCTGAAATCGCACGTTCAGAGTGGTACCGTGAAGGCCGTGTGCCTCTACACACTCTACGTGCTGACATTGATTACGCAACTTCTTCGGCTCACACTCAATACGGTGTGATCGGCATTAAAACTTGGATCTTCAAAGGTGAAATCCTAGGTGGTATGCCAGCAGCTAACGCTGTAGAGCCTAAAGGCGACAAGCCTAAGAAGCAGCGTAAAGGCCGTAAGTAAGGAGTCGACAGATGCTACAACCTAAACGTACTAAGTTCCGTAAGGTTCAGACTGGTCGTAACCGTGGTCTAGCTAAAGGTACTGATGTAAGCTTCGGCGAATTCGGTCTTAAAGCAACTGGCCGTGGCCGTCTAACTGCTCGTCAAATCGAAGCGGCACGTCGTGCAATGACACGTCACGTTAAGCGTCAAGGTAAAATCTGGATCCGTGTGTTCCCAGACAAACCTATCACAGAAAAACCACTTGAAGTTCGTCAAGGTAAGGGTAAAGGTAACGTTGAGTACTGGGTAGCCCAAATCCAACCTGGTAAGGTTATGTACGAAATGGGTGGTGTACCTGAAGAATTGGCTCGTGAAGCGTTCCGTCTAGCGGCGCGTAAACTGCCATTCAAAACTACGTTTGTAACTAAGCAGGTGATGTGATGAAAGCACAAGATCTACGCGAAAAAAGCGTTGAAGAGCTTAACGCTGAGCTATTGAATTTGCTACGCGAACAGTTCAACTTGCGCATGCAAGCTGCAACTGGTCAGCTACAGCAAACTCATACTCTGAAAGCTGTACGTCGTGATATCGCACGTGTGAAAACCGTATTGACTGAGAAGGCAGGCGCATAATGAGCGACAAAATTCGTACTTCATTTGGTCGTGTAGTTAGCAA